>Ga0209517_10000020_pt1 | contig 270104 bp, 226 predicted proteins | sample PeaSoiMetSII2010_FD_187695 | JGI IMG/M metagenome (GOLD analysis project Ga0209517, IMG submission 187695) | Peat soil microbial communities from Weissenstadt, Germany - SII-2010 (SPAdes) (version 2) | ecosystem: Environmental > Terrestrial > Soil > Wetlands > Peat | place: Germany... | reverse complement strand
CAGCAGAGCCCACCTCCGCTTCGCCAGCCAGCCTCATTCTGTTACGATTACATCCGTTCGTCTACGAGGTATCAGCGAACGGCAATCCGTCCCTGATTTCCGTGTCTCACCCGAGGGGCGCGGCGCAAATGCCGACCCGGAGTTCGTGGATTCGAAAGAAACACAAACTTCGCTTAGAAGCCAAGAGTCCAGCCATTGATGCAGGAGTCACCATACCCGGGTTGGTCACGGACCTTGATGGCATTACGCGACCCCAAGGCGCGGCGTTCGATCTCGGCGCGTATGAGAGTGCCCAAGCACGCTGGCAAGGGTGGCGACGATGATAACTAGCTGGCTTGGCGGCGGCCGCTCTTGCGTGCCGGCGGATCTTTCCGGCGCCCATCGGCGGTAGCGCGAAAACCCCCTCCGTTACGGCCAGATACCTCCAACTGGGCCAACCTCCCCAACTATGTCAACACCCGGCGCGATGTCACCCTCGGTTACGCACTAGCGCAACGACCAAATCATATGACAGCAACGGGTATGCGGAAGTCGTTGATTGTGGAAGAGAATTTACCGAAAACGTACGGTAATTCTACCCATAGTTACTTCATTTGGGAATGCAGAAGGCCTATACGAGAAGCACACGTAAAAGGTTGCAAAACAAGGGGCCGACCGCGTGCACAGAGAATTGCCTCACACGAAGCTACTAGTTGATGGTCTGTTCCAACCGGCACAATTCCGGAAGGTCAAAGCTCGGGAGTGTTTTGGCCAAGTTGAAAAGGAGAGGTTATGCAAAAGCTATCAAGGGTCGTCCTGCTGGCGCTAGTCTTATCAGCCAGTTGGGCTGTCGCTCAGTCTTTCCTCGGCTCGATTACGGTCGTGGTGACCGATCCGCAGGCTGCGGTCGTGCCCGGAGCTACGGTTACGCTGACCGACGTCAACACGAACGTCAAACGCACGGAGATCACCAACGCTGAGGGAAGCTATGTCTTCGCGGCAGTCGCGCCCGGCAACTACACGGTGACGGTTTCCTTGAAGGGTTTCCGGGAACTGAAGAGCAGCGTCCTGACGCAGACGGCCGCGCAAAGCCAGCGCTTTGAAGCCAAGCTCGAAATGGGCGAGACCGCGGCGTCCATCGAGGTTACGGCGACTCCCACGACGATGAACACGGAGAATGCCGAGATTTCCTCGTTACAGACGGCGGAGGAGATTCTTGCCGCCCCGACGATGCGGGCTGTCATGCAGATGGCTGGGCTGACACCGTCCACGGTCTTCGACGGCAGCTCCATTATGATTGGCGGCAATCGCAACAATTTCCTAAACCTCACGGTCGACGGCATCCAGACCATGCAAAACGCCTACGGCGGGCAGTCCGGTAATCTGACCAACGATCAATCGTATGAGTCGATCGCCGAGGTGAAGGTGCTGGAAAGCAACAACTCCGCCGAATTCCCGGGCGTGGCCACGCTCCTGACGACTACCAAGAGCGGTGGCAACCAACTCCACGGCAGCGCCTTCTACAACACCGATAACAGCTTGCTGAATGCAGGACCTCTAACCCAGGGTTCGGAACGTTCCCAGGGGATTATAGGACCGCAACTGCAGTGGTGGGGCGGCAGTGTGAGCGGTCCCGTCTACTTGCCGAAACTTTACCACGGAAGGAACAAGACCTTCTTTCTGGTCACCGAAGAGCACCGGACGTTTCCGCTGGCGGCGGGAAACTCGGTAACTGGCACCACAACCTTGCCGACCGCGGCATTTGAGCAAGGCAACTTCGCCGCACTGCTCGACCCGATCAATGGCAGTATCCAGCTCAAGAATCCGTTGACCGGCCAACCGATCCCGGGCAACAATTTCGCGAACGCGGGCCTGCAAGTCAATCCGGTTTCAGCAGCGTTCGCAAAAGCGTACTATCCCGCGCCAAACTACGCCGGCACCTCGACCAACCCGAACAACTACCTCAATAATTATCGCAACACGATCTTCGGCCCCGAGCACATTGACCGGATCGACGTGAGAATCGATCACAATATCAGCCAGCGAGACGTGCTTTCCGGCCGCTTCACCCGCCAGGACGATCCATGGCAGCGAAGCTACAATCCCCCCGTGCCGGGCTACGGCTACCTCAACCTTCGAAACAGCACGAACAACTTTATTTCAGAGACGCACACTTTTTCGCCTGTCTTGCTGAACGAATTCCGTCTGGGCTTTGAGCGGGATGGAATCTTCCGAACCCCAAAGCAAGATGGCAATTCCTTCCTGAAAACTACCGGGCTCAGCCTGGGAGGGACAACGGTTCCCGCCGGAACGCCGGGCTTACCCGATATGGAGATTAGCGGCGGGTTCTTCGACCTCTACCCGAATCCCATCTCCAACAACATCAGCCAGCAGTTCGAGCTATTGGACAACGTGAGCCTGCAAAAGGGCAGACACGCCATCAAGACGGGCGTACTGGTCCGATATGGCGACCCGATCCTCAATACGCAGAATAACCTGTTCGGGCAATACAACTTCAACGGACAATATACCGGCTTTGGTCTTGCCGACTTTATGCTGGGATATCCGTCCCAGGTTCGACTAAAAGGCCCGGCGCTGGCCCGCTACAACCGCAAAACGGACACGGGCCTCTACGTGAACGACACCTGGAGTGTCTCGTCCAAACTAACGCTGACGCTCGGCGTACGCTGGGAATATTTCATGCCGTCGGTGGATAACAACGACCGGCGGATCAATTGGGACCCAGCTACGCAGGCTGTCGTAGTGCCGTCCCAAGCTACCTTGCTGTACACCGCTATCCCACAGGACATACCCGTGGAGGTCGCGCCGCCGGGATTCCCTGGCCGGTCTCTGATGTATGGCAATTGGAACAACTTCGGCCCGCGCATTGGCTTTGCATACCGGGTGCATGACAAAACAGTTGTACGGGGCGGCTACGGCGTCTATTATGGCGAACTCATCGGAGCCTACCAGGACAACTTCGGTCCGGGCAACCAGGACGTGCTCTCCGCAAGCTCGCTTAGACTAAACAACACCACCCCGATTCCGACGATCCAGTTCCCCAACCCGTTCGGAAGCGCTGCACTGGCTAATGGCGTGTGCGTCCACGAAGCGGACTGCGGCGACAGCATCACCGGAACCAATCCGCACCTGAAAACTCCAATGATTCAGCAATGGAACCTCACAGTCGAGCGCGATCTGGGCCATTCGCTAGTCGCACGGGCCAGCTATCGGGGATCCATGTCGACCCAGCTGCCGGTGTTCTACAACCTGAATCTTCCGCAGGCCAGCACATCCGACCTTACCAACGTTTACAACTATTCGAAATGGACTGGCGGGAACATCAACTACGAGACCGACGGCGCGATACAAAAGAGCACCGCGTTCGATGCGACCGTTGAGCGCAAATTCGCGCATGGCGTTCAATTCCAGGCGGCCTACACCTACTCGCGGAACATGACCGACAGCGTCAACAATTCGGGGCAGCTCGCGGCCGGCGATGGCGAGAGCGGAACGGTCACCAATCCGTACGACCGTCACTATGACTGGGGTAACAACACCCTGATCCCCAGGCAGCGCTTCGTCCCAACCGTTCTTTGGGATGTTCCCTACGGCAAGGGCCAGAGGTGGGGCGGCAACGCTCCAAGCGCTGTGAACGCCACCCTGGGCGGATGGGAGCTCTCAAGCCTCGTCGTGATTCAGAGCGGCAACTACTTCACGCCCACGTTCGATGGATCGTCATGGCTCCAGGTCCGTAACGGGGCGGCTAACCGGCCGAACTGCACCGGCAGCAACCCCTATACCGGCAATTCCGGCTGGTCATGGGAGAACAACGCTGTGTTTCTGAACGCGGCGGCATTCTCAGTGCCCACGCCGGGAACCTATGGCAACTGCCCCGCCAACTCCCTGGTTGGGCCCGGGGCCTGGACGATGAACCTGGGTTTGCACAAGAGCTTCAATGTGACCGAGAGGATGAAAGTGAAGCTTGAGGGCAACTTCATGAACCTGTTCAATCATCCAAACAAGGCGAATCCGAACGGCGACCTGTCGGCAGGTTTTGGGCAAATCACCGGCACGCAGAGCGGCAACCAACTGCTCAACCCAACCGTAACGAGCAACAACGGTGAGCGCCACATCTGGGTAGGCGCGCGCATCGACTTTTAGTAGCGCAGTGTTGAGCGCGGCCCGTGTTCCGGGCATGCAGTTAATATTCGATTCCTCGGCCGCCGGCAGCAAGAAGCCGGCGGCCTGCTTAATTGGGGTAGACTATTGATCCAAGTGAACCGCAGAAGCTTCCTGCAAACGGCTTGTGCGGGCGCCCTGGCGTCCGGAGTAGGACGACTGGCGGGTCCTGCCGCGGCAGGTGAGCCCCCGGCCCTTCCTCGAGCCCATTGGCTGGAGAACGGGCTCATCGACGCCGGTGGCTCGCATGAGCCGCTAACTTTCATGCTGCGCGTGGGAAGCGAATCCCGCGACGCGCGCGAGCAGTACGAACGCGCACAAAGCGAAGAAGTGATTCGCCGCCTGAAAGAGCAAGGCGTCGAAGTTTTCCACACACACCTGTACAAGGGTTTCGGCATGGCCGCCGAAAAGGCCGAGATGGAGGACGCGCGGCGCACCGCGGCACTCTCCCACCGCTACGGCCTCAAAGTGGATTCGTACATCCAGTGGAACACCCTAATGTACGAAACCTTCTTCGCGGAAGAACCGCGCGCGAAAGACTGGGTGCAGCGCGACGCTGACGGGCGGCCCATTCTTCTCACTTACGGATTCGAGCAATCGTGGCGGTATCGTCCGTGTTTCGCCAATTCTAATTATCTGGATTACCTCAAGCGCATCGTGCGCTTTGCTGTTGAGGAAGTGAAAACTGATTTCATTCACTTCGATAACTTCGATCTGAATCCTGAGCCGGATTCCTGCCACTGCGATTACTGCACGCGCGGATTTCGCGAATATCTGAGAGGCAAGTATCAACCTGCGCTTCGCCGCGAGCGATTCGGATTCGAGAATCTGGATTACGTCAACCCTCCGGTCTGGAATGTTTCTAATCCGCCCCAGAAAATGGAAGCCATCCGCGACCCCGTCATTCAGGAGTGGGTGGCGTACCGCTGTCACGTGATGTCCGAGTCACTTCGGCAAATGGCGGAATATGCCAGGTCCATGAACTCCGAAGTGGCCATCGAGGTGAATCCGCACGGCATTACCGGCGGTAACCGCGCTTGGGAAGCAGGACTCGATCACGCGCAATTCCTGAAATGGACGGACGCGTTCTGGACCGAGGAACCTAACCACCCAGGCCTGGAAGACGACGGAAGGCTGATCACACGTATTCGCAGTTACAAGTTAGCGCGCGCGTTCCGGAACGTCCTGCTTGCTTATGTGGACGCAGACAGAGTGGCACTCGCCGAGTGTCTGGCTTTCAACCAGACTATCGGGTTTGCGGGAGTAGATCCACTGCGGGCAGAGACCCTAAAGTTCGTCCGCTTCTATCGCGAGCACCGCGAGCTTTACCATGCGACCCAGGATGACGCCACGGTCGCGGTTTTGCGATCTTATCCGTCGATCACCTATCACAATGCCCGCGCGCAACTCGGCGCCATCCTCGTGGAGCAGACGCTGATCCAGTCGCGTGTTCCATTCCGGCTGATCTTCGACGAGCATCTCGCCGATCTCTCGCGGTACAAGGTTCTCATTCTGCCCGATTCTGAATGTCTTTCCGACAATCAAATCGCTGCGATCCGGACGTTCGTGTCCAATGGCGGTGGCCTGGTAGCCTTGGGACAAGCGGGTCTCTATGACGAGTGGCTCCGGCCGCGGCGCGTTCCCGGACTGAGTGAGCTGTTGCCCGGCCAGAAACGTGGAGAGACCTATGGCGAAGAGACCAGGTGGCGAGGAGTCACAGGGCCGACCGTTCGAAAGGACTTCGGCCAAGGCCGCGCCGCGTATATTCCAGGGGCGGAATTTGACGGGCCATTGCCCGCCATGCCTCCCTACTGCGCCATCACTAATCAATTCTGGAAGAAGCCAAAGAACGCGGACCAGATCGTCGAAGCGGTGGCCTGGGCCGCGCAAAATGCGCTGCCGGTGCACATCAGCGGCCCGGATTACTTAGTCGCCAACCTGGTTTCGCAGCGCGACCAGAAACGCGCGATCCTGCACCTGGTGAACTACAACGCAAAACGCGTACCGGTTGTTTCCACGGTGGATGTGACTCTCTCAGCGGGAACAACGCATCCATCCGTCACATTGCTTTCGCCGGACACTACTGGACCGCAGACGCTCGCAGCCCACTCCGACTCCAACGGTGTCCATTTCCAAATTCCGCAAGTTGAAACCTATTCCGTGATCGTGGCGAGCTGGCAGTAATGCGGTTGGCAAGATCGGTCCTGCTGATCCTCGCGTGTGTCTCCGCTCTCGCGGAATCCAGTCCCCGCGTGCGTGAGAATTTCAATCAGGGCTGGCTGTTTGAACGGCAGTCCAACGGATCGGGAGCGCTGGGATCGTTCGATCGGGATACTTCAGCCGCGGCGATCATCGAACCTCGTTTTCGCGATGCTCCGCAACCCTCCTATGACGATTCGCGCTGGCAGCGAATCAATCTTCCACACACCTGGAACGCGCACGACGTGATGGATGAGAGACCCGGATACTGGCGCGGCATTGGCTGGTATCGCAAGCATTTCACGCTCGATGCGAAATTCGCTGGTAAGCGGATCTTTCTCGAGTTCGAAGGCGTCAATCTGGTCTCGGAATTCTGGCTGAACGGCACGTACCTGGGGATTCACAAAAGCGGCTACACGAGTTTCGAATTTGACGTTACTCCAAACGTTCATTTCGGCGGCGCCGGGAATGTACTGACCGTCAAGGTGGACAACCTATACCACGCCACCATCCCGCCGACGGTGAAGACCGATTACAGCTTTTATGGCGGCATCTATCGTGACGTCTGGCTGCGCATCACAGATCCGGTATTTCTCTCGAGCGCGCATTGGACCACGCCGGCAGTCGATGCGCAGAAGGCCATCCTTCAACTGCACACGCTTGTCAAGAACACGACAAACGGCGGCCGGCAACTTTCCGAGCTGCAAGAGGTCATCGATCCCAATCAAAAGGTCGTCGCGTCGATTTCGCGCAGCGTCTCGGTGGCCGGGGGCGCGGCGATTCAAATCGATCAGAGTACCGAGTTGGCGAATCCCCAGTTGTGGTCACCCGACACGCCCAATCTCTACACGATTCGCACCACGCTCCGCGACGGTGCTCAAACATTGGACGTCGTCGAAAATCCGCTGGGCTTCCGCTGGTTCCGTTTCGATCCGCAGAAGGGATTCTTCCTGAACGGAAAACGCCTGCAGATCCAGGGCGTGAACTGGCACCAATCCTATCCCGGCATGGGCAACGCACTTCCGAATTCGCGGCACTGGAAAGACATGGAGCTGATCCGCGAGATGGGCTGTAACTTTTGGCGTACGTCGCACTACCCGCACGATCCCGCGACTATGGATGCCTCCGACCGGCTGGGCCTTCTGGTTTGGGAAGAACTGCCCGTCAACAAGGAGATCGGAAATCCCGACGAGTACATCAGCAACGTGCTCGAAATGGCAAAGGAAATGATCGCGCGGGATCGCAATCACCCGTCTGTTGTGCTGTGGGGAATCGCGGGCGAAGTCAACGCACCACATGCGGTGTCCAAGCGAGTCGTCGCGAGCGTGGCCCAGGCGTATCGGGAACTAGATCCGACCCGTCCGGTCGCGATGCACGCACCGCGCGGCGAAGACATCGAAGCGCTGGTGGACGTTTCCGGGCTCGGCGCTGACCGCGAGACCGACGAAGAACACTTGCGGTATCCGAATCGCAGTTATATGACCGGGGAATATAGTGCGGCGCTGGTTGGCCGCGGAATTTACGGCGGCGGACCGAACAGCGAGGAGCTTGCGTGTGAACGGCATGAGAAGTACCTTGTCGAAATTAACCGGCGGCCGTGGCTCGCGGGCGGCTGCATCTGGAACTCGTTCGATTATGATGGGGAATCCTATGACGCGGTCATTCCGCACATAGTTGCCTTCGGAATGACTGACATTTGGCGCATCCCAAAAGAGGTCTTCTACTTCTACCAAAGCCAGTGGAGCGCGAAGCCGACGGTCCACATCGTGGGCCCGTGGACCTGGCCGGGCGACGAAGGCCGCGTGAGAGCGGTCAAGGTCTATAGCAACGCACCACAGGTAGAGTTGTTTCTGAACAGCCGCTCTCTCGGCGCCAAGGATGATTCGCCTGGTGCGAATCTGCTGCATCCGCCTCGCATGTGGGAAGTAGCCTATCAGCCGGGAGTTTTGCGGGCGGTCGCGCGTGTTGGTGCTAGCGAATTCGTGGATGAGCGCAAGACCGCCGGTGCGGCGTACCAACTTATTCTCAGCTCAGACGCAAGGGAGTTGCGCTCGGGCGACCCCGAGAGCCTGGCATACGTCACCGCGATGGTCGCGGACAAAGATGGGACATTGGTGCCGGACGCCAACTTACCTATTACCTTTACATCTTATGGCCCGGGTGAGTTATTGCCGCAAACGTGGCTCGGTCACGGAACCGGATTCACCTGGAACGCGATCGGCGGCATGACCAGCATTGCGTTCCGAGCCACTTCGCGAACCGGCCAAGCCGTCATCAGTGCTTATTCGCCGGGGCTTCGCATGGGCAGAACGTCCGTGCGGATCTCGGCTCCAGGGAAACCGAATGAGATGGACTATAAGGAGCGTTTCGAAGAAGACGCAACGCCGGTAACCGACAAGTCAAAGTGAGTTACCACTCTTACGGCATGTCCCAAGGTAAAGAGTAAGTCTTAACATAAGTCATACTCTTCATGGCTTCGATCACGCCTTCCTTGTAACCAAGACCGGATGACTTGACTCCGCCAAAGGGTGACCACTCCAGCCGGTAGCTCGGCGCCTCGCTCACATTGACCGTTCCGGTTTCGAGTTCGGTGATTACTCGCTGAATCGACGGCCAATGGTTGCTGACCACCGCTCCAGACAGGCCAAATTCAATGTCGTTCGCAATCCGGATGGCTTCATCGAGCGTGCGGAAGCGAATGACGGGAGCGACAGGGCCGAACGTCTCACACACAACGATCGCGTGATCGTTGCGGACATGATCAAGAACGGTTGGAGCATAGACGGCGCCACGTCGTGCATGCCCAATGACGACTTTTGCACCCTGCTTCACCGACAGTTCCACGCGCCGCTCAATTTCCGTCGCCGCGCGTTCGCTGATCACCGTGCCGACGTCCACTGCCGGGTCGTATGGATCGCCGAACTTCAGGGATTGCACCCGTTCAGCGAGAAGTCTAACGAACTCATCCGCGATTGATTCATGCACGAGCAGGCGCCGGATCGCCGTGCAACGCTGGCCGCTGTTTTTGAACACGCCGGTCACGGCAATCCCAGCCGCCTGCACGGGATCAGCGTCCGCGAGCACCAGCATGGCCGAACTACCGCCCAACTCCAGCACCAGACGTTTATATCCTGCAACGGCGGCAATGCGTTTGCCGGTAGCTGTGCCGCCAGTGAAAGTGATCATGTCTACAAGTGGGCTGGCGACGATTGTCTCAGCCACATCCTCCGTCTCCCCGCTCACCACGTTCACCATGTCCGGCGGCATCCCGCAGTCGAGTGCCAGTTGAGTGACATAGTAAGCCGACAGCGGAGTCAATTGTGACGGCTTGAGAATTGTCTTGTTGTTCGTCGCAATCGCTGGAGCGATCTTGTGAACGACTTGATTGAGCGGATGATTGAATGGTGTAATCGCGGCGATTAGATGCAGGGGCTGGCGCATGGTGTAAATGCGGCGCGCGCGCCCGACCCGCGATACGTCACACGGAAAGACTTCGGAGTCGTCATGCAGGCTTTCGATCGCCGCGAAACGAAGTACATCCGAGGCGCGCTGCACCTCATACTCGGTGTCCTTGAAGCACAACCCCGACTCATCCGTGATCATGCGGCTTACGTCAGCGGCTTGCTCCTCCAGACGCGCCGCCATGCGGTTCAGTAAGTCATGGCGCTCGAAGCGTTGTAAGTGCACCTCAGCGGAACGTGACCGGTGCAAGACCTGTTCTGTCGTCGCTCTGTCAGCGGAGGCGACGCGGCCAACTAATTCACCGGAATACGGATTTCGGATTTCAATCCGACTATTGCTTGCCACCTGAATGCCACCGATGATATTGCCGTACTCTCGCATGTGCCTGTCAGTCCTCTGTACCGTTGCAAGCGAAATCGAATAGGTCGTAGTTATTAGCACCGTCAGTGGCTAACTTCTCCGTGTACGCGGGGAGTAAGGACCGGTTGAAGATGAATGGAACACGCTGCTCATGTAACCCACCGTGCGAGCGCAGGCCCGATTCGACGACTGACAGATCATGCCACGATGGTCTGCGTCCGAGCGTAGTACTTTCGTCCGCGAGCACGACTAGGTCGCCGATGCGGTCAGCGGGGAGGTGAAAACGTTCGGCGGCGTCGTGTCGATTGAGAACTAATTCAACACCAGGAACCTTCTCCAGCAACGCATGCGCTTTTTCCACGCCGTCATTGCCGAGATATACCGTCGCATATGAGCCTAGGGCCCCGTGATGAACCACGTAAGGGTCGGTGATGGGCAAGATGACTCGAGCTTCCGGGAAGCCGGCGTCTGCCAGCAGCGTTTCCAGAAACTGCACCTTTGGCGACCCGTCATGGTTGACCTTGTCATTCATTCCGTGATCCGCGGTAATCGCGACGATGGCCCCGAGACGGTCGAGGCAGCCAATGAAGAGGTCGATGCGGGCGTAGAAGGCGTTCGCCTCCATGCTGCCCGGCTGGTGCTTGTGCTGCACGAAATCGGTCGTTGTGAGGTACGCCAGCTGGATATTCTCGGTCTCGATCAGACGTACACCGGCCTCGATGCAGTAAACGCTGATCTCCGGATCATAAATCCCCGGCGCGGGACGTCCAATCTTCTCGAAGATGTGCCAGACGTCTCCGGCCGGCTTCCCCGCCTCTTCCACGGAAACGCAGATCCCTTTGAGACCCGCACCGAGCAGACGCCGCAGCTTGTCCTTGGTGGTTACCACGGCAACACGAATGCCGGCGTCAGCAAACGCGGCGAAGATGGTCGGGCAGCGAAGATACTTGGGGTCGTTCATCATGACCTCTTCGCCCGTAGCCGCGTCGAAATAATAGTTACCGCAAATGCCGTTGACGTTGGGCGGAACTCCGGTGGCCATCGCGATGTTATTGGGATTGGTGAACGACGGAATCACGGAGCGGGCCACGCCGCTCGCACCCTTCGCTGCCATGCCGGCGACATTGGGCATGACATCGCGCGCGGCATCCAGATAACGAGGGTCGGTTCCGTCAAGGCAGATTCCCACAACCGGAACTTTCCGGACGCGATAGCTCCGCCCATTCACTGTGATCATGTGTGGCTCTCCGGCAAGCGCAGTTCTCCATCGTACTATTGGCACCGCACCTGGTTGTGAAGGTTTTGTTACGTTGCGCGGAACGCGGCCAGAATCTCTTTCCTTGCGGCCGCGCGGGCGGGGAAGAAACCGCCCAGGAGACCCATGAAGATTCCGAATCCGATGCCCACCGCCATCACCTGTGGAGTCACCCGCAAGCTGAATGAGATCTCGCTGAAAGTGATGAAACTCCCGATCCTGGTGTGGGCGTCGTTCAGCGGCAACACCAGCAGGCAGCCCAGAACGCCACCCATGGCGGATAGGATGAGCGATTCCACCAGAAAGCTGGCAAGAATCCCCGCGCGGGAAAAACCGAGCATACGCAGCATGCCGATGTCGGCACTACGCCGCGCTACCGCGGCGTACATCGTGTTCATGGCGGCAAAACTGCTGCCCACGGCCATGATCGTGCACACCAGGAGACCCATGAAGCGGACCGGCGTGGCGGAGACCATCTGCGAAGCGTAATACTCCCTCTCGCTCTGGGTGCTGAAACTGAAGCGGGGGTCGCCTTCCAGGCTGTTGCGCAGAGCCTGCATCGCGACAGGGTCCTCGGCCCGGATTAGCGCGCTGCTCAGATACTCGCTGCGGTTATAGTCGCCGCTGACCTGATTCAGGTCGGCATAGATCTCGCTGCTGGCATTGGATCGGCCGCCGTCCATGATGCCGACCACATCCCAATTCCCGCGACCGAAATGTACTCTCGATCCGAGTTGCGCCTTGGGATATCGCGACACGATGTTTTTCCCGACAACCAGTTCCCTCCTGCCGGGTTCAAAGAACCTGCCCGAAATCAGGTGCACCTGGTCACGCATCTCGACGCCGATCGGCGTCAGGCCGCGCAGATTGATGTTCATGCCTTCAGCCGCTTTGCCGGTGCTCAGGTTGTTGATAATGGTTACCATCTCGAGGGAAGCGAGCGGTTCTCCGTTTCGATCGCGCGCAATTCCCGTTTTGTATTTGATGTCCTGGAAGTTGGAGCGCGTGACCACGCTCAGCAATTCCGCGGTCGCGCCTTTACGCATCACCAGAACGTTCAGCGGGCGGCCGCTGGCTTCAAACGAGGAGCGCAGGCCTTCCACCAGCGCAAGCACCGCAACCAGCACCGCCGCGGTCAGGCCGATTCCCAAAGCGGTCAGTACGGTTGTGGTCTTCCGGACCAGCAGATTTCTTAAGTTGTAACTGATGGGAATTGCCATAGGCTTCTCTCAATCGGTAAAGCGCAGACACGTCACGATCGGCCGCCGTGACGCGTTCCACGCAGGGAAGAACGAGCTCGCCAGACCAACCATCATCGACAGCGCGACGCTCGCGGCAAGAACCCAAAGTGGCACGTTGAGCCGCCTGAGGCTGATGAACATGACTGGCACGTGGCGCAGCGCGGACGTGATGACTCCAGCAATCGCCAGTCCGAGAATGCCGCCCAGCAGCGCGATGAGCACTGACTCACTCAGCAGAATGCCCAATACGGCTTGCGGCGAATAGCCCAGCGTCTTGAGGATTCCGACTTCACGAACCCTCTCGCGAACCGACATAGCCATGGTGTTGGAGGAAACGAGCAACACAGTAAATGTGAGCGCTCCACAAACACTAATCAGCATCAGCTTCACGTCGCCGAGGTATGACAGGAAACCTAAGGCGAAGGCTCTCTCCGTCTCGGTCTTGGTTTCCGCAGGTGAGTTCTCGAACATCTCGTCGACCGACTCAATGACATGCGGCACCGACTCCGCGCTGTCGGCAATCAGGAGAAACATGCCGACCTGGTCCAGTTGGCCCCGGCTTCGCTGTGCCATGCTCTCACGCAGGTACTGGTAATCGAAGAGTAATGCCCCGTCGTCCGTAAGATTGTCGTAGATGCCGCGCAGAGTGAATTCCAGCGTCACCGGGAAGATGTCTCCGACCAGGGTGATGCGGTCGCCGAGATGGAAATTCAGCCGCTCGGCAATCGCTTTGCCGATGATGCAAGCTGTCCGGTCTCTTTGAAATGCCCGCTTTTGGTCCTCGGGCATCTGATAGTGCGGCGACACGATGAAAAACTTGTCCGGCTCCACGGCAAAGCGCGCGAAGTAATTCTTCATGTCGCGTGAGTCTTTATAACTGCCGCCAAAGTACTGGAACACGCTGACGTCACGGACGCCCGGCACTTTCCGGATGCGCTGTTCGTACGAGGCCGGCATTGAATTCGTAATCGAGATGCGGTTGCGCACGATCAGTCGAAGGGCCTGGGTGGGGGTGGGGGCGCTGAGAAAAAAGATGTTGTACATCGACATCAAAACCCCCAGCAGACAGAACGACGCGGCGACGCTGAGAACCGTCAAAGTGCTCCGGCGCCGGTTCCGTAACGCATTCTTCACAATCAGCGGCCAATAGCGGAGCATATGTTAGCCACCTGCATATTGTGTTCCGCCGGAATGTGGGGCTAAGCGACCTAGAATCGCCGTCGACCTGCGTGATTTGACTCAGATCGGTGGGCTAGAAGCCTCGTATTTCCGTCACTGGGGCGGTCGTGTAAGCAGGAGAGTCTTCGGACCGCGTGATACGCACGTCAGGTCATCGCCCAAATGGACCGTCAAAGCCTGCCTAGTGTCGTCGTACGCAACGCCGACCGTGTATGCGGGGCCAGGCTGGATTTCAGGAAATTGCTGCGTCCATGTTGCGCCATTCCAGAGCCAGGTTTCCCGGCGGAAGTCATAATTCCACGTGGTGTCGGTGATGTCTTTGCCGCCGTATCCTCCGATCATGACCACTGCGCGCAGAGCTGGATGATACGCGAGCGTGTGGCCGAAGCGGGCGGTTGGTGGAGTCGGGATCAACGCCTGATGCCATCCTTTGGCATCCCACAACCAAGTGTCGGAATAAAAGGTAGCCGTGGGCTGGCTCAGAAAACCACCGAACATCACAATCTGTCCTCGCGCGGCGTCAAAAACCATGGCGTGCCCTGAGCGCGGCGGTGGACTCGTCGTGCTGACCACTTGAGTCCAGTTGGATCCATCCCAAGTCCAGGTGTCGTTGGCCTCCCCGTACTCGCCATACCCGCCGAACAATACGATCCTGTTCGCGACGGAGTCGTACGCCATTGCATGGCCGAAGAGTGCCGGAGGGCTCACCCTGGGGTGCATTTGCGTCCAGTTGTTTCCATCCCACACCCAGGTCTGATTGCCGGGTATGAACGTTGTGCCGCTGATCCCACCGAACAGCACGATCTTTCCGTGCGCGTCATCGTAGGCCATGGCGTGCTCGGCCAGGAGGCCCGGGTTGTTCGCCGGGTTCAAGGCAGTCCAATTCGAGCCGTTCCAAAGCCAGGTTATGGAGGAGAAGGTAATGTCCCACTGGCCACCGTAGAGGATGGCCTGTCCGGAGTGACCGAACGGCGCCATCGCCTGGTTGAGACGAGCAGTTGGCGCATCCTGCGGCGCGAGCAGTGTGAAGGTGAGGCCGGGCGGCGTCCCCGAGCCAGCCTGCTGGGTCACCGTAAACGCCACGCCACCGGCGTTGATGTGGCCGGTGCGTTCCGGCCCCGGATTCGCAGCCACGGTGTAGCGGAGCGTAGCAGGGCCGACGTCCAGAAAACACGAGCACTCGACGTCGGTGATCCAGGGGACGTCCATTCCATTCGTCCAGGCGAAGTCCGGCGCGCTGGTTGCAACCGCGATCTGTCCGGTTCCGCCTGAGGCCGGGATGGTCGCTGCCTGCGGGCTGAGGGTCACCCACCCGCCGGAGGCGCCGGCCTGAGTGACGATCGCGAAGGCTCCGCCTACAGTGATCTTGCCCCACCGCGGCGATATGTCGGTGTTCTGCGCGACCGTGAAACTCAGACTGGCGTTTCCGGATCCCGAGCCGGGGGTGGAAACGCTGATCCAGGAGACGGAGGAGGCAGTCGTCCACGCGCACGCTGGCGATGCGCTGACAGAGAGTGCACCGCCTCCCCCGGCGACGCCGAAGGACTGCGCGCTGCCCACTGAACTCGGGCATACGGGCGTTGCAGCGTACGACACACTCACGCTCAGCCCGGTGGCCGAGGCCGAGTTCACGGTAAGGCTCAAACTGCCGTAGGCGTCACGCCAGGTTTCCCCGGCGTGGAGCACGGGGTCGTTTGCAAATGGCGGTGCGGGGTGGAAATTTACCAGATTCGTATACGTCGCCGGGTCCACTCCCGGGAGTGTCGCGGTCAAGGCGGTATCCGCATAGTGCACCAGCGCCCCGGCGAACAACGCCGAGGGCAGTGTGGAATCGAAAGTCCCCTGCGGCTGGCGATATTCCAGCCAGAGCCAATCGCCGGAGCCGGTGCCGCGGCTCACGCGGAGCACCTGGGTGCCGCCCGCCAGTTCGTATGGTGACAAGCTAAAATTGCCGGCGGTGGTTACGGTCTTGATGTTGACATTGTCTTGAAGCCACCCCAGCAGAGCTTTCTGCGGCGCGGCCCACTGAGCGGAGTTGCGGCCCATGTTCGAGTAATTATCGCCGTACTCATGAATGCCGTCCCACGGCGCGGCCGTTTGCCCGGCTGGGCCAAGAACATCGCTTCCAAAATCAGCGAATCGCGCGTGCTCCAGGCCGAAGCCGTGGCCGAGTTCATGCGTCGCGATATCGACGATCTCGTTTTGCCCCACCATGCTTTCGGCGCCCATCCACATAGAGGAAGCGTTCAAATCGCCCTGCGCTGAAGAAATCTGCCCGCAGCCAAGCAGCGCCATGCCACCTGAATCCATCCCGGACTGGCCTTGGGGCGCCACGACGAAGAAGCGATTGTATTGCGTCAGATCGGTAAACGGCGCGGCCGCACGCAACGCCGCGTCGCGAATCGCCAACGGCTCGTCGAAATAGTCGGCGTCGAGCACGTATGGCCCCAGAACATTGCCGGTGATCCAGGTCTGGCCGAAGGAGGACTCGCGGAAAAAGGTGTCGACCGTTCTCCCGCTGCCGAAGAAACTCGCGCGAACCAGCGCGGGAGTCACTGAAGAGAGCAGCGCCTTGCTGGGAAATGACACCAGAATGACCGCGACCTTCTGATCGCCGGTGGCGGCGCACGCATTCGCGGCAGGTATGGCCGCAGACGCGGTCAGGTGAGACACCGTCAGGTGCCGGCCTGAGGCGTGCCCCGCAACCTCGGCCGTTTGACCTGACCGCAAAGTCATTCCCTCGGTCCCGTGCAGTTCGAAGTTCTCTTCGGCCGTATGCAGGAAAAACCGCGTCCGCGCGGTTCCGGCCTGCAGGTTGTCCACTACCAATGCCTCGACCCGGCCGCGCCACGTGCCGGTGATCTCCATCTGAGCCGATTGAACGGGGTTTGCTGAGAATCCTGGATGCGTTAACAAACCTGCGAATAGTACTAGCAGGGCGCGAGTTCTAAGCATGAAAAATCATTCCTCATGGATCTCATCGGCCGCGCCCGGCGGATCTTGAGTCCAAACCGGATTTGGGATCTGAGATCTTACGATTTGGCCGGCAGTCTTAGTACTCGCGTTGGAAAGGTACGCGAACTTCCGTAACCACCTCAACCGGCGTTCCATTTACCAAAGTGGGTTGGTAGACCCATTTGCGGAGCGCTTGGGCGGCCATCGAAGCCAGCCGGAGATTGCCGCTAACTAAGGTCTCACGAGTCACGCGGCCGTCCTTGCCGATCACTACAACGAAGCGTAGTGCATGTTCGTCACCGGTCGGAGACACCGGAATCACTTTCGTGATGAGCTTCTGCTCTTGCACGCCGGGCGCTGCGCGAATCGGCGCTGGAGCTTGTTGTTCGGCAGCGGTTCGCGGCTCCCAACTGACGACCGCGCGAGCGCCATCAGCTACCATGCCGGGGACCGGCGGCGGTGGTGGAGGAGGCGGGGGCGGCGGTAAACTCACCGCCATCGAAGCCCATTGCTGCAGGATCAGGTCCGGATCATCACGCCAGCATGGCTTCGCCGTTCGTGCGATCTCGGCCTGTGTCCTTTCGCTGCGCACATCGGCTGCCCGTTGGAGCCACTGGTCTGCTGCGGCTTCGTCGTGGCGCTGGCGGCACAGCATGCTCAGAAATGACATGGCGTCTTCGTGTTGGGGATCGAGTGCGACCGCTTTCTCGAAATCCGCCATGGCCTCTGCCGTCATGACAGCGCCGTTTTGAGAGGAACGCCATGCCGTCACTCCCAGGGCGTACCAAACATCGGCGCGCTTCGGGTCAACCGCCTGCGCCTTCTTGTAACAGTCGCGTGCCTCATCCCACTTTTCCAAGTAAAAGGACACCTGCCCCAGCAGCACCAACGCGTTCCAGTTCGTCGGATCGAGTTCGAGCGCGCGCCGGTACTCTTCGCCGGCTCGCTGAGCGTGTACCGTATTGTCCTCGGACTCGGCGCCTGGAATGAACCCCTGATACCAGGCGATGCCCAAATACAAATGCGGGATGGGGCTCCCAGGGTTCAGATCAGCCGCCTTCTGGAATGCGGGGATCGCATCCGAATAGCGGGCCTGGCGGAACGTATCAACGCCGTGGTCGATCCAACCTCGCCAGTCCACTGGCTTTGGGGAATCCTGCGCCATCAGTACAGCCATCGTAAGTAATGCTGTAATGAATCGCATCATCAGTGTCATTATCCCGGTTTAGGCCGCAATTTCTTCTTGCCTTTCTCTTTGAGCGCGGATTTGTCGCGATCCTTCTTCCGTCCCTTCAGAGGGTCTGCCGGCTCATAGCCGAGGCCCTCCGACAGAATCTCCACCATCCTCGCAAGCACTTTGGCGCGCGCCCAATATTTGTCGTTGCCCTCCACCAGGCACCACGGCTCCAGCCGCGTGCTGGTCTTCACCAGCATCTCTTCGACCGCCTGTTCGTAAGCGTCCCATTTGTCGCGATTGCGCCAGTCCTCATCGGTCAGCTTCCATTCTTTGTAGCCGATGGCTTTGCGCTCCTCAAATCGCCGAAGCTGCTCCTCGCGCGAAATGTGGATCCAGAACTTGGCCAGGATGGTGCCAAACTCTCGCAATTGCCGCTCGAAGGAATTAATTTCCTTGAAGGCGCGCTGCCATTGTTCCGGTTTCGCAAAGCCTTCCACGCGCTCCACCAGGACCCGGCCGTACCACGAGCGGTCAAAAACGGCAATCTGCCCGCGCTCCGGTAATCGCCGCCAGAAGCGATAAAGATAGTGGCGGGTCTTATCCTCGCCTTGGGGCGCGCTGATCGGATAGACAACGTAGCCTCGGGGATCGATCTTCTCGGTGATCCGTTTGATCGCACCGCCTTTGCCCGCCGCGTCCCATCCTTCGAAGACAATGACGACGGGGCGTTTCTGCAAATAAACCTGGTACCCCAACTCGCGGAGCTGAATCTGGCGCCGCGTCAACTCGCGCACGTAGGCGTCACGATCGAGGGAACGGGTCAAGTCCACTGTGTCGAGCATCAGCGGCCTCCTTTGCTCAGCGATTCCATCGCCGCCCGCAGATCTGCGTCCTTCAACTTTGCCCTTCCGGTCTCGGTGGGCGGTGCACTCGCGCCCAGCCGCTTCTCCATTGCGACGATGATGGTGTCGAATACCTTGCGCCGCGCGTGCCACTTGGAGGTTGCCTCGACGATAGTCCACGGCGCGAATTCCGATTCGGTCAACTCCAGCATGTCTTCGATGGCGACCATGTATTCGTCATATTTCTTGTGCCGGGCCCAGTCGGCCTTGGCCACGCGCCAGGCTTCGAGAGGATCCTGCTCGATGGCCTGAAAACGATTTTTTTGCTCCTTCTTGCTGATGTGCAGAAAAAATTTCAGGATGATGGCGCCGTCATCGGCAAGCATGCGCTCGAACTCGACGATGTCGCGATACGCCTCGCGCCAGGCCTCTTCGGGAACGGTGCGCTCGACGCGCTCCTCAAGTACGCGCCCGTACCAACTGTGATCGAAGATCACCATCTCTCCACGGTTGGGAACGCGCAGCCAGAAGCGCCACAGCCAGGGCCGCTGCTGCTCATAGGTACGCGGGGCGGTGATCGGATAGAGTTTGAAACCGCGCGGGTCGAGGCGCTGCGTCACGGTGGCGATGGTGGTTCCCTTGCCGGATGCGTCCCAGCCCTCGAACACGATCACGCTGGGCACTCCGTTGTCCCAGCAGGCCTTTTCGAGATCGTACAGGCGCCCCTGCAACGCCGGCAGGAGCCGCTTGAATTCCTCCCTGGGAAGCTTCTTCTTCAGGTTGATGTTTTCCAACATGGCTTGCGGTCCGATTCTACTGTTTTGCCGGGGCGAGAGCTAGTATGCCGTTCTGACGATTTCATAAGTCCTAGGCCGGACATCCGGAACGAACCCGAAAACCGGGCATCCGGCCCCTGCATCGCACCCGCCGTAGGGGCGAGGCATGCCTCGCCTTAGATCGCTAGTATGCCGGAAAACGCTTTGGATACAATACCGCCATGCAACGACGCGATTTTCTCACTGGTCTGCTGGCGGGCGGCGCGATTCTGCGGCTCAAACCCGCTTGGGCGCAACAGGGCGCCAGCGGCGTTTTCGTCGAGCGGTTGGTGGCGGGCACACCGCATAAAGGAAAAGTGCTCGCAGCCATCCAGCCGCACTCGGACGACATCTCTGAATTCGCGGCCGGCACGGTCGCCAAGCTCATTCAAGAGGGCTACAAAGGCTACATGATCCGCGCCACCAACGATGACATGGGCGACGACATCGGCGATCCCGGCAGCATCGGCGAGAACGTGCTGCGCAATGAACGTGAGAACGCCGACGTGACGCGCGCTCTAGGCCTCGAGCGCAGCTTTGATCTCAACTACAACAATCACCGCATGGGCGACGTTTCCTGGAACGAGCTGATCTGCCGCCTGATTTTCCTTTTCCGTCTGCTGAAGGTGAATACGATTTTCTGCTACGACCCCTGGCGGCCGGATGAAGAGAACCCGGATCACTACGTGCTCGCGCGCTGCGTGGAAGCCGCGTGCTGGATGGCAGGCCGTGTGCACGATTATTCGGAGCAGTTTGCCGCCGGCCTCGAACCGCACGCGGTCACCGAGAAGTATTACTACGCGCGGCGCCCCGAGATCACGCGCGTCGTGGATATCACGAACTTTGTGGAAAAGAAAGTGGATGCCAATCTCGCCAATCAGGCAAAGGGGCCGGGGGGCCACCATGGCTCCCGGCTACGCTCCGAGCTCGCCAAGAAGAACGAGCGGCTGCCGCTGCTCGGCGACAACGGCACGGCCGCGGATCGGAACTACATCAAGGAATTCGTATTGCATGGCGACAGGGAATTAGGGAAGAAGTATGGCGTCGAGTACGCCGAGGCGTTCCACTACATCGGTCCGCCGCAGTCGCGGGAGGCGGAATACATTCGCGAGCATCTGGAACGGTTACGGTAGACATTCGGGTCGTTTGAGGACTCCCATTAATATCGGATCGTGGAGTTGTGAAGACCACCCTCGAGATTCCGGACCCTATTTTCCGTCGCGCAAAGGCAAGGGCGGCCGAACATGGCGTCCCGTTGCGCCAGTTCGTGACCGAGGCGGTGGCCGAAAAGCTGCGCAACGAGTCTCCTACGGGGGAGAAGCCGTGGATGGCGTCGGCCGGTGACCTCCGGCATCTGCGAAGAGAAACGGCACGGATCAACCAGATCATTGAAGAGGAGTTTGTGAAAATCGAGCCGGAGGAGTGGGCCTGATTGCGGATACGAACGCCCTATCGGTCGTCGCCGAAGGTCAGCCGGAAATAATCCTCTCACACCCCGTTCTACGCCGTGACCTCCATTTCGATCTGGTCTGGTTCGTGGTTTTCGTGACTGGCTATACCAGACGCATCGTTTTCGTGTAATATGTTACCCACCAGCGGCCTGGGGATGGGCCGCCAAGTGGAGGAATACATGCCTGACAATCACGACGAACTGAGGGGAAAAGTGCGTGGGGAGCTGATACTCCCTAAGGATGCAAACTACGATGAGGCGCGCAAACTTTACAACGCGATGATTGACAAACGCCCGAGCCTGATCGTGCGCTGCGTAGATGTGGCCGATGTCATGGCCTGTGTGAACTACGCACGCGATAACGGCGTACTCCTGGCGATCCGCGGCGGCGGGCACAACGGCCCGGGTTTGGGAAGCTGCGATGGCGGCCTCGTCATCGATCTATCCCGCATGCGCGGCGTGAGGGTGAATCCAACAGCGAGGACCGCGCAGGTGGAAGGTGGGAGCGTCTGGGGTGATGTGGATCATGCGACGCATGCGTTTGGACAAGCGGTTCCGAGTGGCATTATTTCCACCACCGGCGTAGGCGGCCTGACGCTAGGTGGCGGCATAGGACACCTCTCGCGGAGCTGCGGTCTCACCATTGATAACCTGCTGTCCGTAGACATGGTTCTGGCGGACGGCAGCTTCATCACTGCCGACGGGGAGCAGAACGTCGATCTCTTTTGGGCGGTGCGCGGTGGTGGAGGGAATTTTGGAGTCGTGACCTCCTTCACGTTCCGCACTCACCCGGTCCACACTGTCACCGCCGGGCCGATGTTCTGGCCAGTCGAGGACGCTCCCGAAGTGATGCGGCGCTATGAAGAGTTCATTACTCACGCTTCCGAGGAAATCAACGGGTTCTTTGCGTTTCTGGTTGTGCCTCCGGTGCCGCTGTTTCCGGCGGAGCTCCACATGCGGAACGTCTGCGGAATTGTATGGTGCAGCCGGGCCGATGCAGCGCGCACGGACGAGTTATTGAAGCCGACAGAGAAGTGGCCAAAACCGCTTCTGCGAGGGCTTGGCCCCATGCCATTCCCAGTTTTGCAGAGCCTGTTCGACGGATTGTATGTCCCAGGCCTGCAATGGTACTGGAAGGCGGATTTCGTCGACCAACTGACGGACGGCGCGATTGCCGAACACCTGAAGTACGGCGCCAAGTTGCCGTCGATGTTCTCCACCATGCACCTCTATCCGATTAATGGCGCGGTGCACAGGAAGAGCGCGCAAGACACCCCCTTCAGCTATCGGGGAACCAAGTTCGCGGAAGTGATCGTCGGCGTGGATCCAGATCCGGCCAGCCGGGACAAGATCGTCAATTGGGCGCGGAGTTACTGGGACGCTGTCCATCCCCACTCGGCCCCGGGCGCGTACGTGAACTTTATGATGGAAGAGGGGGCGGCCCGTGTCGAAGCTACCTATGGCGGGAACTACGCGCGTCTGCAGCAGGTGAAGTCCCGCTACGACCCAGGGAACTTATTCCGCGTGAACCAGAACATCGCGCCGGCGACGGCCGCCGCCGCTTAGGGCGGACCCACGGTCTTCGTGAGCCGCCAGAAAGCGCCACGCACTTCTAAATCGCCAGCTCCCCGCGGTACATCATGTCTTTCAAATTGAACTTCGTCTTCACCAGCAGGCGCCCCAGCTTGGTGGAAAAGGTCACCTCTTTATCGTCAGGCTTGAGAGCGAGCATCTCCTTCGAAAAACCGAATAACAACGTGGCGCTGCCCGCGCTGGGCGCCTGCTGTACCAGCCCCGGTTGCGCGCCATCCCTGCCCTTCGGTTCGAGAAAAGTGAGGCTTTTCAAGTTGTCGAGCTGGTCCTGGTTCGATTGCGACGAATTTGAGCCACTGTCGTCTTGCGACCCGCGACGCCCCCCGCCGTTCAGCGGGAACCCACTCACGCCGATCACGTAGTGATTCGCGAAAGCTTCAGGGAGCGGCGTCTTCAGAGCGTCCAGTACGGGTTTGGCGCTTTCCCAGCGAACGGTCCCTTGGACCGATTGCATAGGCTGCCCGCCGCCCCGTCCGCCTCTGCCGCGGCCGCCACCCATTCCCCCGCCACCCATTCCTGGCCCGCCGATACCCGGTATTCCGCCCATGGGCCCGCCGCCGCCCATGCCACCGCGGCCACCGCCACCGCCTCCGCCGCCCGGTTGGCCCTGATCATCCGGATAGCCGCTGCCGTCGCTCCGGTCGTGCGAGTATTGCGCGCCAACTTGCTTGGCCCAGGGCGATTTGCTGATAAGCTGATCGATCTCAGCGCTGGTCCACTCGGGTGGCTCTTTCTTATTCCAGAACTCTGAATTGGAGCCATAGAGCCGGCTCCAAGCCGCGAACCCCACCCCGCCCGCCAGCATGAACACGCCACGCCTGGTGAGCGTAAAATCACACCCTTCCCGCTCCATTTAGTTGTCTCCTTGTCTACAAGAGACGTTACCGCGGCCCCGCGAGGTTGCAGCTCATCGCAGATTTCCCACCGTTTTGTGGGCGTTTGCTCAGAACAAAAGGGTTGTGAACTCCGCCAGATTGCGCCGCCAAACCATCCACATGTGGGCCCCGGGCGTCTCAATTTCGGTGGGATGGATGCCTTTCGACTTGAGCCACTCCCGCACTTTGCGGTTGGGCTCGATCAGGCGGTCGTCGGTGCCGCAGGCGATCCACAACAGCTTGAGTTTCTCGTTGGCCTTGGGATCGAGCTTCGAAAACGTGGCATCGAAATCTTCCCCCAACCCACCCGAACTGAAGGCGCCAATCCACGCGAACCGGTCAATGGCATTCAGGCCCGTGTACAGCGATTCAGCGCCGCCCATGGAAAGCCCGGCGATGGCCCGCGCATTGCGGTCCGCCGAAACTCGATATGCCTTCTCTACCTGGGGAATCACCTCGGTAAAGAGCGCGTCGCGATACCTGTCCATGTTCTTCTGCCGGAGATTCGCATCGCGAAAAGCCCCCGTGCCGCGCCGCGAGACAATCTCCGGGGCGCCATATCCCAACGTCATCACAATGAGCATGGGCTTAGCCTTGCCTTGCGCGATCAAATTATCGAGAATCACATTCGCGCGCCCCACGACAGTCCATGCGCTCGCGTCGTCGCTGAAGCCGTGTAACAGATAAAGAACCGGATAGAGTTTCGCGGCCGCCGGGTCATAGCCGGGTGGCGTGTAGACGTAGAAATCACGATCGTCGCCCACTACCGCCGACCTGTAGAAATGATGGTGTATCGTACCGTGCGGGACATCATTCACTTCCCAGGGAAGCGAACCCGGCCCGGGAACATGCACCTCGCTGTCGCTCGAAAGCAGGTTCGGGATTCTCACCGGATTCGATGGGTCCAGTAATGCGACGCCGTCAGCTACGAACGCGTATTCGTAGTAATCCGGCGGGAGCGGATCGGTGGTGACGCTCCAGACACCCTGGTCATCTTTCACCATCGGCCCGACTTTGGCGCCGGTGAGATTCAGCTTGACTTCCTTTGCGTTGGGCGCGCGGAAACGGAATGTGACACGCCCATCGGACTGCACCTCCGGCGACTGAATCGGCTGGGGCTGCTGGGCAAGACAGGATAGTCCCACAGCCAAAAGGCAAAGCAAACGAGTGCGGCTCATAGCAGGCGAGTATACACCGCCCGGCGAACCGCGGGAGCGGCCCAACTTGACAATCCGCGTCGGCGAGCACCACCCTTAGTGGAGGAAATCCCATGAAACGCCTGATCCTTCTCGCTTCATTCTTCCTGACGGCCTTGTCCGTGTTTGCCGACATGCCCCCGTTGATCGATCGGGAGCTGTTTTTTGGGGATCCCGAGATCTCAGGCGCCCAGATCTCGCCCGACGGCAAGTTCATCGCGTTCCTGAAACCTCTCAACAAGACCAGAAACATCTGGGTGAAGCGCACCACCGAGGATTTCAGCGCAGCCAAGCCCATCACTGCCGATACCAAGCGGCCCATCCAGATTTTCTTCTGGAGCCGCGACGGCAAATACGTATTGTATGCGCAGGATAAAGCGGGCGACGAGAATTTCCAGGCGTATGCCGTCAACCCCGCTGACCCGCCAGCGGCCGGCTCCCAGGTGCCCGCGGCCCGCAACTTGACCGACGTGAAAGGCGTGCGCGTGCAACTCTATGCGGTGCCGAAGAGCGATCCCGACATTATGTACATCGGCTTGAACGATCGCGATAAAGCCTGGCACGACCTCTACAAGGTCAAAATCGCAACCGGTGAGCGAACCTTGCTGCGCAAGAACACCGACCGGATCGGCGGCTGGATCTTCGATAACAACGATCAGCTCCGGCTCGCCGTCCGTTCCGCCGAAAATGGCGATACCGAAATCCTCCGCGTGGATTCGAGCGGCTTCACCAAGATCTATTCCTGCGATGTTTTAGAAAGTTGCCAGCCGCTGCAGTTCGAAAAGGACAACCGCCGGTTCTATATGGATACGAACAAGGGGACGGACGACCTGTCGCGCCTGGTGCTGTTCGATCCCCAAACCAGTCAGGAAACGCTCGTGGAATCCGATCCGGATAAACATGTGGATTTCGGCTCGGCCCTATTCTCCGAAGTGACGAACGAACTTATCTCCACCACGTACCAGGATGACCGGCAGCGCATTTACTGGAAAGACAAGGCCTACGCAGCCGACCACAAATGGCTCACAGGAAAACTGCCCAACACGGAGATCGCCTTCGTCTCGCACACTAAGGACGAGGAGACGTGGCTCATCGCTGCCCGCAGCGACACCGAACCCGGCGAAACATATCTGTTCGAGCGCAAGCACCGCAAGCTGACTCTTCAATACAAGATACGTGAGAAACTTCCGCGCGAGAGCCTGGCCAGCATGCAGTCTATTCGCTACACCTCTTCGGATGGTCTCGAAATCCCGGCGTACCTCGTCCTGCCCAAGGGCGTCGCGGCGAAGAACCTCCCGCTCGTCGTGTTTCCGCATGGTGGACCGTGGGGGCGCGATACCTGGGGCTATCAACCGTACCTGCAGTTCTTCGCGAATCGCGGCTACGCCATGCTCGCACCCAACTTTCGCAGCTCCACCGGCTACGGCAAGAAGTTCCTCAACGCCGGCAACCGGCAGTGGGGCGACAAGATGCAGGATGACATCACTTGGGGCGTCAAATATCTAGTCGCCAAGGGCATCGCCGACCCCAAGCGTGTGGGCATCATGGGCGGTTCCTATGGCGGTTACGCCACGCTCGCCGGTGTTGCCTTCACGCCCGATCTCTACGCCGCGGCTGTTTCGATCGTCGGCCCGTCCAACCTGATCACGCTGCTTGATTCCATCCCGCCTTACTGGGAGGCCGGCCGTACCATGTTCCACACTCGCATGGGCGATCCCGGCACTCCCGAGGGCCGAGCGCAGCTCATGCGGCAGTCGCCCTTGAACTCGGCGAACAAAATAAAAACGCCGCTCCTGGTGGTGCAAGGCGCCAACGATCCACGCGTGAACAAGGCGGAATCCGACCAGATCGTTGTGGCATTGCGCGATCGCGGTTTCACCGTGGAATATATCGTGGCGCCGGATGAGGGCCACGGTTTCGCGCGCCCGGTGAACAACATGGCGATGATCGCCGCCGCCGAGAAGTTCTTCGCGTTACACATTGACGGCCGTTATCAAGAGGGCGGTACGCCCGAAGTAGCCGCGCGGCTCAAGGAAATCACGGTCGACCCCAAGACGGTAGTCCTGGCGAGAAAAGTCGACGCCGGAGCTGTCAGTGCTCCTAAGCCCGCGGCCGATCTCCAGCCAGGCTCATACCACTACCAGGCAAATCTGGTAATGGGCGGGAGTTCCATCCCACTCAAAATCGCCACGTCCATCAAAGAGGAAGACGGCGCCTGGACAGTCACCGACATCACGGAAACGCCTGTGGGCCCGGTCTCCGACACAGCCGTTCTGGAAAAGGGCTCGCTGATCGTGCAGAAGCGCTCCGTCAAGCAAGGGCCCATGTCGATCCAGGTGGATTATAAAGACAACAAGGCTACCGGCTCCCTCAATATGAACGGGCAGGATAAGCCCATCGACGCCGATGTAGGCGGTCCGATATTCGCGGACTCGGTGGGTGCATCACAATCCATTGCCTGCCTTCCGCTGGCGGAAAACTATTCCGCCACCTTCCGCAACTTTGATTTGCAGAAGCAGAAGCCCAAACTGATGCAGTTGAAAGTGACGGGCTCCGAGCAGGTCACCGTACCGGCGGGCGTGTTTGACGCCTACCGCGTCGAAGTCTCCTCGGCCGATGGTGGCCCCGAGAAAACGACCATGTGGATAGCCCGTGATTCCCGGAAATCCGTAAAGTTGTCAGCCGTCCTGACGGAAATGAACGGGGCCACTCTCACCGTCGAGTTAGCGGAGTAAAAGTTGACAGGAGGCAGTATAATCACACCGGATGAAGGATAGGAGCATTATCTGGATGACGGCCGGTGGAATTGCGCTCTGGATCTTCGTCGCCTATGCGCCGATTCGAGATCCCATCGTGCGGTCGGTGAGGCACTTCCTGAACTACATCGCCGCCCAGTTTTAGCTGTCCCGGCCAACAGCCAGCACGAAGTACCGCGCGCGGCCCGTGCCCACGTTGCGCCAGCCATGTTCTTCGCCTGACTCCACATATCCCACCGATCCCGGCCCCAGCGTCGACGACTTTCCCTCGATCGTCACCTCCATGGTTCCTTCGCGAACCAGGATCATCTCTTCGTGCGCGTGATGATGCGCCGGATGCGGCATCTGCCCTGGCGCCAGTTCCGTCTCGTGCAGCTCGATAGGAACTCCGGTATGCGTTTCGCCGTCGAAAATCGGCCGCCCGCGATTCGGCCCTTCGTTGTGGACCGGCAGGTCCTCGTAGCGATAGGTCTTTGAAGCCAGTACACGGCTCTGCCCCGCCGCCTTCGCCGCCGCCAACAGCGGAAGCACCAGGCTCAAATCTCTGCGTGAAAGGTTCATGGAAGCTACTGTAGCGCTGTTCCCTCCCTCACTGCGCCAATATCTGCACTTCCATCGGCCCCAGCGTTACCCGAATCGTGTTTAGTGGACCTGTGCCCGTGCTCCCATCAACTTCCTGCACCTGCACCGTCCCGGCGGCATGCGAAATCACGGCGGATGGCGCCACTGGCGCCGGCTGATTGCTATAAAGTACGCGGTAAACATCACCCGCATTGCTCAACGTCTGTTCGATAATCACTTCGACAGCAATGGTCTGGCTCTGGCTGGCGTTGGCCGCCACGATCACTTCAACGTCATTGAGAATGCGCGAAAACGCCACCACTCCGCCGGGAAACGGAGACACTCCGTAGTTCTTACCGTCGCCCGATACCGGCCGGAAATACTGGCGCCCGTACCGCAGTGCGGGTTGCGTGCGCCGCACCTGCGCGATCTTCTGCAAATCCACGTAGAAAGGATTCGTCGCATCGAATCCCGGCCCTCCCCAAAGCGCCTCGCGCACAGACTCGTCGGTGGTCCCGCGGCCATGCAGCCCTTGCTCGGTTCCGTAGTAGACGCAGGGGATGCCCTGTAGCGCGAACAGACACGCCAGCCCCAGCGTCACCTGCTGGTCAAACTTATTCGGGTTCGCGGGATCCACAAAACGGAATCGCGCTTTCAGATCGTGATTGTCCAGGAACGTGACAAAGAAGCGCGTGGCATCGCCATGTGAACTCAGAATGAACTGCTCCACCTGCTTGCGATGTTGGTACATTCCCGACACGCTGGTGGGAGCCGCGAAGCCCTTGACCACGCCCGGCAGCGTGAATACCAGCGGGAAATCCAGCGCCGCGTCCACACCAACCAAATCGCCGCCGACATGCGTGTTGCGCCCGATGAACTCGGCGATCGTGTCCTCATTGTCGAAGACTTCCCCGAAGGTGAAGAAGTTCTTCTTACCCACACTCAGCCCGAATTCCCGAATCGCGTTGCCGAATATCTGCGCTAAATTGCCTTTCAGAAATTTCAGCGTGTCGATGCGGAAGCCATCGATATCGAATCGTGCGATTACGTATTGATAGGCGCGGATCAGAAACCGCTGAACATCCAGGTTGTCCGTCAGCATTTGCTTGAGTGATTGGAAGTCGCCCACGGTGCCGTCGCCGGAGCCCGGCATGCCCTGCCGCCGGAACAGGCTGTTCTTCTGCATTTCGAGCGGCCAGACAAACGCATCGCGCGACGGATTGGGAATCTGCTCAATCGGCGTCGTGCCATGCCGCAGCGCGCCGTCCGGATCGCGCCACATCACCGGCTGCGGGCTGGCGAAGAACTGGCTTCGCGATCCCCCGCTTTTCAGACAGTCGCTATCACTTGGGGCGCATTGATAGGCGAACACATCTCCAACGTGATTCAGCACGATGTCCAAAATCACGTACATTCCCTGCGCGTGGACAGCATCCACTAATTCCCGCAGCTCGTCATCGGCATTAGCGGCGGTCTCGGCGAAGCGCGGTTCGGCGCGCAGGAAATCGTGAATGCCGTAGCCGTGATACGTATGCTGGTCGAAGTTGAGATTGCGCAGCCCCGGGCTGATCCAGATGGCCCCGGCTCCCAACTGTTTCAGATAAGGCAACTGCGCCTTGACGCCGCGAAACGTTCCACCTTGAAATTCGGAGAACTGCGGATCATCGAACGGCGCGTGTTTCGGCGGGCCCAGCTGGTTATTGAACCGGTCGACCATCAAAAAGTAAATCCATTGGTCGCGCCAGTCTTCGGGCGATGCAGTTAGTGCAAGCCTGCCTGTTCCCAAGTCCCGGACCTGATCAAGGACCGCCTGGAAATCAGCAGCAAATTCAGATGAAGGCGTCACGTACCCTCCTGATGAATGACGGACATGTAGGGGCGAGGCATGCCTCGCCTGGCTCATATCAGGAAGTCAGTATGCAGGAGTCGGTGACCGATTGGAAGCCTTATTGCGCGATACTCATCCGTATCAGTCGTGCCGCAGCGCCACCATCGGATCCACGCGCGCGGCGCGACGCGCGGGCAGATACGTCGCCAGGCAGGTCACTAGCAGCATCGTCGCGGTCGCGCTGAGAATAGTAACCGGATCGGTGGCCGACAACCCAAACAGTTGGCTCGCTACCAGCCGCGCCGCGATCAATCCCGCGACGACGCCCGCAGCGGATCCAACACCGAGCAGCGTTAAAGCCTCTTTCCCCACCATCCAAAGGACCGCCCCAGGGCTCGATCCCAACGCCACGCGGATACCGATCTCCCGCGTTTTGCGCACCACCATGTAAGCCATCACACCGTACAGCCCGACGCCCGCTAGCAACAACGCCAGGGCGCCAAATGCTCCGGCCAGGACGGACACAAGCCGCTCTCGAGCCAAAGAGTCATTGACGCGATCTTCCAACGACTTGATGTCGAACACGGGCACGTCTTTATCCAGCGCATCGAATTCGCGCCGCACCGCGGCAGCCACGTCACTCGTGCTTCGGCCCGGGGCCACCCGCACGTGCAGCGTCGGCATGTACGCGGTAATCTGCTGAATCGCGAAGTAGGCCGCCGGCGCCGGCGAAGTGTGCAGGTCATAGTAGCGGCTGGACCTGACGACGCCAACCACCTGGAACGGCCGCGGCTCGCGAACCTCCGCCACCACACTCCTGCCGATCGGATCGTCATGATGGAACAGCATCCGCGCCAGCACATCGTTTATGATCAGCACCGGCGGCGATCCCTCCTTATCCGCCGGCGAGAAGTCGCGCCCGGCCAGCCGCGTCAGCCCGATTGTCTCGAAGAAACCCGGGCTCACCTCGTCCGCCGTGGCCCGTACCGCTTCGCCATTCGGCAATCGAATCATGGTCGAGCTGCCGCCTCGACTGCCTAGCGGACCTTCCTCGGCCAGCCCGGCCGACTGCACTCCCGGCACGAGCGCTACACGCCGCACCAACTCCGCCGTCATCTTCTGGATTTGTTCCGGTTTGTACAATTCGACCTGGGGCTTCATCCGGAAGAGCAACACGTGCTCCGGGCGATACCCGAAATCCGTCGCCCGCAAATTCGCCAGCGTTCGCACAAACAGTCCGGCGACGATCAGCAACAGCACCGACAGCCCCACTTGCGAAACCACCAGGATCTTCCGAAAGCTGAAACCGCCGCCTTCTCCCACCGAGCCCGCCGAATCGCTCTTCAACGCGGCCGCCAGGTCGCCGCGTGTCGCCGTGAGCGCTGGCGCGAGTCCGAACAAGAAACCGCTTGCCAGCGAAACGCCCAACGTAAACAAGACGGCACGCAGATCCGGCCTCAGATCGAGCACCATGCGCATATGCCCCTGCGGCAGAAATCCGAACAGAACTTGGTTCGTCCAGCAGGCGACGGCGACTCCCAGCGCTCCACCTACCACCCACAACAACAAATTCTCCACCAGCAATTGCCGGATGAGCCGCGCCTTTCCCGCGCCAATCGACGCACGCACCGCAAATTCCCGTTGACGGGCGGACGCGCGCGCGAGCAGCATGTTGCCTACGTTGGAGCACGCGATGAGCAGCACCAGGGCCGTTAGTGCCAATAGGACGAAGAGTGGCTCTTGCAGCTGATCAACGAAGCCATGAAAGCCTTGACCGCCAGGTAACAACCGGATGCGGCGTAGATCTCTCTGGCGATCTTCTTGTAAAGGGGCTTTGGGCAAGAAGAGATGCAGTTGGACGTTCACGGCGGCTTCGGCCTGAGCTAAGGTGACGCCGGGTTTCAGACGCGCCATGCTACCCCAATATTTATGCTTGCCACTGATTAGATAGATCTGTTCAAGCTCTTGCCCGGACGGCATGATGGGCAATCGCAGCTCAGGATCCGAACCCACGAGCAATCCGAAAAAACCAGGAGGCGAAACCCCTACGACCGTGAACGGGTAGTTGTTGATCCGGACCCTGCTGCCAATGATGTGCTCGTCACCTGCGAATCTGAATTTCCAGAAACGATAGGAGAGCACGACCTCTGGGCCCCAGTGACCATTCCGAACGTCTTGTGAGAAACCCTGGCCAACAATGGGTTGAACTCCGAAAAAAGTGAAAAAGTTCGGTGAAACGGCCTCGCCCATAATACGTTCAGCCCGGCCCTTCACTGAAAAGCTCAGACCATCCGCGGTCGCCGTCACCCAATCGGAAAAAATCGCCCTCGACCGCCGTAATTCTTGACCGAATGCGACGGGGAGATCGTCGTCCTCGCGTCCATTCGCGTGCACTGCCGAGAATGCGACCAGGCTCCCCGGTTCCTTCACCGGCAGCGGCTTCCACAAAATCGCATCCGCCGCCGTGAAGATCGCGGTATTCGCTCCGATCCCCAGCGCCAGCGTCAGCACCGCCACGGCAGTGAAGCCGGGATTCTTGAGTAGCACTCGAACACCGTAACGAACATCCTGAATCAAATTCTCGATATAGTTCACCCCCCGCACATCCCGGCACTCCTCTTTGATCTGTTCCGCCCCGCCCATCGCCCGCCGCGCCGCATGACGCGCCTCTTCGGCACTCATGCCCGTTGCCCGATTCTCCGCAATCTGCTGTTCCAGATGAAACCGCAGCTCCTCATCCAGCTCCCGCTCCACTCGCCCGCGCCGGAACAGCGACCGCCACCGCAATGCAAGCCTGTCAGCCCACCGCATAGATTTCACTCCAATCGCAATGCCCGCATTGGATCGAGCGATGCCGCCCGGCGCGCGGGAATATAGGCCGCGATGACGCCCGTCGCCAGCATGACGCCAGTCGCGATCGCGAAGACCCCCACATCGAACGGCTTCGTGTTGTAGAGAAAACCTCGCAACAGCAGTGCCCCCACGAACGAGCACGGTAGTCCGCATGCAAGTCCCACGCCCGTGAGCACCACGGCGCGTTTCAGTATCAGACGCAGCACATCTTGCCTCGATGCGCCCAGCGCCATGCGAACGCCAATCTCACGCGTCCTCTGCGACACAACATAGGAAAGCAGTCCGAAAATACCGATGGCCGCCAGCAATAGCCCGACGCCGGCGAACGCTCCCAGCACCGCCGAGTCGAACCGCCTGGGGGCGAATGCGTCATCCAGCCTTTGCCGCATCGTAGCTGTGTTCAGTAAGGGCAGCTCTTTGTCCACGGACCAGATGGCTTGTTTCACCTGTGAGGCGAAGCTTGCCGGATCGACTTTCGTCCGCACGCTAATGGCAAAGTGCGGCCTGCCTCCCAGCGCTTGGTACGGAAAATAGGTAAATATCCCTTCGTCGTGATCCCACCCGAAGAATCGTGTGTCGCCTACAATTCCAACCACTGTCCATAGGCTCTTTTGGTCGTCTTCTTCAAATCGCACCCGTTGCCCGATCGGATCTTCACCAGCGAAGTAGTTATCGGCGAGCGTGCGGCTGATCACCACCACTTTGGGCGCATCCGGCCGGTTGTCTTGTTCGGTCAAGAGGCGCCCCTTGATCAGCGGGATTTGCATGGTTGCAAAATAGCCCGGGCTGACGGCGTCAATAATCGTGTCCGGTGCGCGCTGCATGTCTTGCGGCGGATGCTTCACCACGATGAACCCGCCATCGTCTTCCCATCCAGATGGAGGCAGAGCAGTAGTCAAACCGACGGACTGCACTCCGGGAACGGCCTCAATCCTCTCGAGTGCGCGTTCACTGAGGCGTGCCAGTGCCTGATCGCTGGCATACCTGTTCGCGGGCGGCGACAGCCAGAATGTGAGCACATGCTCTGTCTGATACCCAGGGGCCGTGTTCAACGCATGGATCATGCTCCGCACCAGAAGCGCTGCTCCCACCAACAGCACTAGTGAAAGCGCCGTCTCTCCCACCACCAGAAGATTGCGCAATGGCCAGTGCCGCTCACGTCCAATATCCCCGCCGCTCGCCTTCAAGATCGCATTTAAGTCGCCTCGCGATACCTGAAGCGCCGGCGCCAGACCAAATAAGACCCCGGTGAGAAGCGACAGCGCCAGCGCGAACGCGAGAACGCGGCCATCCACATGGATTGCGTCGGGTTGCGGAAGATAGATGAACTCCTGTGTCCTGAAAAAGGCGGTCAAAGCACTTGCCAGACCGATCCCCAGCGCGCCGCCCATGAGTGCAAGGATCAGGCTTTCCGTCAATAATTCTCGTACCAACCGGAATCGCCCGGCCCCCAGCGCCGCGCGCATTGCAAATGATTTGCTCCGGCTAACCGCCCGCGCCAGCGTCAGGCTGGCCACGTTCGTGCACACCACCAGCAAAACCAGAGTCACCGCACCGAAGAAAACCAGGACTAGGTCTTTCGCGCCGTCTGAGGTCCACGTCTGGAACGGTACAGCGATAATCCCCTGGTCGGCGTCGTCGTGCGGGTACTCCGCCTGCAATTGCCGCGCCACGACGTCCAACTCCGCCTGCGCCTGCAGCAGGGAGGCATGGGACGACAGTTTCCCAATCGCGTATAGCCAATGGTTGCTCCGATCCACTCCCGGATGCAGCACCATTGGCGTCCACACCTGCACTTCCGGCGCGCCAGGGAACTTGAATTCGCGCTGCAATACGCCCACGATCGTGTAGCTTTCTCTATCGAGCAGGAAACTCTGCCCTATACTTCGCGGGTCAGCCGCAAACCATCGCTGCCATGCACCGTAGCTGAGCAATGCCACGTGGGCGTTCTCTGACTGGTCCTCGTTTGGCAGAAACGCCCGCCCCATTGCGGGCCGGACGCCTAAGACGGAGAAGAACGATGCGGACACGCGGCTCCCGGAGACCTGTTCCGGCCCAGCCGCGGTCATTCGCGTGAAACTGGCGAAATTGTAGGCAGCCATACCCGCGAAGGTCCGGCTCCGCGCTCTCCAGTCGAGGAAGTCCGCCCCGGAAACCGGCACAGGATGGTCGAACCGCGGCGAGGTGCGCGCCAACTCTACAATTCGGCTCGCGTCCGCATAAGGCAATGGCCGTAACAGCGTCGCATCGACAACACTGAACACTCCAGTGACCGCCCCAATGCCCAGCGCTAGCGTGAGCACAGTGACGATGGTGAATCCGGGGGTCCTGCGAAGCGCTCGCACGGAGTAGCGGAAATCCTGCAGCAGATCTTCGATCCAATTCACTCCCCGTACATCCCGGCACTCCTCCTTGATCTGCTCCGCCCCGCCGATCGCCCGCCGCGCCGCATACCGCGCCTCTTCCGCGCTCATCCCCGCCGCGAGGTTTTCCGCGATCTGCTGCTCCAGATGAAACCGCAGCTCCTCATCCAGCTCCAGCTCCACGCGCCCGCGCCGGAACAACGTGCGACCTCGCAACCGCAATTTCTCCCTCCAGCGCATCACTCGTACCTCAGCGCCACCATCGGATCCACGCGCGACGCACGCCGTGCAGGCAGGTAGCTCGCCAGTACCAGCACGGCAAACAACACTGCGCAGGCACCGCTCAGGATGATCGGATCGAACATGCTCACCCCGTAAAGCATGCCCATATGCTTGTGGGGAACCAGGTACAGCTCATCCCCGAGGATTCTACTCACCATCAGCGACGTCACCACCCCAAGCGAGACCCCCGCAACGGCGATCCGGAGCGACTGTGTGATGGTGTGCTGCAAAACTCTTGACGGCGTTGCCCCCAAGGCTATGCGAATGCCGAACTCCGGAATCCGCTGCTGGACAAGGTACGCCACCGTACCGAAGGCTCCAACGGAAACAAGGATCAACGCGACTACGGCGAGGGCGCCTACCAGGAACATATTGGCGCGCGCGCCGCGAAGCGTATGCACAACGCGATCGTCCATGGTCTGAAGGTCGAAAATCGGCTGATCCCTATCGAGCGAGTATGCTGCCGCTCGAGCCGCACCGGCTAGCCGTCCGGCTGGAACATCCGAGGCCATTACGACGTAAGCGGAGTCGACTGGATGCTGAGCAAACGGGACGTACAAGGTATCAAATGGGGCCTCGTCGACGCCGAATTCATGTGCGTTTTCGGCGACTCCGATGATCTCGACCGGAGCATCGCCCGGCGCCCCACGCCGCTCATCGGCAATGAACTCGAGTACTTTTCCGATTGGGTTCTCGCTTCCAAATAGTTCGTACGCCGTGTTTCGATTGATGATCGCAACGCGTGCCGAAGTTGCCCTATCGTTCGCATCGAAGAAACGTCCGGCCAGTAGACGTATATGCAGCAGGTGAAAGTAATTCGGTACGACAGCGTGGATGATCGCGAAGGATCCACCCGCGTTTGCACGGGGCCGGCCGGCGACCTTGACACTCGCATACAGCGACTCGGATCCGGTAAGCGGAAGACCGCTGCCAACCGTGACCGCGCGCACCCCAGGCAATGCACGGAGCTGTTCCGTCAATCCGTCAAAGTATCGCTGCATCTGCTCCGGCCTTGCATACTTCTCACCCCGAAGCGAGACGCGGAATGTCAGCGATACGGGAGCCTCGAATCCGAGCGGAGCGTTCTGTAGCCGTTCAAAACTCGAGAGGAAAAGCCCCGCGCCGAACAGCAGTACAACTCCTAAGGCAACTTCGACGGCAACCAGCGAGCTGCGGGCGTGCTGATGTCCGGGGCTTGCGGTTCTGCCTGGGGCATTCTGGCGGAACGCGTCATTCAAGTCGGCGCGCGCCGAAAGAACCGCCGGCGCGAACCCCGCAAGCACTGCTGAGACAGCGCAAAGCGCAAGTGTATACAGCAAGACTCGCGCATCCAGACTGACCGGCGCGTGTCGCGCTAGCGAATCTTCGAGCAACACAGCGAAACATCGGGCCAGCCACACTCCGGTTATCGCCCCCGCTGCGCCGCCCGCCGCTGCAAGCATGAGGCTCTCGACAAGCAACTGTCTCATCAGCCTTCCGCGACCCGCACCCAGCGCCGCTCGAACCGCGAATTCCCGCTGCCGCACCAGGCCGCGAGCCAGCAACAGTCCGGCTGTATTGACGCAGGCGATGAGAAGGACAAGGGCAACCGCTCCCGCGAAAAAGTACAGCGAGCGCGCGGCATAACCTGTCCTCAATTCGCGCAGATTCGCGACCTCGGCGACGTCCTCGCGTCGATCTCCGTCCGCTTTCATCTCACGCTCGAGGATTAGTTGCAGCTCTCCGCGCGCCTGCTCCGCCGTCACACCGGGTGCAAGCCGTCCAATCACGTCCATGCCCCGCAGCACCTCTAAGCTTGGATTCGCCGTGAGCGGAACGAAAATCGCGGGCTCTTGCATGTATTCAAACCGAAGCTGCGGTGAAGCAATTCCCACAACCATGTACGGCTCGCCATCCAGCGCGATCGCTTTCCCTAGCACCCCAGGATCGGAGCCGAACCGGTCCCGCCAAACCGAATCGGTGAGAACAGCGGCATGATCGTGTCCGCGCCTTGCATCCTCCGGCACAAAAGCTCGACCGCGTACGATTGGAATCCTAAATGTATCGAAGAGCTGCGGCATGGCCGCCATCACAAGCACACGTTCCGATGCGCCGTTCGCCCTCAGGTTGCGCGCCCCCGGATCCAAGTAACCGGCCAGACTCGTGAACGATCGTGACTGCTCCCGCCATGCGCGAAATACGCGCTCGGAAACTACGTCCCAACTCCTCGGATGTTGACGCAACACGACGTAGACTTCCATCAATCGTTCGGCATCCGGAAACGGCAGCGGACGCCAGAGCTGCGACTCGAGAATGCTGAAAATCGCCGTGTTCGCCCCGATGCCGATCGCCAAAGTCACGACCGCAACCACCGTAAAACCGGGGTTCTTCAACAGCATCCGCAGTCCGTAACGGATATCCTGCGCGATGTCTTCGATCCAATTCACTCCCCGTACATCGCGGCACTCCTCCTTGATCTGCTCCGCCCCGCCGATCGCCCGCCGCGCCGCATACCGCGCCTCTTCCGCGCTCATCCCCGCCGCGAGGTTTTCCGCGATCTGCTGCTCCAGATGAAACCGCAGCTCCTCATCCAGCTCCCGCTCCACGCGCCCGCGCCGGAACAACGTGCGACCTCGCAACCGCAATTTCTCCCTCCAGCGCATCGGGCTACACCTCGTTTACCCGCACCACCAGATTGATCGCGCCTGAGAGGCGATCCCAGTTGGCCAGTTCCTTCTCCATCTGGTTGCGCCCCGCCCGCGTCAGCGAGTAGAACTTCGCCGTGCGCCCGGTCTCGGTCTCCGCGAAGTGCGCCTCGATCCACCCCTGTTGCTCCAGCCGGTGCAGCGCGGGGTAGAGCGATCCCTGCTGCACCTGCAGCACTTCACGCGAAACCTGCTGGATGCGCTTGGCGATCGCCCACCCGTGCTTCGGTTCGAGAGAAATCGTTTTCAGAATCAAGAGGTCCAGGGTCCCCTGCACCATATCGCTTGGCTTGCCCATAGTATGACTGTCTACAATACACAGGCAATTGTAGATAGTCAAGGTATACGGTGCCCGGCGGGACCGTATTTACGCTGAGCCGTCTGTAAACGTTTGATAGCGTTGGATGATTAACCTCTTTGGTATTGTTCAGGAGCGCGCTACCAGCCAGACTAGGCTTAGAGGAACGTTCCCGGCCTAAGCGAAATCTCCCAAACGGCCGATTGCTAAATGACGCCCTAGAACGTTGCAGCCCGAACGGGTGTAATGACGAACTCACTCAAATCGAGCAAGGCATCCCCCACCAATGAATGGTGGCTCGCACCCGTCCGGATACTCACTCTTCTTACCTTCTTGGCGAGTTGGTCCGTGTTGTACGGATTCCAGGCTTCTCCCGCTGTGAGTGCTCTCCCAATTCTCACGCGAACACAGCAGGTGAGAGAACTTTCCGCGCAACAAGCCAATCGCGGCTATCCAGTGCAACTTCGCGGCGTCGTCACATTCGTCGACGATTTTTCGCTGTTCTTTCAGGATTCGAGTGCCGGCATCTTTGTGGACGTGTCCGGGCTGGCGCACGAGGTGAGCGCGGGCCAGTTGATTGAATTGGAGGGCGTTACGGAGTGCCCCGATTTCGCCCCGCAAATCGGCAAGGCTCACGTGCGAGTTGTGGGAACCGCTCCGATGCCCCAGGCCAAGCGCCTCGATTTCGACAGGCTGGCCGCCAGCGAAGAAGACAGTCAGTGGACCGAGGTTGAAGGTGTTGTGCATGCCGTCGTCCGGGATGAAGTTCCGGTTCCACCGGCGGTCGACACCAGCTTGGCCCTACAGGTCGCCATCAGCGGTGGCGAGTTGCTGGCGTGGGTCCCATGGATGTCTGACGCTCAGGCCGCCCAGCTCGTCGACTCCAGAGTCCGCCTGCGTGGTGTAGCCGGCGCGATCTTCAACAAGAGTAACGAATGGGTCGGGGCGCGGCTCTACGTTCCCGCGCTGGCCCAGTTGGAAGTCCTCGAGCATCCGCCCGCTGATACGTTCGCCATTCCGCCAACGACTATTTCCAGCATCCTTCGCTTCAACCCAACCGGATCATCCGGTCATCGCGTCCGGATTCAAGGAGTTGTGACGCTGCAGCGCCCGGGCAAAGAGCTGTTCGTCCAGGACTCGACCGGCAACATCGGCATTCTGACCCGGCAAACATCACGAGTCCCTGTCGGCCAGCGGGTGACCGTTGTCGGCTTCCCAACCATAGGCGAGTACACCCACATTCTGGATCACGGAATTTTGCGGAATCTGGAGGGCAGCGCATCTCCGGTGACGCAAGCGGTGACAGCCAAACAGGCCGAAGGTGGCGACTATAACGGCGCGCTTGTGAAGATTGACGGGTATCTCATTGGCCGGTCGCGCGAACGCGCGGAGCAGGTGCTGACGCTGCAATCCGGGCCGATTACGTTCGAGGCAATCCTCGAAGCCGACCCAGCTGCGCTCGACTTTCTCCGTGAAGGCAGCCACCTGCAATTGGCCGGCGTATGCGTCACAGAAGCGGATGAGACACATGTGGCGCGCGCATTCCGGATTTTGCTCTCGTCACCCTCCGCCATCCTGATTCTCTCGCAGCCTTCCTGGTGGACCCTGAATCGTCTGCTAGTGCTCGTGGCAATCATGGCGGCATTGATCCTGGGGATAGTCATTTGGGCCGGGCTGCTCAGGCGCCGGGTGGAGGACCAGAGTAGTTCACTCGACCGGGAGCGCAGTCTCTTGCGCACCATCATGGAAGCCATTCCCGATTACGTTTACGCGAAGAACACCCGCCACGAATTTCTTGCCGCAAGTACCGCGCTGGCACAGCGTATGGGCGCCAAAAGCGGGGATGAGCTTCTGGGCAAGTCGGACTTCGATTTTTATCCGAAAGAGCTCGCGGAGAAGTACGCCAAAGACGAAGACGACCTCATGCGATCGGGCCAGGCCGTGATCGATCGCGAAGAGTCTACGGTGGACGCAGCCGGCAATACGGTGTGGCACTCGACCAGCGAGGTGCCTTTCCGAGACGCCTCGGGTGCGGTAGTTGGGCTGGTGGGCATCGGACACAACATTTCCGAGCGCCGGGCCGCGCAAGCTGCGCTTTTGGAGGCTAAGCAGGCCGCCGAGGCTGCCAGCCGCGCCAAGAGCGAATTCCTCGCGAACATGAGCCATGAGATCCGGACTCCGCTTAATGGCGTCATCGGTATGACGGGCTTGCTGCTGGATACCGATTTGACCCAGGAGCAGCGCGAGTACGCGGAGACGGTGCGCCAATCAGGTGATGCCCTTCTTACCGTAATTAATGACATTCTGGATTTCTCCAAAATTGAAGCGGGCAAGCTGGTCATCGAGTCTTTTGCGTTTGACCTCCTCCAGTTGATCGAGGAAGTGGCTGAGATGCTGGCGTCCCGTGCCGAGGAAAAGGGAATCGACTTAGTCGTCCAGTACTCGCCTGGCCTGCCGCATCATTTCATTGGTGATGGCAGCCGCATCCGGCAAATCATCACCAACCTCGCCGCCAACGCCGTGAAGTTTACTCCCAGCGGCCACGTCCTGATTTCCGCGGAGTTCGAGGGCAAAGACGAACAGGATCGCGCCCGCATGCGAATCTCGGTGAAGGACACGGGCATTGGCATCCCCCCGGAGAAAGTTGGATTGCTCTTTGAGAAATTCATGCAGGTGGATAGCTCAACAACGAGAAAGTACGGGGGGACGGGATTGGGCTTGGCGATTTCCAAGCAGCTCGTCGAGCTCATGGGCGGAACAGTACAAGTGGAAAGCCGCCTGCGCGAGGGCTCCACGTTTTCATTTGTATTGCCCCTGCCGGTTGACTCCGAGCCCGCTCCCGCCCCTGCGCCTATCGTGGATCTGGCTGGCCTGCGAGTTCTGATCGTCGACGATAACGAAGTGAATCGCCGCGTAGTCCATGAACAAATCTCCAGTTGGGGCATGCGGAACGGAAGCTACGCTTCCGGCGGAGAAGCATTGCAAGCCATTCTTGCCGCACAAGCAAGTGGAGATCCCTATCAGGTCGTGATTACCGATTACCAGATGCCGGAGCTCGACGGGGCCACCCTCGCCGCCATGATCAAGGCCAATCCCGCGACTAAGGACACGGTGATCGTCGTTCTTACCTCCGTTGGCCACCGAAGTGACTTGATGAAGGAATCGAACAGCGTCAACGTCGATGCGTGCCTGGTCAAGCCGGTCCGGCATTCACAGTTGCTCGATACGGTTGCCACGGCTTGGTCGAAAAGACTGCAAGCCACAACCGAAGGGCAGCCGGAAATGGGATTCCAGAAGTCTCTGGGCGCCCTTCGAACAAGTGTCGCCGGCAAGTTCGCCGATTATTCCATCCGAGTCCTGGTCGCCGAAGACAATGTGGTCAATCAGAGAGTGGCTCTCCGGATGCTGGAACGGCTCGGGGTCCGCGCTGATGTGGCAGGCAACGGCCGTGAAGCGGTGGAAATGGTGAAGATGCTCTCCTACGATGTGATCTTCATGGACTGCCAGATGCCAGACATGAACGGCTTCGAAGCGACGGCAGAGATTCGGCGCATGGAAGGGTCCGAGTTACGCACAGCGATTATTGCCATGACGGCGGACGCAAGCTCCCGTTGCCGCGAAGCCTGCATCGCGGCCGGCATGGATAGATTCATCGCCAAACCCGTCAAGCTGGAAGACGTAATTGCGGCGCTGACGGAACACACCACGGCCGCCAATAATCAGCCGATGACACGCGCTTAAGCTCTTACGCGTCGCACAACTTCGCCGCATCTTCGAGTGATTTGATTCCGTCCTTCGATGCGGGCACGAACTCGTGTGCCATGTAGCCCTGGAATCCCAGATCCACGATCGCTTTTGCGACAGCGCCGTAGTTCAGTTCCTGCGTATTGTCGATCTCGTGCCGGCCGGGCACGCCGCCGGTGTGAAAGTGGGCCAGATACTGGATGTTATTGCGAATGGTGCGAATCACATCGCCTTCCATGATCTGCATGTGATAGATATCGTAGAGCAGCTTCACGCGCGGTGAATCCACGCGCTTGATCACTTCCACACCCCAGACGGTGTGGTCGCACTGGTAGTCGTGGTGATCGATCTTGCTATTCAGCAGTTCCAGGCAGATCGTCACGCCCTTATCTTCGGCGATTTTCTTGACCCGGTTCAACCCAGTCACACAGTTCTCCAGGCCAATTTCATCCGGCAAACCTCGGCGATTTCCCGAAAATGTGATGACATTCGGCACACCGGCCTTTGCAGCCTTTTCGATGTTTTCCTGGAATTCGCGCTCCAGCCTGTCGTGGTTCTCCGTGCGGTTGAGGGCATCGGCAATGGTACCGGCGCCGGGCGTCATGGCCGGAATCAGACCGTACTTCTGGACCGTCGGCCAGTCTTTGGAATCAACCAGATCGATCCCCTTCAAGCCGATGCGCGCCGCCGCCTGGCATAGATCGTCCAGCCTCATTTTGTCGTAACACCACCGCGCCACGGACTGCTTTAAGCGGCCCTTCAGCGGCGCGGGGGATTGAGCTGATGCCGCCAGCCCGCCTACTGCGAGCGTTCCGAAAGCCGATCTACGGGTCATCATGATAGCTGCATTGTAGCTTGACATCGGCCCCTATAATCGGAGTAGAAGCCCGGTGCTCAAATCCCTTGATAGCTTAATCGGATTCACGGCGGTGATCCTGTTGGTCAGCGTGGGGGTTACGCTGCTGACGCAAGTCGTGACGGGCGCGCTCAATTGGCGCAGCCGCAACCTACTGCGCGGCGTCATGACGATCCTGAATCAGATTGATCCCAAGGCCACACCGTTCGCGGTCGGGCAGATTGCGGGCGCGGTTCTGCGGCATCCGCTGGTTGCACGAGCTGAAGGCAAGTTGGGCACAGTCATCCAGCGCGAAGAGTTGACCCGCATCCTTTTGGAACTGGCGGCGGGCAACGAGCCGGGGGGCAAAGCGCTTGACGAATACGCTCGCCAGACTTTGAAGAAGATGCTCGAAGCCAACGGCATTAAGGACCCGGCCGAGGTTCTGGAAAATATCCATCTGCTCGGATTGAAGCTGGAAGCGCTGCGGCCCGATCTCCCCGCGTCGATGCAGCACGCGATCGCAGTGGTCACCGAGGCGCCGAGCCAGTTCGCCGGGTGTATCCACGCCTGTTTCGACGAAACCATGGACCGCATCTCGCATCGCTTCGCGCGCCACACCAGCCTCGTAACGGCGGTGATTGCGATTGCGGTCGCCGCTGGATTACAGCTTGATGCATTCGAGGTATTGCGCCAAGGCGCGGAAGCGCGTTTGATCGTGCCGCAGACTTGGACCTGGAACGCCGCGAAGCTGCCAGGCATTGCGCTTTCGGCGATGCTCCTGAGCCTGGGCGCGCCGTTCTGGTACAACGTACTGAAAGACTTAGTGTCATTCCGCCCGGCGCTAGCGCGCAAGGAGCAGGAACTTCGTGAGCAGCGGCAATCGCCGAGCGCCAGCGCAGTTCCTTCTTGGCAAGGCGAGAAGGGCAATCTTTAATGCAAAGCCAGTGGGTCGGCTGCGCCACTGAGAATTTCCGCAAAGAGCGGCACGGGCACGAGCCCAAAGCCATCGTCATCCACATCATCGTGGGTTCGCTCGAGGCGGCGGACCTCACGTTCCGCGATCCTCGCTCCTCGGTTTCAGCTCATTACGGCGTGGGAAAATCGGGGCGCATCCACCAATTCGTGAATGAAGCTGATACGGCCTTTCACGCGGGCACGGTCGTCCGTCCCACCTGGAAGCTGATCGACCCGCAGGTCAATCCCAACTACTACACCATCGGCATCGAGCATGAGGGCCAGCCACAAGACGTTTGGCCGGACGAGCAGTACGCCACGAGCGCGGCGCTGGTAAAAGAAATCGCGGCCCGGTGGAAGATTCCACTGGACCGCGATCATGTCATCATGCACCGCGAGATTCGGGCGTCTAAGACGTGCCCGGGCGCGGCGGACATCGACCGAATACTTCGGGAAGCCGCCGCCTAGCCTACTTTTCCTTCTCTTTTTCCTTCTCTTTCCCTTTTGGTTTCGATTCGGGTTTGGGTTTCGATTCAGGCTTTGGCTTTTCCGCCGGAGCTGCCTGTGCGTGCTGCGGCTGTTGCGCGGCAGGCGGACGATATGACGGCTCACTTTGAGGTCTGACGGGCGCCGGCGTTTCCTTCGGCGGAGGTTTGTACGACTCAGTCTGTTGAGCCGGCGGTTTGTAGGCCGGCGCCTGTTGAACTTGTGGCCTGTTCGCCGGGGTCTGCTGTTGCGGCGGCTTATACGACTCCGTGGCCTGGGCCGGCGGCCTGTTTACCGGAGTCTGCTGAGCCGGCGGTCTGGCAATCGAGGCAGGCTGATTGGGCGCCGCCGGGCGAAAGGTCTGCGCAGCAGGCGGCCTTGCCAGCGCCCTGGTGGCAGCGGGCGGCGGGGTCTTGGTGACCACTGCCGTGTTCACGATGCGCTGAGAGGGTTGGGCAACGCGGACAGTGCTAACAGGGCGGGCGGCGATCGCTTGCTGCCGGGTGACCGGAACTTCACGGGTGGAGACTGTAGCCTGCGCCAGAGCTTGCGGCGGCACCTTCACGGCAACGCGCGCCACCGGCCGGGCGGCGGCGAAATCGGTGCGCGATACCGCGACCACGGCGCCAGGCACGGTTCGGTTGACATAAGTGATGTTTGTGACGTTCGTTACATTAATGTGCGTCACCTCAACCATGTTGACGCGATTCACATAAACGTTACTGACGTGATAGGAAGGAATGAACGGCTCGCGTGGCCCGAGCGGGATCCAGGCGACCCCGCCTCCCACTCCAAACGATAGACCGGCGCCGAAGCCGCCACCGCCTACCCAAGCCACGAGCGCCGGTGCATAGACCGGCCGAGCGTAGACGGGTCCGGGAACCCATCCCCAAGTGCCTGCGACAAACGCCCAGCGGCCATAATGGAAAGGCGCGAATCCCCAGGGAGCGTCGTCGATCCAGGTCCATCCCCACGGCTCGACCCAGGCCCAATGTCCGTAATGATAGGGCGCCCAGCCGGCGGCGACGGCGTTGGGATACCAGACAGCGCCGTAGCTTGGATCCTCACGCCAAACTCCGTTGTCGTCGAGATCCTCATAACCAACCATGTTGGGCGAGACGTAGCGGGGTGGCGGCCGGCGATCATAACGCTCATCGCGATCGATCCGCCAGCGATCGAAGTCATCTGGAGGACCGGCGACATTCACCTGAGTACTGGGCTGGTCAGAGCCGGCAATAACGGCGGACTGCTGCGCGTGGACGCCGAATGCGGCGCCCGCGGTAACTTCCGCATCTCCGCCGCGCACGGTAACGGTGGTGGTCTGCTGGTCAGGGTCCGCGTCGATGCGGTAGACGCCTGGACGAAGCAGGGAGACGGCGCTGTTAGGTGTATCGATCTCGTAGCTCTCGTCGTCGTCCATGTGGCGGACGGTGACGCTGATAGTACCGGCCGACAGACGAATCTGCGTCATGCGGTCATCGAGATTCAAGAAGGCGAGGGCGGTGTCGTGAGAGAGCCGGATCGCGGTGGAACCGATGTGGAGTTCAGCGCGCGAACCCTGGTCGACCCACAAATGATCACCGATGGTTAAGGGATAGTTGGGAGCGGCCGACGCCCAATCGTCCTGGCCGGACGGTTGGAGAGAGACCGAGCCTTCCAGGAAGTTCAGCCGCGCCACGCGGGATGGGGGGTCGTCCTGCGCCCACATGCTGAGGGCCCCGGCGGCCAGTATGCCGGCGAACCAGAATCTGTTCATCATTTCCTCCTGACGTTGCCGTCAACCTGTCTAACGCAGTATCCAGCGAAGTGGTTTCGCTTTGCAACTATTAAGAAATATTAGGAGATGAAGGAAAGTTAGTGATGCTGAATGGATTATTCAGCGCGCAGTGCTTCCAGAGGCAAAACCAAGCTTGCCCGAAGAGCTGGAATCAAAGATGCCGCCAGGGCGGAAAGGCCGAGCGTCAGGACGGCTATTAGCGTTACCAGGGGATCGTACGGATTGAAGCCGTAAAGCTGACTGCCGAGGAAGCGGCCGGCGGCGAAGGTCAGGGGTAAGCCGATCAGTAGTCCGAAGAGAATCAAACTGAATGCGCCTCGCAGAATCAAGGCGATGACCTGACGACGATCGGCGCCGAGCGCCATGCGGACGCCGATCTCGTTGACACGGCGACCGGCGTTATAGGCGGTGACGCCGTACAATCCGATCGATGCTAATACGAGTGACAGAAGTCCGAAGAATGAAGTCAAACGGGCGATCAGGCGCTGTTGGCGGAATACGCCGGCCACTTGTTCACTCAAAGGGCGAATGGAGATGATCGGCAGGTTGGGATCGACTGAGGCCATGGCTTGACGCAGTTGAGGAAACGACAGGGTGGCTCCAGGCCTGGTCACAACGATGATGTCGCGCATGTAATGCGAGCTTGGGCTAACTTCTTCAGACCCGGACTTGGGCGAAAAGTCGTGCTGCTCTTCGGGCAGAAAAAAGAACGGGTCAATGGGCTTGTCAATCTGAAAAGTCAAATAGCGAGCATCTTTGGCTATGCCTATGACTTCATATAGATGCGACGTTGTTATTTCAGAGCGTCCGAAATACTTCCCGATGGGATCTTCATTCTTGAAAAACTTCCGGGCAAACGCTTCGTTGATGACAGCCACGTGCTGCGAGTTCGTTCGATCCTGTTCGGTAATACCGCGTCCTCTCAGGATCGGGTTTCCGATCGCGTCGAAGTAGCCAGCCGTCACTCGATCGAAGAAAGAATAGTCGTCGTCGTTGGGCCCGGGAGCGGGATGACCATCCACCCAGACGCCGGCGCCCCAATTGTTGCCGGCAAGCGGCGAGTATATACAGAGAGCCACCGATGACACGCCGGGTACAGCGGATATCGAATCCTGGATGCGGCGGTAGAGCGGCGTGAGCTGCTCTGGCCGATAATAACCGGCCAGCCTTGGGTCGAAGTTCACTATGATGCGTCGATCGGGTTGGAATCCGAAATCCTGATGCTCGAGATTGCGCAGAGCGGCGGCGAGCAGTCCCGAGGCGGAGAGCAAAACAAGCGAGAGCGCGGCCTGGAGTACCACAAGCATCTTCCGCGGAACGGAGCCAGTGCGCGCGGTGGAGCGGCTGGCACCGCGGAGAGCTTCGATGGGATCCACGCGCGTGGACATCCATGCGGGAGCGATGCCGAAGGCGACTCCGGTGACCAACGACAGGGAGAATGCGAACAGCAACACGGGCATGGAGGGCGACGCGCTAATGGGAATGCCGGCCACGCCATAATCTGGTGGGAACGCAAAATGGACAATCAACTGCGTGCCGGCAACCGCGATCAGCAAACCTGTGGCGCCGCCTAGCAATGAGAGGATTACGCTTTCGGTGAGTGCCTGCCTGATTAACCTGGATGGGCGTGCGCCCAGGGCCATGCTCAACGATGTCTGACGGCGGCGCTCCAGGCCGCGAACGAGCATGAGATTGGCAACGTTGGCGCAGACGATGAGCAGCACAAACGCGGAAACCATCATGAGGATTTGCAGCCAGTGTTCATACTCCTCGCGCATGCTGGTGATGCCGGCGCCTCCCGGGCTGAGGAACAGAGTCTGCTGAGGAAATTTCGCGCGATCGTTAGCGCTCATCTCAGCCCAGTGCGAGCGCAGCCATTGCTTGAGCTCGACGCGCATTTCAGCCTCTATAGACACGGGCGCCGCGCCGGGACGGATGCGACCGATCAGATCTAACCAGTGGGTTTCGGGGTTGTGGATTTCGCCATCCTCGGTTGCCAACGGCAGAAAGAAATCAGGAGGATCGCTGCGGAGAGTGTCACCGAAGAAACCGGGCGGAGTGATACCCACGACAGTAAAGGGACTATCACTCAGATTAAAGACGGCACCTATAACGGACGGATCCGATCCATAACCTTGCTGCCACAGCCGGTAGCTCATCATGGCGACGGGCGGAGCGCCGGGACGATCATCAGCGGCGGTGAGCACACGGCCGGTATAGGCATTGACGCCGAACATGGTGAAGTAATTGCCGGAGACGAACTCGGAGGGATAACTTTGGGCGGCCGCTGGCGTGCCGGCACGCCGGACACCGGATAACTGCTCAGACGCTGCAAAGGCGGCCAATTCCGCAAAACCTTTGGTGTTGTCACAGAAGTATTTGTATAGGTCGTAAGAGACAAGAGAGAACTCTTTGTCTTGACTGTACGCGCCCCAGTAGCAGCAGCGGCTCTCTTTTCCGAGGCGGTACAATTCGGTGGGATTCGCTACGGCCAGCGATTTCAGGATTACGGCGTGGACCAAAGTGAAGATGGAAGTGGTTGCGCCAATGCCCAGCGCCAGCGTCAGGACGGTAGTGATCGTGAACGCCGGGGACTTTCGCAAGCGGCGCATCGCGTGGCGTGTATCTTGTACCAGAGTTTCGAGAAATGGCAAGCCCTTCTGGGCACGATAGTCCTCCCGGATTGCTTCGACGGTTCCGAACTTCAGCACAGCGTGACGCCGCGCCTCGACGGGCGACAAGCCACCGCGAATATTCTCGGCAGTTTGGAGAGCGAGATGTTCTTCGATCTCTTGCTGCAAGCGTTCTTCGTCTTGCCGGCGTCGCGTCCAGGAACTGAGCCGGCGCAGAAAACGGCGCAAGGGTCTCATTGGAAATCCTCTGCTTTCGCAGCGAAGAATCGCCGGATGATGGCGGCGCTCTGTTCCCAATCTCGCGTTTCGGCACGCAATTGCTTTCGGCCGTCGCGCGTCAGCCGATAGAAGCGCGCCTTGCGATTATTGTCGGAGGCGCCCCATTCGGAGGCGACGGAACCCTCCTGCTCCAGCTTCAGCAGGACGGGGTATAGCGTGCCTTGATTTACCGAAAGAAGATCGCCGCTGATCTGCTCGATACGCCGGGCAATGCCGTAGCCGTGCAGCGGGCCCAGCACGTCCAGAGTTTTCAGGACCATCAACGCCAGCGTGCCTTGTAGGACGTCCGCTTTCTCTTTCATGTGGTTTATTGGGTTTCCAACAGGAAGGATGACATACTTCCACTGGGAAAGCAACAGGTGGCTTTGATTCCTGACAGTTCACATCAGGGCAGTGGCCCCATGCAGGCCTCACTATCCAGTTGGTAGTGCGCTAAAAGTACGTTGATTTCGGCGGTGGTCTTGTTACTGGCGACATTGTTCCGAATGAAACACCCACCCATCCCTGTAGCGCGGGGATACCGCGGGGTTGGCGAGATACCCGCGGCTTTTCTCACGTGCCTACCTCACAGCCGCAGGTACCCGCAAACGGCGCGTGTCCCTGCGCTACATCCGTCGATCAACGCAGAAGCGCACTACCATCCAGTTCGCCCCTGGCGGGTTGTCGTAAGATTGCTGTAACCAATGACCAGGCCTTTCTACCTAGTCGCGGCCGCGGTGGCTTTTATCGCGTCAACGCCCGCGCGGACCGCGGATCAGGTCTCGATGTCGGCGAACGGTTGGACGATCACCGCGGATCCCGGTCAGGGCCGGCTAACGATCGCGAGAGATGAACTCGGAATACTCATGCGCGACGTGCGGCTGGGTCTTCGCGGCGCACGAGCGTTCAGTGAGTGGACTGCTGAGAAGAAGGAAGGCAACCGGCTCAGCATCAAGACCGATCAACCGCGCACGGGATGGAGACTCGAACTCACGCCCGAGGCGTTGATTGTGTCGAGTACGGCGAACGACAGTGTTCTGACGGCGGAAGTGCCCGCCTCGTCAGATCGGATCGTCGCACGGACAATGGACTCGCAGGGTACTCCGGTGGATTGGATCGGCACCCAGGAGGTGGCGGAAGGCTATGGGGGAGAGGTCACGCACAACCGTTCCTACCTGCCGCGGCAGAATGCCGACGTACTTTATTTCGCGCTGGGGCAGGTCTCGGCTTCGACCCTCCACAGCCTTTTCGATCGCAAGACCGACACAGCGATTAACTTCACTTCCGACACGACTCTGACGCGCTCAACCAATGATTCCGGCGTGCTGGCGCTGACGATGCCGGTACCGGGAAATTCTATCGTGCGCATCATTCCCGAGTACTTCACCAAGATGCTAGGCGTGCCCTACTACGTACCTTTCGACGACAGCGTGTTCAGCCGCGCACCCATGGTTTGGTCGAGTTGGACCAGCTACTACGATGCGGTCCGCGAAGAGGACATCGTAAAGAATGCGGACTGGCTCGCAGCGAATCTCAAGGCGTACGGATTCCAGTTCGTGCAACTGGATGACGGTTATGACCGCGATGCGAAAGGCCAGCATTACTGGATTGAGAACTGGGATCGCCAAAAGTTCCCGCACGGCCCGCAGTGGCTGACAAGTTACGTCAAGTCGAAAGGCTTGGGCGCTGGAATTTGGCTGGTCCCTAACGCGTATGCCGGAGCCGTCCAGCAGCATCCCGACTGGTATCTGCATTACAAGAAGGACGGCCGTATCGTCCGGGACTACAACACTCCAGCGATGGACGCCACCAATCCGCAGGCGCTCGAGCAGGTCAAGAAGATCATGACAACGCTCGATGACTGGGGCTTCGATTACTACAAGTTTGACGGCGAGCACGCGCTGGCACGATACATTCCGGGGATCGACCATAACAAGCTGTACGACCCGAATGTCGATTCGCTCGCCAATTATCGTGCGCGCCTCAAGATGATTCGCGAAACGATTGGCCCGAATCGCTTCATCGAAGGCTGCCCCGCCGGAACCCCGCTCAACGGCATCGGCTATTTCGACTCCTACTTCACGGGCCACGATCTCTACAACAACTGGCAAGGCATGTATCCGCTTTTCAGCTCAATCAGCGCGAACGGGTTTCTCAACCACATGGTGGTGTACGTGATGCCGGGTGAGGGCCTGGAACTGGGGACGCCGATGACGGTGGACGTAGCGAGGGTGAAGCGCCCAGAGATCGTGGTGGATACGGCCCGCACGCGCGAGGATCCGATGATCGGCTTCGGTCTCAACGACGCGGAGGCCCGCACCGTGGTCACGTACGTCGCACTGACAGGAGTGGTCTACCCACTGGCCAGCGTGATGTCCGAACTGCCTCCGCAGCGTGTACAACTGCTAAAACAGACCATGCCGACACTGCCGATCCTGCCCATTGATCTGTTCAGCCGCGGCACGGATATGCGCTGGAACACCTTCAAACATACACAGGCCGACTACTACATCCACAATTACCCGGAGATTCTCGATCTGAAAGTGAACTCCGCAGCGGGTGCGTATGACGTCGTGGGGCTGACTAACTGGCGAAGCGCGCCGGCCACCCGAACGCTTAAGTTTGCAGACAAACTGGGGCTGGAGCCTGGCCAAGAGTACATTGCGTTCGACTTCTGGAAACAGGAACTGCTTGGAACCTTCAGGGACAGCCTGCAAACTGAGGTCGGCCCACACGACACGCGAGTGCTGCTGATCCATCCACGGCTCGGCCATCCGCAAGTGATCGGCAATTCCCGGCACATCTCCGGAGCGTATTCGGTCAACGAACTGAGTTGGGATCCGGCAGCGAAGCAACTGAGGGGGACTTCGGAAACTGTGGCGGGAGACCAGTACACGCTGTTCGTTCACGTTCCGCAAGGCTATAAACAGTTGGGGGCGCGAACATCGGCGGGCGTTGCGAGTGTGAGAGAGGGCTCAGAACCGGGTATGCTGAGAGTCGCCTTTCAGGGTCAAAGCGAACCTGTAAAGTGGGTGATCGAGTTCGCCAAGCACTAGGTGCAAATAAGAATCACACAGTAGAACCGTCAGAACAATCGTCCCATGAGGTCCACAAAGAGTTCGTTGCCAACCGGTCCGGTTCGCTTGGTGCGCCAGTCAGAGAAGCGCCACGTGGCGTTATCTTGATCGACACAGAAGAACAGTGCCAGGCTCCGAATTTCGAAGCGTTCCAGCATTCTCTGGTTGTATGCGCGGATTTCGCCTTCAAGAACGTAGGGGATCAGGAACTTTTGGGTTGAAAAAAGCTGCCGGGTCGCCTCGAACGTGATCTGCATCTCGCGCCCCTGTGCACCGATTCGAATGAGGTTCACGCCGGATTCGTGGAAGGTTTCCTCGGCATACTCAGGTGGCGAAAGGTCGAGGGCGGCTTGTGTAAGTTTGCTGTTCACCGAGGAAACGAATTCGGCGCACGCGGAATGCAACTCATTGGCGCCGCGGCGGCGGAGCGCGGCGACACAATCAGCGTCCACCACACAGTACTCCGCCTTTTTCGCGGCATCAATTTGGCGAGCCAGTCTGGCGATCAGGTCATCCTGGGGCATCGGGATAGTTGCCCATTGTAAATCGAGGCGAGCGGCGTTGGCCACTCGCGGCGTACCTACGCCTGTGGAGCGCGGCGGGATTCGAAGCTCTCCTGCAATGGGACGGCGAGCGCGGTGCCCGCGTGTTCTACAGCTTGTAGCATCTTGAGCAGCAGTTCTTGCTGCAGGGCGAGAAATTCGTCGTAGTCGGTGGTGGTGATGTATGCGGCCACTTCAACGTCGAGCGAAGAGGGCCCCACACCGATAAAGCGCACCGGTATCTTGCCGGTTTCGACTTTGGCGTGCTTCGTGAGGATCTCGCGAAAGGACGCCAGTACTTCTAACAACTGATCCGACGTGGTGTCGCGGCGCAGGTTCAGAGTGGGGTGGAACCAGATCTTGTCGCGCCCGGAAATGTTCTCGAGCGGCATCGACGAGAATTGGCCGTTGGGCACGCTGATGATGGTTCGATCCGCCGTACGGATGCGGGTGGAGCGCAGGCCGATATGCATCACCTCGCCCGTCCGGTCGCCGAAGCGGCAGACGTCGCCGACCAGCACGGGACGGTCACCAATCACCGAAATCCCGCCGAACAGGTTCTCGATGGTCTTCTGCGCCGCAAGCGCGATGGCGAGTCCGCCGACGCCAAGTCCCGCCAAAATCGTTGAGGTGTTATAGCCCCATGCGCTGAGAACTCCCAAAATCGCGACCAGGTATAGGAACAGCTTCAGCATCTGCCTGCCCAGCGGGAGTACCGAATAACTAACGGCTTGCACGCGTGGGTCAAGACGGGAACGCCAGCGTTCTCCAAGCAGGTCAATCACCACCGCACCCGCCCACGCAACGCCAAGAGAGAAGATCAGCGCCAGCGCCCGTTCGATGAACAACCGAGGCAGCGTGGAGGGTGGCGCGAGTTCCATCGCAATCCGAAAACCGGCCACGGCCAAGCAAGTGCGCAAAGGCCCGCGAAACGCCGGCATCCCTACCAACGGCCGCACCAGCGCCACAAGTGCCAACGAGACCAACCCAGCCAGGAGCCAGAGAACCACCGCCACTAGGACGAGAGCGATCCAGCGCCACACGGGTGTATCGAGAACTTCAAACGTCACGAGCTGCTGCGGCAGCCTCTTCTCAAACGGCGATTCGGCCACGAGCTGGTGGGCTCTAGGAATGATGGGTATGCTGTCGGAGGAGACGAGCCAGACGCGAAACCCAGGCTTCAGCTGCACGCGTTCCAGCCGCAGCTCCAAAGTCTGCCCATCGATGTGGAACGTGTCGAGCCGATCGAACGCGGGCGAAAGCTCGTCAGACTGATCTCCCTCGGGGTCGCGGCTAAGCGTCGCGATGTCGAACGGGGTGTCGTCGAGCAGGTCTTCCAACTGGCGCGCCAGGTCCGGACCATCTTTGACGACCTTTTCCGGAGCCATGTGTCGAAGGTCGAGATAATGGACGGCCTTCCCATAATCACGCGCGTGGCAGGCTTCCAGAAAATGGAGGACCGATTCTTGAGGCGTGGTCCGCCCGAGGGGATCCTTGGTTTCCGGCGCCGGTGCTTGCGCGAGTAGAACATCGGCGAGCACGATGGTGAGCAAGAGTCTGCGCATCTACTCCATTACGTTACAGGAAGTCCCAGAGCGTGGCACGTGCGATTCCGAACACTTCGGCAGCGAGCATGATGATGCCGCTGGTTTCATCCAGGGCGAATAGACAAGCGCGGTATAACAGGAAGCGTGGATCTTCCTGTGAGCGCGCCCCTTCTGCCGATGCTCGCCAAGCGTGTGGAGGAATTGCCGGTCGCGGGAACGTGGATTTTCGAGCCGAAGTGGGATGGGTTTCGCGCGCTGGTCTTCCGCGACGGGGACGAGATCGAGATCCAAAGCCGGGATGAAAAGCCGCTCAATCGCTACTTTCCCGATCTGCTCGAACCGTTACGCTCGCAGTTGCCGGTGCGTTGCGTGCTCGATGGCGAGATCGTGATCGCAACGAGCAACGGGCTCGATTTTGAAGCGCTGCAGCTTCGTTTGCATCCGGCGGCATCGCGAGTGAAGATGCTTGCGCAGCAGACGCCGGCCTCGATCGTATTCTTCGACCTGCTATGCGAGGGCGACCGCGATCTACGGAGTGAGCCCTTCGAAAAAAGACGCCAGGAGCTGGAAGCGTTGCTGCGCTCGGCGGTGCCCCCGATTCATGTGACGCCGGCAACTCGCGAAACGAGTGTCGCGGAGGATTGGTTTCGCCGCTTCGAGGGGGCGGGCCTTGATGGCGTCGTGGCCAAACCCGTGTCGGGGATCTACGAATCGAACAAACGCATGATGCTCAAGGTCAAGCATGAACGCGATTGCGACTGCGTGGTGGCGGGATTTCGCTGGTACAGGAAAGGCGATCGGAAATCTGTCGGCTCGCTATTGCTGGGGCTATTTGACGATTCTGGCGGCTTGCAGCATGTCGGCGTGTGCGCGAGCTTCTCGGATGCGATGCGCTTCGAGCTGGTAGATTTTCTAGAGCCCTACCGCCGGGATGCGCTCGCCAATCATCCGTGGAAGCAATGGGCGGATATTCCCGCTGAGACGATGCGACGCATGCCGGGCGGTCAGAGCCGTTGGAGCCAGGGCAAGGACCTATCGTGGGAGCCGCTGCGGCCGGAGCTCGTGGTCGAAGTCGCGTATGAGCATATGCAGGGCGATCGCTTCCGGCACATGGCGCATTTTCGAAAGTGGCGCGTGGATAAGAAACCAAACGATTGCACTTATTCCCAGCTTGAAGTGGTGCCGCCGCAGGAGCTGGCCGCGATTTTCGCCACCGGACGCTGAGTCATTTGTCCTCTTTCGAGGCACGTTTGGCCCGCCATTCACGCCATTCGCGCGTGGGATCGTCATCGGGATCGGGCGTTTCCTGAGGCGGGCGAAGCGCTTCGGGCACGTGGCGCAGGTTCACGCGGATGCGGGTCCAGGTGGAGGAGCGGCCTCGCATGGAATCGACCAGCACGTCATCGACGGCGAGAAGTTCGGCGGCCTCGGGATGTTTCTTTTTCCATCTTTCCAGACCCGCCGACGCTGCCTGTTTATCGGGAGAGTTCGCGACGGTCACAAGCGGCATCTTGGTTCGTGGCTTGGCGGCGGACTTAGCGCGTGACGGCGCTACGCGCTTGGCTTCGCCCTCCATGCGCCGAAAGTGCGGCGGCCAGGGAGCGTCGGCGAGACCCGCGGCCTGGTCCTTGTCCGCGAGTTCCAGTAATTGGTCGAGCGAACCCGGAGCGGCGTTCATATCGGAATGCGGATCGCCGAGTTCCTGAAACCGCTTGGGGATTGTGAGTATGGTAAATTCGGCCGGATCACAGTCGGGAACTTCATGCCAGTTGAGCGGCGCCGACACGCGGGCATCGGGGAGCGGACGCACCGAATAAGCCGAGCAGGTGGTGCGATCCTTGGCGTTCTGATTGTAATCGAGGAACACGCCATGGCGCTCCTCTTTCCACCATTTCGAGCTGGCCAGCGCGGGCACACGGCGCTCGACAGCACGCGAGAACGCGACGGCGGCGCGGCGGACATCGGCGAAGGTCCAGCGCGGCTGGATGCGCACGTTCACGTGCATGCCGCGGGAACCGCTGGTTTTGGGCCAACCGCGCAGGCCCAGGTCCTCCAGCAAAGACTTCACCTCGAGGGCCACGGTGCGCACGTCGGCCCAAGTCACGCCGGGGCCGGGGTCGAGATCGACGCGGAGCTCGTCGGGGTGATCGAGATCGCCGGAGCGCACAGGATGTGGATGCAGCTCGATGCACCCGAGGTTGACGATCCATGCTAGCCCGGCAGCATCGTCAACGACGACCTCTTCCGCGGTTCGGCCCGAAGGGAACGAGAGAACTACTGTCCGCAACCATGCGGGCCGGTCGGTGGGGGCCCGCTTTTGATAGAAAGCCTCGGCTTCGGCGCCGTTCACGAACCGCTTGAGTACTATGGGACGGTCCTGGATGCCAGCCAGAGCACCGGGCGCGACCGCCAGGTAGTAACGCACGAGATCGAGCTTCGAAACTTTTACTTCGCGGGAAAAGTAGAGCTTTTCTGGGTGGGTGACGCGAACCTCGTGGCCATCGATCGAGAGCAGCTCGACGGGCTCTTCTTTCTTCACAAAATCAGGCTACACGATTTGGCGAAGGGGGTGAGTCTCACCGGCCCACGGGAATCCGCCGCCGCAGCTCGTCGAAAAAGTTCAGCAGGAAGGTGACGTGAACCGAACCTTTCCCCGGCGCCGCGGCCTCCGGTATCGCGAATACCGCAAAGCGCTTGCCATCCGGCGCCAGAGTTAGATTCGAAGAACCGGCATAAAAAATCTGCTTCTCGGACCAAACGCGCGGCTTGCCGGGCACGAACGAATCGCCATCCACTGTATACTCCACCACCATGATGCGGCTGTCCGCCGTTTCGTAGAACAGTTCCCGGCCGTTGTTGGACCAGATTCCGTACAGCCCACCTCCGGTCGAAATCTGCCACTTACCGCCTCGCACGGCTGGGAAAGGCCGCACGTAGACTTCATCTGTTCCCGTTTCGTTGGACCGGTACGCGATCCATCGTCCATCGGGTGAGAACACTGGCACCATCTCATTCGCTCGGGTTGCCAGAAACGGCTCTGGTTTACCCGCCTTAGGGTGGTCGGGATCGCTCGTGTCCAGAGTTGCCGTCCAAATGTCATAGCCGGTCTCGGGATTGGAGTTGTGGCCCGCCAGACGGCGGCCGTCTGGAGAGAAGGAATACGGAGTTGCGTTACTAAGTGCAGCAAGGATCTGCTGTGGTTCTCCTGAGCCATCGCTGCGGATCCACCAGATCCCGGAATCGCTGCTAGACCGAAAGGCTATGTGCTTCCCGTCAGGGGTCCAAACCGCGATCTGCGAGTGCCCCCCGAAGGTAAGCCGCGTCATTGTTTCTCGCCCCAACTCATAGACGTAGATATCACTGCCGCTGCTTGTAATCATCGTCAGTGCCAGCCGCCGCCCGTCGGGCGAAAGCCGTGGGAAGGCGTACGTGCCCGGAGTGGCGAGCAGAGGTTGCATCTTCCCCGAAACGTCGAGCCACACCACCGGCCAGGCCTGAGCCGCCCCTTTGCCTTCCAGGTACACCAAGGTCCCATGCCCCGAGGGCGCAGCGGAAAAGTCAAACTGGCCTCCGCCCTGCAGCGCGCTCGCAGCCACATCGTCCAGAACCGGTACGGGCGTGCCTTGGAGCTCCAGCCGGACGGGATCGAAGCCCACTCCGGACAGCACTCCTTGGTGCAGGTAGACGAGGTAACCGCGTGTTCCGTTGGCCGGCACGTATCGGCCGAAGTATCCCCCAGCTATTAACGTCTTGACGATGCCGCCCTGCAACGGCATTGCTTCAATGCTGGCATTCTCCATCGCGATTCCAACAGAAGCAGATGTGAAGAGAACGCCCCGGCCTCCGGGCAAGACCTGCGGCCAGCGGTGGGTTACCTCACCTTTACCTAGCCTGGTAAACGGCTGCGGCATCCCTCCAGAAGCGGGCAATTGGGAAAGGGGGGAGAGCAGACTCAGAGCCGCGACAATGGTTCCGTCTTCTCCCCAACTGGCTCCGTAATCAAACGGGGCATCGCACAGAATCACCGGCGCTCCGCCTTGGACAGAGATCTTTTTGAGCTTGCTATCCGCGAAGAATCCGATCCACTGGCTGTCGGGGGAGAAAAACGGATCGCGGCCGTTTTCCGTGGCGGGCAGCAGGGTAGCCTGGGCCTGGTCCAGCAGCCGGGTGGCAAGGTGCTGTTTGCCATTCGGCCCGCGCGCCGGAAACACCAGCCGCCGGCCGTCGGGCGAGATGGCGGTGGTGAGATTGAGACCCGTCATGGCGTCCGGCCCAAGATCCACGCTCAGCCGGGTTAACGGATTGTCCACCTGCCGCGTCTTGCGCCAGAACATGGAGCCAAGCACGATCAGAACAAGTCCCAGCACGCCGGCCACAACCCACGGCAACGCACTCCTCGACTGTTTCGCGGGGGTCGTCGGCGGCTGCTCCAGCGCCCATGCCAGCGCGGCTTTGAGGTCACGGGCGGTCTGAAACCGCTGGTCCGGGTCCTTGGCCAACGATCGTCGCACCACCCGATCCAGCGGACGAGCCACCTCTAGAGGCGCCGGCTCCCGCTCCAGAATCGCCGCGATCACGCTCGCCGGGTTCTGCCCTTCGAATGCCCGCTTGCCCGTGAGCATCTCGAACAGTACACAACCGAAGCTGAACAGGTCACTGCGCGCATCGACCTGTTTGCCCTGCAACTGCTCCGGCGACATGTATTGCAGTGTGCCCACGATCTGCCCCTGGTCCGTGAGCACCTTGGTGACGTCTGCCTCACCCAGGCGAACCGCCTGCTTCGCCAGCCCAAAGTCGAGCAGTTTGATCCCTTGCTTGGCAACCAATATATTGGCGGGCTTCAGATCCCGATGCGTGATGCCTCTCTGATGCGCGGCATCCAGCGCGTCGAGAATCTGACCAGCGTATTCGACGGCTTTTTCAAGCGGAAGAGGACCTTTCAGCGGCGCGCCCTCGACGAACTCCATCACCAGGTAATTTGGGCCGACGTCATAAAGCTGGCAGATGTGGGGATGGTTTAAGGCGGCTACGGCCCGGGCTTCCTGTTCGAAGCGCTCGGAGTACTGTTCCTTGGAGATTTTGACGGCGACGATCCGATGGAGGCGCGTGTCCCGGGCCTTGTACACGTCACCCATCCCACCCGCGCCAATCTGCCCGAGGATCTCGTAAGGTCCGAGCTGAGTGCCGGGAGCCGCAGACATAGGGCGATGAACGATTCTATCCTAACGATGTCTACTTCACACCGCAGCGCCCTCATTGCGCCGGCGCTTTGTTCAGCAGTGCTGGCCAGTTGACGATGACCGTCAGAGGCTGCCCCGCCTGTCCCGGCGTAGCGCGCACCAGGAAGCGCTGGCCATCAGCGGCCACGTCATAAGGACTCCAGCCGATGTCGCTCGCGGGCAGAGGGAATAGTTCGCGCGGGGCAGAGGGTTCCACGGTATCTGCTCCCATTTTGAGGCTCACCGCCATCAGCTTATTGTCGAGCGTTACATAGAAAATCTCGCGCCCGCCCACGCCCCACCCCGGATAATGCCCGCCACCCGTCGAAATCTGGAATTTGCCACGCGACTCAGGAAAGGCCTGGATGTAGACCTCGTATCGGCCGGTCTCGTCGGTCTGGTAGGCTACCCAGCGCGGTGGGGCCTCGGGCGAGAAACGGCCCCACCACTTGTTAAACGGCGTCCGCAGGTAGGGTCTCGGTTTGGCGTCTGGCGCCAGGGTGCCCTGTGTCGTCATGGGAAGGACCCAGAGGTCCCGCTGAGTCCCGGGAGCGATTTCGTAGAACAGTATCCAGCGCCCGTCGCGAGACCAGTCCGTGGAGAACTGGAGGTTGGGCGTTTGAGTGAGGCGTTGGTCTGTCCCGGCTCCGCTCGACTCTTTACGAAACAGGTTCCGCGATGCGCCGGCGGTGAACACAATCGTCCGGCCATCGGGAGACCAGACGGGGTAAATGTTGAGACTGGAATTGGTGGTGAAACGGCTTGCAGCGTTACGTTCCATCTCCAGTAGCCAGATGTCGCTGCCCCCGGCAGTGTCGCGTGCGGCAGCTATGCGGCGGCCATCCGGCGACAGGCGGAAGTTACTGTACTCTCCCGGTTCACCCACCTTACCAAGCGGCTTTCCCGTGCGGTCGAGCCAGGTGAATTGACTCGAATCGCCGATAGCGCTGTACAACAGCACCCCGCCGCCCGAAGCGGAGGCCTGCATCGCGCCCAAGACCGTGCTCTTTGCTACGGGGTCGGCCACCGGATGAGTTTCACCGCCGAATTTGAGCGTGCCGGCGTCAAACTCCTGAGCCACTAAAGTTCCGCCGCGCAGCCACAGCAGATAGCCCCTCCCATCGCTACCAGGTGCGTATACCGCGTTGGTGTCCGTATCCAGCAGTCGAACCCGTTCCCTGGGATTCCCAAGGGAGCCCGCATAGACGCCGGAATTCCCGGACTTGTCGCTCATGACCGAATATAGGAACCGGCCGCCGGGAAGCACCTGCGGCCAGCGGTGGAACCCCTCCCCGCGCGAGGCATCCAGCGCAGTCACGGGTGACGGCGCGCCGCCGGAGGCCGATACGCGGAGCAAGCCGGATGCGGTGGTTCCAAACAGGATCTGGCCATCGCTGCTCCATGCCCCGCCGCGGGCCACGCCCACGTCGCAGATCGCCAACGGGGCCCCACCTGCCAGGTCGACCCGTTGCAACTTGCCTGTTGTAAAGAAGCCGATTGACTTGCTGTCAGGAGACCAGAAGGGATAATAAGCGCCTTCGGTCCCGGCGATCAGCCTTGGGGTTGTGCCATCCAGCCGCCTGACCCACAGGCCGTTCTTCCCGTTGGCCGAAGCCACGAAGGCGGCGGTCCGGCCGTCGGGCGACAAGGCAATGCCGCCTGCGGTATTTCCAAAAATGAACCGTCCGCCCTGGGGCGGTTCAATCTGGAATCGAAGCACGCGGTCATCCGCAGGTGGCTGAAAGAAGCGTGCCACAGACCATTCGCCAAGCGTGCCAACAATCAGAGCAGCCGCGGCGATCCACCACCACGCGCGGCGCATCAGATTCACTCCGACAAGGGGCCCCGGCTGATCCAAGGCCCACGTGAGCGCCGCCCTCAAGTCGCGTGCCGTTTGAAACCGCTGGTCCGGATCCTTCGCCAGTGACCGCCACACAATCCACTCCAGCAGCGGCGCGACGGCCAGCGGCGCGGGTTCCCGCTCCAGAATGGCAGCAATCACACTGGCACTACTCGGTCCATCAAACGAGCGCTTTCCCGACAACATCTCATACAGCACGCAACCGAAGGCAAACAGGTCGCTCCGTGCGTCCGCCTGTTTGCCCTGCAACGACTCCGGAGACATATATCGCAGGGTCCCCACGATCTGCCCTTGATCGGTGAGCGCTCGTGTGGGGTCCATCTCCTTGAGAGGAACGACTTGTTTAGCCAGCCCGAAATCCAATAGCTTGATGCCTTGTTTCGTGACCAGGATGTTGGACGGCTTCAAGTCTCGATGAATGATGCCTTTCTGATGCGCGGCATCCAGCGCGTCGAGAATCTGACCAGCGTATTCGACGGCTTTTTCAAGCGGAAGAGGACCTTTCAGCGGCGCGCCCTCGACGAACTCCATCACCAGGTAATTTGGGCCGACGTCATAAAGCTGGCAGATGTGGGGATGGTTTAAGGCGGCTACGGCCCGGGCTTCCTGTTCGAAGCGCTCGGAGTACTGTTCCTTGGAGATTTTGACGGCGACGATCCGATGGAGGCGCGTGTCCCGGGCCTTGTACACGTCACCCATCCCACCCGCGCCAATCTGCCCGAGGATCTCGTAAGGTCCGAGCTGAGTGCCGGGAGCCGCAGACATAGGGCGATGAACGATTCTATCAGGTGCGCTTGCGCTGACTCGGGCGCTTGATTCGTGAGCGTAGGTAGTGGAAGCGAATCAGGTAGATATTCTCGCCCTTACCATGTTTCGCGACCTTGAGCAGATCGACGATTCCCAAGAAACCCGACTCGCGCGCCAACTGCGGAGTGATATCCGGCAAACCGATCGGCTTGATGGAATCCACTTCGATCTCACCTTCTTCCATTCGGTATCGCTTACCGACCGTGACGTGGGGACGCGTCCAGATACGGACGCTGCAGGTGATTTCTCCGCTACGAACTCCATCCCGTAACCGTTTCGTGAAGACCATGGGAGGAGTTGACTACTCGTAGCGGAGTGCCACCACCGGGTCCAACCGGGCGGCGCGAGTGGCGGGCCAGATGCCGAAGAAGAGGCCGACGCCTACGGAGACGGCGGTGCCAAGTATGGCGGCCCACATGGGCACAGCGGTCGGCAGGCTGGGGAAGATGAGGCGCGCGGCGAGCGAGATCAGCCAGCCAAAGAACATTCCCAGCATGCCGCCCATCACGGTAAGCACGACGGCTTCGGTGAGGAACTGGAGCACGATATCGCTGCGGCGCGCGCCGATGGCCTTGCGGATGCCAATCTCGCGGGTGCGCTCCGTGACCGAAACCAACATGATGTTCATGACGCCGATACCGCCCACTAGGAGTCCGATGGAGCTGAGCACCACGATGACGAGCGCGACCATGCTGGTGACTTTGTGGAAGTCCTCAATTAGCTGCTCGGAAGTCGAGATGGAGAAGTTATCGGGCTGATTGTTGGGGACGCGGCGCTCGACGCGCATCACGGTGCGCACCTCGTCCTCGGCTTCCGCCATCATGCCGGGCCGGGCGATCACCAGGATCATGTTCTCTTTCGCGTTGGGAAAGAGCTTGTGCATGGTGAAGTATGGAAACAGGATACGCAAATCCTGGCTGCCGGGGAAGGCGAACGCGGGGCGTTGCATGGAGCCGATGACCTGAAACTGGTGGCCATTGACCTCGATCCACTTACCGACGGGATCAAGTCCTCCGAAAAATCCACTCTGGATGTCTTCGCCGATCACCACGACCGGAAGATGGTGACGGCTCTCCATGTCTGTGAAGAAGCGGCCGAATTTCATGACGGTACCGCCAGCGGCGTAGGCCTCCTCGGTGCCGCCGATATCGACATTGAAAATATCGTTGCCCTTGTAGTGGGCCATGTTGATCACGCGCCAGTCGGCGAACAGATAGGGGCTGACGTGCGCCACCGCGGGGCAGCGCTCAGAGATGGCGACCGCGTTTTCATAGGTCAGCGGCTTGCGGCGCATTTCCTCGGGCGTGAGATCGCCGGCATGGACGCCGATCTTGAACTTGAAGACGATCAAGGTTGTGGGTCCGAAGCTGCGAAAAATATTGGTAATGGCGCCATCGAGGCCGGCGAGGATGGAACCGACGCCGATGACTGCGCCCGTTCCAATGATGACGCCGAGCACCGTGAGGACGGCTCGGAGCTTGTGGCCGCGAATGGTATCGAGCGCCATGCCGATGCCGGAGAAAAGGGTGGCGCGCGTCATTTCTCCATCCTCAAGGCTTCGATAGGATCGAGACGGGAGGCGCGCGTGGCGGGATAGATGCCGAAGAACAGGCCGACACTCGCCGAAAGCGCAACGCTAATGAGCACGGCGGAAACCGGGACCGACATGGGCACGGGCGTGACCGCGCGGACGAGGACAGCCACGAACCAGGCCAAGCAAACGCCGATCAGACCACCCGTGGCGGCGAGCATGGAGGACTCGACCAGAAACTGACGCAGAATATCGACCCGGCGCGCACCCACCGACTTGCGGATGCCGATTTCGTGCGTGCGCTCGGTCACGACGGCGAGCATGATGTTCATGACCACGACGCCGCCCACTACCATGAAGACGGAAACCACGGCAACGGCGGTGGCTGCGATGGAGCCGGTAATGCTATCCCAGGCGGAAACCAGCGAATCCGAGGAAACGATGGCGAAGGTTTCCTCCTGGCTGGGGCCAAGGTGGCGGAAGGAACGCAGGAGCATGCGGGCCTGGTCCTGCGCGCGGTACACGAACGTGGGGCCGAGCGCGCGAGCGCGATATGAGATGCCCTGGCGAGCCCCGTAGATCTTGAAATAGGTCTCGATGGGGATCATGAGGAAATTGTCCTGCGAGTTGCCGAACACGCTGCCCTTGGCCTTCGCCACTCCTACCACGTCAAACGGCCGGCCTTCCACAAACAACGTTTTTCCCAGGGGACTGACGGTGGGAAAGAAGCGCTGCTTGATGTCGTTGCCCACGAACGCCACCGGTTGGCGGCGCTGATCCTCGGTCTCGGTGAAGAAGCGGCCCTCAGTGATTTCCACGTTCGCGAGCGAGGCTTCGTTGGCGGTAACACCGTCGAGCTCGACGCCATCCACCTGTTGCGAGCCAACGTGCACCTTCACCTGGCGATCGGCCTCCATGCCAATGTCGCCGATCATGGTGGCGTGGCTTTTCAGGAAATCGAATTCATCGCGGCTTAACTCGGGATTGCGCTTCTGCATCTCGAGAAATTTCTTGGGATCCCAGTGGCCGATCATGGCCATACGCAGCACGCGGAAGCCGTCAGCGCCCATGTCGGAGACGTTTTGTGCAATGTAGCGGTTCATGCCGTTGATCACGGACATGACGGCAATGAGGGTGGCGGTGGCCAGGATGATGCCTAGCAGCGTGAGAAAGCTGCGCAGCTTGTTGGACTGGAGCGACCGGGCGGCGCCGCGGACCGCTTCCCAGAAAGACGCGGTGGATTGCATCTGAATTAGAGAGGACGAAGCGGGTGATGCATTTGTTCCCGCCGGTACCTCAGATTTAGCTAACGTCAAGCATTTCAGATGGGACGCGGCGTGTCAAACTGAGGGTCGATGGCGGTTCGGAAATTTGTGCGGCGGACGCGCATTCGAGAGCCAGCGGAGCAAGTGTTCCATTGGCACGAGATGCCGGGAGCCTTCGCGTGACACGGGAGGAGAACGAGCAAGGCAAAGCTTCACCGCCGAGACGCAGAGACGCCGGGTACGCCTGAGAATTGTGGACAATTAGAGTAGGACCTGATGGCCAATTCGAGCAAACCTACTGAGAGTAAGATCAGGGACACCCCCATTGCGGGAACGGTCGGCGGCTTGCGCGTTTTTGGCATTCCGATCCGGTTTCACTTCACCTTCATTTTGCTGCTGGTGTTTCTGATTTTCGTCGGGGTGGGAGGAAAGCAATCCGCGGCCACAACGGCAACGTACGTGATCGCGCTATTTGGATCGGTGCTGGTGCACGAAATCTGCCACGCGCTGGTAGCACGATTGTACGGGTTGCAGACGCGCGAGATCGTGATGTTTCCGATTGGCGGAGTCTCGCGGCTGGAGAGCCAGCCGAAGGCGAATCAGGAGCCTCTCATCGCGCTGGCCGGCCCGGCCGCCAACTTGATCATCGGAGTCGCTCTGATGGCCACGCAGCATGATTTTTTACCGATCGAGAAACTGGCCGTGCCGACTGACGCGAATCTGGTGGAACGTATCGCCCTCGGGAATCTTCTCCTGGGATTGTTCAACCTGCTGCCGGCCTACCCCATGGATGGCGGGCGCATTCTGCGGTCGTTGATCGCGCTGCGCAAGCCGGAGCACGAGGCGACCCAAATCGCGGCGAGCGCGGGACGGTTTCTGGCGATCGCCATGGGGCTGTTTGGGCTGCTGTCACAGAATTTCGTCCTGATCTTCGTGGCCCTGTTCGTGTATCTGGGGGCCGCGCAAGAAGGCGCGGCGGCGCGCGGGCGCTCGCTCACCACAGGCTTTCCGGTGCGGGCGGCCATGATCACCGATTTCCATACGCTGTTACATTCCAATACGATTCGCGAGGCAGGAGACTTGCTGCTCGCGACATCACAACAGGATTTTCCGGTCATGCATGGGAACGAAGTGATCGGACTTCTTACGCGGTCGGCGTTGTTGCGCGCCATGTTGAGTGCCGGTCCGGACTCGTATGTAGCTGCGGCGATGGACCGCAATTTCCTGCGCGTTCCACCTGATATGAGCCTCACCGATGCGCTGCCGCAGCTCTCGGGTGCGGGAGCGTGCGCGCTGGTCATGGATGGCGAACAACTGGTGGGGTTGCTGACGGCGGAGAATCTGTACGAATTCACGCTGCTGCGTCAGGTCAGCCTGGCACAGCAGCGCATGAGCCACCAGCAGTGACGGCTTCCGGAGCCCCTCACCGCGTGGTCATCATCGGCGGCGGATTCGGCGGCCTGTACGCGGCGAAGTCTCTGCGACGCGCGCCAGTCCGTGTGACGCTGATCGACCGGCGCAATTTTCATCTGTTCCAACCCCTGTTGTATCAGGTGGCGACGGGCGGGTTGTCGCCGGGCGAAATCGCTTCGCCCTTGCGGCACGTGCTGCGGCGCAACCGGAACACAGACGTGCTACTCGGAGAAGTGGTGGACATCGACGTGGCGAACCGGAAGGTTGTCTTGCATGACGGCGCAATCGCGTATGACACGCTGATTGTGGCAACCGGATCGAGCCATCACTACTTCGGGCACAACGAGTGGGAGAAGTACGCGCCGGCTCTGAAGACCATCGAAGATGCGACCGAGATCCGCAGCCGCATTCTGCTGGCGTTTGAGAAGGCGGAGCGGGAGCCTGATACCGATGCGCGGCATGCATGGCTGACTTTCGTGGTGGTGGGCGCGGGACCGACCGGCGTGGAACTCGCGGGCGCGCTGGGGGAGATTTCGAACGACACGCTGCGTGATGATTTCCGGCATATCGATCCGTCGGAGGCTCGCATCATTCTGATTGAGGCCGGCGATCGCGTGCTGCCCGTCTATCCACCGGATCTTTCCGCCGACGCCGAGCGATCGCTCATCCGGCTATCGGTTCGCACCATGACACAGACGGCTGTGACAGCGGTGGAGGAAACGGGTGTCACAGTCCGGCGCAACGGCGCAACCCAACACATAGCCGCGCGCACGGTATTGTGGGCAGCGGGCGTGCAGGCTTCGCCCTTGGGCCGCATCCTTGCCGATCGGACGGGGGTGGCGCTGGACCGGGCGGGACGCGTGCTCGTGGAGTCAGATCTGACGATTGCGGGGCATCCCGAGATACTAGTGATCGGCGATTTAGCCAACTTCAGCCATCAAACCGGAAACCCGCTGCCGGGAGTTGCGCCGGTTGCTATACAACAGGGTGGATATGCAGGAAATCTGATTCGCAGGCGACTTGCCGGCCAACCCGTGCCACCGTTTCGTTATTGGGATAAGGGGAATCTTGCGACGATCGGGCGCGCGGCCGCGGTTGCGGACTTTGGGCGTATCCACATGGCAGGGCTGATTGCGTGGCTGGTTTGGCTTTTCGTGCACCTGATGTATCTGGTGGGTTTCGACAATCGCCTGGTGGTGTTCTTCAAGTGGGCATACAGCTATCTGACGTTCAACCGGGGCGCGCGGCTGATCACGGGGCAGGAGGACAAAACCTCACCGCCGAGACGCTAAGGCGCAGAGGCTACGTGCGCGGACGATAGCCCGGGCGGGCGTGAATGCGATACTTCTTGCCGACGTCGGACGTGATCTCGACGGAAATCTTGCGGAATCCTTCGTTGGGATTGGGCGCGGGATAATACGTGACCGTGTAGCTGTTGCCCAGGTCTTCGCGGATGGATTCGAAGGCTTCCACCTGCTTCTGCCAGGTCTTGGCCCAATAAGCCTTGCCGCCGGTGCGTGCGGTGATGCGGCGGAATACACCGCTGGAAATCGGGTCTTTGTTTACCTCGTTGGTGGAGATCACGTAGATGGGGATGCCTTCGTCCTCGGCCACAGCGCGCACATCATCGGGAGCGACCATGCTCGCGTTATCGGGACCGTTGGAAAACACGATGACGACTTTGCGGCCGGGAACCTTGGCGGCATCGCGCAGGGTGAGCAGCAGCGCGTTGTAGAGCGCGGTATCGTCGCCGGCTACCGCTTTGCGCAGGCCGAAGATGGCATCGCTCCGATCGCGAGTGAGATCCGCGGCACGGGATAAGTTGCGGCTGAACGAATAGACCGCCACGGAGTCGGCGCGGTCGAGACCGCGGACGAAATCGGCAATGGCGTCCTCGGCGTAGACGAAGCCCCGATACATGAAGTTGCTGGTATCGAACAGAACGAAGACGTTGGTGCCCACGAAGGCATCGGAACGCGGATCGATGCCGGGCTTGGCCGCCGGGTTGCCATCGGCGAGAAGAGGACGCACGCTGCCATCATCGTTCACTTGCACGGCCGGATTGTTGCCCTCAGCGAAGGTGGAGATTTTCTCGGCAATGCCGTCTTCGAGAATTTTGAAGTCGCCCGGCTTGAGCCCATTAATGTAGTGGCTCTTGCTGTCGGTGACTGTGAAGCTAAGCACCACAAGGTCGACGCGGGCACGAAAAACGGGGTTCTTGGCTTCTTGTGCGGAGAGCCACACAGCCCCCGCGGCTAATAAGACCACGCTCGATAGGATGACTAACTTCGACCGAATCGTCACAAGGTTCTCCTGAAGATCACTGAAGGGCCGCCTTCGGCTCGCCCGCCTGCAGTTTGGCTTTTGCGCGAACATCATCCCCCACGATGCGCAGGGACCGAAGCAGCGCCGGCCAGTCCTCCAGGTGCGAAGCAAAGATTTGCTCCACCACTTTCTGGGTCCACTCGGGGATTAGCACATTGAGCTGGTTGGGTGCGGCGTGGAGCTCATCGGCCAAGCCGGCCCAGAAGAGCGTATTCGATTCCCAGCTCTCCGCCATGATGCGGCTCGAGTAACCCATCAGCGTGGGGAAGGTGCGCAACTGAAGCAATTCGGGGCGATTGGAATTGGTCAGGGTCGGCTTGGGAGTGCCGAAGGCACGTGAGACAGCTTGCTCTCCCACTTCGGAGGAGTGCGCCGCCCGCAATTCCCGGATCTCAGTGATCAGGGGCCCGCCAGCGCGTTTGTCCGTCTGCTGTGGCTCCATGCGCGAAGCGATAAAGAACAACTCGGCGGGCGTAACTTTCTCGATGGCCGTGGGCACATCCCCGGCTTCGAGCAAGCGCTCCACCAGCATGGTGCGCGCCGGATTGGCCTGCGCCGCGAGGGCTTCGATCAGTTGCTTCCTCGTGCCGGCGTCAATAGCGGCTTCCGCCATCATGGCTCGACCGTAACGCAGGTGCAGGCCCACCCAGTGCATTTGAGCCGAGGTGACGTTCCACCAGCGGGGGATTTTGGCGCTCAGGATCATTTGCGGAACCAGATCACCCCAAATCAGCGCTTGCGTCTGCGCGGGCACGAGGAAATTCTGCTCGGCCTCCGCCAGCGCGTAGGGCAGCCCGGAGAGCGAACCCACCAGCCGGCCGCCGCCGTTCGACGGCCAGCCCGTGCCGAACAGCTCGGTACCTTTCCAGGTGTGGAAGGCGCCCTGCACACCGATGAAATCATGGCCGCGCACGAACAGAGGGTTGGTGTACAGTACCTGGGCTCCGGGAGGAGCATAATGCGCATAACTGTACGAGACGAGCGTGTCGCGCAAGAAGGGCGCGAGGGCGCCGCGGACGTCCTTGAGTTTTTCCGCATCGCTGCCGGCCCGCTCGATGGTGGCGCGGAGGTTCAGTTTGCGCTCCGTCTCGACGTGTTTCTCCGTCCAGTACCCAAAGGCAAACGAGTTTTTCTCGACCGTGCTGAGCGAAGACCGCGGAAGCTGAATTTCCGAAATCCGCGAGGCCAGGCGGTTAATCAGCGCCGTGTCTACTTTGCCGCCGTGGCTCAGGCTTTCCAGGTGATCGTCGAGCTGGAAAAGCGTGGTGAGGGAAACGATGCGCTGCGCCTCAAGAATGCGGTTCATGTCCTGCACAACCTGGGCGTGCGCGTCGGTGTCACTGGGGTTGGCCGTGCCGGCGAGCAAATCCAGCAACCGCTCCTGCGGCGCCGATAAGTCCGTCGATCCGGCGGCCTTCAGCAACAGAATGGTGCCGGCCTTGCCGGTGTCATAGAGTTCGCGATCGCGGTGGACTTGCGCAAAGGGCGCCAGCATTCCAGCCAGCGCGGCGTCGGCCTGATTGGGTGCAATGCTGCCCTGCAGGCAGAAAATTTGCCACAGGGCTACCAGGGCCTGCGCGGTGCCGGCAGTATCCGCCCGCAGCCCCTGATCCTTCATGCGGTTGATGGAATCCGCGGTATCGAGAAACTCCAGGACGGTCTTGTCCGACACCGACGGAACGTCATTGAAGATCGAGTACTGCGTCCCGTAGAGGTGGTAGTCGTGCGCCAGGCGTTCGACCGTTGCCGGCTCAAGAGGCCGTTCACGGTCGCGATCCAGATCGCTGAGCGCCATGAAAATCTTCAGCGGCTCGTTTTCGACGCTCTTGCGGCACAGGCCAAAGAGGGCCTCGATCACATCGTCCGGATCTTTCCATCCGCTGGCCGCCTTGGTGAGCTTGCCGTCGTACTTGCCGTGAGGATGGGTGATAAAGAGGTTCTTCCAGACCTCGAGGTTGCCGGGGATCACCGGCCGGCCCGTCGCGTCCACACGCAACCGTGTGGTGAGGAGCATCATGTCCGCGTTGGAACGGAACACCGGACGCGCGGGGCCGGGACTGGTGACGCGGCCTCGCACCGCCGCATAGAAGCGCTTCATGCGCGGGGGATCGGTCAGGTAGTCCTTCACCGGCCCGCTCATGCGCGCCAGCGAATCGAACAAACTGGCCAGCCAGCCGTCGTCTTTCGCCAGCAGCTTATCGAAAAACGCCGCGCCTTGATCCGGCGGGACGCCCACGAGTTCGGTCCACGCTGCCGCGGATCGCGCACCTCCCGGCACCACCGCTTTGCCGTTGCGGATCTCGAACATGGCGCCAAAGAAATCGAGCACATGCGCGTAAGCCTTGAGCCGCGGCATGGCGATAGCCTTCCGCAACTCTTCGGCGGTTTCCGCGTCCAGCTTGGAAAGTCCCAGATAAAGCCGGCACATCGCCGGATCCCCGAGGAAAGCCTCCAGGAAGTCACCGTTCTCTTTTTCTTTTGCCGAGAGCCAGTAGTCGGAACCGTAGAGCACCCCCACGGGGGACGGATGAAAATCGTACGTGAAAGGCCGGTTGGTGCGAAGGGCCTGTTCGAGCTGGGCGATTGGGAAGCCGGAATCGGTGGTGAGGAAGGCGCGAGTGGCGTTCACGGTTTCGAGCACCACCTCACTGCCGCAGCCTCCGCGCATGCGATAGCCGATAATGCGGAGCAGCTCGCCGGCGTTCGCCGAATCACAGTTCTCGACGCGAATGACCTTGTCCGCGCCGGCCAACTTATCGAGCTCGCGCGCCTGCGAAAGGTAGCGATGCACCAGCTTGAGGTACTCGGTCTGCTCGAGCGACTCATTGCTGTGGGAAGCCTGGTACCCGTTGGTCACTACGTTGCGCGCCAGCGCCGGGAGCACGTCGTCCGGGTGGATGTCACTGGAGATCGCGGCCATACGGCCGAAGGAACGCAGCGGGCCCGGCAGGTTGACGACTTGGCCGGCGTCATGAGCGGGTTCCGCCGTTTTCCAGGCCGCCGCATCGGCCCAGTCCTTGCCGCCGGCAGAGTGATAGGCCTCGATATGCTTGGTAGCCGCAGCCCGATCGCCGGCGAGCAGGTCCAGAATGGCAAGTTCGTGAGCCACGGGGATGAGCCGGGTCTGATTCCCAGATTTTTCAATAGCTTCAAACGCCTTCGCATAGGCAGAGCGGCTATCGGTATCGCCGTAACGGACCAGAAAGGCCGCGTATTCGGTAAGCGCATCAGCGTCATTGGGCGATTGCTGAACCGCCGTGGCGAGTGCCGCGCGGGCACTCTGTACGTCACCCGACTTTTCGAGCTGCCGCGCCCGGTCGACGGCCTCGCTCGCTTCCAGAGAGGTCAAAAATAACAGCGTTAGGACTACAGAGGACGCCTTCATTGTAGGCACTCCCGTCAGTTTGGTTACCCAATTTACCATGACTGCGACCAGCTTGGGGATTTTACGGCACCCAGAGAGGTAAACACAACTAATGGGATGTAAATTCACGTACAGCCGTGGCGTGCGCGGAAGTACGCCATCACAGCAAGGGCCCCAGAGTCTCCATCACGTTCCGCGCCACCTTGCGGTTCCCCTCCCCGGTGGGATGAATTCCGTCGCGCTGCATGAGAGCAGGATTACCGCCCACCCCACTCAGCAGAAACGGGATCAGTGGCAAGCGATATTGCTTTGCCAAATCCCTGTAAACGGCTTCAAAAGAGCGAATATATTCGGGGCCATAGTTCGGCGGCAGTGTCATTCCAGCCAGTACGATCTTGGCGCCGGCTTTACGCAGTGTCGCGATGATCTGATCGAGGTTGGCGCGCGTGGTGGCGACTGGTAGTCCGCGCAAGCCGTCATTGCCGCCGAATTCGAGAATGACAATGGCGGGCTTGAGGGCCGTTACCGTCGCAACGCGCTCCAGGCCGTCCGTGGTGGTGTCTCCGCTGACTCCGGCATTGACGATACGGTACCGTGCGCCGCGCTGGTCGAGGTCCTTTTGAAGAAAATCGGGGTAACTTTCGCCCGGATCGGCGCCAAAGCCAGCGGTTAGGCTGTTGCCGAAGGCCACAATTACCGGACGGGCATCGGGTGCCATGGGCGGTGCAGGAGTCGCGGCGGGCCGCGCTTCGTCCCGCTCGGCGGATTTTGGCTGTTCGCGGCTGCAACAAATGAACAGCAACGGTGTCATAAGAAGATAGAGGAGTGAGCGCGGAGTCAACGTTTCTGCCTCAATGTCATAATAAGAAATTAGCGGTCAACGAATCGAATTCCCTCCACATGATTCAGGTTTCCGGGCTAACCAAGACTATCAGCACGCCAACCCATCGCGTGGATATTCTGAAGGGCATCGATCTGGAGATTCCACGCGGCCAGTTCGCCGCTATCATGGGGCCGTCCGGCAGCGGCAAGAGTACACTGCTGGGTTTATTGGCAGGTTTGGATGCGCCCACTTCCGGGCGTATCGTGCTGGATGGCGAAGACATCACCGGACTCGAAGAAGATGCGCTGGCATTACTACGCGGGCGCAAGATTGGATTCGTGTTCCAGTCGTATCACCTGATTCCCACGCTCACCGCGGAAGAGAATGTGTTGCTGCCCCTGGAGCTATCGGGGCTCTCGAATGGCGGTTCGGCCCGCGCCCGCGAACTTCTGGAAAGCGTTGGCTTACTGGATCGCCGCGACCACTACCCCGTGCAGCTTTCCGGCGGTGAGCAGCAGCGCGTGGCGCTGGCGCGGGCGTTTGTGGGCCGTCCTCCCATCCTGCTGGCCGACGAGCCCACCGGCAACCTCGATACCATTAACGGGCATGTGGTTTTGGATCTGTTGATGACTTTGAATCGCCGCGAGGGCACAACGCTCGTGTTGGTGACGCACGACCAGCAGATTTCCGAGCAGGCCGACCGCCGCATCACCCTACGAGACGGCCGCGTGGTCAGCGATGAATAACCGGCTGAGCTGGGGCACGGCTTGCAAGATCGCATGGCGGGAGGCGCGCGCCTCTTCCACTAAGTTTGCGTTCGTGATCGTCGCGGTGGCTATTGGAGTTGGCGCGCTCACGGGCGTGCGCGGCTTCGGCCGGGCATTTTACGGGATGTTGCTGCGCGAGTCGCGGACGTTGATGGCCGCCGATCTTTCGCTCCGCGTGTTCGCACTGCCCGATGCCCGCCAGAACACTGTGATGGATGATCTCGCCCGGCGTGGAGTCGAGCGCACCTGGGTCACGGAGACGCTGTCGATGGTCTCGTCAGGAGCCGTGGCCACCCCCGTGTTGGTCTCGATCAAAGCCGTCGATCCGCGAGTCTATCCGTTCTATGGCGAAGTGAAGCTCGATCCACCGGGCTCGCTGCGGCAAGAGTTGAACGACCAGTCAGTGGCGGTGTCCGACGACTTGCTGCTCCGGCTGAGAGTTGGGGTTGGTGATACCGTCCGCTTGGGCGGACAGCCGTTTCGCGTCGTCGGACGCGTGGTCTCGGAGCCCGACCGCATGTCGGGCAGCCTGAATGTGGGCCCACGCGTGATGGTCAGCCGCGCCGGCCTGGAGCGCACCGGACTGATCGGCGTGGGCAGCCGCGCCTCCGAACGCTACCTGTTCCGGCTTTCGCCCGGCTCGCCCGGCATCGAGCAGGTGCGAGAGGCTCTGAAGAAAGCGTTCCCGGAGGCTCTCATTGCGGATTTTCGCCAGACGCATCCGATCATCACGCAGGGGCTCAACCGCGCCACGACATTTTTGAGCCTGGTGAGCCTGATCGCGCTCATCGTGGGAGCGCTTGGCGTCGCTACCGCCATGCACGCGCACTTGCAGCAAAAGATGGATTCCATTGCCATCATGAAATGCATTGGTGCGCGCACGCGGGAGATCATCCAGATCTATCTGCTGCAAACCATCGGCCTGGGACTCGCCGGGGGCTTGGTGGGCGTGGCATTCGGAACGGTGGTGGAAGCGGCCTTTCCACCGTTGATTGCACGTTATTTCAACCTGCGTCCTGAAGCGCATTGGGATGCGAGCACCGCCATTCAGGGGCTGGCGATCGGTCTCCTGACCACACTGCTTTTCACGCTGCCTCCGCTGTTGAGCATCCGGCGTATCCGGCCCAGCATGATCTTTCGCAGGGAGATGGCAGAGGCACGGCCGGGCTGGAAGCAACGGCTGCGTGACTCGCGGACCTCGCTCGTGTCAGGCGCGGCAATTCTCGGCGGAATTGGCGTGATCGCGGGGTGGCTGCAGATCGGGACGTTGCGCGAAGCGGTGCGCACGGGCGCGGTATTCGTGGGCGCTCTGGTGGTCAGCTTGCTGGTGCTCTCGGTGATCGCATGGGTGCTGCTGCGGTCCGTGAAAATCCTCGTCCGCCGCACGCCGTGGCCGTTACCACCGGTGCTACGGCACGGCGTTGCGAACCTGTATCGGCCGGGAAACCATGCACAGGCGGCGCTGGTGGCGCTCGGCATCGGCGTCATGTTCACGCTAACCGTGTTCCTCGTGCAGCGCGGCATGATGGCGGAGATGTTCAAAACCGCGCCGCCAGGCATGCCGAACGTGTTCCTGCTCGATATTACGGCCAAGGAACGCGAGCCGCTCGTCGATCTGTTGCGCGCCCAGCGCGGGATCGAGGGCACACCTGATGTAATCGGCACCGTCTCCGCCAAAATCGTCAGTGTCAACGGCACGCCCGTGGAAAAGCTGGATCTCAAAGCATGGGGACGGCGGTTCCAGCGTGCCCGAGGGGTCACCTCCGCGGCGGAGAAGCCCCAGCACATCGACATTCTCGAGGGCGCCTGGTGGGATTCCAAGAAGCTGCCGGCTGAACCGCAGGTTTCCGTAGCTGATGAAGCCGCTCACATTCTCAAGCTGCGTCCGGGTTCCCAAATGGAATGGGAGTCGGCCGGCCGCACGATTCGCGCACGTGTGGCGGCGGTGCACCGCATCGATGAGATCCACATGTTCAGCCGCATCGAGTTCATTTTCAGCGCGGGAGCGCTGGATGGGCTGCCCATTATTTACTATGGCGGGCTGCGCGTGGAACCGCGGGCCGTCGGCGCACTGCAACGAGCCACCTACGAGCGGTTCCCCACAGTAACTGTGGTCAACGTCGCCGACGTGCTGGACATCGTGCAGCAGGTGGTGGATCAGATTGCGCTTGTTGTGCGGTTTATCTCGATGTTCGCCATTCTGGCGGGTGTCGTGATTCTGGCATCGAGCGTCGCCGGCACGCGCTTCCGCCGCATCCACGAAACGGTGATTTTGAAAACGCTGGGCGCGACACGAGTTCGCGTAGCCGGCATTTTCTCCGTCGAGTTCCTGGTGCTGGGCGCGGTGGCGGGGTTGATGGGCAGCCTGCTGGCCACGGCGTTTTCCGCGCTGCTGCTCAAACGCTGGCTGGATGCGGATTTTCGCGTCGACCTCGTGCCGAACCTGGCCTGCATCGTGCTAACCGCGCTTGTGGCGAACGCCGCCGGATGGCTCGCCAGTTACCGGATCTTAAGCCAAAAGCCTCTGGACGTGCTGCGCGCCGAGTGAGCTCTCTCCGCGCCCTCAAATCCCGAGCGCCCACCGTCCTGAACATCCCGCACCCACAGCAATCTGAATTCGTTCTTCTCGGCGCCTCGGCGTCTCGGCGTTGAAATTCTTTCCCGCTCACCACACCCGGCACGCGGGCTTGCGCACCATGGGCTGGCCCAGCCGGCATCCAAAAGCCTTCTGGAACTCCGGCATGTTTTGGACTATGCCGTTGACGCGAAACTTGGGCGGCGAGTGGGGGTCCGTCTGCGCAGAAAGGCGCAGGAGCTCATCCGATTCGGTCTCGCAATTACTCTGCGCATAGGCGAGAAAGAACCGCTGCTCGGATGTGAAGCCATCGACTTTCGGCATGGTTCTTGCCGCTAGATCCTCCATCAGCGCCATGTAAGCGACGCGCAGGCCGCCAAAGTCGGCTGTGTTCTCGCCCAGAGTCAATTTGCCGTTGACCTTCAAGCCCTCTACGGCTTTAAAGCTCGAGTACTCATCCACCAGGCAACTGGCGCGCTTTTCGAACTCGGCGGCATCCTGGGCCGTCCACCAGTCACGTAGATTGCCTTTTGCGTCGAACTGGCGTCCTTCATCGTCGAAGCCATGCGTCAGTTCGTGGCCAATGATCGAACCAATAGCGCCGAAATTGACGGCGTCATCCGCGCTCTTGTCAAACATGGGCGGCTGCAAAATGCCCGCCGGGAAGTTGATGTCGTTCATCTGCGGGTCGTAATAGGCGTTCACCGTCGGCGGCGTCATCTGCCACTCGGTGTGGTCGACGGGCTTGCCGATCTTGTCGAGCTGGCGTTGGAACTCGAACTCCGTGGCGCGCTCGTCGTTACCGGCAGCATCGCCGCGCACGATCTTGACGCTCGAATAGTCGCGCCACTTGTCTGGATAACCGATCTTATTGGTGATCGCATTAAGCTTCTCGATCGCCTTTTGTTTGGTCGCCAGCGACATCCAGTCCAGGGCCATGAGGTCTTTCCCTAATGCGCTCTCGAGGGTGTGTACCATTTGCAAGGTCCGCTCTTTGCCCTCGGCGCCGAATGTGCGCTCCACATATTTTTGCCCCAGCGCTTCGCCCAGATCGTTATCGACAAATTGTACGCAACGTTTCCAGCGCGGCCGCAGTTCTTGCGCGCCAGTTAAGTACTTCCCGTAGAAATCAAAGTTCTCATGGACGAACCCGCTGGAAAGCAGTGGCGCATGAGCGTGCACCAACTGCCAGGTCAGATAAGTTTTCCAGTCGTCGAGACGGGCCGTATTGACGAGTGAGTCCAGAGCTTTGAAGAATTCCGGCACGGCAACGTTCAAGCTTTCGATGGCCGGTGCGTTGATACTGGCCAGATACTTGGGCCATGCGAACGAGGGAGCGAGCGAGAGCACCAGTTCCTCCCGCCGTGTCTTGTGATAGATTCTGGCGGGATCGCGCCGCGACACAACATCCAGTGATCCGGTCGCGAGCGCGCTTTCGATGCTCATGACGGCCTGGGCCCTGGCCGCCGCACGCTCCGGCGAATCACCCAGCAATTGGAACATTTTCGTGACATGCTCCAGATACTTCTGGCGTGTCTCGACAGACTTCTGATCGTCTTTGAGGTAGTAGTCACGCTCGGGCAACCCCAGACCGCCCTGGTCGGCGAGCGCGATCATGGCATTCGCGTTCTTGTAGTCCTGTTGTGACGTGAAGAGGAACAGCACGTTCGCACCGGCACGTTGCAGGTGGGCCACCTCATCGGCCAACAGATTGTTGTCAGACAGCGCCGCGATGCGATCCAGCTCCGGCTTGATCGGCTCGATTCCCTTTTTCTCGATGGCCGCTTCGTCCATACACGCGGCGTAGTAATCGCCAATCTTCTGCTCGATCGGGCTGCGTTTTGGACTGTTCACCGCGGCCTTCTCCAGAATCTCCCGGAGGATCGCCAGGTTCCGCTCTTCAAGCTCGTCGAAGCGCGCCCACTCCGGGCGATCGGGAGGTATGGGGTTCTTCGCGAGCCACGTGCCGCAGGCGTATTGATAAAAATCGACGCATGGATCGGCGGTGGAATCGAGCGCCGAGGGATCAAACACTGGAGTCACCTTGCTGCCTGCATCTTTGTTGACTTTGCTGTCTTGAGCGGATGCGGCGAGGCACCCGATTATGAGAATCGTGCAGGGAAAAAAGCGCATGTACCTCCCACAATTCCGTACAATCCGTAAAATTGTCAAGCCTTACCGGCCCCTGGATTTTCTCGGCGCCTCGGCGTCTCGGCGTTGAAATGCTTTTCGCGTGCGACAATAAAGCCGTAGCTTGCCGGATGGGCAGCCGCCCCTGTCATGGGGGAGGAAAGTCCGGTCTCCACAGGGCAGCGTGCCGGCTAACGGCCGGGAGGGTTCGCTCAAAGCGGACTTTACGGAAAGTGCCACAGAAAATATACCGCCTTAATGGTGGGACAGGCTTCAGCCTGTCACTTCGGGCAGGCTGAAGGGCTGCCCCGCCATTCGGGTAAGGGTGAAAAGGTGCGGTAAGAGCGCACCGCGGCAGGAGCAATCCGGCTGGCAGGGTAAACCCCACGCGGAGCAAGACCAAATAGGAGAGGAGGAGCGGCCCGCTCCGCTTGACTCTCGGGTAGGTTGCTAGAGCCACCCAGTAATGGGCGGCCCAGAGGAATGGCTGCCGCCCGCAAGGGTACAGAAACCGGCTTACAGTCCGGCAAGCTGCTATATGCGTCCGATGCTAAACCCAATCCCGTTTCCGAACACTTGTAGCGCGGGGGTACCGCGCCGTTTGCGGGACATCCGCGGCTTGCTGGCAAAGGAGCTCTTCGCTTGAAAGTTACATTCTTCGGAACTGGAAATATGGGAGAGCCCATGGCGCTCAACCTGTTGCGAGCGGGGCACGACGTGATCGTGTACAATCGCACGCGCGAGAAACTCGCACCGCTCGTAGCGGCGGGGGCGCGCGTCGCAGATTCGCCGGCGGACGCCGTAGCTGGCGTGGACGCTGCCATCACCATGCTGGCGAATGATCAGGCCGTCCGTGACGTCATGCTCGGTGCCGCGATTAACGCGCTCCCGCCGGGCGGCATACACATGGGCACCAGTACCATCAGCGTGGCCCTCTCGAAAGAACTGGCGGAGGCGCACACCAGCCGCGGCCAGGGTTACGTCGCGTCGCCGGTTTTGGGAAGGCCGGAGGCCGCAAGGGATAAGAAGCTTTGGATCATGGCGGCCGGCCCACGAGAGCAAGTCGATCGCTGCAAACCGCTGATGGACGCCATCGGCCGCGGCATTTTCGTAATGGGAGATCAGCCCTGGCAAGCGAATGTCACCAAGATCGCCGCTAATTTTATGTTGATGTCCATGCTCGAAGCCATGGGAGAGTCGTTCGCCCTGGTGCGTAAGTCGGGCATGGACCCTCACTCGTTTCTTGAAGTGCTGAATGCGCTGTTCAACTCCCCGGTGTACGCGAACTACGGCAAGATCGTGGCTGACCGGAGCTTCGAGCCCGCCGGTTTTCGTCTGACCCTTGGCTTGAAGGACGCGGAACTGGCGCTCGATGCAGGACAAGGCGCTGCTGTACCCATGCCCCTAGCCAGCCTGATCCGCGATCACTTTCTCAGCGCCATCGCCCACGGTCGCGCCGACGCCGATTGGGCCGCCCTCACCGAGGTCGCCGCCCGCGACGCCGGCATCGTCGACGCCTGATAGAATCGAACCAGCCGAAACGTTCTTCCATCTTAGAAGGGAGACCAGAACATGAATCGCCGGACTTTCCTTGCGGGTGCCGTTGCGGCTGCGGGCGCATCCGCGAATCCACCCAAACTCGCCGTCGAAGGCGGCAAGCCTGTACGCGAAACGCCATTGCATGCTGATTTCTGGGGCACTGCGTTCTACGGCGACGACGAGAACCGTGAGCTGGCCGATGTGGTAAAACTGCGGCGCCCGTTCCGCTGGTACGGTCCGGGCAAAGAGCCGCCGGCGAAGGTCGCCGCTTTCGAGAAAGAGTTCGCGCGCCGCATGCAAACCCGTTTTGCGCTGGCGGTGACCTCGGGCTCGGCAGCGCTCCAGGCGGCGGTGGCGGCTTGCGGAATCGGTCCGGGCGATGAAGTGATTCTCCCCGCCTGGACCTGGCACTCCTGCTTCAACGCCATCGTGCTCGCCGGGGCGCTGCCCGTTTTCTCCGAGATCGATGAGTCGTTCAACATCGACCCCGGCGATGTCGAGAGCAAGATCACCCCACGGACCAAGCTCATCATGGCTGTGCACCTCCAGGGCAACCCGGCGGATATGGACCGCATCCTGGAAATCGCCAGGCGTCACGGCATCCGCGTGCTGGAAGACTGCGCGCAGTCGGTGGGCGCGAGTTACAAGGGCCACCCTGTGGGCTCGATGGGCGACATCGGCATCTACAGCATGCAGCTCAACAAGACCATCACGTCGGGTGAGGGCGGCGCAGTGGTCACCAACGATCCGCTGTTATTCGAGCGCGCCAGCCGCTATCACGATCTCGGCGCTTTTCGCCCACTGCACGAACAACTCGTGGGCGGCGCGAAAACTGATTCGATTGCGGGCAGTCAATTCCGCATGAGCGAATTCACCGGCGGTGTGCTGGTAGCCCAGTTGCGGAAGCTCGATCGCATTGTGCAATCCGTCCAGGCGAGCGCACGCCGCGTGTACGACGGGATTCGCGATCTGCCGGGCGTCAAGCTTCGCCATTTGCCCGATCCGCAAGGCGAGCTCGGCACTGCGGTGTTTCTGGGCTTTGAGAGTAAGGCGCAATGCGAACGCTACCGCGCGGTCATGAAAGCGGAGAACGTTCCCGCATCGCTACCGGGCGGATCGGCGATTCTGCCGGTGCAGCCGCACGTCGAATACAAGCGCACGGTGCACCCGGCGTGGCCATCGTTCACATCGGAACGCGGGCGCTCGATCCAGTACGGCGCGGCGTGCTGTCCTCGAACGATCGACATCTTGAGCCGCTTCGCCGGCGTGTCGCTCGACCCGACATTCACCGCGAAAGACACAGACGACATCGTAACCGCCATCCGAAAGGTCTATCCGCAGGTGGCGCGCAGTTGATCTCATCTTTCGACCGCGTCGACTATCTCCTCGATATCGCCCTCGGGGGAGTGATGATCGCGATCCTTGTGCCGTACGTGCGGCAGAAGCTACCCCTGTGGGTCGCGAAGACTCCATTAAGGGAGGGCAAGTACGACCAGGCTTTGACGCGCCTCACGCTGCTGAAGCGGCTGCACGTAACAAGTCCGAATCTGCTGCATATGACCGGCACGGTCCTCATGTTCGCCGGGCGGAATCGCGAGGCCGAGGAAGTCATCCGCCAATGTCTCGCGCACACGCTTTCCCCGCCGCAGAGAGGCCTCTTTCTTGCGAACTTGGGTTATGTGCTGCTCGGCGAAAAGCGCTACGATGAGGCGCGCCAGGTCTACGAAGAGGCGATACGGAACCGCCCGAACGGAGCAGTGGCTTACAGCAGCCTGGCTGAAGTCTACTTGCAACAAGGCATCGAGCCGCAGAAGGCGCTGCAATTGGTCGATCTCGGTCTCAAGTTCAAACGCGTATCGCCAAAACAAGCCGGAGTGGACCAGCACATATTCGGCTATCTTCTCGCGAACCGTGCCTGGGCCTTGTTCCTGCTCGGCCGTGCCGACGAGGCGAGAGAGTCACTCAACGAGGCGCGTCAATATGGCAACGTCCACAGCAAACCGGGCGCTGCCGGGGTTTACTATCACATCGCCCGGGCGCTGCTCGCCGGAGGCCTGAATGACGAGGCCGCCGAGCAACTTCGGCAAGTGAAACAGATCGATCCCCAAGGCAGATATGCCGCGCTTGCAGACTCCGCTATGCTATTCCGCACGTAACGATTCGAGCAGCGGCTGACGAACCATGATCAGCGTGGCCGCCGACACTGCCGCAAGCCCGGTTGCCAGAATGATCCCGAGCCAGATCACCATCGACAGCGCAGCCACATGACCCCCACGCGAGGCGATCGCCGGAATGATCGCCACGACAGCGCAAGCCGTGCCAATCGCGAGACCACCGACCAGAATCAGCGCGTTCTCGGCGAGGATCATGGTGGCGAGATTGGATCGCCGGTAGCCGACCGCCGAAAGCAGCGCGAGTTCGCGCCGGCGCTCGAGCACGTTGCGGGCGAGAACCGCGGCGAGCCCCACAGTACCGAGCAGCAGTCCCAGAGCGCCGAGTGTTTGGAACGTCGAGAGGTAGGTGTTCTCGACTTGATGGTAGGCGGCGAGCCGACTGGCGGTTGAGGCGACGTCGAAGCCGTAGTCGGAAAGCGTTCGTTCGAGCGCGCTCGTGACTTCGGCGGTTTTTTCAGTCGGCGAGTCGATCAGGAAGAACCGGTAACCCGCCTGGTCGGGAAACAGCCGAAGGAAGTTCGCCTCTGAGATGAGCAGCTCGCCTTGGAAGATGCTGTCGGAAAGCGCAGCGACAAGCCGCAGATTTAACGGCCGGTCGCCATTTGTAAGAACAACATCCTCGCCCAGCTTGCGATGGAGTACATACTCGATCGAATTGGCATCGGCGATAGCCGGAATCGCGCCGTCGCTCAGCGTCGATTCAAGCAGTAGCCATGGGTTGCTCTTGTCTTCGGGCGATCGGGCGAGTGATTCCTGGAATGAGAATCGGCTGCGCGCTAGAAAATCGCCCGTTGGAGCGAGGATGCGCGGATTGCGCGGCTGGTACAGGTTGAGGCAACTGGTGTCGTCGCCGGGACGCAGCCGAAACCGAGTAAAGCGCACTCCGCTCAGCGCGGGATCCGTCAGGTTCAGCGCTTCCCTGCCCGGGGCCGAGTTGGGATCGTGAATGAGCGGCAACAGCGATTCCGCCATCAGCGCAAAGCCGCCCGTGCCGGATTTCGGATCGAGCGCCGGCCGCTCGTCGCGCCGGAAAGCATCCACGGCAATGATGAGGAATGTGGCGGATGCGATGAGCGCCGTGCACAGAATGCTGCGGCCCGGACGCCAAGCAGCGTTCCGGAAACCGAGTGCTGGGATCCCCGGAAGCGCAGCCGAACCGCGGCGTTCAAGCCAAGCCCGCCCTTCGAACAACGCGGCCACCAGGAGCAAAACCCCTCCGGCGAAGAAACCGCCGGCCGCACCGATCCAGCGCGACGCAGCCAGCACAGCGATACCGGCCGCCGCGCATGCGAGGCCCACCCATGCCGGCATCTTGGACTGCAAGCGTCGCGCGGAGAGCAGCCCACGGGGCGTGATGCGGCGCAGCCCGCGCAGTGTCCACCAGATGCAGAGCACGGCTACGCCAAAGCCACCGCCAGCACCGATGAGAAGCGCCGAGGGTGATATATGCAGGGACAGCAGCCGCGTTCCGACTGCGCCCGACCAACTGGTCCGCAGACCGAACATGACCAGCGCCCCGTATCCCGCCGCACCTGCCATGCCCAGAACTGAACCTGCCAGCGCCAGCGCGCCGCCCTCCACCAGGAACAGGTTGCGGATCGCGGCATCGGGGAATCCCATGGCACGAAACATGCCGATCTCCCTCAAGCGCTGCTCAATGCTGAGCCGGAAAAACAATGCCGCCAGCAGTAGTGCCGCCGCCATCAGGAAGAAGCTGAAGTAGACGAAGTACTCGCCGAAATCAGTGGCGCCTGCGGAGGCAGCCAGGGCCTGCGCGCGCACCGGATACACGGCGAAGCCGGCCGACATGGGATCAATCGCCGCGCGAAGCTGGTTCGCGAAATCATCACTCACGCCATGCAGGCGGATGGAGGTCAGCTTTCCGAAGCGCGAGCCCCACAACTTCTGTCCGGCAGCCAGCGGCAGAAACGCCTTGGGCGTGGTGCGGTACTTCTTCCAGTATTCATCGTCGCTGGGACGCACGCGCTTCAAGTCGACCGGAAACGGCGGATCCCAATCGTGCAAGCTGGCAGTTTGCGTGATGCCCGGGTAATCCGGCGCGAAATCGCGGTCGCCGGCCGCGCCGGCAAGAGACAGAACGCCTGCGAGGGGAAACTTTGCGGAAGCAGTGTGGAGTTGACCGTCGCCCGTCCACGTGTAGTAGTCAAGCGAGACGGTGTCGCCCGGGTGCGCGCCGAGTTCGCGCGCCGCCCAGCCGTTTAGCAGAATGCCGCTCTTCGCGTCCTTAAAGAGATCATCGTCAGCAGTCACGAGCGAGTACGGGACCTCGCGCGAGCCGGCGCGGATGCTGTTGGCAAGGTAGGTGAGAATGGGCTCGGTGCGCACGCCGAGCCTTCGCGCTGTTTCCATCGTTACGGCAGCAACGGTGTCGCTTAAGATTGCGGCGCCGGATTCCAGCGAGACGCCGCGAGTTGAATCGAGAGCGCGCAGAGTCAAGCCGAGATCCTCCAGCGTGTATCGCTCACGCAGCAGCTTCTCGATCGGCACAGCGGCCGGCTCGCGCGCAATGAGGATGGTGTTGACCTTACCCGTCTCGCCCAGGTCGCGCTCCAGTCTCCTGAGCGGCACGAAGATCGCGCGCACAGGACCTTGCTGCGGGCGTAGCGAGAAGTCTCCCAACCCGGAAGCGGCCAGTGGCTCATGAGCTGTGAAGCGCAGCGTGCGGCCCACATCTTCCTTCCGGCCGTGCAGTGACTCAAGCGGAATCGCGGAAGGCTTCTCGACGCGCAACAGAACGGCGTCACCAGGCTTCGCGCCAAGATCTTCCGTCAGCGCCGCGCTCATGGCCGGCAGCTCCGGAGCATTAACTCCGTGGAACGACCAGAATCGCTCATCCACTCCGAACACTTGAACACCAGATGCGCGGCGGCCACTCGCGTCATGAATCACCAACCCCTCAAACGCGATGAGCGGGCAGGCGGAGAAACGCTCGTCCTGTGCGAGCGCGGTGCTCAGTTGCTCCGGAAAGAAACTGGCACCGGACACCACGGTGTCGGTGCGGCCAATCCGGTTGAGCACCAGATCGCGCAAGCTGGCGCGCACAGAATCGCCCACCACCAACGCACCAGCAAGCACGGCTACCGCTGTGGCCACTCCCAGAACCACCAGCAGATTCGTTCGCCAGTAATAAGTCAGGCTGCGGTGAACCAGCGTGGCCGTACGCATCAATAGATGGCCCAGCAACCTGGTGTGATCAGCTCAGCCAGGTGGCCGTCGGGATCGCGAAAGTAGATGCTCTTGCCGCCGCGGGGCCAAGTGATGCGACTCTCGATCTCGACACCGTTCTCTTCGAGCTTTTGCTCCCAACTTGCCAAGTCAGCCTCGGGAACCGAGAACGCGAAGTGCTGTTGTCCGGAACCGTCGTGTGGCGGCAGCACGCCGCCGGGAAGCTGCATGGGCTGAAGCGTCCCGCCCTTTTTGAAGATCAGAAACACGTGCCGACCGCTAACGTTCAGCGCGCAGAAACGCAGGTCCCCTACGAGTTGTTCGAATCCAAAGATGCGGCGGTAGAACTCCGCAGATCGCGCGACGTCGTCCACGTAGATGGAGGTTTCGAGCACGCCGGTGACGTTCATACTTTGTTCAGATGACGATCAACGAGCGCCAGACGCAGCGGAAACTTTGAGGCAAGCTCAGGATTATGCGTCACCACGACCAGAATCGTCTGCTGGCTGCGATGCAGCTCGAGCAGCATGGACGCCACTGTCTCCGCTGACTGATGGTCCAGATTTCCTGTCGGTTCGTCGCACAGCAGCAGCAGCGGCTCGCGAATAAGTGCGCGAGCGATCGCAACCCGCTGCTGCTCACCGCCGGAAAGTTCGCCGGGCAGGTGATCGATGCGCTGCTTCAGGCCTACCTGCTCCAGCAGTTGTCGTGCACGCGACTCGGCGCCATTCTTCGATTCCGCCACCAGCGTCGGGATGAGCACGTTTTCAAGAACTGAGCATTGTGGCAGCAGGCAGTGATCCTGAAATACGAATCCGATCTGCTTATTGCGAAACGCCGCCAGCGCCCGCTCCGGCAACTCGAATGGATTGCGCCCATCGAGCGTCACCGCACCTGACGTTGGCGGCTCGAGCGCGCCCAGAATATAGAGCAACGTGCTCTTCCCGGTGCCGGAAGGTCCCATGATGGCGACGGCATCACCTCGAGAAAGCGAGAGCGAAACATCAGAGAGAATCTGGAGCGGCCCGCGCGGAGTGGAATAACTCTTCGATACCTGGCGAACTTCGAGCATCTAATGCGTCGCGACTGTCTGCCGCTGAAGCTTACTGTACGTCTCGACGGCGCGCTGCGCCATGAGCGCCACTCCATGGTGTTCGCGGACACCCTGGGCGCCGCGGCGGCCGAGTTCGTCGGCGTGCGCTTGGTCCCGCCACAGCGACAGAATACCCTCGGCGAGGCTATCCACGCTGTTCGGCTCCACCAAAATGCCACCGCCGGTTTTCTGAATGATCTCGGGGAACGCGCCGTGCCGCGGCTGCACCACAGGCACTTCGTTCGCCATGGCTTCCAACACGAAGATGCCTTTCGGTTCCGCGTAAAGGCCGGGAACGGAGAGCATGCTGAGGCTGCGAAGAAAGTCGACCTTATGCACGCGATCGAGCACGCCGCGGTAGCGAAACTCGTCACTCAGTCCTGCCTTTTTCATCTCCTGCTCGATGCCGTGCAGGTAACCGCGGTACTCGGGCGCGAGATATCCGGCGGCTTCCAGAGTGGCTCCGGAGAACTCGGTTTCGCGGCGCAGCTTGCGGTAAGCCTCCGCGAGCACGTGCAACCCCTTCTCTGGTACGACGCGCGCGAAGTATCCCACGGTGAAACAATTCGTGCGAAAGCGGAAGCCAGTGTCGTAGCCCTTCAAATTGATGCCGATCGGCACCACGTGCATCTTGCTTTCGGGAATGCCGAGATACCGGGACATGAATCCGGCGTAATACTCGCTCACGGCGATGAAAGCATCGACGGAATCGATTTGCGCACGGATCAAGTCCAGCGCTTGCGAGCGCCACGGCTCGCCCAAACCTTCGAGAAAGAGGTCTTCGCCTTGCAGCGTGCACGCCACCGGGCAGCCGAGCGCTTCTCGAATCGGGCGCGCCAGTGAGATGAGCAGCGAATTCGGAATGCTCACTACGTCAGGCTTCGGCTGGCCCCGCAGCCAATCGACCAGCTTTTGAAACTCCTTGCGCTGTGCACCATGCTCGCCGCGCAGCATCGAGATGGTCAACTCGCCGAGATGCCGCGGGCTGACAGCGATCGACCGCCGCGATGCCGCCTTTAGAGCCGGCAGCGAATCCCAGAGACGGTCGAGCCACGCTGGCGTGAAACGGAAAGGCGCCAGATGCTGCTCCAGGTAGACGCTGATCCCACCGAACAAAACGCGCTTGCTGCTCACGTTCACCTCGTCGGTGAGCGTGGGCGTATAAAGCGGCATCAGTGCGACATCGTGTCCTTGCGACATCAGTTCCGCCGCGAGCGCGTTATCGCGCAAACAACTGCCGCAATACATGTTGGCTGCGCCGGCGGTGAGGGCGAGGATCCTCATGAGGCGATGGCTTCGAGTGTGCGCTGAAACGCGCGCCGCGCGTACAGGTGATCGAACAGGTTGCCCTCGTGCGGCTGGTCCCACTGGATGTGGTTCGTCGGAATCACACCGAGGTTCAAGCGGCCCACGAGCGGTGACGCAAGCAGACGGTCAATCAACTTTTGATTTTGTGTGATCGCCGTGACCACCAGACTCGGACCCAAGGCGCGTGGAATCTCGGCTTCCTCCACCTCGACAACGCTGGCAAATGGGAAGAGAAACTCCCGGTTAGCCAGCGAGTGTTCCGCGCCTGGGCAATGGATGACGGTAGGCAGCAGATACGTGCTGCCTTTGTGCGAGGCTAAACGAGCTATTCCGCGTTTTTCGGCGCTCACATCGCGCGCGCCTTCGAGCTGGCTGTCGATGATGTCCGACGTTCGCTCGGCCACGGATGGGTCCGCGAAGGGCGCAAGCCGGGCTTCCGGATCATCGGCGTCACGCGGAGTCACGCGCGCCAGCCGCTCCGCCAGCGCCTCAGCGATCTCGCGCGCATGCGCCGGCACCCACACCCCGGACGCGTTGATGCACGACCGGCCGGAGTTCTCCGCAATCGACGCCACCATCACGTCCAGGTATTTCTCCCAATCGCCAATCGCGTCGCGCCCGATGACGATCTTGCTATAGCCGGGGCCATGCACCTCGATACGAGAATCGCCCCGCCAAAGTTTCGTGGAGCTGGTATCGCCGAAAACCATGCCGCGGTCGCACTGGCGCAGAATCTCGCCCCCACCAGCGTGGTCCGCGGGGTAGTAGCAAAATGCCTCAGGCGGCGCACCCGCCTTGATCAGCGCCTGGATGATGCGATAGGGCGTCCACGGTTCGGCGCCACCCGGTTTCAAAACCAGCGGCACCTTCAACGGAAAGGAGGGGATCCAGAGCGAATGCACGCCCGGCGAGTTGCTCGGCAGCACTACGCCGAGCGAGTTCCCGCGCGGGAAAAAACTCAACTCCTGGCCGCCAGCTTCCCCAAAACCGCGATCGAGCACGGCCAGATCCAGATTCCGATTCAGGCCGTTCAGCACCGTGCGCATCTCGGCCATCATTTTGTAAATTTTCCGCATGTTATTGTGCGCCAATGCGTGCGGAAGACCGGTGGTCGCGGAGACTTGGCGGATGTAATCGTCAGGCGACTGCACGGAATCGCCCAGCGGCAGATCGCCGTTTAAGAAGTACTCAGCGCCTTCCGCGCAAATCCGCACAAGCCGTTCGCACGAGTAAGCCGCCAGTGCATCGCGCGCCGATTCCTGCTGGAGCATATCACGACGAATCAGCCCCACGTTGGCCTGACTAATCTCGACGAACGGTTCACGGGTCTGGTAATGCGGCACGCGTGCGACATCCAGACTGCGATATGGCTTGCCATGACGAAGCAGCGGGATGTGCACCATCAGTAAACGCCCTCGACTACCTTGGACTGGAACCTGGAAAACGGCCGCACATTCCGCACACCGTCCCACGGATACAATTCGCACGGCGCTTCACGCTCGGCCTCGTCACGCTCGAGAAATCGTGGCATGAAAAATTCCCGGGTCAGCGTCGTCAGCCGAACCCGTCCGGTTTTTCCGTAACCGACGACATGTTCAGGCCGATCCGGATCCACCACTTCGATCATCGCTTTCGGCGACGGCGGATAGTAAATCACGGCGAAATTGTCCTCCGCCACGCGCGGCTTGTGTACGGCCAGGCCCATAAGCGTGTTGCCATACGTCGGAGCAAAGTAGACGCCATCCAGCAACTCTTCCACTGCGAAGCGATGGAATTGTGGTGTCATCTCCGTGCCGCCGCAAAAAACGCCCTTGATCCCCACCTTCTTGAGCGACACTTTCTCGCACAGCGCCTCGAGCAGTTTGGGCGTCGTGAACAGGCACTGGATGTTCTCGTGCGCGCGCAGCAGTGTGAGTCCCTGCTCGATGACGTGCTGCTTGTAGCGCTCGGCCATATCAATCTCGCCCATTTTGATGAGCTTGATCACCCAGCGCGGGTCGAGATCCACCAGGAAGCAGATGCCGCCGCGGTACTGGCACAGGTGCTCGACAGCTAGACGCAGCCGGCGCGGGCCACTTGGTCCCAGCATGAGCCAGTCAGCGCCACGAGGGAAGGCGTCGTCGGGGAGTGTGGCGCTGAAAGCTTCGTAGTCCAGGCGAAAATCCTCCACGCTGATGCGCGATTTGGGCACTCCCGTGGAACCGCCGGTTTCGAAAATGTAAACTGGCTTGCCGGCGTAAGCGCGCGGCACCCAACGGCGCACGGGACCACCCCGCAGCCACTCATCCTCAAAGAAGCCGAAGCGGTCGAGATCGCTATAACCGCGGATTTCCCGGCGCGGGTCCCACTCGAGGCGCTTGGCGTAGTCGAGCCAGAAGGGACATCCTGTCGCCGGATCGAAGTGCCACGAAACAATTTCGCGCACCCATGCGTCAAGCGCTTCGCGCGCGGACTTAACTTTGGTGTCAGTGTCTGCCAGGGTTGTCGGGGTCACGTTTTCTGAGTTTACCAAGCCACGGAGATGGCTTGCCTTATTGAGAAATACGGAGAGTGGAGAGGAACGTCTCACGAGAATCTGGGATTGTGGTCTTATCCTTTGAGAATTGAGGTTTCCGTCCCTACTTTCTCACGTCGTGGCTGCCAAGGACCAGGCGACGCCGCACCTGGCGCGGGATGCTACGGTGGTGGCTGTGATTCCAGATAATCAAGTCGCTCGTTATGTCTGCTACCGCACCAACTCCCGCATGGAGATCGACGGGCGTCTCGATAAACCCTGCTGGCGCTCTGTCCCCGCCTCGCCCGCGTTCGTCGATATTGTCACCGGCTCGCCCGCCTGGTTCGATACCCGCGTGCGCCTTCTGTGGGATGACCAGAACCTCTATTTTGGTTTCACTGCCGAAGAGACCGATGTGTGGGGCACGCTCACGGAACGCGACTCTAAGATTTACGAGGAGAACGACGTCGAGATTTTTGTCGCCGGCCCTGACGCTTACTACGAATTCGAGATCAGTGCCTGCAACGTCATCTATGAAGTGTTCTGGATCTGGAAGGATGTACATAAGCCTGGTGGGCTGTGGTGGGGGCGTCCTGAGTTCGATACGGAGAAACAGCGGATTCTTGTGCTCGATGGCGTTGGCGGCCATGTGCATCCGCGGGGCGAGCGCTGGGGCTTTCTAGACTGGGATTGCCCTGGACTTCGGCACGCCGTTCACGTTGACGGCACGCTCAACAGGCGGGATGGCATGGACCGCGGCTGGTCGGCCGAGATTGCTATGCCTTGGGGCAGCCTCGCCCTGATCGATCCCACGCGCCCCATTCCTCCGCGCGACGGAGACGTCTGGCGCATCGATTGTTCCCGCTTTGAAAAGATCGGCTCCAATGGTGAGGTGCTCGATCCCTGTGCCGGCTGGACTTGGAATCGCCACGGCCACTACGATTCCCATATACCAGAAGTGTTCCCGTATGTGACCTTCTCGACTAAGACGGTTGAATATTAGCAGCCCCTATTTCATCTTGAAGCACGCCAGCGTTCGCTCGTTTCGCACATAGAGCCTGCCATCCGCCAGCGCCGGATACGATCGCACAACCGCGGGCAGTAGCTGCGTCTGAGCGATGGGCCGGAACTCTTTCGGAGACACCGCCGCCACAATCAGTTCCCCATTCTCGCGGATCAGCAGAAGCCGGTCACCCGCCAGCGTGACCGTGCCGGCGCCGAAGCCGTCGATGTTCCACTGCACCTTTCCTGTCTTCAACTCGATCGCTCGCAAGCTCTGGCCAAACTCCTGCCTGCCGTGATATCCGTACACATACCCGTCGCGGTAGACGCTTGTCGCGTAGTGATTGGAAAGCGCCTCGTCGGATGCCCAAAGCTGTTTCACGGACGCGCCATCAATCTGTAGCAGTGTCGCGCCGGTCCCGTAGCTGGCCGAAAGAAACACCAGATTCCCTACCACGACGGGCGCCGCCGCGTTCACCGAAGCATGGCTGCGCGAGCGCCACGGGAACTGGAACCGGACCTTCCCAGTCGCGGGGTCGGCGTCCACCAGGCCGGCTCGCGTCCAAAACAATGCGTGGCGCACACCTGCGATGGTCGCTACTACCGGCGCTGAGTAACCGGCCTCATCGCTAGTCGCCGTCCAAAGCACCTTGCCGGTTGCGGCATCGAACGCCCCAATACCTGCACCATTAGGCCCGCCGATATTCATGAGCACACGGCCATCATCCACCAGGGGCGAACAGGCCGCTCCGAAGAAGCCTTTGGGTGCGCCGAACTTCTGCCGTGTATCCACGCTCCAGACGCGCTTTCCGGTCGAAAAATCGAGCGCTTGTAACACGCCGTCGGCGCCAAAAGTGTAAATTCTTTCGCCCGCGACGGCCGGGGCCCCACGCGGCCCTTCATCGAAGCCGAAATCATCGCGGTAATCCGTCGTGTACGCCGACGACCAGAGGCGCTTGCCAGTGCCCGCTTCGAGCGATTCCACGATCGCCTGGTTTTCCCGCCGATGGAATAGGATTACCCGCCCCCGCGCCACCACAGGCGCGCTGAAGCCATGCCCAACATCCACCTCCCACAACACCGCCGGCCCGGATTTCGGCCAGGTAGCCGCCAACGGTCCGGAATAGGAGCCATTGCGCTCCGGGCCTAAAAACTGTGGCCAATCCTCACCTACCGCAACCTGGCGCGTCAGAAGGAGAAGTATCAGAATGAGAAGCATTTGCCGTCAGGCTATAGTATAGGATTCGACTCGCATCTATGCGACCTCTTTACCTCCCGATTTCTCTACTGGCGCTGTTGCTGTCCACAGCCTCCGCGCAAACCATACGCGGTTCCATCGGCGGCACCGTCACGGACGCTTCACACAACCTGGTGAGCGGCGCCACCGTGAGCCTGACAGAAGCCGCTACTGGAAAGAAGCACACCACGGGCGCGGACGCTCACGGCGATTTTCTGGTCGCCACGCTCGCGCCGGGCCATTACCGGTTGGAAGTCGCGCGCACCGGCTATCGAGATTATGTCCAGGAGCTTACCCTGGCGCTCGACCAGGAACTGCGGGTCGACGTGTCCCTTCTCGCCGGCAACCGAACCGACACTGTCGAGGTGACGGCGGCGCCAGCCATGGTGAAAACCGACTCCGCCGCCATGGGAACGCTCATTGAAAACCGCAACGTTACCGGCCTGCCGCTCGACGGGCGTAATTTCTACAATCTCGCGCTCCTCGTCCCCGGAGCGGTTCCTGCTGCGCAAGGTTCCGCCGGCGCCGTTCTCGGCGATATCGCCCTGAATATTAACGGAGGCCGCGAGGACGCCAACAACTTCCTCCTCGATGGCATCTACAATGGCGACCCGAAACTCAACTCGTTCGGTATAACGCCAACCGTAGACGCCGTTCAGGAGTTCGAGGTCCTCACTAGCGTCTTCGATTCCACGTTCGGACGCAACTCTGGCGGCCAGGTCAACGTCGTGCTGAAATCGGGCAGTAACACACTCCACGGGGACGCCTACGAATTCTTCCGCAATGGAGCACTCGACGCGCGCAACTTCTTCGCGCCATCCGACGCCGCCAAGCCGCAATATCAGCGCAACCAGTTCGGTGCCACTCTGGGTGGTCCGATCCGAAAAAACCGCACCTTCTTCTTCGCCGACTACGAAGGCACCCGGATACGGGACGGCATCACGCAGGTGAGCAATGTGCCCACACTCGCCGAGCGCACCGGCAACTTTGCGAATAGCGGCCTCACCGCGATCAATCCCTTCACGCAGCAGCCGTTTGCGGGCAACCAGATCCCTGCTTCGCTGCAAGATCCCACCGGCGCCGCGGTCGCTGCTCTCTATCCTCTGCCCAACCGCAATGTCCCCGAACAGAACTTTGTGTCGTCCCCCGTGGAACGCGAGCGCAATGACCAGTTCGACGTGCGCATAGACCATTCGCTCGCTCCGTCCAGCGACCTTTCTTTCCGCTATAGCTTCGCCGACCTCAATCTATACGATCCCTTCTCCGGATCGGGCTTCGCCCTTGTGCCCGGCTACGGAACCACCGTGCCGCGTCGCGCCCAAAATGTGATGCTGGGCGAAACCCACGCGCTTTCCGCCAACATCATCAACGAGCTGCGCGCTGGATACAATCGTGTTTCCGCCGGCACGTACCAGCAGAACATCGGCCACGATGTCAACAGCCAACTCGGGATCCCCAACCTCTCGAACAATCCGCGTGACTTCGGACTGACCCTCATCAACGTCACCGGCTACTCGCCGCTGGGCGATGATTACAACAACCCCCAGCACAGCTCTTCCAACATCCTCGAGCTCACCGACCAGGTCACATACAACCACGGCCGTCACCTTTTCCGGTTCGGCGTGGATCTTCGCAACCTGCGGCAGAACGCTTACCGTGATGAAGAGGCGCGCGGCTTCATCGACTTTCTCGGTCTCATCACCGGAAATCCGCTCGAGGAACTGCTGCTCGGACTGCCGACCGTCTCCGCCGGCGCTACACTCGATAACCCCGAGCACCTGCGCACCTACAGCACTTACTATTTCGGCCAGGATACGTTTCGCGTTCGGCCCGATTTGACCCTCTCGCTCGGCGTGCGCTACGAATACAACGCCCCGCCGGTGGACGCGCAAAACCGCGCCAATATCTTCGACCCGGCGACTGGCGGGCTTGTGCAGGTGGGGACCAACGGAATTCCCCGCAGCGGCTATCAACCGAACCGCGACAACTGGGCGCCGCGCCTGGGTGTCGCGTGGTCGCCTGGAAATCGCAGCCGCGTGTTTCGGGCGGGCTACGGCATTTACTACGATCAGGGCGCACTGGCTACCGGCGAGGGTTTGTACTTCAACCCGCCATATTTCAACTTCAACGTCTACGAGACTCTGCCGACGGCGCCGCTAATTCTGAACAACCCCTTTCCGCAGAACTATCCTTTTCCGTATCCGCCCTCCGCGCTCTCTTACCAGCGGAATTTCCATAATCCTTACGTCCAGCAGTGGAATTTCGGCATCCAGCAACAGATCGGGAAAAGTCGCGTTGCTGAGATCGCGTACGTTGGTTCCAAGGGAACCGACCTATTGACCGCGCGCGATATCAATCAGGCTCAACCCAGCCCGCGGCAGCCCAACCTGCGTCCAAATCCCTTGTTCGCCGATATCGACCAGCTCGAATCCGTGGCCAACTCGGTCTATCACAGTCTGCAAGCGCGTTTTCAGCAACGGCTCACCACCGGTCTCTCCGTGCTCGCTTCCTACACCTGGTCGAAGTCCATTGACGATGCCTCAGATTTCTTCTCCAGCGCCGGCGATGCGAATTTTCCGCAGGACAGCTACAATCTGCGCGCCGAGCGCGGCCTCTCGAATTTTGATGTTCGGAGCCGCCTGTCGCTCAGCTACTCCTACAATCTGCCCACGCACCGCTTCGACCAGGCCTGGATCAATACGCTCCTCGGAGGATGGCAGACTTTCGGCATTCTCACTTTCCAGACAGGCCAGCCATTCACCGTGGCGCTACTGCCGGATCTCGATAACAGCAACACGGGCACATCCATCCTGGGATTCGGCGGCGCCAATGATCGTCCGAACGTTGTGGGGAATCCGCACGTCAGCGACCCGAACCCCAACCAGTGGTTCAACACCGCGGCGTTTGCGATTCCTCCGTTCGGCAGTTTCGGCAACGCCGGACGCAACATTCTTCAAGGCCCAGGGTTCCAATCCGTGAACCTCTCGCTCGTGAAGAATACCCGGATCCGCGAGGGCATGTCGCTGCAGTTTCGCGCCGAATCGTTCAACCTCGTGAACCATCCGAATTTGAACTTGCCCGACAATTTCATCGGGTCACCCACATTCGGACAGATCCTCTCGGCGCAGGATCCGCGGCACATTCAGTTGGGATTGAAGCTGCTGTTTTAAGCGCGACTACGCCCAGTTGCGGCGCTCGACAATCATCTTCGGCTCGTAGGTCACTCCACGCGCCAGGCGCTTCTCCTCGCGGCGCGTGGTCCAGAGGAGTGCCGGCCCGACGAGTTTAGCTGTAACTCTCGACCACCAGCCGAACTCCTCCGCCAGCTCGCGGCGCAGTGCGTGGATCTTCTGGCTGACGTTCTCATTGGTCTCCCGGAGTTGCCGCTCCATGGCCCACAGAAGTCCGGAATAGGTGGTCTTCAGCGCGGCCATTTCGCGGGCGAAACGCTCACGGATGCGCCGGTCCGGATCGTCTTTATAGCGCTTCCAACCTTCCAGCGTTGTCCGGCAAATGCGAAACAGGCTCGGGCCGTTTCGCTCGAAGTCGCGCCAGAAAGCCCAGTCCAAAAACTTCTTGGAATCCTCGCGCGAAATCGCCGCGTGCTGGAAGTTGAACTTGTCCTGACCGTGGATGTCCGCCAGGTTCACATCCAGCAGCCTACCCTGCTCCGCCATTTCGCTGTAGAGCGGCGTACCGGGCACCGGCGTGTAGAGCATGAATTGATGGAAATCCGTGTCATGCGCCACCGCGTACTCGATGTCTTCGCGAATATTCTCCGGCGTGTGATGCTCCAGGCCCACGATCGTCGAACCCAGCAGTTTGATCCCGTGCTGATGCAACTCTCGCGTCAACTGCATCGTGTCGGCGCTCTCCAGCTTGGCGTACGTCGAGTGCGGTGACTCGAGTCCCATCCAAATCCAGGAAACCCCCAGCGCCACCAGTTCCTCCATGGTGTACTTGCGAATGGCGTTCACCGAGGAGAATACGTACAGCTCCCAACTCTTTCCCGCCTTCTGCATCCTTTCCAACAACTCCATGGCGCGCTTGCGGTAGAGCAGGAAGTTCTCATCCATCACAAAGAACGAATGCACCTTGAGCCGGGATTCCAAGCGGCTCATGATGCTGAACAGCTCAGCACCCGATTCGTAGAAGTTGAGAAACTTGCCTTTGCCTCCGAAAAACGCGGAAGTCGTGCAGAAGTTGCACCCCATCGGGCAGCCCACCGAAGGAATCAGCGTAGCCGCCGTGGCGCCGCGCCGCGCAGGCAGCCGCAGTCCCACGGCGCGCTGTCCGAAAGCCGAGACGATTTCCGGATGCCGGATCGGCCCGTCCGGGTCCTCGCCCAGAAAGCGCCGCATCCAGGAAATCCCGTCGCCCTTCACCACATGGTCGGCGTCGACCAGATACTCAATTCCCGGAATCGCCGCCACATGCCCGCCCACCACGATCACCGAATCTGGCGAAAGCTGCCGCACCATCCGGCACATCTCCCGCACCTTGCCCACATTGACGATGATCGATGAGATCCCCACGACGTCATACCGCTGCTTGGTCAGCTCCCGCGCGAAATCCTCGCGCGTGGGAAAGTCGAGCACCGTCGACGGCGCGGAGATATTCTCCTGGATCATCATGATGCCCCACGAGCGGTGGAACATCCGCGGCGAAAACGCGCCTTGCGCGCGCGTTACCTGGTTGTGATAAAGCTCCATGGGGTTGATGGCGCGGCTGCCAAATTCGTCGTCACGCGCATATGGCCCAAAAACGGATGTGAGGAGGACACGGGCAGCGGAGCCCTTAGGATGCGTTGGCATTATTTCAACTTTTCAGGATTTAAAGGTCTGGAATAATGATATCAGATATCGGCAGCGCCCGGCGTAGCGGCGGCGGTCTTGTCACTGGCGACATTGTTCCGAATGAAACACCCATCCCTGTAGCGCGGGGATACCGCGGGGTTGGCGGGATACACGCGGCTTTTCTCACGTGCCTACCTCACAGCCGCAGGTACCCGCAAACGGCGCGTGTCCCTGCGCTATATCTGTCGATCGACGTTCGGCGCCATCGATCAACCCAGAATTAGCGCACTATCTAGCGGCGGCGTGATAATCGACTCATGCAAAGACGCGAATTTCTCGGCACGGTGGGTCTGGCCGCCGCCCAGCGCGTGATCGGCGCGAATGACCGTGTAACCGTCGGTCTCATCGGTTGCGGAGGCCGAGGCCGCTACGTCGCCGGACTCATGCGCGAAGCGCCCGGCGTCGAGTTCGCCGCCACCGCCGACGTCTACCTTCCCAACGCGGAACGCTCCAAAGAATGGGCCAGCCCCGCCGCCAACGCCTATCAGGATTTCCGCCGGCTCTTCGACCGGAAAGATATCGACGCCGTGCTCATCGCCACCCCCGATCACTGGCACGCCGCCATCGCGGTGCTCGCCTGCCAGGCTGGTAAGGACGTGTACGTCGAGAAGCCCCTGGCGCACAACGTGGGCGAAGGCCGTGCCATGGTGAACGCCGCGCGCCGTTACAACCGCATCGTACAGGCTGGCACGCAGCACCGGTCCTCACCGCACTTTCGCGAGGTTCAGGAGATCGTTCAATCCGGCGCCCTGGGCAAAGTGAACTGGGTCCGCGTCTGGAATTATGCGAACTGGTTTCCACAGGGCATCGGCCGCGAACCCGATTCCGAGCCGCCCGCCGGTCTCGATTGGGATTTCTATCTCGGCCCTGCGCCTCTCGTGCCTTTCAACCGCAAACGCTTTCTGGTCACCTACCGCTGGTTCTGGGACTACTCAGGCGGCTACATCACCGATTTCGGCACCCACCGTCTCGACACCGTCCAGCAAGTGATGGGCGTCACCGCACCCCAGACCATCGCCGCCAGTGGCGGACGCTTCAGCCTGCGAGATGCCGGCGAGATTCCCGACGTTTTGCAAGTCACCTACGAATATCCCGGCTTCGTCATGAGCTATGAATCCTGCCTGCTGAACGGCCACGGCGTGGGTGGCCGCACCCCCGGCATGAAGTATTACAACGCCAAGGGCGCCGAGGATCGCCCCAACGGCATGGCGTTCTACGGCACCAACGCCGCTCTCTACGCCGACCGCATCGGCTACGAAATCTATCCCGAGCCGAAAAGTACTCTCGAGCGCAAGCAGATGAACACCACAGATGCCACCAAGCTCCACGCCGCCAACTTCATCGACTGCGTGCGCTCCCGAAAACCGCCCAACGCCGAAGTCGAGATCGGCCACCGTTCCACCACTGTCGCTCACCTCGGGAACATCGCGTTCAAAACCGGCAAGAAGCTGCACTGGAACACCGATACGGAAGACTTCACCGACGACCGCGAAGCGTCGAAGCTCCTCTCTCGCCAGCCACGCAAACCTTGGGACTTGATCTAACTGCAATTCGGGGACTGGCTTCGAAATTCCGGCGAATACAATCACGGAAATGGCGGGTGCCCGATCCGGAATTTCGTTGCCTGTCCCCGAATTGCCCCGGATTGCCTGTCCCCGAATTGCCCTGCCGTCTGTTCGTGTGCTGTTAGACTGGATCGATCATGTCACCAGTCCGCATCACGCGTCGCCACTTGCTCGCAGCAACGCCCGTGGCCGCAGCGGTTCTCGCCGCGCAGCAACACGCGCACCAGGCGGCACGTTCCGCTCAGCCGCCGCCCCTGAGTATTCTCAATGCCGCCGAAGCCAGGGAAATCGAGGCCATCGCCGCACAGATCATCCCCGCGGATGACACACCCGGCGCCCGCGAGGCCGGTGTCATTTACTTCATTGATCGCGCCCTCGCCACTTTCGATCAGGATAAACGCGCACTCTACACCGAAGGTCTGAAAGATCTGCAAGCCAGGCGCGACGCTCTTTTTCCCGGCTCACAAAACATCGCCGGCTTGCAGCCCGCCCAGCAAATCCGCCTTCTCCATGCCATCGAGAAGACCGACTTCTTCGAATTAGTCCGCACCCACACCGCACTAGGCTTCTTCGGCAATCCCAGTTACGGCGGAAATCGCGATCAAATCGGCTGGAAGCTCATCGGCTTCGAAGACCGATTTCAGTTTGAACCTCCCTTCGGCTACTACGACGCGGAGCCCAGGGGATGAAGCAGTACCGTCCGGACGATGAAGTCGACTTTCTCATCATCGGCGCCGGAGCATCGGGCGGCATCATGGCCAAGCAGCTATCCACCGCCGGCTTCAGCGTTGTGGTGCTCGAACAAGGCCCCTATTTGCGCGAAAAAGACTTCGAGCATGACGAGATCAAGAACACCGTCTTAAGCGGCATGACGAATCATCTCGCTCGCCAGCCGCACACCTATCGCACGTCCGACTCCGAAACAGCCAAGGTCCCCAACCAGAAGTTCATTCAATATGGCCGTCAAGTCGGCGGCGGATCGGTGCACTTCACCGCGAACTATTGGCGGCTGTGGGAATCCGACTTCCGGCAAAAGAGCAAATGGGGTGGCGTCCAAGGCGCGTCACTCGCGGACTGGCCCATCACTTACGCCGATCTCGAACCCTACTACACCAAGGCCGAAGAGGAACTGGGCGTTTCGGGCCTCGCAGGCGCGAACCCGTTCGAAGCCTGGCGATCGAAGCCCTATCCCCTGCCGCCATTGCCCATAAAATCCTCCGGCGTGCTATTTGAGCGCGCGACTCGCAAACTCGGCCTGCATCCATTTCCCGCGCCCATGGCGATTCTCTCGCAACCGTATCGCGGCCGCGGCGCCTGCCTGCACTGCGGTTTCTGCGAATACTTCGGCTGTGAGGTGCGGGCGAAATCGAGTACGCTGGCCACCGTCATTCCCATTGCCGAGAAAACCGGCCGCTGCGAAATTCGCCCGAACTCTTACACCCGCAAAATCGAAATCAGCTCGGCCGGACGTGTGACCGGCGCCATCTACTTCGACGCCGACCGCCGCGAAGTGTTCCAGCGCGCCAAGGCCGTAGTTGTCTGCGCTAACGGAAGCGAGACACCGCGCCTGCTGCTGATGTCCAAGTCCAGCCAGTTCCCGCAAGGCCTAGCCAACTCCAATGGCCTCGTCGGCAAATACCTGATGGTCGACGCCGGATACGAAGTCCACGGCACCTTCGAACACCCGCTGAACGAATATAAGAGCATACAGGCCACGCGCGCGATCCACGATTTCTATGAGCCCGATCCCAAGCGCGGCTTCCACGGTGGCGGTGGTATCGACGCGCGGTTCGATTTTTATCCCGCCAGCTTTGCTCTTACCGGCCTTCCACCCGATGCGCCGCGCTGGGGCCACCAGTGGAAAGCCATGGTCGGCAAAAATTTCAACCGCACCATGAGCCTGCTGGCGCACGCCACCTGTCTCGCCCGCGAGCAGAACAGCATCTCGCTCGATCCGAACATGAAGGACCCCTCGGGCCTGCCCGCCATGCGTGTGACATTTGATTTTCACCCCGACGACGTGCGCAACATGAAGTTCCTGCTCGATCGTCAGATGGAGATTCTCGAAGCCGCCGGAGCTCTGAAGGCTTGGCCCGACACATCGGAGGAATCACTCCTTCCCCACAATCACCTGCTCGGCACTTGCCGCATGGGCGACGATCCGAAGACCTCCGTTGTCAACCGCAATCACCGCGCGCACGATGTTCCCAATCTCTTCCTCGTGGATGGCAGCAGTTTGGTGACTGCTTGCTGCCAGCCGACATGCACAATACAAGCGCTTGCCTATCGTGCGTCCGATCACATCGCCCAACAGGCCCGCCAGAACAACATCTAACCTCATGCGTTGGTTTCCGTTGATCCTGATCTTCTCCGCCGCACTCTCCGCCGACCCGCTCGACGATCTCGCCCGCGATTTCTGGGCATGGCGCGCCATCCACCAGCCCATCACTGGCGATGACATGCCCCGCATCGACCGCCCCGTCGACTGGACACCCGACTGGTCGCCGCAATCCATCGCGCAACAGCGTGATGATCTGGCCGTATTCGAGAAGCGCTGGAAGGAAATCGACGCCGGTCGCTGGGCCATCCCCCGTCAGGTCGATTATCGTTTGATTGGCTCAGCCATCTCGCGCGTGGGTTGGGAATTGTACGTAACGCGAAACTGGCAGCGCGATCCGTCTTTCTACATCGATCAAACCATCGGCGCCGTTCTCGACCGGCTACTCCAACCGCCGCCCATCGATCCTGTGCGCTCGGGCGAGATCCTGCGCCGCATGACCGCCATTCCGCGTCTCATCGAAGACGCCAAGGCCAATCTCGACCGAACGTCGCGACCATTCGCGGAATTGGCAATTGCCAGCCTGAAGGACATCCGCCCGCGTCTCTTGAAAGCCGCCGCCGCAATCAAACCGTTGCTCGACCCACCCGCAGCCGCTCAATTCGACGCAGCGACTGACAAAGCTGCCGCCGCCCTGGAGTCCTTCAGCCAGTGGCTCACCGAGCGTCTGCCGTCCATGTCCAAACAAACCGCCATCGGCCGCAAAAATTACGCGTTCTTTCTCAAGAGCGTGGCGCTCATGCCCTACTCACCCGACCAGATCTTGGCCATGGGCGAATCCGAATGGCAGCGCGCGGTGTCATTCGAAACCTATGAGAAGCAGCGAAACGCCGGCCTTCCGCAGCTCCCGCTGCCCGCGAACCAAGCGGAACAAATCGCACGCGAGAAGCGCGACGAATCCGCCGTTCGCGAGTATCTCAGCAAGAAAGGATTTCTCGCCTTCCCCGCCTGGCTCCAGCACTATTGGAACCTGCCGCTGCCTTCTTACTTCTCGGACTTGCCCGCCGTTCCTCAACCCGACGATCTCACCGGCCCCACGCGCCTCAAAGAAAATGCCACCAGCTACGTTTTCCCGCCGGCACCGTGGCTCGGCTTCTTCGCATTGGCCACGGCCCGCGATCCGCGCGTGATGATCGTACATGAGGGCATGCACTACTACCAGCTCGCGCTTTCCTGGGCCAACGAGGATCCCATCCGCCGCCACTACTACGATTCCAGTGCCAACGAAGGCATCGGCTTCTATGCCGAAGAAATGGCCCTGCAATCAGGATTATTCGACGATAGCCCGCGCTCGCGCGAAATCATCTACAGCTTCATGCGCCTGCGCGCTCTCCGCGTAATCGTCGACGTGAAACTGGCCACCAATCAATTCACCATCGATCAGGCCGCCGACTATCTCGAGAAAACCGTCCCCATGGACAAGGCCACCGCTCACGCCGAAGCCGCCGAATTCGCCTCTACCCCTGGACAGGCCATCAGCTATCAAATCGGCAAGCTGCAAATTCTCGACATGCTCGCCGACGCGCGTCAAACCCAAGGCGATAAATTCAACCTCAAAGATTTCCACGATTTCGTCTGGAAAAACGGCAACGTGCCAATAGCACTCCAGCGCTGGGAGTACGTAGGAACCAAGCCCGAAGGACTGTGATCACTGCCGGCTTTACATTCGCGTGAATTCGCGTTCATTCGCGGCTCACCCCCTTCAGCGCCAAATCAATCTGTTCCAGATGGTGCTCGTTGTGCCACGCCACCTTGTCGAACTCATCCTTCAGCGTGCGAATACCCGTCTCGCTGTGGACGAACTCAAGGTGGCCATGAGTGTCGTAGTGCAAACGAGCCTGATAGATAACGCCGGCACGGACAGAATCGTACATTCGTCGAGACACATCGAGCGGCATCCGTGAATAGTCCAGGCCCTTTGCCCACGCATCCTGGTCGAACGCCCAGAGCACCTGTCTAGGTTCGCTGATGACCCGGCGTATCCGGTCATATAGAACCGTCTCCGCATCTGCGAGGTGATGCAGAATGAACCTGGCCGTCCACTTACCCGGTCCGTAACTCCGAGCGAGCTGCTCCTCACTCAAGTCAAAGCACCGCAACGTTCGACTTCTCGCCGCTTCCAGCCGCGTGACAATATCCATTTCGATCCTTTCTGACCGGTTGGAGGGTTCCCTTTACAAGTTATAGAGCAAAGCAAACCTAGTGACAAAGCAAACCTAGTGACAGACCGCCCGTTGCCTACGCGGCGCGATGCGGCCGTATGCGCTCAGCGATCTCCGCACCCCGGGCATCCTCTGCCCGTTCGAGCTCGTAGTTAGCCTGCAGGTTCGTCCAAAACTGTGGCGTCGTGCCAAAGTAACGGGCCAACCGCAGCGCGGTATCGGCCGTTATCGCCCGCTTGCCCCGAACAATGTCATTCACCCGCGTCACCGGCACCATCAGTTCCATGGCGAGCCGGTTTGCCGTTAGTCCGAGCGGCTTCAGGAAATCCTCTCGAAGCGTTTCCCCGGGATGAATCGGCGGCATTGTCTTCCTCTTCTTCGCCATTACTCCACCTCAGTGATAGTCCACGATCTCGACTTCAATCGCATCAGAATCGGCCCATCGAAAACAGATCCGCCATTGATCGTTAATTCGGATGCTGTATTGCCCTCGTCGGTCCCCTGCGAGGGTTTCCAGACGATTCCCAGGAATCACTCCTAAATCCGCGAGTGCCGCTGCCGCATGGAGCTGGTCCAGTTTCCGTTTTGCGATGCGAGCGATGCCCTGATGGCTCCGGCTAAATTCACGCCGGAAAACTCTTTCGGTCTCCTGATCCCGGAACGACCGAATCACAAATCCAGAGTACTACCGCGTCACGTTAAATGCAATGCAGCACATGTTGCGCAGGGCCACGCGTAGTGTGCGGGGGCCTGCGGCCGTTCGACTCGTGACCGTTCGGTAGCGCTGGCGCGCATCGCCGAGATTCACGAGCGCCGTATTAGTCGAAATTGCAGTTTCAAGAGGCTTTCGTCCCTGCTAGGGTTTCCGGCCATGATGTTCATGATACGGAGCGGAGTGATTTTTCCAGATCTCGTCAAAGTGCCCGTGCCACCTCTTGTACGCATCGCTGCCAGCGCGCTCGATCACGATCATGGGCGTCACGCCACCAATTGGACCGTCTCCGGAATGGACACGCACAAGAGGATATGCCTCTAGGAAGAGCAGATCTTCAGTGATCACCAAGAAGGCTATTGGTGGCAGATCGTAGCAATGCACCTTGACTTTGTTCCCTGCCTGATCCTGGAGTGCTTTTAGGAAATGCGCTGCATTTTCTATATCCGTAATAGTCGGATGCAAGGGTTCGAATTCCGCACGGAGGTTTGCCCATTGCGAGTCTGGACATAGTAAAAGCACTCTGAGTTCGCAATTGCCCTTCAGGTGCATCTTATCCAGCAGTGTAGTGGCGACCTGCGTTCCCTGCCTGAAGAACTCAGGCGCTGCCACACATGCGATCAGCACCTCACCACCATCCCGTGACAACTCCTTTTGGATCGCCGAGCCAACCTCAATTTCCCAACGCCTGTGGGTGCTCTGGTGCCGCCTAGCAAACACCGAATGTATCTTGAGTTCGCTTGCCCCACGCAGAACGTCGGACTTGCTAATCATTTCGTTCGCGGCACGATGCATATCACGGAGTAGCGATTCATGAATGAGACGCTCCAGCACGAGCGCAATAACTGCCGCGATCGCCAGGGCAATACCCAAATCTCTCGCAAAGCGAACCAACGGTTTGTCCCCTGACCCTGCAAGGATGTACATAAGCCCGCCGAGGAGCCCGAGCGCGGTAGCTCGCCACGGCCATTCTTTGGGGAGTCTTCTAAAACCGTGTCGTGCCATAGGTTCGCCATTCTAACAAAGACCAACAGGGGCAAAAGGGACGGGGGCAAAAGGGACGGGGGCAAAAGGGGGCAAGGGGGCAAAAGGGACAGACGCAATTACCGCCTCGCTCGCGGGCCGAAACCCTTTACGGTCATCATAACGTGATCCCGCCATCCACCCCCAGCACCTGCCCCGTCACATAATTATCCGGCTCCAGAAAGAACCGCACCGCTCGCGCCACGTCTTCCGCCCGCCCGTACCGCGGAATCACGCCGTCTTTCAGATAGCGTTCGTATTTCCCGCTAGCGATACTGGCTTCAGCCATCCCCGCCGCGATCACTCCCGGGCTCACCACATTCACGCGGATGTTCACCGGCCCCCGGCATTCTTTCGCCAGGATGCGCGCCGCATGTACGAGGGCCGCCTTCTGCGCAGCGTAAGCCGTGGAACCCCGAAACAGCGCGACCGTCTGCATCGTCCCCAGCAACACGATAGCGCCTGGCGTGCCTGCAGCGCGCATCCGGTCCGCCGCCTCACGCGCCAGGAGAATCGGTCCAAGATAGTTCACCTCGTGCGATCGCAGCATCGCCTCTCGCGGGTCCGCACCCGCCGCAACCCGCGCGGGGTCTCCAGCGAAAACCACCAGACCGTACAGTTCGGGCGCCGCATCCAATAGCCTCTTGCGATCGCCTTCCACCGCCAGATCCGACTGAACAATCTGCGCGCGCTCCCGCAATCGCTCGGCACGCTCCCGATTTGCGCGATAGCTCACCACCACGCGCGCCCCTTCGGCCGCCAAAACTTCGCACACCGCCGACCCAAGCCCGCCCGAGCCGCCGGCCAGCACGATTTCCCGGCCTCGCAGCGTTTCAGCCAACTGCCGCCTCTTTTTTCTCCGCCGTTGCGATCCAAACGCGCCGCATGCGCAGTGGCCCCCCCGAGCGCAACAATGCGACGACCGCTAACCCCAGCAGAATCTGAGAGGGGGCTATGTTATTCAGGATCGAAACGGCCGAGCCGAACGCAAAATAAGACGCGGCGCGGAACACAACCGGCTGGGAAGACCTCATGCGCTTTGATGAAGCAAAGTCCTTAGTATGTCAGAATACTTTAAGCTGGTTGCTAGTACCCAGACGGTACTTCGATCGGTGGCGGCTTTTCCGAGCCGCGGTGTACCATAGGGGATTACTTCATGAAAGATTTGCTGGAATCTCTCCAGCCCGGTGACCCGGATCTGGACCTGGCTCAAGCCATCGACCCGCAACGTTTGCCTTCGCACATCGCCATCATAATGGACGGCAACGGCCGCTGGGCGAACCGCCGCAGTCTGCCGCGAGTCGCCGGTCACAGCGCGGGCATCGGGCCCGTTCGCAGCACCGTGGAAGCGTGCGCGCGCATCGGCATCAAAGTTCTGACTCTATACGCATTCTCGGTCGAAAACTGGAAACGTCCGCGCGCCGAGGTGGAGACATTGTGGCGCCTCTTGCGCTTCTACCTGAAGAAGGAACTGCCCGAGCTTCAGAAAAACGACATCCGCCTGAAAGCCATCGGCCGCCTCGACGCTCTTCCCCCGCAGGTGCGGGCGGAGCTGGAATCGGTGATCGATGCGACAGCCCAGAATCGAGGGCTGCTCGTCAACTTGGCCATCAACTACGGTGGACGTTCCGAAATTCTGGACGCCGTCAACGGCATCATTGAGAATGCCCGCCGCGAAGGCCGCTTGGATTCGCTTTACGTAGACGAAGAGGCCTTCGCCTCCGGACTCTACACCGCGGGTTCTCCCGATCCCGATCTCCTCATCCGGACATCCGGCGAAATGCGCATCAGCAATTTCCTCCTCTGGCAGATTGCCTATTCCGAGCTGTACGTCACCGAGACTCTCTGGCCCGACTTCAGCCGCCGCGAGCTGCTGAAGGCCATCCTCGACTTCCAAAAGCGTGATCGCCGATATGGCGGCCTGAGCAACGGAGCCTACAACGGCGCCCGCGCGCATCGAGAGGCACAATTGGTTGAAGCCGTCGTCACTTCGCAATGAAGCGCCTGCTTACCGCTGCCGTCCTCATTCCTTTTATCCTTTACGTCGTTTACCGTGGTAATTTCTGGTTGCTCTTCGGTGTAACGGCACTGGTCGCGCTAATCTGCTTCTCCGAATACTCCGGGCTCGCAGCCGGATATGGAGTCACGAAGCCTGGCCCGGTCGGATACGCCGCCGGACTGCTGGTCCTCGCAATGAGGCCGATGACGCCCCAAGACGGCTACGTCATCCTGACGCTAGTCGCCATGATTGCCCTGTCGCTTGTCCTGCAGCTGGAGGATCTCCACCAGGCTCTGCCACACGCAGCCTTCCTGCTGTTTGGCATCGTCTACATTTTCGGCGCATGGAAGTTCGCGATCCTTCTGCGTGCCGCGAGTCCCCATTGGCTTGCCTTCGCTCTGATTCTGAACTGGGTGGGCGATGGATTCGCCTACTACATCGGCAAAAGCTTTGGACGCCACCGCCTCGCCACGCGTATTAGCCCGAACAAAACCTGGGAAGGCTCCATCGCATCCCTCGCCGGCTCCATGCTGTTTGGAGTTTTCTATCTGAATCGCACCCTATCGGTTCCGATGTTCGAAGGCGCGTTGCTCACCGCCGCCGCAAATATCGCGGGCCAAGCTGGCGACTTGGCTGAGTCCGCTCTCAAGCGCGGTGCCAATGTGAAGGACAGCAGCAGTTTGTTGCCTGGCCACGGTGGGCTTCTGGACCGCGTGGACAGCACCCTGTTTGCACTACCCGTCGTTTACCTGAAACTGTACTTCGCCTCGCTGCAGCTCTTCTGATCGACGCTTTCGATCCATTCCAGTACCGCTCCATCCAGCCAGAAACGAGGCTTCGTTCTGGAAAGGAATCCCAGGTGCCCGCCATGCTCGGTAACGTGTAACCGCACATAAGGGTTGGCTTTAACTACCGGATGCTCGAAAATCTCAAACGGAATGAAGATATCGTCTTTCGCCTGGATGAGCAGAACGGGTATGCGAATGCGCTCCAGAAACTGCCCTGCGGATTGGGTTTCGTAGTAATGCTCCGCCCCGCGAAAACCAAATGACGGCCCGGTCAACAGATCGTCGAACTCCCAGATCGAGCGGGGCGCCCTGACTTGTTTAGCAGTAAAGCGTCCGGTTTCGACGACACGCGTCCGCATGCGCTTCAGGAACCGTCTTTCATAAATCCGATTTGACGGCCTGGCTATGGTGCGCGCGCACGCGGCCAGATCGATGGGTGTTGAAATGGCGCAAACACTCGCGATGAGTGGCGCCGCTTCTTCGCCTAATTCGCCGGCCAGTTTCAAAATCATGTTTCCACCTAGCGAATAGCCCACCAGATGGACAGGTGTGCGTATCTGATTGAGTACAAAGCGCAAATCGGACGTCAGGCCGGCGTGATACAGAGTGTTCGAAAGGCGCTCGGTTCCACCACAAGTCCTTATGTTGAATCGACTTACTGCAAAGCCCGCATCCAGGGCAGCCTTCGCCATGGTGCGCATGTAGCCGGCGTCACCCGCTCCTTCAAGTCCATGCACTAGCACCAGTTCGCCGCGCGAATCGCCAACGGGCCGCTGGGATTGGACCAGCACTTGGATATTTGGTTCCGTACGAAACAGCCTGTTTTCTTCGGGATAGGGCCGCATGTCCAGTTTGCGCGGCCAAAAATTACCCAGAATCGTCAGCCAGTGCGGATTCGAGACCAGCGGCCGGTATGGAGGCAATCCTCCCTTTCTACCACAACCACTTGGGATAGTAGCGGATGGCCACAAATGCGCCTGGAAACGTTGCCAGGACGTACTGCGAGTTTTGTGTCGAAGTCTTGAAATGGAACGCTTTAGCGCCCACAGCGACCTCGTACCGCCCGGTTCGGTAGACCGCCGAAGCTTCGGCGTCATAGATGGTCGCGTGGTGCGGAATGGCAAAGCCTGAGGCTTTGGCTTCGACTCGAAAGTGAGCGTTTAGCGCCTTCTCGATGGCCAAACCCAAAGTCGGATAAATCAGATTTCTCGTCCCGGCAGCAGTGTTCGAGATCGGATTGCCCGACGCGTCAGTTAGGACGGGCTTCAAGGGCGCGTCGATGCTGCTTTGTATCGTGGTGTATTGCACCTCCCACAGGGTCTTCAGCCGGAACCGTGCGGGATTGGCGGGATAGGGATAAGAGAGAAAGTCGTAGGAAATCTTGACGTTTTGCAAGTTGTAGCGGGTCACCAGGTAATCGCCCGGGGCGTAGTCGGTGTTGAACAGGGTGAGATTGGCGTGCGCAGACGTGTTGCCGTCACCCTGGATGCGAAAGTACGAAACCCTTATGGTGTTATTGCGGCCGGCGGGGATGCTGACTACCGCGCCCGGCGCGCGCTTAGGCGTGCCCGGGTAGTTCAGACTGCCCGGATAAGGCCCAACATTGGCTGCCCCGCCTCGCAGGTCGGGCTGGTCAATGGGCATCCAGTAGAAAAGCTGCAGCGACAACTGCGCGTCACTGGTGTTGAGTGGGGTTTCCGGTTGTGCCGCTGGAGCGGGCTTTTGAGATGGCGCCGGAGCGGGCTGCTGCTGGGCTGTGCCAGTAGAAGTCTGCTGCGCAAAGGCCGGCGCCGCCTGGAACGGCAAGAACAGGCATAAAGACAGAAGGGTAGTGTGGGGTGTTCGGATCATGATTGCCAATTAAACGAGTTTAACCGGTAGCGGGACCCGATGCAGCAGTTGAAGGACCTATTCGGTGCCGTAGTTAATTTCGAGCTTACGCACTTGCCGGGCGCCCAGCCACAGGCCGGCCAGCGCGATGGATAGCAAGCCAGCAACCGCCAGATACGCGGGCATGGGTGTGCGGAGAATCGCGAGGAAAGCAAAGTCGCCTTGAGCCGGCAAGGAAATGGGCAGCAGGGAATGTAGATAGAAAATCACACTGAGCCGCTTGAGCAACTGCGGCAGAAACGGATTGGCTGCCTCCCAAAGCAGCACCAGCACCACGGGAACGACGGGATTGTGAAACAGGAAACCCATCACCAGGAACACACTGCCGTACGCGATACAGGCGAGTGCGGTGGTGCCGATGTAAGCCAGTACGTGTCCCATCCCTCCGCCCGCGAACAGGTACTGTTCAGCCGCCATACGTGGAACATGCACCAGGAGCGCGAGTAACGTCAGAGCGGTGCCGGTGCAGAAGATGATCGAAGTGGTGATCACGCCGGCGAGATATTTGCCAACCAGCAATACTTCCCGCCGCACCGGTGCGAGCAGGTAATAGTGCAGACTCTTCTCCATCATCTCGCCGCGGAACAGCCTGAGAAACACGCCCACACACCCGAAAAAGATGGCAAAGCGCAAGTAGAAGAACTGGAACATGGTGGCGAAGATGAGGCTGTCATGCCCCAGATCGCAGACCCGATGATCGCGCAGATTCAACATAGCGTGGGTCCACATCAACGCCACTGGTGCGGCGGCCAGCAGATAGATCCACAGCCCGCGCTTGGCCAGAAAATTCTTTTTGATCTCGAGACGCAGGATCGCGGCAACCTGCGCGCGCCAGAGGCTCCAGGAATCCGGATTCATATCGATCCTCCATCCGGCCCGATCAGGTATTCGTAGACCGAATTCACATCGTCGTCGGCGGGCGCGACCGATTCCAAGTCAACACCATCCACTACCAGGCGGTTCAGCATGAGGTAAAAGCGATCGGGATCGCGGGTACGTACCAGCAGCCCCTTGCCGTCGTTATGCACGCGCGCTTCGACGACCGTGTCGAGCTCGAAAATCCGCGAGGCGAGCACGCTCGGCCGGTTGCAGCGGATCAGGATCTGCATGGGGTGGTCCTCGACCTCGGTGCGCACGCCGTGAATCTGGCCCTCGGCGACTACATAGCCGCTCGAGAGCAAAATCACCTGGTCGGAAATCGCATCCACTTCGTGCAGGATGTGGCTGGAGATAATGACATGACGCCCTGCTTCGGCCAGCGCGCGGAACAGCGCGATGGTCTCCGCACGCACCAGCGGGTCCAGGCCGTTGAGCGGCTCATCGAGCACCAGCACACTCGGATTGTGGCAAATGGCCTGCGCCAGCTTGATGCGCTGCCGCATTCCCTTGCTATAGCCGGCGATCTTACGCGTGGCGGCGTCGGTGAGCTTCACGCGATCGATGGCGCGGCAGGTCAGCTCGTCGGCTTCCGCATGCGGCTTCCCATGCAGCCGCAGATAGGAGTACACGAACTCGTAGCCAGTCATTCCGCGCGGGAAGGAATCGAATTGCGTACAGTAACCCACGAACCGAAACAAGCGCTCGGGATCATCGGGGGCGACGCCCAGAATGTTGATGCGGCCTTGCGTGGGGCGCAGCAGGCCGGTCATGAGATTCATGAGCGTGGTTTTGCCCGAGCCGTTCGGTCCCACCAGGCTGGTGATACCCGGCGGAATCGAGAGGCTCACGCGATTGACTCCCAGGACGTCGCCGTAGAACCTGGAGACGTTCTCGAAGAGGATTTCGCTCCCCGTCATCGGACAACCTCGACGGCGCGCAGCTTGCGGTAGAGCAGCCAGACGCAGGTGGCGGAGATGAGCGCCAGCATGATCCAGGCGGACCCGGGAGAAACGTGCGGCGACTCGTGCGACCGGAACAAACTGATCCAGACGGACGTGAACACATCCCCCAGGTTGATCAGGCTGCCCCAGGTCACGTCGAGCGCGGCATTGATGGCCTGGCCAAGGGCGGAGGCAACGAAGAAGATACCCACGAGCAGCGCGCCGGCTGCTATCTTCCACTTGACCCAGGCCGAGAGCGCCAGCGCCAGCAGAGCGATCACCAGGATCCAGATCCAGGAGCCGGCAAAGATCGCCCAGGCGATCCAGAGATTATTGAGTAGCCACCCTCCTCCGGCCAGCGCGGATTGCACGGCAAACAAGGTCAAGCCCGGAACCCAAGTGATGGATGAAAGCAGGATCAGCAGCACCGACATTTTTCCGACCACGTACTCGACACGGGAAAATGGCCGCGCGAGATACAGGGGCAACGCGCGGTTGGCAAGGTCGCTCGAAATGAGGCCCGGTCCGACGAAGGATGTCAGGATGAACGCGAGGAACGACTGCACCCCCAGATAAACTATGAAAAATTCGCCGTCGACTGTAATGGGCGAACGCGCCTCGGTAGCGCCGAACATCTTCGCGATGGAACCGAAGCTGTTGGCCACGTAAATGAGCGTCAGGAAGACCAAAGGCGACACGAAGCAGAGCACGAAGAACGCCGTCATGATCTTGGACTGGAACAGGCGAGTGTAGGCGTAGCGCGGAAGGATGGCAAAGCGCGACCATTCCGGCGTCAGCGGGCCGGCATAGCCGTGATAACTGCGCTTATATACGGCCATTGGTGGCTCCGTTCTGCGTCACGTCGGTTTCCATGGCTTTGAGGAAAATGTCTTCGAGGCTGTCGCGCCGGTAGTTCAAGCGGCGTATCTGCACGTTGCGGTTTTTGGCTATCTGGTACAAGTCGCGAATAGCGACGCCTTCGGAGAGAATCAGCTTGATGCGATTGTTCGGCACGATGGCGCAGGCGCATCCGAGCTTCTCAATGTCGGTGGCGAATGTACCATTGGCGCCCACGGTCTCCATCTCGATGAATTTCCGGTTGGCGCGACGCTCTTCTTCGAGATTCGCATAGTGGACGATACGCCCCTGCTTCAGAATCAGGACTTCCTCGCAAGTTTCCTCGACGTCGCGCAGCAGGTGCGAGCAGAGAATCAAATGCATTTCACCCGATTCGCGCATCTCGCGAATCAGCCGGATCATGCGCTGGCGCGCGGGCGGGTCGAGGCCGTTGGTGGGCTCGTCAAGAATCAGCAGCTTGGGCCCATGCGCGATGGCTTGCGCCAGCTTGGCGAGCTGCCGCATTCCCAGCGAATAGGTGCCGACCTTGCGATAGCGCGCCTCACCGAGGCCGACGTAAAACAGCGCCTCGTGCGCGCGCTCGAGGGCAGCGTCCGCGGGCAATCCCGAAAGCTCGGCCATCAAATGCACATACGAAACGGCGCTCATGTTGGCGATGAACGCGTCGTTCTCCGGCATGTAGCCGGTCAGCTTGCGGATTTCGCGAATCCCTGTGCGCACATCGTGGCCGAAGATGCGCGCCGTCCCTGCGGCGGGTTTGTGGAAGCCCAGTAGCGCGTTGATCAGCGTCGACTTCCCCGCCCCGTTCGGGCCCAGCAGGCCAATGGTGCGGGCGGAAAGCGTGCACCTCAGATCATTGAGGATGCGCCTTCCGCCCAGATCAACCGCGAGGCCATCGAGTTCGATAACAGAGTTCATTGCGTTGTGTGCGGTCGCAGTGCTTTTTCGAGTAATGCCGGCACCTGGAACGGCCCGCCCGCTCCACCCAGCGAATCCAGATTGAATCCGAAGAAACTGCCACTGGACGCGAGCTCGATACGATCGGGCTGACCATAAGCATAGACCAGCGACGGGGCGGAGTTAGCTTTGAGCGCGGCGATGGCATTCTTCTGATCCGGCGCTACGGCCTGCAAACCGCCGGCAATCGAGCCAAGGACGGAGCCCATATTCTGATAAACGATCGCCGAGAAATTGGTTTGGCCATCGGGAGCCAGCAACGATTTGAAGGCCGCCGAGTGCGTCAGGGTGATCCCCGCGGCCTGCTGGCCGATGGCCTGCGTCAGTAATGCCTGGCTGGCAGCGGCGACCAGATAGCCATCGACGAAGGTGTAGTTGATGGTCAGCGTCGACTTGGCGGATTGCACGGTGTAGTATGTCCGGCCGCTCACCTGGGTCTGGGTCAGACTCAGGCCGGGATTCTGCCCCTGCGGATTCAGTTGATTGGCTTTCGCGACCAGCGTCTCAATGGTGGTCTCGAGGCGCACAGGGTCGTAGACTTCAATGGCGAATTTCCAGCTTGGCGTGGGCAGCACCGGCCCATCCAGAGCAAAAGCCACATCCCCGCCCAGTGGCGCAGCCAGGTCATTCAATACACTGATGCCTGTCTGCGATTCAAACTGCGCTTCCTGGGTGGCGAAATTGGAGTCCACGGACTCGATGGCGCTGAACAACTGCTGAACAGCGGCCTGAGGCTGCACCACTACAAACGAGACCACGAAGCTGGCATCGGGTGAGACGAAATTGATCGCGCCCATGGGCGCCGGGGCGGCCAGCCATGCCGCGATGCCTCGCCTCTGGTGAGCGAACGTCATCACTGCGCGATTCTCAGTCTTGCCACCCATTTCCTTGCGCTCGACCAGGAGGTGCTGCACGTCGGACACGCCGAGTTGGCTCATCACGCTCGGTTTCTCACTGGTACCTACGGACTGCGGCAGAATTTGTTCCATATCCACGCAAACCAGCCATTCTGCCCCCGCCTGATAAGCGCTGGCGATCTGCTGATAGAAGGAAGACTGCGCAAAAGCTCCCGAACCAGGCTGCTGGATGAGCGCGGCCACGGCGCGGAGAGTAGCAGGGTCAGACGACACCGCTACGAAGCCGTTCATCAACAGCGCGAAGACGCCATTTGTGGCAGGCGATGTGGGAAGCGCGGATGGATCTTCGACGATCGTCAGGCTCGGCCCACCTGTGATCTGGCTCACTTGCTGCTGCAAATACTGCTGGAAGCCGGAAGCCGTCACTTGCGCCATGATGAGTGGAGCACTGTATTGCCCGGCGCTTTTTTCCGCGACCGTGACCACCACTTCGTTGCCCAGGTAACTGCTGAACCCTTGCACGGTATTGAGCAGTTGGGTGAGCTTTGCCTGATCATTCTGTGAGTTCCACCAGTCGCGCAGTACCTGGCTCTGGTTCAGGCGGTCCTGAAAAATCTGCTGTGCATTGGCGACCATGCCGCCGATGTTGGGGATGGCCACATAGAGTACGGTTCCATCGGGAACCAGGGGAAGCAGAGCGGAAGAGTAGCGTAGACCCGGGCCGGGCATCTGGTCCAACTGCTTCTGCATCGTGCTGAACTCGGCCAAAAGCGCGAGGTGCTGGTTGAGGTTGCGGCTCCAGGCGATCTCGTCTTTGATCGGAGCGGGCGCCATGGCCGCGCTGGTGGAAAGCTGTTCGCCCGGATGCAGCAGTTTCGTTCGATTGGACTCGTCCACTTGGACCACGCCTTGGAGCACCGCAACCCGCGAGCCCTTGGTGCCGCTGTCGACTGCGAAAACCGTGCCCTTCACGGAAACCAGGCAGTCGTTGGTTGCGACAAAAAGCCGTCCGGTACGCTGCTTGGCGGCCTGCACGATCACGCTGCCGCGTGCCAGATGAATGGTCATGCCACTACGCTTGCGCGAGAGCGAAAGCCCGGACCGCTCGCGCATTTCGACAAGCGAGCCGTCGGCCAGCCGGACCATGGCGCTCGATCCGCGCGCGGTAAGAATCTCTTCGCGTTCACTGAGCCCGGAGCCCGCGGCCACAGGTGAGCTACCCGTGTCGGATACACGATACAAGAAACCGTTGACGCTTTCCACCGTTCCGCGGGGGCCGGCGACGGGGAGCAGATTGTCGCGCGCCTGCCACGCGCCGATTCCAATACCAACAGTCAAAGTCGCGGCGATGGCCCATTTCCATTGCGGTGCAATCGCCCAATGCGCTTTCGCGCGCGGCTTCATTTCGGCGATTTTGCCGGACCGCGCCACTTCCAGGGCGCTCCGGCAAGCGGCACAACTATGGATGTGATCCTCGAACAGCCACACTTGAGCGTCAGGGAGTTGCTTGGCCCGGTAGGCCGGGATCAGCGCGCGAAAGTCGTCGCACGTTCGCAGGACCCCAGGGTCGGAGACGCCCGCGTCAGAGACGCCCGCGGCGGAGACACCAACGTCGGAGACCCGCGCGTCGGAGGTCCGCGCCTCTTGCGCCACCTTTGTCCACACGCGAGCGGCGGCCTGCTCGATCGCGGCCGAGTCCATCTCCTCGGCGCGCATTCCAGCGATCGCCTGATCGAGAATCTGCTCGGAATTTTGTTCGGTACTCATGACTTTTCTCCCAGAAATCTGCTGATTTCCCCTTGCAACTGAGTGCGCGCGCGGTGCAACGTCACCCCCACGCCGCCCGGCGAAAGATCCAGCATCTCCGCAATCTGCGAATTCGAATGGCCCTCGAAATAGTGCAGAGCGAAGATTTCGGCGGTGCGCGGCGCCAGACGTCCAATCGCGCGACGGATGCAATCGCGTAACTCGCGCGCCTGCTGTCGGCTGTCGGCTGGAGCTTCCTGGCTGGCGAGCAGCGGGGCCTGCACATCGAGCGCGACGTGTTTCGAATCGCGGCGGTCGCGCACCAGATCGAGCGCGGCGTTCACCGCCGACCTGTGCAGGTAGGCCCCGACATTATCCATGGGTGGCGCATCGGGCGTGCGCCTCACCAGGCGCATGAACACTGTTTGCAGTACGTCTTCGGCATCCGAGGCGTTGCCCGTGATGCGATATGCCGCCCGCAGCACCCCGGCATGGTGTTCCCGAAAAATCTGCTCCAGATCGGCGGGTGGCCCGAGAAGGGGTGGTGGTGGCGGCTGGGTCATTACAGCCTGCAAGCTCTCCATACACACATATGACAGATTTCGGGCACGATTATTACAGGAGTCGGGCTAACCATAGATGGCACGGACAAGGGGAACGATTTCGGGTGGCACCAGGTGCTCCCAGGGGGCGGCTTGGCGGAGGCGGTCGCGGACTTCGGAGGCCGAGATAAGACTAATGTCTTCTGTTGGTTGCAAGATACTGACGCGGTGGCGGATGTGGGGTGGTGGCTGGTAACATCCATCCCGCGGCGCGACCAGCAACTCGAAACGGGTGATCATCTGGCGGAAGGCGTCAGGCTCGCCATAGTCCCAAGTGACGATGCGCTCGGCGGCGTCGCGGCCGCAGATGAAGAGCAGGCGGAGGTGGTCGCTGTAAGCTTCGCGGCATTCCTCGGCGATTTCCGCGAACAGGCCGCGGGCGCTGGCGGCGACGGAGAAACGGGGTTCGGCGCGTGTGGCGGCGAGTAGCATTTCGAGGCGTTGATGGAACGTCGCACCTTCGTAGGGTTTATGCGGAAACTCGCGCGGGAGGACGAAGAGCACTTCGTCTGTAACGCCTAGTGCGGCTCGCGCCAGGGCGAGGTGGGCGAGAGTTGGCGGATTGAATGCCGCGGGAAGAACGCCGAGTGCTTGCGGGATGCCTTCAGCGCGGCGGAAAAAAACAAGACTCACGTTACCGTTGTAGTACACTGAGGCTCGTTTCGATGCGCACCATTCTCTATTTCCTTTTTGCGTGCACGGCCTTCGCCCAGGATTACGATCTGGTGATTCGCGGGGGGCGGATTGTGGATGGGACGGGGAACCCGTCGTTTGTGGGAGATATTGCCATTCGCGGCGATCGGGTGGTGGCGATGGGGCACCTCGCGAACGCCGCTGCCAAACGGACCATTGATGCCGCGGGGCTCACGGTCGCGCCCGGCTTCATCGACATGCACAATCACTCCGATTACACGCTGCTGGCCGACGGCAACGCACAGAGCATGATCCGGCAGGGCGTGACGACGATGGTGTTGGGCGAGGGCGGGTCAGCGGCGCCGGTCGGCGGAAAGCAGCCGCACGTGACGCGACGGGTGATAATGGGCGGCGGCGAACCGGATTGGACGGACTTCAACGGTTACTTCGCGCGGCTGCTGCGGCAGGGGATTTCGACCAACGTGGCGAGCTACGTGGGATCGAGCCAGATCTGGACCTACGTACACGGCGAGCAGGCGGGACCACCGACAGCCGCCGAGCTCGACCAGATGCGCGCGCTGGTGCGGCAGGCGATGGAGCAGGGAGCGCTGGGCGTGGCCAGCTCGCTGAGCGGGCCGCCGGGATCGTGGATCGACACGGACACGCTGGTGGCTATGTGCGAAGCGGCGGCGCCTTACGGCGGCTGGTATTCGACGCACATGCGGACCGAGGGGCGCGGCGTGTTTGAATCGGTGGCGGAAGCGATCGAGATCGGGCGGCGCGGGCACGTGCCGGTGGACATCATTCACCTCAAGATCGCGGAGCACGCCATGTGGGGGCAGATGCCGGAACTGGTCGCGACCATAGCGCGCGCTCGTGCAGAGGGCGTGCAGGTGCAGGCGAATGTATACCCGTATCGCGCGGGGCAAAACGATCTGGCGAGCATCATTCCACCATGGGCGCACGAGGGCGGATCGGAAGCCATGATCCGGCGTCTCAAGGACCCGGCGCTGCGCCCGCGACTGGAGAGCGAAATCTTCCACGGCATCCCGGGCTCGAACTGGTACGACCACTACACGGCAACCGGCGGGTGGGACGGCATGCTGCTGGTGTCGCTGGCGAACCCGCAATACAAGAAGTTCGAAGGCATGCGGATGAACCAGGTGATCGAGGCTGTGGGAAAACCGCCGCTCGACGTACTTTTTGAGCTGTTGGAGAGTAACGGCGGCTCGGTTCCCACCGTCTACTTTCATCATTCGGAAGAAGACATGCGTTACGCGCTCAAGCAGCCGTTTGTTTCAATCGGGTCGGATGGAACGGCGGTTGCGACGGAAGGACCGCTCGCGGCGGGGCATCCGCATCCTCGGTACTACGGCACGTTTCCACGAGTTCTGGGCCGTTATGTGCGCGAGGACAAGGTACTCACGATAGAGGATGCCATTCGTAAGATGACTTCCGCCAATGCCGCCAAAATCGGCGCCTTCGACCGTGGGTTATTGCGTCCCGGCATGATGGCGGATGTGACCGTTTTCGACGCCGAGCACATCGTCGACAACGCCACGTTCGCCAAGCCGCACCAGTATGCGACGGGTGTCGAGTTCGTAACTGTTAACGGCCATGTGGTTCTCGACCACGGCCAGCACACCGGAGCGCGCCCCGGCACGATCCTGAAACGCCAGCACAGCGGCGGCGCTTAGCGGTAGATTAGAGAGAGAACATGTTCACGTGGATCTGTCCGCAGTGTGGCCGTGAAGTGCCGCCGGCCTACAATGAATGCCCGGATTGCTCGGGCAAAGGGGCTGGCCAGGCGCCTCCGCAGCAACCGGGGCAAGGCGCGCCCGTGGGTGCTCCGCCGCCTCCGCCCGGGTCCTACCCTCCACCGCAATATTCCCAGCCACCGCAGACACAATACGCACAACCGCCGCAGGCGCCGTACGCACCGCCACGGCAGTTCGCGCCAACGCCGCAATATGCACAGCCGCAGTACGCCCAGGCACCGCAATACGCGGCACCTCCGGCCGCTCAGGCGCCAGTTCCGGGTTTCATGCAGCAACCGCCGGCCCGCGGGATCTCACTTCCACCGTGGCTGATGACCATCGGATTCGCCGTCCTGTTCCTGGCGGTGGGTGCGGCGCTGTTCTTCGGCATTAAGCACTTTAGCAGCTCGAGCGAAGCGGCGGCGAGCACACCCACTTCCCGGGAAAGTGCGCCCGCACCGGCCGCAGCGAACACGCCAGCCGCAGCCAAGCAGAACAGTACGCTGCAGAAGTACGTGGAGGTCGCCGGTGTGCGGCTGACGGAAAACTCCGGGAAAATGCCCGAGGTCCACTTCCTGGTTGTGAACCACTCAGGCGCCGAGATAGCCGACCTGGCGGCTAACGTGAACTTGTGGGCGCGTACTGCCAAATCCGACGAAGAGGCCGTGGGAACCTTCGCGTTTAAGCTCGGTTCACTTGGGGCTTACGAATCCAAGGACCTGACAGCGCCGCTCAGCACCAAGTTGCGGGTTTACGAACTTCCCGACTGGCAGAACCTCACAGCGGAAGTGCAGATAACATCACCGCAGTAAGAGACAAGCCCACTTAGTAAGTAAGAGTAGCTCCCGTCAGTGTGAGCTGTTCCCTTGCAGTATATTCAACATATTCGTGGCGTCGTCTACGAAGTACAGGCCATCCTCTCCGAACGCGAGTCCGAACAGCGCGCCGGCTCCCGGAGGATTGCTGGAGTTATCCAACTGTTTTGTGAAGAATTGATTCCCAAAAGGCGTGGTAAAGACCAAATTGCCATCCAGGCTATTCACAGTGGCGATAGTGTCGAGAGGGCCAATGGCTAGGGCCAGCGGACCGTTCAGCGCGCCTCCCTGCGTGACGGTGATGCCGGCGCCAGCGGACGTGTGGCGACGCACCGCATCAGGAATAGCCGCGATTCGATTGCCTAAGGTGTCTGCAACATAGAGGACGTCCCCAAGACCTAGTCCTACGCCAGTCGGACCAATCACCAGGGCGTTCGGATCCGTACGTACCGGAAAACCGGAACCAATCACAGTCATCGAGTCAACTTGTGGCGTGGCTTTACGGGAAACATCCAGCACGATGCGGAGGACGGTCGCCGTATTGGTTGTGGTGGCAACCGTGTTGTTGAGGACATTAGTCACGAAAATCTCCGCGTCATCGCCATCGTCGCGCGCGGTCATGTCCCACGGACCATTGATCATCGAATTCGAAATCGTCTCAACCGGCTTGCCGGTGCTATCCAGCACAATCAGACATCCAGCCCCTGCCGTGGACGCCTGACCATTGGTAGTGGGAAGGCTACCGACAATTACCCCACCGGAGCGCAGCGCAACCAGGGCCGTCGTCAGCCCCACGCCTCCAGGGCAATCCGGAGTGAGTGCGGCGGCGGAAATCTGCGCGAACACACTTAGGTTTCCTCGTGGGGAAATCTGGACGATGGTCGAGCCGGTTCCCTGAAGATTGCCACTGTTGTTGAAGTTACTTACCAGAATATTGCCCTTGATCAGGTTGCCCCGGTTTAAGGGAACTATGGCGACACCATACGGGTTGAGATCGCCATTCAGAGGGACAGTGGATGCCACAGGATTAATGGTAGTGAAGTCGTTGTCATCGGCTCGGATGACGGGGGAGATGGAAGTGAGAACGGCCGCAATTCCCGCAACCATGGCAAACCTGTATCGTGTCATAGTTCGTTCGCTCCAGTATTATGCCTACTCAGGCACTGCGAACGATTCTATGCTGCTACATATGCAGAGACAAGAGCGGTTTAGTACCGCCCATGTTAATTGTGTGGCGCGAGTTTACAAGTCTTATCGGGCTGAGTAAGTGGAGATTGACTTACTGAGGTAACACTTATTAAGGCATGGGAATTATCCGATGTCGGCTGTACAGAACTTACACTTAGTCGCCTCCGGGGCGATAGATTCCGTACAGCGCGGACATTTCTTCGTTGGCGCGGCTGGGGCCTCTTTGATCAACGCCTTCGTGATCATGTACACCACGAGTGCAATCACGACGAAGTCCACCACGTTGCCGAAGAAGTTTCCGTAGTTGATCGCGTTGGTTACGTCTTTGCCACCAACCATCACTTTGGGGCCCAGTTCCCATTTCGCCGTCCGCCACTCGCCGCCAGGGAGCGCCAGGCTGATGACCGGCATGATCATGTCGGCCACCAACGAAGACACCACCTTCCCGGTCGCGGCGCCCATGATGAAACCGATCGCCAGCGCCAGTACTGAGTGCTTGAGCAGAAAGTCCTTAAAGCCCTTCATCACGATGCACCTCCGTTACGTAAGGCGAATGGTACTACAGATGAGGCGGGCTACGGATTTCGGGCTGTGCGCAGCGTCGTCTCGGCAATCTCCGCCTGGCGCGGGTCGAAATGCGGGTTCAAGGCCAACGCACGATCGAGGCTCTTCGCCGCCTCCTGCTGTTTTCGCAGGGCGCTCGCAATCATTCCGGCGTGAAAGTAAAACGCGGGATCCGGAGTCCCGAACCGCAGCGCTTTTCCGGCCGCCTGCTCGGCTTCCGCGTACCGGCCGTTCTTGAACAGCGCCCAAGCCAGTGCGTCATACGTGTAAACATCGCCACGCACGTCGAGTTCGGCCTGGGCCAGTTCCAGCGCCCGGTCCAGCTTCCGGCCCTGATCCGCATAGACCAGGGCGAGATTGCGGTTCGTCTTTTCGTTGTTGGCCTTCACCACCCGGTCGACCACGTCCAACAGCTCCAGTTGCTGGCGCGCGTTAGCCTTTTTCCCGGTGCGTTCATAAAGCTCGGCCAGCGCCGCGGCGTATTCGGGCATCGGCACGACCGCCTGCGCCCGTTTAAAATTCTCGATCGCCTCCGCCAGTTTGCCCTGCGCCGCCTGGACGCGTCCCAAACCGGCATGCGCGGGATGATATCCGGGGAACGTGCGTAACGCCTCAGAAAAGGTACCGGCCGCTTGCTCCAGCCGCCCGGTCTTAAAATAGAGGTTCCCCAGGTCGACCAGGCACCATGCGGTGTTCTCGGGCGCGGGGCTACCGGCCTCGATCGCCTGCCGCATGATAGCGATCGCTCCTTCCGCATCTCCCATCACCCAGCGATAGTAGGAAGCGCGGTTGTAACTCGACTGGTTTGGACGCAGCGACATCATTTTCTGATAAGCGTCGGCCGCGTCGTCGTATTGCCCTAGTTCCATCAGCGCGTCGCCCAGCGTGCCCCAGTTCCATGCGTCGTCGGGCGCGATCCGGATCATCTCGCGCGAAAAGCCGGCAACTTCGGCGAAGTGGTGCCGCTCAAGACCTATTTCGCTGCGTAGCCGGAGAGCCTCATAGTTGGCGGCTTCGGCGGTCAAGGTGTGCGCCACCAGTTTCTCAGCACGCTCGATGTATCCGAAATCCGTGGTCTCGCGCATTTTCTGGATGTAGGCGCCGGCCAGCAGATTCTGGTAATGCAGATCGTCTGGTTTCGAAGCGGCCAGCTTCTGGTAGGCCGCGATCCGCTCGTCCGTCTTCATGTGCGCAGCCGCCGCAAGCAGGCGATCCGAATCGGCCTCCTGGGCGATCATCGTGGCGCAGAACACACCTGTCAAGAGTAGGAATACGCGCATGCCAGACAATAATACGTTTGAGGGCTACGATCGGATTTACTTGGCCATTCCCATTAGATATTGCCCGAGCCGCTCCATGGCGGGCTCCAGAATCGAGCGGTCCGCCGCGTAGCAAATCCGCACCGATCCTTCGCCGCCCGCTCCAAAGGCCACGCCAGGCGCAAGCCCGACCTTGGTTTCCATCAGCAGCCGACGGCAGAACTCGAAGGAATCGGTCAGACCTTCGATTTTGGGGAACAAGTAGAAAGCGCCGTCCGGCTCGGGGATCGTCACGCCAGGCATGCCGCGCAAAGCGTGCAGGCAGAAATCGCGGTTCTCTCTCAACCGGCCCAACATGCTCACCAGTTCGGCTTCTCCGGATTCGAGCGCGGTCTCCGCGGCTTTCTGCGCGAACGATGGAGCGTGCGAGATGATGAATTCGTTCAGTTGTGTGGCTTTCATGCCCAAATCGCGCCGCGCAACCAGCCAGCCTACGCGCCACCCGGTCATGCAATAGCTCTTCGAAAACGAATGCACCACCACCACGGCATCGTCGCGCGTGGCCTTGCGCAGAATCGAAGGCACCGGCTCACCCAGCTTGGCACCCGCGTAGTACAGCCTGTCGTAAACTTCGTCCGCCAGGAGCCACAGCCCGTGCGCGCGGCAGAAATCCAGCAGCCGCTGCTGATCTTCGTCGGTCGCCACCCAGCCCAGGGGATTCGATGGCGACGTATAGAGCACCAGCCGCGTGCGCGGTCCCATGGCCGCTTCGAGCGCATCGTAATCGATGCGATAGCGATCTCCGCACAACGGATGTGGAATCTGCCGTACCACCGCGTTCGCCATCGCCAAAATAGACGAACCGTTGGGCCACGCCGGCGTCAGCACCAGCGCTTCGTCGCCGGGATCGACCATCGCCCGCAGGCTCACATTCAACGCTTGCACGCCGGACGCCGTGATGACGATCTCGCTTTCCGGGTCGAGTTGCACGCCGTGCCATTTCTGATACTGCCGGGCGATGGCGCGCCGTAGCGACGGCAGACCCGCGTTCTCCGTGTAAAACGTGTAACCATCGGCCAGCGCCTTGACCGCAGCCTGCTTGATGTAGTCCGGCGTCGGCAGGTTGGACTCACCGAAGTACAAGCGCAGCACGCCGTCCATCGACATAGCCACTTCCGCCAGTTCCCGGATTCGTGAGTGCGGAACACTCTCGGCGGATTGTGCGAGCGAAGGCATCTCTGCCATTGTGCCAGATGCTTGGTGTGCAGTATCGTTAGACCGTTGTATGTTCCAGCGGTACACCGAACGGGCCCGCAGGTCGATTTTCTTCGCCCGATATGAGGCCAGCCAGTTCGGCTCGAAGATGATTGACACAGAGCACCTTCTGCTCGGTATCTTGCGCGAGCACTCGAAGGACCCGCTCGCCGAATCGGGAACGACGTTCGAGGAGATCCGCAGAAGGATCGAACAGCAAAAGCCTCCCAGCGGGGAGAGAGTGCCGTCGGTCGATTTGCCGCTCAGCCACCAGTCGAAGCGCGCGCTGGTATATGCCATGGATGAGGCGGACCGTCTGAAACACGCCTCGATTGACAACCGGCATCTACTGATGGGCTTGCTGCGCGAGAAGAATTGTTTTGCGGCGGGCGTGCTCCGCGATCAGGGAATCACGATCGAAGCATTGCGAAATGCGCGCGAGCCGCAGGCCATGAGTCCCTGGAGAACGGCAGTAAGCATCCTTCTGCAAGGCATGTTCGAGCGCTACACCGAACGAGCGCGGCGCACGATTTTCTTCGCGCGATCGGAAGCGAGCCAGGCCGGCGCGCACGCCATCGAAACCGAGCATCTTCTCCCTGGTCTTTGGCGGCAACACGAAGGGAATCTGCCGTTCCGGTCAGGCGCGCTGGCGCTGGAGGAGATTCGCCGGGAAATCGACGGCCGAAAGCCGCCCAACCGCGACAACGTGCCGCATTCAGATGACTTGCCGTTGAGCGAGGAATGCGAACGTGTGCTCGCGTTCGCGGCGGAGGAAGCTGACCGTTTGGGGCACGAAAAGATCGGAAACGGGCACATACTGTTTGGTTTGCTGCGGGAGGAGAAATGCCTCGCGGCTGAAATACTCCGTGCTCACGGAATCACGCTCGATGAAGCGCGGGAGAATCTCACTCGAGAAGGAGATCAACCGTCATGAAATCGCGAATAGCCTGGCGGGAAAAACTGAACAGGCCGGCGAAAGTCGTCGACATCACGCCGAGAATGCAGAAGCGATTCGGTTCAGGAAAAATGCTCATCCCCTGCCCCATGGACGTGGACGCGCTCATCCGAACCGTTAAGAGAGGCGTGCTCATCACACAGTCACAGATTCGCGAGCGGCTGGCCCAGGCGCATCAGGTGGATGCGACATGTCCCATAACAACGGGAATCTTCGTGCGCATCGCCGCTGAAGCCGCCGAGGAAGATCTGCGTTCCGGCAAGCAGCGCGTGACACCTTATTGGCGGGTGATTCGCGATGACGGCACGCTCAATGAAAAGTTGAAGAAACAGGCGGCGCGCTTGCGAGATGAGGGATTCGAGATTGAGCGTGGTCCTCGCAAGAACACGCTCCGCGTGCGCGATTTCGCGAGCCACCTCACTTCGCTTTAAGGCTGTCCTGAACCTTGCGGCCGTATTCTTCGGCTTTCGCCAGCACCTGCGCCGCATCCAGGGTCAGTACCTGGCCGTCGCGCACCACTTGCCGGCCGTCGACCATGACGTCACGAACATCACTCGCTTTGAGCGCGTATACCATCTGCGAATAGACATCGTAGAGCGGCACCGCATTGGCCCGGTCCAGCCGGACGACAATGAAATCGGCGCGTTTAGCTGGTTCGATGGAGCCGATCTCTTTCTCCATGCCCAGTGCGCGCGCACCACGAATCGTGGCCATTTCCAGCGCCTGCCGTGCCGGCAGCACCTGCGGATCGCCTGTAGTGACCTTCTGAAGCTTCGAAGCCAAGTCCATTTCCTCGAACATATCGAGATCGTTGTTGCTGCCTGCCGGCCCATCCGGCCCGAGCCCGACAGCCAGATCGAGCGCCAGCATCTTCACCACCGGCGCGATGCCGCTGGCGAGTTTCATATTGCTCGAGGGGCAGTGCGCGATGCCGACGTGACGCGCGCGCAGAATTTCGAGATCCGCGTCATCGGTCCAAACGGCGTGCGCCGCGACGGTGCGGCCGTTGAAAACACCCAGCGCATCCAGCGCGGCTGTCGGCGTTTTTCCTCGCTTGGCGAGTGAGTCATCGTTTTCTTTCTTGGTTTCTGAAAGATGAATCAACAATGGCGCCGAATACCGGTTAGCCAGCGCGCGGGCGCTTTGCAAGGTTTCGTCGGAGTTGGTGTAGATGGCGTGCGGCGCCGGGGCGGGAGTGATCAGCGGGTCGTCATGAAACCGGATGAGAAACTTTTCGGTGAATCGCAGTGCGTCGGCAGGCGTCTTGGCATCCGGCGAAGGAAAGCCGATCAGCGTTTCTCCCAGCACCCCGCGCATTCCGCATTCTTTGGCGGTTTCGGCGATCACGTCCTCGAAGTAGTACATGTCGGTGAACGTGGTGGTGCCGCCTTGGAGCATCTCCATGCATGCCAGCCGCGTTCCCCATCGCACGAAATCCGGCGTAACATTGCGCGCCTCGGCGGGAAAGATGTATTTCTCGAGCCAATCCTGCAAGCGCAGGTCGTCGGCAATGCCGCGTAGCAGCACCATGGGTGCGTGTGTGTGGGTGTTGATGAGGCCGGGAGCGATCAGCGCATCGGGACGGTCGAGGCGCTGCTTCGGCTGGTAGTCGCGGTCGATATCGCGCTTGGAACCCGTGGCGACGATCCGCGAACCGTGAACTGCGACCGCGCCGTTTTCGATGACGCGCCGCCCGGCATCCATGGTGATGACGTAGCGCGCGCTCCAGATCCAATCAACCGGCTCCGCCCATGCACTCCAAGCAATGAGCAACAGCAGACTACAGAAACGACGCATCGAACGGCCTCGGGAAAAGACTGCTTAGACGAAGAGTTTCGGTCTTGCCGCGCGGGTTCGCCAGGATGATATCGATATCGCCGCAGAATTCCCAAAGGATCTGCCGGCAAGCGCCGCAAGGCGGGGTCAGGACGTCTGTATCGGCGGCTACCGCGATCCGCCGGAACTTACGCGCCCCTTCAGAAATCGCTTTGAAAACGGCGACGCGTTCCGCGCAGACAGTCAGACCGTAGGTTGCGTTTTCGACGTTGCAGCCCGTGTGTACGCGGCCTGTGTCGTCTTCGAGCGCGGCGCCCACTTGGAATTTCGAAAACGGCGCGTGGGCGTGCTTACGCACTTCGAGCGCGGCTGCGACGAGTGCGTCCATGTCAGATTTCCAGCCGCGGCAGAAGCGCTTTGAGCAATTTCACCAGCGTGCCGCGCACCGCCTCGCCAGTTACCAGCACTTCCGCGTGATTGATTTTTTGCGGCAAAACCCCGGCCGCCATGTTGGTGACGCAGGAAATCCCGAGGCAGCGTGCGCCCATGTGGTTAGCGGCGATCACCTCGGCCACGGTGGACATTCCCACCGTGTCGGCCCCGATGGTGCGCAGGTAACGAATCTCGGCGGGAGTTTCATAGCTCGGCCCCAGCACCGCCGCGTAAACTCCCTCCTTCAGCCGGACACCCACGTCGTGCGCAACTTGTTTCGCAGTTTCGCGATACGCTCGCGAGTAGGCTTCCGACATATCGGGAAATCGCGGCCCCAGCGCTTCGTCGTTCGGACCCACCAGCGGATTGGCGCCTTGCAGATTGATGTGGTCGGAAATCAGTACCAGCGTCCCGCGCTCAAACGCCGCATTAATTCCCCCGGCGGCGTTGGTGAACACAAAAGACCGCGCGCCCAGTTCCCCGAGAACGCGAACGCCGAGCGCCACATGCGCCGCCGAGTACCCCTCATACAGATGCGCACGTCCCGCCATCACGGCAACTTCCAGTGTCCCCAGCAGCCCGAAAACGAGCTTGCCCGCGTGACCTACGGCGGTTGAGGCAGGCCAGTGCGGGATCGACGTGTATGGAAATTCTTCGCGCCCGATCAACTCATCCGCGAATCCGCCAAGCCCGCTGCCCAGCACTACCGCAATTCGTGGCCGCAGTTTCGTCCGCGCGCCGATCCATTTGGCCGCGTCCGAGATCAAACCAGCATCCCCGCGATACATGCAGACATGAAGTTGGCCATCGACCCTACTGCAACCGATTTTAAACCCAGCCTTGCCAAATCCCCCTTGCGATTGGGCGCAATCGCGCCGATTCCACCAATCTGGATGGCGATACTGCTGAAGTTAGCGAAACCACACAATGCATATGTGGCGATTGTGAACGACCTCGGAGCGAGCTGCGCTTTCAGCGGCCCGAGTTGCAAAAAGGCCACAAACTCGTTGAGTACCAGCCGCGTGCCGAGCAGATTGCCGATCGTTGCGCAATCGTCCCAGGCGACGCCCATCAGCCACGCCACCGGAGCGAACAGCCACGCAAAAATCTGTTGTAACGATCCCGGCAACCAATGGAGGCCATCGAGCGACCGGCCCCAACCCAGAATTCCGTTGACCATGGCAATGAGGGCCAGAAACGCAATCAGCATCCCGCCAATGTTCAGCGCCAGTTGTACGCCGTCGCCTGCGCCCTGCGCCGCAGCGTCGATTATATTCACCGCGGTTTTCTCCACGCGTATGTCCACGCGCCCGGCCGTGGCGGGTTTATCCACCTCGGGCACGAACATCTTAGCCAGCATGATGGTTGCGGGAGCGGTCATGATGACCGCAGTGAGCAGGTGTTCCACTTTAACACCGGCAATTTTGACGTATGCCGCCATCACCGCTCCGGAAATGTGGGCCATGCCGCTCACCATGATGGTGAACAATTCCGATTCCGTCATTCCGGCGATGAACGGCTTGATGGTCAGCGGCGCTTCGGTCTGGCCCATGAAGATGCTGGCCGCGACGTTTAGGGATTCGGCGCCGCTCGCGCCCATAATCTTCTGCATCACCACCGCCATGGCTTTGACGATCATGGGCATGACGCCGAGATAGTAGAGGATCGAGAAAAACGATGCGATGAAGATGACGATAGGCAGCACCTGGAAAGCGAACACAACGCCAAATGGACCGCTCTTGATGCCCAACGGGCCGAAGACGAAGTTGCTGCCCGCTTCGGCGAAGTTGAGCATGGCGTTGACGCCCACGCTGGCATACTGGAAGAGCTTTTGAAAAGGGGTTTTAAGGATCAGGAGCGCCAGCGAGAATTGCAGTCCGACGCCCCAGAGGACCACGCGGAGTTGAATCGCACGGCGATGCGTTGAAAACAGGCAAGCCGCAGCCAGGATCGCCAGGATGCCGAGCACGCCAGTAAAGCGGCCCATTTAGGAGGCAGCGCGAAGATCCGGGCCCGCGCTCACCCGACGACCTCCAGGATCAGCTCCCGATCCTCGGCTTTCTGCGAAGAGACACGGAACGCGCCTTCCACCAGCTCAGACGCCTCTTCTACACGCTCCTCGTTGGTGTAGTAGAGGCGGCACAATACCGCACCGGCATCCACTTTCTCGCCGACCTTGACCTCGAGGATCACACCGACCGCGGGATCGATGCGATCGTCCTTGCGGTCGCGGCCCGCGCCCATTAACGTGGACGCCCTTCCGATATCTTCCGCTTCGATCGCGCTGACATATCCCGCCCGAGGGGATGTGATCTCGCGCATCCCGGTGGCGTTTGGCAATAACTCAAACTTGTCCAGCGCTTGCGGATTGCCGCCTTGCGCCTGGATCACCTGCTTGAATTTGCGATATCCCGAGCCATCCACCAGCTTGTTTTCGGCCAGATGCCGGGCTTCTTCCAAGGTGGGCGTGATCTTGGCCAGGAAGATCATGCGCGCCGCGAGCTCCATGCTGAGCCGGGTGAGATCTGGTGGGCCCTGGTTCATCAGCGTCTGCGATACTTCCATCACTTCGAGCGCGTTGCCGACCGCATATCCCAGCGGCTGGTTCATATCGGTGATCAGTGCTTGCACACGCTTGTCCACGCGCCTGCCGATTCCCACCATCATCTGCGCGAGCCGCCGCGCGTCCACCTGCTTCTTGATAAACGCACCGCTGCCGACTTTCACATCGAGCACCAAAGCGTCCAACCCTTCGGCCAGCTTCTTCGACATGATGGAGGATGCGATCAGCGCAATCGACTCCACGGTTGCGGTGACATCACGTAGTGCGTACAGCTTGCCATCAGCGGGCGCCACGCGGTCGGACTGCCCGATGAACACCAGGCCGATCTCGCTCAATTGCGCCTGGGCCTGCTCGACGGTGAGATCCGTGCGAAAACCCGGAATCGATTCCAGCTTGTCGAGGGTGCCGCCGGTGTGACCGAGCGCGCGTCCGGACATCATGGGCACGATCACGCCAGCCGCCGCCGCGAGCGGCGCCACGATCAGGCTGGTTTTGTCGCCCACGCCGCCCGTCGAATGCTTATCGACTTTGACACCTTTCACACCCGACAGATCCACGGTCTCGCCCGATCGGATCATGCAGTCGGTCATGGTGCTGACCTCGCGGTCTGTCATGCCGGCGAAAAAAACGGCCATCAGGAACGCGGACATCTGGTAGTCGGGTATCTCGCCACGGGTGTAGCCATCCACCAGATAGGAAATCTCTCCTGAATCCAGTTCCCCGCCGTCACGCTTCCGTTGGATCAAATCAACTGTTCGCATGGAAATGAGACACCTAGGCTAACATCTTAAGGCGCTGAAAGTAAAGGAATAGCTCGGCGTACGGAAAACAATACCGGGATCGTTTTCACCGAGTAGCGGTGAAAATGTTAACCTGACAGCGCCCGTTACCGGATGCTATGAATGCTGCTCCCATGTTGATTCGCGTAGCTCGCGTGCTGCGCGAGACCGGTCTGGAAGCAGTGATGATCGGAAATGCGGCCGCTGCGCTAGGGCGCACCGGTGACGACGATTGATGTTGATTTTCTGTTTCGAAAGACGCCGACGAATCTGCGGAAATTGAAGAAGGTGGCAGTGAAACTTGGAGCTGTGGTCTTCAAGCCGTACTATCCTCCCGGTGATTTCCTGCGGCTCTACGCTGAGGATGATGCAGTTCAACTGAATTTCCTGACTGAACGCAGCGGGCAATCCCATGACAGCGTGAGGAAGGTAGCGGTCCAAGTGGATGGAGAAGAGATACTCGTGGAGCCTGTGCGCAAGAAGCCGCCAGGAAGCGGGCGGCCGAGCAGCGCAAAGAAAAGAAAGCCCTCCCGAAGCGAGAAGCTAGGGGCACTGAAACTGAAAAGTGAGCTCACGCTCGACGATGAGATCCGTCGGCTACTGGCCAAGCCTCCAGGCCAGCGCACGCACTTTCTGCGCAAGCGCATCGGGATTGGATCTACGTGTTTGTAAGAGCATGGATCGAGCAGAGTTTCGGAAACCTCGATTCTCGATTTGGCCGATAGCGAAGTTGTCTGGAAGAGATACCGCGAACACGACGTTTGACGAGATCGTAAGAATACTGAAAGCGATCCAGTCGCGAAAACGATCAGAAAGATCGTCACACAGACTAAATACTGGAAATGAGTGAAAACTGGATTTCGAAGACAGCGCTTGAACGGCAATGGTTCAGCGCCAAACTCCGCTTCGAGTTGTCGCACGGAAGCTCTACGCGACGTGAGCTGGAGGACAGGGTCTACCTCTTCCAAAGTGCCGACCAGGATTCGGCAGAACGCAAGGCAGCAGAGATCGGACGCATCAAAGAACACGAGTGTACTACCGATGCCGGCGACGTTCATCGATGGCAATTCATAAGCGTTCTCAAGGTCATGATGACATTTTTGGATACGCCTCTCGCCGAAGGAATTGAAGTATATTCGGAGATCTATTCGGAGCCGTTAGTTGCGCCTGACCGGTAGGGAAACGCAAGAACGGGAGACCTCAACTCGCACTCTCCCACTGCTGATGTTACACCTGCGCGATCGGCACTCGATACCGGCCTTGAAAGATTTCCGCGAATAGCTCCAAAATCTCGTCGTGAATAAGGCCGTTATCCACCAGCAGATCCGGCCCGCGAAGCTCGTGCGGCTCGCCATGCATGCCCGAGAACTTGCCGCCGGCTTCGGCCACCAGCAGGCGTCCCGCCGCCATGTCCCACGGATTCAAGCCGAACTCCCAAAAGGCATCAAGGCGACCGCACGCGACGAAGGCCAGATCAATGGCGGCCGATCCGCAGCGTCGCACGCCATGCGTTGCCATGCCGAGCTGATGATAGAAGTGAATATTGACGCTCAGGTGCCGCTTGCGGCTGGGAAAGCCTGTCGCAACTAGCGCGTTTTCCAGCTTTGCGACCTTGGAAACGTGAATGCGGCTCCCGTTCAAGTAAGCGCCAGCTCCGCGCTCCGCCGTGAACAACTCCTCATTGATCGGGTCGAAGATCACGCCGGCGATCAGCTCGCCTTGATGCTCGAGCGCCAGCGTGACGTTGAAGCATGGAAAACTGTGCGCGAAGTTGGTGGTGCCATCGAGCGGATCGACATACCAGCGGTAGCCCGACGTGCTTTCGTGTCCGCCGCCCTCTTCCGCCACGATGGCGTGCGTCGGATAGTGCTTCGTCAGGCGCTCGATAACTAACCGTTCTGACGCGCGATCTGCCTCGGTGACCAGATCGTTCTCGCCCTTGAGCTCATACGGAATGCGGCGCGCGAAGAAATCCGCCAACAACGCTCCGGATTCGCGAGCGATGGCGACCGCCGTCTCCAGGTAGGACGCCACTAAGCAGGGGCCTCGATCAGATACTTGATGTCGTGCTTGAAGATGAAGAGATTCGGCTCACCGTGACGCGTGATGCGGATGAAAGAAGCATCGAAGTACTCGACGATGCCGGTGAATTCCTCGTTGTTGCTGAGCTTCACGCGCACTGGGGTCTGCTGCTCGATCAAGCGCTTGAGGTATTTGGACTCCTCAAACGTGTGCTCGGGCGCGCGCGTGCCCGATTTCCCTCCGCCTTTGGACGACACTAGTGCTCCTAATGGTTAGGTTTCGCGGGAACTACCGATATCTTGCCGCTCGGACTACCGTACTTGGTTTGTGCCTCACCATAATAGCCATTGCGCGCCAGCACGCGCAATTGCGGGTTGCGGACCCGCACCTCCAGGTGATGGAAGCGGTTCTTGGTCAGCGGAACGTCTTTCGGATAGTAAGCCAGCAGATATTGAGTGCGAAGATCTTGGATCAGGTGCGTGAAGGCCTGGTCCATCTCGGCGCCGAGGGTCGGTAGAAATACGTGGCCGCCGGTACCGAGCGAGAGTGTGGTGAGCGCGTTCTCACCACCGACGTTGCGTCCGGCATCGGTGGGAATTGGAACGACCAGAACCGGATAGATGGCGGCGTCCGCGAGTTGCGCGGCTTCGAGAGCGGCGTGAAAATCCTTGGTGCTGGTGGTATCGCCGCCATCGGTCACAATCACCATGATGTGGCGGCCCTCGCGGCCTTCGAGTTCTCTGGAAGTCAGAAAGATCGCGTCATAAAGTGAGGTACCGGCGTCGCCGTGTAGCAGGCGCAGCCGGTGCTCGAGAGTAGAGGGGTTATGGGTGAAGTAGGCCTGCAAAGTGGTTTCGTAGTTGAAACTGTACAGCGCCACGGCGTCTTGCGGATTGCCCTCGTTGAACAGCGCGTGCAGAAAGCGAGTGATGGAATCGACTTCGTACTTCAGATCCTTTGCGGTCGAGCCGCTGGTATCGATCAGTAACGCAATGGAGAGCGGCTGTTCGGTGCGCCGGTCGAAAATGGAGATTTCCTGCGGCACGCCGTTATCGAGAATTGTGAAATCTTCCTTGGGAAGAGATCCTACGAGTTGGCCGGCCGGATCTTTGACGGTGGTGAGGACGCGCACCAGGTTGACGTCGACGCGGATATCGGCGGGTTGAGAAAGAGCGCTGAGCGCCAGCAGTGCGCCCACTCCGCCGCAGCTAAGGATTCGACGCACGAGGCGCATTGCGGTCCCATTCCCCTTCCACCCAGACCTCACCGTCGACGAAATATTCTTTCTTCCAAATGGGGACCAGACGCTTCAGGCGGTTGATGCCTTCGAGAGCCGCGTCGAACGCGGGCTTGCGGTGGGGCGCGGTGACGATGACGGCCACACTGGTTTCGCCGATCTCCATCCGTCCCAGCCGGTGCACCATTGCGATGCGGCCGATCGGGTAGGATGCCGCGATCTCACGGCCGATCGTGGCGAGTGTCTTGATCGCCATCGGCTCATAGCATTCGTATTCCAGATAGAGAGTCTTGCGGCCCTTGCTGTTGTTGCGGACTACGCCCTCAAAATTGACGACTGCGCCGTCTTCGCCGGCTACGATTCGCTCGACGAGTGCGCGTGTATCAATCGGTTTCCGAGTCAAGGCAAAGAAGTGCCCGGCTTCGTCATCGATCTCGTGCGAATAGGTTATGTCGGCAGCGGCCGAACCGCCGCTCACCGGGGGTAGAAACGCGACCTCGTCGCCGTCGGTAACGCAAACTGACGCATCCGAGAACTCGTGATTGCGGGCCAGAACGATGCTGGAGGACAGCTGCCCGAGGCGCGGGAAACGGCCGGCGTAATGATCGAAAATGCTGCGGAGTTGCGCGCCGTCGGCTACCGTAAGCTGCTCTTCCGAGGAGCCCACGATATCCTTTAACATCCCGAAAAACAGTACTTTGACGCGCATTTTCCAGTTGCCAGTTTAACAGACGGTTGCGAGCGGAAACCGGTTGCGGTCATAATCGCGCGCATGTCCCCACACCAGACGCGTCTGCGCGTCCGCTATGCCGAAACCGACCAGATGGGCGTGGTTTACTACGCAAATTACCTCGTCTGGATGGAGGTCGCCCGTGTGGAATTCTGCAAAGCGCTGGGATTCCGTTACAAGGACATGGAGCGGGACGACGGTGTGCTTCTGGCCGTTGTGGAGGCTCAGTGCCGGTACCGGTACCCGGCGCGGTTCGATGACGAAGTGATCGTGGAAACACATGTGGCCGAAGCCAACTCACGCGTGGTGGGCTTCCACTATGAAATGCGGCTGGCGGAAGGCGGGCGCAGACTGGCCACGGGGTCGACACGCCACATCTTTTGCAATCGGGAGATGGAGCCGGTGCGGCTGCCGGTGAAGTACCGGGCGATGTTCGGGATCCAGTAGAATCTAGTTGAAGTGCTGACTCTGATTCACGCGCGCCGGACGATCGCGTTCTTTTGTATCGCGATAGCGCTCGTTGCCCTTCTGCCCGGCGCGTCCAGCCTGCCCTGGGCCATTCTGACGCCATTCTGGTTGTTCGTAGCGGCCGTCATTACGCTGTACGTATATGGTCCGTTTTCCGGTAAAGATGGTCCACCAACTCCGGTCCTCTCGGTAATTTCCAACCGGGCCCCTCCGATCGCCTAAGCATCCGCCACGACTCCGTCCGTCTTTTGACGGGCTAAAAGCAACCAGTGTTGGCGCGCGGCGCTTTCTTACGCGTCGGGCGATCGGGGGAAGACTAATGAAAACTCGACTTTGCAAAGGGATAGTTTGCATGGCTCTAGGATTCGGTGCGTTGACGGGTATGTATATGCGGCCCGAGGAAATTGAAGAACTCATGTGGACCATGAACCACCCGGTGGTTGAGACGACAATCCCCGACGAGAGCGACAAGGACGATCCGCTGAAGAAGGAGCTACGGGAGCAAGGCCTGAAATTCGACTGACTCGCGCCCAGTTACTGTTGTTGTTGCTCCTGCTGCTGCGGCTCGCTGTGGCGCGGTGCGCTGACGGGCCGCGCGGCGGTCTCCTGCAGGCGCTCCCAGCCCTCGCTATCGAGTGCGGGACGAACGCCTACGTCCACCGAGAGGCGCTGGCCCGCGTGGCCTTTGTACACGCCGCGGACCGGCGGCACGTCGCCGTAATCGCGCCCGTAGGCGACGCGGACATGCTGCACACCCACGACGGAACCGAGCGTCGGGTCCAGGCCGATCCACCCGGAACCCGGCACATACGCTTCGGCCCAGGCATGGGATGCCTGACCGCCAATCACTTCCTCGACGTTTGTGCCGGGCTCAGCAGTGCGGCGCGGAACCAGGTATCCCGAAACGTAACGCGCCGGAAGGCCGCGCATGCGCAGCACGGCCAGCAGCAGATGCGCGAAATCCTGGCACACACCGGCGCCAGTGGTGAGTACGTCACCGATCGAGGACTGCACGTGCGTGGCGCCCTTCTCGTAGCGGAATCGCTGATGAATGGTCTCGATGGCCGCGCGCGCGAATCCCGATACGGCACCGCCGGCCGCGCGTTCGGCGTCGGCGATCAGGTCACGCACCGAAGCGGCATGCGGCACGTAGACGGTGGGCGCCAGCAGGTCGTAGAACTCGTCCAGCTCTTCGGCGCTTGCATCCAGTTCCGCCAGCTTGATGCCGTTCTCGGGCAACGCACGGGGCTGGTGCACCAGCACCACGGAGTCCGACTCTACGCGTAGATGGCGATGTTCGGCCAGCACGTTAAACCGGTGCACCCAATTGCCCAAGGCGTCGACATGACTGGTAGCTCGCGCGGCGGGATCGGTCGAGAGACGGAAAGACAGGCAAGTCTGCTCATCATCCTGCCGGGGCCGCAGATGCAGTTCGTTGTAGCTTTCGGAAACGGGGCCGTCGTATTCAAATTCGGTAACGTGGAAGATGCGGTACCGGTTCATGCCACCACCGCGTAATAGAAGTAAGTGCGCGCGATCTGCTCGCCGATCGATCGGCAGGTATTTTGCATCTCTGTCAAAAACGGGTGTAGCCCGCGCGAAAAGATGTCCTGAATGCGATCGTACATCAGGGTCTCGTGCAGTTTGCCGGTCAGCCGCTCGGCTTCGTTGGCGTAGGAGCCCGACCGCGTTCCACTGATGGCGCGCAATGCCTGCTGTAACGCAGCGATGTTGAAACGGATGGACCGGGGGTGCTGTGGATGCAGGATCAGGAGTTCGGCCACCTTCTCAGGTTCGATGCGCGAGTGATACTCCCGGCGGTAAATTTCATAAGCCGCCACCGATTTCAGTACGGCCATCCACTGATGATTGTCGGCGGCTTCGAGGGCGCGTTCGAGTAGCTGATGGTATTCGACGTCCACGATGCGCGCGGTCATGGAAGCACGTTCGAGCGCGCGGCCGGCCTGCAGGAAGTGCCAGCCTTCGTCGTGGGGCAAGGTATCGTCGGCGACACCGTGAAATCGATGGCTGCCGAACTTGATGGCGTTGCAGAAACGGTGCGGACCGACGGCCATCTCCTCTTCCGGCTTAAACGCCATCACGGCATGATAAAGGCTGTTGACGTCTTCCCACATTTCGCGCGAGATGCGGTCGCGGATGGTGCGGGCGTTCTCGCGAACCATCTGGACGCAGCGCACGATGGAGTCGGGATTGTCCTGGTGGAAGGCGAGAAACTCGAAAACGTTGCGCGCGTCGGGCTGTTCATAGTGGGCGGAGAAGCGCTCCTGTTCGCCGCTGATCGCCACCAGCGGACCCCAGCGCAGGCGCACGGTCTGCGTAGAAGGGTCCAGCAGCATGTGGTAGTTCACTTCGAGGATGCGGGCCATGTCCTCGGCGCGCTCCATGTAGCGCGCGATCCAGAATAGCGAGTCGGCGATGCGGGAAAGCATCAGGCTTCTCCCCGCAGCACCCAGGTGTCCTTGCTGCCGCCGCCTTGCGAGGAATTGACGACGAGCGAACCAGGCTTGAGCGCCACACGCGTCAGTCCGCCGGGCACGAGGACTACTTTCTCACCGTTGAACAGGCAGTAAGGCCGCAGATCGATGTGCCGGCCCGCCATGCCGCCCGCCGCGGGATCGTAGGACGGGCAGCGGGAAAGCCGGATGACGGGCTGCGCGATGTAGTTTCGCGGATCGGCCACCAGCCGATCTCTGAACTGTTCGATAGTAGCGCGGCTCGACATCGGTCCCATCAGCATGCCATATCCGCCGGATTCCCCCACTTCCTTCACCACGAGTTGATCGAGATGCTCCAGCACGTAGGCGAGATGATCGGGTTTAGAGCACAACCAGGTCTCGACATTCCGCAGCACCGGCTCTTCGCCCAGGTAGTAGCGGATGAACTCGGGCACGTAGGCGTAGATGGCCTTGTCGTCGGCCACGCCATTTCCGACAGCATTGGCCAGCGCGACGTTGCCGGCGCGATACGCGCCCATCAGGCCGGGAACGCCCAGCAGCGAATCCGAGCGAAACGTGAGGGAATCGAGATATTCGTCGTCGATGCGCCGGTAAATGACGTCCACGCGCGTCAGTCCATGAATGGTCTTCATGTAAACCACGTCGCCATCGACGATGAGGTCGCGCCCTTCCACCAGTTCGACGCCCATTTGCTGCGCCAAGAACGTATGTTCGAAGTAGGCGCTATTGAAAATACCGGGCGTGAGCAGGACGATCACGGGATTGTCGCCCCCGCGCGGAGCGATGGAGCGGAGCACCTGGCACAACTCCATGGGGTAATGCTCAACCGGCAGCACTTCGTGCAATTGAAACGCCCGAGGGAATGTTCGCGTCATCACCGCGCGGTTCTCGACGACGTAAGAGACGCCGCTCGGTGTGCGCACGTTGTCTTCGAGCACCAGGAATTCGCCGGTCGCGGAATCGCGCACCAGATCGATGCCGGCCACGTGGGTGTAAATACCGTTGGGCACCGAAACTCCGATCATCTCGCGCCGGAAGTGCCGGCAGGAATACACCAGCGATCGTGGCATCCGCCGGTCCTTGAGAATACGTTGCGGTCCGTAGATGTCCTGCAGGAATGAGTTCAGCGCCAGCACGCGCTGCGTGAGGCCGCGCTCGATGTGGTTCCATTCCGAGCGCGGGAGGATGCGCGGCACCAGATCGAACGGGAAAAGGCGCTCGGTTCCCCGGCCGTCGCTATATACAGTGAAGGTAATGCCGTGAAGCAGGAAGGAAAAATCTGCAAGCTGCCGGCGCTCGTCGAACTGCGCGGTTGCCATCCCAGCCAGCTCCAGAAACAGCTTGCGGTAATGCGGGCGTGGCTCGCCCGAAGCGGCGAACATCTCGTCAAAGTAGTCGCCGAGATCGTATCCCCGAAAAAGGGAATCAGGCCTGGATTGCGCGGCCATCGCCACTGGAGGGAAGTGTAACACCGGGGTGGAGGACGCCCAATCCAAATTTCTTTGGGGCCGCATAAGCGGCGCTTGTGGGGTAATCCAGGCAGCATGCTACGACTGGCTCCGGCAATCCTGATCACCGCGGCCGGATCAGTAAATGCTAACGACTTATGGGGAGTAATGTCCCACAACCTCGTATCCGTGTAGTTTGTCATGCCCAGCCGCTGAGCGTAACCGAGCGGCGGAGCGCTGCCGGAGGCGCTCCTCAAGGGGTGGTCCGTTGGAAATGTCTACTTAGTCGCCAGCTAGAACTCGCAGGCCGCTACCTTTTCGTGAGCACCGCCGCCAGAAACCGGAGTTCGGATTCCACTTCGGCGGGATCTGCGACAGTGTCTGCGATTTCCTGGCGAAAGAGCTCCCGGTACCGCTTGCGAAGCCTGTGAATGGCCACCTTGAGCGCTCCTTCTGAAGTGTTCATTTCGCGAGCTAGTGCGGCATAGGGCGCATCGGACTGACCGAGAAGGAACACCTTCAACCGTTCGAAATGCTCGGGGCGGCCGTGCTGCACGAACTCGTTCCGCAATCTCTCAACGACTCGATCGAGGACCGAAAGCGCCCAGCGCCGTTCGAAGATCCGCTCCGGCGTCTCATCGTGCGCAGGCTCGCGTTGGTAGCGGTCCTCGCCTGACGAGAATTCAAGCGGCACAAGCAGGCCGCCGCCGCGTTTGCGCGCGCGTTGGCGGTCTTCTTCGTCGGCCACAAAGAATTTCAAGGAAGTCAAAATAAAGGACCGGAACCGGCCCTTTTCCGGGTCAGCGCGATCGAGATATCGCCCTTCTAGCACGCGCACGAAGAACTCCTGTGTGAGATCCTGCGCCTCATCCGCCGAATAACCGCGGCGGCGCAGATATGCATACAACGGATACCAGTAGTTCTCACAGAGGGATACCAGAGCGGAGCGAGCTTCCTTCCGATGTGGGCCGCCGGCAGCGACCACCAGGGTCCACCGCGTTGTCGGGAATTGGGATGATCCCGGCCGGGTGTGCATGGTCTGGCCGTTCGTCATGCTCTTATCCTCACGGGCATTCCGCTAAACAGGATAAGGAATCCGGAGTTGCAAAGTTACACGCAATTATAGTTGTTTAGCGGACTCAGCTTTAGCTTGTTGGACAACCGGAAGGTCGGGGATCGCACGCTTCCATCGTTGTCAGTCTCTCACTGCAGCCTGGCGTATTCCGCTCTAGCTTGCTGAAGAATCGGGATGTCGGCATCAGCGTTCTGCCACAGTTCAAAGAAGTCCTGGAATGCCTTTTTGGCTTTTGCCGTATCGCCCGCGAGGGCAAAGCCGCGCGCCATCCCTAGCCAGGAGACCGAATAGAACTGTCCCCAATAGGGGTGGACCCAGGTAGCGCCCCAACTGACGCCCTTGTGATCCGCGATTTTTCGAAACTCCGCCGCTGCTTCTGCGCCTTTGTGCAGGCGCAGGTAAGCCAATCCGCGCAAGTAAACCGGTTCGAGGTAAGAGCGCTCATATGACACGGCGGATGCTAGCAGTTCGACGCTTTTCGCCGATTGGTCGCGGTTGAGGGCAATCGCGGCGCGAATCGCGGGTAGCTGCACGGTATTCCAAATCGTTCCGTTTGGAAAGACCTTCGAGGTTTCTGCGGCAAGCTTTTCCGCCCGGGCCGCATCGCCGCAGATCGCCAGCGCCAGCGCGGGACGCTTCAGGTGACGCGCGGTCTGGCAGTTGCCCGCGAGCGTGTCTACCAGCGCATCGGCTTCCTGGAGTTCGGAGGCGACGCTCTTGAGTCCGTTGCGCAACGCCGTCTCCGCGGCCCGTTGGTAGAGGTCGCGCGACTCGCGGCGCCGGCCGTGAACATTTCGGTCGGCTGCCTGCAACCCAAGGCTCAGGTACTCCTCCGGCTTGCCTCGAAACCATTGAATCTCGCGGTCGATGGCCGTCCGATCGTCGTCGACATAAGCGAGTTCGAGGAAACGCTGGTGAATTCTCGCTCCGCCAAGGCCCTGCGTCCGCAATTTCTCTGTTAACTGTCTGGCCTCGGCAAGCCGATCCAGGCACAGGTAGCCGTCCAATTGGCGGCGGTAAGGAGGTTCCGCGTTGGGCTCCAAGCGAGTCGCTTCCAGACCTTCCCGCAATCCCTCGTCGTATTGACCCAGGTAGATAAGGATCTCGCCCAAGTTATTATGGAATCCCCAGAATCGGGGATAGTTGCGGATGCCCGATCGGCAGAAATCAATCTCTTTTTCTGACTCGCCGGTGTTTCCATAGTAGACCTCCGCGATCATATCGCGCTCCCACTCGGAGACACGATTGATCAATGCGAAGGCCTTTTTTGCGTATTCCCACGTCTTGGCCGAATCCCCCGCCTGGTAATACGCGACGGCCAGGTATTCGTAAGCCGTAGCGAAATTCGGGTCGATGCCGACCGCGCGCTCAAGAAACGGCACAGAGTCCAGAAAATGACCCTGGTTCATCACCGACATGGCCTCACTGAAGTTGTGAAGGGCTTCGAGCGATGGCGTGGTGACTTGATATTCCACTGGACGGCTGAACTTCTGAATCGAATCGTGAGATTCTCCCAGCTTGCTGCGAAGAGCCGTCGCGGCGGTTCCCAATGCATTCAAGACGTGCTCTTTGTCTTTAGCTTGGATCTGCTGGCGGGCGAGCGTCGCACCATCCTGGCAAGTGATGGCCTGAAGCGTAATGACGTAGCTTTTCCCCAGGCTCGCGATTGTGCCGCCGATGGTAGCCTCGCCTCCTTCGCGGACGCAGATTTCGTGCGCGGTTTGGTTGGTGACGCGGGCGCTAGGCGGAAGACCCATAAGGCGAAGCCCGCGCTGCATCTGCTCCTCATCCATGATTTTGAGAAACGGCGATTGTTCGAGTTGAATGGTCAAGCCTTGGCGAAGCGTGCCGTCGAAGATCGGGTCGCCCGTCGTATTATCGAAATCCGCCAGGACAATGGTATCCTTCTCGGTCAGCTTGGGTCTGGACGCGAAGTCGCGGTGGACCAGCGACCAGACCATCGCACCGCTTACCAGGGTGATCGCAAGCCCAGCGGCCGCGCCGAAAACGGCCAGTCTCTGCCTGCGAAGAAACTTCCGCGCCCGATAAAGGCGGCTCGGCGGCGATGCCAGCACCGGCCGGTGCTCCAGATATCTCTGTATGTCGGCGATCAGTTCGGCCACCGAAGCGTAACGCCGCTCCCGTACTTTCTCCAAAGCCTTCAGGGTGATCCAGGTCAGGTCGCCATCTACGAGGCGACGCAACGAGGTCGGGTCAGTCTGGCGGTGCGCGGCGATGTCGGCCACGGCGTCGCCCGTTTCAGTGAGCCTTCGAGAAAGCGGCGGCGCTTCTTCTTCCCGGATGATGCGAAGCATCTCGCTCAAACCCGCCTGACGCAGTCTGGCCGCGTCGAAAGGGACCGTACCGATCAGCAACTCGTACAAGAGCACCCCGAGCGAATACACATCGGAGCTCTCATCCACCTCTCCTGTCATCACCTCGGCTTGCTCGGGACTGGCGTATTCGGGTGTGCCCACCATCTGGCCGAATTCCGTTAGCAGAGTGGTCTCCACGGTCCATTGATCGGTAGCTTTCGCGATACCGAAGTCGATCACCTTGGGAACAGGGCCACCCTCCTGTTCCGTCACCAGCACGTTCGACGGCTTGAGGTCGCGGTGGATCACACCTTTCTCATGCGCGTGTTGAACAGCACGGCACACCGCGAGGAACAGTTCCAGCCGTTGGCCAGTTGTCATCCGCTGGCCATCGCAATACTGCGTGATGGGTACGCCCTCGATATACTCCATTACGAAGTACGGCCGTCCCGTTGTTGTTGCGCCTGCGTCGAAGATCCGCGCGATATTCGGGTGGTCCATCATCGCCAGCGCCTGGCGCTCGTGGGCGAAGCGGGCGAGTACTTGACTCGTGTCCATCCCGAACTTCACTACCTTGAGGGCTACATGACGTCGGATGGGTTCGCGCTGCTCGGCCAGGTACACCGTTCCCATGCCCCCTTCGCCCAGAGCTCGAAGGATGTGATAACGGCCAAAATCATTATCACCGGCTGCTGCCGTGGCTGAATCGGCGGTCTGAGCTCCGGATTCTCCCGCGCCAACCGAACTGTCGAAAGCACCCTGGATCAGACACTGCGGGCACAGTCCCGCAGGATCACCGGAACCCAATTCCGCCCCGCATTGAGGGCAGTTTGGCATCTGGACCAGAATCGCAGGACCCATTTTATCCCTTTCGCCCGAGAGGCTGTAACCTCCAGCCGAGCGATTCCTTATACGTGGTGAGGCGGATTAGAACCGGCCTCAAGAACAGGAGAAACGATATGAAACGAGCGATTTTCATGGCGATGTTGGCTTTGAGCCTGACGTTAGGTTCTGTGCGGACGTTTGCCTTTCCCAACAGTCCTTGCGCCCCCACCCTCAGCCCAAGCACGCCAACTAGCGTTTCGGGAGTCCAAATGTTCATGCTGCTGCTGCCATCACTTCTGACTTCAATCGGCTAGGAAAATTGGAAGATTACACACGACTATTGTTGTTTGGCGGACTCGGCTTTCGCTTCCTGGACGCGCGGAATATCGGGATCGGCATCCTTCCAGATGTTGAGGAGGTCCTTATAAACGGCGGCTGATTTGGCGCGCTCTCCAGAAGCGGACAATGCTCTGGCTAATTGGAGGCGCGCCATGGGTCCGATCGGATCGTTCAGCACGATTCCGGGATGATCAAGAATTTTCTGAAACTCGGCCGCTGCCTCGCGGTGGCGGCCCATCCGGGAATAAGCAAGGCCCCGCACGTAGACCGGATAGAGAGCTCCGAAGAAAGAGGTCCCGGCCCAGAATGCCGTGCCGGGAACAGCAAGGTCGTAAGGGGCGGCCACTTGCGTCATTTCAAGCGCTGTCACCGGATCGCCCCGGTTGAGAGCTTCGAGCCCCCGCAGTGCGGGTAAGTAGCTGAATTGGACCGACGTATCGTCCGGAAAGCGTTGTTCGAGTTCTACCGCGATCTGACGGGCTTGGTCGGAATTGCGCAGCAGTGCGAGCGCAAAAGCAGGCCCATAGTCGGCGTCGCGACCTCGGTAAAGCGACAACGCTGCAGCAGCGTTTCTTTGCCCTTCCTCGGGAATCCCGTAGAGTGCGCTCCACACCGCGCGGGCGCCTGCAAACTGGGCGGGCCGCTCGCGCAGACCTCCCTGGCGAGCCAGCCGCACTGCGCTGTCCGATAGCCGTGCCGCATCCTTCAAGCGGCCGTGATATGCCAAGGTGAGCGCCTCCTGGTGCTCGAACCAGCCCTGTGCTTGAAGCTTGGTCCGGCGATGCGTCACCTCCATATCCATTGCGGCTCCGTCATTCCTCAGAAACGCAATAAAATACCGAAGCAGAGAGAACTCGATGGATTCGATCTTACGTTCCGACGCTTTTTGAAGCAGCGCCTCAGCTTCCCTCAGCCGGTCCTGGTTCACATAGGCAAACGCCACATTTCCGTAGCCGATGGAATAATTCGGATCGATTTCGAGCGCCTTGAGACCCTCTTCGACAGCTTTTTCATAGCGCCCGGTCCCAGGCGATGTGAAGCCGGCAAGGAAACCGTGGGGCATTAGATCCCCGGGATACTTTTGCGTCCACGATTCCAGGACCTGGCGGGCCAGTTCCAGATTTCTGGGCACCTGCCGGTAGTAGTTGAAGGTAATGAAAAAGTTCTCCAGATCGCTGACGTTTTCCCGCAACTCATAAGCCTTACTGATGTTCTCAGCAGCCAGTTCAGCCTCTCCGAGGCCGTCGTAGGACCGGCCCAGGAACGCATAGCCCATCGCAAATCCGGGGTCGATCTCAACCGCACGCCTCGCCAACGAAACTGCTTCGGTGTTTTTCGATCCGCGAAGGACCGCCGTCCAGGCCGCTTTGTAGGACCGCCAGGCCTCAAGCGAGGAAGTCGTTACGTTGATTACGGCGGCCGGAAGGCTGGCTTCCGTCTCCACACGCTCGAGCGACTCGCCGACGCGGCTCTGAAACCGGTCCGCCATTTGGCCCAGCGCCTTGAAAATATCGTCTCTCTTGGTTGGGGATGCCTGTTCCTCGTGCAGGACGTCTCCGGTTCGGCAATTTCTGGCGTGCAAGCTCAAAACGTACTCGTTTGCGAGGCTGGTGATGGAGCCCTCCACGACGGCCGCGCTCGCTGTCCGTTCGCAGATTTCGGCCGCCAAATCCGGGGTAAGCTTGGCATCGGGAGCCCGGACCATCAGGCGCAGTGTTTGGCTCACGCGCGCATCGGAGAGCAGAGCCAGATCGGGTGAGTTGCCTAACTGCGCCGCCAGGATCTGGCGCAGCGTTCCATCGAATGCAGCGTCGCCGGTGGCATTGGCGAAATCCGCCAGGACAATCGTGTACCTACCGGTCAACTTGGGTTTCGGAGGAGAGCCGCTGTGCCCCAGCAACCAGACCGTCACCCCACTCAACAGGGTAATCGCAAGCCCGGCGGCCGCGCCGAAAACGGCCAGTCTCTGCCTGCGAAGAAACTTCCGCGCCCGATAAAGGCGGCTCGGCGGCGATGCCAGCACCGGCCGGTGCTCCAGATATCTCTGTATGTCGGCGATCAGTTCGGCCACCGAAGCGTAACGCCGCTCCCGTACTTTCTCCAAAGCCTTCAGGGTGATCCAGGTCAGGTCGCCATCTACGAGGCGACGCAACGAGGTCGGGTCAGTCTGGCGGTGCGCGGCGATGTCGGCCACGGCGTCGCCCGTTTCAGTGAGCCTTCGAGAAAGCGGCGGCGCTTCTTCTTCCCGGATGATGCGAAGCATCTCGCTCAAACCCGCCTGACGCAGTCTGGCCGCGTCGAAAGGGACCGTACCGATCAGCAACTCGTACAAGAGCACCCCGAGCGAATACACATCGGAGCTCTCATCCACCTCTCCTGTCATCACCTCGGCTTGCTCGGGACTGGCGTATTCGGGTGTGCCCACCATCTGGCCGAATTCCGTTAGCAGAGTGGTCTCCACGGTCCATTGATCGGTAGCTTTCGCGATACCGAAGTCGATCACCTTGGGAACAGGGCCACCCTCCTGTTCCGTCACCAGCACGTTCGACGGCTTGAGGTCGCGGTGGATCACACCTTTCTCATGCGCGTGTTGAACAGCACGGCACACCGCGAGGAACAGTTCCAGCCGTTGGCCAGTTGTCATCCGCTGGCCATCGCAATACTGCGTGATGGGTACGCCCTCGATATACTCCATTACGAAGTACGGCCGTCCCGTTGTTGTTGCGCCTGCGTCGAAGATCCGCGCGATATTCGGGTGGTCCATCATCGCCAGCGCCTGGCGCTCGTGGGCGAAGCGGGCGAGTACTTGACTCGTGTCCATCCCGAACTTCACTACCTTGAGGGCTACATGACGTCGGATGGGTTCGCGCTGCTCGGCCAGGTACACCGTTCCCATGCCCCCTTCGCCCAGAGCTCGAAGGATGTGATAACGGCCAAAATCATTATCACCGGCTGCTGCCGTGGCTGAATCGGCGGTCTGAGCTCCGGATTCTCCCGCGCCAACCGAACTGTCGAAAGCACCCTGGATCAGACACTGCGGGCACAGTCCCGCAGGATCACCGGAACCCAATTCCGCCCCGCATTGAGGGCAGTTTGGCATCTGGACCTAAGCCGCAGCACCTATTCTATTCCGCTCCCCAAGTTCCTGTAACCTTCGACGACGCGATTCCTTATACGTGGCAGGTGAGCCGGATTGGAACCGGCCACCCGATCAATCAAGCGAGAGGAGATTCATATGAAAAGTGTTTTGCTTCGTTGTCAGTTTGCGGGAGTTCTCGCAGTTGCCACCTTCTATGCGCCAAGCGTGGCCGCGCAGGAGCATAAGGCACAAGCGGTCCAGTATACCGTCACCGATCTCGGTGTACTATACGGTGCGAACCCGGGCCCGCTCGTTGTCAAGAACAATGGTCTGATCGCTGAGTCGGTGGCTGTCTCGAATGCGTCGTGGCATGCCGCGATCTCGTTCCTGGGGATGCAGATCGACCTGGCGCAGTCGGGCGGTCTCGGGGGGCCAAACAGCTCGGCCTTTGGCGTGAATGAAAGGGGACAGGCCGTTGGAGAAGCGGAGATGGCGGATCTTGACGCAAATTTGGAGGACTTCTGCGCTTTTGGTACCCGCCGCGTATGCCAGCCGTTCATTTGGCAAAACGGCGTGATGTCGCCGCTGCCTCTGTTGAAAGACACGAACGGGCTGGCGGGCCGGAATGCGGGCGCCAAAGGGATTAACATTCGGGGCCAGGTTGCCGGCGTGGCGGAGAACGCCACTCCGGACCTCACCTGCCCCGCTTACGATCCCACATCCTTCCAGTTTCAAAAAGACCAGTTCAAACCGGTCATCTGGACACAGGGCAATATCCAGGAACTGCCTACATCCGGCATCGACTCGAAAGGGAACGCGTTCAACGATCCCGATGGTGTGGCTTTCAGGATTAACGACCGGGGCGAGGCGGTGGGTGCGACAGGCACTTGCACGGGCTTCACGCAGTTTTCTTATCTCAACGGCCTCCATGCCACGCTATGGCAGAACGGCTCCGTGATTGACCTCGGCAATTTAGGTGGCACCGCACCGCCACCGCCGGGCCTCGGGAATATCGGGAGCTTCGCGTATGACGTCAACAGATGGGGTCACGTTGTCGGCACATCGGCTGCGAGCGACGGATCGTACCACGCCTTCTTCTGGAGCCCCGAAACGCTTATCCAGGATGTTGGAACTATAGCGGGTGACGCCGCCAGCGTGGGCCTGTCGATCAGTGACGTTGGAGATATAGGGGGCGTCTCGTTCCCGGCGAATCCCAACGCGTCCCCGCGCGCATTCATTCGGCCGGACGGCGGAACGATGGTCGACTTGAATACCTTAGTCATCGGCAATACGGAGTTGTACCTGTTCACTACTTGTTCGATCAACTCCCGCGGAGAGATCATCGGCCTGGCCTTTGATCCTCAGGGTAACCTCCATGGATATCTGGCAAGTCCGAGCGGTGGGTCGGGAGATTCTTCTGACGCGTTATCCGCTGCGGTCAGGTCGTCTCGGTTCGAGTACGCGTGGAAGGTCGTTCGGCAGCGCACGGGCGGGGGGGTAACACAACTATTGAACCCGCGCTGAATCGAAGTATCCGGCTCCGGTCCTCGCCGAGCCTGCGGTTTCACGATCACAGGCTCGGCCCGGCGGGCCGCAAGTCTTAGCGCTATTCGTCGCTGCCATTCTGTTGTCCGAATCAGCGTTGTCGCAGACCTTCAATCCCGCTTCAATGCGGCATCACTTGATCCGCTGAACCCATTGGCTCCGCCAGTCTGGCGCCTCGAAGGGATCCGCGAAATACTGTGTCTCGTGCACAACCTTACCGTTGCGGAATTCCATAATACTCACTGTGTATGCTGGTCGCCCCTGATAGGTGATTGTGTATTCCGTGATCCAGAGATCACCTTTTCCGAGAATTCGCTTGACGTTAAAACCAGACGGCTTGCCTGGATGATGACTCCGCAAGGCCTGCAAATTGCTTCGCCCGAGAATTCGTTCACCTGACTGAGGATAATCACAAACGGCATCTTCATCGTAAATATCGTGTTCCGCGTTTGCATCACCGGCTGCCGACGCCTGCCAGTGTTTATTCAGAGCTTCACGTATTTGTTCCTCTTGCATGATCATCTACCTTGTGGAATGAAACCCGGGCTGCCGGTCTTCACTACTTCATTGAACCTTTGTCTCGTCTGAATTCGATTGATTTCGTCAAGCGCGTCTTCCGGAAGGGCGGAAATGTTGAGATTCTCCCGCGCGCGGGCCGCAGTCCTGGGAGTGGTAAGCAAGGCCGTACCACGCTGCACCGCCCAAGCCAACAGCACCTGTGCTGGCGTCTTGCCAACTCGTGCGGCAATTGCCGAAATGACTGGATCTTCGAGCGGCCCCGGCCTTATTCCGTGACCCAATGGCGCGAAAGCCAAAAACACAACGTCCTTCTCCTTGCAAAATTCCACAAGCTCCGTTTCCGGCAGATACGGATGTGCTTCGACTTGGACCACGGCTGGCTTGATTCTCGCGGATTCGTAAATGGGCAATAGTTCGTTCAAGCCGATATCAGACAGTCCGATGGCCCGGCATCTGCCACTGTCCACGAGACTCTCCATGGCCCCCCAGGTCTCGAGCAAAGTCACGCCGCGGTCGTAAAGGATATTGCCGTTTTGATCCCGCGGATCCTGGTCGTCCCCCGGTTGAAAGGCAAATGGAGTGTGAATGAAATAGAGATCCAGATAGTTGAGCCCGAGTCTGTCCAGACTCGCCTCGAAAGCCGGTTTGACCCGCTCGGGACGATGATTGGAGTTCCACAACTTTGTGGTAACAAAGATGTCTTCACGCGCAATCCCTCCAGCGGCGAGTCCAGCCTGCAACGCCTCGCCCACCTCACGCTCGTTCCCGTATCGTTCCGCACAATCGAAGTGTCGAAATCCAGCTTCCAGCGCGTCTCTGGTAGCACTTATCGTCGCGGCTGCATCGGGAATCAGGGTGCCAAAGCCGAGTACGGGTATATGGCCGGCTCCATGGCTGAGCGCAATTCTTGCGGTCCGAAAATCAGAAGGTCCGATCATCAGGACACCTCGGGTAGTATCTCGCATCCAGCAACACGCCGGATACACAGACATCTGCCGCGGGACCTGCGAGGTCCTGCAATGCTTCCGACAAGCGGTCCTGAAGTCCGAATGTGGGAGATTACCCCTGTTGAATGTCCTGGTGTTGAGCAACCAGGCCACCCCGGTTCGGAGCGCTGTAGCGCTCCGGGTCACTGTGTGCTGACGCAAGGACAAGGGCCGCCCCACCCCTTTCTCCGCTGGCGAAAATCGAGGTGCCAGCATCGCTATTCGTCCCGGAATGTATCCCCCGACCGGACGCCTGAACCGCCGTGGTATACCTAGTGGTCGAAGCGATGCATCTCAATGCAAGAAAACCATTTGCGCTCGCAAAACATAATTTTGCAAATCAAACCCAATCCCATTTCCGAACACTGCCGCCTTTGCCTGTGCGGTAATCTAGGCAGCATGCTACGACTGGTTCTGGCAATCCTGATCGCTGCGGCCACCCTCGCCGCGAAAGGCCCGGTCTATGTCGTCCTCTGGTTCGACACCGAGGACTACATCGAGCCAGCGGCTGACGATGCGGCGCTGCGCATCGCGACCGACCTGGAGAATCTGGGCGTGCGGGCCACGTTCAAGGTGGTGGGCGAAAAGGCGCGAGTCCTGGAGGCGCGAGGGCGGCGGGATGTGATTCGCGCGCTGAGCCGTCATGATATCGGGTACCACTCGAACTTCCACAGCATGCAGCCGACGCCGGCGCTCTATCTGCGCGATATGGGCTGGCTCGATGGCGCGGCCGAGTTCGAGCGGCGGGAACGGCCGGGCGTAGCCGACATCCAGCGCATTTTCGGCATCATGCCGAGTTGCTATGGGCAGCCCGGAAGCTCGTGGGCGCCGCAAACGTACCGGGCACTGCTGCGCATGGGAATTCCGGTGTACCTGGATGAAGGCGAGCATGTGGGTGTGGAGGGTCAGCCATTTTGGTTCGGCGGGATGCTCAGTGTGTTTCACATGGGCCCGTATCTGATCCGGCCGTCGCTGGACGATGAGAACCTATTGCCGCAGACCTTCGAGAAGTTCGACCGCGCTGCCGCGGAGCTGGAGGCGCGCGGCGGAGGCGTCATCAGCACATACTTCCACCCGACCGAATTCGTCACGTCCGCGTTTTGGGACCTGAATTTCGCCAAAGGCGCCAGCCCCGAACGGAGTGAGTGGAAGAATCCGCCAAGGCGGACGGTGGAGGAGTCGGAGCGCTGCTACCGGATTCTGACGCGGTACGTGGAGCACGCGAAATCTCGCGCCAGTGTCCATTTCGTGACCGCTCGGGAACTGCCGCTGCTGTATGAGAGCGCCGTGGTGCGAGGGAGCGACCGCGTCAAGATCGCGCAGCACATGGCGCAGCGGCAGACGTTCCTCGTTACCGAAGAAGGAGTGCTTTCGGCGGCTGACATGTTGCAGGTTCTGCTAGGCATGGACCCCGTGGTGGTGGAAGGGCCGGCCGCGCGCGGCGAAACGACCGATCATGACAAGGAAATTTCACGCGCCGCATTTGAACGCGCCAAGAACCAAGTCAGGGCCATCATCCGCGCCAGACTGCGGCTGCCGGCGGACGTCTGGATCGGATCGAAGAAGCTGTCGCTCGCGGACTTCGCGGCGACTCTTGCGGCGGACGATGGAGGATCGGTGACAGTCGCCTTGCGCCAGGGGAATCCGGAGATGGAGAAGTATGTCTCAACCGACGCGACAGCCGCGTTTAGCTGGCCCATCCATCCCGAGGGATTCAGCGCGCCCCAGTTATTGGAGATGGCGCGTCTCCAAGCCTGGACGCTGAAACCGGCGCGGTTGAAGTAGAATACTCGACGAATGGATCTCACCCGCATCTCCACCCTGTTGCTGGGCGCCTGGATTGGCGGCTGCGTGTTCATGGACCTGGTGGCGACGCAGAACTTTCGTTCCGTCGACCGGCTACTCGCATCACCGCCCGCGCCCATGGCGGAGCGCATCAAAGCGATCGGCGGACACGATGCCGCGCGCGCATTCCTGCGGTACCAAGCCTCGGAGTTGAATCGCCAGTATTTCACGACGTGGGAGGATACGCAGATCGTGCTGGGGCTGCTCCTCATCTTCACGCTGTTCATGGCGGGCCATCGCGATGGCGTGACCATCTGGCTTCCGTCGCTGATGCTGGCGGTAACGCTCCTCATGCATTTCTGGCTAACGCCCGAGATTACGCGACTGGGACGTGGCATGGACTTCATGCCGGTAGGCCAAGCCGCAACCAGCACACAGTTCTGGGTCCTTCACGGAATCTACTCCGCGCTGGAGCTGATCAAACTGGGTTGGGGTGTGGCGCTGGGGATTTGGCTGATGCTCCCGAGGAACAACAAGCAGCTCAAGGAAACGGGAGTCGGACCGGAAGCAGACAAGGTCGCCTGACGTCAGATAATGCCGCGCGCTTTGAGCGCTTCGTCAACCAGGGCGATCAGTTCGGCCCGCGTCATGCCCAACCGCTCGCCGCGCCGTTCCAGGTCTTCGGCCACGACCGGGCATTCCGGCGTTGCGCCGTTCAGGCGTTCGACTCCGTAGCGGGCGCGGGAATCCAGCAGCTTCTCCACTTCGACTTTGGGCAGCACCTTGGGGCCGCCCAGGAGTTCCGCCACGAAAGCAATGCGCGCGAAGTGCTCCACCGTTTCCATGTTGAAGAACGCTTTGTATACGTCGTCGGCATAGCTCACGACACCGTGATTGCCCATCATGATGGCGTTGTACTTGGGGATGTAGGGCAGCATGGGCTCGGTCAGCGCCGGAGTTCCGGGCAGTCCGTACTCAGCCAGGGGAACATAACCGAGAGTGATCACCACCTCGGGCAAAAGGGCCTGATCCAGCGGGCGGCCCGCCGTGGCAAATCCGGTGGCAACCGGCGGATGGGCGTGCAGCACACTGTGGACGTCCGGCCGCAGGTCATAAATCGTGCAGTGCATGAGAATTTCTGATGTGCACTCGCGATTGCCCTCAATCTTGTTGCCGCACTTATCGACGATGATGAGATCGTCGGCGTGCATCATGCCTTTGCTGATGCGCGTAGGGGTGACCAGAATGCGGCTCTCGTCCAGACGAACGGAGATATTGCCATCATTGGCGGCCACCCAGCCCTTCTGGTAAACCAGGCGCCCGATGTCTACGATGTCCTGACGGAGCTCCCGCTCGCTTTTCGGCATTCGGAAATCAAATTGTACCAAGACCGCCGAACGCATGACAGTACAATGGTTCCTGCATGGATAAGCGCCGCATGTGCCCGCATTGCCGGGCATTTATCACAACTGACGATCGCGTATGCCCATACTGCAACGAGAAAGTTGGGCCGCGCGTGACGGACCGGGGCGAGCCCGGCGCGATCCTGGGCGGATTCATCCCGCATGCGCGCTACACCACCATCATCATTCTTCTAATCAATTTCGGAATGTACCTGGCGACACTGGCTCTCAGCTCAGCGGCAGGAGGGGACGACCGCGCTTTCAGCCGCGCTCTGGACATACTCGGCGCGAAGAGCGGCTACGGGATTATTATCCGCCATCAGTGGTGGCGATTAGTAACCGCCGGATTCCTGCACGGCGGGCTTACCCACATTCTCATGAACTCCTGGGTGCTGTTTGACCTGGGAGCGCAGGTGGAAGAAGTCTACGGCACCAACCGCATGATCGTGTTCTACTTCCTGTCCACGGTCGGTGGTTTCTATGCGAGCACGCTTTGGAACCCAATGGTACCGTCAGTGGGGGCCTCGGCCGGGATATTCGGATTGATCGGCGCCATGATCGCCCTGGGAGTGCGGCATCGCAGCGCGCTGGGTGACCACATCCGCGGACTCTACACGCGCTGGGCAATTTATGGGCTGATTTTTGGCTTCCTGCCTATCTTCAACATCGACAATGCCGCGCATTTGGGTGGCCTCGCAGCGGGTTTCGGCGCCGGTTACATCGCCGGGCTCCCACGGATATCCGGAGGCGTTAACGAAACGCTATGGCGAATACTATCGTTTGTTTGCATTGGCGTAACCGCACTCTGTTTCTTGGAGATGTACTTGTGGTTCGCGGCACAGCGATAGTAGAATCATGAACGTGAGACTCCGCAAGCTCTTGCTGATTTCGTTGATCGGCCTCGGCAGTTTTCAAATCGCCGAGGCACGGGATCCGCGCGTAAAACCGGCGAAGATTACAGACCACGGGGTTAAACCTGCTCAGAAGTATAAGACCGCGCAGGCTCCGAAAAAGGTCAAGTACAAAAAAGTCAAGTACAAAAAGGGCAAGCAGAAGAAGTTCAAGCAGGCCAAGTTCAAACAGCCCAAGTTAAAGCAACCCAAGCACCGCGCATAGTTCCAAGCGGGAAAACCTACTTAGCGCTGCGACAAAGCCCCTTCTAAATCCACTACGGTTTCGTGAAAATCAATGCACTACTGGTCGCCCTGTTATTGGGCGTGAGTAGTTTAGTTCCGGTACAAGCGGCAACTCAAAAGAGCGGGACCAGCCATGCGGCCAGTCATCGCGGCAAAAACAAGCGCGTCAAACAAGCCAAACACAGCAAGGCGCGTGCCCAATCCAGCAAGAGCAAAAAGAGCTAGTTGGTTCGACGGGTGGGCCCGCTGGGCTAACGCCCGGTGGCCGCCCACCGCAGGTACCCCACTATATCCTCCAGTTCAGCCGCCGAGTAGTTCTTGCTGAAATCGTCGTGCCGCCATGCGGGGTTTTGCGCCAGCGAAATCACTTGCGAGCGTGCAAAGGTTCGCAGCACAGGCGGTGCCGAGGTCAAATCATGCAGCCGCACTTCATCACCAGTCTGTGAAACCAACAGCGCCGGGAACCGCTCGCCGCTCTGCAGCGCCGCTGTCAAAACGTGCCGCGACTCGGTGGCGTGAATTCGGCTCAGCATTTCCGGGGCGTTCTTCGCGGGAGGCGCTGTCAGGTCCGGTCCGACGGCAATCCCGCGCCCACCAACGGCGTGACAAGTCGAGCAACTGTCGCGAACTGGATCGGAAAATAACGCGTGGCCTCGGGCGGCTTGCGGAGGTCCGTTAAAGATAGGCTGACTGGCAGGGCCGACGCCCGGCGGCATGGGATTGGTAGGTGGCGCCACTTCCGGGGCCGTCGCCAAGCTGGCGACATACTCGACAACCGCGCGAATGTCCTCGTCTCGCAGACGGTCCTTCCAGGCAGGCATGGCAGAACTCGGAATTCCGTCCCGTACCACGCTGTACAAGTAGTCCTTCGCAAAACTGCGCCCGCGCAGCCTGGGACCGCGGCCGGCCGCGCCGGCGACACCGTGGCAATAGCCTACCGAACAGCTCTGCGCGAAGATGCGTTCACCCCGCGCCACCAGGGCCGAATCGGCGGCGGCTTGCGCAAGCAGCAGAGCTAGGACGATCATCATCGCGACTCCGGTGGGAGGGCGAAGACAAACATCGTCGAGCCGGGCGGGAAATCTTCGGTCTCCGGCCAAAGTTGCGGCAGCAGGCCCGCGAGCGCTGATCCCCAGCCCGAGGGCGTCGCAACATACTGCCGGCCTCTCACGGAATAGGTGATCGACGATCCACGATGCCCTGAGCCGGTGGGAAAACTCCAGAGCTTCTGGCCTGTCCGCGCATCGAGCGCAAAGAAATTGCCCTCCGGATCGCCGGAGAAAACCAGATCGCCCGCGGTGGAAAGCTGTGACGCCAGTAGCGGGTATTTCGAAGGGTAAGACCAGAACTTCTTTCCGGTTACAGGGTCGTACGCATCGAGGTGACCACCTGCCTGACCATGGATGGGCGGTTTGAAATGGAAGACACCGGCCATAAAGTTGACTCCCTCCTTCGGTTCTTCCGGAGTGACGGTCAACTCCTGGCACCATTCAATGCCCGTGGTGTAGAACCAGCCCGTGCGGGGTGAGTATGAGCCGTGATTCCATTGCCGCCCGCCGCCGATGCTGGGGCACATGAGCGAAGGCTTGCCAACCGGCGGCTCGTTGCGGCCCAGCAGATTTCCCTTGGAATCGACGCCCGTGATCCAGTTGATGTTCTCAGCAACGGGCCACGCGGAAACGAACTCCCCGTTGGTGCGGTCAATGACGAACGTGTAGCCGCCCTTGTTCACGTTGAGCAGCAGTTTGCGCGGGACGCCATTTACCGGCGCGTCGAAGAGTACGCACTCGAACGCGGCGTCAAAATCCCAGACGTCGTGCGGCACTTCCTGGTAATACCACTTGAGCTTGCCGGTATCGGGATCGAGCGCGATGATGCTGTCGGTGTAGAGATCGGTTCCCTTGCGCTTCTCGCCATAGAAATCCGCCGCCGGATTGCCCACACCCCAGTAGAGGAGGTCGAGCTCGGGATCATAAGAGCCGGTCATCCAGGTGGCGCCACCACCCAATTTCCAACTCTCGCCGGCCCAGGTTTCGTGCCCCTTTTCGCCCGGACCGGGAATGGTCCAGAAACGCCACGCGCGATGGCCCGTGTTGACGTCATACGCAGTCAGATATCCACGATGAGCGGAATCGCCTCCCGTGACGCCGACAACAACCTTATCCTTGACGAGCAGCGGCGCGCCGGTGATATTGCAGCCGCACTGGCGCATGTCCTCCACGTTGACGCGCCACAGTTCGCGCCCGGTAGTGCGGTCGAGCGCCACGACATTGTTGTCGAGAGTGCCGAAGAAAACGCGGCCGAGCCCCACGGCCACACCGCGCGTCCACGGGCTGTAGATGATTCCGATCTCTCGCGGGTTCTGGTAGAAGTAATGCCAAATCTCGCGGCCGGTCTCGGCGTCGATGGCGAAGATGCGATTCCACGAAGAGGACACGTACATCACGCCGTCAACGACCAGCGGCGTAGCGTTGAAGCCGCCATCCACTTTCCCTGTTTGGAAAGCCCAGACGGCTTGCAGGCGGCTTACGTTCGAGCGATTGATCTGATCGAGAGCGCTGTAGCGCCAGGCGCTGCGCTGGCCGCCATAGTGTGGCCAATCGGCGTGCGTGGATCCATCCTGAGCGCTGAGAACACTAACCAACGCGCAGGCCAAAACGCCGATTCGACTTTTCATTTAGCCAGAGCGGGGACGCCAGTCAGGACTTCGATGGAGGCGCGGCAGAACGCCGGCAGATCTTCGGGTTTGCGCGAGGTGACGAGGTTGCCATCCACCACGACTTCGGCGTCTTCGTACTTCGCACCCGCGTGGATCACGTCGTCTTTGATGGCGAAGAAGCACGTGGCTCTGCGGCCCTTGAGCATTTCAGCCGAGCACAGCACCCACGCGCCGTGGCAGATGGAGGCCACGAGCTTGCCTTGCTTATCCATGTCGTGCACAAAGCGGTTGGCCGCGGAATGGCGGCGGATGATGTCGGGCGCGTAGCCGCCGGGAACGATGACACCATCGAAGTCAGCGGCGCGCACGCTCTCATAAGTCGTGTCCGACGTGATGGGATACCCGTGCTTGCTGGTGTAGATTTCACCGGCGTTCGCGGCCACGGTCACCACCTGCGCTCCGGCTTCCTTGAATCGGAAATAGGGATACCAGACTTCCTGATCCTGGTAGATGTTGTCCACTAAAATGGCGATGCGTTTTCCCTTTAGTTCCATAGCGAGACCATCTTATCGCGGGCGGGTGGCGGCGGTGGCGCGCTCGGAGCCGAACTCCTCCTCGAACTGTTCCACCTTGGCCACACGCCGGCGGTGCCGCTCGATATCGGAGAAGTGCGCATTGAGATAAGTGCGCACCAGCTCGGCGGCAAGCTCCGGGCCGATGACGCGCGCGCCCAGGCACAACACATTCATGCCGTCGTCCTCTACGCCCTGGTGGGCGGAAAACGTGTCGTGACACGTGGCCGCGCGAATCCCGCGAAATTTGTTGGCCGCCACACAGGCGCCTGCGCCGGAACCGCAGATGAGAACAGCTCGGTCGGCTGCTCCATCGCGGAGGGCTTCGGCGACAGCGCGCGCGTAATCGGGATAGTCGACGGCATCGGTCGAATGCGTCCCGAGATCAAGAACGTGATGGCCAAGTTTGCGCACTTCATCCAGGATGCGCGCTTTGAGCGGAAACCCAGCGTGATCGGCTGCGACAGCAATTTTCATGCGGTGTTTCATGATAGCGCATCGCCCATCACGGCTTCTTCAGATACTTGTCGAACCAGTTCATTTCCTCCCACAGAACATGTTCGATGGATTCCCGTGCGGCGTAGCCGTGTGACTCGAGCGGCAGCATCACCAGTCGCACCGTCCCGCCGTTGCCGCGAATCGCTTGATATAAGCGCTCGGATTGAATGGGGAAGGTGCCTGTATTGTTATCCGCCTCGCCATGAATCAGCAGAATGGGCGTCTTGATCTTATCCGCAATCATGAACGGCGACATGCGGAGATAGATGTCCTGCGCCTCCCACAGTGAGCGCCGTTCGGTTTGAAACCCAAACGGGGTGAGCGTGCGATTGTAGGCGCCGCTCTCCGCCACGCCTGCGTGAAACAAATCGGAGTGCGCCAGAAGATTGGCAGTCATGAACGCGCCATAGCTGTGGCCTCCGACGCCCACGCGCTCGCGGTCCGTGACACCCATCTCCACCGCTTTATCGATGGCGGCTTTGGCGTCCATTACGATCTGCTGGACGTAAGTGTTGTTCACGGTTTCCGGATCTCCGATCACAGGCATGGCGGCGTCATCCAGCACGCTGTACCCACGAAGCAGGAAGAGCAAATGCAGGCTGGGGCCCGTGAATACAGTGAAGCGGTCCGTGGAGCCGTTCACTTGCCCGGCGGTATTGGCGTCGTTGTATTCGAGCGGATAGGCCCACAATACGGTTGGCAACCGTGTGCCTTCCTTATACCCGGGCGGTAAATAGAGCGTAAACGAGAGGGGTACGCCATCCTCACGTTGGTACGTCACAATCTGCTTTCGGATGCCGCGCACCTGAGGTGTGGGATCGGCAAGCTTGGTGAGCGGCGTGAGCGCGTCGCCTTCGCGAATGTAGTAGTTGGGAGGCTCCGCCGGGCTTTCGCGGCGCGTCAAGAGCCGCGCACCGTTGTCATCCAAAATGGAAACCACTGTTTCGTAGCTTCCGTTGCCGGACTGAAACAGCCGCTCGGATTTCTCGGTGGCCAGGTTATAGCGGTCGAGAAACGGATGGTCGCCCGAGGGGCTCGAGCCCGCTGCTGTCAGAAAAATGTTGTCGCCCTTTTGCAGGATCGCCTCCTGTCCATTCGGCAGGATGTGCATCACGGGGTTGCCGGGATCGTGATAGCGATCCTGTACGTTGCGGCTGAAGATCACGCGGCCATCGGCATCGTGCGCATCCAAGTGGATCTCGATGGTGCGCTCCCAGCGCTTGTCGCGATCATAATCGGAAACCAAAGCTTTGCCGTTTTGCGCCAGCTCTTCTAGTCCCACGAATCGCTCGACGGTTTGGAAAACTTCGCGCGGCTCTGACTGGAATGGCGCCGCCAACGAGAGAATGCGGTCGCGGTGCGGTACTTTCTCCTTGGGATTGCCGCCGTCCAGGGCTTCCACCCAAACCAGCGAGGCCGGTCGATCCGCACGCCATTCATAGCCGCGCGGGCCGGTGCGCACACCTTGCACGGGAATGCGATCTGCGAGCGGCAGGTCGGCAAGCTGGTACAGCTTCTGCCCTGCGCGGTCCCACACCTCGATCGCCTGTGGAAAGCGGAAAACAGGATGCAAGTACGAATACGGCCGGTGAACTTGGGAGACGAGCAGGTATTGCCCATCGGGCGACGGTTCGGCGGCCTCGAAAATCTCGGGCTTGCTCACCGGTGTGATCTTGCCAGGGGCTGCGTCCACGTAGGCGAGTTGCGCCGCGGCGTAGTAGTCGAACAGATCTTCGTCGTGCGGCGTGCTCAGCATATCTTCAAAGGTCACTACCGGGCCCGAACGACCGGAGCTCTCCTGCATATGCGGGCCGCTCGGCACGATGGATTGCGCGGGCGGCTGTCCGCGATGTTCGGGAACCAGGCGCACGAGCAGCGTCCGGTTATCGGAGAGCCAGACAACGGGCTGGCCCATCACTGCGTTCAGGCGGAGGCCGGGCACGCGGCGCGTCTGCCCATTGGCCGTGGTGCCGATCCACAGCTCAATGGCCGTGTCAGTGGTATCGGTGAAGGCGAACTGTTTGCCATCAGGGCTCCAGAGCGGCCGGCCTAGTTTCGCGTGGGCCGGCGTGGAGACTGGAGTATCCGACGCATCTGACAGCCGCTTGATTGTGTATGACGTGTTGTATGGCGGCAGATGAGGTCCATTGGTCTGGATATCGATCCGCAAGCCGGCCAGTCGCAGCATGGGCCGGGCGACTTCGGCGATGGGTGGGTAGCGCAACGGCTGCATCAAAATGGCGTATTCGCGTGATGGGCTCACCGAGATGAGCGGCGGTGGCGGCGCGTTCAGTACGTCGACGATCTCTTTCGCTGGCTTTTGATAGGTCAGCTCAGCGGGGATCGCCACGGCGATGCCCAGCAGGAAGAACGCAGCGAAACGGAACGGCATCCTGTGATTCTACGACGGCTGCCCGCGCACGTTGCTCGTGGTGTGCAATACAACGCCCGATTGAAGTGCTATTCTACGGCTCGATGGGCGGGCTTCTGGATTTGCTAACGGGTCGAGACGCCAGTTTGCCGCTCGATCGCGCTGCGCTTGAGGTAGCGGCCATCGAGTCTCCCGAGATCGAGGCGGACGCCTTCGTGGGGCTGCTCGATTCGCACGCGGCCGAACTGCGCGAGCGCTTGAGCGGTCATTCCGACGGCGAAGTTTTCGTGCACGAAGCCAATCGATACCTGTTTGATGAGCTCGGTTTCCGCGGGAACACGGCCGATTACTACGATCCGAAGAACAGTTGTCTGAATGAAGTACTCACCGCGCGCACGGGCATTCCGATCACTCTTTCGCTGGTCTATATGGAAATTGCCCGCCGGTTGGGAAGACCAGTTGCGGGCATCGGTCTGCCGGGCCACTTCATCGTGCGCTACGACGATGGGCTTTACTCCGCGTTCATCGATCCATTCCACAGCGGCCGGTTGCTGGAGCCAGAAGATTGCTTTGCGCTGGCGCGAGAAGTTGCCCAGGTGGAGATCGAACCGGATCTTAAATGGCTTTCGCCGGTTAGCAAGCGGGACCTGCTGCTGCGGATGCTGAGGAATCTGAGCGCGGCATATACGGGGCGTGGGCACACGGACAAGGCGATCGAGGCGCTCAATCTGTTGATCCAGGCGAATCCTAATTCACCTGACGAGTACCGGCAGCGAGGCATTTTACAAACGCAGGCCGGAAGACTAAGTGCGGCGAAACAGGATCTGGCTCGATACCTTGAACTGGCCAAATCGCCCGAAGAACGCGAACGCGCCAAAGCCGAGGTGCACCAGATTCAACACTGGATCGCGTCGATGAACTAGGGCGTGCCGGTTGCACTGACCTTCGCCGCCCGGAGGGCATCCAACTCCTCCAGTGTCTTCTGCCAGGCTTTCTGGTCCTTCTTCGTCGCGATCGGGCGGTTCAGGTCGGCATAGTACGCGAGAATATTGGTGCGCAGATCGGGACTCATTCCGACGAATTGCTTCTGTGACGACTTGTCGAGCAGGGTGGCATAGGCATGGTCGGCGAGGTTATACGTGCCGGCGACGGTGGGTTTGCCGACATCCAGATTTTCGTCTGCCAGCTGCAATCGATTCTCCTTCACTTCGGTGAGCAGCGCGCCGTAACGGTCGAACGTAGTGTCAAAGCTTTTCATGAACAGCTGTTCGGTCTGGGGCGTGGGCGCCTTGAAGGCAAAGGCTCGGAGCGGGCCGATTTTCGGAACGATTCTAAACAGGAACGCCCAGAACTCCGCCCAGAAACCGGGCCGTTCGTACTTTGCATCCCAATTTTTCCGATAGCTGGACCGGGAAAGAATGTAAATGAACTTGCGCTTCGTCATACCCGGCGTTGCAGCAATGATTTGATCCTTCTTGGCGGCCCAGGCGGCTTTGGTCAACGTGGGAAGAATGGATGCGACGGAATGCCGGTAGGTTCCCAAAGCAAGATCGAGATCGCCGAACACGTCTTTCAGATAAAGTCCATAGGTATCAAAGAAACCACGGTCCAACAGCGGTTTCGCCACTTCAAAGCCGATGAAATCGTGATACGCCTCTGGCGCGTACGAGTGGTTCGCCACCTGCACCACGTCGAAGCCGAATTCGGTCTTCAGGTGCGCGGCGGGGTCATCGGTGTATGTCACGTCCTTCCCGTACCTGGCGCGCAGTTTCGGATAAAGCATTCCAACCGACACGTTCACCGCCAGGGGATGGCCACTGTTGTCGCCGACGTAATGAGCCAGAGCGCCGAGAGCGAAGGCATACTCATTGATGTCGTGCGCCTCGCGCAAAAGCGCCTCGACGAAGTTGCCGCTTCGGACATAATGCGTGAGATCACTGAAGAGATGGCTGCCGAATGGATAGTAGCCCATGTCCTGGATGATGCAGCCGCCATAGGCATAGGCATGCGCTTTGCGCAGGTCATCCGGCGTGGCGTCGGGGAAGCGCGCGAGCAGAATCGGCTTCATGTATTTGTCCCAGGCCGCATCGATCACAGCTTCGTGCGTCAGCACAGAATAGGCGTGCCCCAAGGGGCAGCAGACCAGCAACAGGAAGATGGCAGGAAGGCGCCGCACGGCTATCTAGCGAGAAACTGCGCAATCGCTGCGCCAATCTTGGCAGATTCGCAATCCGTTACCACGTGGCCGCAATCGCTATCTAATTCCATCGTGGAGGCGCCCAGCATTCGCGCGAAGGCGAGTGCAGGCGTGGGGTTCACCATGTGATCCTGCAAGCCCACAACAACCAGCACGCGCGCCTTCACGGCCGCCGCGGCTTTCGACATGTCGCCGTCGAACGGGCGAGATACGTCGTGACCCATCATGGCCTGGGCCTGACGAATCCAGTTATTGGCGTCGAAGCCGTGAATGGAGCCGGATTCCTCAGCATCAAGAAATCTCTGAAAGTCTTCCGGCTTGGTATGTGCCACGCGATAGGCGGGGGTCTGGATGGCCAGCGCCTCGATGTCTGCGCGCGTTCGCAGGCCTGCTTCGGGAGGCGAGGTGTAGTCGCCGCCTTTCCAGTTCGCGTCCGCTTGAATCGCATGGATGCCCGTCTGCCACAACAGCAGGTCGTAGGAAGTGAGCTTGGGCGAGCCGACGATCGGAATCACGCAATCCATGAAATCAGGATACGCCACCATCCACTGGAACGACTGCATTCCGCCCATCGAAATGCCCATGACGGCGCGCAGGTGCGGGAGGTGCAGCACATCTTGAGCCAACTGGTGCTGCGAATTGACCATATCGCGAATCGCGAGCGCTGGAAACTTCATGTGCGGCCGGGTATCGCTATTGGAGGGAGACGTGGAGACGCCATCGCCCAGCGCGTCGACGGCAATGACAAAGTATTTCGACGAGTCGATCAGCTTGCCGGGCCCGATGAGCGAGACCAGGTCTTCGGTGGTTCCGCCAAACCAAGTGGGAAAAAGGACGGCATTGGATTTCTCTGCATTCAATTTGCCGAACGTCCGGTAAGCTACCCGGCAGTTCTGTAAAGTTGCTCCGCTTTCCAAGCGGAAATCACCGAGGGTAGCGAAGTGAAGCTCCTGGGCAAAAAACGGCGCGGCACAAAGGCCTGTTGCGAGCAGTAATCGGATCCGCACGCCCTTCAGCTTTTCAAAAGCGGACCGCCGCCGTCAATTGGGGCGGACTAACATAGTAATAGAGCGCACCACCGTGCCGTTGGTCCCACCTTACATCGCCTCACTCCGCCCGTACGAAGCCGGCCGGAGCGCCGAAGAGGTGGAACGCGCGTACGGCGTGACGCAAGCGGTTAAACTGGCGTCGAATGAAAATCCGCTCGGACCCTCGCCGGTGGCGCTGGAGGCCATGCGGCAGTGCACCGCGCGCCTCCATCTCTACCCTACGGGCGGGCTGGAACTGCGCCAGGTACTCGCAAGGGAGTACGACGTGAAGGTCGAGAACGTCATTGCCGGCAGCGGGTCGGAGGGCATCATGTCCAACATCATTCGCGCGTTCCTTTGCGATGACGATGAGGTGCTCACCACGGAAGCGGCGTTCATCGGTTTTCAGGTGCTCGCAAAATCACGCGGCGTAAAATATCGTACGGTTCCGTACGATAACTGGCGATATGATTTACCGGCGCTGGCGTCTCAGATCAACGAGCACACCAAGATCGTTTATCTGGCGAATCCCAACAATCCAACGGGAACGATCTTCACGCGCCACGAGTTTGACGAATTTTACAAGCACGTACCGGAGCGTGTGCTGATTATTTTGGACGAAGCTTATTTCGAATACGCCAAGGATAACCCACGCTATCCCGACTCGATGCATTATCGCTACGACAACGTCATCACGCTGCGAACGTTTTCCAAGATCTACGGTCTCGCGGGGGCACGCATTGGTTACGGGTTCGCGCACGAAGAACTGATCGCCAACCTGCTCAAGGTGAAGCTGCCGTTTGAGCCGAGTACTCTGGCACAAGCCGCGGGTATCGGCGCACTCGCCGACAAGGCGTTCCTGCATCACTCGCTCGAATTAAATGCCCGCGGTCTGAGGCTGCTGACGGGTGCACTCCAAGAGATGGGCCTGCACGTTATCCCGTCAGAGGCCAATTTTGTGATGGTTGAGTTGGCGGATGTGGAACAGGCCGCGCGCATTGTGGAAGATCTGCTCAGGCAAGGCGTGATCGTGCGTCCACTGAAGGCGTTCGGGCTGCCACAGTGCATCCGCATTTCGACCGGAACCGATGAAGACAACGAGCGCTGCGTAGCTGCGCTACAAAGGGCCGTGCAGACGGCTGTGAAATAAGTATGCAAGAACTAATCGAGAAATCTTCGCCGGCGAAAGCCGATTTTCTACCGCTTAATGGGACCGACCACGTCGAGTTCTATGTCGCCAACGCGCGCCAGGCAGCCTACTTCTACCGTGCTGCCTTCGGCATGCAACTGGTGGCGTACAGCGGGCCTGAGACCGGAAGCCATGAGCGCGCGTCGTATGTCGTCCAGCAGAATAAAATCCGCTTCGTCCTCACGACGCCTTTACGCCCGGACAATGACATGGCGCAGCACATTCTCCGTCACGGCGACGGGGTGCACGATATCGCTCTCTGGGTGGACGATGCCGAGGCCGCCTACCGCGAAACAACGAAACGAGGAGCGCGCGGTGTTCGCGATCCGGAGGTGCTGCGCGATGCAACCGGCGAGGTGCGCGTGTCCGCGATCGCTGCCTACGGCGACACCATCCACTCGTTTGTCGAGCGCCGGAATTATCGCGGCGCTTTCCTGCCTGGCTACGTCGGGGTGACGGAAACAGATCGCGTCGCGCGGCCAGTTGGGCTGATACTTATCGACCATATGGTGGGCAACGTCGGCTGGGGCGAGATGAACCGATGGGTGGAGTTTTACGAAAAGGTGATGGGATTCCGTCTTTACCAGCATTTCGACGACAAGGACATCAGCACCGAATATTCCGCGCTCATGTCGAAAGTGATGTCCAACGGCAACGGCCGCGTGAAGTTTCCCATCAATGAACCGGCCGAGGGGCGCAAGAAGTCGCAGATCGAAGAGTATCTGGAGTTTTACAAGGGACCGGGCGTGCAACACATCGCAATGGCTACGGATGACATTGTGGCAACGGTTTCGAAATTGAGCGTACAGGGGGTGGAGTTCCTGCGCGTGCCTGGGACGTACTACGCGGATCTCGAGCGGCGCGCCGGCAAGATCGACGAGCCCGTTGGCAAGCTCGAGGAGCTGGGCATTCTGGTGGATCGTGACGACGAAGGCTACATGCTGCAAATCTTCACACGACCGGTTGAGGACCGGCCCACGCTGTTCTACGAGATCATCCAGCGCAAAGGCAGCCGCAGTTTTGGCAAAGGCAACTTCAAGGCGCTCTTCGAAGCCATCGAGCGTGAGCAGGAGTTGCGCGGTAACCTGTAACGGTTGAAACTGTCCTCGTTTGAAATCCGGACACACCTCGGCCGGCATCGCCGCTTGGGGGCAGTACTGGACGCGGGGATTCTGGATCTCAACTTTGCATGCGCCACGCGGCTGAAATCACATAAGCTCGCGGATGCGCTGCTGCCGGCCGGCATGCGAGAGTTTCTCGAAGGCGAGTCGGCTTCCATCACCGCCGCTCGCGAGGCAATCGAGTTCTTTGAGTCGGCCGGCATACAACGCGGCCCGAACGATGAAACGCTGCTGTACTCGCCCTCCGAAATCAAATTGCTCACGCCGCTGCCCAATCCGGCTTCATTGCGCGATTTCTACGCGTTCGAAGCGCACGTGAAGAAGGGGTTCGAGAAGCGCGGCGAGCCCATGCCGCCCGAGTGGTACCAGATTCCCGTGTATTACAAGAGCGGGCATCACAATATCATCGGTACCGATGAGGACGTGCGCTGGCCATCATTCACGCAAAAGTTCGACTATGAATTGGAACTGGCAGCCATCATCGGCAGGCAGGGGCGCAACATTCCCGCCGTACGTGCGGCTGAATACATCGCGGGCTACATGGTGATGAACGATTTCAGCGCGCGCGACATCCAGCGGCAGGAGATGAAAGTGCGGCTCGGCCCGGCAAAGGGCAAGGATTGGTGCACGGCGCTTGGACCGTATCTGGTGACACCAGATGAAATCGGCGATCCCTACGACCTGCGCATGACCGCACGCGTCAATGGAGACTTATGGTCGGAGGGGAATTCGGGCACCATCTACTGGAAATTCGAGCAGATGATCGAGTTTCTCTCGCGGGACGACACGATTTATCCCGGCGACGTGATCGGCTCGGGGACGGTGGGCACGGGCTGCGGCCTGGAGCTGGATCGCTGGGTGAAGCGCGGCGATGTCATGGAGCTGGAGATTGAGAAGATCGGGGTGCTGAGGAACCAGGTGGTGTGATGGGCGGCAATGCCGTGTCATTCCCGGTGGAGGAAACTGCGGAGATCGCGTTCGTTCACTGCGGGCTCGCCCGGCGCGACGTTGTCCAGCTTTCCTTCACGCATCCAGTGCTCCAGTTCATGCACCAGACTGAACAGGTGGTCGAATGAGTCCACGATGAACAGTAGCGGCTGGTAGTGATCGATTTCGAACGCCTGGTTGATGGCCCATTCAAGCTGGATCGGGTAGCGCTGCACGTCCGTCGATTCGATGGCGTGCTCGATTTCGCCGAACGAGCTGAGCAATCCGCTGCCGTACACGCGCAAGCCGTCCTGCGCTCGCATCAGCCCGAATTCAATCGTGAACCAGAAGAATCGCGCCATCGCCCGGATGATGCTGGTCAATCGCCGTACCTGCTCGCGCTCATCCCGGATGCCTGCCACCAAGTCCGCAGCCGTGTGAGCGCATTCGCCGAAGCGCACCAATGTCTCGGCAAAGGCGCGGTCGGTATGCATGGGCACATGGCCAGCGACGTCGTGGAAGATGTCCGGCTCCGGAAGGTAATCGAGCCGGTCAGACGAGCGGATGGTGATTGTGGTTGGAAACGCACGGTTGCGCAAGCAGTCGAAGAAGAGGAACGCCGGGATGTAGCCACTGACCGCTTTCGCCTGAAATCCGGTGAGCGGCTGCAAAAATCGGTTCACCTCCTCCAGCTTGGGGACATGCAATGGGTCCAGACAGAGCGAGTGAATCCCCTCCAGGAAATGCTCATTGCCGTAACGATCCCACCGCGGCGCCATGCGCGCAAATAGCCGCCGCCAGGCTTCGTGGTTCTCCTCTGAATAGAGTTCGTAGCGCTGTTTGATGAACGGCGCCTGGTTGGTGGTAAGTCCGGGAGCTTCGACAATCAAACTCTGCCGCGCCATACCGTCTTCATATTACCACCACATAATTGTGGTGGCTACCAATCGCGGCTATTCTAACAACAGGAGGCAGGCATGTATCCTCTCAAGAAGGGCAAAATTGCGACGCAGGCCCACGTCGGGCTTCCCAACGGGACATTTGAGGAGGAGCACGGGCGCAAGGGGTTCTACGGCAAGTCCGCGCACCTGTATCACGCGCATCCGCCGACCGGTTGGATTCGTTTCGAAGGCAAGCTGCGGCCGCACTGCTTCGATCTGAACCGGCTGGCGCCCACCGACCAGCACGATCCCGCGGGTATGCCCGTGGCTTTCCTCGGCAATCAGGATGTGACACTGTATGTCTCGCGGCGCTCCGATCCCATGCCGTTCTACTATCGCAACGCAGACGGCGATGAGCTGATCTTCGTGCATCGCGGCGAGGGAACCGTGGAGACCGACTTCGGGCCGATGGAATTCGAGAAAGGCGACTACCTGAACATTCCGCGCGCCGTCACGTATCGCGTTATTCCGCGGACGCCCGACAATTTCTTTCTGATCGTCCAATCCAAGACCGAATTCAATCAGCCCGACAAGGGACTCATCGGCCAGCATGCGCTTTACGACCCGGCGGCCGTCACGACGCCGGAGCCGGCGCCGATCCTGAACGACGACCGCGAGTGGGAAGTGCGCATCAAAGTGGACGACGAGATCTCGAAGGTGGTTTATCCGTTTAATCCGATGGACGTGGTCGGCTGGAAGGGCGACCTGACGGTGTGGAAGATCAACATGCGCGACATCCGGCCGATCATGAGCCATCGCGCGCACCTGCCGCCCAGCGCACATACCACATTCGTGACCGAAGGCGCGGTGGTTTGTAGTTTTCTCCCGCGGCCGCTGGAGCAGGATGAAGACGCGCTGCGCGTGCCGTTTTTCCACCGCAACACGGACTACGACGAGTTCATCTTCTATCACGACGGCGACTTCTTCAGCAAAGACAACATAAAGCCGGGCTGGGCGACGCTGCATCCGCGCGGTATCCACCACGGGCCGCACCCCAAGGCGCTCGCCAATCAGAAGAAAAAGACGCAGACAGACGAATACGCTGTGATGCTGGATGGTCTGAATCCCATTCAGGTGCTGCCTGCCGGCGATTCGGTAGAGTGGAAGGAGTATTGGATGAGCTGGATGGAGCCCGCGCCGGCCACGCGTTGAGCTGTGATCATCAATCCTTCCGAAAACGACTTTCGCGACATTTATAAGCTCATGGTCGGCGTGATTGTTCCGCGGCCGATTGCATTTGTTTCCACTATCAGCGCCGACGGCATCCGCAATCTGGCCCCGTTCAGTTTTTTCACCGGCATCAGCGCCAATCCCCCTGTGATCTGCTTCTCTCCCATGGTTCGCGGCAGTGACGGCGCGCGAAAAGATACGCTGCTTAACATCGAAGCCGTGCAGGAGTTCGTCGTGAATGTGGTCTCGGAGGAATTCGCGGAAAAGATGAACATCTGCTCGGTCGAGTTTCCGCCGGAGGTGGACGAGTTTGAGATGTCCGGTCTGACACCCGTTGCAAGCGATCTGGTAAAGCCGCCGCGCGTTCAGGAATCGCATATCAGCATGGAGTGCCGGCTCATCCACATCGTGCACGTCAGCGCGAAACCGCTCGGTGGAAGTTTAGTGATCGGCGAAGTGCTTCGCTTCCATGTGGACGACGCCCTGATCGATGGTTACAAGATCGATCCCGACAAGCTGCACGCCATCGGCCGCATGGGCGGCCCGACTTACACGCGCACCACCGACCTGTTCGACATGGTGCGACCCAAGGCTGGCCAAATCAAATGACGTGGATCTGGGAGCCGTCCCGCGAATGGACTGAGCAGACCAACGTCTGGCAATTCATGCGCAAGCTCGGCTTCACCGATCGCGAGGAGTTCCTGCGCTACTCGCGCGAAAACATCGAAGAGTTCTGGGCGCGCATGGTGGAACAAGAGGGCATCGAATGGTTCCAGCCCTACGGCCGCGTGCTCGATGCTTCGCGCGGGGTGGAGTGGTCCGAGTGGTTTCCCGGCGGCAAGCTGAACATTGCGTGGAACTGTCTCGACCGGCACGTGGCGAGCGGCAACACAGCCTGCATTTGGGAGGGCGAAGACGGCGCGGTGCGCACTCTGACCTTTGCGCAATTAGCCGAGGAGACCAATCGACTTGCTAACGCTGTGGTGGCGCTGGGTCTCGTGAAAGGCGATCGCGTGGCGCTCGTGATGCCCATGGTCCCCGAGGTCGTCGTGATTCTCTACGCCTGCTGCAAGCTGGGTCTGATCGTGGTGCCGATCTTCGCCGGATTTGGCGCGAGCGCCATCGCCACGCGTCTGGAGAACTCGGGCGCGCGCGTGGTCTTCACCGCCGATCACGCACAGCGCCGCGGGCGGCTGCTTCCACTGAAAGAGAAAGTCGATCAGGCGCTCGAAAGGCCAACAGCCGTGGAGAAGGTCATCGTCTGGCGCTACAAGGATGGTGACATTCCGTGGCACGAAAAGCGCGATCTCTGGTGGGACGACTTGCTGCGCGGTCGATCTACGACGTACGATTCTATGGCGCTCGATTCTGAAGACCGCGCTTTCATTCTTTACACCTCCGGCACCACCGGAAAGCCGAAAGGGACAGTGCACACCCATGCCGGCTGCCTGGCGCAGATGTCCAAGGAGATTTACCTGGCGTTCGATCACAAGCCCGGCGACCGCTTCTGGTGGCTTTCCGACATCGGCTGGATGATGGGGCCGTGGACCATCATCGGCAATCATAATTTCGGCGGAACGATTTTCCTGTACGATGGCGCGCCCGACTATCCGACCGCCGACCGCTTGTGGCAGATGATCGAACGTCACAGCATCACGACGTTCGGCATATCTCCAACGGCGATCCGTCTGCTCATGCGTGCCGGAACTCCCAGGCAAGAGATGCCGTCGCTGCGCCTGCTCGGTTCGACCGGCGAACCGTGGGATGACACATCCTACCTCTGGTATTTCGACAACGTCGGACATCGCCGCTGCCCGATCATCAACATCTCAGGCGGCACCGAGTTCGTGGGTTCGTTTTTGACCGTGCTGCCGATCCAGCCGTTGAAACCCTGCACGCTCGGCAGTCCGGCTCCTGGTATGGCGACGGAGGTGGTGGATGATGCCGGCCATCCGGTTCGCGGTCGAAAGGGTTATCTGGTTTGCATGAAGCCCGCGCCTTCGATGACGCGCGGCGTTTGGGGCGACCCAGATCGCTACATCGAAACCTACTGGTCGCGTTGGCCTGGCTGGTGGAATCACGGCGACTGGGCGAGCGTGGATGAAGACGGCTGCTGGTTCGTACATGGGCGCGCCGATGAATCCATGAATGTGGCGGGGCGGAAGGTCGGACCGGCGGAGGTCGAAGAAGCGCTCATCGAACATCCGGCGGTGTCGGAGGCCGCGGTCATCGGTGTGCCGGATGAATTGAAGGGCGAGGCCATCGTCGCTTTCGTCGTGACGAAACCCGGTTTCAGTCCTGGCCCTCCATTGGAACAGGAGCTTGCGAAGCATCTTATTGATGCGCTCGGTCCCACCTTCAAGCCCCGAGCGGTACGGACTGTCCGCGAACTGCCCAAAACACAAAGCGGGAAGATCGTACGAAGGTTGCTGCGCCAGAAGTACTTAGGTGAAAGTCTGGGCGATCTCTCCACGGTGGAAAATCCGCAGGCCCTCGAAAGTTGTTAAATCTTAAGGTAATTAACACATCGAGCAAACACCCTACTAACCAATTTCAGCATTCCCCCCAGTCCATGCGGCATTTTATGATCGAGCAAGATCCTTGTCGACAAACCGGAAGAGAGTGACCACGTTGAGAACGCAACTGGATGTCCGCCAAACCGGTAACGAGGCGGAGAAGCTCCGAGCGGATCTGCACAAACGCATTGTGGGACAGGATGAGCCCATCCAGCAGATCGTGAACTTGTATCAAACGTATCTTGCCGGCATGGCCAGCCCGTCGCGCCCGATTGGCAGCTTTCTCTTCCTGGGGCCCACAGGCACGGGGAAGACACGTCTCGTCGAAGCTATGGCGGAGAGCCTGGTGGGAGATGGGCGCGCCATGATCAAAGTGGACTGCGCGGAGTTTCAGCACAGCCACGAGATCGCCAAGCTAGTCGGCTCGCCGCCGGGGTACCTGGGCCATCGCGAAACGCATCCCCTACTCAGCCAGGAAGTGCTCGATCAATACCACTCGGAAAAAGTGAAGCTGAGCTTTGTGCTGTTCGACGAGGTGGAAAAGGCCAGCGATGCGCTCTGGAACCTGCTGTTAGGTGTTCTCGATAAGGCCACGCTGACGCTGGGCGACACGCGCCGGGTGGACTTCACTCAGACCATGATTTTCATGACCAGCAACCTGGGGGCCGCTGAGATGAACTCCATCCTCCGGCCCCGCCTGGGTTTTACCGCAGGAGAAAAGGAACGCGAGACGCAAGCCGGCATGCTGGACGAAAATACGGCCGACAAGATTTCACGCGCCGGGGTTGAGGCCGCACGCCGCCGCTTCACGCCGGAGTTCATGAACCGTCTCGACAAAGTGCTGGTGTTTCGGCCGCTGGGCGAGCCGGAGCTGCGAAAGATTCTCAATCTGGAACTGAATCTGCTGCAACAGCGCATTTTCAGCTCCTCCACACCCACTCCGTTCTTCTTTGCACTAACCGCTCCGGCGAAGGAATTCCTGCTGCGCGAGGGCACCGATTTGAAGTACGGTGCACGGCACTTGCGGCGTGCCATGGAGCGCGAATTGGTGAACCCGCTCTCCAACCTGATTGCCAGCGGCCAGGTAAGGGGAGGCGACCTGGTGAGCGTCGATTTCGATCAAGCGGCCAATTCCCTGCTCTTCTTCAAAGAGGCCGAGAACGTTCCGGAACATGCGGTGTTCAAGCTTTGGGATCTCGCGGGAAGCGATGGCGGCAAAAATCACTCCATCGCCGCGGAAGCGGAACTCATGCAAGCCGCAGTCCCGTTCCTCGAGCTGGAACATCGCGCGCTATCGGCCAGCGAGCGCTCGTAATTACTGGATAGGCTTCAAAGCCGCGATGGCATCTTCCGTGTACTCGATTTCGCCATCCCAATACTTGACGATCACGTCCTGATTCAGCTCCACCCACTTCTTCAGGAGCGCGAGGTTGTGCGCGGTTATGCTGCCGCCACCCACTACATGCACATCCGGTCTGAGCGCCACCGATATCAACTGTTCAGGGTGCACTTTCGGGCCTTTGGAGACTTTAACGCGAACACCGTGCTGAGCCCCAGCTTTTGGAGAGATCCAGACCACAAACGGCAGTCCGGTGCGCTTGGGTGAGAGGTTCGCCATCTCAAAGAAATCTTCGGCGACCTTTGAACCGACCTCGCTGACCGTCTTCACTGCTCTTTATCATAAATCACGAGAAGACGTGCCTGCCCCGGAGGGCGCAAAGACCTACGCCCCTAAAACCAACGGCTCATGATGACCTTCTGCTCGGTATAGAAGGCGATGGCGTCGCGGCCGTGCGCGTGTAGGTCGCCGAAGAACGATTGCTTCCAGCCGGAGAACGGGAAGAACGCCATGGGCGCTGCCACTCCGATATTGACCCCGATCATGCCAACTTCCACCCGCGCGGCATAGTCCCGAGCCGACTTACCGTCAGAGGTGAAGATCGACGTGGTGTTACCGAACGGAGACTGATTCACCAGTGCAATGGCGGCATCAAGATCCTTCACGCGGATCACGGAAAGCACCGGACCGAAAATCTCCTCGCGCGCGATGGTCATGTTGGTCGTGACGTTGTCGAAAATCGTCGGACCAAGGAAGTAGCCATCGCGGGCACTGGTCTGGCGGCCGTCACAGAGAGGCGTCGCGCCCTCGGCAAGGCCCTTCTCCACGTATCCTTCGACGCGCTTGCGATGCGCCTCCGTCACCAGAGGCCCCATCTGCGTGCCGGAATCGGCGCCGTCACCGACCGTGATCTTGCGCGTTTTCTCGACCAGCAGACTCAGCAGAGGCTCCGCGGCCTCGCCCACCGGCACCAGAACGCTACCCGCCAGGCAACGTTCTCCGGCTGCGCCGAACGCCGAGCTGATGATGGCGTCGGTGGCCTTATCGAGATCGGCATCCGGCATCACCACCAGGTGATTCTTCGCGCCACCCAGCGCCTGCACGCGCTTGCCATTCTTGGCCGCAGTCTCGTAGATGTACTTCGCCACGGGAGTCGAACCGACAAATGAGATCCCACGCACCCGCGGATGTTGGAGCAGCGCGTCCACGGCCACCTTATCCCCGTGCACAAGGTTGAACACGCCCGCCGGCAGCCCCGCCTGTTCCAGCAGCTCGGCCATGCGCGTGGGAGTCATCGGAACTTTCTCCGACGGCTTGAGGATGAAACTGTTGCCGCATGCAATGGCGAACGGGTACATCCAGCATGGCACCATGCCGGGAAAGTTAAATGGCGTAATGCCCGCGCAAACACCCAGCGGCTGCCGAATGGTGTGACAGTCGATGCCGCGCGACACGTTCTCAAGCGACTGGCCCATCATCAGGCTGGGCATGCCGCAGCTCACCTCGACCATCTGGATGGCGCGCCTTATCTCCCCGCGAGCGTCGTCGAGCGTCTTGCCGTTCTCCCCGGTCAGGGTGCGAGCCAGATCTTCCGCATGCTTCTCCAGCAGGTCTTTGTAGCGGTAGAGAACTTGCACACGATCCACAACGGGAACATCGCGCCACTGGAGGAACGCTTCATGCGCGGCCCGAGCGGTGCGGTCAATGTCGTCGGCGGTCGCGTATGGAACGCGGGCGATGGTGCGGGCGGTCGCCGGATTGCTGATATCGTGCAGCGGCCGGACGCCGGAAACTTCCCACTTTCCGTTGACGAAAAACTTGAGAGTTTCGATTGCGGTTTCGGTTGCGATCATTTTATTCTTCTCTCTACTTTCCTTGGAAAACGGCTTTTCGCTTCTCGCGAAACGCCGCGACGCCTTCACGGAAATCGGCGGAATCGAAGCAAGTTTTCTGTGTGACAGCCTCGCAGTCGAGCGCCTCGGCCAGGGTATGACTTTCGCCGTATGAAAGAGCGCGCTTGATGCCGGCGATGGCAAGCGATGCCATGCTCTGCAAACGCCGGCACCAGTCGTCCACAACACCGTCCAACTCTTGAAACGGCACGACGGCGTTCACGATTCCCAACGCGGCGGCCCGTTGCGCATCGATAATCGCCGCCGCAGCCATCCATTCGAACGCTTTTGCGTAGCCGATCATGCGCGGCAGAAAATACGTACTCCCGCCATCGGGAATCAGCCCGATCTTGCTGAACACCTGGCCGAACTTGGCTTCCGTGCTGGCGATGCGAATATCGGCGGCCAGCGCGTAATTGCAACCGATTCCCACCGCGTGCCCATGTACGCGCGCGATCACCGGCTTGGGCATCTCGCGCAGGGCCAGAATCGCCGGATTCACCACGCGCCGCAGGTACTCGGTGACATCGCTTTCTCCGGGTTTCACTGCGCTCAAATCCGCGCCAGCGCAAAACGAATCGCCTGTCCCTGTGAGCACTACCACGTTGCTCTCATCCCGGGCGGTCTCCCGCACCACTTCGAGCAGGCGCTCGGTCGTCGCGCGATCCACGGCATTACGCCTCTCGGGCGCATTAAACGTGATTCGTTTCACTCCGTTTTGGAGGCTAACCAACAATCTGGGTTCGTCGGCCATAGCGCAAGTTTAGCGAAAGATCGACTTCGGAATCATGGCGTGCACGCCTTTGTTGCCATCCACCAACTGCGTGATCGCAAGGTCAGCCGCCGCGCTGGTGAGCATGTAGGCATCATCGCGCGTCAGGTGCTTCTCATGCACCAGGAAGTCGATCATTTCGAGCGTGGCCAGCCGAGTCGCCTCGCGCAGATCCTCGTGCATGCCCATGGTGATGTAGTGGGTCGGGGTCTCGCCGCGAGGCCAGCGAAGGTGCAGATCTTTGCGCACAATGAACTGGAACGTGCCGACCAGCGAAGTTTCGAGCGCCGTAATATCCACTTCTCCGTTGCCCTGTGCCGCGTGACCATCGCCGACCTCAAACAGCGCTCCAGGCGCGTTCACTGGAATGAAGAGCGTCGTTCCCGCCACAAGCTCCTTGTTGTCGAGATTGCCTGCGTGAAACCAGGGCGGGGCGCTGCTGATGCGGCCCGAGGCTTCCGGCGGCGCAACGCCCATGCTTCCGAAAAACGGGCGTATTGGGATTTCGATGCGGTCGGAGAAATGCGCCAGCATTCGATCTCGGTCGAGCGGCACGATTTTCATGCGCGCATACGGAAACTCATCAGGAAGAAAACCAGAGCCGGGGCGAAAGCCGTTGTACGCGTACGGGATGGCCAATTTGATCGACTGGATGCGCACTTCGAGGGTGTCGCCGATTTCCGCGCCTTCGATGTACACGGGCCCGGTCAGGATATGGCCGCCCGGCCCTTTGTCTGTCACTTCCTTGTAAATGGCGCGGAGCGACGGTTCGACCTGATCCGCTGGCACACCCGCGCCTTCCAAACGCTTGGGGCTGCTTGTCAGTACCGTCTCGATCTCAACGGTATCGCCTGAGTGGATGCGCAGCGCTGGTGGGGCGTCCGCCGAGTAGTAGCCCCACACCACGGTTTTCGGCGTGGCCTTGAGTTGATGCGTGACGCCGGTCTGCGCCATCGCAGCGACAGTAACCGCAAAAGAAATGAGCAGGCGCATAGCGCCATTCATTCTACATGCGCGGGAGCGCCGAGTTGAATGCGCGCAGCTTGGAGAGTACAGTGTCTGGGGGAGTTTTTCGTGAGCTTTTCGGCGCTGCTGCATTCCGTGAGTTATTCGGGTTCCTGGGGGCAGGCACACCTCTCACTCGACGACTTCATCGATAGAGCCGCGGATCTGGGCTACGAGGGCGTGATGCTCATGGCCAAGCGGCCGCACCTGTCGCTGCTCGATTACGGTCCGAAAGAGCGCGCGCAATTGCGCCAGCGTCTCGAGAAACGCAACTTACGCGACCTGTGCATCGCCGGCTACAACAATTTCAGTGGAGACATTGAGCACGGCGAAGTGCCGCAGCGCGAAATCCAAATCCACTACATCAGCGAACTGGCGCGCCTGGCGCACGATCTCGGCGGGACGCTAGTCCGAATTTTTACCGCTTACGAGAATCCCGCGACTAGTTACACCGCGCAGTGGAATCTGGTCGTGGGGGCATTGAAAGAGTGCGCCCGCCGCGCGAGCCAGTTCGGCGTCACCATCGGCGTGCAGAACCATCACGATATCGCCGTGGGTTATGAAAGCCAATACGATCTGATTCAAGCTGTGGGCGAGCCGAACTGTAAGGCGCTGTTCGATGCCTGGGCGCCGGCGCTGCATGGCGAGGACATCGCCGCCGCGGCGCGCAAGCTGGCGCCCGTCACCGCACACACGACCATCGCGGCTTATCAAAAGCGCCCGCGCTACCACTACGATTCCGCCGTGGTGAACTACACGGCGTTGACGCCCTACGTGCAGGCGGTTCCCATCGATGAAGGATTTATCGATTACCGCAAGTTCCTCGGAACGTTGCGCGCGGGCGGCTTCCGGGGCAGCGTGGCTTATGAAATGTGCTCGCCGCTATTAGGCGGTGGCTCGATGGAAAACCTCGACCTGTATGCCACGCGGTTCATCGAGTTTCTTCACGATTTTCGCAGCCGCGCGGAATCGGTTGCGGCAGACTAATCAGCAAAACATATGAATCGCAGAAACTTCATTCAGACTTCGGCAATCGCCATGGCATCGGGCATGACGGCGCTCGGCGCGAATGACCGCATCAACGTTGCGGTGATCGGCGTGCGCAGCCGTGGCCGTGATCACATCACGAGTTACGCCAAGCTTCCGCAGGCGCGCATTGCCGCGGTGTGCGACATCGATCAGGCGCAGATCGAGCGCGCCGTCGCATTCACCGACAAGCTGACCGGCGCCAAACCGCAGAAGACCTACCAGGACATTCGCAAGCTGCTCGAAGACAAAGATATCGATGCGGTTTCCATCGCCACCTGCAATCATTGGCACGCGCTGGCCACAGTTTGGGCTTGCCAGGCTGGTAAAGATGTCTACGTGGAGAAACCTGCGAGCCATGAAATTTGGGAAGGCCGCAAAATGGTGGAGGCGGCGCGCAAATACAACCGCATGGTGCAGGTGGGGATGCAGAGCCGCACCACGCAGCATAAGATCCAGGCGATGCAAATGCTGCGCGAGGGCGTCATCGGCAAGGTCTACATGGCGAAGGGCCTCTGCTTCAAGCGGCGCCCGTCCATCGGCCACCAGCCCGATGGACCCATCCCGGCCGGCGTGGATTACAACACCTGGCTCGGACCGGCGGCGATGCGGCCCTTCAATCCGAATCGCTTTCACTACAACTGGCACTGGTTCTGGGACACGGGCAACGGCGACATCGGCAACCAGGGCGTGCACGAGATGGACATCTGCCGCTGGGGTCTGAACAAGAGCACTCTGCCGGAGGTCGTGGTGGCGGACGGCGGCAAGTACATTTACGACGACGATCAAGAGACGCCGAACACTGAACTCGCCACGTTCAAGTACGACGATTGCGAGCTGGTGTTCGAAGTGCGCGGCCTGCTAACGGGCGGCGAGAGCAGCATCGCCTATGACGGCTCGAATTTTATCGGCAACCTGTTTTTCGGCAGCGACGGCTGGATGTCGATCGACTTGAAAGGCTTCCAAATCTATCGCGGCGAGGATCGCAAACTGGTTCAGGAAATGAAGTACACGGAAAAGGAGGAGTGGGACACCACACCACACATCGAGAATTTCCTGAAGGCCGTTCGGAGCCGCAACCACAAGGATTTGACCTGCGATATCGAAGACGGGCACCTGTCAGCCGCTCTGGTTCACATGGCCAACATCAGCTATCGCACCGGACGCAAACTGCACTTCGATCCGAAAACCGAGCGCTTTGTGAACGACGACGAGGCTAACGGCTACCTCAGGCGAAATTATCGCGAGCCCTTCATGATTCCAGAAAACGTTTAGCGCCGTTTCTATTTGCAGCTCATCGCGATGAGGCGTTCGGCGTGCTTCAGTGCTTCCGCGGTGACCTTCTGGCCGGAGAGCATGCGGCCAATTTCTCTTGTGCGCGCGGCATCATCCAGTTCCTCGACGGTCGCCACCGTACGCCCTTTCTGCTCGCGCTTCTCAACCAGGTAGTGGTGGTCGGCGAAGCACGCGATCTGCGCCAGATGCGTCACACACAGCACTTGGTTAGTTGCCGAAAGCTTCTTCAACCGGCGCCCCACGCCCTCGGCTACGCCCCCGCCGATTCCGGCGTCGACTTCGTCAAACACCAGCGTGCGTATGGCGCCGTTCGCACGCGCGGGAGCCGACACGCAGGTCTTGAGCGCCAGCGCGATCCGCGAAATCTCGCCGCCAGAGGCAATTTTTTCGATTGGCTTGGGCGCTTCGCCGAGATTGGGTGACACCAGGAACTCGACGGCATCTTTGCCGGATGCGCTAGCGTCGGCCGGGCGTATGGCAATCTCGAAGACTGCGCGCTCCATCGCCAGCGCCGCCAGTTCCGTTTCCACGCGTTTGGCAAGTTTTGCCGCCGCATCAGTCCGGCGCGCGGTGAGTTTGCCGGCTAGCGCTTCGTATTGCTCGCTCAACTTATGACGCTCGGCGCGCAGTTGCTCCATCCGCTCTCCCGCGTGCTGCACGGCGTCAATATTGCGCGCGACTTGATCGAGATAGCCGAGCATCTCTTCGATTGATGTGCCGTACTTGCGCTTGGCTTTATCGATGGCGGCAAGCCGCGTCTCGATCTCTTCGAGGCGCGCTGGATTGGCCTCCAGGCGTCCGAGGTAATCGCGCAGCGCATAGGCCGCTTCGGATAACGCAATTTCCGCCGGCTTGAGAGTTTCGCGAATCTCGCCTAGCGCTGGATCGATCCGCGCCAATTCTTCCAGTTTCTTTGCAGCGAGCCGGGTGAGCGCAACGGCTGACTCCGGCGAATCGTAAAGCGCGGCGTACGCGCCGCCTGCTGTCTCGAGAATCCGGCCCAGGTTCTGCAACACACGGCGTTCGTTCTCCAGCGTCGCGTCTTCACCCGGCTGCAAACGCAGGCTTTCAATTTCTCTTCGCTGGAATTGCCACAAGTCGAGCATGCGAAGCTTTTCCTGCTCGGACCGCTCAATATCGGCCAGCTCCGAGTCAACCTGCCGCAACGCTTGATAACTCTCGCCCACTTCACCGAGCAGCTTCTGAGCCCCGGCGAAATTGTCCAGCATTTCGCGCTGCGTGTCGGCTTGAAAAAGGAGCTGCTGATCGTGCTGCCCGTGGATGTCTCCCAAATGCGGCGCGAGCTCGCGCAACAGCGCGGCGGTGGCCGGCCGATTGGCTACAAATGCACGCGACTTCCCGCCACCGAGCACCTCCCGCTCGATCAGCAGCTCGCCGTCTTCGATGTCAACACCGGCTTGATCGAGCGCGGCGCGCACCGCCCGGTCGTCGCGCACTTCAAAAATGCCGGCCACGCGTGCACGGTCCTCGCCGGAGCGGATCATTTCCCCGGAAGCCCGTCCACCCAGCAGCAATCCGAGCGCGTCTACAACAATGGACTTGCCGCTGCCGGTTTCTCCCGTGAGCAAATTCAATCCCGTGTGAAAACGCACACGCAACCGGTCGACCACCGCATAGTTCTCGACCGTCAACTCCACCAGCATCGAGCCGATTATACGAACTTTGATCGTGTGCCCGGCGTCACGCAATCATACGCAAACATTTGTGTATGGAGATGTTCTGTCGATTTCACGATTTACGACGATCCACAGCGATTCCTATGTTACATTTGCAATTGAGGAGACAGTTTGGTTCCAACGATCCCCGGACTTTTCCTGCAAACTCAGCTCTGGGACATGGTGATGGGCCATGGCACCCCGCTGACGTTCGCGGTATTCCTGATTTTATTGATCTTCTCGGTCTTCTCCTGGACCATCATATTCGCCAAGTGGGGCGCCTTCCGGCGGGCGAGAAAGGCCGATGCACGTTTCTTGCGTGCGTTTCGCAAAGCCAACGCACTGGATGCGGTCATGGTGGCGAGCGAGCAGTTTCGCCCATCGCCACTGGTCGCCGTTTTCGATTTCGGTTACGAAGAGGTGGCGCGCCAGGTGAAATCACGCGGCACGATTAATAACAAGATCGCACTCGAGCGCACGCTCCAACTCGGAACCAGCGAAGAGGTAGCCAAGCTGGAACGCAATATGAGCTGGCTTGCCACCACCGCGTCGGTCAGCCCGTTCATTGGCCTGTTCGGCACGGTGATCGGCATCATTCGCGCCTTCGACCAACTCGGCCAGCAAGGCAGCTCGAGTTTGCGCGCCGTTGGTCCCGGCATCTCCGAAGCGCTGATAGCGACTGCTCTTGGCCTGGCGGCGGCGATACCCGCCGCGATCTTCTTTAACTATTTCGGGCACAAGATCAAGGAAATGGGCGCGCGCATGGACGACTTCTCGCTCGAGTTCCTGAACATGACCGAGCGCACGTATGGAGAGTGAGCGGTGGCAATAGTAGTCAATGGCGGCGGCTCATCGGGGCGGCGGCGGTCCTACGGGAGCGGCGCACTCTCCGAGATTAACGTCACACCTTTTGTTGACGTCGTTTTGGTGCTGCTCATCATCTTTATGATGACGGCGCACGTGATGGAGTTCGGGATCGAAGTGGATGTGCCGAAGACGAAATACACAAAAGACAGCGCCAAAGATCTCGCGGTCATCAATATCACACGTGACGGAAATCCTTACCTGAATGACAAGCCGGTAAACATTCACGAACTCGGAGGGATACTGCAGCAACGTTATCGTGGCCAAGCCGTGTATGTCCGCGCTGACAAGGGCGTTACGTGGGACATTGTTGCCCAGGTATTGAGCGAACTCAGAGCCGCCAAAATCACGGTAAATATGGTGACCCAGCCGGAGGACTCCGCGGACAAGCGAGGGCGGTGATGGCGCCTCACATAGACATCCTGGACGAACCGGAACCGTTGAAGGGTCCGCTGGCTGGTTCGATCGCCTTGCACGTCTCGGTAGCGCTGGCAGTCACGTTAGTTTCTGTGCTGCACGGGCGAGTTGAGCCTTGGGGCGACCGCAACTCCGGCGGCGGCTCGTCCATGATCGTCAATGTGGTTGGCCAGGTGCCCCTGCCGGCGCATGGCGGCCAGGTCAACCCGGTGGCGAACGACACCAAATCTGAAGTGCCAGAGCCCAAGCCCGACAAGGTGCAGAGGACCAAGGTTCAAGAACCAGAGCCGGATGCTATCCCACTCCAAAGCCGCAAGACGCCGAAGCGGCCGTCGCCTAGAGAATCGAGCCTCAACTCCTATCGGGCCAAGCAGGTCGATCGTCCGAACCAGCTCTACAGTCCGGAGGGTCCGGCGCTAAGCACTCCGATGGTAGGAATGGCTGGATCAGGTGGCGTGGGCGTTGGCCGTGGTTCGCCCTTCGGTGATCGGTTTGGATATTACGTGGACATACTCAAGCAAAAGGTGGCACAAAAGTGGCGCACTGGCGATGTCGATCCGCGCGTCCGCTCAGCGCCACCCGCCATCCTAACCTTCATCATTCATCGTGATGGCTCGATCTCCAATGTCCGTGTTGGGCAGACCAGCGGTAACATTGCCCTGGATCTGTCAGCACAACGTGCGGTTGCGGATGCAGCGCCCTTTCCACCGCTCCCAGCGGCCTTCGACAGAAACGAAGTATCCATTGAATTCTGGTTTCAACTACAAAGATGAAAAAGACATTACTCGCAGGCATCGCTGTCATCCTATTGGGCCTATCTGTTCTCTGGGCGCAAGGCAACGACGTAGTCATTAAGATCATCAACGGTCAGAAGACGGTACTCGCCGCACCGGATTTGCACGGGTCAGGAGCGGCCCAGAACTTCATGGGCGCATTCAACGATACGCTCTTCAGCGATCTGCAAAATTCGGGTTTCTTCGACATGGCCCCCAAGGGCATGTATCCCTTGCAGGTGCCGCAGCGCCCCGAAGATTTCCGCCAACCACCCCGGCCCGGCACGTCCATGGGAGGCTTGGCGTTGGCCGACTGGGCGTCACCTCCGGTTAGTACAAACTACCTGGCGACCGGATATACCGCGGAACAAAACGGCCAGATAGTGCTATACGGCTGGCTTTTTGACGTCGGGCAGCCCAACCTCGCCAACGCGCAGATCCTGGGCAAGCGCTATTTCGGCTCGGTGGATGAAGCTGGTGCGCGTCTGGTAGCTCATCAGTTCGCGGCCGACATCCTGGCGCATTGGGGCGGAACATCGTTGTTTGGCACGAAAATCTATTTCGTATCGAACCGCACAGGCCACAAGGAAATTTGGTCCATGGATCCCGACGGCTCCAATCAGAAACAGCTCACCTCATTTAAGTCGATCTCCATCATGCCTGCGATATCGCCAGATGGCAGTAAACTGGCGTTTACTAGCTACGCGAGTGGGAATCCTGGTATATTTATACTCTCAACGGAGACTGGGCGCCGGTTGCCGTTCTACAACCAGAGGGCATCGTTGAATGCCACGCCGGACCTCATGCCGGACGGGAAGCAGATTCTGTATGCTTCCTCCGCCAGCGGTTACACCCAGATCTACGTCGCGAATTTGGACGGGAGCAATTTGAGGCGCATCTCCTCCTCGCGCGCCATCGAGGTGGAACCCAAGGTGAATCCGAAAACCGGGAACGACATCGTATTTGTATCCGGACGAACGGGCCCGCAGCAGATTTTCCGGATGAATTTTGATGGGACCGGCGTCGAAAGGCTCACGAACGGGGAGGGTGAAGCTTCCAATCCGTGCTGGAACCCAAATGGAGAAGTGATCGCGTTCTCATGGACGCGTGGGTATGCAACCGGGAATTTCAATATCTTTCTGATGGACGTTGCGTCGCGCGAGTACAGCCAGTTGACTCACAGCGAAGGGCGGAACGAAAACCCGAGCTGGGCGCCCGATGGGCGGCATCTGGTCTTCATGTCCACGCGCAGCGGCTCCCACGAGATCTACACCATGCTGGCGGATGGCACCCAGGTGCATCAGCTAACCTCGGCAGGGAACAACTGGACGCCGGTATGGGGGAAGTGATCGGTTCTTTGGAACAATTCTGGAGGCAGAGATCATGTTGTTGAAACGGAAATGGAGCATCATCTGCATCGCTATTGCGCTAGTTATGGTCGCGTCGGGTTGTAAGAAGAAGGCACCGCCACCGCCGCCACCAGCACCGCCGCCAACCAAGACTGTTGAAGCGCCGCCACCGGCTGCGCCGGACATCACCGAGTTCTCGGCCGAACCGTCTTCGATCGAGCGCGGGGGTTCGTCCACGCTGAAATGGACGGTAACCAACGCCAATCAGATCACGATCGATAACGGCGTTGGCTCGGTGCAAGCCACCGGCAGCCGCAGCGTTTATCCTAACCAAACCACCACCTACACGTTGAGGGCAACCGGCCCCGGCGGAACGCTCAGCAAGAGCGCCACGGTGAACGTGACCGCGCCGCCACCGCCGGCAGCGCCGCCGCCGGCCAAGCCCGACTTGGGGCAGCGCATGAGCGCGTTGCAGGATGCGTACTATGACTACGACAAGAGCGACGTCCGCGACGACGCACGATCGGCTCTCACTAAAGACGCCGATCTGCTGAAGTCCATTTTCCAGGACTTCCCGGATGCCGTCATCACCCTCGAGGGGCATTGCGACGAACGCGGCTCAGCCGAGTACAACCTCGGGTTGGGCGACCGCCGTGCCACCTCCGCGAAGGACTTCCTGGTGCAATTGGGTGTTCCCGCCGACAAGCTGAAGACCATCAGCTACGGTAAGGAGCGGCCGGTTTGCACGGAGTCCAATGAGGAGTGCTGGCAGCGCAACCGGCGCGCGCACTTCTCCACGGGGCAGTAATCTCATCGGGTAGGACACGCGGCTCGGACCGATGGACAGGTGCGGGCTGGTGTCCTACCCTCATATTCAGGAGGCCAGCATGAAATCTAGCCGGCTGATTCCAGCCGTAGTGTTTGCGTTCCCTCTCCTTTGCGGGGCAGCCAGCAAGGAAATTGTGGAGTTGCAGCGCGATGTGGCGCAGTTGCAGGATCAGATTCGCACGCTGCAGAGCGCGTTCGATACCAAGATGACGCTGCTCACCGCGCAAGCGCAGCAAGCCGCCGATTCCGCCACTCGAACATCCACCGCACTCGCGGGATTACAAGGCGCCATTCAGGAACAACTGCGCGAGCAAACCAAGCAGATCGCAGGTCCGGTGGCCAATCTCAACGCCAAGATTGACGAGATGACCACGGCGTTTCAGCAGGTACAGAACGGGATGGCCGATGTCACCTCGCGCCTCGGCAATATCGAGCAGCAGATGAAGGACTTGAGCAATCAGATGCGTACGATCTGTACTCCCGCGGCCGCCCCGCCCTCAGCCGGAGGGACGACCCCATCTCCGGGAGCTTCCAGCATTCCGCCCGTCGACGGTAAGACGCTCTACGCCAACGCCGATCGCGACCGGCTAGGAGGGAAGAACGATCTCGCACTACAGGAGTATCAACAATACGTCAAGTATTTCGGTGATGGCCCGTTTGCGCCGAATGCGCAGTTCTGGATTGGCTATATTTACTACACCCAAACTGACTACGAGGACGCTCTAAAAGCATTCGATGACGTATTAGTCCGGTTTTCACCCAATTCGAAGACCCCCGATGCCTACCTATGGAAGGGCACGACCCTGGTGAAACTTGGCCAACGCACCGCGGGCGCCAAGGAGCTTCGCCAATTGATCAAGCTTTATCCCTCAAGTGAAGCCTCCACGAAAGCGAGGGCTCAGCTCAAGCAGTTGGGCCTTCCTGTTTCTTCGGCTCCTGCACGTAAGCGGTAATTCCCTCCCACGCAATTCCTGTTTTTTCTCCGGTCTGCAAAACCCACCCGCAATTGAGACAATAGGCAGTCTATGGAGCCGAATCCCACTAACGCCCGGCCACTGCTCACTACTTACGAAGGCCTGGCCAAGATGATCGACCACTCTCTGGTGCGGCCCGAGCTGACCGATGAGCAGGTCGTCGCGGGCTGCGAGCTCGCCAAGCGCTACCAGGTCGCGAGCGTCAGTGTTCGGCCGTGCGATGTGGATCTGGCCGTCCGCCTGCTCAGCGGATCGGGCGTGGCCGCCGGCAGCGTTGCCGGCTTTCCGCACGGTTCGTCCACCACCGCCGTCAAGCTCTATGAGATCCGCGATGTGCTCCGCCGCGGCGCCAAGGAGGTGGACATGGTGCTCAATATTTCCAAGCTGCTCTCGCGCCAGTTCCAATATGTCGAGACGGAACTATTGCAGTGCGCCGAGGAATGCCACAAGCAAGGCGCACTCCTCAAAGTGATTTTCGAAAACGCATATCTCACCGATGAGCTGAAAATCATCGCCTGCCGCATCGCAGCGCGCGCGGAAGTCGATTTCGTGAAAACCTCCACGGCATTCGCCGCAACTGGTTACACCATCGAAGACTTGAAACTCATGCGCAAGCACTCGCCGGAACGGGTCGGTGTGAAAGCCGCGGGCGGTGTGCGCACGCTGGAGAAGGCTCTGGAGGTCTACGAGGTGGGCTGCTCGCGCTTTGGCGCTACGGCCACTGCCGCCATCCTGGATGCCTGGACGGCGCGGCTCAGCCAGACCGCGGAGCGGGTGGCTTCCTAGCGTTTTTCCCGTGGTATTCTAAGAACCTCGCGAACGGCCATGCCGCAGAAACGGCCCTTCCCCCGCATTTGTATCGCTCTCGGCTTGCCAGATGCCGCCAGACTGCTGGAGCACGCCCGGCAGGAGGCCGAATCCGGCGAGACATTTCTCGAATTCCGTCTGGACCATCTGGAAAATCCGGAGCACGGGATCAAAGTCATTCGCGAACTACTCAAGCAGCACCCAGGGTGCATCATTCTCGCTACCTGCCGCCGCCATCAGAACCATGGCAAGTTCAATGGAAGCGTGGAAGAGCAACTGGGCATCCTCGATCACGCGGTCCACGCCGGCGCGCAAGCTATCGATGTGGAGATCGAGACCGCCGAGACCGCAGCCGAACGCCTCAGCAGCTTTCGCGGCCGATGCCAGATCGTTGTCTCATATCACAATTTCGAGACCACGCCGCAGCTTGACGTGCTGCTCAAGCGCATGACTCTCTTCCCGGCGGATGCCTACAAAATTGTGACCACGGCGCGCAAGCCGTCGGACAACGCACGCGTGCTGGCGCTGGCCCGCACCTGTCCGCGGACGCCGCTCGTGGTCCTCGCGCTTGGGGAGCTGGGTTTTCCCACGCGCGTGCTTTCTCCGGCCTTTGGCGGAATGTATACTTATGCCGCGCCTCTGGCCACGCAAGGAACCGCTCCAGGACAGGTGAGCGCGCGCCTGCTACGGCACCTCTACCGCATCGACAAGATCTCTAAGGCCGTGAAAGTGTACGGCGTCATCGCCGACCCGATCCGTCATTCGATTTCGCCCGCCGTACACAATCGCGGCTTCCAAGCGCGACGTTTCGATGGTGTTTATCTGCCGTTCCTGGTCTCGCCGTTGCAGCTCCGCGATTTTTTCATCCTGGCCGACAAAGTTCCCATTTCCGGATTCAGCGTCACCATTCCACATAAGCAGAAGGTGCTCCGGTATCTCGACGCCGTCGATCCGCTGGCCCGCCGCATCGGCGCCGTCAACACGGTTTGGCGTAAGGCCGGGAAATGGCGAGGAACCAACACCGACGCAGCAGCCGTGCTGGCACCCTTGAGCCGGCACGTGCGGCCATCCAAAGCTTCGGTCCTGATCGTCGGTAACGGCGGTGCCGCGCGCGGAGCAGCGTGCGCGCTGATCGACGCCGGTGCGAAGGTCTCCATCGTAGGGCGCAACCCCGACCGTGTGCGTGCCCTCTCCCGCCTTTGTGGCGCTGAGCCGTTGCTGCGTGAACAGACCGAGCAGCGCCAGTTCGATGCGTTGGTTCACGCTACGCCCCTCGGCATGTTTCCGCACGTCGAAGAGTGCTTCTTCAACGGCAGGATTCCCGCTGACATCGTGTTTGACATGGTTTACAATCCTCTCGAAACGGTGCTGATCCGTCGCGCTCGCGAGGAAAAGAAGGTCGTGGTACCGGGTATCGAGATGTTCATCGAGCAGGCGGTGCGCCAGTTCGAGATCTGGACCGGCGAGTCCGCGCCGCGCGCCGTCATGGAAAAAGCCGCATTGGAGGCCCTGGAGCAGAAGTCATGAGCCTGAAGATGACGCGTAGGGATTTGGCCGCCGTACTGGGATCGGCCGCAAGTGTTGCCGTGGCGCGCGCACAGAATCCACCGGCGAGTCAGCCTGAAGACCTGAATGCCGCCGCCAAAGACCAGCTCCGGAAGGACCGAGAGGCCATGGCGAAGGTCGATCTGCCCATGCCCACCGAACCCGCCTTTCAGTTCAAAGCCTGATGGCCGGCGAATTCAACGACGACATTTTCTTCGCCACCATTGGCGAGCTGAACACCCGTCTGAAGGCCAAGGAGTTCTCGGCAGTCGAACTGGTGCGCGCTTTCGCCCGGCGCCTGGAACAGCTTGGCCCTCGCTACAATGCTCTCGCGCTTCCGCTGACCGAAGTCGCGATCCGCCACGCGCAAGGCGTGGACAAGGATCTCAAGATCGAGCGTTACCGGGGCCCACTGCAAGGCATTCCCTTCGGCGCGAAGGATCTGTTGAGTTACGCCGGCCACCCGACCACTTGGGGCGCCAGCCCGTACGCCGCTCAAGTTTTCGACGAAACAGCAACCGTCCTCCAGAAGCTCGAAAAGATTGGCGCCGTGCTGGTCGGCAAGCTGGCCATGGTGGAGCTTGCAGGCGGTGGCGGCTACCGCTTCGCATCGGCATCCATGTTCGGTCCAGGACTGAATCCTTGGGATCGCACACGCTGGTCCGGTGGGTCCTCCAGCGGATCCGGCAGTGCCGTAGCCGCCGGCTTGGTCCCATTCGCGCTCGGCTCGGAGACGTCCGGATCCATTCTGACGCCTGCGGCCTTCTGCGGTGTTACCGGCTTGCGGCCCACTTATGGGCTTGTAAGCCGTCACGGCGCCATGGCGCTCTCGTGGACCATGGACAAGGTTGGTCCCCTGTGCCGGTCCGCCGAAGATTGCGCCCTCGTGCTGGCAGCCATCGCCGGCGGCGATTCCGCCGATCCAGGCTCGGCTCACAAAAGTTTTTACTACACACCGCAATACGCCCGGCCCACCAAGAACCTGCGCGTCGGTTACGCGCCCATCGATTTCGCGGAATGGGCCCAACCCGCCGCGCGCCCGGCATTCGAGCAGGCGCTCGCCGTCATCCGCGAAACCGGCGCGCAACTGGCCGAAGTCAAGCTGCCTGATCTGCCGTACGGCGCGTTAACCAGCACCATCATCCTCGCGGAAGCCGCCTCCATCTTCGAACCGCTGATTGTCAGCGGCAAAGTGCAGCAACTGGCCGACGCCAAACAGATTGCGGGGCTGAAAGCGGCGCTCGATATCTCAGCCACCGACTACTTGAAGGCCATGCGCATTCGCACCCTCGTACGAAAGCAGATCCGCCAGCTCTTTACGGAGGTCGATGTGCTGCTCGCGCCGACCCGCTTCGGTCCTGCGCCCAAGATCAGCGAGCCGCTGGACAAACATGCCTCCGATCCAAAACCTAAGGATCCTGGTCTGGGCAGTGCCTTGATTCCCGCGGGCAATCTCGCCGGCCTCCCCGCGCTTTCGCTACCTTGTGGCTTCGCAGACGGGCTGCCCGTCGCCATTCAGTTAGTGGGCTCCGCGTTTTCCGAAAATCTTCTCCTCGCTTTGGGTAAGGATTTCCAAACCCGCACGGACTGGCACCACAAACGGCCCAAGATGTAGTGGCTGCTCACGCGGCAACGCTACAATGAAATCATGCCGCGCGCCGGCAGCAATCCCCAAATCTCGGTCGAGCGTTTTTTCCAGCTTTCTGTTCTGGGTCTGGTCACCAGCGGTTATCTGGCCGTCGCCGGCTCCGGCTATCTCGACACTCCTACCATCGTTCTCACCGGTTTGGGACTCTTGCTGCGCGCGCTCCTCGTTACAGGGATCATACGTCTCGAATTCTCCACTGGTCTCGTAACACTCGTCACTCTCGGCTACATCGCCTTTTATCCGGTCGATTATTTTTTCTTGTCGCACACGTTTCTGCAAGCAACCATTCATCTCGTCTTCTTCTTAGCCGTCGTGAAGATCCTCACGGCGCGCACCAACCGTGATTATCTATACGCAGGCGCCATCGCGTTTCTGGAAATCCTCGCCGCGGCCATTATTTCAGCCAGCTTGAATTTTCTTTTGCTTCTGGGCGTCTATCTGCTTTGCGCGATCGCCGCCTTCACCAGCGCCGAAATCCGTCGCGCCATGCAGAAGCCGCACCAGATTGCGCGTTTTGGCCCGCGCCGCTTCCATACACGCCTTGCGATCCTCGCCGCATCTGTGACTCTCGGCATTCTTGTGCTGACCGGCGGACTATTCTTCCTGCTGCCACGCAGCGCCAACGCCACGCTGAGCCGTTTCGTCTCGCACCGCATCCATGTGCCTGGCTTCTCGAACGAAGTTACGCTCGGACAAATCGGTGAGATCAAGAACGACTCGACCGCCGTGATGCACGTTCGTCCCGAATCGCCCTACTTTCCGGACAACCTGAAGTGGCGCGGTGTGGCTTTGAGCGATTTCGACGGCAAACACTGGTCCAATCCGCGCGGCGAAGGGCGGACCGTACATCTGGAGGACGGCTGGACGCTAGTGACCAACCAGCCGCAGATCGGAGATCCTCTTTATTACCACGTCACACTCAATGCCGTCGATTCCGATGTTCTGTTCGTCGCGGGCGTGCCCGTGCATTTGCGCCCGGAGCTGTCGAACACTTTTGGTCTGCAGCGCGACGCGTCCATCCAAATGGAAAACGACGACAGTCTGCGCCTGCGCTCCCTGCCTCCGGACAATTTCCGCTACTCCGTCTCGAGTGTTCTCGAAAGCACCTCACCCGTAACCGACCACATCGCATTGTCGCCGAATGCGCGGGACCAATACCTGCGACTTCCGCCACTCGACCCGCGCGTGCGCGAGCTCGCCCAACAGGTGACCGCCGGTCTGTTCACGCAAGTTGACCGCGCCCGCGCCATTGAGAAGCATCTGCGGCGCTCTTATGGCTACACGCTGCAGTTTCCGGACCGCGAGCCGGCCGACCCGATCGCGTATTTCCTGTTCGAGCGCAAAAAAGGCCACTGCGAATATTTCGCCTCTGCTATGACCGTGATGCTACGCGCCGTCGGCATTCCCGCGCGGCTCATCAATGGATTTCAAAGCGGAACGTTCAATCCCATTTCTAATCAGTATGTGATTCGTGAGTCCGATGCGCATAGTTGGGTGGAGGCGTATCTGGAAGCGCGCGGTTGGACAACCTTCGATCCGACGCCGCCCGATCCCTCCGCGCATAGCACCGGCCTGCTCGCCAAAATAAGTCTGTGGGCTGATGCGGCCGACACCTTTTGGCAGGATTGGGTGCTGCGCTACGATCGGGGCCGGCAGTTCGTTCTCGCCGCTCAACTGGATCGTGCAAGCCGGCGCTTGCGTCTGGGGTGGATCGGTGGCTTGAGGGATACCGCCGGGCGATGGGAATTGCGGCTTCGGGACTGGTCCAATGCGTACGGCCTCGAGTTGGCTATGCTTTTCGCGTTCGCGGCGGCGCTGGTGTTCGCAGGGCCACGTGCTTGGCGCTCTGTACGCATGTTGCGCCGTGTGCGGCGCGTCCGTGAGGGCCAAGCACAGGCCGGCGATGCCACCCTTCTGTACGAGCGCATGCTCGATGTCTTGCGCAGCCGGGGCTTCCAGAAGCCTGCCTGGTTCACACCGCGCGAGTTCGCCGCCTCGCTCCCAGCCGAGACGGGCATGCTGGTAGATCAGTTCACCGCCGCTTATAACGATCTGCGCTTCGGCGGCAGACTCGACGCCGCACCCCGGTTGACCCTGCTGCTCGAAGAGCTGGAAACCGGGCGAACGGGAATCCCGGCGATGTAGTTGCGCCGCTCTGAGCCACGCTGTGTAAACGAGGTAGAATCGTCCCGAAGACCTGCCCGGTACAATGAGATTTCTCGATCAGATACAACCGGCACTTTCCGCCGGCAACCTGGACGAAGTTCTGCGGCTCACCATGGCGCACTTCCACGCGGATACCGGCACCATTCATTTGTTGGGGGCCGATGGCGTACTCCACCTGAAAGTCGCTAGCGAGGGAATTCCCGACCCAGTCTTGAAAGCGGTAGAGCGCGTCCCCATCGGCAAAGGGATGGCTGGTCTCGCAGTGGAGCGCAAAGAACCGGTGAGCGTGTGCAACCTGCAAACCGACGCCAGCGGCAACGCACGTCCCGGCGCAAAAGCCACTGGCATGGAAGGCGCTCTCGTCGTGCCCATCCTCCTGGGAGAAGAAGCCGTCGGCGCTTTCGGCATCGCCAATCGCCAGCCGCGAACCTTCACGGCGGAGGAAACCGGCGAGCTGATCGACATTGGGCGTGCCGTTGCCGCCAGCAAGGATTCTTGAGACTTATGACTAATAACGATCTAACCCGCCGCACATTCGTGAAAACATCCGTCGTCGCGTCGAGCGCCGCCTTGCTTTCGGCGCAGTCGCCCAACGATACCGTCCGTGTCGCCTTCATCGGCGTTGGCAACCGCGGCTCTTATCTGCTCGAGCACATGCTCAAGGTGCCCGGAGTCAACGTGGTCGCCATCTGCGACATTGATCCCGCAAACCTCAAGAAGGCAGTCGACGCTGCCGCAGCCGCGGGCCATACGCCCGAAGCTTACACCGAGTTCCGCAAACTGCTCGACCGCAAAGATATCGACGCGGTGGTCATTGCGACGCCGGTCGATCTCCACAAGGAGATGGCCATCGCGGCGCTCGAAGTCGGCAAGCACGTGTATTGCGAGAAGCCCATGGGGCTCAATCCGGAGCAATGCCGCATGATTTCCAACGCTGTCAAAAGCGCGAAGGGTATCTTCCAGGCCGGTTTCCAATTGCGCCATGACCCCAACCGCGCAGCCTCAATGAAGCTGATTCACGAGGGCGGCATCGGCAAGGTGCTGTTCCTTCAAGCCTATCGTCATACCGACGATCTGCCGCGCCAGACCCTGTGGTATTTCGACCGCTCACGCTCCGGCGACAATATCGTGGAACAGGCCTGCCACATCATCGATCTGATGGTGTGGGCAGCCGGCGGCCATCCGCTGCGCGCCTACGGCACGGGCGGCATCAATCTGTATAAGGACGAGCCGCCAGGACGCACCACCATGGACAACTACGCCGTCATCTACGATTTCCCCAACGACGTGTGCTTCACTTTCAGCCACATTTACTTTGATCCGCCGCATTTCTCCGGAATTAAGGAGCGTGTCTACGGCTCGCAGGCCTCGATCGATATTGCCACTGCCACGCTGATCGAGCGAAGCAAACAAGCGCAGCCTCGGACTATTGAGGTGCCCAACGCCGGTCAGGACTCCACGTATCTGTCAGTCGCGGCGTTTATCGACAACGCCCGCAGTAAGAGGACACCGTTGAATAACGCCGAATCCGCGCGCATCTCCACGCTCACCGCCATGATGGGCCGCAAGTCGATTTACGAAAAGCGCGTGATCGACTGGGCGGAGGTGGATGTCTAAGTGAAGCGCGCTCTGTTGATCTTCTGCGTGGGCGCGGTCGCCGCTGCGTCCGTCGAGTCGGGTTTTACGTCGCTGTTCAATGGCAAGGATCTCGCGGGTTGGAAACTGGTCGGGAGGGAAGGCCGCGGCTACGTCATCGAAAACGGCCTGATCGAGTGCCCCTCCGACGGCGGCGGGAACCTGTTCACCGAGAAAGAATACTCCAATTTCGTCTTCCGCTTTGAATTCAAGCTGGCAGAGGGAACAAACAACGGCATCGGGATTCGCGCCCCCTACGAAGGCGACGCCGCGTATCAAGGAATGGAGATCCAGATCCTTGACCACGACGCGCCCATGTACCGCGGCAAGCTGCATCCCGCGCAGTTTCACGGCTCCATCTATGACGTGGTGCCGGCCAAGACCGGTTTTCTCAAGCCCACTGGCGAATGGAACGCGGAGGAGATCGTCGCCAACGGCCGTCAGATCACGGTCACCCTGAACGGCCACGTCATCGTGGATGCAAATCTGGATTCCATCACCGACCCCGCCGTCTTGAAGAAGCACCCCGGGCTCGCGCGCACCAGCGGTCATGTCGGCTTCCTCGGTCATGGCCCAGCACCCGTTTGGTTCCGTAACGTGCGCATCAAGGAACTGCCCTAACCGCTCCTTGTAGTCGCGGCTCAGACCGCGTCAAACAGCTTGCTGAGCCGCGCGCATAGCAAGCGGTTTCTCGCTAACGATAAGCACCGTGGTTCGGCGCACCTACCTTACTGCTCGTCCGGCTTCACTTTTTCGAATTGAATCGTCGAATCCGCGCCGAACCGTTTGTAATTGCTGTAACGGATCTGCAAACGGATCCGCTGTAGCCCGGTTCGAAAGGCCAGCGTGTCGTCGGCGTAGGTGTAGATGGGGAACCAGTGTTTTCCGTCAATGGGTTGGCGCACGGTGGTGAAGCGTGGAAAAAGATTCTCCTCTTTCATGCTGCGCATCTGCGGCACCGCCTGCCCTTCGGACCGGATGATGGCAAAGTCATCCTTCTTGATCCACAGCATGCCATCGAATAAACGCTGCCCCGACAGGATCTGCCGCGGCCTTACCTGGAGCACATAACAATCCACATCGTCGATCTTCTCGTCGCCGCGAAACTTGGTTTCGTAGAGCGGAAACAGATCGTCCACCAGCACAAAGGGTTGGATGTTGCGGATGTCGGCGAAATCCTCGTCCGTCAGTTTGAGATTCTTCAATGTGAGCAGAGGTTGACCGACCATGACCTCGGTGCGCTCTTCTGTCGGGGAGAAAATCACATCGCGCACTTCGTGGTACTGCCCCGCCATAACGCCGTGGGAACTTAACTCCTCCACGGTCACCGACTGCCGGTACGTGTAATGATCGCGCGTGTGCTGCGTTTCCGTTTCCACGTGCGCCACGCGGCGCGCGAGATCGACAGGCGGTTCTTGAGCGGAACCGGGCGCCGCCAGCCCCGATGCTAGAATGATGCCGATGCATCCGAGGCTCGGCGCCTTCCGGGCGGCCCTGTTGACCGGCTGGATTGTGTTGAGCGTTGCCGGTTTGCTGTACGTCCACCAGAAAAACATTCCCGCGTGGGCGGCCATTCCCATCATCGCCGCGTTCCTCGTCGAGTACTCATTCTATCTGGCCTCGGGATTCGAGCCCGCGCGCCGGTGGTTGCATGATCACCTTTCGCGCCCGTGGCTTGCCGTCCTCCTGGCCGTCGGCGCGGCCCTCCCCTACCTCATCTACAGCATCCCCACGGGCGCGTTCCACTGGACAGCCTTCATCGTGTTGTGCGCCATGATCGCAGTCGTGTCGTTCTGGTATGTGGCATTGGGGCCTTCCATCATCGCCGACACTCTGTTTCTGCTTTTGCTCGCCGCCATCGTTCTCAGCCATTCCTTCGATCACATCTACACATCCTCCGCCGTAAAGGGCATGAGCATCCTCGGCCATCTGATGCTGATCCACACCGGCGCTTTGGCGGCGCTGGTATTGCGCGGCGGCGAAGGCATGGCGTTTGGGTTCATTCCGAGCCAAAAGGAATTGATCATCGGCGTTCAATATTTCTTCTATTTTCTTCCCGTGGGCTTTCCGCTGGCGCTCTGGCTCGGCGTCGCACATCTGAATTTCACGGCCGGCGTCCTGCTCTGGAAAACCATAGCCTATTTTTTCGGCGCGCTGTGGGTAACCGCGCTCTCCGAGGAGTTTTTCTTTCGCGGCTTGTTGCAGCACTGGCTGACGGAATGGACCAGTCGTCCCTGGCTGTCACTGGGCGCCGCCTCCATACTTTACGGCGCCTCACACCTGGGATTTCGTGCTTTTCCGAATTGGAAAATGGCCGTTATCGACTCATTCCTCGGTTGTTTCTGCGGGCTGGCATTCCGCAAGGCCGGTAGCATTCGCGCCAGCATGGTCACCCACGCGCTGGTAGTTACGCTTTGGCGAACACTGTTCGTTTCCTAACATCCATGCCCTTCACACGTGTACGAAATGTAACCGAACTAGCCCGAGTTGCGTCGGACCAATTAATGCGTCGCTATTGCGTTGCTCTCGTTCTGACGTTCGCATGGCTGGGCTCGTTGTACGCCGCTGAGCTGCCCACGTTTTCCGGCCGCTACGCGCTGATTCTTGACAATCCTTCGGCTGCGGAATTCGCGCAGGTCCATCACGGCACGACGCAGGCGATCGAAAGCCATCGCCAGCAAATCCGGGCTTCTCAAGACGCGCTGCGCAGCGAGCTCACGCGCCGCAAATACATCGTCACCGGCGCCGTCCAGACCTTACTGAATGCGGTCTTCGTCATCGCCACTCCCCAGCAGATGGCGGAATTGCGTAGTTTGCCCGGCGTCAGGGCGGTGCGCCCGTTGCGGCGCTTTCATCCCAACCTCGCCCGCGCCGTAGTCGTCATCGACGCCAATCCCAACGGTTGGAACCTTGCCGGAGGCGAAGGAAATGCGGGCAAAGGCTTAAAAATAGGAATGATCGACACGGGCATCGATCAAACGCATCCGGCGTTCCAGGATGCCTCTCTTCCCATGCCCGCCGGTTTCCCAAAGTGTGATGTGCAGTCAAATTGCGCCAACTTCACCAACAACAAAGTGATTGTGGCGCGCAGTTATGTGAAACAGCTTGCGGCTGGCACCGCTCCCAATCCCGCGGCCACGTCCCGGCCCGATGACTATTCCGCTCGCGACCGCGACGGCCACGGAACCGCCACCGCCATGTGCGCCGCCGGCGAATCCAACCCCGGCCCCGCCGCCACCATCGCCGGTGTCGCGCCCAAGGCGTATCTTGGGAACTACAAAGTCTTCGGTGATCCCGAGGTAAACGGCTTTACTGGGGGCGACATTATCGTCATGGCTCTGGAAGACGCCCTCAATGACGGGATGGACATCGTTTCGCTTTCTCTCGGCAGCACGGCGCTCTCCGGCCCTCTGGATACGGGCGCCGCTTGCGGTGCAAGCGCCGGCGCCCCGTGCGATCCCGAAGCCTTCGCTGTGGAGAATGCGATTCAATCCGGAATGCTGGTCATAGCCGCTGCCGGTAACGAGGGTGAAAACGGCTCTCAGACCAGCTTCCCTACCCAGAACACTATCGATAGCCCCGGCGACGCACCCTCGGCCATTGCTGTTGCCGGCAACTTTAACGGCCACACGTGGGGCTCGGCTGTGCTGGTCAGCGGTGGCCCTTCCGCCATCCAGAACATTCAAGCGCAGGCCAGTCTCGATGGCCCGCAGCCCGGCAAGACAAGCGCTCCGTTGTTCGACGTGACGCCAATATCCGGCGATCCTCTGGGCTGCAACGAGATCCCTGGTGGCTCACTCGCCGGTGATCTTGTATTGATCGAGCGAGGGACCTGCGACTTCTCCACCAAGGTGTTCAATGCGCAGAGCGCCGGCGCGGTCGGAGTCATCGTCTACGATCCAGGCTCAGATAACTTGTTGGTCCCGAGTGGATTGTTCGGTACCTCCATCCCTATGGCGTTGATCGGTGAAACCGACGGAACCGCGCTCAAAACTTTTATCGATGCGAATCCCGGCCATACAGCAACCCTGGAACTGGTGGCGCAGGCGCAGCAATACAACATCATGGCGGCATTTTCGTCGCGCGGGCCAACCATCAACGGCATGCTGAAACCGGATGTGACGGCGGTGGGCACCGACCTCTATATGGCGACGCAGCGTTTCAATCCCGATGGAGATCTGTACGGCCCGGACGGCTTCACGATCTCCCAGGGCACCAGTTTTTCCACGCCGCAAGTCGCCGGTGCCACGGCCCTGGTCAAACAAGTACACCCGAATTACACGCCTGCCCAGATGAAATCCGCCGTGGTCAATACCGCCGTGGGCAATGTGCTGACTGAGGACGGCTCAACTCCAGCCTTCCTGATCTCGCAAGGAGCGGGCTTGCTCGACGTTGCCGCGGCCATTTCGACCACGGTCGCCGTCGCCCCTACAAACGTTTCGTTCGGATACCTCACCAGCTTTCCGCCGGCTAACGTACCACTCCAGATCACTAATACAGGGTCCTCGTCGGTCAATCTCACATTAGCAGTGGCTCCGCTCACCTCGGATGCTAACGCCAAAGTAAACCTCAGTTCGACCTCGGTCTCCCTCAGCGCCGGTCAATCCACCACCGTCACCGCTACGCTCCGCGGCACCATGCCCGTCGCCGGCAGTTACGAAGGATTCATTACCATCAAGGGTGGAGCTAAGGAACTGCAGGTGCCTTATCTATACGTCGTGGGTGACGGCGTGCCCTTTAACGTCACCGCGACCTTCAGCGTCAGTCCGTTCGATTGCACCGTGGGCCAGGTCGTTCCCGATGGCGCTCTTGCATTCCAACTCATCGATCAATGGGGCGTTCCCGTTTCCGGAATACCCATCATCTGGACAGTTAACACAGGCGGAGGCTCCATCAGCAGCGATCCGAACCAAACCGATTCCACCACAGAAGCCGCCCCGGGAGTGCCCGGCTTCGGATTTGCCAGCGCCGCTTGCGGCCCCACCCCCGGCCCGCAGGAGTTTATGGCCACCGTCGGCGGCATGCAGGTGCTGTTCGATGGAACCGCGCGCCTCAACCCCACCATCAGCCCGAATAGCGCCGTCAATGCCGCCAGCTTCCAGGTGGGCCAAGGCGTGGCTCCCGGGTCCTACATCGCATTGTTCGGCACGGGTCTCAGCGATACCACTGACGTCTTCACTACCCCGTACCTGCCGTTGGCCATCGACAGTGTCAGTGTCAGCTTCGACGTTCCCAGCGCCAACCTCAGCCTGCCCGGTCTCATCTCCTACGTGAGTCCCGGTCAAGTCAATCTCCAAGTGCCATGGGAGTTGCAGGGACAATCGTCGGCCGTCATCAAAGTCACCATCCAGGATAGCCAGGGTACTGTCTATACCCTGCCCCTCGCCGCCTACTCGCCGGCGTTTTTCGACGAGTTGGAATCGGGCAGCAACACCCCAGTCATCGTTGCCCTTGATGCATCCGGTAATCGGATTGGGTCGTCACATCCAGCAACCCGCGGTCAGGTGGTCCAACTCTACGCCAACGGCTTGGGACCCGTGAACAATCAGCCCACGGACGGTGAACTGACCCCCATGTCCCCGCAATCCACCACCACTACTAACCCCACAGTTACCATCGGCGGCCAGCCGGCCACCGTCCAATTCAGCGGACTCGCGCCGAATCTGATCGGCGTATATCAGTTGACAGTGACGGTCCCCGCGAATATCTCAGCGGGGCTCCAGTCGGCCATCGTGACCATCAACGGCGTAGCGTCGCCAGCCGCGAATTTGCCCGTCCAGTAACGGTCACTCTGGCTGCTAACATCGGTTAGGGTTAACCATAGCGCCGCTTGCCTCTGTGTGCAGCGGAAACTTACAATGGCGATGCGGCCTCTATGGACTGGTATTACGCCGAATCGGGGCGTCAAGTGGGTCCGATTCAGGAAGATTCGTTCGATGCACTCGTGCGCTCCGGCGTCGTGCGGCCCGACACGCTGGTCTGGCAGCAAGGGATGCCGAACTGGCAGACCTATGGGATGGTCCGGCCGGTAGCCGCGCCCGTCGCACCACCGCTGGATGCGGCGGCCTCAGTCACTCCGGGCCCTTCGACGCGTTTCTGCAGCGAGTGCGGACGGCCCTTTCCTCAAAGCGAGCTCATTCCCTTCGGCAGTTCTTTCGTATGCGCCACGTGTAAGGAAACCTTCGCCCACAAGCTGCGCGAAGGCGTCAACGTCGCGGGCGCGCTCCGCTATGCCGGATTCTGGATTCGTTTCGTTGCGATTCTGATCGACGGAGCCATCCTGGTAACCGTCAGCCTGCTGCTTAACGCGGTCGCCGGGCTTGTGCTTTTCACCGGCGGAGTTGCGCGCGGGGGGGCTATGGCGGGACTGTCGGGCGCATATTTCGCCATTCAGGGAGTGATTTTTTTCGTGAACCTCGGCATAGGGATTTGGTACCAGGTTTACTTTCTGACCCACTACAGCGCCACGCCCGGCAAGTTGGCGCTCCGCCTGAAGGTGATTCCCGCAAAAGGTGGACCCATTTCAATGCCGCTCGCCATAGCCCGCTTCTTCGCCAACTACCTGAGTATGTTCACTCTCGGGATCGGCTACATGATGGCGGGGTTCGACCCACAGAAGCGCGCGCTGCATGATCGCATTTGTGAGACGCGTGTGATCCACGCGTAAAGAAAGGCAATGCCCGTTACTTGCGCCCGATGCCAGGCGCCCCTCCCGAACTACTTCTTCATCGTCACTAACCTAATGCCCTGTCCTTCTTGCGGCACAGAAACCAGGGTTCACGCCTTTCCCGCGCTGTTTCGAAGCCAACCGGCGCCAGCGGTGGGTGAGCTATCCGTGGCGGGAGAGGCTGGCTGCTTCTATCATCCCGATAAACGCGCCATTGTGACCTGCCATCTGTGCGGGCGGTTTCTGTGCGGGCTATGCAACGTCGACTTCAAACAGCAGAACTGGTGCCCTGGCTGCCTCGAATCCAGCAGCCGCAAGCGCAAGGGAATCGACTTCGAGAACCACCGTGTCCTATACGATTCCGTCGCGCTGGCCTTCGCGACACTGCCGTTTCTTGCGCTCTTCTATCCCTCTCTCATCGGTGCGCCCGTGGCGCTTTACATCTCCGTCCGATACTGGAAAGCACCCGGCAGCATTCTTCCGCGAACGAAGATCCGTTTCCTCGTTGCTATTTTGCTGGCAATCGGCCAATTGGTGTTGATGGGAGCGCTCATCTACACGGTTGTGCACTCTACCAGACGCGCATGAAGTGGCGAAGCGAGCGCCGGTACCGCAGGCTGCCGGGCCGCCCCTTCAGCGCCATCAGCCGGGACTCCCTTTGGCTGGCTGAAGATCATTTGCTCTCCGTGCAATCCAACCGCTTCTCCGAAACCTACCGGCGATATTACTTTCGCGACATTCAAGCCTTCACCATCCAGCGCAAGGCGCCCATTAGCCCGTGGACGTATGCCGCCGGAGCCGTGGCGGCTGCGTTCCTCGCTCCGGGACTATTGTTTGAGTTTCAAAGAACGTTCTTGTGGATTTCAGGGGGCCTGTTTCTAGCCATCACTCTGGCTCTGATCGGCCTAGGTCCCACTTGCGTGTGTTACATTCAAACCGCCGTCAGCCGCGACCGGCTCGGTTCCTTGCGCTGGATTCGAACCGCAGAGAAAGCATTGAGTATTCTGCAGCCGGGCATCGAACAAGTGCAAGGCGCTATGACCCCCGAACTCGCCGCGCTGCCCTCGGAGCCGCCGCCGATCCCTGCGCCCGCGATCCAACCGCCACCTCTGCCCGGTGCAAAACCACCCGAGACTGGCTGGGGCTACGAGTTTCTGTTCGTTATTCTCCTGCTGGACAGTCTCCAGTCCTACCTCAGTTTGTCTCACAGGGGAACCCCTGTGGATGTCGCCGGGTGGACCATTCTGATCACCGAGGTCATCTGCATCGTCTGGCTCATGATCCGGCAGCGGCGCTTCGAGGTCCCTGGCGCCATTCGAGTCATCGTAATTTTGGCGCTGGTTGTCACGGCCGGATTCACCTACGCCGTCTATATGCTCAGAACCATCGCTGCGCAATTGAAACCCGGGACTGCTACCTATCCCGGTTACGTTCCTCTACATATGACTGCTATCGCGGTGTATGGCGTCCTCGGTGTCGCCGGCCTGGGGCTCATTACTCGTCACCGGCAATTCTTGCGCCGCTCGCCGCCCGTCGCCTCTCCACAGTGAGGACCCCGCCATCTCCACACTTGCTCAGCAGCGTTGTTTTCATCATGCGCACCGCGAGGCGGTTTGCCGCTGTCCGAATTGCGCGAACTACTATTGCCGCGAGTGCGTCACGGAGCATGAGGACACACTCATCTGTGCGGCCTGCCTACGCCGGCTGGCCTCACCGGCGCCGCGCCACCGGACCCTGGGCCGCGCCGCGGGCGTCCTCACTGCATTTGCCGGTCTGCTGCTCTCGTGGCTCTTTTTCTACTACGTTGGACGCGTTCTCATCCTGATACCAGCTGATGTCCACGAAGGGACTGAATGGCAGCCCTAAAGGAGCGTAGCGCCATCGAACTGCTGGAAGAGGCCTTTCACCTGCTCCGCGAGGCGCCGGCGAGTCAGCTCCTCCTTTACTATCTCGGGACTCTTCCCTTCTTGCTCGGCGTACTTTTCTTCTGGGCGGAAATGGCGCACAGCGCTTTCGCGGCCGCGCGCTGCACCGAGGAGTCCTTGGGTGTTGCCGTCCTCTACATCTGGATGGCGTTCTGGCAGGCACGATTCGCCCACGGCCTGTATGCGCAGGTCAGCGGTTCCCCTGCTCCCGTGCCCGTAGCCGTTTGGAGAACTGCGTACCTTCAGGCGCTGGTGCAATCCACCAAACTTTTTGTCCTGCCCGTGGCGTCGCTGTGTTTGCTGCCTCTGGCGTCTGTCTTCGCTTTCTATCAAAATGCCGCTGTTTTGGCGGATGCCGCCCCCAACCTGCGCTCTCTCGTTTCAAAAGCAGCCCGGCAAGCCGCGTATCGTTCCCGCCAGAACTGGATGCTGGTTTCGATTCTGTCGCTGTTTTCTTTGTTCGCTTTTCTCAATCTTTTGGTTACACTCTTTCTCGCCCCGCATCTGGTCAAGATGCTGTTCGGCATCGAAAGCGCTTTCTCGCGCAGTGGCGGCTATCTGCTGAACTCGACGCTCATCGCAGCCGCGGCCGGCCTCGCGTGGGCTGCGGTAGATCCGCTCATCAAGGCGGTTTATGTGCTGAGATGTTTCTACGGTGAATCCGTGACCACTGGAGCGGATCTCAAAGCAGCCATTTCGACCCTCCGGCGAGCCGCCACGCTGGTGTGTCTTCTGGCGGCCGTTTGTCCCGCCATCCGTGCCCAAAGTCCCATACCGCCTTCCGATCTCGACCGCTCCATCGATCAGGTCATCCACCGTCCCACATACGCCTGGCGAATGCCGCGCAATGCTGTTGCAAACGACGAGTCCCATGGCTTCCTCGGCGAAGCCGTGAATGCGATGGATCGCGAGCTGCGGCGGGCGGCCAAATGGTTCCAAAATTTTCTCGAGTGGCTCCGCGAGAAATTCCGCGAAGAGCCTTCACCAGCCGACTCCACGCGCGGCAACTTGCGCTCCGCCCAGAAACTCCGCTGGCTTCTCTACGCATTAATCGCTTTGCTGATCATCGCGGCGGTAGTTCTTCTCCTGCGTGTCTTACGTGCAAAGCGGATAGCGCAGCCGGTCATGCAGACTGCCGAGGCGGCCCCGGCTGAAAATCTGGCGGATGACCGCTTGGAGGCCGACAAGATCCCGGAAGACCGCTGGCTCACAATCGCCCAGGAGCTCATGGCGCGCGGCGAGCTGCGCACGGCCGTTCGCGCTCTGTATCTGGCCAGCCTTTCGTATCTCGCGCGGCACGCGCTGGTCACCGTCCAGGCCGCGAAAACCAACCGCCAATATGAAGCCGAGCTGCGGCGCAGAACCCGCGACAAGATCGATGTGGCGCGCCTGTTTTCTGAAAATGCCCGCGTCTTCGAGCGCGCCTGGTACGGCGATCATATCGTGAGCATGCAAATCGTCGAAAGCTTTCAAGACAATCTCCAAAGGATGAAGGCACGTGCGGAAAGCTAGCTGGCTCGTACTGGCGCTCGCGCTGGCCTTCGCCTTCGGCCTGGTCCAACTGTTCCGTTGGCGTTTCGAAGCGGGCGACGTGTACCCGCAATATTCGTCGCTCCGCACCGGCCCCATGGGAACACAGGCGCTGTTCGAAAGCTTCCAGGCCATCCGTGGCGTTTCGGTCTCGCGCAACTATCAGCCGCTCGAGCGATTGAAGCCCAGCGGCGGCACAATTTTCTACCTGGGCGTGGACTCGGATGCACTGGGGCCTGCTGATCTGGATAATTTCGACAAACTCACAGCCGGCGGCGCGCGCCTGGTGATCGGGTTGCTGCCGGTTTTGGACTTGCCTCCAGTAGTCGTGACGCGTCGCGTGCAGCTGAAGCCCTGGGGCGTCACCCTGGCGCTCGCCGAGCAGAATCCCAAACGGGTCTCGAATCTTCTCTATTTCATCGCGTCCAAAGATTGGAGCGTAGCTCGCGCCACATCCGGGCACGCCGTCTTGATCGAGCGCAAATTCGGCAAAGGATCCGTCGTTTTGGCGGCCGACGGCTATCCCATGAGCAACCAGGCGCTCATGTTCGATCGCGACGCCGGCTTGCTCAGCTGGTTTGCCGGCGCCAATCGTCGCTTGGTTTTCGATGAATCGCATTTCGGGGTAACGGAAACGGGAAGCGTAGCCGCGCTTGGCCGCCGCTATCACCTGCACGCATTCTTGGCCGCGCTGTTGCTGCTCGCGGTTTTGTTTATCTGGAAAAACTCCACGCCGCTCGTGCCGCCGTCGCCGGTGGAACATTCCGCTGCACCGGCCGCGCAATCCTGGGGCATGCCGCCTTATCTGTTGCGGCGCGCCGCTCCTCCCGCGGAATTGATGGGCGCGTGTCTGAACGAGTGGCGCAAATCGCTTCCAATCGGGCCGCGGTATTCGGGGGAAAAATTGCAGCGAGTGGAAGAAATCGCGCACAGCGAGCACGATCCGGTTAAAGCCTATCGGGCTATCGGCCGGGCGCTCGCGGGAGAGAAATGATGGAAGAACAGTTGGAACGTGAAGCCGCGCTCGAAAAGCTGCAAGACGTGCTCGCGCGCGTCAAAACCGAGGTGGCGAAGGTGATCATCGGCCAGCATAGCGTCATCGAGCAGGCCCTGATTGTCATCTTCACCCGCCAGCACGCGCTGATCGAGGGCGTGCCCGGAGTCGCCAAGACCCTGCTCACACGCACGCTCGCCCACGTGCTCGGTTGCGAGTTCGCGCGCATCCAGTTCACACCCGATCTCATGCCCGCGGACATCACCGGCACCAACGTCTTCAACTTGCAGCGCAACGAATTCACTTTGATTCGCGGGCCCGTGTTCACCAGCTTTCTTTTGGCCGACGAGATCAATCGCGCTCCCGCCAAAACCCAATCGGCGCTGTTGCAGGCCATGCAGGAGCGCTGCGTCACCATCGACCGTGAAACGCACGCTCTTTCTCCCAACTTCACCGTGTTCGCTACGCAAAATCCCATCGAGTCCGAAGGCACCTATCCCCTTCCCGAAGCGCAGAAGGACCGCTTCATGTTCAAAATCACCATGCCCTGGCCGGAGCGCGATGACGAGCTGGATCTCGCCCGCCGCACCCTTGGCGCCGATTCGCCCGAAGCCATGCTTGCCCGTGGCGTCGTCCAGCCGGTACTCCGAATGGAAGAACTCGCGCCCCTGCGCCGCTCTCTGGAGCAGATCACGGTGCGCGAGGAGCTGGTCACCTATCTGGTGGACGTAATCCGCCGCACGCGCACGCACGAAAGTGTGCTGGTGGGCGGCGGCCCTCGCGCCACGCAGGCGCTCTTGCTGGCCAGCCGCGCCTACGCAGCCGTCTCCAGCAGAGATTTTGTGGCGCCGGACGATATCCACGCGGTCGCCGTACCTGTGCTCGGGCACCGGTTGATTTTGCGGCCTGAGTTCGAAATCGAAGGCGTCACCGTGCAGGAAGTCATCCAGAAAATCCTGGCCGAGGTTCCGGTGCCCCGATGATTGTTCCACGGACGCGATTGCTGGTATCGGAAACGCTGATCCTGCTGCCCTGCGCAGCGGTGGGAGCGCTCGTGCCGGATGTCGCCCTCGCGTGCATTGCGATCGCCGTTCTCTTTGCCGCCGTCGCCGGCGCCGACGCTCTCCTGGCTCGCGGCGCGCTGGCAGGCATCCGTTTGGAAACTCCGGATGTCCTGCGCCTGGTAGCCGAACGCCCGGCAGAAATCCCTCTGAAGCTAACGAACACAAGCATGGCTCCCAAACCCTTGCGGATCGGTCTGGCTCTTCCCGCCGCAATTCACTCCCAGGCTCCGGAGCTGACCCTGATCGCTCCCCCTGGTGCCTCCCAGGCCGTGTGGGCCTGTACACCGGCGCGGCGCGGCCGCCATGCGCTCGATGCCGTTTATCTCGAAACTCCCTCTCTGCTGGGCCTGTGGTCCAAGCGCTCCCGCGTGCTCGTCCGTTCGGAGCTGCGCGTCTATCCCAACCTGCGAAAAGAGCACATTGAGACCTTGTTCCTCAACCGCGGCAATTTCGGCGTCCACCTGTTTCGCCAGGTCGGCAAAGGCCGTGAATTCGAAAAGCTCCGCGAGTACGCCCCCGGCGATGGTTTTGATGAGATCGATTGGAAGGCCACGGCCCGCCGCGCACGTCCCATCACCCGCGTTTTCCAAGTCGAGCGCACCCAGGAAGTCTACGCGGTCATCGACACCTCGCGCCTCAGCGCTCGCGGCGCCACCCTCGATCGCTTCGTCTCCGCCGCGCTCGCGTTGGGACTCGCGGCCGAACGCCAGGGCGACCTCTTCGGCCTAGTCGCGTTCAGCGACAAGCTGCGCCAGTTCGTTCGCGCCAAGAACGGCAAGCCTCACTACAACGCCTGCCGCGATGCCCTCTATTATCTGGAGGCCGAGAAAGCCTCACCCGATTTCGATGAGCTCTGCACCTTCCTCCGCCTGCGACTTCGGCGTCGCGCTCTGCTGATGTTCCTCACCGAGCTGGACGATCCCGTTCTCGCCGAAAGCTTCATCCACAACGTGAAGTTGATCTCCCGCCAGCATCTGGTGCTGGTGAACATGCTGCGTCCGTTGGGGGCCGCGCCACTGTTTCGTGACACCGAGGTTCACGAAGTGGACGACGTCTACCGCCGCTTCGCCGGCCATCTCTTATGGCACAAGCTCCGGGAAACCGAGAAAGTGCTCGGCAACGCGGGCGTCCGGTTTTCATTGCTCGATCCCGCGCGCCTCAGCGCCGAGCTCATCGCCTCCTACCAGAACATCAAAGCGCGGCAGCTCATATGATTCTCGACCTGCCCAGATTTCTCTCCGCCGAGCGCCGTTACTGGACCGAGCTCGAATCCGCGCTGGACCGCATTGAAAGCGACCCGTCGCGCCGCCCCCAGCTTGACGAAATCAAGGCGTTGCACTACCTCTACCAGCGCGCCTCCGCCGATCTGGCGAAAATGGCGACGTTTTCCTCCGAGCCCGAAACCCGCCGCTATCTCGAATCTCTGGTCGCCCGCGCGTATGCCGAGATCCACGAGAGCCGCGAAGCTCGCCGCCGTGTGCATGTGCGGCGCTGGTTCGCTCAGGAGCTGCCACAGGCCTTTCGCCGCCACGTGCGCGCCTTCTGGCTGGCGGTTGCCATCACCTTGGCCGGCTGCGCGTTCGGTGCCCTCGCTCTGCGCATCGATCCCGAAGCCAAAGCCGTCATCATGCCTTTCGGCGGCTTGTTGGAGAACCCCGCAACACGCGTTGCCCGCGAGGAACACGCCAAAGAGGACCGTCTCCACGGGGTGAAAAACACTTTCGCGGCCCAACTGATGACACACAACACGCAGGTGGCCTTCACCACCCTGGCGCTCGGCATGACCTGGGGTTTCGGAACCATCCTCATTCTCTTCTATAACGGCGTCACCCTCGGCGCCGTGTCGTTGGACTATATCCAGGCTGGCCAGTCGAACTTTCTGATGGGCTGGCTCCTCCCGCACGGCGCGGCGGAAATTCCCGCTATCCTTCTCGCTGGACAGGCCGGATTCATCCTGGCCGGCGCACTCATCGGCTGGGGAACTAGCCTGCCCCGCGGCCAGCGCCTGCGCGCCGTTTCGCGCGACGTGCTGACTTTGATCTTTGGAATGTGCCTGTTGCTGGTGTGGGCCGGGATCATTGAGGCGTTTTTTTCCCAATATCACCAGCCCGTGATCCCCTATACGCTCAAAATCGCCTTTGGAGCCGTGGAGTTAGCGGCTCTGACCTTATATCTCAGCCGCTCCGGAACGTCCGCCCAATGAGCCCCGCGCGGACCAGTTCGCTCGTCATCGAAACGCCAGAAGGGATCTCGTTCACCCTGATTCTCGCCAGCCCCATCACGCGTTTCCTCGCTTGGCTCATCGACTTCATCGCCATCATGGCCCTCGATTCCGCGCTCCAGAATGCCCTTCAAATTACCGGCATCTTAGGCGCTGATTTCGCACAAGCCGCCGGCATCCTGGCATATTTCGCCCTCTCCACCGGCTACGGCATTGGCCTCGAATGGCGATTGCGCGGCCAGACGCTCGGAAAACGCGTTCTCGGGCTCCGCGTGATGGACGCGCAAGGCCTGCGACTCGATTTCAGCCAGATCGTCATTCGTAACCTGTTGCGTGCCATCGATCTTCTTCCAGGCTTCTACCTGGTGGGCGGCATGGTCTCCGTCTTCACCAAAAACGCCCAGCGGCTGGGTGACCTCGCCGCAAACACCATCGTCGTACGCAACCCGAGAATCGAGCAACCCGATCTCGATCGCCTTCTCGGCGGCAAATTCAATTCATTGCTTGAATATCAACACCTTGCCGCCCGCCTCAGGCAAAGGGCCACGCCCGAGCTCGCCGGAATTGCACTGAGCGCGCTCCTGCGCCGTGAAGAATTCGAGCCCCATGCACGCGTCGAGCTATTCGACGAGCTCGCCAGCTGCGTTCAATCTGTCGTCGAATTTCCCGCCGAAGCCGTAGAGAGCATTACCTCCGAACAGTACGTCCGGAACGCTGTGGAAATTCTGTACCGCCGTAGCAATTGATCTAACTCCCACGGATTTCTAAGCCAACGGGGCAATCCCCACAAATTCTTCAAATTAATCGTTTTCAACGTTATCTTCTCCTGTTACACTACTGTCGTGTTAACTGATTCGTAATTTAATTGGAACTATAGAGTAACAATCGATGCGCGGAACGAACTGCAGGCTCGCGTGGGCTCCCCTCTCGTTTTTGCTCCTCACTGGCATCGCCTCCCCTGCCGAAATGCCCGAAAGTTCCTGGCAACAACTACTCACTACCGGGCAGCAATTGCAAGCAAATGGACATTACGCTGAGGCCGAATCATCCTTCCAGTCGGCCCTCGATCAAGCCCCGACTCCTGTCGCCAAAGCGCGAAGCATGAATCACTTAGCGGTCGCCAAGCAGCTCCGCGGCGACTACCCGGCAGCGGACGCGCTCTATCGCGCCGCCTTACAGATTTGCGAGCAGCACCCCGTCCCCCTCGACTTGGCCGCCATCCTTCTCAACCAGGCACGCCTTTACCGGTCTGAGGGTAAGTTCGAACAGGCTGAAGCGTTGTGCCGTAAGGCACTTGCCATCCATCGTTCCCAACTGCGGCCGAACCATCCGAGTATGGCCGACGCTCTAGACACCCTGGGCTGGATTCAGTTACGTCTGGGCCGCTACGCGGATGCCGAGTCGGCTTACACCGAGTCGCTCACCATCCGCCAAGCCAATCCACTGAATCAATTGGACTTGGCCGGAACGATGAACGATTTCGCGTTCCTCCGCTACTCCATGGGCCGTTATGCAGAAGCGGAGAAAATGTATCGCCAAGTCTTGGCCACACGGCAGAAAGCCCTTGGCACTGAACACCCGGACGTCGCTGACACCATGGTCCGGCTTGCCGACGTGTATCGCGCCCAGCACCTGCTCACCAAGAGCGAACGCCTTCTCGTCGACGCCATTCCAATCCTGGAAGCGTCGTTTGGATCCGAAAGTTTGCGCGTGGCCAACGCCAGCAACAACCTCGGAGTTCTTTACTACGACGAAGGCCGCGTAGACGATGCCACTCCCCTGTTTCGGCGCGCATTGGAAATCGACCAGCAGGTGCTGGGCAACAATCATTTACAGGTCGCCAGCGTGTTGAGCAACCTTGCCCTGATTGATTCGGATCGTCACGCTTATCATGACGCCGAGGAGCTCTATATCCGCGCGCTCGCCATCGAGGAAAAGGCCGTCGGGCCGGACCACCCCGAGATGGCGGCGATGCTCAACAACCTGGCGCAGATCTATGGTTTCGAAGGCCGCTACGACGACGCCGAAAAGCTGTACGTCCGGGCCATCGATATCTGGGAGCGCACGCTCGGGCCAGCCCATCCCGACGTCGCCGGGTGCCTCTTAAACTACGCCGCCGTCTTGCGGAAACATCATCACAAGAAAGAAGCCGGCGAGATGGAAGCACGCGCCCGGGAGTCCCGCGCCATGCACGACCGTGACACCCCCAATGACGTTCTCGTAGACTGGCACGAACTGCAGCGTAAGTAAAGAACGCGCCCTGATTTATAATCCTGGCAATGGCAGAAGTGCGCAAGGTGAATCTCGCTATTGGTGCACATCTTGAAAAATACCGCGCGGCAAAGTGTGAACAACTCGGATTGCGCCTAATCGGGCCACGACAACAGCTTCAGTTCAATGTACGCGACGCGTCAAGCTGTTGGTTACCGTGCCTTCGACCAAGCCCATGTCTTGAGCGATGACAGCCGGAAGCAGCGCGACAAACATCAGACTGATTAGTCTGATAATCACCGCACATAGCATAGCAGCCTGCCGCGTTGAAGAGAAGGCTCGATAGCTACTGACGGCCATCTAGGGTTTGCGCTTTCGAGTCCTTAGCTCTCCTTCTCCACCAACATCCGAATATGATTCAGCACACGTAAATGAATGCGGTGAATAATTGCCCGGGCTCGCCATGCAGTAGCTTCCGTAGTGGGTGATGCCGGCGCGCTACGGAGTTCCCAGTGTGCCCTACCCGCAATTCATTAGCGCCACAAGGGTGGTGCGGATTACATCAGGCGTGTCAGATGTGCTCGGTTCCGTGCCGGTTCCAATTTGGCCAGCAATCGCGCGACATGATCCAAACTGTAGCGCACATTGAAACGGTCCTCGATAACTCTCGCCAGTAGCGCAGCCGTCCAGCGATTGTCTGGGGAGCCGAGAGCCAAAGCGCCTTGATCAAACATGTCGGTAATTTGTGCCTTCTGTTCTGGCGTGAGTCGGCTGGGTCTTCCGGGTGCCTTAGCCTTTCGTAGTGACTCCAGCCCATTCGCCGTCAGTGCCCGGTGCCAACGCGAAGCGGTAGTTCGGCTAACGCCAAACTTGGCCACCACGTGGGAATGGGGGAGCCCATGTAACAAATCCTCTGCGGCCTCCATGCGCCTGCGTTCCATTTCGTCGCGCGATAGGGGGCCTTCACAAACCGGCGAATTCGAACTCTGCAGTGGTCGGATGAGGGGTGGTTGAAGCTCCGTATCCCGAACATCCTTCACTCCTTTTTCAAGCATGGAACCGCTCTCCTAACTACGCATCGTTTCCGCCGTATTGGCTGATCCGGACATCCGCCAGGATGGCGCTCGCATGTAGCCGGGCCCGCGTGATGGCGCGGCTCTTGCGCACTCGGAACTGCGTTGCGGTCAGTTGCATCTCGAGCCGGATCTCCTCCTGTGTCTGCCCCTCGAAGTAGAACCGGAGGAGTATTTCCCGATCAGATTCCCGGAGGCTACGGATAGCGAGCAGCGCACCCGTGCGGCGATCCTTTTCAAACAGATGACGCTCCGGATGCCACGGAACTAGCGGCACCACACCAGGCGCTGCGTGGCGACGCTCCCGGATATATTCGGTAACGCGCTTTGCCCGCACGCGCAACCCGATGGCGAAACACGCCCCGTAAAGCGCGCCGGGATTCCGCATCCTGTCCGCGAATTCGAGCGTCCGGATGAAGGTCTCTGCTACGGCGTCCTGTTGATCCGATGATCTCAGACCGCCGAACAGTCTGAACCGCTGGCGGTTGAGCCATTCATGCAGAGCCAACATAGCGGCACTATCCAGGGCCCGTGGCTGGACTGTGTTGTATGGGACCGACCCGCCGATGGGAAGAGCTTCGGGTTCAGCTCGAGTGATGACAGGAGTCGGCATGCTGTCGGGGGCCAGTGCCATAAGAGAATCCCTAAGAGATAGGTAGGATAAGTCTGATCCAGAGGTGCCGTCTGTTCAATAGTGCTCAAGTTGCACTATTCTTTCTGGGCCGACGCCGCTTTGGAGGCAGCGGCTTTTGCGGGGTTCCTGATCGAGCAGGATTACATTGAGCAGCGAACTGTGAACATGCAACCCGCCGTTGTACTCAATGAAGCCAAGCTTCCTGAATTTGTTCATGAAGAAGCTGACTCTGGAGCGGGTGGTACCAATCATTTCCGCTAGCGTTTCCTGGCTGATCTTCGCGATCAGGGGCTCAGGTTTGCTCTCTTTGCCAAAGTTTGCCAGTAGCAGAAGAATTCGCGCCAGGCGTTTCTCACTGGAGTTGAAGAGCTGATCCACCAGATCCTCCTCAATGCGAATGTTGCGGGAGAGCAGATGCGTCATGAAAAGTTCTGAAAACGCGGGCTCCTGCCGAAGCAGCCGGATCATGGCTTGCTTCTCCACACGAATAATCGTTGAGTCGCCCATCGCAGTCGCAGCTTTCATCCACAGGGATTGGCCCGCCAGACAGCTTTCCCCGAAAAAGTCGCCGGCCCCCAGTATGGCGAGGACTGCTTCGCGTCCGGGTTTCGATACCACCGTGAGCTTGACCTTGCCTTTCTGGATGTAGAATATTGCATCCGCAGGATCACCCTGAGTGAAGATCCTCTGCTCCCTCGTGTAATCGAGAGTCGTCCTTCCGTCACGGATCTGTGTCAGAAAGATCTTGGAGTCGAAGGGCGGCTTTGCCGGCGGGTCTGTAAGCGGCTTGGGACCGCGAACTCGCCCGGCACTGCCACTCGCAGTGGTGCGGTTTCTTGGGTTCATAGCGGCGCTCCCCGAATCTCGGAACCGGCCGCCACGATTCGCTCTAGACCGGAAGGCGCTCGGTTCCTAGGCTACATAAAGATTTAACAGGTTTTACAGTGAAATTCAAGGGTTTGACTTTCAGGTTTTTCAATGACTTCGGCTTTAACACACGCCATCAATTCGCTCTCGTTGCGGAGCCGCACACAGACGAGCGACCCGGATTTCGCCTGGATCGCGGCATCAAATCGGCCGTGTTCTTCACTTTCAAATGTGTGCGCCAAGCTCTCCGTTCAGTTCGACGACCTAGGAAAGACCGTCCTGATGGCTTCGAGGTAGAGCTTGACCATCGAAATATAATCCACTGCCCGTCGCTCGACAGCGTTTCGTGATTCCTCCCATTGGTGGATATCCTCATCTCCTAGCTCCTCCTGGTATCGAGACTCCTCCTCGGCCAGAGCGTCCAGGAGGTGCTGGCCAACCCTCCTCACTTCGGTATGTAGGAGGTCCGATGCAAGCAGCGGTGCCGCGCCATAGCACAGTTTCATCATATTCACCATACGCAGGTAGAGTTCGTTGTCTCGGAACTCAGAGAGGGTTGGCCGGCAAAATCGGAGGGCAACGCTCTGAGCGATTACGAGTTCTCGCGGTGCACTTAACTTGTAGTCCAAAAACTTGCCCGAATCTGTACAATATTGGGCACTCGCATCGGAATCAAGTCCCAGCAGTTAACACTACCCAGCCTTCGGCGCCGCGGCTGGTGGAACGCCGGCGGGCACGGAGTAGCCCTGGCTTGAAAAATAGGCGCGAAGTGTTCGCAAGCCATCGAGAAGTACTTGGTCGGTGTGGGCGATTTCCGCATGCACTCGCCGCAGTTGCGCGTGAACCTGGGCGTCTTCCGGCTTGGCGATGAGATCCAGATAGAAAGCCAACATCTCGAGCGTGCTGAGAGGCTGCCGTAGCCGATGGGCCAAATCAGCCAGAATGTCTTCGGAACAGGGTTGAGTCACAGACACACATCCTAACGGGGGAGGGCCAATACAACGTACTTGAGGTGCGGGGAAACGACTAATGACTTAGTTTCCCGGCAGAAGCAGCTAAACGGGGCGCCCCATTCATTGAGTCGTTCGGGCCATTCCCGTTCCTGGGTGCGGTGAGACTGGCCACTTTGCTCCATGCTGGTGGCCGGCCTCTTCGAGGCGTTCGCTTAAGCGCCAACCTCTCGAGACCTATGAGCACGTCTTCAAGGCACACACGCTCCTCGCGAAGCTCTTGGATTATCTTCGGAAGATTCATAGTTCCTCTTTCCCATAAAGTGGCGGATGAGCCAAATTAAGTTTTGATTCCTTCGCCCCGGAACTGTATAAATCTAGTGACATTACTAAGAAATGCGCCGGTTTTTCCTCACTGTGCGCACTCGATCAAACAGAAATAGCACCTTTTGATTTTTGTCGTCTGTTCAAAATTGCTCATAATCTACAAATTTTTTGACTCGGGACAGAGGCGCGCCGCGGCGAAGGCGTCGCCAAGTCCTCGTCCGAGCTGATCGACTACGCTGGAACCGGCTCGCCTGGACGCCGAAAGCAGTGCCGAGTCGGCCCCGGGGAGATCTACGCTTGCGCGATGGTGGCGCCTGGCTGAGGTTTGCGCGGTATCCGGGTGAGGGCGCCGGCGATCCCGCCAAAAATGGCTCCGATGATGGGCGACTCGACCATATGTTCCAGGGCCGATTCCAGCGTGTTGGCGATGGTGAACGCATGCACGTCCGTCCAGCCGCTGCGTTGGAATTCTCCCCACGTCACAACGTACTCGGGCTTGGGCATGGCCCAGTAGAACTCCAGGGCAAATCCGAAGGGCACCAGGATCGCAGTCGTCACAATCGCGCTCCAGCAGCCAGCTAGAACGCCGGGCGCGATGGCTCCCGCGCGTCGCGCGCCGCGATATCCGGCAACTCCCCAAATCAGGAACGTAACGAACATGGAGGTCAATGCGGTGATTGCGTCCCAGGGCGGCCCGAACTGGACGAAGTCCTCCGCTGCCAAATGCGCGATTTCTACCACCGCGGCAACAAGTCCAAGAGTGGTGCCGGATAGCAGAACGTTCCGGCCGAGCGGCCCGCCGCTCCTGGTCGCCCAAACGATGCACACTCCGTAGAGGAGGAGCACGGCCGTGGTTTCGAGGATATAAGCAGAGCCACCCGGTATCGCGAGAAGCGGACGATCGAAGAATATCTTGATGGACATCAGCGCGAGACTCAGTGTGATTCCAGCCAAAAGCGCGAACCGAACGGTGGACGGATTAGCAACACGCATCGAATCGACTCCTTCGCGGATTGTAGTGGTCAACCAGTCAGCCCCGGTGAGCGCGCAGAAACGCAGCAAACCGCGGGGACCTTGTGTTTCGGCGAGCGAGCGGCAACGGTCGCGGAAGATCTGCTTCATTTCTGCGCCGTACCGCAGACGAAACTCACGCGGGTAGGTATACAGCAGCCCACCATAAATACGGCAGAGCCAACGCACAAGAGCGGAATGCTGCATTAAGCCATCCCCGCGGCGTTGCGGATCTTTCGCGGGCTGAGGAGCCGCTTGGCCTTTGCCGCCGTGACCGCGTTCGCAAGCCGTTGCGCTTCCGCCCGAACTACGCGGTGACCAAGAGCCGTCATGCGGTAATAGCGGCGCCGCTCGTCATCCAACGCCGGATCGGGACGCTCATCCGACTCAGCAACCAATCCCGCGGCAAGCATCCGTTTGAGACAGCCGTAGAGCGTCCCGGGACCCAGCTGCAACACGTCATTGGTCTGCCGCGCGACATCCAGCATAATGCCGTAACCGTGACGTTCCTCGTCTGCCAGCGCCAACAGGACATGAAACACAGGCGGTGTGAGCGGAAGAAGATCTCGAGGCGCTGGCGTTTTGGCCATCAATACATCCGTTACGGATATATTAGGGTGAGGCGGCTGACTTGTCAATGGAAAAGGCTTCTTCGACAATTGCGGCCGCTGAATTCGTCCCAGTGGCTTCAGCAGCGCAAGCGTCGGACGAGGCATGCCTCACCCCTACAACGTTGCGGGTAGCGGACAGGTCGGCCCGCCACCTACGGAAATGCCTGGAGCGGCAGCCGCACGGGGGCCACGAGCACACCGAGGCTCTCTAATCTACACCGCCCGCCGCCGGCGCGCCTTCCCCCTCCACCAGCACCCTCACGGGCTCGGCAATCCCTACTTTCGCGGCGAACGCGCGCAGACGGCCTAGCACGGAAAGTGTCACCTCCTGCCCCTTGGCGAGCAGTAGCAGGCCCGTCTTGCTGCGTACGTCCTGGTCGACCACCATGCCGGGCAGCAATTCCGCCGACTTCAGAACCCGCACGGCCATGCCGCCCTCCGGGGCGACGTACGCGGCCAGCGCTTCCAGGCAGACGGGATCGTAGTCGTGCGCATGCAGGCGCATCTGCGCGAGCGTCTCTTCGTGAGACCGGTTGCGTGTGATCAGCCGGTCGAAATCGAGAGCGGCGCGCAGAAGGTGCGCTCCCGTTGTTGCGGCATCTCGCGGCACGCGCGCGGCAACCGGCGGCGACTGCTCGAACGACAGGTTTTGGTTGGCGATCATCGAGGCCACGGCTTCGAGCCTCGGGATGTGCGCCAGCAACTGGCCGCCGGCCGCGGGATGGGCGGCAAACATTTTCTTTTCCTCCTCGCTCAGTTCGTCTCCCGTGTAGATCCGATCGAGCGCTCCCGGCTCGAGCGTGATGCAGCCCACCTGCGAGAGCAACGCCGCCACCTCGTACTGCCAGGCGTCGCGGAGCTTCAATGCGCCGGCCATGTAACGCACATAGCGATGGATGCGGCTGGCGCGGCTGAACGCCGCCGGATGCACCAGGCTCAGCACCTCAGTGAGCACCTTGACGCTCGCGTGCAGCGTGTTCTCCAGTAGATTCCGCTCGGCTGTAAGCAAACGATGCTGTTCCAGCGCCGCGTCGATCGTTCCGGCCAGTTGCTCCGCTGAACAGGGCTTGGTGAGAAAACGAAATATGTTGCCCTGGTTCACCGCCGCGATCGCGGTGTCCAGATCCGCCTGGCCAGTCAGCATGATGCGCACTGTCTCCGGCGAGAGCTCCCGGACCTTGGCCAGCAACTGGAGACCGTTCATACCCGGCATTTGCAAGTCGGAGACCACCACCGCGTATGGGCCGTCCCGTTCGATCACCGCCAGAGCCTGTTCCGGGCCGAGCGCGCTCTCCATGTGAAACTGTTTGCGCAACTGCCGCTGGAGCGAGAGTAGAATGTTCACCTCGTCATCCACGCACAGGATCTTCTCAGCCACACGCCACCTCTTCAGCATTTGCCTGAAACGAGAGCTCGCGCCATTCGGGCAACCGATCCGCGAGGTTCATGCCGGCGAGATACTGCACGTCCGGCTCGGGATGGAGCACGGCTCCGTCGTACTCCAATGCCACCGATGCGAGCGAATCGGCAACATGCAGCGAGGTCAAGATGGTGGAGCCCGGATGTGGGCAGTTCGAGGGCGAGTGGTGGTAGGCGACTGCTTCCACGATCTGCTCCGGCAAGCCCCACAGGCCGATCAGGTACGCTCCGACCTCAGCATGCGTTGCGCCAAAGACCTCTTTCTCCGCCTCCCAATGCGGCACTTGCTTTTCCTCGGCGAGCTGGTACGCTCGGTCAAAAGTTTCCGGCAGGTTGGCCGCCAGTACTAGCTGCCCGACGTCGTGCAGCAGGCCGATCATCCGCATGGACTCGTGCACTCCGCCATCCGCCGGCAAGGTCTGGAAGATGCGCTCCGCCAGAACTCCCGTGGCCAGGCTGTGCCGCCACAGCGCCTGCATGCAAAAGGCCGATCCCGCGCTGGGCTGGAATTCCGAAAAGGCATGTAGGGTCAGTAGGAGCGTGCGAATCGCATCGAGGCCAAGATAGATGACTGCGTCTGCGGTGCTGGTGACCCGGCCAGCCGCCCCCAAAGCGGAGTTGGCCAGTTGCAGGACCTTGGCGCTCATCCCCATGTCCTTTTGGACGATGGCGCTGACCTTCTCAATCGTGGCTTCGTTCGATTTCACGCAACTCATCAGCTCCACATAAAGCGGCGGCACGCTGGGAATCGAATGCAGGCGCGAGAGGAGTTGCTTCAGCGCACTGTCGCCGAGAAGTTGATGCAGCGCCACGGCGCGGTTCACCGCATCCCGCATCACCTCTATGGAGCAAGGCTTCGAGAGATATTGATGCGTGACGCCCGCCGACTTGACTACCGATTCGAGATCCGACTGCCCTGAGAGCACCAGCCGCAGCATGTCCGGATAGAGACGCATCACTTCATTCAGCAGAGCTGCCCCGTCCATCCCCGGCATGCGCATATCGGTGACGATGACCTCGAACGGTTCGTGGGCCAGCATCGCGAGTGCTTCTTCGCCTCCCTCGGCGAACGCCGCTTCCCATTCCTTGCGCAGTGGGCGCAATGAGCGTTGCAGGCCGGAGAGCAGTAGCGGCTCGTCGTCCACAAACAGAATCCGGATGCTCATGATTTTCCCGGTGCCGCTCCAGCGATGGGCATCCGGATGATGAAGGTTGTGCCCTTGCCCTCCTCAGTTTCGAACTCCAGCGTCCCGCCGTGCTTTTTGACGACGACGGTGTGCGCGATGGCGAGGCCCTGGCCGGTGCCGCGGCCCACTTCCTTGGTGGTGAAGAACGGCGTGAAGATACGGCTGCGAACTGCTTCCGGGATACCCGTGCCAGTGTCCCGCACACGGATCTCGGCCCAGTCGCCGTCACGGCGCGTGCTGACAGTGATGCGGCCCTTGGTCGTACCACGCATCTTGACATCGGCGATGGCGTGCGCGGCGTTAACCACCAGATTGAGAATCACCTGGTTGAATTCGCCCGGCAGGCAGCGCACCACGGGCAAGTGCGGATCGAACTCCGTGACCGCATCGGCCACGTATTTCCATTCGTTGCGCGAAACGGTCAGCGTGCTCTCAATGGCGTGGTTGAGATCGATGGCCTTCATCCCGCCCGAACCAGGATGGGAGAACTCTTTCATGGCCTTGACGATGGTGGCCACGCGCTCCACGCCCTCACCCGACTGTCGGATGGCGCGCGGAATTTCATCGTGCAGATATTCGAGGTCGGCTTCCTCGGCGGCCGCATGCACCTGCTGGACTTCGTCCGGGAGTATTCCGGCGCTCTCGGCGGCGCGAGTCAGATTGTCGTAGCTGGTAAGCACCCTGTCCAGATTGCGGAATGAATCTTCCAGAAACCGCGTGTTGTCGCCCACGTACTGGATTGGTGTGTTGATCTCGTGGGCTACGCCCGCCGCCAGTTGGCCGATCGATTCCAGCTTCTGCGCTTGCGCCAGCTGGACTTCCAACAACTGGCGTTCGCTGGCATCGCGCATAAAGATGGTGTACAACGTCCCTTTCGTGGAACTCCACGGGGTGATGGTCGCGCCTACGGGAAATTCCGTTCCGTCCTTGCGCAATCCGACCAGCTCGAGCAGCTTACCCTCAGCACAGGCGTCGCTCGAGGCGTGCACGCGCTCCAGCTCCGCGGCACAGGCCGAGCGGGAAACTTCCGCCAGGAAGCACCGGAATTGCTGGCCTACTGCGAGGGGTTCGGAAAAGCCAAAAATGCTCTCCGCGCCTCTGTTCCAGGCGGTGACCGCGCCATCGGCTGTGACCGTCACGATGGCGTGAATTGCCGAGTCATATATCGCGCGTAGCTCGGCCGCATGCTCCCCGAGTTGCGCCAGCATCTCGTTAAACGAGTCGACCAGTAGTCCCAGCTCATCCCGGCCGGACTTCTCCGCGCGAATGGAATAGTTGCGCCCTACCGCCACTTCCCTGGCCGTTGCCGCCAGCCGCAGCACCGGACCGGAAATGGTGCGCTGCAATCTCGAGGAAAGGAGTATGGCGATGATGAAGCAGACCGCCATCGCCAGGCTGACCATCGCCATGTCATGCCGCAATGCCTCGAACGAGACGCGGCCGTCGAAACGGATCCAAATGACGCCGAGTTTCTGCCCTTTCTGAATGATGGGCCGCGAGAGCAGCAGATCGCCGTTGTCCGCGCGCATCCCGGAATTGCCGTGGCAGACAAGCGCCCCGCCATCCGGTAAATCGAGGCAGGCGGCAAGGATGCGCGGCTCGGCAAACAGCGCATGCAGCACATTCTCCCCGGCCGCCGGATTATGCGTGGCTAGGGCGGGCCCGGCACTGGTCGCGAGGACGTCGGCGATCGTGGTGAGTTGGCGGCTGACATCTTCTTGAAAGCGCAGGCGTTCGTAAGTAATGAAGGCCGTAGACGCCATCAGCAGTGCGACACCGGTGGTTAAGACATTGATAAAAAGTAGCTTATGGCGGATCGAAACATCACGGAAACGGACCATGCAAACGGATGATCGGCAAAATGATGCACATTCTTGACGGCTTCCCTTTTCTGGACTATATATAGTCTGGACAGGGGAAATGACACCAACACCCGAGTTACTGCCAGGAACACTGTACTTGTTGATTCTGCGGACACTTGCGCGAGGTCCGCTGCACGGATACGCCATCGCAAAGCGAATTAAAGAATCGTCCGATGCTGCGCTGGAGATTGAAGAGGGCTCGCTCTATCCGGCGCTAAACCGCATGTTGGTAAAGGGTTGGCTGACAGCTGAATGGGGCATCTCGGACAACAACCGCAAAGCCCGCTTCTACAACCTGACGCCCGCAGGCAAAAAGCAGCTCGAGCAGGAAACGCGGGACTTCGACCGGCTGATTGAAGCCATCCAGCTTGTCATGAGGACGGCATAGCCATGTGGCGAAAACTCTCGTATCTATTTCGCAGGAAAAGGTTTAACGGCGAGCTGGACGACGAAATCCGGTTTCACCTGGAGATGGCGGCCCAGGAGCGTGGCGAAGCTGCGGCGCGGCGGGAATTCGGCTCGGTAGTGCGAATGCGCGAAGACACACGGTCGGCGTGGCAGGTTCGATGGCTGGTGGATCTGGGTTCAGATTTGCGCTACGCGCTGCGGGCGTTGCGGCGGAATCCGGGGTTCGCGGCGGCGGCGATTTTTTCGCTGGCGTTGGGGATCGGTGCGAACACCACGATTTTCAGTTTGACGATGGAGTTTCTCTTCAGCCAACCGTCGTGCCGGAATCCGGAGACCCTCGCACACATGGAGATCGGGGGCAATAGCCACGCGCACATGCCGCACTACCGGTTCCTGCGCGATGCGCATATTTTCGAGGGGCTGGCGGGCAGCTTTGAGGAAGCGGAATCCAACTGGCGATTCGGCAACGATACGTACCGGCTGCACACAATGCGAGTCACCGAGAATTTCTTCCGCGTAGTAGGTGTGCCGGTGGCGATGGGGCGCCCCATCGAGCCGGGAGACGGCGATGTCGTAGTTTTGAGTGATCGCTTCTGGAAGGCCCGGCTCGCGTCCGACCCCAACATAATAGGGAAAGCGCTGATCATAGACGGCCGTCCCTACAGGGTTTCCGGCGTTCTGCCGCACAATCATCGCACGGTGCTGGGTTTCGGCTTTTCGCCTGATTTGTACATTCCCGCTTCCAGAGAAAGCGATGTCGTTGCGCTGATCGCCAGGCTGCCGGAGGGGATGTCGTTCCAAGCCGCACACGCGCGGCTGGTCGCAGCCTGTAAGCAACTGGACAAGGCTTACCCGAATGAGTGGGGGCCAAAATATGCGTGGTCCAACAATGTGGAAGTGGTTCCTGTCGCCGGACTGGATCGGCTGAAGCAGCTGAGCATGATTCCGTTCACCGCCTTCTTCGGGATGCTGATGATTGTGGTGGGACTGGTGCTGATGATTGCCTGCGTGAATGTTTCGAGCCTGCTGCTGGCGCGGGCGTCGGCACGGCGGCAGGAGCTGGCCATCCGGCTGGCCATAGGCGCGGGGCGAGGGCGCATTGTGCGGCAATTGCTGGCGGAAAGCCTGCTGCTGGCGCTACTGGGAACGTGCGCGGGGCTTCTACTTAATATTTGGTTGTCGGGCGTGATGAACCGCGTCCAACTTCCGCTGCCAATACCCTTGCAACTCCTCATCCAGCCGGACTGGCGGCTGCTGCTCTATTCGACAGTGGTGGCCGCGATTAGCGCACTGGTCGCGGGCTTGATGCCCGCTCTGAAAGCAACCCGCGAAGGCGTCAGTGCAGCGCTGAAGCTGACCGAGCGGCAAGTCGGGCGATGGACGTTGCGCAATGCATTGGTTGTGGGGCAGCTCGCCGTTTCCGTTGTCTTGCTCACCACTGGTTTTCTTTTCGTCCGGAACATGACCAAGTCGATGACCATGAGCCTGGGCTTTGACTCCCAACATACGGTGTGGGCGCACATGCGGCTGGTTCCGGAGAAGTACACGGCAACCGCACAGACGCAGGCCCTTGCCGGCAGTGCGTTGAGTGAATTGCGAACGCTCCCGGGCGTCGAAGCGGCCAGCATCGCATCGGTGGTACCTCTCAACAACAATGATGTTCAAGGCAGCACCATCCGGACGGATCTAGGCAGCGACGACATCGGTCTTGGATACCACGACAATTTCGTGGCGCCCGACTATTTCCGGACGATGGGGATTCCGCTTAGCGGGCGCGATTTTCTGCCCTCCGATCGCAACGGTGTGCCTGAGGTAGCGATCCTTAACGAGAACCTGGCGCACCGGCTCTTTGGCAACCAGAATCCGGTAGGACACACGTTCCGGTACACCGAGACTAGGATCTCCGATCCAGTGACCGTCATCGGCGTGGCGAAGAACAGCAAGTACTTCACTCTGGGCGAGGAGAATCAGTTCGCGATGTACTGGCCGTATCTTCAGATGGATCGCCCAACGGTCGATCTGCATTTCCTGGTTCGGGCTGCGCGGCCCCGGGATGTTCTGAAAGAAGTAGCGCAGACACTGGGGCGGCTGGATACGTCGGCGGCGGTCGAGGTGAAGCCGATGCGCGATGCCATGGGGTTTGCGTTCCTGCCGAGCCGGGTGGGGGCGGCGCTCTTGGGGAGCATGGGGCTGCTGGGTTTGGCGCTGGCATCGATTGGGCTTTACGGCGTGCTGGCGTATTCGGTGGCGCGGCGGACGAGGGAGATCGGACTGCGCGTGGCGCTGGGTGCGGATCGTGCGGCGGTGCTCCGGATGGTTGCGCGGGAGAGTTTTGGGCTACTTGCGATAGGGCTGGCGATTGGGTTGGGGATTTCCATCTTTGCGACCAAGCCGCTGGCGATGTTTCTGGTGCCGGAGTTGAGCCCGACGGATCCGGCGACATTTTTAACGGTGGTGGCGGTGTTGGGAACGGTGGCATTTGCAGCAACGCTGGGGCCGGCGTTGCGGGCGTTGCGCGTGGATCCGATGGTGGCGTTGCGATACGAGTGAAAAGGCAAAAGACAAAAGGCAAATTGCAAAAGGCAAAAAGTGTGGGCGAGCTTCTGCAAAAAATCAAATATCTGTTTCGGCGCAAGCGTTTCGAAAGCGATCTCGAGCAGGAGCTGCGCTTTCATCTGGAGATGGCGGCGGAGGAGCAGGGATCAACGGCCGCGCGGCGGGTATTCGGCAGTGTACAGCGCATGAAGGAGGGGAGCCGGGACATGTGGACATTCCAGTGGCTGGAAAATTTGGGGCGCGATTTGCGCTACGCAGGGCGGGTGCTGCGCAAGAGTCCGGGATTCGCGGTGGTGGCGATTGCCACGCTGGCGCTGGGGATAGGGGCCAATACGGCGGTATTCAGCGTGGTGGATGCGGTGCTGCTGCGGCCGCTGCCGTATCCGGAGCCGGAGCGGCTTTCGTCGGTGGTTACGTACTATGACCAGGGCCTGGAGAATAGCCAGGACGGGCGCACCTGGGAATTGCTGAGAGATCACGCCGCCTATCTCGACTGCGCGGTCTTCACCGATTTGCCCGCCGATGTCAATTTTGCGGCTCATGGGGAGGTGCGCTATATCCGTCAACAGCGTGTCGGCGCAGGATTCTTCCGGGTGCTTGGCGTGAAGCCTCTCTACGGGCGCGAATTCACGAAAGTGGAAGACAGCGCGGGCGGGCCTGCCGTGGCCATCCTCAGCTATGGAGTATGGAAGAGCATGCTCAACGGTGATGAGTCGGTGATCGACCACCAGGTGGTTTTGCGAGGAGAGCCGTACATCGTGGTGGGGGTCATGCCGGCGTCGTTTCGTTCCATGGGACCGGCGGAAGTGTGGACCCCGCTGCGACCCTCCACGAGCGGGGAGGGCGAGGGAGCGAACTACGGAATTGTCGCGCGGCTGCGCCCCGGAATCACATGGACACAGGCGGAAACGCAGGTGAAGTCGCTGGGAGAGATCCGCCGGCGGGAAATGAAGCTGCCTTTGGGCACCATGATGCGGAGGGGCCTGGTGTCGTTGCAGCGGGGACTCAACGAGGAGGTTCGTTTACCGTTGCTGATCGTTTGGATCGCCGTGGGCATGGTGCTGCTGATCGCGTGCGTCAATATTGCGAGCTTGTTGGTGGCGCGAGCCGCAGGGAGAAGCAGGGAGATCGCTACGCGCATGGCTCTGGGCGGCGGCCGGGCCGTAGTGTTCCGGCAACTGCTGACGGAGAGCCTGCTGCTCGCCTTTTTGGGTGGTGCGGCAGGAGTGGGGTTCGGATACCTCGGCTTGAGGGCTTTGCAAATCCTGGTGCAGGGCACGTTAAGCCTGGGGCAGACAGTGCAACTGGACGGGCGGGTGCTTTTGATGACCAGCGCGATTGCGCTCGCATCGTGCTTGTTGTTCGGCCTGTACCCGGCGTGGCAATCGACGCGAACCGATATTCGGAACGGCCTGGCGGAAGGCGGTAGCCGCGCGGTGGCTGGCGGACGAAGCCGCTGGGCGAGGCGGATTCTGGTGGTGGCGGAGGTGACGCTGTCGGTAACGCTGCTGATCGGGGCCAGTCTGCTGCTTCGTTCCTTCCTTTACTTGCGCGATCTGCGGCCGGGTTTTGATGCAAACAATGTGGTGACCGCGACGGTTTCGCTACAGGATGCGCGCTACCAGACCAGCGGGCAGGTGAACCGGCTGTTCGATAGATCTCTTGAAAGGATTCACGAACTGCCGGGCGTGGAAGCAGCGGCGGTGGCGTTGGCATTGCCGTATGAGCGTCCGTTGCAGAACGGATTCCGTTTGGCGGGTTCGGAAGAGTTCCATGGAACATTCATGTCCTACGTGACGCCTGAATACTTCAGGGCCCTGCAGATTCCGTTGCTCGCAGGGCGTGCGTTTACACGGGCGGACGGACCGCAATCGGGAAAGGTGGCAATCGTGAACGAGGCGTTCGCGCGCAAATATCTTTCCCGGCAGAATCGGGTGGGAAGCCAGATCCTCGCGGGAAATGACACAAGGGAGATCGTGGGCGTTGTCGGGAATGTTCCGGTAAAGGAAAGCTTCGGGACGTTCGGCCCGCTGAGCATACTGCCACAAGTGTTTATTCCCGCGACGCAAATATCCGACGGTTTCGTGCAGATGGTACACGTTTGGTTCTCGCCCAGTTGGATCGTGCGCACGTCGGCGCAGCCCCGGGTTCTGATGGCGGGTATGCAGGATGCCATGAAATCGGTGGAGCCGCTGCTGCCGTTCTCCAGCTTCCGCGGCATTGCGGACCTGAAATCGAGCGCGCTTGGCGGGCAACGGTTGGAGGCTTGGCTCATGGGCGCGATGGCGATGCTCGCGCTCATGCTGGCGGCGATCGGAATTTACGGATTGATCACGCATTCGGTGAGCGAGCGTACACGGGAACTGGGAATTCGCATGGCGATGGGCGCAACGGCGGGACAGGCGGTTTCACTGGTCACGATGCCGGGCTTGGTGCTGGCGGGCATTGGATGCGCGCTGGGAAGTATGGTGGCCTTGGGGGCGGCGCGGCTTATGCGGCATCTGATTTGGGGAATCAGCCCGACGGACGCAGCGACCTTCGTGGGAGTTTGCGGGCTATTTCTGGTTGTGGCAGCGATCGCAAGCCTGCTACCGGCGTGGCGCATCACGCGGATAAACCCGGCGAGCACGCTGCGCAGCGAATGATCGATCGCTGCTGAGCGAAAGGCCGCAGGTACCCGCAAAAGGCGCGTGTCCCTGCGCTACAGGATTCGTCCATGAGAGAACTGTTGCGTAAAGTTCGGCATCTGTTTTCACGCCGGAAGTTCGAGAACGAACTCGAGCAAGAACTGCAGTTTCATTTGGAAATGGCGCGGGAGGAGCAGGGGTCGACCGCCGCGTTTGGCAGCGTGCAGCGTATGAGAGAAGGGAGCCGGGAGATGTGGACATTCCGATGGCTGGAAAATCTGTGGCGCGATTTGCGGTACGCGGGGCGGGTGCTGCGCAAGAGTCCGGGATTCACCGTGGTGGCGATTGCCACGCTGGCTCTGGGAATCGGGGCCAATACGGCTGTGTTCAGCATCGTGGATGCGGTCCTGCTGCGGCCGCTGCCGTATCCGCAGCCGGAGCGATTGGGAGCGGTGGCCACGCACTGGGTGCAACACGGCGAGAAGTTCACGTCGGACTGGGAGGACGGGAAGACCTGGGAATTGCTGCGCGATCACGCCAGCTATCTCGACTGTGCCGTGTTCGCTCCCGGAGCGACGAAAGTGAATTTCGCGGCGCAGGGCCGGGTGCGGTACGTGCTGCAACAGCGTGTGAGCGCGGGATACTTCCGGGTGCTGGGAGCGCAGCCGCTGTATGGGCGCGAGTTCACGAGAGACGAGGACCGGCAAGGCGGTCCGGCGGTGGCCGTTCTCGGCTACGGGTTGTGGAAGAACGTGCTGCAGGGTGACGAATCGGTTCTGCAACACACGATCATGTTGCGCGGCGAGCCGTTTACGGTAGTGGGGATCATGCCGCCGGAGTTTCGCACGAACACGCTGGCGGAGGTTTGGACGCCGCTGCGGCCGTCGACGCATGGGGAAGGGGGGTCGAACAATTACGGGATCGCGGTAAGGCTGCGGCCGGGGGCGACGTGGGCGGAAGCGGACTCCCAGACCGGCGCCATCGGTGCGATCCGCCTCAAAGAGAAGAAGCTCGACCCGGATACAACAGCGAGGATGGGCGTGATTTCGTACCAGCAGTATCTGGGGAGAGACATTAGCAAGCCTCTGGTCATTCTGTGGATTGCGGTGGGAATGGTGCTGCTGATCGGCTGCGTCAACATAGCGAGCCTGTTGCTGGCGCGGGCGGCGGGAAGAACGCGGGAGATTGCGACGCGGATGGCGCTAGGGGGCGGGCGCGCGGTGGTGTTCCGGCAGTTGCTGACGGAGAGCTTGCTGCTGGCGGTATTGGGAGGCGCGGCGGGAGTGCTGTTGGGATATCTCGGCGTGCGCGGACTCGAATTCCTGGCGCGCGACACCTTCAACTTATGGCAGACGGTGCGGCTGGATGCGCGTGTGCTGCTCATGACCAGCGGCGTCACTTTATCGGCTTGCCTGCTGTTTGGTTTGTATCCGGCTTGGCAGGGGACGCGGGGTGAGATTCGCGATGCATTGGCGGAGACGGGCGGGCGAGCGGTAGCGGGCGGAAGGAGCCGGTGGCCGCGGCGCGTTCTGGTGGTGGCGGAGGTGACGCTGTCAGTCGCGCTGCTGATCGGCGCTGGCCTGCTGCTGCGGACGTTCGCCTACTTGCGTGATCTGCGGCCGGGTTTCAACCCGAACGGCGTGGTAACGGCGACGCTCTCACTGCAAGATGCGCGATACCAGACGAGCGAAAAGGTGAACCGGCTGTTCGATCGATCGCTCGAGCGGATTCGAGAATTGCCGGGCGTGGAAGCAGCGGCGGTGGGGTTGGCATTGCCGTATGAGCGCGGGATCAACAACAACTTTCAGCTTCCCGGCGGCCGGCCGGAAGACGACCACACGGCGGTCTTGTTTTACGTGACTCCGGATTACTTTCGTGCGCTGCGGATTCCGCTGCTCGGCGGGCGCGCCTTTACGCAGGCAGACGGGTCGCAGGCGGCCAAAGTGGTGGTGGTGAATGAGGCGTTCGCGAATCTGTTTTTTCCGGGGCGAAACCCGATCGGCCTGAACATCAAGGGTGGCCAAGACGCTCTCGAAATCGTGGGGCTGGTGGGCAACGTTCCTCTGGAGGCCAGCAGCGTGGGAGGGTACGCGCCGCTGGCGGCTGTGCCGGTGGTCTACGTCCCCGCGGCACAGGTGCCGGGCGAGCTGCTAACTATGGCTCACATGTGGTTCTCGCCAAGCTGGATTGTGCGGACATCCGCGCCGCCAGAGGCGGTGATGCGTGGAATGCAGCGCGCTATACAATCGGTCGAGCCGTTGCTGCCGTTCTCTGAATTCCGCGAACTGAGCGAGGTGAAATCGAAGACGCTCGGCAGTCAGCGGCTGGAGACGTCACTTATGGGAACGATGGCGGGCCTAGCGCTGCTGCTGGCGGCGATTGGGATTTACGGATTGATTGCGCATTCGGTGAGCGAGCGCACGCGCGAGCTGGGGATTCGCATGGCGATGGGGGCGACGGCGGGGCAGGCGGTTTCTCTCGTGACGATGCCGGGCGTAGTGCTGGCGGGGATCGGCTGCGCGCTCGGATGTGTGCTGGCCTGGGGGGAGGCACGGCTCATGCGGCAACTGATTTGGGGAGTCAGCCCGACAGATGCGGCGACGTTTGTTGGGGTCGCGCTACTGTTTCTGCTGGTGGCGGCCATCGCCAGTGTGCTGCCGGCGTGGCGCATCACGCGGTTGAATCCGGCCAATACGCTGCGCAGCGAATGATCAGACACGGTTCTAGGGCGAGGCGTGCCTCGCCCCTACTGTATGCTGGGTGAGTGATCGACGATCTGGTGCAGATCCGCCTGCTGGGTGAGAAGAAGCGGCCGGAGAATGAGCGCTTTCGCCGGTATCTCAAGGTGCACGACCACTCGGAGCGGCGGATGCGGCGGATCGCGGAGGAGATCGAAGAGCAAATCGACTGCACGGTTTGCGCCAACTGCTGCCGCGTGGCCACGGTACGCTTGAGCGAGCGCGACGTCGAGAGGCTGGCGAAACATTTCAGCATGACGCCCGCCGAATTTCTGGCGAAGTACACCGTGGAGAGCGAGGAAGAAGGACGCATCCTGCGAAGGAGCGAGGCGAAGGGCTGCGTGTTCCTGGATGGCAAGACTTGCACCGTCTACGAAGCCCGGCCGGACACCTGTTCGCGTTTTCCGCATCTGGTGCGAGGGAACGGGTCGATTGCAAGTCGCATGTGGCAGTTCATCGACCGCGCGTGCTACTGCCCGATCGTCTACAATTCGCTCGAAGCGTTTAAGGAAGAGACGGGATTCACGCGCTGAAAAGCGGGACGGCAGACCTCAAATCCGATTTGCCCGCCGGAGCACATGCTCGGTATTCACGACGGGGTCACTCTTCCTGAATCCTCACTGGCGTCCTTACTGGCCCAATCCGACCCGGCACTCGTGCTGTTCAAGCACGAGTTTTTCTTCGGCCATGTAGGCGCGATTGCGAAGGGTGAGCAGATCGAAGTCGACCTGGTGGGCGTCGAATTCGGGGCCATCGACGCAGGCGAAGACGGGCTTGCCTCCCACGGAGACGCGGCAGCCGCCGCACATGCCCGTGCCATCGACCATGATGGGATTCAGGCTCGCCACTGTTCTGACTTCCCACTCCCTGGTGACGTTCTAAGACGAGCTTTTCTTCGGGGGAGCGCGAACAGGTTGAGTCCCACCGAAGCCGATCGGGTGTATGATTTGGGATGACTTATGGGCGTACCGGTCGTGCAAGAGAACTTATCCGGACCGCATTTGCAGGTGGCAGCGTTTTGTGAAAAAGTCCTGTTCGAGGCCGATCAGGTAGCCAGCCTAATCCGTTTAGTGGATCGGTTCAACGTGGCAGGCCCGAGTCCTGAAATGCCACCGACTACGCTGATCTTCTTCCTGGTGATCTCATTTAAGGCAGGCTTTATTAGAGGTAAGCACATGGTCCGAATCACGCCGACGTCTCCAACTGGCGTGGAAATGCCTACGATCGAGATACCCCAACTATTCGAAGGCGAAGATAGGGGAACGATGATTGCCGCCCAAATGAACTTTCTCGCCCAGGAGGAAGGATTGTATTGGTTTAAAGTATTCTTTGAAAGCGCACTCGTTACACAAATGCCTTTACGGGTGATATATCAACGGGTTGGATTCGGGGCACAGGCCGGAAGCTAGCCGAGGAGGATGTGCCGCTCTGCACACTCACCGCGTCCGCAAGAACCCCAACCTTCAATGGGACGCGTTGCAGAACCCTCCTGAGATCCTCTCGGAGAGCGTCTTCGGGGAGATGACCACTGGAGTGTTCCGACAAACGCAGTTCGATTGCAAATATGAGGCGTTGAAGATCGAAATCCTGGAATTTGTGGACATCCCAACTCTGCTTAACGAACCAATCCTCAAAATCATCGAGGGATGAATTGCCTGCTAGAAAATCTGCAAGCCGATTTTGAACTTCAGTGCTACTGATCATGGGTGACCCTCCAACCATTGTACGGGTAACAGTATCAGAAATGCGACAGCGCTTCAACGAAGGAAAACACTGGGAACGGATGCTGCAAGGAGAGTATACGGCCGTGGTGCGTGAGAACCGTCATCCTTCGTTAATGGCTGCGAACGAGCCATTCTGTACACAAAGCCAAATGGTTTCCTATATCGATAAGGAGAACAACGAGATCGCCAGAGTGCATCAGTACTTAAGACCAGATGGTACCGTCGGTGCAAGTGGCAGGCCAGACCCAAAGCGGCTACGTATTGGAAACATCCTGTATAGGCTGGAAACAACCAAATTCGGCCTACCACAAGCGTAGCACGCCCTGGCAATAGGTCACTACGCACCTTCAGTGTCACGAGCGAACAAAACGATGGTCTTACTGGCCCAATCCGACCCGGCACTCGTGCTGTTCAAGCACGAGTTTTTCTTCGGCCATGTAGGCGCGATTGCGAAGGGTGAGCAGATCGAAGTCGACCTGGTGGGCGTCGAATTCGGGGCCATCGACGCAGGCGAAGACGGGCTTGCCTCCCACGGAGACGCGGCAGCCGCCGCACATGCCTGTGCCATCGACCATGATGGGATTCAGGCTAGCCACCGTTTTGACGCCCCACTCCCGCGTGAGTTGCGCGGCGAAGCGCATGAGCGGGATGGGGCCGATCACATGCACGAACTTCGGGACGAGATGGGATTGAGTGCGCCAGTGGCGCATGAGTTCGACCACGTTGCCATGGAATCCCTCGGAGCCATCATCGGTGGCCCAGTGCACTTCATCGGCGGCGTTTCGCAGCTCTTCGTCGAGGATCATGCGGCTGGCGGTACGCGCGCCCACCAGTGCAACCACGTGATTGCCATGTTGACGGAGCGCGCGCGCGACGGGCAACAGCTCCGCAACGCCCACGCCGCCACCGACGCACCACACGGTTCCAAAGTGCTCGGCTGTGGCGGGAGTCCCGAGGGGGCCAAGGATATCGGCAAGCGAGTCGCCCGTCCGCAGGGAGGCAAGTGCCTGCGTGGTTTTGCCGATGGCTTGGAAGATCAGGCGAATGGTTCCACCGGCCAGGTCGCCATCGACGAGCGTGAGGGGAATGCGCTCACTTTCCCGCGTGGGACGCAACACCACGAACTGTCCCGGACGCCAGTGGCGGGCAATGTCGAGGGCCTCCACTTCAATGGTGTAGGTGTCGGGTGCGATCTGCGCCCGCGAAATGATGCGAAATTTCGTGTTTTGCGGCACCGGCTGGAATACCGATGCCGGCTGGCCGTTCAGAGCGTGGTGAATGGCTTCAGCGGCGGCGCGCCCATCGCGCATGGCCTGAATAACGGTGGAACCACCGCGCGCTACGTCGCCACCGGCGAAGACATTGGGCAGACTGGTTTCGCCCGACTCCTGAATTGCGATCTTGCCGTCTTTGGTGAGCAACTGGGGTGTAGCGCGCTGCACCGTGGGATTCGGACCTTGCCCTACGGCCGCGACGATGGTGTCGACGTCCATCCAGAACTCGGAATCGGGGATCGGCACCGGAGATGGGCGGCCCGATTCATCCGCCGCTTCAAGGCGCATGCGAATGCATTGCATGCGTTTCAGCGCGCCGCGTTCGTCACCTTCCAGGCGCACGGGAGCGGCCAGGAATTCGAACTTTACGCCCTCTTCCTCGGCATGGGCGATTTCCTCGATACGCGCGCGCAGCTCTTTGCGGCCGCGGCGAAACAGGATCGTAGTATCGCTACCCATGCGACGTGCCCACCGCGCCGCGTCCATGGCCGAATTACCGCCGCCAATCACGACCGTTGCGGCGCCGACGCGCACCGGCGTATCAGATTCCGGGAAGCGATGCGCTTCCATGAGATTGAGGCGCGTGAGGAATTCGTTTGCGGTGTAAACGCCGATGAGATTCTCGCCGGGAATGCCCATCATGTGGGGCAGACCGGCGCCGGTGCCGAGAAACACCGCGGCGTAGCCTTGATCGAACAGCTCTTCGACGGAGCAGGTTTTGCCGACGAGGAAATCGGTGCGGAACTGGACGCCCATGGCGCGCAGCCGGTCGATCTCACTGTGCACGACTTCGCGCGGGAGGCGAAACTCAGGAATCCCGTACATCAGGACGCCGCCTAGCTCGTGGAGGGCTTCGAATACCGTGACGCGATAACCGCTGACGGCGAGGTCCCGTGCCGCGATCAGCGATGCAGGGCCGCTACCCACGAGCGCGACGCGCGATCCGTTCGGCAGATGCTTGGTGCATTGAGGTTGGCTGTCGCACCCATGGTCGGCCGCGAACCGTTCGAGCGAACCGATGGCCACGGGCTCGAGTTTCGTGCCCAGCAGGCACGCCTTCTCGCAGAAGCGCTCATGCTGGCACACGCGGCCGCAGATACCGGGGAACGGACTTTGCTGAAGGATGCTTTCGAGCGCGCCGGCGAAATCCGACTCGACCAGGCGGTCTATGAAACTGCGGACGTCGATGTGAAGCGGGCAGGCTCCGACGCATTTGGGGTCGACACAATGGAGGCAGCGAAGGGCCTCTTTAAGTGCCTGGTCGGGGGAGAAGCCGAGATTAACCTCGCTGGAAGTGCGTACGCGCTCTTCGGGCGTGAGCAGGTTTTCGCGCTGGCGTGGCGCTTTTGGCGTTCTCTTTGGTTTATTTACACCCGGCCGTGCGTGATTTGACCCACTTACGTCTGAATCCGTGTTCATCTGACAGTCCCCCCAGGCAATGCAGAAGGCTACTTAATGCACGTGGGATTCCAGGCTTAGAAACACAATAGAGTTACGCCGATTGCAGCATTTCCTCCCAGGTGACTTCGCGCCGCGTCTCAATGGCCATACGGCCGAGCAGTGAAGTAAAGGTACTGTCGGCGGCGTCGAAAGCCATGTTGCGCGGTTTGCCGGCGAGGATATCCGTGACGAACGCATCGATGGCGTCGATGGTAATTTCGCGCTTCGAATTCACCACGATATCGGTGCTTTCATCCTTGTGCCATTTGTAATACTTGCGCTCGGTTTCGAGTACGCCTTCGGTTCCGAAGAACTGCTCTTTGACGTCCCAATAGCGCTTGACGGCCAGTTGGGTGGCGGCGAGAAATCCGCGCAGACCGTTGGGATATTCGTAAGTGACGTTGAGATGGTCGAGGTTGTCGCCGAATGTGCGTTTCTTGCGGCCGCCCGCGCCGGTGGCTTTGAGAGGATGCGATTGCGCGAACCAGTTGAGGACGTCGAGGCCATGGCAATCCTGCTCGACGATGAAGTCGCCGGAGGTTTCACGGAACGCGCCCCAATGGCGGATGCGCCACTGCTCGCGCGGATAGGGGGATTCGAACGGACGGATGGGCGCGCCACCCAGCAGCCAGTCGCTGCGCATGAGCAGCAACTCGCCCAACTTGCCGGAACGCAGGATGTCGAGCGCGGCGAGATATTCGGGGCTGAAGCGCTGCTGGAAACCGAACTGGATGACCTTGGAGGAGTCGGCATTTTGCGCCGCGCGCAGCAGGCGCTTGACGCCCGCGACATCCGCGCCTGCGGGCTTTTCACAATAGATGTGCTTGCGCGCTTCGACGGCGGCTTCAAAGTGCTCGGGATGCAGAAATACGGGGGTCGCGATGAGCACAGCGTCGAGATCCGCGCGCGCGAGAAGATCGCGAAAGTCGGTGTAAGCGGGCACGCGCTCGGTGTTCGGGATTTCGGTTTTGGCGCGATCGATTTGATCGTGGTAGACGTCGCACAGCGCCGCGATGCGCACGCGCGGGTCATTGGCAAAGAGCTTGCCATCGTAGCGGCCGCGACCGCCGGTTCCGATGATCCCGAGCGATATTTGCGAGTTAGCCTGAGCGCCGAAAACGGCTTTGGAGCTGGCCAGGATAGCCGCTCCGCCTGTGAGCGCGGCACGACGCGTGAATTCACGCATAAAATCTCCTTTTTTGGAGACCGGTGCAATTCAAGTGCCGCGCAGTTCAGTCCAGGAATTCGATCCGGAATTCTTCGATGACAGGGTTGGTAAGGACGTCGCGAGCGATGGCGTCGATGTCTTTGTGGGCTTGTTCGCGGCTGGTGGCGGGGTCGAGCGCAATCTCGAAGTACTTGCCCTGGCGCACACCGGAGATGTCACGATAACCGAGTCCGTTGAGCGCGGCGTGGATGGTTTGGCCTTGGGGATCGAGGACGGTGGATTTGAGGGAGACGTAGACGCGGGCTTTCATGAAGTCTGTATTATAGCGGGCGGCGGCTTCTCCTTCGCGGCCAAGTTGCAATAGGTGAGGCCGTCTAGCCTCAGGCCATCGCCCTATCTGTAGTCTCTGAAAATATTGAGCGGGCTGCATTCCAAACCTGCCGCCTTGGCCGAAAACAGGCAGGCCCCATCAGCCCCTAATTTTCGCCGTTTTGAGTCTAAAGTTTTCGGAGGACACAGCCGTTAACAGTCAAAAGGAGTTCCACTTTTGAAAAAAACAATGTTACTGACGGTAGGTATCTCATGTTTGCTGGTCGGCATGGCCGCTCCGGTAAGCGCGCAAATATTAGGTGTGGCGGGGCTGAAAAGCGACGTTCCCTTTGCATTCGTTTCTGGTGGCCGCACAATCCAAGCCGGCCAGTACGTCCTGCAGATCAAGCAAGGGCTAGTACGGTTCCTCGATGAGGATGGGCATGCGGTTCACGCCATCGTTTCGAACACGCAGGATTGCAACCACAAGGAGGAGCAACCCAGACTCGTGTTCCACCGGTACGGCGAGACGTACTTTTTATGGCAGGTCTGGAGCCGCGATTACAAAGTCGAATTCGGGACGTCGCGCACTGAACACAAACTGAAAGCCGGGCTGAAGGCGGACCAAGAGACCGTAATACTAGCCATGCGCTAGGGCTGAAATCACCCCGGCTCTCGATGATCGTCCTGGAGGGTTGTGACTTCTAGTACCTGACGGAGCGTGTCTGTGAAGTGGCCACGCGTCCGTTTGGTGGATTGGCGTGAACGGCGTCCTACTGATAAATCGGTTCCAACTTGTTCACGATGTACACGCCGCAGCGCTCGTAGCTCGCGCGTGGGCCCCTCCGGGCGGTGTCGAGGTCCACGCAGAGCCACCCCTTGTAATCAACTGATTTCAAGACGCGGTGGCAGGCGGGGAAGTCGATTTCGCCGTCGCCTAGATCGTAGATGCTGGAGAAAAATTTGGCGTCTTCGGAATCTTTGAGGTGGATCTTGCCGTTATCTTCGACGAAGTCGGCCACGGGTGTGGTCCACTTGGCGTCCTTATAGTCGGCGAAGATGATGCGGCGCTTGAATTTTTCGAACGTGACGGGGACGTTGGCGCCTGCGAGGTGGAGGTGTGCGGTGTCGGGGGCGAAGAAGACCAGCTTGGGATCGCACTTGGCGAGCAGCAGCTCGATCTCATCGGGCTTTTCCATCATCTGGCCGAGATGATTGTGCAGGCCCACGCGAAACCCCAATTCCCGGGCCATCAGGCCTGTGCGCGAGTAGCAGTCGGACAGGTGGTCGAAGGCGGGGAGGATATCGGCGCCCGGCGGGAGGCGCGCGGGTGTGAAGATTACGAGCTCAGTGGCACCAAAATCGTTCAAGATCGCCATGGCGCGGCGCGCGGCAGCATAGAACTTGTCGTGCTGCGAAGGATCCTGCGCCGGGCCGTTGAAGGAAGCGGTACACACATGCAGCTTCCGCTTTTTGACTTCCTTCAACATTTGCGAGGGCGTGAGATTGTAGGCTTCGAAGCAGTGCGGGAAATCGGTGAGGCGGATGCCGATGAAACCTGTGTCACGCATGACGTCGAGGATGTCGGTGAACGCGACGGGGCGAAAGTGGCTCCACAGGCCCAGGCTGAGGGCCCACCTGATGTTGCGGTTGGCGGGCAGTGATGCGGCGGCGCGAGTAAGGGCGGCGGATAGCCAGGCAAGAAACACACGGCGATTCATGGCCACCTACGCAACTCGGAATTTACGCACGGCGTCTTCGTCCAGATCGATGCCCAGGCCCGGCTCTTGAGGGATGGCGAGATAGCCGTCCTTGGCGCGGAGTTTCTGGCGCGTGATCTGCTCGCGCAGATTGGTTTCCTCCTCGGCCACAAACTCGCAGATAAGCGCGTTCGGAATGGAGTTTAGCCAATGAAGCGCGGCGGTCACGTTCACATAGGTTGTGAAGCCGTGGTTGGCGATGGGCAGACCGCGGTCCCAGGCAAGCGCCGCGATCTTCATGGCTTCCGTGAACCCGCCGCAACGCGTGAGATCGACTTGCACTACGTCGATGCGCCCGCGGTCCATCAAATCCAGGAATGACTTACGTTCGCTCTCTTCTTCCCCGGCGGCGATGCGCACGTGCGTGGACTCGGCGAGCTTCCGGTAACCGATGTAATCGTCGGGGCGCAGGGGTTCTTCGAGCCAGTAGATGTTGTAGTCGCCGAAGGCGCGGGCGCGCTGGAGCGCGGTTTTGGAATCCCAGACCAGACCGGCGTCGATCAACAGGTCGGCGCCGTCGCCCAAGCCCTTCCGGCCTTCACGGACCAGGCCGATGTCGGTTTTCTCATCGCGGCCCATCGGATCCCAACCGAACTTGACGGCGGTGAATCCTTGATCGCGGAAGCGGCGCGCCATCTCGCCGGTTTTCTTGGGCGTCTCGCCGAATAGCGAGCTGGCGTAGCAGCGCATTTTCTGATGGAAGCCTCCCCCGAGCAGCTTCCATACCGGCATTTTGAGAGCTTTGCCTTTGATGTCCCAAAGCGCCATGTCGATACCGCTCATGGCGTGTATTCCGACGCCGCGGCGGCCGCCGTAGATATTGGCGCGATACATTTTGTGCCAGATTTTTTCGGTCTCGAAGGGATCTTCGCCGATCACGACTTGTCCGAGCCCGGCGGCGGTGGTGTGCGAGAACGGACCGTCGATCGCACCCTTGACGGCCATGGGCGCGGAATCAACTTCGCCGATGCCAGTGATGCCGGCGTCGGTTTCAACGCGCACGATGAGCGCGTCCTGGCCGCTATCGCACTGGAGCTTGACCTCGGGCTGGCGAAGATAGAGAGCTTCAACTTTTGTGATCTTCATGGGTGAATCTGGATGATATCGTTTCGTTCGGATGGTCCGCCAGTGAGGGTAAAAGCAAGAGTCACCGCGAAGACGCAGAGACGCGGAGAAAAAAGCAAGAAAAAGAAGATCAGGGGTGGCTGCTGACTGTCACGGTGCGCTGCATAGAAGTAACGAGGGCGCAGAGAAACCTATTCGTCTCCCTTTTGCGCTACGCGCGAGATGGCGTGGACTAGCTTACGGTAGGGAATGTTTTCCGGGGTGTCGAAGGGGAACCATTCGCCGTCGCGCCAGCTGGAGTAATACCAGCGCGCGAGAAGGGCGAGATATTCCTGGCGCTGGCGCATGGCCTGCGCGGCGGGCGCGAGGGTATTGACGGCTTCGCGCAGTTTCTGATCGAGCGAGACGGGCTTGCCTTCCACGATTTCGAAGGTGATGCGCCGCGATCCCTGCCAGGCGCCGCCATGAACGAACCAGAGTTCGACGGCCTGTGGTTCGGCGGAGGCAGTGACGGCAACGCCATTGAGCCGGCCGATGTCGCGGGCGAGATCGTCGCGAAGGCCGAGCACTTCCTGAATTTTCTCGATGCGCTTGTGCTGGCGCGCTCCCTGCTCGAAATCGAGATCGGCGCTGAGGCGGTCGCGGGCAGCGGTGGCGGCGTCGAGGAGCGACCGGCCATCGGTACGAAGAAAATGGGCCACGCGATCTACTTCGTGCGAATATTCTTCGACGCTGACGACCTGCTGGCACGGGCGCAGGCACATTCCCATCTCGCCGTAGATGCAGCCGGGATGCGAAGGCGAAGGGACGAGGTCCTCCTGGCAGCGGCGCACCTGGAACAAATCGAGAAACTGCGATTCGAATTTCTCGGCCGCGGCGCGCGTGCGAAAAGGCCCGTAGTATGCGGCCGGGGCGCGGCCCAGGTGTGTGGTGATCTGGCTGCGCGGGAATTCGTTGGTGAGAATCAGCTTCACATAGGGTGGCATACGCAGACGAAGCACATCCAGATACGTTTTAGGGAAATGGCGGCGTGCAAGGTCATACATCAGGACGGCGGATTCGAGTTTCGAGCCGGTGAGCCAGTACTCGACGCGATCGGCGGTGTGGCGGAGATTCAGGAGGCGCGAGGGCGTGTCGGGCTCGCGCAGAAGGCGCAGCAGACGGCGGCGCAGCACGGTGGTCTTGCCGAGATAAGGATCGCCTGCTTTGGGCCAAAGTAAGAATACGGCAGGGCGGTTCGGAACTTCTTCGAGCGATTGGTCGAGCACCGGAAGAGCAGCCGCCACCGGAATTTCAGGCATGGTTTACGCGCGTTGGAAAAGGTCCTGGTAAGCTGCCGGAGCCAGGGGCGGGACGGCCGCAATCTGAAGATTCTCCCCAACGTGCGCGGCCCGGCTCATGCCGATGAGGGCCGCTGTGACGCCGGGTGTGGAACGCGCGAATTGGATGGCGCGCTGCGCATCGGTCGAGAGGCCGGGGAATTTCTCCGCTAACGCCGCCGGCAGATCATGCGCCAGCCGGCCCTGTAACAGCGAAGAACTGGCGACGACCGCGATGCCGGCGTGCGCGGCGCGCTCCAGAACACCATTGGTGAGCGCCTCGGGCATCGCCAGGTTAACTGGGAGTTGGATGACGCGGAAGTGATGCTGACTGCCGGCCTCGCCAGCGGCGATTTCAACGAGACGCGCCAGATCGAGTGCGTTGTGTGCGCCGGGAGGCCCGCGATAGCCTTCCCATGTGGCTGTTCCGTAGCAGCGGATCTTGCCGCTATCGGCTAGTTGTTCGAGCTTCGCGAAGGCCAGGCGGATGCGGTGCTCGAATTCCTCACGGCTTACGAAACCCAACTGCGTTTCGGGATTGTGCAGATAAAAGATGTCGAGAGTGTCCAGGCCGAGATTGGCGCGGCTGCGGTCGATCTGGTCGGCGAGGAAGTCCGGCTGCATGGAATGCATGTCGCCCACGACGTCGCCGGGCTTCAGGAAACTCGGCATGGCGCCAGGCGTCAGGAATCCGGCCTTGGTTGCGACGACCAGTTCGTTGCGGCTGGCACCGCCCGTTCGGAACAGTTCGGCGAGCGCTGAGCCGATCGACCGTTCTGATCGCTGGTGACGATAGTTGATGGCGGTGTCGAGAAAATTGATGCCTCCGCGAACGGCGGCCACGACGGCCTGGTGATAGGCGCGGTCGGTTGCCTCGTCCATGTTTCCGAGATAGGTACCGAGGCCGAGGCTGGAGATCCGGAGGCCATCAAACTCTCTGTAGAAGCCGTGGTCACGGGCGGGGCCAAACCGGGCCACCAAGCGTGCCGTCGCCTCGGCGGTAGCGAAACCGGGAGTCACATTCAGATTGTAACCGAGGGATTTATGCGGCTCATCGCGTTCACGCACGTGGGATTGCCTGCGCGCCACCACTTGGCCTAGAATCCATAGAACACATGCCCACTAGCCGAGGCCCGCATTCGCCAGCGGGCGATGGAGAGATCATTCTGGTCCTCGACGACGAGCCGGATGTGCGCAAACTGGTAGCCACCATGCTCTCGAGCAATGGCTATAAAGTGCTCACCGCCGCCAACGGAGAGAGCGCCATCAAGACATTTAAGAAGAGCAAACAACCAGTGGATCTGGTTCTGCTGGACGTCGTTTCACCGGGATTGAGCGGACCCATGGTGGCGGAGCGGCTCACGGAATTGCAGCCGGGTTTGCGCGTGCTGTTCATGTCGGGTTACGACAGCACCAACGTGGTGCAGCGCTACGTGGTGGACAAGGGATTTGCGTTGTTAACGAAGCCGTTCACGGAACGTCAACTGGCGAAGAAAGTTCGCGAAGTGCTGCACGCGAAACCGGCGGCTTGAGGCCGGGCGTGTCCGGCCCACTACTCTTCCACTGCCTTCGAATCGATCAGCTTTTTGATGCTCGCGAGGAACTCGTCGAGCGGTTTCGCGCCGAGGTCGCCATGTTTGCGGTTGCGTACGGCCACCTGGCCGGCCTGCGCCTCACGGTCGCCCACCACCAGCATATATGGCACCTTTTGTAATTGCGCTTCGCGGATTTTAAGGTTTACTTTTTCGTTGCGGTCATCGACGGTGACGCGGATGCCGGCGGCTTCGAGGCGCTCTTTCACCTGGCGGGCGTAGTCGAGCTGGCGGTCGGTGATGGGCAGCACGGCGGCCTGCACGGGAGCGAGCCACACGGGGAAGGCTCCGGCATAATGCTCGATTAGAATTCCGAAAAAGCGCTCAATCGATCCGTAAAGCGCGCGATGAACCATCAGCGGCTGGTGCGCTTTACCGTCCTCGGCGATGTATTCCAGGCCGAACCGGCGCGGCAGCGTGAAATCGAACTGGACGGTAGAGAGTTGCCAGAGCCGGCCGATCGCGTCGACAAGCTTGACATCGATCTTGGGGCCATAGAAGGCGGCCTCGTCGGCCATTACCTTAATTTTCAGACTTACCCGCTCAGCCGCGCTCTTCAAGGCCTTTTCCGCGAGCTGCCACTGGTCGGATGTGCCGTCGTACTTACCACTCGCGCCATTGTCCCAAGTGGAGAGCTCGGCCTCGCAATCGAGAAAGCCGAATGTTTTGAGCGTATCGAAGGCGAATTCCAGGCAGGCGACCACTTCCGCTTCGATCTGTTCCGGCGTGCAGAAGATATGAGCATCGTCTTGCGTAAATCCGCGCACGCGCAGCAACCCGTGCATCACGCCTGAGCGCTCATAGCGGTAAACCGTGCCCAGCTCACCCAGCCGCACGGGCAACTCCCGGTAGCTGCGTTGTTTGTCGGCGTAGATCAGGATATGGCCGGGACAGTTCATTGGCTTAGGCTGGTATTCGGCATCGTCGAGCTTCATCGGCGCAAACATGTTGTCGCCGTAGAAATTTGCGTGTCCGGACACCTCGAAGAGCTTACGCCGCATAATGTGGGGTGTGTAAACCAGTGAATAGCCGCGTTTCAGGTACTGGTCGCGCATCCAGTCTTCGATCAGCTTGCGGACGATGCCGCCCTTGGGATGGAAGAAGATCAGGCCGGGACCGGCGAGTTCCTGAATGCTGAACAAGTCTAACTCCTGTCCCAGCTTGCGATGGTCGCGCTTCTTGGCTTCTTCGAGCTTGGCGAGATGTTGGTCCAACTCCTTCTTGGTGAAAAACGCGGTGCCGTAGATGCGCTGCAGCTGCTTGTTGTGCTCATTGCCTTTCCAGTAGGCTCCGGCGATGGAGAGCAGCTTGAACGCTTTGATCTTTGACGTGGACGGCAGATGCGGTCCGCGACAGAAGTCGATGAAACGCGGGCCGAGTGTATATTCGGAGAAAATGTCGCCCGCGCGCTCGGTGATCAGCTCGCACTTCATCCAAGCGTCGGAGTACTTGCGCAGCCCCTCTTCTTTAGGGGTCATGACGCGCTCGTAGGGTAGATCGCGCGCCTGGATCTCCCACATTTTCTTCTCGATCTTTTCGAGATCCTCCTGTGAAAATGCCTCCGGCCGGTCGAAGTCGTAGTAGAAGCCGTTCTCGATGGGCGGGCCGATGCCCAGTTTGGTTTCGGGGAACAGCTCGAGGACCGCAGCGGCCAGCAGGTGGGCGGTAGAGTGGCGATAGACTTCGAGCGACTCGGGGTCCTTCGTGGTGAGTATCTGGAGGTCGGCATCCTGTTCGAGCGGCCGTGTGAGATCGTACAACTGGCCGTTAATACGCGCGACGATGGCCGCATCGGCGAGCCGCGGGCTGATGGAGCGGGCGACGTCGATAGGTCTGGTGCCGGGCTCGACCGACTGCGTTCTGCCGTCGGGCAGCCGAACGTTTATGCTGCTCATATCCGGGAAGTTTCAGCGTAGCATAGGGCATTTCCGCGCGGGGCTTTGGTGATCGCCCGTCCCGCGCTATCATAGAGGAATCCCTGGGTTATTTGCGATGTCCGCTATGAGCAGCAGCCCTATCGAAATCGACGAGGAAGCGGCGATAATCGCGCAAGCGCGTCTTGGCAATACCGGCGCGTTTAATGAGCTGCTGCGGCGGTACGAGCGCAAGATTTTCCGTCTGGCGCTGCACATCACGCAGAATCGCGAGGACGCCGAGGACGTGCTGCAGGAAGCCTTCCTGAAGGCTTACGAACACCTCGACCAATTCCAGGGTCAGTCGAAGTTCTACACCTGGATTGTGCGCATTGCGGTAAACCAGGCCCTCATGAAGCTGCGCAAGCGCAAAGCCGACCGGTCGGTTTCTCTCGATGAAACCATCGATACGGGCGAGGACAACATCGCCCGCGAAATTGCGGCTTGGGACGAGAATCCGGAGCAAAAGTATTCCCGCGAAGAGCTGCAGCGGATTCTGACGAGTGCGATCGACGGCCTGGCGCCGATCTATCGCGCTGTTTTTGTGCTGCGGGATATTGACGGACTTTCGACAGAAGAAGCGGCCGAAGCGCTGGATCTTTCCGTGCCAGCCGTAAAGAGCCGCCTGCTGCGTGCACGGCTACAGCTTCGCGAGAAGCTGACCCGCTTTTTCAAGCGCAAGGGAGATGACGCCTTTGCTTACATGTAAACAATTTCTCGAGGAACTCAGCGACTATCTGGACGAGAAGACCGATCCGCAGCTCCGGCAGAAGCTGGAGCAACATATCAGCGATTGCCCGAACTGTTGGGTGATTTGCGATACGACCAAGAAAACCATCCAGATTTACAAGGGCATGGACCCGGTGGCCATTGCGCCGGATATCCATGACCGGCTGATGGCCGCCCTCGAACAGAAGATGGCGCGCAAGACCTGAGGGTCTGAGACGCGTTCGCCCGCACCCACGCGGACGTAGCCCGCTTCTGTGCTAAAAATTTAGCATAAAGAGCTTGACTGCCCGGGCGCTCAGTGCTAAATTTTTAGCATGTCAGCCACACGATCTCCCGCGCAACTCAGCCGGCGGGAGCGGCAGATCCTCGATATCCTCTATCAGCGCGGCTCCTCGACGGCCGCCGAAATTCAGACTGGGCTTCCGGAAAGTCCCAGCTACTCCGCCGTGCGCGCTTTGCTGCGCATTCTGGAAGACAAGGGACATATCAAGCACCAGGAGCGCGGCGCGTGCTATGTCTATGCGCCGAAGGTTTCGCGCGAAAAAGCCCGGCGCTCGGCGCTGGCGCATATGATTCAGACGTTTTTCGACGGCTCGGCGGAGCAGGCCATGACGGCGCTGCTGGATGCTTCGGCGGGCGATTTGTCCCAAGAGGAACTCGATCGTCTGGCTGAGTTGATCGCGAAAGCAAGAAAGGAAGGCCGGTAATGTTCACAGCGTGGTGGGCGGTGGCAATTGCGTGGAAGGGCACGGTGGTGCTGATGGCGGCGATCGCTGCAAACGCGGCGCTATGGCGTCGATCGGCGGCCTTACGGCATATGGTTTGGGCCATGGCCCTCGGGAGTTTGTTGGTCTTGCCGATGCTTGAGACGGTCCTGCCAAACTGGGGCCCAACCAAGATGGTCTACGTCCCGGCGGCACGGGAAGTGCGCGTTGCCATCGCGAGCGTTGGTGTGGCCGCGCACCGGGCGGCCTCTCCGCGTAACGGCGTCCCCGTGGCCTTCGGCATCTGGTTGGCCGGCGCACTGGTCTGTGGCTGGCGATGGAGGCGAGGCATTGCCAAGGTGGCACGCATGCGGAGGGACGCGGTCATCCTGAACGATCATGAGGCAGTAGCTCAGGAAGTCGCGGCCGAGATTGGTTTGGATGGCCGTGTCCAACTGCTACGGAGCAGCCGGGAAATCGTGCCTTTGGCGGCGGGCATTTGGCGTCCTGTTGTCGTGCTTCCCGCGAGCGAATCCGAGTGGTCGCACGAGCGCTTGCGCGTCGTGCTGCTTCACGAACTGGCGCATATAAAAAGAGGAGACTCTCTCATGCAGGCGCTGGCGGAACTGGCTCTCTGTCTGTACTGGTTTCACCCACTGGTCTGGCCGGCGCTCCGCGGCTTGCGTGTGGAGCGGGAGCGGGCCTGTGACGACCTGGTTCTGCGGGCTGGAACAGGCGCCTCCGATTATGCCTCCCATCTGCTGGGCCTCGCGCGATCGCTGAAGCCGGCAGAGCTTTCGCCCGTCGCCATGAGTATGGCGGGAACGCATCTCGAGACACGGATACGCGCGATCCTCAATCCACGGACGAACCGGAGGTGCCTGGGCCGCGCATCCGGCTTGATGGCGTGTGTTGCCGCCGCTTGTTTGGTGGTGCCGCTGGCCGCGATGCGCCCACAGGCGGGAAATGGAGGAGTGGTTTCCGGCACTGTATACGACCCCGCAGGTGCTCGCGTGCCGGGGGCGAGCGTGATCGCGATCCAAACAGACAACGGTCAGAAACTGACAACCACAACGGATCAAGAGGGCAAGTTTTCCGTCGGACCGCTGCCGGGAGGCCCCTGGCAGATTACGGTCGAGGTACGGGGATTCGCTCCACGGACCATTGAAGGGGTTGATAAAAACCACTACGACATTACCCTGGATGTCGGGCAAATGCAGGAGACCCTCGTCGTGCGTGCCAAAGGTACTGCGGCCGTGGAAGTCGCGGAACGGCATCGCGTCCGCGTTGGCGGCAATGTGGTTCCGGCAAAGCTGGTCTCCAAAATCGACCCAGAGTATCCGGAAGACGCCCGCGCGCGCGGCATCCACGGCGAAGTAGTTCTTCGGGCCGTAATTTCGGTTCAAGGGGCCGTGCTGTCGCCGACCGCCATCTCCACGCCCGATCCTCAACTCGCCGAAGCGGCCATGAAAGCCGTGCGCGAATGGCGCTACCAGCCCTCTTTGCTGAATGGCGAGCCCGTGGAGACGGTCACCACGATAACTGTTAACTTCGAATTAGAGCCCTGATGGCGATCCGGCCGAACTTGTAGTCCCGCCGCTGCGTATACTCTGTTGGATGGGCGGGACGATGACCGAGACCTCACAAGCGGCGGAACGGGATCTGCTGGATACCATTTTCGGTCCGGCGACTGACGGGCAGACGTACCTGAACCTTCTGTACCTGCTCCTGAGCTTCCCGCTGGGCATCGTCTATTTTATTTTCCTGGTTACTGGTTTGAGCATGGGTACTGGCCTGCTGATCGTCTTCGTCGGGATACCGATACTGATTGCCGTTCTCCTGGGCTGCCGGGGGCTAGGTGCCTTTGAGCGATTGCTGTCGCGAACCATGCTTCACCTGAGCATACCGTCGCCACCACCCGCTCCGCCTTCGGAGCCTGGAGTTGTAGGTACGCTCAAAGCGCTGTTCAAGGACACCGCCACGTGGAAGAGCCTGGGCTATCTGGTGCTGAAGTTCCCGTTTGGGATTGCAGCCTTTGTGGTGCTGGTAACTTCCTTCTCCATATCCGTGGCCCTGGTTTTGGCGCCGTTGACGTATCGCACCATGCCGCTGGACTTCTGCCTGTGGCAGGTCGATACCAAGGACGAAGCCGCTGTTTGCTGCATGATCGGCGCAATTCTGCTACTGCTCTGCTTCCACCTGGTGAACGGTTTGGCGTATCTTTGGGGCCGCTTTGCACAGATGATGCTCGGCCCCGATCCACCGACCGGCCGCTAAATCGCTACTCGGCCCTCACTGGGTTGCGCAGTTCGCCGAGCCCGGAAATCTTCACCACGCATTCGTCTCCCGGCCGCAGCCAGCGCGGCGGCGTTCTCGAAAAGCCAACGCCGGACGGGGTTCCCGTGGAGACGATATCGCCGGCCTCCAACGTGAACACGCTCGAAAGGTATTCAATCAACTCTGGGATGCGGAAGATCAACTGCGACGTGTTGGAGCTTTGCAGGACCTCGCCGTTGATGATCATCTGAATGTCGAGGGCGTGGGGGTCGGCGATTTCGTCGGCGGTCACGATAGCCGGGCCGAAGGGCGCGAAGGTGTCGAAGGTCTTGCCCATCATCCATTGCGTGGTCGCCATCTGGTAATCGCGCGCGCTGACGTCATTGAGATTGGTGTAGCCGAAGACGTGATCCTGCCAGCGGTCCTTGGAAATGTAGCGGCCGCCCTTGCCAATTACGAAGGCAAGTTCGGCTTCGTAATCGGGCTTGGCCGAGAGCTTGGGCAGCACGATAGGATCCCCTGGGCCGATCACCGCGGTGGCGAACTTGGCGAAAATCGTGGGCACCTTGGGGATTTCCATTTTGGACTCAATGGCATGATCACGATAGTTCAGGCCCACGCAGATGATTTTCGGCGGGCTGGGGATGGGCGCGAGTAAGCGTGCGTCCTTAAGCGGAACAACTGCATCAGCCGGCGGCTTGGCGAGCCAGGTCTCGACTTGGCGCCGTGCCGGCAGCCCTCCTTCGATGATCGCCACCAGCGTGGGAAAACCCGCGCCCTTCAAGCCAATGACGTTGCCGCCGAGGATCACGCCCGGCTCGGCAGACCCGTTGCGCTCGAACGTTACGAATTGCATTTGAGAAGTCTCCTGAGAAGAGTGGAAAGCGGACATTGTAGCATCGCCCTCCACGCCTCTCCCCTTGACATTCTACAAAGGCCGGCATAGCCTTGTAGATTATCTAGGAGAGCTCATGAATCCCAAGGCCGATCTGTTGCAGGGCACGCTTGATCTGCTCATCTTGAAAACACTGGCGCTCGAGCCCATGCATGGCTGGGGCATCTCGCAGCGCATCCAGCAGATGTCGCAGGATGTGCTGCAAGTCCAGCAGGGATCGCTCTACCCCGCGCTGCATCGCCTCGAACAACGCGGTTGGATTGACGCGGAATGGGGCGATTCGGATAACAATCGCAAAGCCAAGTTCTACCGGCTAACCAGGGCCGGCCGCAAGCAGTTGGACGTCGAGACCTCAAACTGGGTGCGGTTGTCGGCCGCGGTCCGGCAGATCGTGGAGACGGCATGATCTGGCGGAAATTGCGTTCACTGTTTCGTAAGGATCGCGCCGACCGCGAGCTGGATGCCGAGCTGCGATTCCACCTGGAGAAGCAGATCGAGACCAATATTGCCGCCGGCATGCCCCCGGCCGAGGCACGCACCGCAGCCTTGCGCATCTTCGGCGGAGTGGAACACGTGAAGGAAGAATGCCGCGAAGCACGTGGCGTGGCTCTGGTCGAAACGCTAATGCAAGACGTCCGCTACGGATTGCGGATGATGCGGCGCAGCCCGGGGTTCACGGCGGTGGCCGTGGTGTCGCTGGCGCTGGGTATCGGGGCCAACACAGCGATCTTCAGTTTGATCAATGCCGTGATGCTCAAGATGTTGCCCGTGAAGAACCCGGAGCAGCTTGTCGTCATGAACTGGACGGCGAGGCAGTGGCCCGACATCGGTCATGATGGCAGCACTTGGGGGAAGCCTCCCGGTCCGGTTTCCGGTTCGTCGCTTTCCTACCCGGCATTTCAGCAATTGCGGACACAAAACCGGGTCCTCTCGGATTTGTTCGGGTTCGCCGATCTCGAACAGACTAACGTCAACGTCGGCGGTCACGCTGAGATTGCTAACGGCCAGCTCGTCTCCGACAACTACTTTTCGGGATTGGGTGTGCAGGCGATTGCGGGCCGCACTTTCACGGAAACCGACGATCTGCCGGGCGCCGAGCCAGTCGCCGTAATCAGTTTCCGGTACTGGGACCGCCGATTTGGTATGGATCCGGCGGCAGTGGGGAAAGCCATCGCCGTTAATGGTATGCCGTTCGTCATTGCCGGCGTAACACCGCGCGAGTTTTTCGGCCTATCGCCGGGCGACTATCCCGACATTTGGGTACCGATTTCGATGCAACCGCGAGTCGCGCCGCAGTGGGGAGGAAAAGAGAAATCCTTGCTCCTGAATCCGGGGGAATGGTGGGTCGAACCCTGGTGCCGCTTGAAGCCCGGCGTCAGCCGGCAGCAGGCCAGTGCCGCGCTCAGTGTCATTTTGCGACAGACTATGATGGCAGGTCTCTCGTCTCCACCGCCGCCTGAAAAGATCGCTTGGGTTGAGTTGCGCCTCGGCGGCAAAGGACTGGATTCCTTGCGGTCCGATTTCTCGCAGCCCTTACTCATCCTTATGTGGGTAGTTGGACTCGTGTTGCTGATTGCGTGTGCCAATGTTGCGAATCTGCAATTGGCGCGATCCACGGCGCGACGAAAGGAGACTGCCGTGCGCATGGCGCTGGGGGCTGGACGCCTTCGACTCATCCGCCAGTTGCTCACCGAGAGCATTCTGCTCGCAACGTTGGGTGGCGCGCTGGGGCTGGCGCTGGCATTTCGCGGTGGGGAACTTTTGCTATTGCTGGTGTCCTCATCGGAAAGGCCGGTAGCGCTGGATGTCCGGCCCGATGCTCACATTCTGGTTTTCTGCACTGCGCTCTCGCTAGTGACTGGCATCCTGTTTGGCTTGGCGCCGGCAGTGCGCGCCACGAGGCTGGATGTCAGCCCGGTATTGAAAGCGGGAACCGGAGGCGGATCGGACCGGCCGCGCTGGCTGCTGGGCAAAGCGCTGGTGGCGGCGCAGGTTGGTATGTCACTGCTGCTCCTGATCGGCGCAAGCATGTTCGTACGTAGCTTGCAGAAGCTGAATTCGATCGATGTCGGATTCAACCGCGAAAACCTGCTGCTGTTCGGCGTTGATGGATCGCTCAGCGGTTACAAAGATGAGCGGGCGGGCAATCTCTATCAACGCATTCAAGAGGGCATTCAAGCCCTTCCGGGGATCCGGTCGGTTAGCTTGTCGCGCCATGGCCTGATCGGAGACGGCTCATCGCAAAGCGGGATTGACATTCCCGGCTATGAAAAGCGCCCGGGTGAAGTACTGCTGGCCTGGAGCAACAGCGTCGGGCCTGGATTCTTCGAGACCATGGGAATTCCCATAGTGCTTGGCCGCGGCTTGACCATTCGCGATAACGAGACTGCGCCAAAAGTGGCGGTGATCAACGAGGTTCTGGCGCGGCGCTACTTTCCAAACCAATCGCCGATCGGAAAGCGGTTCATCTGGCACGAAAAGGACGTCGAGGTCGTGGGAGTAGCCGCTAATGCCAAATATTACGATCTGCGGCAGGAGAATCCGCCGACCATTTATGAGCCATATCTGCAATACGTTGAGGGACTTGGACGGATGGTTTTCGCGGTGCGCACGGCGAGCGATCCCTCGTTGGCCATTCGCGATGTTCGAGCCGCCATCGCCGCGGTGGATCGCAACCTGCCACTCTACAATGTGAGGACCGAGGTACAGCAGATCGACTCAGCGCTCATCCAGGAACACCTTTTCGCCGAGTTGACCAGTTGCTTCGGCGCCCTGGCTCTGCTGTTGGCCTCGATTGGCCTTTACGGCGTCATGTCCTACACCGTGGCGCGGCGGACCGGCGAAATCGGCATTCGTATGGCCCTGGGTGCAGCCAAAGGCGACATCGCGCGGATGGTGCTGCGGGAAGTGCTAGCGCTGGTAGCGATTGGCCTGGGCGTTGGACTGCCCGCCGCTCTAATGTGTACACGCCTGATCCGCAACCAGCTCTACGGCCTCAGCCTGTCTGATCCAGTCAGCATCGCGGCCGCGATTGGAGCGCTGGCGGCGGTCGCGGGTCTGGCTGGATATCTGCCCGCGCGCCGGGCCTCCCGCATCGATCCCATGGCCGCCCTGCGGCAGGAGTAACCATCGTTAACCCGCTTTTCACCGGTAACGCAACTCCCCGGCCGACGGTCTATACTAAATAGAATTCTTTGGACTAGGAGTTTGCCTGTGGGAGACGCAACCTATCAACCCCCACCGCCGCCCAGCGGTTCCGGTGGAATGAAGACCGCTATTTTGGCCGGCGCAATCGTTGCCGTGCTGGCCGCCAACGTCTATCTTTACATCCAACTGGACCGGCTTCGGACCGATATGGCCAAGTTTCGCGAGCTGGTCTTGACGGACATCACCAACCTTCGAGAGACCTCCTCGGTCACCAACCAGACAGCACGCCGGCACATCGATTCCCTGAAAGAAGAGCTCGAGACCACGCGGCGGCAAGCCAGCACTATGGCTAGCCAGGCTAAGGCTGAGGCCCTGAAGAAGGCCGACCAGATCCAGCAGCAGCTTGAAGCCGAACAGCGGAAGCAACAGCAGGCTGTAGCGGCCGAGCTCAGCCAGGTGAAGCAGAACGCCGACAGCCAGTTTGCGGCCGTCAACACGGATGTGAGCGGCGTCAAGACGCAACTGGGCTCGACCCAATCGGAGCTGCAGAAAACCATTGCCGATCTGAAGAAAGTCACCGGCGATCTGGGAGTGCAGAGCGGCTATATCGCCACCAACGGCTCGGAAATCGCCGTGCTCAAGAGATTGGGTGAGCGCAATATCTTCGAATTCAATCTGGGGAGGAGCAAGGCGCCGCAGCGCGTGGGCGACATCAGCATCACGCTGAAGAAAACCGATCCCAAGCGCAACAAGTACACCATCGAAGTGCTGGCGGATGACAAGACCACAGAGAAGAAGGACCGCACCATCAACGAGCCGGTGCAGTTCTACACGCTCAAGGCCAAGCAGCCGTACGAGATCGTGGTGAACCAGGTGGGGAAGGACAAGATCACCGGTTATCTGTCAACGCCGAAGGACCAGGTGGCGCGGAATTAATCGAGCAACTCGCCGCGCAGCACAGTAACGGCCTGCCCGCCCAGGATGACACGATCGCCATTCAGCCGGACACGGACCACGCCGCCGCGCGCCGACGCCTGGTAGGCAAGGAATTCCGTCTTGCCCAGGCGCTTGGCCCAGTACGGGGCGAGGCAGCAGTGCGCGGAGCCGGTCACCGGGTCTTCATTGATACCTGAGCCCGGCGCAAAGAAGCGTGAAACAAAATCGAAATCGCGCGTCTCAGAGCGCGCGGTCACGATAACGCCTCGCACACCGAGTTCCGACAACAGCGAGTGATTCGGCTTGAGTCCTCGCAGCACTGCCTCGGACTCCACCTCTGCGATGTAATCGAAATTGTTCTTGCCAACGTACTTCAGTTCCGCCCCCAGTGCCTCGCTCAGGTGCGGCGGCGCATCGGCTGGTTCATCGGCCTTCAACGGAAAGTCCATCTCAATCCACTCGCCGCGTTGATCCGCCGTCAGCATGCCACTGAGCGTGCGAAAGCGAGCCTGCTCACCCGGCTTCAGATGCCCGCATTCCCACAAGGCGTGCGCACTGGCAAGCGTGGCATGGCCGCACAGAGCCACCTCCAGCGCGGGAGTGAACCAGCGCAAATGGAATCGATCGCCCTCGCGCACCAGAAATGCCGTTTCAGATAGATTCATCTCCAAGGCGACCTTCTGCATCCAGGCGTCATCGCGCGGTGCAGGCAGAACGCAGACCGCGGCCGGATTGCCGGCAAATGGTCTGTTCGTGAAAGCATCAACCTGGATGATCGAGAGGGACATAGAGGTTATTCTCGCATCCGTCTCCGCGCTCGCCCCGGCCTTACAGTCACCAGGCCGGACATGTCCGGCCCCCACATCGCACACGTAGGGGCGAGGCATGCCTCGCCTGTCGGTTGGCTAATGATCGCGCTCAGTCACGAGTTCCGTGATGCCGTAGAGCGCCCGCTGGTAGGGTGATTCCGGAAACTCGGCAATCACCTGCCGCGCCTTGTCGGTGAATGCCTGCGCGCGCTCGCGAACGCGCTCAATGCCCTGGTATCTTTCGACCAACGCCAGGATCTGCCGGAAAGGCACGTTGTCATAGTGCCGGTCGGCAAGCACACGCTCCACCGCGCGCCGCTCTTCGGGCGACGTGCATTCCAGCGCATAAACCAGCGGCAGCGTGACTTTGCCCTCGCGCAGGTCGCCGCCCACAGGTTTGCCCAGCGTCTTCTCGCGCGCCGTGAAATCCAGAACGTCGTCCACAAGCTGAAACGCCATGCCCAGGTTCCAGGCGTACTCGCCCAGGCGCTCCTCGGTGGCCGAATCCGCGCCCGCCACCAGCGCGCCCAGCTTGGCGCACACCGAAAACAGGCACGCCGTTTTGCGATCCACCAGCTCCATGCAATCGGCTTCGGTGACGTCGATGCGCCCGATGCGCTCAAGCTGAATCAGCTCACCCTCCACCATCATCTGGGTCAGCCCGATCAACAGGTCGAGAATGTGAAAATTGCGCTCGCGCAGCGCCATGTGGAAGGCCTGCATGTAAAGCCAGTCGCCACCCAGCACGCACGTATGATTGCCCCACTGCACATTGGCCGACGGCCGCCCGCGCCGCGTCTCAGCGCCGTCAATCACGTCGTCGTGCACCAGCGTGGCCGCATGAAGCATCTCGACGACCGCGCCCAACCGGATCGCGCTCTCGCCGCCATCGCCGATGAGTTTGGAGGAAAGCAGCAGCAGGGAAGGCCGCAGCCGCTTCCCGCCCGCTTCCTGGAGATATTGGCCGATGGCCGTGATGGCATCCACCGACGCCACCGATTCCCGGCTGATCTCTTTTTCCACGCGCTCCAGGTCGTCGCGAACCAGCTCGAACACCTCGCGCGCGGTAACAGCCTGGCCCAGCTTGCCGAATCCCATCAGAATGACACCAGTGTACTGGTTAGATGGTTCGGGGGGCAAACGAGTCGCGGGGTGTTCTACCACTACGTTGGCGACTCCATACCTTTTGCCCACATTTTTCCAAGCACACCATTTTCCGATTCGAAATCCTCAGCACACCCAAAACAACCGATCTAAAATTTTCACGATCAAATTTTCTCCTGCCTCCGCTCGCTTCGCGCGCCCACGGCAGCAAAAGTTTTGTGCATCGAAAAACGCGCGGCAATTTTTTCGACTGGGGGTTCCGGGTTGGCTCGAAGTCGTGAACTTTCCGATATGCCCGTCTATCGTCCACAAATCGTTTTTGGGCGAGGCAGTAGCGTCGGTAAACACTGCGCGACTTCTGGCGGACACATCTCCTTGCTAACGGCTGAAGCAGATGTGGATCGTGACCAATTTGCGGTCAACGAGAAACCATTCACGTCGTGTCGCTCGGAACGGCGAGCTAACTTCTCCGAAGCGCTCCAGCATCCGATGGTACGAGTTCGCAAATGCCTCAGCGCGCTCCAAACAGGGTTTGAAGTCGAATGGATCGTTTTCTGGAATCCTCGGAATACTCTCGGCGTAGCTAACCGTGATGAGATCGGAGCCGGGGACCGAGGCGTCGGTGAAATCGAACTCGCTGTAGAGTTCTTCAGGGCGCTGCTGCGCTAAGTGAGCCAAGTCCTCAAGACTCGTTCCACCGGGAGTGCGGAGTTCCTCGACCGACGGTGGCCGCTCACCGTCAAGGCCGTTATCTGCTTCTTCGGGTGACAGAAGGGCCAGGGTGATGAAGGCGGTGGCGACGTTCCCAGCTTCTCCCAGGAGTCTCCACCCTTGGCACAAAATTGACACCGCTGGGCTCGGATCGGACGAGACCAACTTGGACATCCGCTGGGTCGCCACGGACGCTACCCTTTCGTAGAATGCGTGAAAGTCGGCCGGGGGACCTGCGGCCGATATGCCTCGTTTGAATCCGACCGAAACGCGATAGCCTGGTTTCACGGCTGGCCGCAACATGTCTGCCCAAGTGGTGAAGACGATGCCCTTCAACCAGATGTTGATAGAGGGGTCGAGTTCGCCATCACATCCTGGCAGCATGAACTTTTGTTCCATTGGGCTTTAGAGTAACCTAGCGGTGTTGCGGCTTGCAGCAAGCCGGTCGGGATCGCCGTCGCCCCGGAACATGCCAGATCGCGAGTAACGCTGCAAGTGTTTACAGATCCTGTCCCACTGGACAAAAAGTGCGCTTCCCTTCCATCTCGAAGGGCTGGAGCCGTCCTCGGGCCGTCGAAGTTGGTGGTAAGCCCGTTTACCGCTCAGAAGGTGTGAACCTGAGCGGTCCGCGTGGAGGCACGGTAGGATTGTGGTGCATATGAGAGCATTTGAAATTCACCTGAATGGTAAGAAGCTCTGTGTTGCGGGCATGGAGCATGGGTCACTGCTTTTTAGCATTGTGTGTTCGGAGAACAAGAAGGACCGTGGTGCAGTTGGGTTGGGCATGACCGGCCTCAAACTTAATCAGGAAACGGTTCGCTGGCGGCAGCGCACGTTGCAGTTGAATGACGAGGTAGGGATTAGGATTGTAGAGGCCGACGCTGTGGACAAGCCCAAGGTATTGCAGCCAGCCTCACGCGACACGAGAAAATACGAAAAGGCCGCGGTCCGTAGGTTGGCGAAGGAGTTCGGGTGGACAGTCCAGACTGGGAAAGGTGGGAAGAAGGCCAGATGACGCATCGAAACAGCGACGAGTTGTTCAAACTGGCCGTCGCAAGCACTTTCCGGTATGCCCGTTTTTCGGAGGGGAAAGGGGACAGACGCAATTGCGCAATCCCATCAGAATGACACCAGTGGCCTCGTTAGATAGCTCCAGTACCAGAACACTCCCGTCACATTACCTCAGATTCACCTGCATCCGTTCATACCCTTGCTTCGCCCCCTGAAATTCCAGTTGTAACTTTAACGCCTCGTTGTATTCATCCGCTGCTTGCTTGGCATCGCCGGGCTGCGAGCCACTCGCCACTCAGGTTAAATCGGGACTTGCTTGTGATGAAGGTCACACTTTACAATTGTGTCGGTTCGTCAGGGGGCCCTATCCAATCCACATTTTGCATTTCCTCGATTCACAGATACTTCACGCCGGGCCGGAATCTTGCGCTGGCTTGCTTCCTCCTGACACACCAGTTGCCGGGAGCCAGCCATGCAACGCCGAACAGCTCACCCATACGTGTAGCCTCTGATTTTCCAGGCGCCGACGTTGGCGAGCAGATCAATGCGGCTTACGCCGACCTGCCCGAACAAGGTGGGCAAATCACCCTCACCGCGGGTGGCTCCTTCTCGAAGCCCATCGTCTTCGGCACAAATAACAAGCCCGTGTTGTTAATCGGTGTGCCCGGGGATGTCGTCAACTTGATCTACACCGGGACCATCGGGACTGCCATTACCTTCGACTATGGGACCGGGCATCGGATGGGCCACGGCTTGCGTGATGTCACTCTTACCGGCCCTGGCGATGCCACGGACACCGTCGGAGTGAGATTCGGCGGAAGCAATGGGGCGGAGGGAATCACTTTTCGGGATTTCAAGATTCAGAGCTTTGGAAGAAACCTGGAAATGGGATCACACACGTGGCTGGCCTACTTCGAACATGGCTTGATTCGCAACGGCGGCGTTAACGTGTTGCTCCCGGCCGGCTTGGCCCAAGCTGGTGAGCAGATCGTCTTCAATCACGTGACTTTCGCGGATGCTCCACCTCCCCATCTGAACAGTGTTTGGATACAGGGCGGTGGGCAGGAGGTGATCTTTCGCGATTGCTCGTTCGATCAGGCGCAATTGAGAATCGGGGACGGCGGTCAAGCCGCAGCGCAAGTGGTAGTGAGCGGATCCCATTTCGAGAACTCGAACTACATGCTGGCAGGCTCGGTCAACTATGACTACGTCACCGTGGACAATCACTCCGGAAATCTGCTGCGCATCACCGACAGCTACTTTCTTCAGGACGCGCCGTCAAATGGCCCCTCACGGTTCCTGATGGTCAACGGTGGAACGGTTTTCCTCTGCGGCGTGGGCATGTATACCCCCGCCGGTTCTCCCATGCAACATTTTGCCACCTTGGCCAAGACGGCAACCATCGATGCCTACGGATTCAGCGACCTGAGCGGATACATCACCGGCTCACCGTTCGGATATTGACGCGCCACCTGATTCCCGTCACCCCATCCATTCCGGGTTATGCGCCGTGCCGTCGAATTGCGAGGTCGTCTTGAACGGCTCGAACTGGCCGGTCTCGGCCGGCTTCGCGGTCTTCGCCAGCAGCTTGGAAATCTCCGCCTCGCTCATCGGCTGGAATTTCTCAACCGCCTCGAAGGCCTGCTCCAGGCGGTCCATCGATTCGCACCCGTTGATCACCACCGACGTCGGCAGGCTCAGCGCATAGTGCAGGCACTCCATCGGGGTCACCACGCCGCTCTTCAACACGTTGCCGTCACCCATCGGTTTCATTCCCAGCACCGCGATCCCTTCCTTCACCAGGCGCGGCATCACCTGATGCCCGAAGCTGCGGAAATGCGCGTCCATCACATTGAGCGGCATCTGGCAGGCGTCGAAATGAAACTTATGTTGGGCCGCCAGATCCAGCATCCGCAGATGCACCACCGGATCTTTGTGTCCGGTGAATCCGATGTAGCGAACCTTGCCCGCCTTCTTAGCCGCGAGAACAGCCTCTAGGGCCCCGCCCTCCGCGAAGAACCGATCGGGATCTTCCAGGCGGATGTTCTCGTGATACTGAATCAGATCGATACGGTCCGTCTGCAACCGCCGGAGCGATTCGTCGATCTGCTTCGCCGTCGCTTCTTTCGTGCGCCCGTCAAATTTCGTCATGAGGAACGCCTTCTGGCGATATCCATCACGGAGAGCCTTGCCCATGCGAACTTCGCTCTCGCCATCGTGATAGTCCCAGCAGTTATCCAGAAAGTTCATACCGCGGTCCAGCGCGCTGCGCACAATTCGCACGCCCTCCTCCGCGTCTTTTGGCATTCCGATGTGATAGCCGCCGAGTCCGATGGCGGAAACTTTCTCGCCCGTCGCGCCCAGCTTTCGATAGATCATCCAGCTCTGCTCCTTTCCGTTTGCCCTATTCTCATCCCATGGCCGCCAGCAGTTTGATGGCCTGCGAGTGCGCCATGACGACGTTTGGATCGCGCTGTAACGCTTCCAGGTAATGCCGCCGGAATTCGCCGCCATTTTCCGCCGGCGCCACCAGCTCACGCGCCTTTGCCAAAAAGCGTTCGGCGTCCACGGACGTGACGGCGAGCTCCTTGGCGTCCAGCGCCTCATCGATCAGCACCACCAGCTCCGAGAGTTCATGCAGCCACGCAAACCACGGATCGTGCAGCACCAGTTCCAGCAACTGGCCCCGTGAGCGGATGCGTGCGATGTCGCGATCGTACGACGCCGATTCCGAATCCAGCAGCGTCTTATGCAGCCGCAGCAGCTCGTTGCGCAAATCGGTCAGGCGCTGGCGAATGCCATCCGGCGATGAATCGGGCGCGAGCATCGTATTTTCCACCAGCGTAGCGTGTTTCGCGCCCACTGGGCGTTGCCCCGCACCTCGTGCCCGTGCGTAATCTCCCTATTCGGCGGCGGCCCGCGCCCGGTTGTCTTCCATTTGGCGCACGCGGTAATAACCGCCCGCCAGCCCTGCCGGGATCGAAAGAAACATCAGCGCGATCGAATACCACAGCGGCTGTGTCGCCGGGTAGTATTGGACTTCGAGAATGCTGGCGGCCACCGAAAGCGCCGACAGGCCGAGCGCATGCTTCATTTCCGACCGGCCCGCCAGCAGCGCGGTCGTGTACCCGCCCAGGGCGATGAAGAAGAATCCAGTGCCCAGCCGGTATCCGAAGTACGCCGGATCCGGCGGCTCGCCCGGCTGCGGCATGAGATCCGGCGCGACCGCCGTCAGAATCGTGTCACCGCCCAATTGCGACACGAGCATGACCACATACCCCAGCATGAGCGCCAGCAGGCTGCGCAGCATCAGCGATTATGATACCTGAGCCCACCGCCGATGCTTTCTTCTGGTTGGCGGGTATGCGCGCCAACGAAGGCAGTGTTTCCCGCAACCGCGTCACTCTATTCGTCGCGCAAAGCAACGGCGGGATCGATGCGGCTTGCACGGGACGCGGGCAGAAGGCATGCAATCACTGCCACGGTCCCGAGAACTCCGGCTGCGGCGGCGAACGTCAGGGGATCCGTGGCGCTGACATCATAAACGAGCGTTGCCATCATCTGTGTGAGCGCCAGTGCGGCAGCGGTTCCCAGCAGCATCCCAAAAATAACCAGCAACATTCCGCTTCGCACCACCATGCGAACCACTTCGCTTCGTCCGGCTCCCAGCGCCATGCGGAGACCAATTTCCCGCCTGCGCGTGGAAACGCTGTACGACATGACGCCATAAATTCCGATCATGGCAAGAGCCATCGCGATTCCGGCGAAGATCGTCATCAACCATCCCGTGAAACGTGGCCGCGCCGTCTCCTGGCCGATCAAATCCTCCAGCGTGCCTGCGTCGTAAATCACTATCGAGGGTTCCGTTTGATTCAGCGTTGTTCGAATGGCCGCAAGCATGGCCGCCGGCTCGAGGAAAGTTCGGACCAATACGCTGAAGTCGCGCGAGCGCTCGTTGAACACCTGAAAAAGGTCCGGGTCGGCCGTCGGATTCTGGGGTAATCCGCGATACTTCAATTCCCGCACCACGCCGACAATCGTCAGCCATGGCCTGGGGGAATTCAAGCCGCCCACCTTAATTCGCTTTCCGATAGGATCTTGTCCGGGCCAAAAGCGCTTGACCATGTTCTCAGTCACAATGGCAACGTTCGCATTGCCGTGGATCTTGTCTTCCGAGAATGTGCGCCCCGCAAGAATGGGCGTGCGGAGCGTGTGGAAGAACGCCGGCGACACACGATGAAAATACACGCGGGGCATGGCCTGCGCGTTCATCGGCGCCTGGCCTTCCGCTGTATAGAAAATCGCGCTGCTTGGGCTCAGCGGCGCATCCGACGCAATGCTCGTGGATTCCACCGAAGGCAGTGCGGAGAGGCGCTGCAAAATGTCGTTTGCCGCCACGATCACTTTTGCGTCGGATTTACCGTCCGCATCGGGACCACCAGAAGGTGCGAGTTCCGGCAGGCTCACCCTCAACTGGACCACATGGCTTGGATCGTATCCGGGGTTGATCGCTGCCAGATGATGCAGACTGCGGATCATGAGACCCGCCCCAATGAGCAGCACCAGGGAAATCGAGATTTCAGCCACCACGAGTGCATCCCGGAAACGGGCGCTCCGTCGCCCTCCGGTTGACCGCACGGATCCCCGCCTGAGAGCTTCATCAAATCCCGCGGTGCGTACCTGAGCGGCGGGTGCAAGCCCGAGCGCTACGGCCACTACGCAGCAAATCAGGATGGTGAACAATCCGACTCCCGCATCCATCGACGGCTGAACGTAGCTGGGAAACTGGAGAGGCGTAAAGGCCATCAACGCGCGGATACCGTAATGCGCCAGCACGAGTCCGGCCAGACAACCGCACGCCACCAGCACTGCGCTTTCCGCCAGAAGTTGCCGTAGCAATCGGCCGCGGCTGCCGCCCAAGGCCATACGCATCGCCATCTCGTGCTGGCGGCTTTCCGAGCGCGCGAGCAACAGGTTCGCGACATTCGTGGCGGCGATGAGCAGGACAAAGCCGACCGCGGCGAGCAGAACCACGAGCGGCCTCCGTAGCTCGCCGAAAGTTTCCCGATCGAGCGGGCTGAGCTCCACGGCGCGAGCCTCGTTGGTAGCCGGATAGGCCCGGGCCAGAGTCGTCGAAATGACATCCATCTCAGCTTGTGCCTGCACAAGCGACACTGCGGGCTTCAGCCGCGCCAGTACTCGAAACCCGCGGCTTCCACGCTCGTTGAAGTCCGCCGCGCTGCCTGCCATGAGAAACGGCGCCCACACCTCCGCCTCGTCTGTCAGACCACGGAAACCGGGCGGCGCTACTCCGACGATCCTGTAAAGCCGGCCATCCACCTGAATCGACCGCCCGACGATTCCAGGATCGCCACCGAAGCGGCGCTTCCAGGCGCCATCGCTCAGAACGGCCACCGCATCACGCTGCGGCGCCTGGTCTTCCTCGGGACGGAATGTCCGGCCGAGCGTTGCTTTGATTCCGAGCAGAGAAAAATACGGCTGCGAAACATATTCGCCGGGAATCCGCTCGGGCGTACCGGCGCCCGTGAGCGTAAACTGCGCTTCGTCAAAAGCTGCCATGCCTGCGAACGAGTGATTGCGGTCCCGCCAATCCCGGTAATCCGGATAGGAAGCTCCGCGCCGCTCCACACGGACACGTTTCACATTGCCCCAAAGGATCACCAGGCGCCCGGAATCCAGGTATGGCAGAGGTCGCAGAATGGCTGCGTTCACGACACTGAAAATCGCGGTGTTGGCGCCGATGCCCAGTGCGAGAGTGAGAACAGCCACGGCGGCGAAGCCTTTGTTCTTGCCCAGCACACGGACGCCATAGCGCAGATCGTGCCAAAGCGTTTCCAGCCATATGAACGTCTGCATTTCGTTTCGAGTCTCCTTCAGCACAGTGGGATTTCCGAACTGGCGGCGGGCTGCGTAGAGGGCTTCGTCGGGCATCATCCCGCGCGCGACGAAGCGCTCTGCCAGCATGCGTACGTGCGCGTCTATTTCCTCGTTAAATTCTGACTGCCAGCGATCGCGGGCCCAAAGATAGCGCAGCTTGGAGAAGAGGCGCCAACGCCGTGCCACGGGTCACCTCTGAGTAGAAAGGCGCAGGAGCCGGCCGATAGCCCCTGCAATACGATGCCAGTCCTCAGCCTCGCGCGCCAGCTGTTTGCGCCCGCTCTTGGTGATGGAATAGAATTTCGCGCGACGATTGTTTTCGGACGCACCCCATTCCGCGGTGATCCAGTGCTGCTGCTGCAAGCGCAAGAGCGCTGTGTAGACGGTGCCCTCGTTCAATTCCAGCGCCGATTCGCTCACCTGCTCGATGCGGCGGGCGATGCCGTATCCATGCAGCGGCCCCAAAGCATCCAGCGCCTGAAGAATCATGAGATCGAGGGTGCCCTGGAGGATGTCGGTCTTCTTAGGGCTATTCTTGCCTTCTATTGACATTCCAAGGGAACGTTATCACATGCCCCTATGGAATGTCCAGAGAAGAAACGCGTTACTCGCTGCGGATCACTGTGATCGGATCCACGCGAACCGCACGCGCGGCGGGCAATAGACTGCCCACGAGTGTCATCAGCGCGCACAGCCCGATGGCCGTCAGGAAGGTGAACGCGTCACCCGGCTTCACGCCCGCCAGCAGTGCTTCCATCTCACGGCCCGCCGCGTAGGCCACGATCGCGCCAAGCGCGACGCCCGCGGCCGCCAGAGCTACACCTTGCCTGAGCACCATGCGGAGAACATCGCTCGAACTGGCCCCCAGCGCGATCCGCACCCCGATCTCATGCAGCCGTTGCGACACCGCAAACGAGAGCAAACCGTGGATGCCGATTCCCGCCAGCAGAATCGCCACCGCGGCGAACGCCCCTAATATCCGCAGTTGCAGCGACCGTGACGCCGTCTCGTCCTCCACAATTTCGCTCATCATGCGTACATCTGAAATGGGCTGCTCGCGATCGGCGCTTTGCACGATCCGGCGGATGGCCGGCAATAACGACCCGGCAGTCATAGATGACCGCACCACCAGATCCTTCGGAGTGTAAGGGAAGAAATAGCCGTCCGGGACCTGTTGATAAGGGAGATAAACCTGCGGCTCACTGGGTCTCTCGAGCCCGCGCACCCGGACGTCACCCACCACTCCCACCACCATGCGATCGTGAAACCCAAACTTGAAGTGCTTGCCGAGCGGATTCTCGCTGGGCCAGTACCGCCGCACAAACGACTGGCTCACCACCGCCACAAACGGCATGTCCGAGGTATCCGCCTCGTCCACGTCCCGGCCGAGGTGGAGAGGAATCCCCAACGTCACGAAAAACCCAGGCGTCACAAATCGCATGCTGGCGGAGTTTGATTCGGCGCGATCCAGAATCTCCTGGTCGATGGAGACGGGCCAAATGCCGCCGCGCCAAACCATCGGGAGAACGCTGATATAGGCTGCGTTCGCAACCCCCGGCAACTGCCTGACGCCCGTCAACACCTGCTTGTAAAACTCCTCGCGAGCCGCGGTTTTCAAATACTTCGGCCACGGCAGCGCCGTGCGCATCGTCAGAACGCCGTCCGTCCGGAAACCCGGATCAGTCGATTGCAGCCTCCAAAGCGCCCGCATCAGCAATCCGGACGACACCAGCAGGACCACCGAAGCCATCACCTCGGCGATCACCAGTGCGGATCGCACTCGCTCCCTGCGCCCGCCACCCGCGCGAACGCCATCCCGCAGCCCGCCAAGATCGACGCTGCCGCCGGTCCGGAGCGCAGGAATCACGCCGAATGCAATTCCGGTCAGGAAAGTGAGCAGCACGGCGAACGTCAACACGCGCCAGTCAACCGATGGTGTTTGCGCAATGGGCAGCGACATGGGCACTAGCTTCCCCAGCAACGGAATCGAGCCAAGCGCGCCCAGCACCCCCATGACGCCGCCAAAAACAGCCAGCACCAGGCTCTCCGTCACCAATTGACGGACCAGCCTCTCGCGGCCCGCCCCCAGCGCGGTCCTCACGGCCAGTTCCTTCTTTCGGGCGAGACCTCGCGCCAGCAGAAGACTGGCGAGATTCGCGCAGACGATCAGCAAAACGCAGATGGCGGCGCCACTGAGCGCCACCAGCAGCAGACGCGAACTTTCCGACAACTCCTCATGCAGGGGGTTGACTGTCGCGCCATGCTGCGCCATCTCCTTCGGATACTGGTGCTGCAATTGCGCCGTGATGACGGCCATTTCGGACCGCGCCTGCGCCACGGTCACTCCTCGCCGGAGCTTGGCGATAACCCCGAAGTAATTGTTGTTCCGGTCTTCAAAACTTGCGTCGTCCCGGACCTGCAGCGGGGTCCAAAGCTCTGCACTGCGATCCGGGAAGTGGAAATCGCGCGGCATGATCCCGATGACGGTCAACGGCGCGCCATCCAAGACCACCTTCCGCCCGATCACGCCTGGATCTGCTCCGAACACCGTCTGCCACAGACCGTAGCTCAAGAGCACCGTTCCGGGTGAGTCGATACGATCATCGGTACTGTTGAAGGGCCGCCCTGCCAGCGGCTGGATGCCTAGGAGCGGAAATACGTCGGAACTTACGCTCGCAGCTTCCAGGCGTTCCGGATCGCCTTGGCCCACCAAATTCACAGAAGTTGACACATAAGCGCCCATCGCTTCGAACGAATGGCTCATGCGCTTCCAATCGCGATACGTGACCGGAGACAGTTCCATCCGCGAATAGCCCGGCAGCCGCTCATACAGTTTGACCAAGCGGTCGGGGTCCGAGAACGGCAGCGGCCGGATAAGCACGAAGTCCGTCACGGTGAATACTGCCGTGTTCGCCCCCACACCGAGCGCTACTACCAGAATCGCCGTGAGCGTGAAGCCGGGTGTGCTCGCCAGCGTGCGCGCCGTGTATCGCAGATCCTGCCGCAGAATGTCCCAGTGAACCGCGAGCGCGTTGCCCACGACCTCGAAAACTGTGGAGGTCCACAGCGTCAATGCCGCGAGGGGTCCTCGTGCTTCCTGCTCCCTCCGGGCGAAGATCGCGCGCATCTCTGGGCCATACTCGTTGCGAAAGGCCGCCGGATAGAGATGAAGTAGAAGATTATAGAGCCGCATCACGCCCTCCCCGGAACGAAGCCGCTGACTCGAGCGAGTTTGACCAGCCGCGTGAGCCGCCTGGCCTCCGCACGTGCCACCTCCGATCCGAAAGCAGTGATGCGGTAATATCGCCGGCGTTCGTCGTCCAATTCCGGCGCCGGCCGCTCCCGCGTCTCCACGATCAGCCCCTGCTCCAGCATGCGCTGGATGGAGCGGTACAATGTGCCCGCGCTCAGCTTCAGCGCGCCATCCGTGCGCGCCGCCACCCCCTGGATGATGGCGTACCCATGCCGGTCCTCCTCCGCCAGCGCCAGGAGAATGTGAAACGTCGCCTCAGGGAGAGGAAGAAATGAATCCGCTCGAAGCCGTTCGTCCGCCATGCCCAATTATACCCACAGTGGATATATTGTCAATGGGTATAGTAGGGACTGGCGCCTACTTCCGTTCTTGCGCGTCCACAACCGCAATCGCCGCGACATTAACGATGTCGTTGACTTCCGCACCGCGTTGCAGCACGTGCACGGGATGGCTCATGCCCATCAGGATCGGCCCGATAGCCTCGGCTCCGCCGATACGCGCCAGCAGCTTGTACGCCACGTTGCCCGCTTCCAGGTTCGGAAAGATCAGGACATTCGCGCCGCCCTTGAGCGAGCTGAACGGATAATCGCGCTCGATAATCTCGGGTGTGACCGCGGTATCGGCCTGCATCTCGCCATCCACCATCAGGTTTGGTTCGCGGTTGTGTAGCAGCTTCACGGCGCGCGCCACCTTTTCCGCCAAGGGATGCCGCGTGCTGCCGAAGTTCGAAAACGAGAGCAGGGCCACACGCGGCTCGAGACCAAACCGGCGCGCGATTTCGGCCGCGCATATGGCGATCTCCGCGAGGTCTTCCGACGAAGGCTCGATATTGACCGTGGCATCCGCCAGGAAATAAATGTCCCCGCGCGGCGTAATCAACATGTAAACGCCCGAAACCCTGCGCAGGCCGGGCCGCACCGCAATTACTTGGAGCGCCGGCCGAATGGTGTCCGGATAGTGTTGCGTCAACCCCGCAACCAGCGCGTCCGCCTCGCCCGCCCGCACCATCAGCGATCCGAAGACGGTGTGCTGTAGCGCCGCCTGCTCCGCCTCGTGGCGTGTCAGCCCCTTCCTCTGGCGCAGTTGGTAGAACTCTTCCACGTAACGATCCCGGTCGGGTGAATGCGCGGGGTCGATGATCCGCATCGAGCTCTTATGCAGATGCAGGTTCGCCATTTTTTCGCGGATCACCGCCTCACGTCCCAACAAAATCGGCGCCGCGATCTTCTCCTCCACCAAAATCTGGCTGGCCCGCAGAATCTTGTCCTCTTCCCCCTCCGGAAACACGATGCGCTTGGGCTCCCGTTGCGCTTTGTGGATCATGATGCGCATCACTTCGCGCGACTTGCCGAGACGCCGCTCGAGCTGCTCGCGGTACTCGTCCATGTCGAGCACCTGCTGCGCCACGCCGGTTTTGATCGCGGCCTCCGCCACCGCCGAGGCCTCCCACACCAGCACCCGCGAATCAAACGGTTTCGGAATCAGATACTCGCGTCCGAACTCCATTTGCTCCAGTCCATAGGCGCGGCGCACCGAATCCGGCACGTCTTCTTTGGCCAATGCCGCCAAGGCGCGCGTCGCCGCCAGCTTCATCTCGTCGTTGATCGTCGTAGCCCGCACATCCAGCGCCCCGCGAAAGATGAACGGGAACCCAAGAACATTGTTCACTTGGTTGGGATAATCGGAGCGTCCGGTCGCCACAATCGCATCCGGCCGCGCGGCCATGGCAACGTCGTAAGCGATCTCCGGGTCAGGATTGGCCAGCGCGAAAACAATCGGCTTTTCCGCCATCGTTTTCGCCATCTCCGCCGTCACGCAATTCGCGGAAGACAAACCGAAGAACACGTCGGCACCGCGCAGCGCCTCGGCCAGTGTGCGTGCCCGCGTCTCCACGGCGAACATCTCCTTATACGGGTTCATCCCCTCTTCACGGCCGGAATAGATGACGCCGTGGGTATCGCACATCAGAATGTTCTCCCGGCGGACCCCCAGCCGCACGTAGTGCTTGGCGCAAGCGATGGCGGCGGCTCCGGCGCCGTTGAATACCACACGAACCTGGCCGATGTCCTTCCCGGCAATCTCCAGGGCATTCAGCAGCGCCGCGGCCGATATGATGGCCGTGCCATGCTGATCGTCGTGGAACACCGGGATTTTCATGGTGCGCCGCAATTCCTCTTCGATCAGGAAGCATTCCGGCGCCTTGATGTCCTCGAGATTAATGCCACCGAAAGTCGGCTCGAGCAGTTGGCAAGTGCGGATGACCTCACGCGGATCGTGCGTCGCCAGCTCGATATCGAAAACATCGATATCCGCGAAGCGTTTGAACAGCACGCCCTTGCCTTCCATGACCGGCTTGCCGGCGAGCGGCCCGATATTGCCCAATCCGAGCACAGCCGTGCCGTTGGTCACCACCCCCACCAGGTTTCCTTTGGACGTGTACTTGTAAGCGAGGCTGGGGTCGCGTTCGATGGCCAGGCAGGGCACCGCGACCCCGGGAGTATACGCCAGGCTTAGGTCACGTTGCGTGAGGCAGGGTTTGGTCGGACGGATCGCCACTTTGCCCGCAGGCGCCGCGGCGTGGTATTCCAGGGCATCTTCGTCACGCAGCTTCATTCGTTCTCCTCAACGCGACGTGGCGCGAGAGAGACGCGCTTTAGCCGCTATTGGACGTCGTCGATGTTCACACCTTTGGTATCGCCGTATGACGCCCACTTGATGAAGGCGATGACGTCGGCCAATTGCTGAGCCGTGTATCCAGCCGACTCCGGCGGGTGTTTCCAAACACTATTGTCGCCGACCGTAGCGATTTCGCTACGTTCCAGTTTCCGCAGAGCCGGCGGCGTGACACTGAGGTCATAATACTGCGCCGTCGATGCATCCTGCGCAACGGGCATTCCCGGGAACTCCGTGCCATTCTTCAATTTCACGTTCTGCACATATTCGGTGCGACTGGCGCGAACGGCCATCAGAATGGCGCGCGGGCCCAGGCGAGCGAGCTTGGAAAGATCGGGGCCTACGGCCGTACCCTGCTTTGCCAGCGAATGGCAGGTGCCGCAGTGTTTGGCGTTGGTTTCATCGAAAAAGAAGGCCTGACCGCGGGCCGCCTGCGCGGGTGGTTTCGTGTCAGCCGCCAGCGCGCACCCCGCAATGAACAGGACCGGCCAGATTCGAGTCATATTTTGCCTCCAAGTAAGGCGTCAGCACCACAGGTGCCAGCACGCATCTGCAACAAAATGTGCGATTTCCTCGATATGTCTCTCACGGAAATTGGGGCATATCACCCAACTCGGTTGCTGTCGCACCTCTATAATGGTCCCTATGTGTGGAATCGTCGGCTATGTGGGTACCCGCAAAGCCGTTCCCATCATTCTGGAAGGGCTGAAGCGCCTCGAGTACCGGGGCTACGACTCGGCCGGCATCGCCGTCTACTGCGATGACGAAACTCTGGGAATTCGGCGCGCTTCGGGCAAGCTCCACAACTTGGAGGAGGTCATCCGCCAGGATCCTTTGGAGGGCCGATACGGGATTGGGCACACACGCTGGGCGACGCATGGCCGTCCCACCGAGGAAAATGCGCACCCGCACAGGGACTGCAAGGGCGACATCGTTGTCGTCCACAACGGCATCGTCGAGAATTACCTTGCGCTCAAGCACCAACTGGCGTCCGAGGGCCACGTTTTCAAGACCGAGACCGATACCGAGGTCATCGCCCACCTTATAGAAAAGCACTTCAAGGGAAACCTGGAAGAAGCTGTTCGCGCGGCGGTGAAGCAGCTGACCGGTGTGTTCGCGCTGGCGGTGCTGGCACGGACCGATCCAAATAAGATCGTCGCGGCGCGCTCCGGGCCGCCGGTAGTCATAGGCCTCGGCGATGGCGAATATTTCGTGGCATCCGACGTCCCGGCCATCCTGCATCATACGCGCGACATGTTCTTCCTGGCCGACGGCGACATGGCGATGCTGACGCCGGAGGGCGTGCATCTGAGCGATTTCGACGGACGGAGAGTCAACCGCCAGGTCTCGCACATTCTGTGGGACCCCATCATGGCGGAAAAGGGCGGCTACAAGCATTTCATGCTCAAGGAAATTTATGAGCAGCCGCGTGCCGTTCGCGACACAACGCTGGGCCGCGTGGGGCAGGAAACGGGCCGGATATTCCTGGACGAGATGGACATCTCGCCCAAGCATTTTCGCGAGTTCCGGCAGGTCCGGATCATCGCCTGCGGCACGAGCTGGCACGCCGCGCTGGCGGGGAAGTTCATGATCGAGAAACTGGCGCGCATGCCGGTCGAAGTCGACTACGGCAGCGAGTTCCGCTATCGCGACCCGATTCTCGGAGCAGACACGCTGACGGTGGTGATTTCGCAATCCGGCGAGACGGCGGACACGCTGGCGGCGCAACGCGAGGCCAAAAATAAGGGATCGAAGACGCTGGCCATCTGCAACGTGGTGGGGTCGATGATCACGCGCGAGGCTTCGGGCACCATCTATACGCACGCGGGTCCGGAGATCGGCGTAGCTTCCACCAAGGCGTTTACATCCCAGTTGACAGCGCTGTTCATACTGGCCATGTACCTGGGCCAGACACGCGGCGTTCTCGACGAAGGCAAATCGCGGTGCCTGGTGCAGGAGCTGCTGCACATTCCGGCGAAATTGGAGAAGGTGCTGACGCACGATCCGGTATTCGAAGAATTGAGCCGCAAGCTTTTTCGCGCGAAGGATTTTTTGTTCCTGGGTCGCGGAATCCACTTCCCTATGGCGCTCGAGGGCGCGCTCAAGCTGAAGGAAATTTCCTACATTCACGCGGAAGGCTACCCGGCGGGCGAGATGAAGCACGGCCCGAACGCGCTGATTGATGAGGAACTGCCGGTGGTGGTGCTGGCAACGCACGACCCTTCGCAACCGGATAGCCGCATCCTGTACGAGAAGACCGTTTCCAACATTCAGGAGGTCAAAGCGCGCGAGGGTGTGGTAATTGCGCTGGTGACGGACGGGGATGATATGGCCTCCAGGATGGCGGATCATGTCATCGAGCTTCCCGCGGCAGCGGACTTGTTGCTGCCGATTCTCGAGATCGTGCCGCTGCAATTGCTGGCGTATCACGTCGCCGTGCGGCGCGGATGCGACGTGGACCAGCCACGCAATCTGGCCAAGAGCGTCACCGTGGAATGAAGCAGTTCACGCACCGCGTGCAAGTGGCGACGCGCGGCAAGGGGCTGTATCCCATCACCAGAGAAATCGAAAAGTGGGCCGAAGGGCAGGGCGTACGGACGGGCCTGCTGACGGCTTTCATCCAGCACACTTCGGCTTCACTGACGATTCAGGAGAATGCCGATCCCGACGTGGTCCGCGATCTCAATGAGTTTTTCGAGCGGCTGGCGCCGGAACACGCGCCCTGGTACCGGCACACCACCGAAGGCTCCGACGACATGCCGGCGCATATCCGCGCGACGCTGACGCAAACCCAATTGACGATTCCGCTGGTGGAAGGGCGTCTGGCACTCGGGACGTGGCAGGGCATCTACGTTTTCGAGCACCGCTCCAGCCCGCATCGTCGCAGCATTGTGCTGCACCTTGCTGGAGAGTGAGGCGTGGGCCTGATCGAGTTTCTGCTTCGCCATTTCCGCTCGCGCCGTATGCGGCGGTTTGAGCGGACGTTCGTCATCACAAACGAAACACGCATTCTAGACGTGGGCGGCACTCCGTTTAACTGGGAATTTCTCGAAGCGCGGCCTCGCGTCACGATCTTGAATATGCCGCGCCACCGCGAGGCGTTTGACGAGCATTTCACTTGCGTGTTTGGCGACGGCCGCCGGCTCCCATTCGCGGACCAGTCTTTCGACATTGTGTTCAGTAACTCGGTGATCGAACACGTAGGCGATGGGGAGAGCCAGCGGCAGTTCGCCGCGGAGATCGCGCGGGTAGGGAAGGCCTACTGGGTGCAGACGCCCAACCGGGGATTTCCTGTGGAGCCACACATGATGACGCCGTTTCTGCATTACCTGCCGCGTACGTGGCAGGCCTCGATTGCGCGGCGCTTCACGGTTTGGGCCCTCATCGAGCGGCCCAGCGCCGATCGCTGGAATTTTTATATCGATCACTATCTCCGCGACATCCGGCTGCTGGATGCGGAAGAGATGCAGCGCCTGTTTCCGGACGCGGAGATTGTGCGGGAGCGGCTGGGAGGAGTGACTAAGGCACTGATTGCGGTGAGGAGGGCGGTAGATCGAAAATAGAAATCATGACCGGGATCCAGTTCGTCACCGATGAGAAAGGCCGCAAAGTCGGTGTCCTGATCGACTTGAAAAAGCACGGGGCTGCCTGGGAGGACTTCCAAGACGGTCTGATTTCTGAATCGCGCCGCAAGGAAAAAGGCATTCCTTACGAGCAATACCGCACCGGTCGCCTGAAACGCGCCCGACCGCAGGATACAAAAGGCTGAAGGGGCCACAAAGATGGATGCCGCGCTTACATTGGTGGCGGGCTTCGGTCACTTCTGAGAAATCACAACATTGATGTTTGTGTCGTTGTTAAAGGTGCAGGCCCAAGTCCCCCGCGAGAGGCAATCCTGAAGCTGGTTGTTGACGATGGTCGAGTAGAGGAGCGCATTCTTTTGCCTTATTGCCTCAATCAACTCACGTTGCGTGGGCGCGTGCTCAGGGGTTTCACGGGGAATCTGAAGCATTGATTCCAACGGCGCTTGCTTTAAGGGTTTTCCATCTCGCCCCATCGGTAACAGGGACTTCCCGTTGATCCGTGAGATAGCAATAGTCGCAACATTCAGGATCGCCGCGCCGCTACTTCCGTTCCCGCAAGTCCAGTCATCTCCAGTATGGGTTGCGAGACTCGGCCCTTTGGCCGGGATATTGAAATACACGTCGCCGTTAGGTTCTAGGTCTTTGACCGCCTGAAAAGATTCTAATAAAACAATTCCAATCAGAAATGTTTTGGCGCATACTTAGGGTATGGCCCGTCCAGCCCTGCGTATCGAAGTCACAAGCAAGGACCAGAAGGCGTTGAGGAAACTGTTGAGCGGCGGTGTGCAGCAGGTGCGGGTCGTCCTGCGGGCCGTCGCGCTCTTGCAGTTGGCCC
>Ga0209517_10000018_pt1 | contig 281251 bp, 234 predicted proteins | sample PeaSoiMetSII2010_FD_187695 | JGI IMG/M metagenome (GOLD analysis project Ga0209517, IMG submission 187695) | Peat soil microbial communities from Weissenstadt, Germany - SII-2010 (SPAdes) (version 2) | ecosystem: Environmental > Terrestrial > Soil > Wetlands > Peat | place: Germany... | reverse complement strand
GTCCAGCACACCATCCAGGTCGTCCACCTGGAGATTGATCATTGCTTTCTGTGCCGGAGGGAAGTATGCATTGTCTTGTTTGAAAAGGGCGAAGATGACCTGAGCGCGTTGCGTCGAGGCAGGAAACGCGAAAGATCCGTCGGACTTCACCAGACCGAGATGCCGCTCGTACCATTGATACAGAGCTTTTGGATCATCCGCTCGCAAAAATATACCGCCAAACCCAGTAATTGAAGCCATGCAGCCTCCTATCAGGAACGTTTATCCAGAGCTTACGCCAGGCGCGAGCGAGATCTCAACGCCGTTGATTAGTCCTGCGAAACGCGCAAGTGTCGACTGGAATTCCCCCAGTTCTCTGTTTGTCGGCTAATCGGAAACTAACCCGTGGCAACAGATTCCGCTCTTGCGCTCCCCTCTTGGCGCTGTGGGAGGCTCATAGTTTGCGGAGGCACAGCGTTTATCTAATTCCGAGCCAGGTATTGTAGATGGCCTGCTGGCGCGCGGTGGGATGTTCCATCGGTTTGAGGGTGTACGTGTAGTAGGGGTTGGGCGCGAGCGTGAGCGGGAATTCGCGCATTTGGCCGAGGCGCTGGACGAGTACGCGCATGGTGACACCGGGCTTATAGGCGCTGATAAGAGCCTCGACATCGTCGGTCGAGGAGAGAGCGCGGCCGTCGAGGGCGATGATGAGGTCGTCCTTATCGAGGCCAGCGGATTCGGCGGGGCCGCCGGGAATTACGTTCTTGATTGTCGTGGTGCCATTGTCCTGTTTCGTGAAGGTGAGACCCGCCCAGGATTTCGAGGCGTCGAGTTTCTTCTCGGCGGCGACGCCCGCGTAGGCAAAGTAGGGTTCGTACGGAATGGGTTCTTTGCCGCTGATGTAGCGGCGGAAGATGTCGCTCACGTCCTGACCGGCGATTTCCGACGCGACGTGTACCGCGTCGTCCGGCTCGAAGCCGGGCTTGGGCAGCGCATAGCGGGTGTAGAGCAGGCGCATCCAGTCGTCGAGCGATTTCTGGTTGTTGGTGTCCTGGCGAATGGCGAAGTCCAGAATGTGGCCAATGATTTGACCGCCGTCGTAATAGGAATACGAGGTGTTGGCAAGGTTGGTGTCCTGGCCGATGGTTCTGAGGCCGAAGAACCAGGTATCCGAACTGGTGTCCTCAATGCTGCGCTCGGTGCGGCCGGGCAGCTTCTCGAATTCCGTGATGAGCCGGGCGATGTAGTCGAGGTATTGCTGCGGAGTGATCAGGCCGGCGTGAGCGAGTGCCAGCCAACCGTAATAGCTCGTGAGTCCCTCGGAAATCCAGAGTGAAGGAGTGTGGACCATCTGCGAATAGTCGAACGGGCCAAGCGGGCGCGGGCGAATACGCTTGACGTTCCAGGCGTGGAAAAACTCATGCGCGGAGACGTAAAGCTTGCTGGTGTATTGCGTGCCGCGCGCGGGAACCGGCTCAGTGTTGTCCATGTCTTTTGAAAAATTGATCTGCGTGGAATTCAGATGCTCGAGCCCGCCACCGGCCTTGGGCCAGACGTGGAACAGGAAATAGTAGTCCTTGAATGGGGCGGCCTGCGTGCCGCTGCCCGCCACAGGCTGGAAGATTGGGACAATGGCGCCCACGATTTTCTGCAGATCGGCCGTGAATTGCGAGGTGTCCTTACCGCCCATGACGTCGTGGAAGATGATGTGATACGTGCTGCCGAGCACCACGAAATCTTTTTCGGTGAAATCGGAGATTTCAACAGGCGTATCGGCAAACCAGTCATAATTTTCGGCGCGAAACGTGTGGTCGGAGGCATGCTCCATGCCGGTGGCAACTTTCCAGCCAGAGGGAATGTCAATGGAGAGCTCGATGGGGCGTTCTTTGCCGCCGACGAGATACATCCAGGTGGCAGGGCCGGCGATGAAGGCGTGGCGGTCGTCATACTGGCCGACGTTGTTTTGCAGATTGTTGGCGTAGACCTGGTAATCGATGGTCACAGCTGTGGCGCCGCCGAGTTCAATGTGCCACGTCTGGCTGTCGGTCTTGCGCCAGGAGAGCTCGCGGCCGTCGGCGCTGTGAGCGAGAAACCGTTGCACGTTAGCGGCATAGTTTTCGATGCCGTACGCGCCGGGCGCCCAGTCGGGCATGGCGAAATCGGCGGTGGCTCCCTTGAGCGCGTCGGCCTGGACAGTGATGTCCATCAGATGCGTATTGGGGCGCTCGAATCGAAGTTGGTAGCGGAGCGGAGCGGGTCCGGCAACGATCGAGGACGCCACAAAGAAAAGCAGGGCGACAAGCGTCGAAGCATGAATCAGGCGGCGCGGTAGAAGCACGAATCCTCCAGAGAATCCAAGCAGGAATTAGCGAGCATCAAATGGCGCAGGAATTGTAGCAGCTTTTCAGCGCTATTCTCCGCAACTTAAGACGCCACGGAGTACTTATATGTTCATTGCAGATGGCCAGGCACTCGAACATGCCGCTACGGAGCGCGGTCAGTGCACTGGATTGCCATCGGCGTCAATCTTGTGGACTTCGCCGATGTTCAGTTCGCGGATACCCGCTTCCACTTTGCTCATGTCGCCAACGACTACCCACACGAGATGACTGGGCAGGATATACTTTTTGGCGATTTCGTTTGCGGTGTCTGGAGTAATCGCCAACACTTTCTGGGTGTAACTGTTGTAGTAGTCCTCCGGCAAGTTGTATTGGAGGATGGTGCTGTACGCGCCGGAAAGTTGCTGCACCGTCTCAAACGTTCCGGGCAGGCCCAGCGTGGCATTGGATTGCTCGTCCTTGAGCTCTGCTTCCGTAATTGGTTTGCCGCCCACGATGTTCTTGTACTCCGCCACGAGTTCGGCCAACGACTCCTTGGTCTTGTCCGTCTGCACGGGCGAAAAACTGAAGAAGGGCCGTTCGCCACGCGCCGGCTGCAGGCGGGAGCGCACGCCGTAAGACCAGTGCTTGTCTTCGCGCAGATTCATGTTGATGCGCGAACTGAAGTTTCCGCCAAAAATGTCATTCACCATATCCAGCGGCACTTCGTCGGGATCGTTGTACGGTGGCGCCAGTTGCGCGGCGACAATCAGGCTCTGTCCGGAGCCGGGGCGGTCAATCAGATAGATCACATCTTTTTCCGGCTCGGGAACCCGCGGGATGGTCCTCTTGGCAACTTCGCCCGTCTTCCAAGCACCAAAGAGCTTTTCGAGCTTGGGCGTGATCTCCGCTATGGTCGTATCGCCAACGATAAGCAACGTGGCATTGTTCGGCTTGTACCAGGTGTCGTGAAATTTAGCCAGGTCCTCGCGGGTCATCTTGCTCACGCTGGATTCGGTGCCTGTACCCATGAAAGCCCCGGTGTATGGATGCCCTTTGCCGTAAAGCAGCCCGGGCACGACGCGCATCGCCATGGAGTTGGGCGTGACCTTTTCCCGCTGGATGGCGGCAAGGCGGTCTTTTTGCAGGCGAGCGAACTCTTTCTGAGGAAAGGCGGGATGCAGGATCAGGTCGGCATAGATTTCCAGGGCCTTGTCCATGTTGACCTTGAGAGCGTTGAGATCGACGGAGGCGTAATCCAGATCGGCGCCAGCCGAGAATTGGGCGCTGAGCGATTCCAGCTCTTCGCCGATCTTCAGCGAGTCGCGCGTGGGCGTGCCCTCTTCCAGCATGCGCTGCGCGAAGCTGCATGTGCCTAACGCATCCGCGGGGTCGGAAGAATATCCGCTCTGTAGCAGCAGCGAAAAGTTCACCACCGGCGCGGTGTGGCGCTCCGCCAGGACGATTTTCAAGCCGTTTGCGAGCGTGGCTTTTTGCATGGGAGGGAGATTGAGCGACATCGCAGAGCCGGGTGCGGGCTCCTTCGAGCGATCGATTGGAGCAGTTGTTTTCAGATTGGTGGGGTACGGCTGCACCTCCAAAATGTAATCGCCGTCGCTCAGCCACTCGTTCGCAGCCTTCTTCACCGTGGCAGGTGTGGCGGCCTGTACCTGCTTGAGATGGTCCTTGTAGCAATCGGGATTGCCGGTGAAAGTCTGGCAGCGGGCCAGGATGTCACTCTTGCCGCCGAAGCCGCCGATGCGCTCCATGATGCGCGCATATTGGCCGAAGATTTGCGTCTTGGCGAGTTGCAACTCCCCTTCAGTCGGACCGTTCTTCAGGAAATTCTGCAGCTCCTCATCCGCGGCCATTTCCACCTTCTTCAGGTCCGTGCCCGGTTTCGCGGTCAAAGTGAGATAGAACTGCCCGGCGATCTCCTTGTTATCGTCCGTTGCTGTGGCGCTGGTAGCCGTCTGATCCTTGTAAACCAGGCGCTTGTAGAGGCGCGACGTTTTACCCGTGCCGAGAGCCTGCGCCGCCAGATCCAGCAATGCCTCCTCCGGTGAAGCGGCCTGCGGCACGTTCCACACGCGATAGAGACGCGCCTGGGGCACGCGATCCTGCACCCAGTCCCGATGCGTGCCAGTGCGTTTGGCGATCCACGCTTCCTGATGAGTGATGGGCGGGCCGGGCGGGATGCCGCCGTAATACTTCTGGACCTTTTGACGGGCTAATTCAGGAGTAATGTCGCCCGCGATGACCACGGTGACGTTGTTCGGGCCGTAATAGGTTTTAAACCATTCCTGGACGTCACTCATGGAAGCCGCGTCAAGGTCCTTCATCGAACCGATGGTCGTCCAGGAATACGGGTGGCCTACGGGGTAGGTGTTCTCTGTGAGGAGTTGCCGGGTCACGCCGTAAGGCTGGTTTTCGCCCTGGCGTTTTTCGTTTTGAACCACGCCGCGCTGCAGGTCCAGTTTCTTCTGATCAAGGACGCCGAGCAAATGGCCCATGCGGTCGCTTTCGGCGAAGAGCACATAGTCAAGCATGGAAGTGGGCACGTTTTCAAAATAGTTGGTGCGGTCGCTGTTGGTCGTGCCATTCAAGTCGGTGGCCCCAATGCGTTCCATCGCGTTGATGTAGGTGTAATTGAAATTGTCGCTGCCGCTGAACATGAGGTGCTCAAACAGGTGGGCGAAACCGGTTTTCCCCGGCCTCTCGTTCTTCGAGCCCACGTGGTACCAGGTGTTCACCGCTACGATGGGGGCCTTGTGGTCCTCGTGAACCAGGACGGTCAGGCCATTTTCGAGCACAAACTTGGTGTAGGGGATATCCGGGATGGGGATTTTCGTGCTCGCCGCAGCGGGCGCAGGCGCGGGCGCCTTCGTCTTCGGAGCAGAATCGGACTGGGCGTACGCCGGAATGAAACCGAAGATCGCCAGCATTAAAACGGCAAGCAAACTCGTCAGGCCCCACAATGTCGCAGTTCTCAAAGTATCCCTCCCGCTCACACGTATCACTACCCCACTGGATGCACGGGGCGTCGGGCGTGTATGTTAGCAGAGAATTGCAGACTTGAAGGCGGCGGCTATGTCCTGCCAGGCCACGCCATCGCAAACTGGCCCGATGCCAATGAATCCTGCTCCTGTACTTCCCTCTTAGCGCTGTGCGAGACTCACACTTTGCGGAGGCGAAGCGCCCATGAAACTCCAGAAACTTGCACAAAAACTTGACTGTCGATTGGAAGGCGATCCATCCATCGAAATTACCGGCGTCGCCGGGATAGATCACGCGCGATCCGGAGAAGCGACATTTCTGGCGAACCGGCGCTATTCGCCGCAATTGAAGACGACGCAGGCCTCGGCTGTGTTTGTTGAAGATGGCGTGGCGCTCGATCGCGCCGCCGGGCTCGCGCCGCTGGCGGCCTTGCGCACGGGCAATCCTTATCTTGCGTTTGCGCAGGCGATTGAGTTGTTCTATCAGCCGCCAATGTATCCTCCCGAAGTACACCCGACCGCGGTGATTGCCGCTTCAGCGCGAATTGGCGCCGGCGCGCATATCGGCCCCTATTGTTTCGTGGATGAGGACGTGGAACTCGGCGCGAACGCAGTGCTGCACAGCTTTGTGACGATTTACCGTGGCGCCAAGATCGGCGCGCATTTCTTCGCGCATGCGCATGCGGTGGTGCGCGAATACTGCCGCATTGGCGATCGTGTGATCCTGCAGAACGGCGTGATTATCGGCGGCGACGGCCTTGGCTTTGCCAAGCGCGCGGACGGCACGTGGCACAAAATGGCGCAGTCTGGGCCGGCCATTCTGGAGGACGACGTCGAGGTGCAAGCCAACGCCTGCATTGACCGCGCCACCGTGGGCGAAACGCGCATCGGGCGCGGCGCGAAGATTGATGACCTGGTGCTGGTGGGCCACGCTTCGCAGGTCGGAGCGAACACCATGCTCTGCGGCCAAGTCGGCCTGGCCGGCTCGACGCACGTTGGCGACAACTGCATCCTGGCGGGCCAAGTCGGCACGGCGGGCCATCTGACCGTCGGCGATGGCGCGGTAATCACGGCGCAGAGCGGCGTGCCCAACGATGTGCCGCCGCGCGCGCTCTATTCCGGCTATCCGGCAGTGGAGAACCGCGAGTGGCTGAAGATGATGGCGGCGCTGAATCGCTTGCCGGAGTTGCAGCGGCGCGTGCAGCAACTGGAGGCGGAGTTGGAGGCGCACGGGAAGAAGTGAGTTTGCAAGCGGCGTTTTATCCGAGGTGTAGTTTATCCGTTGCTCAAGTACAGCAGAACGTTGTCATCCTGAGGCAATCCGATGAGGATTGCCGAGGGACCTCAACCGCTGAATCATGCGCCATGTTGCAGTTGAGATCCTTCGGGGCGCAAACAGCGCGCCCCTCAGGATGACAGTGGGTTGCTGCAATTGATAAGCCCATACAATTGAGTTTCCTTAGAGATTTGGGTCCGGGAATTTTGTGGCAGCCCCTACGCGGCCCCGGGAAAGCCCAAGGGCCGCTGATCGGGCGGAAGGGCCGCGGCCAGTTCGTCGTGCAGGCGGCGCGTGAGGGCGTCGCGTTCTTCAAACGTGTACTGCGACGCGTCAATCGGTGCAAGAAACTCCACCGTGATATCACCCGGCCTGACGTACAACTTGCGCTTCTCCATCACGCGATGCGCCCCAGAGCATGCAATGGGCACGATGGGCACGCCCGCCTTGATGGCCATCACCGCGGTTCCCTTCTTGAGTTCCTGCAAGCGTCCATCGCTGCTGCGCGTGCCTTCGGGGTAGACCAGGAACGACTGGCCTGCGCGAATCTCTTCCGTGGCTTTTTCCATGCTGGCGATGGCGGAATCGCGGTCGAAGCGGTCCACGGGAATGAAGCGCGCCAGACGAAACGCCTGGCCCACAATCGGATATCTGAAGAGCGAGCGCTTCAACAGAACGGCGATGCGGCGCGGGATGGACCACACCACCGAGGGCGCGTCCGCGGAGCTGGTGTGATTCGCGGCAAAAATGCATGTGCCAGGCGGAATGCGCTCCAGGCCCTTCACGTGGACGCGCACACCCACGCAGCGCATCAGAAACACCACGCCGCCCACACCTGCCCAGTACAGCGCACCAACATGGCGCGTTACGAAGGTGTAGATGAGCAGTGGCGGGCCCGCCACAAGGATGTACAGCGTCACAAAAACGCAGATAAAAGCTCCACGCAGCATGATTTAATAACAACTCTCTCCAATCATCAGCTCGTGCGCAAGGCCTCCCCTAGCAGCTTGCTGAAAAACCTCGAATTCGTCATTCCGAACGGAGTCTGCGAAGTGAGGAATCTCTCTTTTCTTGGCATTTTGAGCAAAGAGGGATTCCTCGCTTCGCTCGGAATGACGGCGAAACGTATTTTTCAGCAACCTCCTAGCGATTCCCGGCCGTGACTGGATCGGTGCTCCCCCGCAGCATGCCCTCGCGGATGCGCCGCGCGGGATCGCTGGCATTGGCGCTCTCCGCAACCTGGTAAAACTTTTCCCGCTGTTCGCCGAGCCGAACCTCGATGTTCTGCTCCTTATCGTCGCGACGCACGCGCAGGTGCAACGTCTCGCCTGGTTTTTGCTGGCTGAGCCAGTGTTCGAGCCTGCGAGGAGCTTCGCCATTGTTCCAGCGCACAATTTCGTCGCCCACAAGAAGCCCGCTCTTGGCCGCCGGCCCATCCGCATCCACAGCCCGTACGATCCACGGGCCGTTGGGGTCGCGCTCCACCGTGAAACCCATTACCGCATGACTGATTTCCCGCTGGTGCAATTCAAGGCCCGCGCGCGCCAGCAGTTCGGTGTATGGCAGACGCTCGGCCCCGCTCACGTATTTGGCAAAGAAATCCTCAAGGGGAACGCCGGTGATTTTCTCCGCGGTCAGCCGTATATCCAGACTGTCGCGATAGAACTTCCCTTCGTTGGCAAAGTCCCGGTTCATGGTGCGGAGCACATCGTCAAGGCTCTTCTGGTTGTCCGTGCGGTCGCGAATGATGATGTCCAGCAGAACGCCGAGCACTTGGCCCTTGGTGTAATACGAAACGCTGCGCTGCGGCTGGTTGTAGAGCGCGTACTTCTCCAGCCAGGCGTCCAGGCTGGATTGCTCCGCGCTTTGCCACTGCTCGGCGGGGCGGCCTTCGAGTTCGCTGATCTGGCCGCTGAGGTCCTGGTAAAACTCCTGCTTGCTCCAAAGGCCCGTGCGCACCAGCGCGTAAGCAGCATAGGTGTTGGTAACGCCTTCGGCGAACCACAACGCGCGCGTGTACATCTCGTGCGTGTAATCAACGGGCTCCAGAGAGGCGGGGCGGATGCGCTTGACGTTCCACGCGTGGAAAAATTCGTGCGCGGAGACGTTTTGCAGGTACGACGCGGATGAGACGTAGATCGCCGTGCAATTGGCGTGCTCCATGCCACCGCCGGCGCCGCTGGCGGCTTTCCCCATGTGAAAAATGAAAGTGTAGTGGCCGTAAGGAGCGCCGTCCATCATCTTAGCTTCGTAAGTGACGATTTTCCGCAGCGCGCTTTCCACATCGTGTTTTTTCCAACCGTCGCCATGGATGACCACGCGAACCGTTGGTGAAACGTCTGGCAGCGTGAACTCCTCGAATTTCGACGCCTCAATCGGCGCGTCCGCGAGCGCGTCGTAGCTGGCCGCTTGCAACAGGAATCTTTGGCCCTGCACTACCCCGCCGCTGAGCGTTTCCGATGCTACATGCCACTGCCCCGGCACATCGCTGAGCGTCATGGTGCTTTTTTCGCCGCGCCGCTCGGGTACATACAGCAGAATCATCGCCGGATTGATAAAAGCATGCTCCTCGTTCAGTTGGGAGTTGAACGGGCCGGGATCATCCCAAAAGGTGTCGTAGCGCACAGTGATGGTGCCGCTGCCCCTGACGTGCCAAGTCAGCTTGTCTAACTTCTCGATATGCACGGGTTTGCCGTCTACAGATACTTGCACCTGCTGCACGCGGCTGCTGAAATCGCGGATTTCGTATAGCGCGTTCCATGCGGGCATCTGCAGTTTCAGCTCATCTTTGACATCGGGAATTTCCATGGAGACGTGAAAGAGGTGCTGTTCCGGATGGGCGAGGGAAACTGTGTAGCGGATTTCCGCGCGTGACGCCTGAGGAGAGAACAGTAACAGGCAGAAAAATGCAGCCGCGGCGGCACACGGAAACCTTCGCGCGTTTAGCGTCACTTCGCTTGAGCCCCAGCGGGAATTTGTTTTGCCGCCAATTTCTTCAGAAGCTTTTCGCACAAGCCATCAAAGCTACCATTGGACATCACCAGCAGCAAATCGCCGGTGCGCGCTTCGGCCGCGAGAAAGTCCGCAATGGCATCTGCTCCCGGCAGGACTTGCGCCTCTTTGCCGAGCTTGCGAACGGCGTCAGTCACCGTTTCCGGGTCCAGGCGCAGCTCGTCGCTCAGTTGTCCAGCGCGATGCACGCTGCCCAGCAGGACGCGATCGCCTAACGCCAGCGCAAGCGGCAGCGCATCCTGAAAAACGCGGCGGCGCATGGAATTCGATCGCGGCTCCAGAATCGCCCACAAACGGCGTTGCGGCCAGCGCAGGCGTGCGGCTTCGATGGTGGCGCGCACGGCGGTCGGGTGATGCGCGAAATCGTCAACCACCACGATGCCGTTCACTTCGCCTACCACATCCATGCGACGCCGTACGCTGCGGAAGGCATGGAGTGCCTGCTGCAGAGCTTCGTGCCTGATTCCGCGTCCCTGCGCGACGACGAGCGCTGCGAGCGCATTCAAAACGTTGTGGTGGCCAGTGGCGGCCAGCCGGAATTCCCCGTAAGCCTCGCCCTTGTATTTGACGCGGAATTTCATGCCGTCGCCGTCGGATTGCACGTCCGTGGCGCTCCAATCGTTGCTGCTTTCCAGGCCGTAGGTAATCACAGGGCAAAAGGCCTTTTCCGTGGCTCTGTGCAACGCTTCCCCGGCATCCGCATCGCCCCAAACGACGATGCGCCCGCGCCGCGGCACCAGATTCACCAGGCGGCGAAAGGCCAACTGGTAGGCTTCAAAATCGTCGTAAATATCGGCGTGATCGTATTCGAGCGAGGTGATGATCAGGTCGTCGGGGTGGTAATGGAAAAACTTCGCGGCCTTATCCCAATAGGCGGAATCGTACTCGTCGCCCTCCAGAATGAACTCTTCGCCGCCGCCAAGCCCGTAGCTTTTGCCAAAGTTTTCGGCGATGCCGCCCACTAGAAAATTCGGCTTTTTCCCTGCCACCTGAAAAATCCAGGCGAGCATGGCGGTAGTGGTGGTTTTTCCATGTGTGCCGCTGACAACGATGGAATGCTTCCCTGGAAGGAATTCCTCTTCGAGGATTTCCGGCAGGGAGTGGTATTTCAGCTTGCGGTCAAGCATCTCCTCGATTTCCACGTTGCCGCGAGAGAGGGCGTTGCCCACCACCACCAGGTCGGGCGCGGGAGTAAGATTCGCGGCGTCAAACTTGCGCGAGAACGGTATGCCCAACGATTCAAGCAGCGTGGAGGACGGGGGATAAACGCCCGCGTCCGAGCCGGTCACGCGGTAGCCGCGTTCGCGCAACATTCCGGCGAGCGGCGCCATGGCCGAACCCCCAATCCCGATCATGTGGATGTGTTTCGCCTTGGGCAAGTCACAGTCCTCAGTTTATTCGATCACCGCCGGCTCCAGAATTTCGAGCGTACCTTCGCTTTTAGCTTGCAACATGGCGCGGACGCCCAGCGGAATCGTGAGCATAGGCCGCTTGGTATGACCGATGGGCGCGCCGTAGACGATGGGAACACCGAGCGGCCCCAGGATTCGCTCGCAAATTTCTGGAATGGTAGGGCTGCCTGCCACGGGTGATTCGCTATCCGGGAAGTCCCCCAGCACAACACCCTGCACATCTTGCAGTTTGCCCGCTTGCCACAGATGCCGTAGCGCGCGATCCACCTGGTACGGCTTCATGCCGCGATCTTCCAGAACGAGAATGGCTCCCCGTGTGTCCGGTTCCCAGCCTGTTCCCAGGGTCGTTTGCAGCATCGTCAAGCAGCCTCCGACAATGCGCCCGCTAGCGCTTCCCGAAGCCATACTTTCGCCGCGCAGCGGAATAGTCCAATTGGATTTTGTTTCGCGGACGGCTTGCAGAAAGGAGCCCTCATCGTAGCCGGAAGGTTGATTGGCCCCGTGATTGAACCCAGCGGCAACCATGGGACCGTAAAAGCCAACCCAACTGCGCACCTGGTAAAGAAGCAGTTGAATGACATTCAGGTCGCTGTAACCGATGAGACACTTCGGGCCGAAGAGAGACGTGCCCAATCTAAAATCAATGAGGTAGTTCGCGCCGTAGCCCCCGCGCGTGGCAATCACACCGTCAACGCTCTTGTCGTGAAACGGCTTGCGAAACTGCCGGATGAGTTCCTCGTGCGGTGCGGCGAAGTAGCCTTGCGGCGGAAGCGGCGGCAACTCTTCCACCCGAAAGCCAAGCCGGCGAAGCTCGGCCATACCGGCAGAAACGGCGGCAGGATCGGCAGGAGATGAGGGAGAAACGAGGGCGATTCGGGAACCCCTGGGCAGGGCTTTTGGCTTTTGCAGGAGAGCGGAGCGGCGCTTCATTCGTGGCGTCCCTCGACCGGGACCACTTCGGTCACCACGCCCTGGCGGTTCAGTTGTTGCACGATCTGTTGCTGCTGGCGGGCACTCACGTCGGCTTCAAATTCCACAATGGAGTTCGTGCCCGCCATCGAAACACGAAAATGATTCATCACCACCTTTAGCCCGGCCATCAGTTGCTGGATTTCGGTGGCGACATTTTCCGAGTGGCTGGTGGTGAAACGGAACACCCTGACGCGGGCTTTGAGGTGAAGCTTTTCCGCGAGCCAACCCAACAGGACGAGACCCAACAACACGATCCCCGTGGCCGATGCGGCGACTTTATACAGCCCTCCACCCGCCGCCATGCCGATGGCTGCCTCAACGAAAATCGTCGCGGCGGTGGTCATCCCAAGAAGCCCCGCGTTGTCTTTCAGGATGGCGCCTGCGCCAAGAAAGCCGATGCCTTGCACGATATTGGAAGCGATGCGCGTTCCACTGGTGTCGCCCCAAAGACGCGCCAACTCATTGGAAAGGATCGTGAAAAGCGCCGTGGCCAGGCAGACGAACGCGCTGGTGCGGATTCCCGCGGGGCGGCGGCGCAGATCGCGCTCCACGCCAATGGCCGCGCCCAGCCCGGCGGCTAGCAACATGCGCAAAAGAATTTCGTGATAGGAAAGCATCCCCAAAACGGCCCTGTCCGTTTCAAGCCGATTCTACTCTTTACAGTTTAAATTGCGTCAATTTCAAAAAGTGCCGTGCTCTGGCGTGTATCTCGCTCTTTTTCAGGTGCAGCAGGCGCTCCAGGCCGAATTTCTCCACGGCAAAGCTGCCCATCACCGAGCCGTACACCATGGCGCGCCGCAGCGCCGCATCATTGCTCCCGCCGCTGCCCGCCAGATAGCCCATGAAGCCGCCGGCAAAACTGTCGCCCGCGCCCGTGGGATCATGCGGTTCCTCGAGGGGAAACGCCGGGATGCAGAAGACGCCGTGCTTGTCCACCAGCATGGCACCGTACTCGCCGCGTTTCACCACCAGCGTGGAGGGTCCCATCTTGAAAATGTGGCGGGCGGCGCGCAGCAGGTTGTGCTCGCTGGAAAGCTGCCGCGTTTCCGAATCGTTGATCATCAGGATGTCCACGTGTTTAAGCGTCTCTCGCAATTCCGCGTTGGTGCGCTCGATCCAATAGTTCATGGTGTCCATGGCGGCGAGCTTCGGCTTGCCCTTCACCTGGTGGAGGACATCGCGCTGCAGGTCCGGCGCGATGTTCGCCAGGAAAACGTATTTCGACGAGCGATATTTTTCCGGCAAGCGCGGTTTGAACTCCGCGAAAACGTTGAGCTCCGTCGCCAGCGTCACGCGATCGTTCAGATTCTCCGAGTAGCGTCCCGCCCAGAAGAAACACTTTCCGGCAGCGCGCTCCAGGCCTTCGATGTCAATCGAGCGGCTGCGGAAGACCGCTTCATCCGCGGCGCTGAAATCGTCGCCGACGATGGCCACCAGGCTGACCGGCGTGAAGAACCGCGCGGCCACGGCGAAATAAGTGGCGGCGCCGCCGAGCGTGCGGTCCACCTTCCCATAAGGGCTTTCCAGGGCATCATAGGCAACCGAACCGACCACGAGTAGCGACACGAGTTTCTCCTAGGTAATGTATTTACCGATGAGGGCCGCAAGATTCTTCTTGGTTTTCGCGGGGATAACCTTAGGATCCGTCAGAATCGCGTGCGCCAGCGCCGAGCCACATTTGCAGCCGCGAACGGCAGGCAGGGTCTTGATCGCTTCACGCAGAACGTTTTGCGCGTTGCTGGCGTTCTGGTTCAACGTGGCGATGATTTGCGCCACCGTTACCGAGTCGTGTTGCGGGTGCCAGCAATCGTAATCCGTGATCATGGCGATGGTGGCGTAGCATAGCTCGGCTTCGCGCGCCAGTTTCGCTTCGGTGACGTTGGTCATGCCGATTACGTCGAATTTCATGGCGCGATGGAAGTTGGCTTCCGCGAGCGTGGAGAATTGCGGGCCTTCCATGCAGATGTACGTGCCCCTGCGGTGAACCGCCACGCCGGAAGAAACGCAGGCATCGGCGAGCACCGAGGAAAGTTGGGCGCACGTGGGCTTGTCAAACGTGACATGCGCCACCAGGCCATTTCCGAAGAACGTGGAGGCGCGGCCCTTGGTGCTGTCGAAGAACTGGTCGGGAACCAGAAACTCGCCGGGGCACAACTCCTCCTGCAGCGAGCCCACGGCGCTGACGGAGATGACGCGCTCCACGCCCAGCAACTTCATGGCGTAGATGTTGGCGCGGAAATTCAGCTCAGTAGGTAACAGGCGATGGCCACGGCCGTGGCGCGCCAAAAAGGCCACGCGCTTCCCTTCCAGCGTGCCGACGACGAGCGCGTCCGAAGGATCGCCAAACGGAGTTTTCACACGAATCTCGCGCGTGCCGGTAAGGCCGCTCATCCTGTACAGGCCGCTGCCGCCAATCACGCCAATTTCCGCCACCGGGCCTTTCGCGCCGCCCCGCGCACTCTTCCCTTTTGCTTCTTTCGCGCTTGCCATGCAATTTTCTCCTGGGATTACCTGCCGGTTCAGGTCCACCGGCTCGATTTCGACCTTGTCGTTCTGCGCTTGGTCTCCAGTGTCTGGAGCGGATACAGATCGTACGCCATGATCTTAGGCAAGGGGATATGGTGACGCGTCCGAAGCAAATCTGCAACAAACACGAGCTTCTTGGTTGCCCTGCTTGCCCCGATCTTCGAGGGGACCTTCGAAGGGCCACCACCATCCAGCCGTAACCCGCCGCCGTCCGGATACCTCACCTCAATGTCGCCGAAATGCATGACCTTCCCTTACAGAGCACCAGCGTCCTGAATCATAAATTCGCCTAAAAAGGAAAATTGTCATTCCGAGCGAAGCGAGAAATCTGCTTTTTCCTTGGCCGCTCACGAAAAGCAGATCCCTCACCCGCAAAAACCGCGGGTTCGGGATGACAACTTATACCCGCTTTTCGGCACGGCTGAAGCCGTGCCCTCCCGAGAATCTTTTATGGGCTGGCACTCAGCGATCGAGGCCGCTGGCCTTTAGGATTTCGCTGACGGCGGTGAAGGGATCTTTCCGCCGTTCGGCCACGGCAGTGGCCAATTCGAGCAGCTTCGCCTCGCCCTCTTTTCCGCCTAGCACTTTTTCTAGCAAACGCGACTCCACCATCTCCACCAAACGATTCTTCCAGTGCTCGACGTGTTTCTTCTGCCGCTCGCCGCTGGCCTCGAAATGTTTGCGGAATTTCGCGATGGTTTCGGCAAGTTCGCTGATGCCGCGATTTTCCGTCGCCACGGTGCGCAAGACCGCTGGGTGCCAGCCATCCCGCGGCATCACCAGGGAAAGCATGGCGCGGAGCTGCTCCTCCAAACGGTCCGCACCCTCGCGGTCCGCCTTGTTCAGCACGAAAATGTCGCCAATCTCCATCAGCCCGGCCTTCATGTTTTGTATGTCGTCGCCCAGGCCCGGCACCAGCACCACCACCACGCAATCCGCCAGCCGCACAATATCAATTTCGTCCTGCCCCACGCCCACGGTTTCGATCAGCACCTGCCGCTTGCCCGCCGCATCCAGCAGCAGCGCCACCTCCGCGGTCGCCCGCGCCAGCCCGCCCAAAAATCCTCGCGTCGCCATCGAGCGGATAAAAATCCCGCTATCGCCCGCGTGCCCCTGCATGCGTATGCGATCGCCCAAAATCGCTCCGCCGGAGTAGGGGCTCGTGGGATCCACCGCCACCACGCCCACGCGTTCCTCGCGCTTGCGGTAGCACGCCGCCAGGCGATCCACCAGCGTGCTCTTCCCCGTCCCCGGCGCGCCCGTGATCCCCGTCAAGTACGCCTGCCCCGTCGCGGGAAACACCTCCCGCAGCAATTCCTCCGCTTCGGGTGCGCGATTCTCAATCGCGGTAATCGCGCGCGAAATCGCCCGCACATCACCCTGGCAGACCCTCGCGGCCCACTCCTTAACGTTGTGATGCATGTGTTCCTGTTGAATCGTCTGTAGCGCGCTGCGCCATGCCCCTATTATTTCCTGCCCAAGCCCATCCGCCAAGCAAAACCCGACGGGACAAGCATGTACCGCCGTGCCCCTTTCGCATCTGGACACCAGCCCCATGAAAAAAGTACAGTGGGCGCGATAGGAGTACGAACGTGAAACCCCGGCACTTACTTGCCCTAAGCCCCAGGTCGAATATCCCGATGAGGTCAGTTTTCATTGCCGCCATCCTGACCGTTGGGGTGGTCTGTGCTGGGCAAGCGCCGCCAAAGAAAGCGGCCCCGAAAACACCCACCGCGAAACCGGTCTTCGTTTGCCCTGACACGGAGGCTCAGCAAGCCTGCAAATCCTATCAAGAACTGCTTAAAGCAAGAGACTCGGGTCTCCCGGCCACCAACGCTTACATTTGCTTTCGGAAGAGCGCGGATGAATTCTTCGTCGTCACTTTTAATAGACCCTATTTCCCAAAACATTGGGACAAAGAGTCGAAAGAGCTTGTGCCGGATGACTCGGCGCGTCGCGGCTTCGGACACGCCGAGACCTACAAAGACGGCGTGCTAGATTCGACCGCAATGCCCTCCCTCAGTTTCTCAGGAGAATGGCTGCCTCTTTATCCAGAATCGGGTTTCTTCACCTCCAACAAAATTAACGGTATGGACCTGGATGAGAAAGACCCCAATGTGGGCGTTTCGATTGAGGACGCCCAGATTAACATCGGATATAAATATGCGTACAGGGCCGAAAAAACTATTACGTACACCCTGACCATCCAGAGGTCAACGGGGCGATTCGCTGAGAGTTTCAAAGAAGAAGGCAAATTTCCATTCTTGGAGGGCACTGGGTACTGCGTTTATCACTGAGGCCGGTCGGGCCCCCGCCGCCGAACCCGCACCCGGGAAATTTATACATCACCGCGGCACGTGACGTGAAGGAGGTGTACGATACGCTCAAGGTGCACCAGGAGAATTTGTGATGGCGGACACGAACAACGTTTTCATCAGCTGGTCCGGGCCACGCAGCAACCATGTTGCGAAATTCCTCAGGAAGTGGTTACGCAACGTAATCCACAGTGCGAGACCCTGGATGTCGGAAAAAGACATCAAGAGCGGGAACGTCAGCGTCAATTCGATTAGGACCGCTCTGGCCAGCGCGAAGGTCGGGATCGTCTGCCTGACCCCCGAAAATCTCAAGGAGCCGTGGCTCAATTTCGAGGCAGGCGGACTCTTGAGGACGCCAGAGGCCGAAACACGAGTCTGCACCTACCTCCTAGCCGGTCTCGAACCCGGGCAACTCGAATACCCTCTCGCAATGTTCCAGGCCAAAATCGCAGACAAGGAGCAAACTCTAGCGCTTGTTCAGGACGTCAACAAGTACCTGGACGAAAATCCCTTAACAGAAGCGGAGATGAAAGAGGCGTTCGAAAAATGGTGGCCCGATCTGGAAAAGGAGCTAAACGCTCTGCCGACCCCATCCAGCGCCCCTCCCCCTCGTCGCACCAACGATGACATGGTTGCCGAAATCCTGGAACTCACGCGGTCGATCGTCCCCGCAGTCCGAGAGATTAGCGAACAGGCTGTCCGCAGTCGCAGCGCGAAATTCCTGGCCGCCGCATTGGCCGAGGCGAGCAGGATATCCCGTTTCGCACTAGACCCTCTCCCGCAACGTGAGTACACGACCGAACCCCCCGCGCAACCCACCACGACAGGCGGCCTCGGCGCCGTATTTGGCGCAGCCTACCCAATTCCAGATTCGACGCCCACCGAAAGTTCAGCGGAACACCCAAAGATGCCTCCCGTGCTTTTCCCGACACCCCGTCCCGACAAAAAATAAACAGCCGTGCATCAGGTGCTAAAACCGCAGATGGGAAATCAGGACACTTAAACCCTGCCCAGCAGTTGGCGGGCAATGACCAACCGTTGGATTTCGCTAGTCCCCTCGCCAATCGTGCACAGTTTGACGTCGCGGTAGAACTTCTCCGCGGGATAATCCTTGATGAAGCCGTAGCCGCCGTGGATTTGCACGCACTCGTTGGCCACGCGCACCGCCACCTCGCTGGCAAACAGCTTCGCCATACTGGATTCCCGCGTGAACCGCGCATCCTTCCGGTCGGCCAGCCACGCCGCCTGATACACCAGCAGCCGCGCCGCTTCCACTTCCGTGGCCATGTCCGCCAGCTTGAACTGTATGGCCTGAAACTCGCTGATGGTCTTGCCAAACTGTTTGCGCTGCTTGGCGTAGCGCGTGGCCGCCTCCAGCGCGCCCTGCGCCATGCCCAAGGCCAGCGCGGCAATCGAGATGCGCCCGCCATCCAGAATCTTCAGGCTGCTGATGAAGCCTTCGCCTTCCGCGCCCAGCAGATTTTCCTCCGGCACGCGGCAATCGCTGAAAATCACTTCCGATGTATCGCTGGCGCGCATCCCCAGCTTGTTCTCCTTTTTCCCCGGACGGAAACCCGCCATCCCCTTTTCCAAAATAAACGCGCTGATGCCATGCGATTCCTTGGACTTGTCCGTAACCGCCATCGCCACGCAAATATCGGCAAATCGCCCGTTAGTAGTGAACGTCTTCGCTCCGTTCAGCACCCAATACTTGCCGTCGCGCACCCCCGTCGTACGCGTGCCGCCCGCATCGGATCCCGCCTCCGGCTCGGTCAGCGACCACGCGCCGAGTTTCTTGCCTTGCGCCAGCGGGACCAGGTACTTGCGCTTCTGCTCTTCGTTGCCGAATTTGTAGATGTGATTGCTGCAGAGCGAATTGTGCGCCGCGACGGTTAATCCAACCGCGCCATCCACGCGCGAAAGCTCCTCGACCACGGTGGCGTATTCGATGTAGCCGAGCCCCGCGCCGCCGTATTCTTCCGGAAAAATGACGCCGAGCAAGCCCATCTCCGCTAGCTTGGGCAGAAGTTCCTGTGGGAAGTGCGAGGCTTCATCCCATTCCAGGACGTGCGGCGCGATTTCGCCTTCGGCAAATTCGCGCACGCTCTTGCGCAAATGCTGCTGTTCTTCGCTAAAAGCAAAATCCACGCGGGCGTCACCTCAACATGCTTCTAATACTCTCCAAAAGTTTATCTTATACTGCGATTTTGCGCACCCCGCCGTTATCAATCCCGCAACACGCCTTACAAGGAAATCACGCCTTGCCTCGATCCCTCGACTGCGGCCCGGCAAAAACCGCTGGTCCTGCGCTCGGGATGACACACAGGGGCGGCGCATTTCTCCTACAGACGTCCTGCCGGTTATCTCCCCTCATCACCCCACCTCACACAACTTGTCATTCCGACCGGAGCGGCCCGAGTTTATCTTCCGCGCCGTCTTGTGGCGCGTCGGGCCGCGTAGTGGAGGAATCGTGGCACCCCTTCCACCCTAATCGCCATCCTGCCATACTAACCATCTATGGCTGTTTACCATGTCTATATTCTGGCAAGCGCTTCCGGTGTCCTCTACACCGGCATAACCAATTTTCTGGAACGCCGCCTCGCCCAGCACAAGGCCAAGCTCTGCCCTGGATTCACCGCTGCCTACGACGTTACGCGCCTCGTCTATTTTGAACCCTTCACAGATGTGCGCGCCGCCATCAGCAGGAAAAACAAATCAAGAACTGGCGCCGCGAAAAGAAGTTGGCGCTTATCCGGGCCCTCAATCCCACATTTCGTGATCTCAGCGCGGATTTCCCTGGCGCCACGAACAGCAAGCAGGCTTCCCCCAAACCGGCTCGCAAGGACATCACGCCTTGCCTCGATCCCTCGACTCCGGTCCGGCAAAAGCCGCCGGTCCTCCGCTCGGGATGACCCCCGGGGGGCACATTTCTCCTACAGACGTCCTGCCGGTTATCGCTCCCTACCAGCCGACGGGGTAGCCATTCTTTTTGTTCTGCTCGTCGAGCCAGGTCTTCAGCGGCGCAAAGTAATCGGCCAGCGCCGTGGCATCCATTTCCCGCTGCCCCGTCAGTGTCTCTAGCGCATCGGGCCACGGCTTGCTGGCGCCCATGGAAAGCATGGCGTTCAACTTTTCACCGGCCTTTTTGTTGGCGTAGATCGAGCAGCGGTGCAGCGGCCCGTCCACCCCGGCTTCCTTGCACAGCGCGCGATGGAACTGGAACTGGTAGATCGCCGCAAGGAAATATCGCGCATAGGGCACATTTCCGGGCACGTGGTATTTCGCGCCGGGATCGAAGCTCGCTTCCGTGCGCGCGACCGGCGGCGCCACGCCCTGATATTTCAGGCGCAAATCCCACCAAGCCTGGTTGTACTGGTCGGGCTTGACCTGCCCTGAAAAGACTTCCCAGCGCCATTTATCAATCACGAGGCCAAAGGGAAGAAACGCCACTTTCTCCAGCGCTTTTTGCAAAAGGTAATCCGTGTCGCCGGATGCCGGGGGAACGGCGTCGATCAGCCCAATCTTCTTCAGGTATTCCGGAGTGACAGAGAGCGCGATGGTGTCGCCAACAGCTTCGTGGAAACCATCGTTCGCGCTGTTCTGAAATAGCGGCGGCAGCGGGTTGTAGGCGCGCTGGTAGAAATTGTGGCCCAGCTCGTGATGAATCGTGCGGAAATCCTCTTCGGTGATCAGGATGCACATCTTGACGCGCAGGTCGTCCTTGGAATCCACATCCCACGCGCTGGCATGGCAAACCACTTCGCGGTCCGCGGGCTTGGTGAAGAGCGAGCGCTCCCAAAAAGTTTGCGGCAGCGGCGGGAAGCCCAGCGACATGAAGAAGTTTTCGCCGTATTTGACCATGCCCCTCGGATCGGTCTTGCGATCCTGCAGGATTTTCGTGAGGTCGAAACTCTGCGCAGGCTTCGGCGAATCCATCAGGTCATAGACGTTGTTCCATTCCTGCGCCCAGAGGTTTCCCAGCAGGTGCGCAGGTATCGGCCCGTTTGGCGGCACAACGTCCTTGCCGTATTTCTTCGCCAGTTGGCCGCGGACGTAGGCATGCAGCGACAAGTAGAGCGGCCGCAATTGTTCCCAGGTGCGATCGAGTTCCTTGGCGAACGCGTCGGGCGGCATGTCGTAATTCGAGCGCCACAGTGCGCCCACGTCCGCGTAGCCCAATTCTTTCGAGCCCTGATTGCCCAGCTCCACCATGCGCGCATAGCGCTGCCGCATCGGCGCGCCCACGGCGTGCCAGCCGAGCCACGCGCGCTTTAATTCCTCGGGATCGCGGCTGGTGGCCATCAGCCTTTCAATCGCGGTTATGTCCAGACAGGGCTTCTTATCGCCATCCGGGCACCACTTCCCTTTTCCATAATCGCCGTCGAGGGAAGCCAGCACTTGCGCAAGTTCCTTCTGCGCCTTGGGATCATCAGGAGCGGGAAAGCCGGTGGCCAGTTCCAGCAGCAGCCGCTTGCGCGCCAACTCCGGCGAGAGCTTCACGCCATCGTAGCGGTGCGCCTCTTTCGCGTACTTCGCGCTCGCGGTATTGAGAATCTCGTTCGCGTCCGCCGCGATCTGCTCGGTATCGTCGGTAATGAAATTCTCCTGCACCCAGGAGGCGCGCGAAGCCTTTAGGCCGAGATCAAATAGTTGCTGCTCTGCACCCTCGATGAACTTCTTCGCTTCTTCGGGAGTCGGCGTGGGTTTTGCTTGTCCCCTGGCTCCTCGCGCGCCCAACGCCCCCACCATTGCAAAACACAATAGCCCCACAGCCGTGCGCATCCATGCGGATCTCATCTTCGTATCTCCTTGTACTCTGTGCCACCCGAGCGATGATGGCGAATGTCTTCTCAGGCGCCCCGTCCCACTTTTTTGCCTGCTACCGACTGCAATTCCACGAGCGCCTTTTCAATCCCGGCGCGATCGACATTCCAGTGTGTCACCAGGCGCACCGAATAGAGCGCCGTATCCTGCGCCCATACGCCTTTGGCGTGCAGCGCGTCGCACAGTTCCACCGCGGTCATCCCGCTGCCCGTGCAATCGAAGATCACGATGTTGCTCTTCACGCTTGCCGGAGCGATCTTCAATCCCGGAATCGCCGCGATGCCTTGCGCTAGGCGCTTGGCATTGTCGTGATCTTCATGCAGGCGCGAAGGTGACTTTTCCAGCGCGATCAGTCCGGCCGCCGCAAGCACGCCCACTTGGCGCATGCCGCCGCCAAATAACTTGCGGTAGATGCGCGCCCGCTCGATGAATTCCTTCGACCCGGCAATCATCGAGCCGACCGGCGCGCCCAAACCCTTCGACAGGCAGAACATCACGGAGTCCACATTCTGGGTCATGCGCGCCACGTCATCGCCCAACGCGACCGCCGCGTTGAAGATGCGCGCCCCATCCAGATGCACTTTCAAACCCAGGGCGTGCGCGTGGTCGCAAATGTCATTCACGCGCTCCGTGGGATAGACCGTCCCGCCGGCCATATTGCTGGTGTTCTCCAGGCAGACCAGCGCCGTTTGCGAGTCGTAATAAATCTTTGGACGCACGACGGCTTCAATCTGCTTCCAGGTCAGGATGCCGTCGTCGCCGCCGCGCGTCGCCCTAGGCATACAGCCCGCGATGGCCGACATGGACGCTAGTTCGTACAGGTTGACGTGGCTGCGCTCCTCGCAGATCACCTCGCTGCCGTGATGCGTCCATATCTTGATGCAAGTCAGGTTGCCCATGCAGCCCGTGGGTACAAACAAGGCCGCTTCCTTGCCAAACATTTCCGCGGCGCGCTTCTGCAGGCGGTTGACCGTGGGATCCTCGCCGTAAACGTCATCACCCACCTCCGCTGCGGCCATGGCGCGCCGCATCTCCTCGCTCGGGCGCGTCACCGTGTCGCTGCGCAGGTCCACCACGCCTTCCGCCGGCGAGACATCATCCGGGTCCACCATCTGATTCCCTTTCGCCACCGTATAGCTCATGTGTGCTTCTCCGTGTTTCCCGTGTCGCCGTGGCGCTCGCGCTTGACTGGCTTATCGCAACAATTCCACAATCACTTCGTTTGAGATGCTCAATTTTCCTGCTGCCAGCCGCACGAGTTCGCCATCGCGTTCAATCATGCCCGCGGAAGCCAGGCGCCCGACCTTTTCCTCTAGATTGACGCAGTATTCGCGCTGAATGCGCGGCAGATCGATGCCGCCAAGCTGCCGCAAGCCCAGGAACAGCTCTTCTTCAAGCGCCTGCTCGCGCGTTACGCGCTCCACGCTTTCCGCGGCGCTACGGCCCGCGCTGATCGCGGCGACGTAGGCCGCCGCGTCATGCACGTTGGCCCAGCGCTGCGTTCCGGAAAAGGAATGAGCGCCCGCGCCAAATCCGAGGTACGCCTCGCGCCGCCAGTATTTCAGGTTGTGGCGCGAAGCGTAGCCCGGCTTGGCCCAATTGGAAATCTCGTACTGCTTGTAACCAGCAGCTTTCAGGATGGCCTGCGCGTTTTCGTAAAATTCCCCCATCTCATCTTCGCTAGGCAGATCACGGGCGCTATAGCGCTCGCCGCCTTGCAGGACTTCCAGCCCCAGCCGGCTGCCTTCATCAATTTCCATGATGTAGACGGAAACGTGCTCGGGAGACAACTCGACGAGTTCGTAGAGCGAAGCCAGCCAGCTTTCCCGTGATTGTTTCGGCAGTCCCGCGATTAGATCGAAGCTGATGTTGCGAATCCCAGCATCGCGCAGTATGGGCACCGCGCGATAAATATCCTCGCGTCGGTGCAGGCGCCCCGCGGACTTGAGTTCCTCATCCACGAAGGATTGCGTCCCCAGGCTGATGCGATTGATTCCGGCGGCGGCCCATTGCGCGGCCTTTTCGGCCTCAATGGTTTCCGGGTCAGCCTCGAGCGTCACCTCTTCCCAGGCACAGTTGAACGTCTCGCGCAACGCACAGAGCATGTCCGTCAGAAGCGCAGGCTCCAGCAAGCTCGGCGTGCCCCCGCCGATGTACACCGTGTCCACCGCTACTTTTTCAGAGGCCGCCCGCTCCTGCGCTTCGCTCCATCCCACGTCCGCCGCGCGCAACAATCCCTGATGCTCGCGAATCTCCCGGCACACCGCTTCCGCATACGGAGCGAAACGGCCCGCCGACACCACACCCGTGTGGAAGTTGCAGTAAGTGCACTTCGACTGACAAAATGGCACCTGGATGTAAACGCCGAGTTTCCCCATCGCCCCAGACTTTAGCATATCGAGGCGACGGTCAGGGTTGCGGCTCGGGAGGCTGAGGAAGCGCCGGGATGGCCGCGATGGCCTCTGGCGGCAAGGGCTTCAGATTGAGCTGTTCGGTGAGAAAGGCGATGCGGTCGCGGCGGGCTTCGGCGTTCAACGCGTGCGGTGCGTCGTACAGCTTGAGCTGCTTGGGCTCGCTGGCGAAGGCGGCGGCCGCCTTGGCGCGCTCCGGCGTGAGAAACTTCTCCTGCTTGGCGTACTGCAAAAATAAGGCCGCGGGCGAGGCATGAGAAATATACCTGGCCGCGTCGGCCCAGGCGTATTTGGCGATGAAGGCGTCAACTTTCTCCGGACCCGTCTTCTGGCGGAACTCCTGAAATTCCGGGCTCTTGATTACGATTTCGTCGGAGAGGCTTCCGGCCATCAAAACGAAGGCGCGAAAGCGTTTATCCACGCCGCTGACGATTCCGCCCGCCGACGCCCCGCAACTGTGGCCCACATACGCCACGCGCTTGGGATCCACGAACGGACGGGAGAGCAGAAGGTCGGCGCCGCGGCGGATGTCCACAACCCTCTGAACAAGATCCTCGACCTGCTGCGCGGATAGCGGGTCCTTGTCCGGAACGTATCCTGGGCGAGCGATCGGGAAATCGATCAGAAGTGAGGCGACACCCGCGGGAGCAAGGGCAACGGCTTCGTCCAAGAATTCCTTGCGATTGCGGAAATCCGAATTCGGCCAACACCAATGGCCCCAAATTATGGCGGCAAATGGTCCTTTGCCGGGCGGCAAGACAAGATAGGCAGGCACGCGACCGCCTTTGGGGCTGGCGTAGGAAAAATCGTAAATACTGACGGAACCCCGGAAGTCCACGCCGGCGTCCTGAGCATTCAAGGGGAGCTTCGCGTCGTAATCGAAAGCGTGAGGATTATCGGACTTTTGAGCGAAGGCGGAAACGCTTAGGACGAAAAGGGCCACAAGCATGCGGCGCATGGCACTCCTCCGTTGGGACAGTGTATGCCCGTTGGCGGAAGATACAAGCGGAGTTTTGAAAATGGTCTACACGCGATCGGGCAGGACCTTCACGTACACGTGCCGTTCGCGCGGCCCGTCAAACTCCGCAAAGAAAATTCCCTGCCAACGCCCCAGCGCCAGCTTCCCTGCTTCCACGAAAACGAACTGGCTCACGCCCACGAGCATGGTCTTCACATGTGAATCGGAATTGCCTTCGCTGTGGCGATACGGCCCTGCCATGGGCACAATCCGATCCAGCGCGCCTTCGGCGTCGCTGGCCACGTCCGGATCGGCGTGCTCATTGATCAGGATCGCCGCGGTCGTGTGCGGCACATAGAGGAAGCACGTGCCCACGCGCACGCCCAGGGCCGTCACCACTCGCTGCACCTCCACGGTGATGTCCACCATCTGCGTGCGGCGGTCGGTCTTTACGCGAATGCTCTGCATCTTCGTTCTCCCTGAACGTGAAACGCTAAAAGAATTTATAGGAGCGCGGCAAGGCAAAGTACAGGAGATTTTGAGCTTGAAATCCAAAGTTGGAAAGCGATTCCTCCGCTCCGGGACGGCAAAGGCGCCGTCCCTCCGGCCGGAATGACAAATTTTGGGAGGTGGATGAGGTGAGAAGGCTAGATTCCGGGCGGGACAAGCGCTGCGTGAGGACAGCCGCTATTCGACGCAACGCCCGCTACGGAATGGGCACGACGTAATGCTGCCCGGGCTTCTTGGCTGTGGCCAGCTTCTGCAGTTCCTTCAGGCCATCGCTGCCCCAACGCGCCAGAAACGGGAGGAAACACAAATCGCGCGATTGCAGCCCCTTCTGCGGATACAGCAGGTTCTCGAGGAACTCTTCATGCTGGACGATGATTTTTTCGTGGCGGTCCAGAGAGGCGCCGGTCTTTTCCCGCAAGCGTTGCAACTGGTAGCGCATGCGCTTTTCCACGCGGGCGATCGTTCCCTGCACCGTGGGATCCACCTTGGCGATGGCCCGGTGCAGCTTCTTCAGGTTCCTCTCAGTCTGCCGCAAATTCGCGTCGAACTCCCGCGCCAGTTTCTTCGGCACATTGGCCCCGTACATCTTCTTTCGCAGCTCTTGCTTGCCTTTCCAGGCGTCTTCCACGTCCAGGCCGTACTTCTTCAGCAGCCGGCCGCCCTTCGGATCAACCAGGGTAAAGTCCGCGCGCGGCAAGATCACCGGCATGCGCCCCAGCAGCTTTTCGTAAAGCACCTGCGATTGCGCGAAATAAGAAATCTCCGCCGGGCCTCCGAAGTACGCCACCGTAGGCAGCAGATAATCCTGCACGACCGGCCGGAACAGCGCGTTCGGGCTGAAGTTTTCCGGGCTGAGTTCGACGCAGCGCAAAGCTTCTTCCCGCGGACAGCTTTTCCCTCCGCAATTGAAATTCCCGTTGGCAGCGGTAATCACCTGGCGCTTGCTGTCCCTCAGGGAGAACAGCAGCGTGCTGCGCGACGACACTTTGACCTGCACGTCGTATCCGGCGCTCTCCAGTTTCTTGCCGCGGCGCAGCAGCAACTCACTTAGCGCATCGCGTTCCCCTAGCGCTGCCCGCAAAATGGGCGCGGCAACGCCGTGCAAGCGGTGATCCAAAGGATCGAGCAGGATGAGCCCATGATCGCCGAAGAGCCGGGCAAACAGTTTGCCGAATGCGCTCGTGTACGTATCCTGGCGGGTGTAACTGCTGTGGAGAAACTCCGCAATCTGCGCCGCGCCAGGCCCGGTCAATTGCGCGATGGCCTGCTCCACGAGCTCGACGACGGCGTCACCGAGCGGAATTGTGCCCACGGGAAGCGCATCCTCCGCAGGTTTTGGAAGCTCCAGCCGGTACAACTTGCCCTCGGCAAACCAGGTGGTGTGGCGCACTTCGTCCACGTCGTGATCTTCGGCGGCCATCCAGAAAACCGGCACGGTGGGAATGCCCTCGCCGCTCAGCTGGCGCGCCGTTTCAATAACGCTCAATGCTTTGTAAAACGAGTACGCCGGTCCACCGAACAGTCCCACCTGCTGGCCGCTGACCACGGCGACGGCGCCCTCTTCCAAGCGCTTCAGATTCGCTTCCGTTTCCGTGCTATGGCCATAACGCAGGTTCTGATCGCGCAGGATGCCCGCCACGGTCAGCCGGCGGTCGCGCGGAAAATCGAGTGACTTCGCGCACGAAGCGACGTTCTTCAAGTTCGGTGCGTGCGCAAAGAAGCCCTTCACGGTGGAGAAATTCTCATTGTAATCGCGGAAAAGCTTCGACGTGTGCGGCAACTGCTGCGGCGGAATGGCGCGGCAAACCATGAACGTTTAGATGATAATCGCAGTTAAAGGTGACAGCAAACCCGCTCTGGTTAGACGCGCGCGTCGGACGTTTCGTATTGCGTCAGGAGCGCGGCGATCTGCTGCTTCTTCTCTTCCGGCAGGGGCAAAAGCGGCAATCGCGGCACCCCGCCATTGTAGCCGCGCAGGTCCATCGCGTATTTCACGCCGGCAATTCCGTTTTCAGAGACGATGCACTTGGATGTGCTCGCCAAGGCAAGCTGCAGTTCCTTGGCCTGCTCGTGCTTCCCCTGCTGCACCAATTCGTACAGTTCCACGAATTTTTCCGGCAACGCCGATGCAAGAGCCAGGATCGCGCCGCTGGCGCCCACGGCCAGCGCCGGATACACCACCGCCGCGCCGCCCGTGAGCACTTGAAATTCCGCGGGTGCGCAGGAAACAACCTCACCTACCCGCTGCACGCTGCCGGAACTGTCCTTGATCCCAGCAATGTTGGGATGCTCGGCAAGCTTGAGAATCTCCGGAGATTCCAGCGTCACGCCCGTGAACGCCGGAACGGAATAGAGCAGCACGGGAATCGGCGAGGCATCCGCAACGGCGCGGTAGTGCCGGATGTAGGTTTCCGCGCGATAAACGGGCTTGTAAAAATACGGCGTCTTCACCAGCGCGGCTTGATAGCCGAGCACCGCAGCGCGCTTGGTGCGCACGATCGTTTCCGCGGTGGACTCCGCGCCAGTCCCGGCGATCAGCAACTTTCCCGGCGCAGCCACTTCCTTCACCGCCGCAAGCACAGCGTCCGCCTCCGCGCGCAGGAGCATCACCGACTCGCCCGTTGAGCCGAGCACCAGGTAGCCCGCCAGGCCGGTCTTGTTATAACGGCGGATATTCTCCTTCAAGCCGCCAAGCGAGACCCAGCCATCTGCCTCAAAAGGCGTCGTCAGCGCCGGAAAGATACCTTGGAACTTCACGGTTCAATTGCCTTCGCCGGAGTTGCCGGTCGCCGTCACGCTGTTCTGGTGCAGGTCCTGCAGGCAAGACACCTCGCGCTGCAATTCGATCAGCGCGTGGATCCCGCGCACCGCCGCTTGTGCTGCGGACATCGTGGTGATGCAGGTAATATTGTAGCGAATCGCTGCGCGCCGGATGGATTTCTCGTCGTAAAAGGATTCGCGGCCCAGCGGCGTATTGATGACCAGGTGGATTTTCCCGGTTTTGATCAGGTCGACGATATTCGGCCGGCCTTCGTTCACTTTATAGACTTCCTCGCAGGGAACGCCGCTAGCGTGCAGCGCCGAGGCGGTGCCGCGCGTGGCCACCAGCTTAAACCCGAGCGCCACTAACTCCTTGCCCACGGTTCCGACTTGCCGTTTGTCGCGGTCGTTCACGCTGATGAACACCGTGCCGGTGCGCGGCAATTTCTGCCCCGCGGCCAGTTGCGCTTTCGCAAACGCCTGGCCATAGGAAGTCGAAATGCCCATCACTTCGCCGGTGGAGCGCATTTCCGGGCCGAGAATGGTATCCACGCCGCGGAATTTGTTGAACGGAAAAACGGGCGACTTCACGGAGTAATATGCGTGCACGGAAATTTCCGCCACGCCGTTGTGATGCACCAGGGGCAACTGCATGTCCGCCAGACGCCGCCCGACCATCAGCCGCGCCGCTACCTTCGCTATCGGCACGCCGGTAGCTTTGCTGACGAATGGCACGGTCCGCGAAGCACGCGGGTTCACTTCAAGGACGTACACCGTTTCGCGTTGGATGGCGTACTGCACGTTCATCAAGCCGACTACTTTCAAGGCCAACGCCAGCCGCTTCGTGTAGTCCCGAATCGTTTCCAGCACCTTCGGCGAGAGGCTCACCGGCGGCAGCACGCACGAAGAATCGCCGGAGTGCACTCCGGCTTCTTCGATATGCTCCATGATTCCGCCGATCACTACGTCCGTGCCGTCGGCGAGCGCGTCCACGTCCACTTCCGTGGCTTCTTCCAGGAACTGGTCGATCAGCACCGGGCGGGCTGGACCCATCATCGCCGCTTGCGCCACATATTCCTGCACGGTGTTCACGTCGTAGGCGATCACCATCGCCCGCCCGCCGAGCACGTAACTCGGCCGCACCAGCACCGGCAATCCGATTTCGCCGGCAACGCGCGCGGCTTCTTCCGGCACCAGCGCCGTGCCGTTGCGCGGTTGCGGAATGCGCAACTCATCGAGCAAACGCCCGAAGCGCCGGCGGTCTTCGGCCAAGTCAATGGACTCCGGCGCCGTTCCCACGATGGGCACCCCGTTGCGCTTCAATTCCAGCGCGAGGTTCAGCGGTGTCTGCCCGCCGAACTGCACGATCACCCCCTGCGGTTTCTCGCGTTCGACGATCGAGAGCACATCTTCCAGCGTCAGCGGCTCGAAGTACAACCGGTCCGAAGTGTCGTAGTCGGTCGAAACCGTCTCCGGATTGCAGTTGACCATCAGCGTCTCGAACCCGTCGGCGTGCAGCGCAAAGGAAGCGTGGCAGCAGCAATAGTCGAACTCGATGCCTTGGCCGATACGGTTGGGCCCGCTGCCCAGGATCATGATCTTCTGCTTGTGCGTGGCGTCGGTTTCATCTTCGTCCTCGTAGGTCGAGTACATGTACGGCGTGAAGGACTCGAATTCCGCGGCGCAGGTATCCACGCGCTTGAAGACCGGGGCGACGCCATAACGCGCGCGTTGCAGGCGCACCACCGCCGGCGTGGTCTTCCAGATTTGCGCCAACTGTTCGTCGCTTGCGCCAATGCGCTTTACTTCCCGCAGCAAATCCTTGGAAGCCGTTTCCACCGTCACCGAGGCGGCACGCCGGTTGGCGGCGTTGATCTCTTCAATCTGGTGAATAAACCACGGGTCGATTTTCGTGAGTTCGCAAATTTCCTCGGCGGGCAAGCCGTGCTCCACCGCCGTCAGTATCCAGTGGATGCGGTCGGGCCGTGGCGTGGCCAGCTTTTCGCGCAGCAGAGAGCCCGGCGCCTCGGCGGGCGCGCGCCACGGCGTGCTTGGTTCCAGCGATCGTATGCCCTTCTGCAGCGCTTCCTTGAACGTTCGCCCGATGGCCATCACTTCGCCCACGGATTTCATCTGCGTGCCCAACGTGGTATCGGCGCCGGCAAATTTTTCAAACTGCCACTTGGGAATTTTCACCACCACATAGTCGATTGTGGGCTCGAAGCACGCGGGGGTTTTCTTGGTGATGTCATTGGGAATCTCGTCAAGCGACATCCCCACCGCCAGGCGCGCGGCAATTTTTGCAATCGGGAAGCCGGTCGCTTTGCTGGCCAGCGCGGAGCTGCGGGAAACCCGCGGATTCATCTCGATCACCACCATGCGGCCGTTTTCCGGATTCACCGCAAACTGCACGTTGGACCCACCCGTTTCCACGCCCACTTCGCGGATAATCGCTGCCGCGGCATCCCGCATGCGCTGATATTCCTTGTCCGTCAGCGTCTGTGCGGGCGCCACCGTGATGGAATCGCCGGTATGCACGCCCATGGGGTCGAAATTCTCAATGGAGCAGATCACCACAAAGTTGTCGCGGAAGTCGCGCATCACTTCCAGTTCGTACTCTTTCCAGCCGAGCACGGATTCCTCCACCAGCGCTTCGTGCACCGGGCTCACGTCCAGCGCGTGCGCGATGGCTTCGGCAAACTCTTCCTTGTTGTAGGCGATGGAGCCGCCCGTGCCCCCAAGGGTGAACGATGGCCGGATCACCAGCGGGAATCCCAGTTGATCGCAGAGCCGGAGGGCATCTTGCGCGTTATTGACCAGCGCAGAAGCGGGCACTTCGAGGCCAATTTTGCGGCAGGCATCCTTGAACCACAGGCGATCCTCGGCAACCTTGATCGCCCGCAGCGACGCCCCGATCATTTCCACTTTGTATTTTTCCAGGATGCCGCTTTCGGCCAGCTCAACAGCAAGATTCAGCGCCGTCTGTCCGCCCACGGTCGGCAAAAGCGCGTCGGGTTTTTCCTTGATCAGAATTTCCTCGAGATATTCCTTCGTCAGCGGCTCGATGTAGGTGCGGTGCGCCAGTTCCGGGTCCGTCATGATCGTGGCGGGGTTGGAATTCACCAGCACGATTTCGTAGCCCTCGGCCCGCAGCGCTTTGCACGCTTGCGCGCCGGAATAGTCAAACTCACAAGCCTGGCCAATCACAATCGGCCCCGACCCGATGATCAGTATCTTCTTGATGTCATTACGTTTTGGCATCCAGCAAAGGTTCCTTATTTGGTTGCAAACAGAATTGCAATGGCTGAGCTATAAAGCACTGAAATCGCGACAAGTATAGGCCAGCGCCAACTCTTACGCCGGAGCGACAAATTTCCCTCTAACTCAAAGTACGGCCAGAGGAATGGTAATAGCCGCGAGAATAGGTTGGCGCAGAGTATCAGCGTCACTGCCAGAGCAGCAAAAGCCGACAAGAGTTGCAAGCCGTTCAACGGTTGAGTCCATCGGTAACCTGTGGTGAAGCGAAGAAGTTTATATTCAAGCACTATGCACGCGGCGAACGTCATCCAAATACATGGTGCCATCCACCGATAAACAATATCGCGGAAGGGATCTTTGCTCTTTTTCATCAGGGTCTCGAACCTCTGCGCCACGTCGCTCACCCAGGCACTATTCGGACCCTGGACAAGTACCCTGTTTATGTTTGAGTCATTGAAATCTACAACTTGGGTCCTCGCTTTAATGTTGAGGTTGACTATTTCCCCGTTTGGCCCTGACGATTCTGCAATCACATTCAGCGCGTCCGGCGGGATATCCTCATAACTGAAGTCATTGTAGAGGAACTGAACGTTGCCATGAGGGGAGAGAAAAGTGTACTTGTCTCCGAAGGTCGGACGAATTAGATCTCTATACCCCTCCGACTGCACCGCTTGCTCGATAGCCGCTTGATCCGCCGCAACTTGCTGTCCAGCGACCACAGGTCCCAACGCGAACAAGTTGTTGGCTTGCTGGTATGTCTGCAGCAGCCTCTCTCTGAGGACGGCAGTCACGCGCAATTCAGCGAGTTGGTGCATCAAGAGAGCAATCTCTTGCGCGCCGCCCCTTTCTATCATCACGGCGGGGATCCGAATTATACGCTCAAATTTTCCCACTTGAATTTGCGCTTCCTTTCGACTCTCACCCTCTAGAACTCCCCGGCTTCGCAAACTCCTTCATCATGTCCGTGAACTGCGCGAAAAGATAATGCGAATCATGCGGTCCCGGCGAAGCCTCCGGGTGGTACTGCACGCTGAAGAGAGGAAGCGTCTTGCTGCGCATGCCCTCGTTGGTGCCGTCGTTCAGGTTGACGTGGGTAATCTCGACTTCGCTGGACGGCAGCGATTCCGGATCCACGCAAAACCCGTGATTCTGCGCGGTAATCTCCACTTGGCTCGTCAAAAGATTCTTCACCGGATGGTTCGAACCGTGGTGCCCGAATTTCAGCTTAAACGTCTTCCCTCCCAGCGCCAGCCCGCACAACTGGTGCCCCAGGCAAATCCCAAAAATCGGCACCCGTCCCGCCAGTTTGCGGATGTTTTCGATGGCGTAGGTGACGGGTTCGGGATCGCCCGGCCCGTTTGACAGAAACACGCCGTCCGGACGCATGCCCATCACATCCTCCGCGTTAGTTTTCGCGGGCACTACGCTGACTTCGCAGTGATGGTCCACCAACAGCCGCAGAATGTTCTGCTTGATACCGTAATCGTAAGCCACCACGCGAAACCGGTGGACATCGGGGCTCGTCCCCGATTCGCCCATCTGCTCGGCCCACGGCGAAGTGGCAAGCTCAATGGAGCCCTGCTGCCAATCGTAGGCTTTCTCGCAGCTCACACGGCCCGCAAGTTCCTGCCCCGCCATCGTCGGCAGCTGCTTGGCTTCATGGATCAATTGGTCGGCCGCCGTGCCATCGGTGGCCACCATGCCGCGAAGCGCGCCAACCTTGCGAATGTGGCGCACCAGCGCGCGCGTATCAATATCCCAAATCACAGGAATTTTGTGGCGGTTCAGGTAGAGCTGCGCCGTTTCCGCGGAGCGCCAGTTCGACGATATCTGCGAAAACTCCCGCACAATCAGCGACTCGATATACGGCCGCGGGGACTCCTCGTCATCCAGATTGGCGCCCACGTTGCCAATGTGGGGATACGTCAAGCAAACGATCTGCCCCATGTAGCTGGGATCGGTGAAAACTTCCTGGTAACCGGTGAGGCTGGTATTGAAAACGACTTCCCCGCCCCGGCGCGTTATGGCGCCGGCAGCGCGGCCGTTAAAGACGCGCCCGTCTTCGAGCGCAAGGATTGCGGGGCGATGCACTACTTCCGTTGTCAGTGTGCCCTCCGTCGAACTTCATTTGCCGCTAGCCTCAGTCGTCGACAACGAACCGAAGTGATCCACGGGCCAGTAGGCAAATACGGCGCGGCCGTAAATGTACTGGCTGGCGACCGGCCCGAATACTCGCGAATCGTTCGAGCTGATGCGGTGGTCCCCCATCACGAAGAAACTCCCCTGGGGGACGCGAACGGGTCCGAAATCGGTGACATCGGCGTACTGCGGCGGCACGTAGGGCTCGGGGACCATCTGCCCATTCACATAAACCGCGCCGCGGCGAATTTCGATCGTTTCTCCCGGGAGCGCCAGCACGCGCTTGATAAAGGACTTCGAGCGATCCAGCGGGTACCAGAACACTACCACGTCTCCGCGCTCGATGGGCTCAAATCGGTAGACAAATTTGTTGATGAAGATGCGTTCCTGATCGGAGAGCAGAGGCGCCATGCTCGTGCCTTCCACCTTCACCGGCTGATAGAGGAAAACGATGATGACCAGGGCCAGGCCGATGGCGATTAGCAGATCGCGGATCCACACACGGATTTCGTGGCGCAACGCGCTACGAGCGGGCGCAGGAGCCGCCGAGGGAGAATTTGCGGAAGCATCGCCCGGGGACAAGGAAGTATTGGGGGCGGAGGAGTGCTCGCCCATGGCCGCAGGGGTCTGATTTTCGTCAGGTTTCAGCATTTCGTGATGCATCTCCTTTATAGCATGCACATCCGCATTGGGCCAATTGCCATTTGCCATGCATGCCCCGGCCTCGCGCAGGCTTCTAGTTGGAAGCTAGGTCGCTGCTTCCCTGTTGCCTGCCCGCCGCAGGAGGGACCGAAGGCTCGCGTCTTTTGCGGGCCGCAGCGGAGGGACCCTGGCAAGATCCCTCAGTCTTGAGAAAGCGCAAAATTCAGGGATGCCAGCGCCGCGACGACGGCTGTCTCTGTGCGCAGGATCAACTTCCCGAGCGAGGCCTCCTGGAACTGCGCGCCGCGGGCAGCAGCAAACTCCGCGTCGGTCCAACCGCCTTCCGGACCAATCGCGAGAACGGCGGCCTTTCGCTGCTGACCGGCGACGACAAGACGCAACGGCCTGGCCTCCGGCGCTTCCGAAAGTAGCACGCACAAAGCATCAACTTTTGAGGCGAAGGCAGCTTCAGGCTTAGCGAGTGGTTCAAGCAAGGGCACACTCACGCGGCGCGATTGCTGAGAGGCTTCCAAAAGAATTTTCTTCCAGCGTTCCGCGCGCTTCGCAGCCGCCACCAACAGCGCCTTTTCGCTGCGCGCCGCAGCCAGCGGCACAATGCGCGTCACGCCAAGTTCCGTGGCCTTTTCCAGCGCCCATTCAAACGCATCGAATTTCAGCACGGCCACTAGGAGCGTGCTTTCAAGCGAAGGCTGATACGCGGGGAGTTCCTCCACCAGCGCAAACTCGACGACATCACGGCCAACCATCTCAACTCGGCCCAGCCACACCCGCTGGCCATCGCTCAGCTCATACACCTGCCCCGGCTGAGCGCGGAGCACGCGGCCCAGGTGGTGCGCGGCTTCGCCTTCCATCCGCGCGCGCTGCGCCTCAAATCGTTCTACAAAGAATCGCCTTCGCATCTCGCGCCTATCTTGCCACGAATCGCCAACCCTCTGAATCCGTAATTTGCAACAGGGGCGTGGTCTTGCTGCTTCTTTGTAGGAGTCGAGCACCGCTCGACCCTATCTGGGCAAGGTGTATAGACCTACGTCAATGCGCTCATGCCTTGCGCGATCAACTCTTCCTGGTGGGAAACCGCTCTATCCGAAGATGTCTTTCACTTTGTCGAAGATATTGGAATCTCGCTCCGCCGGCTTGTTTTCCACCTTCATTGTGGCGTGGAGTTGTTCCATCAATTTGTGCTGCTCGCGGGTGAGCTTCGTCGGCGTCAGCACGCGCACATGAAAATACAAATCGCCTCGCCCGCCACCGTGCGGGTCGGGCAGACCCTTGCCCTTCAGCCGAAAAACCGCGCCGCCTTGTGTGCCCTCGGGAATCTTCAGCGTTTCTTCGCCATTTAATCCGGGAACTTGCAACTCCGTGCCCAGCGTGGCTTGCGCAATGCTCAGCGGAATCGTGCAGTACAAATCCGCGCCGCGCCGCTCAAAAAACTTGTGCTCTTTCACTTCCAGAACGACATACAGATCGCCCGCCGGACCGCCGTTCGGCCCCGGCTCGCCTTCGCCCTGCACACGCATCCGCGTTCCCGTATCCACGCCTGGCGGAATGCGCAATTCAATGGTGCGCTCGCGCTCCAGGCGTCCCTGGCCATGGCATTCGGCGCATCGTTCCTTGACGATCTGCCCGGCGCCTTGGCACGCGGGGCAAGTGCGGTTCACGGTAAAGAATCCCTGCTGGTAGACCAATTGGCCGCGCCCACCACAAGCCTGGCAATTCACCACGCCGGTGCCCTTTTTCGCGCCGGTGCCGTTGCACGCTTCGCAATATTCCATCCGCGGCACGCGAATCTTTGTGCTGACGCCCATGGCCGCTTCGTCGAAACTCAAAGTCATGTCGTAACGCAAGTCGGAGCCACGCTTCACGCGGCTGCGTCCGCCGCGCCGCCCACCGGCCACGCCGAAAAGATCCTCGAACCCAAAAAAATCGCCGAAAATGTCGTGAAAGTCCTGGAAGATGGCGCCGTTAAAGTCGGCCTGCGCCCCAGCGCCCGCCAAACCAGCATGCCCGTAGGTGTCGTAAACCTGCCGCTTCTGCGCGTCGCTCAGGATGCTGTAGGCCTCCGTGCTTTCCCGGAAGCGCAGATTGGCTTCTTCCTTGTGCGCGGGGTTACGATCGGGATGCCACTGCAGCGCCGCCTTGCGGTAAGCCGCCTTGATCTCTTCGACCGAAGCCGTCTTCGCGACGCCCAAAATCTCGTAATAATCTCGTTGTTGTCCGCGGGTCATGCGCTTTGCCTGTGGTACCTTTCTAGGCTAACAGTGTACGGCGATCAGCGATCCGATATCAGCCATCAGGAACCCGTTGTCAGTGAAGAGTTATCAGATATCAGTCATCAGCGATCAGGAACATTTCCCCAGAGTCCAATTTCGGAAGTCTTTCTGATATCTCTCCCTAGTTCGCCTCTCCTTTTGATGCGCCGCCCGGATGAACCGCTACGCGCACAATCGCCGGCCGCAGCACTCGGCCATGAAATTCGTAGCCCGGCTGAAACACCGCCAGAATCGTGCCATCGGGATGGTCTGTGGTTTCGACGCGGTCCACAGCCTGGTGCAGGTGCGGGTCAAACGCCTTGCCCAGCGGGTCGATGCGCTTCGCCCCCAGCTTCGCCACGTTGTCCAGCAGTTGCTTGAAGATCAGTTCAAATCCCTTGCGATAGCTTTCGTACTCCGCTTCGCGATGCGCCGCCAGGGCGTTCTCGAAACCATCCAGCACAGGGATCAATCCTTCGATCACGCGCGCCGTGGCCCGCCGCCCGTCTTCGCTGCGCTCCCGCTCAATCCGCTTGCGGTAATTGTCGAAGTCCGCCTGCCGCCGCAGCATCGTCTGCCGCAGATCTTCCAGGTCCGTGGCCAATTTCTTTACGTCCGCTTCTTCGCGCGCGGCATCTTCCACCACGGCTTTGTCTTCCGCAGGGCGGCCCACGTCCTCGCTATCGGGCACATGCAGCTTGCTTTCTCGGTCTTTCATCCCTCATCCCTCTATACAGTTTGCTATTCGATCTTGCTCAAGGCTTCGCTGAAAAGCTGCGCCACGTAGGCTACCGCCGTCATGGCGCGTTCGTAGTGCATGCGCGTCGGCCCCAGTACGCCCAGCGAGCCTTGCACCCGGTCGCTATGCGAATAAGGAGCGCTGATGAGTGCGATATTCTCTCCGCCAGGCGAAAACTCTTTCACGCCGATTTGCACGAACACCGGCTCCGGCGCCTCAATGCACGCGTTCAACACCGCCACCAGCCGGTGCTTCTCCTCAATTGCCTCCAGCAATTCCCGCAATTGCGCCTGGTCCGGGAATTCCGGCGAGCCCACGATCTGCGCCGTGCCTTCCACATGCACCTGTTGCTCCGTGGTTTCTCCCAGGACTGCCGGGTCGCACAATGTCAGAGCGCTGCGCACAATGCCTTCGTACTTCTCCCGCTCGTTCGCCAGCTTCAGTAGCAAGTCTCCGCGGATCGCTTCCAGCGTCCATCCCGAATAATGGCGGTTCAGGAAATCGGCGGTGGCGTCAAGCTCTTCCTGGGTAAAAGGCCGCGCCGGACGCAGCACTTTATCCCGCGTATTACCCCCGGGCGAAATCAGCACCACCACAACGCGCCCATCCGGCAGCAGCCACATCCGCGCATGCTCCAGCACCGTCTTGCGCAGCGGCGGCGATACGATGATGCCCACGCCCTTCGACACTTCCGCCAACACGTGCCCCGCGCGCTCCGTTATTTCTCCCGCGGAAACACCGGCGGCCATCTCCCGCGTGATCCAATCGCGGTCCTCGACGCTGAGCGTCGCCTGCGAAGCGATTTCCTGCGCAAAGAACCGGTACGCCTCGGCCGTCGGCACGCGGCCCGCGGAGGTGTGGGGTTGGTAGAGGTAGCCGCCATCCTCGAGGTCCGCCATGATGTTGCGGATTGTGGCCGTGCTCAGCGCTTCCTCGAAGCGCTTTGAGATGGCGCGCGAAGACACCGGCTCGCCCGTCTCGATGTACGTGCGGACAAGGTCGGCGAGAATCTGGCGGTTACGCCGTTCTTGGAGAGCGGGATTCCTCATAGCAGCACTCGCCACGGGGTGCTACTTACCATTCTAGGAAGCCTGTCAAGCCCCGTCAAAGAACTTCGTCCAATACCAAACTCTCTATCTCTTTCACCCTTTTGAAGAGGGGATCATTTGTCAGAAACGCGGAGACCCCGGAGTAAATCGCCGTGGCAGCGTGGATGGCGTCCGGCGTCTTGAGCCCATGGGCGGCTCGCAGCCGTGCGGCGATATCAGCGACTTCAAGGTCGGGAGGAATCCAGGTCAGACTTGGAAAGGTGTGGAACAGACCATAGTAGGTTTCGATTCGTTTCTCGTTGCCTTCTCGATACGCGGGTACAAGCAGCTCCGTCAACGAGAGCGTGGAAGTTACAGCTTCATTCCCCTGTTTCTCTAACCATTCGAACACAACGTCAGAAAGTGCGAAGTATCTTGCATTCTTTTCGACTTGATAGATGAAAATACTCGTGTCCAGCGCCACGCGACGCCGTGGGCGTAAAAAGGTACGGAGTTGTTCTACTCCCAACTCTCGCGTTCCTTCTTGAGGTAATCAGTCGAGTACAATCCGCGTCCAATCCCAGTGATCGCGGTCCTGTAGGATTTGGGTTTCCGAAGGACAATCATGTCCTCGCCTTTCATGACTACGAGCAGCTTGTCGCCGGGCTTCAGGCCCATTCTCTTGCGGGCCTCCCGCGGGATCACAATCTGGTTCTTGGAAGAAAGAGTAGCTTCAGCCATGCTTTACATTCTAGGATAAAGTAAAGCGCCCCGTCAAGCGCCCATCGGTTCGATGTCTTCAAATCTCTTGTGAGATATCCGAATCAACCCTCAGGATTACGCCGCTGATTTCTTCCAGCCTGAAGACTTCCCGCCGCCGCCAAATATCATGCAAGCCCCCATCAGGAACCCGAAGTCGTACCAACCGCCGTTGTTATGCACTTCATAGAGGTGCACCTTGTCCGAAAACAGCGAAATGATGAACGTAACCGGGCAGATGAAGCCGTGCCACAAGCCAAGCCAGAATCCGGCAATCTTTCCATCGGCCCCTGCGCTGTGTGTGAGCACATTCGGACCTGCCGCACAACCCACCAAGAATAAAGCGGCCACACATATCAGGCCCAGCAAAAATGCCTTTTGAAATCGCATCTGCTTTCTCCCGCTCAATGTCCTAAGGGTAGCCACTCGGAATCCCATACGGTTAGATACGTAGGCACAGCGGAAAAAGTCTCAAATGGTCTCTTCGCGTGCCTCCCGCGACGGGTGGAAGGCTAGTCTGGCTTGCGTTGGACGACGTGGAAATCGTGGAATACCATTAGGAGGGCAATATGGCGAAGAAACTGAAGCCGGTGCATCCCGGGGAAATCCTCCGCGAAGAGTTCATGGCGCCTCTCGGGCTGAGCATGAACAGGATGGCGCTGGACCTGCGCGTCCCCGTGACGCGGATCGCGGATATCGTTGCCGAGCGCCGCAGCATCACCGCCGACACCGCTCTGCGTCTGGCGCGCTATTTCAAGAACAGCCCCGCCTTCTGGATGAACCTGCAAACTCGCTACGAACTGGAAGTTGCCGACGATGAAATCGCGGCCAAGGTTGCGCGCGATGTGCGACCCTTGGAATCCGCGTCCACTCGGTAAGCGAACTCCACGGATCGCGGGCCCTATTCCGGCTGGTTTTCGTTCTTGAGTTCGTCCCGCTGCGCACTGCGCGAGAGCAGGCGGTTCGCTGTGGCGTTCGGCGGAGGCGTGGGTGTCGCCACTCCGGCTGTTTCCGAGCCCAGCCCCAGCTTCTCCAGCGTCAACGCATCCAGTTTGCCCGTGGGGTTCAGCCCATGGGACGACTGGTATTTCCTTACCGCCGCGGCCGTGGAATCGTCCCACTTCCCAGTAGGCACGCCGGCGTACGAGCCATCTTTCACCAGTGCGGCCTGAATCTCACCAATGCGATCGGGCGTCGGCGCAGCTTGCCCCTTCTCGCGGCGGGACCTCTTCTTCGAAGAGGCTTTTCTGTTTCCGCTAGCTTTCCTGGTGGTGGTTCCGGTCGTCTTGGCACGGGCCGAGGCCGTGCTGCTCGTGGCACTTTTGTGGCTCTGACTCGACGCGGTGCTCTGTGCAGCCGCCGCGGGCATACTGCAACTGCCCACGGCCATTGCCGCAAGAATGCATGCTGTGAGTGTTTGCTTGAAGAGCAAGGTGCGCATCACTGGGTACGTGCGTCCTCGGCCGTCGTTTACTTGCCGTCCGCCGGCACTACGCCCGGCAGGAACACCGTCACGGTCCGGTCGTTGTAGCTATGGCGGCGCACTTTGAACACCACGTTGTCGCCGGCTTTCAGCTTGCCGATAGCCTTGCGGTAGTCGTCCAGGGAATTAACCGGCTGGCCGTTCACCTCAGCAATAACGTCCCCGGGGCCGAACCCCAAGTCGTCGGCGAAGCTGGCGGGCTCTACCTCGCTCACCACCACTCCCTTTTGCCCTTCCATGCCGACGCGCTGCGCGCGCTCGGGGGTTAGCGCTTCGACGTGCAAGCCGAATTCCGCCGGGGCCGGTTCATCGGGTGTGCCATTAATCCGGTTGGCCGCATTCGGAAAAACGCGCGTGCGATCCTCGACCGTCGCCGAAGTCTCGCGCTGCTGCTTCTCGCGGAAATAGGTGATCTTGACCTTGCTGCCAATCGGCGCCCCCGCGATCGGGTTCACCAGGTCGTTGCCGGTCTTCACTGCCGTTCCATTGATGGCCGTGATCACATCGCCATCCTTCAACCCCGCCTTTTCCGCCGGGCTGCCGGGCTCGATGCCCTGGATGACCACGCCGTAGGGCGCGCCCAGATACTTCAGCGTCATCTGGTTGGTTCCCTGCTCTTCCTGGAAACTCACGCCGATGGAGCCGCGCGTCACGCGCCCGTTCTTCACAATCTGGTCATACACGCTCAGCGCTGTCGTGGACGGCATGGCAAAGCCCACGCCCTCGTACCCACGCCCGCCGGTAATGATCGCGGTGTTGATGCCAATCACTTGTCCGGCCATGTCCACCAGCGGCCCGCCCGAATTGCCCGGGTTGATGGCCGCATCCGTTTGCAGGAAGCGCTGGAACTGCCGTCCGATGCCGCCACGGTCCTTGGCGCTGATGATTCCAGCCGTCACCGTCGCGTTCAAGCCAAACGGGCTGCCAATGGCGAGCACCCAGTCGCCCACCTGCACGCCGTCGGAATTGCCTAGCTTGGCAAACGGCAAGTCCTTCTGCGTTTCAATCTTGATTACCGCCAGGTCCGTATCCTCATCCACGCCCACCACTTTCGCCGTGTACTTCGTGGAGTCGCCGTTCAACTGCACCTGGATCTTCGTGGCCTGTTCAACCACGTGATTGTTCGTGAGGATGTACCCACGCCTGTCAACGAGCACGCCAGAGCCGAGGCTGCGCTCCGCCTGGGGCTGCGCATCGGGCCGCCCGTCGAAAAAGTGGAAGAAAAAGTCTTCACTGGGATCGTCCGGGTCCAGGGGAGAAGACCGGTGCTTCTTTGCCGACTTGCGGTCAATCACCTGCGTCGTGGCGATATTGACCACCGCGGGCTCTACCCGTGTGACAATCGCGTTAAACGAATTGGACGACGGAATGGGATCGGGGAGCGCCAACGGCGTCGCATTCGTTCCCGCGAACGAGAACGCCTTCATCGCGGAAACCCTGCCCGATATCACGGTCCCGATCAGGATGCCGACAATCAGCGTTGCCGCCACCAGTCCTGCCACTACAAACTTTCGACGTCTCGTCCAATCCACCATTTCTCTTACAGGATCCATCTTTCGTGCTCCTCTTCCGACCCTTGGCCAGTGCACCTTCGGCAAGTATAACATCCCACCATGCGTGGGGTTTCCCTTCCCCTAAGATGCGCCATTTGGATAACTGGCCGCATGGCCGGGTCGTCTTTGATACATTTCTACCCACGTTTATATTGGACGCATCTCAGCCCCGCTTTGTTGTCTTGAAACAAGCTCGCCCCGGCGGCCCGCCATTAACCCAAAAACACTACTAACACTGGGCTCGTCATTCCGAACGGAGTCTGCGGAGTGAGGAATCCCTCTTTTCTTAGGTTTCCGCCGAGGAATCTGCTTTCCCCTCCTTCCACGCGCTACATTTCTTTTCATTTTGCCCTTGACATCCGCACCGTATTCCCGCTTAATTATTGATGGCCGCTTCGGCGGCATCACGTGGCGATTTAGGGCGACTTGCTCCACGTAAAAAACTGCTAAAGAGCTGGTGAAGTCACAGAGTTTCTGAGACCCTCCAAGCGCTTTGGCACGGAGGGTTTTTCATTTTGCCCCCTCCGCGCTGCCCGACATCAATCTCCACGTCATTTCACACGGGGGCACCCGGCCCGGCGTGTTATTCGGTCCGAGGAGTCCACGGCGAGGTGACTTATGAAGGAACTCTATTTTTTGCGATGCAGGGAATGCGGGAAGAAGTTTGCCAACGCTCCCCTATCTTATTGTGAAGAGTGCTTCTCTCCGCTCGAAGTGAGCTATGACTACGAAGCGCTCGCCCACGTGGCGCACCGCGGAGCCCTGCAGCACCGCGCGTTCAATATGTGGCGCTATGCGGAACTCCTGCCGCTGCCGGAGGGTTTCACGCCTACCGTGGCTATTGGCGGCACGCCGCTGGTGAAATCCCGCAAGCTGGGAGCGCGCTGGGGCGCAAAGAACGTCTATTTCAAGAATGACGCGGTCTGTTTCCCGACGCTCTCTTTCAAGGACCGCGTTGTGGGCACGGCCCTGGCCGCCGCACGCCGCTTCGGCTTCACGAAGATCGGTTGTTCTTCAACCGGCAATTTGGCCAACGCCGTCGCCGCGCAAGGCGCGCAACTTGGATTCGACACCTGCGTCTTTGTGCCCGCTGATCTCGAGCCTGCAAAAATTCTGAACACCGCGGTCTACGGCGCGCGCATCATCCGCATCAACGGCAACTACGACAATGTGAACCGCTTGTGCACGCAAATTGCCGACCGCTTCAAGTGGGGTCTGGTCAACGTCAACCTTCGCCCCTATTACGCGGAAGGCTCCAAAACGCACGGCTACGAAATCGCCGAGCAACTCGGCTGGGAACTTCCCGACAACGTCGTCGTTCCCATGGCCGGCGGCTCCTTGATCGGCAAGATTGCGAAAGCCTTCTGCGAACTGGCGCATCTCGGGTGGGTCGAGCCCAAGCAGGTCAAATTCTTTGGCGCGCAGGCTACCGGCTGCTCTCCGATCTCCGACGCCGTAAAGCGCAATCTGCCGCGCTACCAGCCACAAAAGCCCCATACTATCGCGCGCTCTCTTGCTATTGGGACTCCCGCCGACGGCCCCTTTGCTTTGCGGCTGATTCGCGAATCCGGCGGCTGGGCGGAGGACATCTCCGATCCGGAGATCATCGACTCCATCAAGCTGCTTGCGGAAACCGAAGGCATTTTTGCGGAGACCGCTGGCGGCGTCACCACCGGCGTTACCGCCAAGCTCATCGAGCAGGGCCGCATACGTACCGACGAAACCACTGTCGTCTGCATCACCGGGAACGGCCTGAAGACCACCGACGCCATCGCCGCGGACTTCCCACCCAGCGAAGCTATCGAACCGCGTCTGGAGGCCTTTGAAGCGCTCCTCGGTCAGAGCCTCGACAGTGAGGTCGCCGCGTGAGGCGCGTTTCCGAATTCTCGTTGTACACTACTTAATGATAGGAGTTTCTAGCTATGGCCATCACCATCGAAATCCCCACCGCATTCCGCCGCTTCACCGACGGCATCCCCAAGCTCGATTCCGCCGCCTCCACCGTCGCCGAAGCCCTCAATGATCTCACCGCGCGGTACCCCGCCCTCTCGCGTCACGTCCGCGATGAACAGGGACAAGTCCGCCAATTCCTCAACGTCTATCTTAACGAAGAAGACATCCGCTTCCTCGGCGGCGAATCCTGCTCCCTGAAAGACGGCGACCGCGTTCTCCTCGTCCCCTCCATTGCCGGCGGCTGATTCGTCCATGCTCGTGTAGGGATCGCCTTCTGAGGCGGTCCGCTCTTCCCCGTTCGTCATTCCGGGCGGGGCGACCCGATTCTCCTCTTAGGCGCCGCAGTTTGGTGGGTCGGGTCGCGTAGTCGAGGTACGTTTTTCCATCGCACGTTTCTTGTGCGATGAATCCCTCCGCTCTCTTCGGCAAGTAGACAGCATTATCCACTTGGAGCTTCGGCCCACCCGCGCGTCACCACCCCGGGCCTTGAAAGTTGTGTAATCAACGGCTCTTGCCGAAAAGCGATCTATAAAAGCCATCGATACTCCACAGGCGATTGCACTCTTCGTCGAAATCCGTCAATACCGGAACGTCCCTGTTCCCGTATCGATCCGATCGCGATCACACATCCAGCCGATTGGAGGCAGCAACTTGACCGTACCAGAGGCCCGAATCCTTTATCGTACGCTTCTGGTTGCGAAAGTCCGTATAGATCAACCCATAGCGCTCGGTATAGCCCTCCGCCCATTGGAAGTTGTCGAGAAGTGTCCAGGCATGAAATGCGCGAACCCGAGCTCCATCGGCGATCGCGCGAGCCAGTTCCGCGAGCACTTCGCGGTACCACCGGATTCGGCGCCCATCCGGTATGCGACCATGTTCTTCTTCATCAGGAGCATCGAGATAACCGCATCCGCTCTCGGTGATTTCGATGATCGGGTGGTTGTATTCCCTTGAAATCTGGGAGACCAGGTCATACATTCCGCGCGGCCACACTTCCAAACCGGCGTCGGTAAGCGGACCCTCTGTGGGCATCGCGGCGCGGAAGCGCGTGTAAGGATCGCGCCCGCCCGGCGCATTGCTCTCAATTTCCGTGCCACTGAAATTGCCTCCGCCGAGAAATCGCTCCCTGCTCGCGTCCGAGACCACGCGGCGCGTGTAGTAATGAAAGCCCACCCAGTCCAGCGGCGCATAGAGGAGTTTCTCATCGCCCGCCTTAAAGCCCATCAGCTCATAGGGCGGTTCTCCAACGAAAGCCTTCGGGTAACGGCCATGCATGGCCGCCTCAAGAAAGAAGACATTGTTCATGGCATGGTATCGAGCGGCGGCGGCGCGATCGTCGTCTGAGTCAGTCTTCGGGTATGCGGGGGCCATCTCATAAGCGCTCCCCACCGTTGCCTGGGGAGAAGCTGCTTTGACTGCACGCAGCGCCTCCGCCTGAGCAAGAGCCAGTGTGTGTGCTGCTTTCAAGAAATCGCTGAAGCTGGTCCGGCAAGGCGGAAAGGCACCCGCAGCATAGCCCATGAAGGCTATCGCCCAAGGCATGTTAAAGGGTGCCCAGACCGTGATTCGATCACCGAGATGCTTGGCGAGAATTCCGGCATAGTCTGCGAAGTAGCTGGCTAGATCCCGGTTTGGCCAGCCTCCCCGATCTTCGAGTGCCTGTGGAAGATCCCAGTGGTACATGGTGCACCAAGGTCGGATGCCAGCCTCAAGAAGAGCATCGGCGAGGCGGCTATAGTGATCGATCCCCTTCATGTTCGGGGAGCCGGTTCCGACAGGCTGAATGCGCGGCCAGGAGATGGAGAAACGGCAGCTCTTCTGGTTGAGGCGTTTGGCCAATGCGATGTCCTGCGGATAGAGGTGGTACTGATCGCAGGCAACGTCGCCTGTCACGCCTCCCCTTACTTTCCCGGGTGTATGAACGAATCTGTCCCATATAGATTCGCCCTTGCCGTCCTCATTCCATGCGCCTTCTACCTGGTATGAGGCCGTCGCGGTGCCCCAAAGAAAGCCTTCGGGAAAACGCGCCTTCTGTATCGCAGAGGAAGGAACAGATCCCGGTATTTGATGGACTGACGACGCCGATAGGGCATCTTGACAGAGCAGCGCGCCCCCGGCTGCTGCGAGAGAATCAGTAACGAATTGCCGACGATTCATATCTCCCCCTGACCAGCCCGACTATTTGTACCAGTGGACATGAGAGAGTCTACAATCACAGCTGTTCGCTGTGATATAAAACACTCTCACTTCTCCTGGACTAAAATCTCGGGCTGGTCACCCCCTCCCCCAACATTCCCTTGGACTTCCCCTAGATCTGTGGTACTCTGTAACTGCGTTTGTTGCTCTTGTTTCGCCTTTTGTTTTTGAAGGGTCGCAGGCTACAACTTGCGGCCTTTTTTGTTTTCCGCCCGCTTCACCGCGGTGAGGAGAAACAACGGAAGACGCCCGGTATCCGCAAGGGTCCTGGAGAGAGAAGCATCAGATAGCTTATTTGAAAAGAGAAACTGCATTGAGTAAGGAACAAGGAACTGTAAAGTGGTTTAACGCGAGTAAGGGCTTCGGATTCATCCAGCGCCAGACCGGAGAGGACGTTTTCGTCCATTTCTCCGCCATTCAGGCTGATGGCTACCGCTCTCTCAACGAGGGCCAGGCCGTTGAATTCGAGGTTGTTCGTGGACCCAAGGGTCTGCAAGCCTCCAACGTTCAGCCCCTTTAATCTGATCACTCATCTCCAGGCGGGGCGCTCTGCGCTCCGCCCTTTTTATTTATCCCGTCCCCTGTGGACCGCGCCTCCCCGCTCTTTATCTTTACTTAAAACTTACAACGGATAACTAAAAACTCTACCCCCATCCACGCCGCACGGGTGTAGACTCCTCCCAGTTCGCGCAACACTGGGCCTGTCCCCATCGTTGTCAGTGAGGTCACTTTGCTCCCTTCTGGCAAGTTTCCTCGACTCACCGTTGCGGCCGCTCTCCTCTTGGCCCTCCTTCTCGTCTTCGACCTCGAATTTGTTCACCCCGCCGGCACCCGCCTCCTTCTCTCCAATCTCCTCGACCTCGCCATGGTCCTCCTCGCTACCGCCTGCTCTTTCGATGTCGCGCGCCGCTCCTCCACCTATCCTCGCCAGCTCTGGTTTCTTCTCGCCGTCGCCCTCTCTCTCGAAGCCCTAGCTCAGGCCATCAGCTCCTACTACCAGAGCTTCGTCCCGGGCTCCGCGCAAATTCCTTGGCCCTCCGATGTCTTGTTCTTCATCTGGCCCGCTCCCATCTTCATGATGTTCCTTCCTCGTTCCGAGGAGGACGCCGCCGGCTTTGATTGGCTCCGCATCCTGGACTTCATCCAGATCGGTATCGTTGCCGTCACCGCCTATCTCTATTTCTTCTACTCTCCCGCGCGCTGGCAAGCCGAGCAACCCGCTCTCCTCCGTCAGATTCTCATTCTCTACATTGCCACGGACCTCATCCTCGCCCTCGCCTTCTTCTTTCGCTCCCGGGCTTCGCACCGCTTATGGCTTCGCTCTTTCTCCTTGGTCCTGGGTTTCGTCTTCCTCACCGGCGTTCTCTCCAACACCGAGTACCTCTTTGCCCTCGGCGCCTCAGCCAGCGCAGGCAGTTGGGGAGACTTGCTCTGGATGCTGCCTCTGTTCATCGTCATCCTGCTCGCCGGCAGCTGGAAGCAGCCCGAGCCTGCCCCCGTCTCGTCCTCTCCTTCCGCCGGCCAACGTGTCGCCACTCAGATTCTGCCTGTCGCCATCCCCCTCCTCGTCATTTTCCTGGGGCGTGCGGTTGCCCATGAACAATTGCCTCTCGCATGGCTCGCCGTCACCGCCTCCGTCGTCTGCTCCTCCACCCGCCTCATTCTCACCAACCGTAGGCAGCGCCGGGTTGCTGACCGGTTGCTCAATACGGAAAAAGCTCTGCGTAGCTCGGAGCGCATGTTCACTTCCGCATTTCGTTCCAGTCCGGACTCCTTCGCCATCAACGTCTTTCCCGACGGCCCCTACCTCGACGTCAACGATGGCTTTACCCGTTTAACGGGCTACACGCGCGACGAAGCCCTTGACAAAACCCCCAGCGAATTGCACCTCTGGGAAAATCCCTCCCGCCGCGCGGAGATCTTCAAGCAGTTCGTGCAAACTGGTGAACTCCGGGAATGTGACTTTCGCCTTCGCACCAAATCCGGACAGCTCCGCATCGGGCAGATGTCCGGCGCCCTCCTAGATATCGACGGTAGGCGTTGCTCCTTGATTGTGGTCCGCGATATCACCGAGCGGAAGGCCGCCGAAGAACTTCTCCGCTCCAGCGAAGAGCGTTTCCGTTCTCTCGTCGAAAATCTCCATGTGGGAATCATTATCTACGATCCCCAGGTTCGCGTCTTATTTGCCAATCAGGCTGTCCAGGACGCGTTTGGTCGCAAGCATGAAGAGTTCCTCGGCAAAACCACCGATGAACTCGGCCTCTCTACTCTTCGCGAGGACGGCACCGAGCTGCCGGCCGAGGCCCGTCCCGTTACCATCGTCCTGGCCACCAAACAGCCCGTTCGCGGCCAGGTGATCGGCCTGCGCCGCCGGGACTCGACGGCGGTCACTTGGACGCTCCTGGACGCCATCCCGGAATTTAACGCCGCAGGTGAAATTTCCCGCGTTATCGTCTCTGCCACCGATCTCACCGAGCAGCGCAAGGCTCTCGATGCTCTCCGGGAAAGCGAAGAGCGTTTCCGCACCCTGGTCCGCGATATCCACGTCGCCGTCGTTCTAAACGGCCCGGATGGCAAAATCGAATTCGCAAATCAGGCCGCTCTCAAAATGCTCGGGATCACCGACCTCGCGACGATTGGCGGGGATGTTGCCGCAAGCGGCATGATCCCCGTGGATGAGCAAGGCCGCGATTTGCGCCTGGCTGATCGTCCCGTAGCTACCGTGATTCGCACCAAGCAGGCTCTTCGCAATGGCACCATGGGATGGCGTCGCCCGGGCGTTCCGGAAATCCTTTGGATTTTCGGCAATGCTGTTCCGCAGTTCAATCCCGACGGCTCCCTCCGCCGCGTCATCTCTTCCTTCACCGATATCACCGAAATGAAAAATGCTGAGCACGCCATCCGCCAGCTCTCCATGCAATTACTCAAGCTCCAGGATGAAGAGCGCCGCCGCATCGGCCGCGAACTCCACGATGGCATGGCGCAGACGGTTCTGGCGGTGAACTTGAGCCTCGCCCAGGTCCGCCAATCGTCTCCCTCCCTTAGCGAGTCCGCCGAACGCGCCCTCGAAAAAGCCCGCGCCCTCCTCCAGCAGATGTCCCGCGAAATCCGCACCCTCTCCTATCTTCTCCATCCTCCGCTGCTAGATGAGCTCGGCCTAGTCTCTGCTCTCAAGGAGTATGTCCGCGGCTTCAGCGAACGCAGCGGCATTGAAACCCAACTTGTCCTTCCCAAGCACTTCAGCCGCTTGCCGCAATCCGTGGAAATTGCCCTTTTCCGCGTCGTTCAGGAAAGCCTCGCCAACATTCAGCGCCATTCCGGCAGCGACTCCGCCACCATCCGTCTCCGCGGAGACCCTTCGGCCGTCACCCTGGAGATCATTGATTACGGCCGCGGCATGCAGCTTCCCTCCAACGGCCCAGCCCAGCCCAATGTCGCGCACCTCGGCGTGGGCATTCCCGGCATGCGCGAACGCATGGCCCAGCTCGGCGGCCGCCTCGAAATTGAATCCAGCCCCTCCGGTACCACCGTTCGCGCTACTATCTCTAGCTCTGAAGGTCTTTCCAAGGAGCCACTCGATGGCGCCCCTTCGCATCCTGATCGCGGATGATCACGCTGTCGTTCGCACCGGCCTGCGCACTCTCCTCGAATCGCGCGATGGCTGGCAGGTCTGCGCCGAAGCCATTGACGGCCGCGACGCCGTCGAAAAAGCCGCTAAGTACAAACCTGATGTCGCTATCCTCGATATCGGCATGCCCCTTCTGAATGGCGTGGAAGCCACCCGCCGCATCCGCAAAGCCTCTCCCCACACCCAAGTCCTGATCCTCACCGCACACGAATCCGACGAGCTCGTTCAGCAAGTCGTCGAAGCCGGGGCTCGCGGCTACATCCTGAAAGATGACGCTGGCCGCATTCTCCTTGCCGCCGTTGATGCTATCCGCCAGAACAAGCCCTACTTCTCCCTCTGTGTCTCCCCTGCCGTCGCTTCCGGCGCTCTCGCTGCCAACTCCGCTGATCCCACCAAGAGCCGCCGTTCCCGCCTTACTCCCCGCGAACGAGAGATCCTCCAACTCCTCGCCGAGGGCAAAAGCAACAAGGAGGTTGCGGCGCTTCTCGGCATCAGCGTGAATACTGCCGAAGCGCATCGCGCCAACATCATGGTCAAGCTCGATCTCCACTCCCTCGCCGAACTCGTCCTCTACGCCGTTCGCAACAAAATCATCACCACATGATCCCTCTCCTGCAGCTCACCGCTTTCAGGGGTGCGGCCTCCCCCCTCGCCGCACCCCAACTCCCCTAGTACATTTTCCCTAGGCAATCGCTCCAATTCTCCTTCCCCCCGTTTTCCCGCATTATTAACGAGCATTAATAAAGGCCACACGGAACAACTGATGCACGCAACGACTAAAATTCGCGTTCTGATCGCCGACGACTCGCCCACGGCGCTGCGCTCCATCTGTGATTATCTGGAATTTGCGGGCACTTTTGAGATTGTCGGTACAGCCAGTGACGGCCAGAATGCCGTGCAGCTCGCGGCACTCTACAAGCCAGATCTTGTCTTGCTCGATCTCAGCATGCCCCGGGTCAATGGCCTTGAGGCAGCCGAGCAAATCCGCCTCAGCAATCCGGACCTGCGCGTCATTATCTTCTCCGAGTTGAACGGCCTTTCCCTGGCGGAGGAATGTTTGCGGCACGGCGCTCACAGCTTCGTTCCTAAAAGTCTCCTGCCGGAAGGGCTCTTGATGGAGATCCAGCGCCTATTTCCACCGGGTGGCCGTCGCGTGGCTAGCGAGAGCGTCTCGTAATTTCGTTTACGCGAAACAGTTCAAGTTGTGGCGAGCGGGGGTTCAACCATGAACGTGCTCGTGTTCCTTTTGCAAGGAGAAGCTAGAAAGACCTATGTACGACTCTGTTTTCCAGATCCTGTTTCTGGGCGAAAATCCTTCTTGGTTGAGAGTTTCCCAGGCGCTTGCGGAAGCCCCCAGCACCCCGCTGCGCGTGCATCGTTCCCAGTCTCCCACTGATCTCCTTCGTCTTCTCGCCGCCGGCCGTTGGGACGCCTTGGCCATCGATCTTCATGCCTGGAGCTTTCAGGGTCTGGGTATTGTCCAGAAAATCCGCACTGAGTATCCCGCCATTCCGGTCTTCGCGCTGTTTTATCCCTACGTGAAAGATCTGCACGAGAAAGCTCAGCAGGCGGGCGCCTCTCATTGCCTTTCTCTCAGTCAACTAACCGCCGATATGTTTCACACCGCGCTTCTTGACCTGCATGCTGAAAAAAAGACGCAGGCACATCTCAGAAAGGGTTCTCTAATGGATCTCGCTCCCGCCGACCCGCGCCGCGATGAACGCTTTCCCGCCCATCGCATGGATGCTATCTCCCACACCCTCAACAACCTTCTCTGCGTAATCAGCGCCAACGCTGATGTCCTCGCCGATCACCTAGACGCCTCCGATCCCGCCGTCCATAGTGTCGTCGAAATCAAAAAGGCCGCCAAAGCCGCCGCCGAAATCATGCGCCAGCTCGAGTAACCACATTTCCCTCTAACGCCAAACCACAAATGAACTTGAGGGTGCCCCATCCTTCGCCCGCCTTAGGCGGGAAGGGTGGGCTCTTACGCTCGGACACCTCCGCCCCTCTTCTCCCCTCGGAGAACCCCGCGCTCTTTGCGTCCTATGCGTAATTCTTCGTTTTCCTCTCTTGCCGTCGTGCCGGAACCTCTTCCTCACACATTTGCTTCTCTGCCTCTCCTCCACTACTCTTTTCCCGGAGGCACCCATGCCCAACACCATCCGTCAGTGGAAACTCGTCGCCCGTCCCACTGGTCTGGTCGCGCCAACCGATCTCCAACTCTCCGAATCACCCTTACCCACGCTTCAGGATGGCCAGGCGCTCGCTCGCGTCGAGTATCTCTCCATCGACCCCACCATGCGCATCTGGATGGCGGACATTCCCCAATACATGCCGCCCGTCGCCCTCGGTGACGTCATGCGCTCCTTCGGCCTCGCCGAAATCGTCGAATCCCGCCATCCCGACTTCAAGAAGGGCGACAAGGTTTCCGGCCTCACCGGCCTCCAGGACTTCGTCCTCATCGATGCCAAAGACACTCGCTCCTTCCAAAGACTTCCTTCAATTCCCTTCCTCTCGGACACCAGTTTCCTCGGTCTTCTCGGCAACAATGGCCTGACCGCCTATTTCGGCCTGCTCGAAATCGGCAAGCCGCAATCCGGCGAAACCCTCGTTGTATCCGCTGCTGCGGGCGCAACCGGCAGCATCGTCGGTCAGATCGGCAAAATTTACGGCTGCCGCGTTGTGGGTATCGCCGGCAGCGACGAAAAATGCCAATGGATCAAGGACGATCTCGGTTTTGACGCCGCCATCAATTACAAACATTCCGACTGGAAGCAGCAGCTCGCCAACGCCACTCCTGACGGCATTGATATCGATTTCGAAAACGTCGGTGGGGAAATCATGCAAGCCGCGCTCGACCGCATGAACCTTCATGGCCGCGTCATTCTCTGCGGACTCATCTCCGGCTACACCAGGGAAGATCCCGCCATGGCCAGCTTCGGCCAGGTCCTCATGAAGCGCCTTCGCGTCGAAGGCTTCATCATTCTCGATTACGCTTCACGCTTTATGGACGCCGCCAAGCAGCTCGGCATGTGGAAAATGATGGGCAAGCTCAAGGATCGCCAGACCATCGTCAAAGGCCTGGAAAAAGCCCCCGAAGCCATCAACATGCTCTTCGAGGGCAAAAACATCGGCAAACTCATCGTCGAACTCTAAGCACGATGCTCACTTCTGCTGCTGCTTCCTCTCCTCATCCATCCGGCGCACAAACTCTTCAAACTTCGGTTTCTGTTCATCCGTCAAAAACTCTCGCATCTGTGCCCGCGCCTTGTGTCTCACCCCATCCACGTCCGTCTCAGCCTTGTCGTGAATCGCCTTCATCTCCGCGTGCGCGGACGCGATGACCGCATCCACTTTCTGGCTTTGCTCCGGCGTCAACCCGATCTCTTTGCTCATCTCCGCCACGCGCTTGGCCCGCCGCTCCGCCTCGCTTGGCGCTGCCGTGTTTACATTGTTTGCTGCGTAACTCCGGTGCGCAAAACTATACCCAAACACGCCACCAATCGCGGCCCCCAGCACGAACAACAGCGCCAGCCACTCCCACGCCTTCTTCCGGGCCTCTCCGTTCATGGCCGCTCTCCCTGCCTACCCACCAGCACGTCGTCATTCAGCGGCGCCGGCACCGATTCAAACACCGATTCCGCCGAGCCCAGCCACGCCCGCCGCGCTAAATCCTCGCGCCGCAACTCCACCGCCCAGGTGGTTCCCACCACCAGCAAAACCGTGCACAGCGCCACCAGCCGCGGCGCCAGCCGCCGCACGCCCAGCCACACGCCGTTGCTCCGTTCTTCCAGTTCGTTTTCCTTCGCTCGAATTGCCGCTATCACCCGGGCCGCGAACCATGGCCCCGGCTCCGCCACCGGAGTGCTGAGTGGCAGCAGCGCCCCACGCGTCTCCGCCAGATCTTCCACCGTTCCGCTGCAGGCCGCGCACACCTCAGCGTGGCCGCGCGCCTCGCTCGACATTTGCGCCAGAAGCGTCTGTGACTTCACTTCCCCTGCACCGCTCGCCGCCAACCCTTCCAGTTCTTCCAGGAAGCGCCGGCATTTCCTGTTCTTCATTTCCAAGTCGTTAGACATCCGCGTTCACCTCTGTGCTGCGCCTACTTCTGTCAGCTAGTGCATTCCCAACTTCCGCGGCTTCAACCGTCGCCGCACACTCTCTGCAATCCTTTGTCTTGCCCGGAACAGCCTCACCTTCACGGTGTTAGTATTGATTTCCAGTATCTGTGCGATCTCTTCTACCGAGAATCCCTGCACTTCCTTCAGCACCAGCATCGACCGGTCGCGTTCCTCCAGGCACTCCAGCAATTGCTCCACGCGTTCTCGCGCTGCCAGCTGCTCGCTCGCGTCCGGGCGCCCATCGGCAACCTCGTCCGCCGCCTGATACTGCCGTGCCTGCTCCTCGCTCAGGTCCACCTCCAGCACCAGCGGCCGCACTTTCCTTTTCCTAAGCAGATCCCAACATTCGTTCACCGTGATCTTGTAAAGCCAGGTGCTGAAGGCGGCTCGCTGATCGAACCGTTTCAGCGAAAAGTAGGCCTTCAGGAAGACCTGCTGGCCTATGTCTTCCACATCCTCTCGATTCCGCAGGATGCCGCCGGCCACCGCAAACACCCTGCCTTGGTGCCGCCGCACCAGGGACTCGAATGCTTCCTTGTCCCCGGTCTTGGCTCGCCGGACCAGCTCCCGGTCCTCGCCGCTCCTGGGCGACTCCGTCACAGGCTTCTCCGTCTCCGCCAGCCCGGGGAGCGCCTTGGCCTCTGATTTTGGGACGCGTGGCATCGCTATTTGGTTACGCTATTCTTAGAGACGTGTCCAGGTCCAATACCCTGGTGTCCATGGCCCGCTCATGTTTCTACTTGCTACCTCTAACTACTTGTGGAATACTCAAACCATGATTATTGGTGACCGTCTTCGCGCTCTGCGCGAGGAAAAGAAACTCTCCCAGGGTGATATCGAGAAGCGTACCGGACTTTTGCGTTGTTACATTTCCCGCGTCGAAAATGGCCATACTGTCCCGGCCATTGAAACGCTGGAAAAACTGGCGCGCGCGCTCGAATGCCCACTCTATCAACTCTTCTACGACGGCGAAGAGCCGCCCCAGTTGCCCAACCTCCCCAAGCGCAGGTCGTCTGACGACATCGCCTGGGGCAGCGCTGGCAAAGAGGCGCGCTATCTCAACAAGCTTCGCCGCTTGCTGAGCAAGTCGGATGAGGAAGATCGCAAGTTGCTCCTGTATATGGCGCAGAAAATGGCCAATCGGTAGCACCGCAATCATTCTCGTCTCTCTTGTCAAAATTTGATTGTCGAAAAGAGCCGCTCCTCCGCGCCGGGGGGCGGCTTTTCTCTTTCTGCCGGGCTGCTCCCCCCTTGTCTTGGCCGTCCCTGCCCGGTTGGCTCGGATGGCTCAGCCCCTTCCTACTCCCATTCGATCGTGCTCGGCGGCTTGCTGCTCACGTCGTACACCACCCGCGTCACTCCGGGCACCTCGTTTACAATTCTCGTAGAAATCCGTTCCAGTACCTCTCCCGGCAACCTCACCCAATCCGCCGTCATCGCGTCATCGGACTGCACCACCCGCACCGCCACCGTCAGTCCGTACGTTCGCCCATCCCCCATCACTCCCACGCTCCGCACCGGCAACAATACCGCGAACGCCTGCCATACCTTCTCATACAATCCCGCTCGGCGGATCTCCTCGGTCACAATCGCGTCCGATTCCCGCAGCTTTACCAAGCTCTCAGCCGTTATTTTGCCCAACAGACGCACCGCCAATCCTGGCCCTGGAAACGGATGCTTCACCAATATCTCTTGCGGTAAGCCTAAGTCTTTTCCAATCCTTCGCACCTCGTCCTTAAACAGGTCCCGCAGCGGTTCCACCAGCGCAAACGGCATTTTCTCGGGCAATCCCCCAACGTTGTGGTGAGACTTGATCGTCGCGGAAGGACCCTTAACGGACACCGACTCAATCACATCCGGGTACAATGTCCCCTGCACCAGGAACTTGATCTCCCCGCGCGCCTCGCCCTGCTGCAGCTTCTCCGCCTCTTCCGCAAACGCCGCAATGAACTCGCGCCCGATGATCTTTCGCTTCTGCTCCGGGTCCGACACCCCCTTCAGCTTGGTCAGGAAACGCTTCGAGGCATCCACTCCGATCACGCGCAGCCCCAGCCGCTCCCGGTACATCTCCAGCGTGTGCTCGAATTCGTTCTTCCGCAGCAGCCCCGTATTCACGAAGATGTTCGTCAGCCGGTCGCCCATCGCCCGGTGTACAAGTACCGCCGCCACCGTCGAGTCCACCCCGCCGCTTAGCCCGCAGATCGCCCGGTGCGCTCCCACCTTCCGCCGTATCGCTTCCACCGACTCCTCAATGAACGCCGCGCCGCTCCACTTCGGCTCGGCCTTACACACCTTGAACAGAAAATTCCGCAGAATCTCCGTGCCCCGCTCCGTGTGATTCACCTCCGGGTGGAACTGCACCGCGTAGATTTTCCGCACGGGATCTTCCGCCGCAGCAATCGCATTCGCCGTCTTCGCCGTCAAATGAAATCCACTCGGCAGTGCCAGGACGTTGTCTCCATGACTCGCCCAGATCCTCATCGTTCGTGGAAAATTTGCCAGAATCTCACTCTCGGTTTGCTCCAGGTCCAGTTGCGCCGGCCCGTATTCCCTCCGTTCCACCGGTTCCACTCTTCCATCCAAAGTCTTCGATATCCACTGCATGCCGTAACATATCCCCAGCACGGGGATTCCCATCGCCAGCACCGCCGGATCGCATTTCGGTGCGTCTTTGTCGTACACCGAACTCGGTCCGCCGGACAAAATAATCCCCGCTGGCTCCAGCTTGCGGATCTCTTTCAGCGCCGTCGTGCACGGCAATATGGCGCTGAACACTTGCTGCTCGCGCACGCGCCGCGCAATCAATTGGGTATACTGCCCCCCAAAATCAAGCACCACTACCCCGCCCAACTCCGTCTTCAGCTTCCCCTGCTGTCTCTCCATCTTCTTTCCTGTCGCCCCATCCATCAGCTACACCTCGTGATCTTGAGGCTGCCCCATCCTTCGCGCACTATGCGAAGGGTGGGCTTTTGCGATCCAACAACCCAAACTCTCTTCTCTTAATTCTTGAACCGTATCCCCAATCTCTCCGCTACCTCTGCGGCAAAGCCTTTTTCTTCTCTGCAAACTCTGTGTTCTCTGTGGTGAATTCTTTTTTTCTCACCCCACTACGATATTCAAGAGCTTATCCGCCACATAAATCACTTTGCGCACTGTCTCCCCCGCCAGATGTGCCGCCACCCCCGCACCCTCTCGCGCCAGTTTCATCACCTCTTCCTGCCCCGTTCCCGCCGCTACCTTCACCTTCCCCCGCACTCTCCCGTTCACCTGCACCACAATCTCCACCTCTTCCTCCTTCGCCAGTTCTGGGTTAAACGCCGGCCAACTCGCGCTCCACAAGCCATCGCTGTGTCCCAACATCTCCCACAACTCTTCCGCCAAGTGTGGTGTCATAGGCGCTAGCATCAGCGTCACCAGTTCCAGCACATCCTTGCTCACTTCCGGCCGCAGATTCTCGTCCAATGGCTCCGCCGCATAGATCGCGTTCGTCAACTCCATGATCTGCGCAATCGCCGAGTTGAAGTGCCACCGCGTCTCAAAATCCTGTGTCACTCGTTTCACCGTCTGGTGCGCCTTCCGCAGCAACCCCTTTTCCTTCTCGGCTGCCGGCGCCGACCTCGACGCGGTCTTACTGGTCGCTGGTCGCTGGTCGCTGGTCATTCCCCCCGTATGCCTCTCCACCAACCGATACACCCGATTCAAAAATCGCCACGCCCCCTCGATACTCTCCTCGCTCCACTCCAAATCCTTCTCCGGCGGCGCCGCAAACAGCGTGTACAGCCTCCCCGTATCCGCCCCAAACTTCTCCGCCATATCAATCGCGCCCACCACATTCCCCTTGGACTTGGACATGGCCAGGCCGCCCTTCAATACCATGCCCTGCGTAAACAGTCGCGCGGCCGGCTCATCATGCTTGATCAGTCCCAAATCGCGCATCACCTTGCACCAGAACCGCGAGTACAGCAGGTGCAGAATCGCGTGCGTGATCCCGCCAATGTACTGGTCAATCGGAAACCAGTAGCCCACCTTCGCCGAATCGTACGGCGCCCGATCGTTCTGCGGATCGCAATAGCGGTAGAAGTACCACGACGAATCCACAAACGTATCCATCGTGTCCGTCTCTCGCCGCGCCGGACCGCCGCACTTCGGACACTTGGTGTTTAGGAACTCCGGGTCGGTTGCCAGTGGCGATTGCCCTTCGCCTGTCAGCTTCGGATTCGCCGGCAGCAAGACGGGCAAATCCTTTTCCGGCACCGGCACCATGCCGTCCTTCTCGCAGTACACCACGGGAATCGGCGTACCCCAGTATCTCTGCCGCGAAATCCCCCAGTCCCTCAGCCGGTAGATCGTTTCCTTTTTCCCAAATCCGCCCGCCTCCGCATCCACCGCCATCTTCTCAATCGCCGCCGCCGTCTCCAGCCCCGAGTACCCCCCCGAATTTACGCTAACCCCATACTCCGTAAACGCCTCGCGCGGCTCTTGCTCGGTGATCTCTGTGTCCTCTGCGGTGAAATCCTTTTTTCTCACCACAACGGGTATCGGCAACCCAAACTTCTTTGCAAACTCAAAATCCCTCTCATCATGCGCAGGCACCGCCATAATCGCGCCCGTTCCATACTCCAGTAGCACGAAGTTCCCCACCCAAATCGGAATCTTCTCCCCATTGAACGGATTCACCGCATACCGCCCGGTAAAAAAACCATCCTTCTCCGCCGTCGCAATATCCTCCATCTTCACTGACAACCGCTTCATCTCCGCCAGTTTCGCTTCCAGCCCAACCTGATTCCCCGCGCCCACAATTAATTTCCCCACCAACGGATGGTTTGGCGCCAAAATAATCGCCGAAGCCCCATAAATCGTGTCAATCCTCGTTGTAAATACCTCAATTCTGCCCGCGCCGGCCACGTCCGCTATGTCAAACTCCACCCGCGCCCCAACCGACTTCCCAATCCAATTCCTTTGCATGGTGATGACGCGCTCCGGCCAACCCCCTTCCAGCTCTTTCAAATCCTCCAGCAACTGTTCCGCGTACGCAGTCGTTCGCAGAAACCACTGCTCGATGTCCCGCGCCTCCACGCGCGTATCCTCATGCCGCCAGCAGAACCCGCCATTCACCACCTGTTCGTTCGCCAGCACCGTGCAACACTTCGGACACCAGTTCACGCGGCTCTTTTTCTTGTACGCAATTCCCCGCTCCAGCATCCGCAGAAAGAACCACTGGTTCCAGCGGTAATACTCCGGCTCGCACGTGGAAATCTCCCGCCGCCAGTCGTAGCTGAACCCGAAGCGCCGCAGCACGCGCTGAAACTCCGCAATGTTGTTGTTGGTCCACGTTCGCGGGTGGGTATGGTTCTTGATCGCGGCATTCTCCGCCGGCAATCCAAACGCGTCCCATCCCATCGGATGGAGCACGTTGAACCCGCGCATCCTCTTCACGCGCGCCACCACATCGCCAATCGTGTAGTTGCGCATGTGCCCCATGTGCAGCGTCCCGCTAGGGTATGGCAGCATCTCCAGCACGTAGTATTTTGGTTTTTGGGGATCTACTTCGGATTCAAAGACGCGATTCTCTTCCCAACGTTTCTGCCACTTCTTCTCAATCGCCTGCGGGTTATAGTCCGCCACGGGTCCTTTTTCCCTCCGCGGGTAGTGCACCCCGATCGAGCCCCGTCATTCCGAGCGGAGTCTGCGAAGCGAGGTACGGTTTTGCATCGCACGTCTTTTGCGCGATGAATCCCTCTTTCCTTCTCTGTGTCGTCTGCGTTGTTCCCTCTACGAACTCCGCGTTAATTCTTCGCCTTTCTCTTCGCCTTCTTGCTCTTCGCCGTACTCTTCCTCGCCGGCAGGTCACGCGAGCTCGCGAATTTCTTCCCCTTCTTCTCCATTTCTTTCTTCATTTTCCTCATCGCCGGAGTCAGCATGCTAAACCCCTTCTCCGCCACCGGGCCCTGCAATCCCGCCAACTCCCAAATCTTCGCCACGTTGCGGCGGTCATCTCCCGGATTATCGATCGGCGTCTCCAGCAAAAATGCCCGCCCCGCCAAGCCTTCCGGCTCCGTCGCCCCAAACCGCGGATGCCGCAAAATCCTCGCAAACGCCGCTTCGCCAATCTTTCCTTCGCCGATATGTTCGTGCCGGTCCACGCGCCCGCCCAACGGTATCTTCGAGTCGTTCACATGGAACACCGGCACATTCTCCAGCCCGATGGTACGGTCAATCTGTCCTATAGTGTTCGCCAATCCTTCTTCGCTGCGAATGTCATACCCCGCCGCGAACAGGTGCGCCGTGTCCAGGCATGCTCCGGCATCCAAATCGCGCAGCCCGCGCACAATCTGCGCCACTTCTTCCAGCCGCGACCCCACTGCTGTCCCCATCCCTGCCGTGTTCTCGATCAATATCCGCAAATACCGCAGCGGCACCTGCCGCGATGCCTGTTTCACGCTCTCCACAATCGTTGCGATCGCCTGCTCCATGGACGATTCGCCGCGCGCCCCTGGATGCACCACCAGAAAGTCGGCGCCCAGCACGACGCCGCGCACCAACTCTTCATGGAACGCCTGGATGGACCGCGTCCGCAGCATCGGCTGCGTCCCCGCCAGGTTTACCAGGTAATTCGCATGAATCACCAGCGGCCCAAGCCCCAACTCGTCCCTCCGCGCGCGAAACGCCTTCGCGTCCGCCGCCGGAATGCGCGCCACCGCGCCCTGCCACATTCGCGGGCTCGCCGAAAAAATCTGCAGCGCGTTGCACCCCAGCTTCCTGGCCGATTCCAGCGCGTTAAGGTAGCTTCCCGCGATGGAAGTGTGGATCCCAATCCTCAGGCTCCCGTCCGTCCAGGTCGGTGGCTGTGGCTCGGGTTCCGGTTCCGGGCGATACTCGTCATCCGGCTCGAATTGTGTGCTTTCGATGAGTGGAAATTCCGCCATGCCGCTACTTTCCCGATAAATTAATCCTCTATCGTACCACACCGTCCATTGGACCCATGTAGCTCGGGCCTTCAGGCCTGAGGCCTTTTTTCTTGAGTTGTCTTGCGCGTGCATGCCCCACCCGGAGCCTGCCCCGGCGCGGTCAGGTAATTATCTGCGTTAGAAGCCTAATCTTCGCCTTTTTAGACAACCAGGGCTGAAAACTAACAACTTATGGCTCCCCTCACCCCCATTGCTACTTCGTCACAAGGTACCTTCGTACAGTAGTGCCAGGCTCCTTCCCCATGCTAGAAAGGTCCAAAGGATTGAAAAGGGGCTTCTCGATGAAGAGACATCTTCTAGTACTCGCCTGTGCTTGCGTCCTGTTTGCTGCGACGCCGGTCGCTGCTCTCCCCAGGCACAAATCGCAAGACACCGCCACCGTCCACAAAAGCAGATGGTCCTGGTTTCACAGAAACAAGCAGCCCCGGGAGAAACACGATAAAGGCAGTAACCACGACCATCTTCACAACTTCCCCAAGTCCGTAGGCTGGTGGCATCACGGCCCCGGCCCAGCCGGCGCCGGCGCAAAGTAACTGCGCATGTGTTGCAGTCGCAATCGCGTGTAACTCTTGGGTTTCCCCTCTAACCCCACCTGACGCTTGAATTTGAGGGCGCCGCATCCTTCGCCCCCCTCCGGCGGGAAGGGTGAGCTCTTGCGTTCAGACGGCTCGTTCCCTCTTCTCTTCCCCATTGCTTTCAACTTTCGAGTTTTGGCTTTCAACCTCTCCTGAGCCCGCCAGACACACCACTCCCCGAAAAAATGTTCGCTCTCGAATTTTATGGAATTCCCCTAAACCGACGCCTTGCTCTTCCCGCTCTCTCCTGCCAGGCATTCATTGCAAATGCCCCCAACCTCCGTCCGCGACACCGTCACCTGCATTTGAAAATCGCGCGCGATCTGTTCCTTTAACTGCTCATACAAACGGCTCTCAAACTCGCGCACCTTACCGCACCGTAAACACGCCACATGGATATGGTCGCGCGGCCCATGCGATTCGTAGTAGTGCCGGTCGCCCCGCAAATGGAGTAAATCCAGCTCATCAATCAACCCGTGCTTCTTCAGCAGATCAATCGTGCGGTACACCGTTACCAGGTGCACTTCCGCATTGATCTTCTGCGCCCGCTCCAGGATCTGATCCACGTCCAAGTGCTGCTCCGCGTTGTCCATCACCTGCAGGATCACCCGCCGCTGCCGCGTCAGGCGGAGCCCCTTCTTCCGCAGCGATTGCTGCAACGGGCCCGTCGTCTCGGCCGTATTCAGCCGTTCCCCGGACGACACACGATGGCTTGGAGCAACTGCCATGACGCAACCTCTATAACTTCCCGTCATTCCGAACGGAGTCGGTGGAGTGAGAAACGGTTCTGCATCGCATGATTTTTTTGTGCGATGAAATCTCTCTTATTCTTCGCGGCCCAATCATCCCTACGAATGGCTCGGCAGCAGCCGAACCACGTCATTGTACATAACGTAGGCAAACAGCACCAAAAGAAAGACCAGCCCCACCTGGATAAACCGCTCTTTGAACGCCAGGCTGAAGTCCCGCCGCCGTATCCCTTCCAGCGACAGCAACAGGATATGCCCGCCATCCAGTATCGGAATCGGCAGCAAATTCAGGATCCCCAGGTTCACGCTGATCAGCGCCATAAACGTAATCACCGCCCAGGCGCCTTCCGCCACGGCCTGCCCCGCCACGCGCGAAATGCCCACCACGCTCTGTAGTTGCTTTACGCTCACGCGCCCGCTGAACAATTTCCCCACCACCCCAAACGTCCCCAGCACATACTCACGGGTCCTCATCGTCGCCTCGCGCAACGCTCCCGCCGGGCCCACGCGCTCATACGCATAATCAAAATGCGGCGCCACGCCGATCTGGAAATTTTTGTCCGTCGCTTCTCCCAGACCTTGCTTCGGCGTAATCGCCAGGCTCACCGTCTGGCCCTTGCGGCCGACCTCCACCTGCAGCGTCTTTCCCCCCGAGCCCCGAACCTGGTCCACAAATTCGTCCCAATACACAATCCTGTGGCCGTCTACTGCTCGAATTACGTCGCCAGCCTGCAATCCCGCGTGGCTTGCCGGCGTGCCGGGGGCCACTTCACCGATCATCGGAAGCAGTGGTAAGTACCCAAAAACATGTGCCTTTGGATCATTCGTCACCGGCACAGCCAAATGCCGCGACGTCCCGCCATTTTCCACGTCCACGCTTACCGTTCCGCCGGGATCGGTGGAGCTCACAATTTTCGCTGCCTGGTCCCAATTCGGATTCTTCGTCCCATTCAGCGATATGACCGTGTCACCCGCTTGTAGCCCATTCACCGCTTCACTGTGCGTCGGCGATAATTCATTCACCACCACAGGCTTCCGTTCAAACGTTGCGTAGGGCACTCCCGAAATGATGTAGTACCCGCCCAACAACACAATCGGGAAAATCAAATTCACCGCCGGCCCCGCGAAGGAAATCACCGCCCGCTGCCAGCGCTTCTTGCTCATCAGTTCGTCCGGCGAACCCGTCGGCGCCTTCTCTCCGGAATCGATATCGCTGATGTCCTGCCCCGCCATGCGCACATACCCGCCCAGTGGCAATGCGCTCACGCGCCAGTCCGTCGCCCCGCGCTTCATTCCAAATAGCCGTGGCCCGAATCCAATCGAGAAGACGTCCACGCGCACCCCGAAAAATCGCGCGGCAATAAAATGGCCCCATTCGTGGACCAGGATAATCACGCCCAGGACCAGCACCATGCCGATAATCGTATTCATTCCGTCGATCTACCTCGCCCTTTCATTCTACGCTACGCCCAACTCCCCGCCCAACTCCACAGCCAGCATGGTTCCAATCTGCAATCCCGCCGCTCTTTAGGAGGCCGGGCCTGCAGCCCCGGTCGGGTGCCCCACACGCCGAGTTTGCGTGTGGGTCTTAGGGCTCTCTTCAATTTTCTATTTTCCAATTTCTATCTTCTATTTTCTATTCGGTGCTCCGAGCTTCTCCACTTCTTCCCGCGCCACCCGCCGCGTCTCTTCATCCGCCGCCAGCACATCTTCGATAGTCTCAAACTTCACTCGGGGCGTCCGGCTCAACACCCGCTCAATCACTTCCGGTATCCCCAAAAACCCGAGCCGCTTATCCAAAAACGCCGCCACGGCCACCTCATCCGCTGCATTCAACGCGCACGGTAGGGCCCCGCCCTTTTTCATCGCTTCCCGCGCCAGCCGCAAACACGGAAACCTCCGCGTGGACGCCTTCTCGAAATCCAGTCGCTTCAGCTTCTTCCAGTCCAGCGCCACCTGGTTAGATGCCACCCTCTGCGGGTAGGTTAGCGCGTACTGTATCGGCATGCGCATGTCCGGCGGCGCCAGTTGCGCCAGCACCGACCCGTCCACAAACTCCACCATCGAGTGAATCGTGGACTGCGGGTGCACCACTACCTCGATCTGATCCGCTCGCACGCCAAACAGCCAGTGCGCTTCAATCACCTCGAATCCCTTGTTCATCATCGTCGCCGAGTCAATCGTGATCCGGCTTCCCATCTTCCAGTTGGGATGCTGCAGTGCCTGCTCCGGGGTCACGGTGCCCAGCGCCTTCACCGCCGTCTTCCGGAACGGCCCACCGGACGCTGTGAGCACGATCCGCCGCACCTCCTCATGCGTGCCCCCGCGCAAGCACTGGTGCACCGCGTTGTGCTCGCTGTCCACCGGCAGCAGCGGCTGCCCCGACTTCTCCACCACCGACATCACCAATTCGCCCGCGGCCACCAACACTTCCTTATTCGACAGCGCGATTACCTTCCCGCGCTTGATTGCCTCATACGTCGCTTCCAGTCCCACCACGCCCACCGCCGCGGACACCACCATGTCCGCCTGCCCGTGCGTTCCCACCATCAACATACCTGCGCGCCCGTGAAGGATTTCCGGCAAAGGCGCGATTCCCTTATCCCGCAGCCGCCGTGCCAGTTCGTCCACCAATGCCGCCGTGGCCACGGACACCACTTCCGGCCGGTGTCGCACGATCTGTCCCACGAGCTCGTCCAGGTTGCTTCCTGCCGCCAGCGCCACGATCTGGAATTGCCCCGCCAGCGACTCCACCACCGAGAGCGTCTGCCGCCCAATCGATCCAGTCGATCCCAATATCGATAGTTTCTTCATGCCCTAAGTGTAGCCCCCCTCCTAAGAGGATCGAACCTGGTACGTGGTTAACGGTTATCAGCGATCAGATATCAGCGATCAGGAACCGAGGAGAAGAGCAAGAATGTCTTCTCTCTCCCTTCACCCCGCCACCCGCGGATTCACCAACACGAGGTAATACCAAATCACCGGTATGCACAGAATCAGCGCATCAATGCGATCCAGAATCCCTCCATGCCCCGGCAGCAGTCCTCCCGAATCCTTCACCCCCGCCGACCGCTTGTACGCCGACTCCAGCAAATCTCCCATCTGTCCCGCCACATTTCCCACCGCCCCCATCGCCAGCAAATGCCCCAACGGAATCTTGATCCAATAGCTGAACGCATACGCCACCACGAGCGAACCCGCCATGCTCCCAACCGCTCCTTCCCAAGTCTTCTTGGGCGACAAATGTGGCGCCAGCGGATGTTTCCCAAACGCCCGTCCCACAAAATACGCCACCGTATCCCCCGCCCACGTAATCGCGCACGCAAACAGCAGAAACTTCGGCCCCATCCCTCCCAGTCCGTGCAAGGGCACGGCAAAGGACAATGGAAAAGCCACCAGCAACAACGCGCTCGAACTAATTCCCGCAGCAGGCAGCGCCTCAACCAGCGCGCGCTTCCCCCACACTGTGATGACCGTCAGCCCTAACACAAATAGGAAAAAGATCCACAAAGCCGAGGGAAGCTCGCCCAGCGGATGCCCAAACAAGAAATACACACGATCCGTGACACGATTGTCGTACGCCGCAATCCATTGCACATAGATCAGCAGCACGGCGCACACTACCGTCCACGCGCGATACGCCCGGTGCCCAATCGCCTCACCCAGCCCGAAATACTCCCACAGCGCCACCGCCGTCAGCACCGCTACAGCCACCGCCACCACTGTCGTCGAGCCCCACAGCACCAGCGCGATCACCACCGGCATCAGCACCGCAGCGGTCGCCACCCGTTTCCACGTCATCGTTTCCACACCCCCTCATTCCGAGCGAAGTGCGCGCAGCGAGGAATCCCTCTTCCTTCGATTCGCTCCCTCATTTCCATTGAGACTATGTCCTCGAAGACCTGTCTGAACCGCCCGCGGAAAGAGTCCCCCAATTATACAGTCAACCCCCGTGTCCACACTCTTTCACTCTTTCACTCTTTCACTCTTGCACTTTTGCACTCTTTTACTTCCGCACTCTTCTACCCCCCATCCGCACACACCCCAACCCACTCCATCTCATCTCTCCATTGTCCAAAGGGAATCCCAGTCCTACCGCGCCACCCGTGCCCGAGCCGTGGCCCCGCGCTCCGAATCAATCCCGCCGTACCTTCGCTCTCGGTTCTGAAAATCCAGCAGCGCCTCCAGCAACCGCGCCCGGTTGAAATCCGGCCACAGCGTCTCCGTCACAAAAATTTCCGCGTAGGCGATCTGCCACAGCAGGAAATTGCTCACCCGCATCTCTCCGCTCGTTCGGATCAATAAGTCAGGATCCGGCAACTCCGCCGTATACAAATGCTGCGCCAGCAACTCCTCTGTAACCGGCTGCGCGTCGGCATGCCCGTTGCGCTCGGCCAGGATGGCGTTCATGGCATCCACGATCTCCGCCCGGCCTCCGTAATTCAGCGCGATCGAAAGGACCATCCCCGTATTCCGCGCCGTCTCTTCCGTGGCCTCGCGCGTATCCTTTTGCACCGCCGCCGGCAATTCCTCCGGCCGTCCCAGAAAGCGCATGCGAATATTGTTCTTCTGGAGGAGCGGCATTTCCTTGCGCAAATACTCGCGCAGTAGCTGCATCAGAAACTCGATTTCCGCTTTTGGCCGCCGCCAGTTCTCCACCGAAAACGCGTACAAGGTCAGCGCTTCCACGTGTAGCCGCGCGCAGGTTTCAATCGTTGTCCGCGCCGATTGCGTTCCCGCGCGGTGCCCCGCCACCCGCGGCAGGTGCCGCTTCTGGGCCCAGCGCCCGTTCCCATCCATGATCACGGCGATGTGCCTTGGCAATCGCGCCAGGTCCAGCTTCTTCAGCAGCCCCGCCTCTTCCGGTGTAACCGGACCGAGAGCCTCAGAAGCCAGCGCCGCAGGATGTGTTCGGGTGTGTGCCACGGTCAATCCGCAAATCTTCTTTACGCCGCAAAGTTAACACACCCATCGTTACCCGCGCAATTGCCCTGTTGCCGCAAAGTTACGCGCCTTCTGCCAACCATCGTCGTCTCATCGCTTCCTGCTCGCTGGCAATCTTCACGCCCGCCCCACAACTCACCCCGAACCCCCATGCACCCACTGCGCCACACCCTGCCACATCAGGACCACCGTCAAAATAATCATCGCCACCGCTGTTACCCACGCCACCACATTGAACGCCAGCGTGTTCGTGTGCTCGCCCATCAGATCTTTCCGGTTCACCAGCAGCAAAATAAAAATCACTACGATAGGCAGCCACACCCCGTTCCCCACCTGCGAAAATATGAAAATCTTCCACAGCGGCACATTCGGGATCAGCACAATCCCCGCGCCCACCACAATCAGGATCGTATATAGCCAGTAAAACGCCGGCGCCTCCCGGAATTTATGGTCCAGCCCCGCCTCAAACCCCATCCCTTCGCAGATCACATGTGCCGTGGAAAGCGGCAAAATCGTAGCCGAAAAGATCGACGCGTTCAGCAGCCCGAAAGCGAACAAATAGCTCGCCCACTTTCCCGCCAGCGGCACCAGCGCCTTCGCCGCCTCCGCAGCATCCGTGATGTTCGTCAAGCCATTCCGGTTCAACGTCGCCGCCGTGCACACGATGATGAAGAACACGATCACCATGCAGCTGATGCTTCCAAACAGCACATCCAGCCGTGCTTGCGGGTAGTGCCGCGGCCCCACCTTTTTCTCCACGAAGCTCGCCTGCAAATAAAAGAACTGCCACGGCGCAATCGTCGTTCCCACCAGCGCTGTCAGCGTCACCAGGTAACTAACGTCAAAATGGATGCTCGGAATCGCCGTCATCCGAGCCGCCAGCATCCAATCCGGCTTCGCCAGGAGTGCTGAGAACATGTAGGAGAGATAGAACACGCACAAAATCAGAAAAATCACTTCCACCTGCCGGTATGTTCCCTTCAGCACCAAGATCCACACCAACAGCGCCGCGATCGGCACCGCGATGTACTTGCTGATCCCGAAAAGCTCCATCGACGCCGCCACGCCCGCGAATTCCGCCACCACGTTTCCCAAATCCACCAGGAATCCCGTCACCATCACGAAAAACGTGGAACGAAACCCGAACTCCTCGCGAATCAGGTCGGAAAGCCCCTTGCCCGTGATCACCCCCATCCGCGCGCACATCTCTTCCGTCACATACAGGGCAATCGTCATCGGAATCAGCGACCACAGCAGCGTGTACCCCAGCGAACTCCCCGCCTGCGTGTACACCGCGATGCCACCCGCGTCATTGTCCACGTTGGACGTGATGATCCCCGGCCCGATCACCATAAGGAACAGCGCCACGCGCCTCCGCCACGCCCTGCCGCGCGAGAAAAACTCCACCGTCCTCCCGCGCATCCCGTCAATCGTTTTGTTGATCAATCCCAGCTTCATCGCAGCCCCGCCACTCCGATTGGCTTGCTTCCACCTCTTAACTCTTCGGCCTCTTCCTCATCCTTCCTCTTGATGTCCGACCTCTGACCTCCAACCTCTGACCTCCAACCTCTGCCTTTACGCCTTCACTAGACGCGACACCACGTCGTCCACCGTGACCGTCCCGATCGGCCTCTTCTCCTCATCCACCACGCTCAGCATCCGCAAATTGTATTTGTCGAAAAGCTCAAACACATCCTTCTCGCTCGCATCCGCCGTCACGCTCAACAGGGGCTCCGTCTTCATCTCCCCCATGCGCTGTTCCGCAGACGCCAGCAGCATCCGCGCCACCGGCACCGTCCCCGAAAACTGCGCCGCCTTGTCAATCAGCACAATCGTGTCCAACTGTTCCAGGTTCAATTCCTGCGTCCGCATCCACTGCAGCACTTCCTCCCGCGTGGAATCCTCGCTTACAAATGCAAACTCCGTGTTCATCATCCCGCCCGCCGTCGATGGATCGAACGCCAGCAGTTCCCGCACCTCATCCGCCTCCTGGTTCGGCATTTCTTCCAGGACTCCCTCCGACGCCTCCTTCGACAAATCCGCCAGCAAGTCCGCTGCCGCGTCGGGCGCCATCTCCTCGATAATGTCCGCCGCCTTCTCAGGATCGAGCTTCTCCACGATTTGCGTCGTCAGCCGCTCATCCAGCTCCGCCAGCACCGCCGCAGCCGTCTCCTCATCCAACGAAGCGATAATTCCCTGCCGTTCCGCCGCCGAAAGCTCCTCCATCATCTCCGCCAAGTCTGCCGGGTGCAGGTCTTCCAACTTTTCGTGGGTAATCCGCAACTTCACGCGCCGCAGCGGGTCCGGTTCGATCAGGTTCACAAATTCCCACCGGATCGATCGTTGCGGCAGCTTTTTTTGCAGCCGCCGCACCATGGCCGCCGGCGCCACGCCCTGTAACAGCCGCCGCACCGCCCCCGGCAAGCCCACATCTACCTGGGCGATGCGCAGCTCCACATTCCCGTTCGTCCGCAGTTCCGCCAGGTCCACGTCGTTCACGCGCACCACTTTGCGCCCCGCGGTATCGATGATCTGCTGGTCCAGCAAATCCTTCCGCACCGCCAGCCACGCTTCATTCGGTTCATACGCGGCCAGCGCCCGCTCGCTTACGTTCAATTGGATCCGCCCGGGTTCCACCGCGGACACCTGGTCATATCGCGCCACCAGCGGCGCAAACCGTCCGCGCGAAATAAGGAAGTGGGCGATGCGGTTCAGCTGCTCCGCCGGCTCAACAAAAAACTCGCGCACGCGCCCCACGTAGTTCCCCTGAACGTCGTAGGCCTGCGCGCCCATCAGTTCTGTTGCATACAGCATCGCGCCCCTCCTTTCCCACTTTTCTTTGCACCAGCCGCCTTCTGAGGCGGGCGCATTTCTCTTCGCCGTGACTGCTGTGTTGCCGCCCCTCTTCTTCACCCCGCCCCAAAACAAAAAAGCCGCAAGTCTTTACGACCGGCGGCGGATCAACACAACGCTGCTATAACGCAACCCTTAGCCGGCGGCGAATCCTCCTTGGGCTACGACCCACACGAGACCTTCGCGGTGCTCGCCCCTTTGGCCATTCCACACCGGGGCCGACCCCGAAAAACTCGCTGGCCTGGCGGTCAAGTGGCTGAGACTCCCCCTGGTCCATCTAGGGTGAGGTTCGAGTTCGCTGGACGCGCTCATTGCAGAGAATTCACTCCGATTTCAGTGATAAACCTGACCCTGCCCCTTGTCAACATGAAATCACCAAAAAAATCTCCTTCCCCCAAAATAATCGTTTATCGCGACACCATACACGGAGATTTGAGGGTGCCCCATCCTTCGCGTTTTTCAGCGAAGGGTGGGCTCTTACAATCGGACATATCGGTCCCTCTTCTCCCGTCTTCTCTGCGCGCTCTGCATACACTGTTGCTTCTGCCTGGTCTCTCCTCTTTCCCCGCCCATCCCACCTCCCAAACCGACCCATGACCGCTGATATCTAATCGCTGATAACCTCATTACTTTTCTTCAAACACCATATCCCCCGCCGAGACCCCCCTCTTCCGGCAATCCTCGACATAAAGCACCAGATAATTCTTCAAAATGTAGTCCTTCGTCCCATACCCCAACTCCTTCGCCGCCCGGTCAATCGCCTCCCCCGGCCCCTCCAGCTCCAGAAACGTTCCCACCGGTGTCTCGTCCAATTCCAACAGCAACCCCTGCGCCCACTTCATCCGCCCCGGCAAGCGGTACGTCGTCCGGTACTTCTCGTAGCGGAACCAGCCGCGCAGCCCCAGCCCCTCGAATATCTTCTGCAGTCCCGCCGCATCCGTAAGCACCACTTCTATTTCTTGCCGCACCTTATAGCGCCGGTCCCGCGCCACCGGCGCCGCCTCCCCCTTCCCCAATTCCCCCGGCGGGCTTTTGAACGTCAGCACCACCCGCGGTGCGCCCTTCCCCGCCTTCCCGCCCTTCCCACGCTCCGGCGTTTCCGTGCGAATTCGCAGTAACTGCCCATGCTTCGCCAACCCGCCCTGCGGCGTGTCAAAAATCAAATTCATCTCGTGCACGCGCCCGCTCCCGGGTCCCACCAACCGCGCGCCCAGCCTCTTCAGTGTCCGCCGCAAGGCCCGCACATCCTCAATCCGCAACTTAATCTCGGTTTCGTATCCCATGAGCCTCTCCGCGCCGCTCAAATTACCATGGCCAATCCCGCCGTTCACCGCCCCTTTGCCGCAACTTCATTCTCGGTTACGATAAGCCTCTCAGGCCTTCCCATACACGACCCATGTCACACGACTCCCCATCCTTGGCGGCTTCCCCATTGCCCGAAGACAATTCTGGCGCTTCCCTCAATCCCCCCGTAGCCCTCCGCGAGTCCGTCGAGCACGTCATCCACGGCGATCGCCGCGTGGACCATTATGCCTGGCTCCGCCACAAGAACGACCCTCGCGTGACCGCCTACCTCCAGGAAGAAAACGCCTTCGCTGACGCCTTCCTGAAACCCTTCCAATCCTTCCAGGAAGCCCTGTACCAGGAAATGCTCGGCCGCATTCAGCAGACCGACCTCAGCGTCCCCTATCGCCTCCGCGGCTACTCCTATTACACTCGGACGGAAGAAGGCAAGCAGTACCCCATCCACTGTCGAAAACAGGAATCCCCCTCACCTGGATCTGAGGCCGCCGACTCCGCCACCGAGGAAATCCTCCTCGATCTCAACACCCTCGCGGAAGGCCACCCCTTCCTCGGCCTCGGCTCCTTCGACGTCAGCGACAACAATCGCCGGCTCGCCTATTCCACGGACAACACCGGCTTCCGCCAGTTCGTCCTCGAAGTAAAGGATCTGGAGACCTACGAACTCCTCCCCCTCCGCATCGAACGCGCCACCAGCGCCGCCTGGGCCGCCGACAATCTCACCCTCTTCTACGTCGTTGAAGACGAGGTTTCCAAGCGTTCCCATCGCCTCTATCGCCACGTCCTCGGCTCCGGCATCCCCGACGCCCTCCTCTACGAGGAAAAAGACGAACGCTTCCGCATTGATATCGAGCGCACTCGCAGCGGCTCGTACCTCCTCCTCATTTCCAACAGCCACACTGCGAGCGAAATCCGCTTTCTCCGCGCCGATCAACCCTCCGGCGAATTCCGATTGATCGCGCCCCGCGAAGACGATCACGAATACTACGTCGATCATCACCCCGGCAGCTCCGAAGACCCCGCTGGCGGAGTCTTTTTCATCCGCACAAACGATGGTGGCCGTACCTATCGCTTGATGACCGCGCCCGCCGCTGATCCGTCACGTTCCCGCTGGCACGAAATCATTCCCAACCGTCCCGGCGTCATGCTCTCCGCCGCCGAAGCCTTTCGCACACACCTGGTCCTTTTCGAGCGCGAAGATGGCCTCCCCTATCTCCGCATCGTAGACCTCACGCGCCCCGCCCCCTCGGCCCTCGCCGCTTCAAGCCGCATCGAATTCGCTGAACCCGCCTACAACGCCACCCTCGGCGCCAATCCCGAATTCGACACATCCCACGTCCGCTTCCACTACGAGTCCTTCATCACCCCGCGCTCCGTCTTCGACTACGATCTCCGCACCGGCCAGCGCATTCTTCGCAAACAGCAACCCGTCCTCGGCGGCTACGACCCCACCGTGTACGGCAGCGAGCGGCTCCACGCCACAGCTCCCGACGGCACGCGCATCCCCCTCTCAGTCGTCTATCGCCACGGCACTCCTCGCGATGGCAGCGCCCCGCTGCTCCTCTATGGCTACGGCAGCTACGGCCTCTCCATGCCCGTATCCTTCAGCTCCAATCGCGTCAGCCTTCTCGATCGCGGCATCATCTTTGCCATCGCCCACATCCGCGGCGGCGGCGAACTCGGCAAACCCTGGCATGATGCCGGGCGTATGCACCACAAGCTCAACACCTTCACCGATTTCATCGCTTCCGCCAATCATCTCATCGCCGAAAAATTCACCTCCCAGGAAACTCTTGCGGCCGAAGGCGGCAGCGCCGGCGGACTCCTCATGGGCGCGATCGCCAACATGCGCCCCGATCTCTTCCGCATCATCATCAGCCACGTTCCGTTCGTGGATGTCCTCAATACCATGCTCGACGCATCTCTCCCCCTCACCGTCGGCGAGTACGAGGAATGGGGCAACCCTCTCAAGGAAGACGACTATTTCTACATGAAGTCCTATTGCCCCTATACCAACCTCACCCGTAAGGATTACCCCACCATGCTCGTCAAAACCGCGCTGAATGACAGCCAGGTCATGTATTGGGAGCCCGCCAAATACGTCGCCAAACTCCGCACCCTCAAAACCGACACGAATCCTCTGCTCCTCAAGACCAACATGGGTGCAGGCCACGGCGGCGCCAGCGGCCGCTATGATTACCTCCGCGAAATCGCTTTCGACTACGCCTTCCTCCTCTCCGAGCTCGGCATCCGTTCCTAGCCGCCCCTCCCGTAGGGGCGCAGGACTCTTTACCCTGAGTTGCGAACGCCGCTCCCCATGTCCGCACGATCTCTCGCGCTGGCACCCAAACGCGTTTCTGCGATACGCTCTATCCCAAGGAAGCGTCGAGCGCGCGGATTACTGATAACTTAAAACTGACAACTTCTAATGTCCGAACCCACTACCCCATTAATGCAGCAGTACCACGCGGTCAAATCCCGCTACCCCCACGCCCTTCTCCTCTTCCGCCTCGGCGATTTCTACGAACTCTTCTACGAAGACGCCATCATCGCCGCCCGCGAACTCCAGATCACCCTCACCTCCCGCAATCGCGAAAAGGGCCAGCCCATTCCCATGTGCGGCGTTCCTTACCACGCCGCCGACGCTTACCTTGCCCGCCTCATCCGCGCCGGCTTCAAAGTCGCCATCTGCGAGCAGATGGAGCAGCCCGGGCCCGGCAAAAAGCTCGTTCGCCGCGAAGTCACCCGTGTCATCACTCCCGGCACCGCCACCGATATCGCTGTCCTCGATGCCCGCGAAAACAATTTCCTCGCCGCCGCTTCCCACAACACCGCAACCTCCACCATCGGTCTCGCCCTCGTCGATCTCTCCACCGGCGAATTCCTTGCCACCGAATTCACCGGCGCCCGCGCAGAAGAATCTCTTCGCGATGAATTGCAGCTCCTCCGTCCACGCGAAACCCTGCTCCCTCGCCCGCAACAGCTCTTTGAAACCGCCAAAACTTCTCTCCTTGATGGCGCGGGCGGCGTGGAAACCCGCCTCGAAGATTGGATCTTTCAGCGCGACTACGCCGAACGCATCCTCCGCGAACAGTTTGGCGTTGCGGAATTGACCGGCTTCGGCCTCGATGACCACCCGCAAGCACAATCCGCCGCTGGCGCCGTCGTCCACTACCTCCGCGAAAACGCCGCCCGTGGCGAAGGTGACGATGCTCCCAGTGTTGAAGCCCTCCGTCATCTAGACCGCATCCGTTACTACGAGCAGCACGACACCCTCGTCCTCGATCCCGTCTCTGTCCGCAACCTCGAACTCCTCTCCCCCATCTTCACCGAGGAATCCAAGTCTTCCGGCCCCGCCACGCTCATAGCTGCTCTCGATTCCACTGTCACCGGCATGGGTGCGCGCCTCCTGCGCTCCTGGATGCTCCGCCCGCTGATTGATCCGGACGCCATCGCCGCCCGCCTCGAAGCCGTCGAACATCTCCTCAAGCAAACTGTCGTCCGCGGCGAAATCCGCAAAGAGCTGCGCGGTATCCAGGACCTCGAGCGCCTCACCAGCCGCATCACCCTCGGCTTGGCCACGCCCCGCGAACTCCTCGCCCTCCGCAAATCTCTCGCGCAATTGCCCATCCTGAAGAAATTCCTCACCCCGCCGCAGACCGGTGGCAGCGAACTCATCCGCCTCCTCTACGAAGAGATTGACGAACTCACCGATGTCCGCGAGCGCCTCGAAAAGGCCCTCTCCGATGAGCCGCCCGCCGTCGCCACTGAACCCGGCATGATCCGGTCCGGCTATCACGCCGAACTCGACGAACTCCGCAATCTCAGCCAGCATTCCAAGCAGATCATCGCCTCCATGGAAGAGCGCGAGCGCAAGCGCACCGGCATAAATTCCCTCAAGATTCGCTTCAATCAGGTCTTCGGCTACTACATCGAAATCTCCAAGCCCAATCTCCCCAACGCCCCGGCCGATTACGAGCGCAAGCAAACCCTCGTCAACGCCGAACGCTTCACCTTTTCCGAACTCAAGGAATACGAGCGCAAGATCCTCGCCGCTGACGAGCGCATCCTCGAAATTGAACGCCAGCTCTTCATCGACCTCCGCTCCTCCATTGCCGCGAAGGCTTCTCGCCTCCGCAAGACCGCCTCCGCCATTGCTCAACTCGACGTCCTCGCTTCCTTCGCCAAGCTCGCCGCCGACCGCAACTACACTCGCCCGGAATTCAACTCCACCGGCGAACTCCTCATCGTCGCCGGCCGCCATCCCGTCATCGAGGAATTGCTGAAGCAAAAGGGCGAGCGCTTCGTTCCCAACGATCTCAGCTTCGAGCCAGGCCGCCAGCAGCTTCTCCTCATCACCGGCCCCAACATGGGCGGCAAATCCACCTATCTCCGCCAAGCCGCGCTGATCGTCCTCATGGCGCAGATGGGTTCCTTCGTTCCCGCGCGCCAGGCACGGCTTCCCATCACCGACCGCATCTTCACCCGCATTGGCGCCAGTGATAATCTCGCCCGCGGCCGCTCAACTTTTCTCGTTGAAATGAGCGAAGTCGCCACCATCCTCCACCACGCTACGCCGTCCAGCCTCGTCCTCCTCGATGAAGTCGGCCGCGGCACTGCCACCTTCGACGGCCTCTCCATCGCCTGGGCCGTCGTCGAGCATCTCCAAAAAAACACACGCGCGCGCACCCTCTTCGCCACGCATTATCACGAACTCACGGAACTCGCCGATCTCCTCCCCACCGTGAAAAACATTCACGTCTCGGTGAAGGAAACACCCAACGAGATCATTTTCCTTCGCCACGTCGAGCCCGGCTGCGCCGACAAAAGCTACGGCATCGAAGTCGCTCGCCTCGCCGGACTCCCTCGCAGCGTCATCGAACGCGCCCGCGAAGTCCTCAAGCGCCACGAACAAAGCGAGCACGAACTCAGCGAAACCCTCAGCCCCGGCGCCGCTGAGCCCGGCCACTCCAACGGCAATCAATCCGTCATGTTCACCCCGCTCGATCGCGCCGTCCTAGAACGTCTCCGCGCCGCCAACCTCGACGACCTGAAGCCCCTGGACGCTCTGAATCTCCTGGCCGACCTGAAAAAACAAATCACCTGAACTTGAGGGTGCCCCATTCTTCGCCCGCCTCCGGCGGGAAGAGTGGGCTCTTACGATCGAACGCCTCAGCTTCCCTTCTCTTCATCTTTCTCTTCTCTGTGTCCTCTGTGTTCTTCCCTCTGTGACCTCTGTGTTACCGTCCCTCTTTCCATTTCGCCTTTATCTCATCATCTATGCTAAAAATTAATCACATGCCCAACAAACCTCTTCTGCTCCTAGGCCTGATGTCCGGCACCTCCGCCGACGCCATCGAGGTAGCCTTAGCCTCAGCCACTCCGCCAAAGCTTCTGGCACACACAACGTGCCCTCTCCCCGCCCCAATTCGCGCCGAAATCCTCCGCATCGCCGAAGGCGCTCCCGCCTCCGCCGCCCAAATCTCTCAACTCAATTTCCGCCTCGGCCACGCTTTCGCCGACGCGGCCCTAGCCGCCCTCCGCCAATTCAAAGTTTCCCCCTCCCGCATCGCCCTCATCGGCAGCCACGGTCAAACCATCTTCCATCAAGGCCGCCCCGTCCCCTTCCTCGGCCATCCCACCGCCTCCACGCTGCAAATCGGCGAACCCGCCATCATCGCCGCGCGCACTGGCATCACCACCATCGCCGACTTTCGCCCCGCGGACATCGCCGTTGGCGGCCAAGGCGCGCCTCTCGTTCCCTTCGCCGACTATCTCCTCTACAGCCACGCCAAGCTTGGCCGCGTCTCACTCAACCTCGGCGGCATCGCCAACATCACCGTCATCCCCGCGAACGCCACTCCCGCGCAAATCTTCGCCTTCGATACCGGCCCAGCCAACATGCTCATCGACGCCCTGGTTGCGCATTTCACCCACGGCCGCTGCCATTTCGACAAAGACGCCCGCCTGGCCCGCAAAGGCCGCGCCATCCCCGCGCTCCTCAACGAATTGCTAGACGACCCCTATCTCCGCCAACCCCCGCCAAAATCGACGGGCCGCGAATATTACGGCGCCGCCTACGTCCAAAAACTCCTCCGCCTGGCCAAAAAACATCGCGCCCATCCCAATGATCTTCTTCGCAGCGTCACCCTCTTCACTGCGCTCTCCGTAGTCGACGCGCTCCACCGCTTCGTTCTCCCCAGAACAAAAATCCACCAACTCATCGTCTCCGGCGGTGGCGCTCACAATCCGCTCATCATGGCGCAACTCGCCGCCGCTCTGGCCCCCATCGAAGTTCTCCCTTCCCCCGAACTCGGCATCCCCGAAGACGCCAAAGAAGCCTACGCCTTCGCCCTCCTGGCCTACGAAACCTTCCACCAGCGCCCCTCCAATCTCCCCAGTGCCACAGGCGCCCTCCGCCCCGCCGTCCTTGGTAAAATCTGCTATGCCCCGCCCCGCTAGCCTTCTCCGTTTTCTCTTCTCTTCTCTGCGCCGTTCTCTGTGTCCTCTGTGTTCCTATCTCTGTGAACTCTGTGTTACCGTCCCTCTCCTCTTCTCCGTCTTCCTCCTTTCTTCCTGCTCCCGCCCCCCAGCCGATCCCTCCACGCTCGCCTTCGTCATTGAATCCAATCCCGCCAACCTCGACCCCCGCTTCGGCTCCGACGCGCAATCCCAGCGCCTCTCTGCTCTGCTCTTCGACGGCCTCGTCGAGCGCGACGGCGAAATGAATCTCCACCCCGACCTCGCCGAATCCTGGGAGACGCCCACTCCCCTTACCTACATCTTCCATCTCCGCAAAGGCGTCCTCTCCAAGCGCGAAGTCCGCAGGCTCTCGCTTACGCCACCGACCGCGATTCCCTTATCAAATACCTTCTCCACGATGAAGCTCGCAAAGCCAACAGCCTCCTCCCACCCAATCACTGGGCCTACGACCCCAGCACGCGCCAGTACGATTGCGATCCCGCGCAAGCCGAAAAACTCCTCGACGCCGCGGGTTTCCCCCGCCAAGCCGACGGCATCCGCCTGCATGTCACGCTGAAAATCTCCACCGTCGAGCAAGCGCGCCTCATCGCCGCCGCCCTTCAGGACCAGTGGAAAAAGGTAGGTATTTGGCTGGAAGTCCGCCCTCTCGAAATCGCCACACTCTTCGCCGATCTCGCCAAAGGCAGTTTTCAGATTTCTTATTTACGCTGGGTGGGAGCCAACAACGATCCCGATGTCTTTGAACTGGTCTTCAGTTCCAAACGCATTCCGCCCGATGGACCCAATCGCGGCCGCTATCGCAGCACCCGCATGGACGCGCTCACCGATCAGATTCGCATCGAGATGGATCGCGAAAAACGCAAACAACTTTGCCACGAAGCCCAACAATTAGCCGCCGAAGATCTCCCCTACATCCCTCTCTGGTACCCCGACGTAGTCTCCGTTCACGCCAAGCGCTTGGGCGGTCTCCCGCTTTCCCCCACCGGTGACTACCAATTTCTCTCCGCCCCCTAGCACCCCTTTAAACTGTAACTCGCTGTCATCCCGTCCAGAGGCCTACGCCGTCTGCTGGCCGGAGCGGAGGGGTCGTGGCACCGTCCCTGTGCCTGAACTCGATTTTCGTTTTTCGAATTTCGCTTTTCGAGTTTCGCTTCTCTCCCTACGCCACCACCCCCTCATCCCCATTCAACGCATCCCGAATATCATCGTTCGGCAGCGCTCCTTCTCTTCCGATGCACCACTGATCCCCGCGCAACTCCACAATCGTGCTCGGCATGATGCCTTGCGTTTCTCCTGAATCCAGAATCAACGGAATCCTATCCCCCAATTGCCGAAACACCTCATCCCCGCTCGCGCAAGTCGGCGACCCTGATACATTCGCGCTCGTTCCCGTCAATGGCACGCCCAGTTCCTGGATCAGTCGCGTCACAACCTCATTCTTCGGCCAGCGCAACGCCACACGCCTCGTATTTGCCGTCACCTTCAGCGGCAACCGGTTCGACGCGTCCACCACGATCGTCAGTGGCCCCGGCCAGCACGCTTCTGCCAGCTTATAGAAATTGTCCGGCAACTCCTTGGCAAGAATCGCCGCGTGCGCCAGCGAACTGATCAAAATCGGCAGAGCCCGCGTTTCCGGCCGCCCCTTCACGCGAAAGATCTCGTCAATCGCAGCCAGATTCACGGGATCGGCCGCCAGCGCATACAATGTGTCCGTGGGAATAGCGATCACGGCGCCGCGATTCAACCATCCCGCGGCGTAGCGGATCATCCTGGGATCGGGATGCTCCGCGCTAATTGGCAGAACTTCAGCAGACAAGGGCCGTACCTGACCTGTTTTTCTTAAGCGGCGACACTCCCCCCTGCGCCACTCTGCCCGCACCGTATCACACGCCTCCACTATTCCGCAATGGAACACTCTTTCCACTTTTCGACCGATACCCATTTGTTGGCCTCAGGAAGCGGCCCCTTCCCATGTCCGCACAAGCCCGGCCACTTTTGGAGTGTGGCACCTTGGCGCCGCTCTTACAGCTGCATGCGTGCCGACAAACCATATCTCTTCTCCCGGGCGCACGAATGCTCATGGAGGCGCGCGGAGCACCCAATTTAACCCGGCAAAACCTGGGTGCCGCGTCTCCTCTAGTGTTTACGTTTCAACGTCTCGGCAATCTCCTCCGAACGCAGCCGTGACTCGGCGCCATCGCTCGCAGTTTCGGTCTGGTCATTCTGGCGCAGCACGCTCGCGATCGCCGCAAACATCTTCTCCGTACTCACGGGCTTGGAAATGTACGCATCCATCCCCGCCGCCAGGCATCGCTCCTGGTCGCCCTTCATGGCATTCGCGGTCATGGCGATGATCGGGATGTGCATGCCTGTGGACTTCTCCTTTTCGCGAATCGCCACGGTCGCCTCAAAACCGTCCATCTCCGGCATTTGGATGTCCATCAGCACAACATCAAAGCTTTCGTTCTCCATTGCTGCCAGAGCCTCTCGCCCGTCGCCTGCGGTGGTAACCAGGAAGCCTCTCCTTTCCAGTAGTCGCAGCGCTAGAACTCGATTCACGGCATTGTCCTCGGCCAGCAGCACCCGCGCTCGGTTCCTGTTCTCCCGTAACGAGTGCCGCGTCACCACCTCGCCCTTGTCCCGTGTCCCTTTGGCTAAAACGTTGCATAGCGCTTGCTGCAGTTCCCGCGGCGGGATGGGTTTCATCAAATAAGCGGAAATCCCCAATTCCCGGCAGCGTGCCGCATCGCCCAGTTGCCCCGCCGAGGTCAGCATCATCACCGTGCCGCCCACCACTCTTGAATCCTTCTTGATCTTCTCCGCCAGCTCGAATCCATCCATCTCCGGCATTCTTCCATCCGACAGAATCAGCGCATAGGGCCGCCCGGAACTCTTCGCAATTTCCAGTTCTTCCAACGCCGCGCGCCCGCTGTCCACAGCCGTCGGCCGCATGCCCCATCGCGTCAACATTCCTCGCAGAACTTCCCGGTTCGTATAGTTGTCGTCCACGATCAGCGCCGTCACATCCCGCAATTTCTCCAGCCGCAGCTCCACAGGGACGCTGAGAGGCCTGTCCTGCACTCCCAGACACAGCGTGAAATGAAACGTGCTGCCCTGCCCGCATTCGCTCTCCACCCAGATTCGTCCTCTCATCAGGCCCACCAGCCTCGTGCAGATCGCCAGTCCTAACCCGGTTCCTCCATACTTTCGCGTCGTCGAGCTGTCGGCCTGCGAAAATGCTTCAAAGATCATCTGTTGATTCTCGGCCGGGATTCCCACTCCCGTGTCCTTCACGGAGAAATGCAGGCACGTTACGCCGCCTTCCAGCGACTGTTCGTGCACCCCGACAACGATCTCTCCCTCCGCTGTGAACTTGATGGCGTTCCCCACCAAGTTCAGCAATATCTGCCGGATCCTGCCGGGGTCTCCAAGTAGCCCTTCAGGAACTTTCGGCTGCACATCGCAAATCAGCTCCAGTCCCTTTTGGTGGGCGCGAATACTCAGGGCCTTCATGGTTTCTCCGAGGCTCTCGCGCAAATCGAATGGAATTGCTTCGATCTCCAGCTTGCCAGCCTCGATTTTCGAAAAATCGAGAATGTCGTTTACGATCGAGAGCAACGCTTCACCCGACTGTTGCGCCAGCTTCAAATGCTCTCGTTGCTCCTCGGTTAGCTCGCTGTCCAGAACCAGCTCCGTCATCCCGAGTATCCCGTTCATGGGCGTGCGGATTTCATGGCTCATCGTGGCCAGAAAAGCGTCCTTCGCTCTGTTCGCGGCCTCGGCACCCAACTTCGCGTCTTGCAGCGCGCGTTCCGCCGCTTTGCGGGCGGTGATATCCACAAACGTCACCACCGATCCGATCGCTTGGCCCTCTCTCTCGATCGGACGGGACCAGCATTCCACGGGAAAACTCGTTCCGTCGCGCCGCCAGAACGCTTCATGATCCGAGTGCGTCTCCGTTCCTGTCCGGAATGCCTCATAAATCCCGCACTCTTCCACCGGGTAGGGCTCCCCATTTGGCTTCGTATGGTGGGCCAGCTCATGCATATTCTTACCCAACAGGTCACCTTGTTCCGTGTAGCCCAGCAACTTTAGCGTCGCCATATTGCAGAATGTGCAGTTCCCCGCGACATCTATCCCATAGATGGCTTCGGGCGTGGAGTCGAGCAGGAGTCGCACCAGTTCGCTGCTGCGTCGAAGTTCCTCTTCCGCGTGCCGGCGTTCTTCCACTTCCGCGCGCAGGTCCTTCGTCCGTTCGTCCACGGTTCGCGACAATGCGATCGCCTGCGCGCTCAACCTCTTGGTCCTGACTTTTACCCCACCCAGCACGAGCAACACCACGGTCACGCCCACCAACCCGTAAAATTCGGACCTCTGGTAAATATGCGGCCGCAGCACGAATCCCAGAAGTGCTCCACGGTCATTCCAGACCCCGTCATTATTCGATCCGATCACCCGAAATCGGTATGGTCCTGGTGGCAGGTTGGTGTACGTTGCGCTCCGCCGCGCCCCGGCTTCGATCCAGTTCCGATCGTATCCTTCCAGAATGTATTTGAATCTCACTCTTTCTGGCATGCTGAAACTTAGGCTCGTATAGCGAAATTCCAGACGGTTGCTTCCCGGGGCCAGCTCAATTGGTTCAATTCTGCTTACGCTTTCCTCATTTACCAGAAACTGCTCGATCAAAACCGGAGGCACCTTTTCATTCCGGCGGAGGTTGCCGGGTTCGATTCTCACCAGCCCCCTGTGTGTGGTGAACAGCAGTGTTCCGTCCCGCAGGTGCTGTCCGGCCGGCTGCCGTTCCGGGATGGATGCTTCGCTCGTTTTCATCCCATCCGCGACATCGTAAAGAACAGGATGCAGGCTCCTCGCCCTCCTTGCTGCAACGTCATCCAGTTCACTCCGCAGCACTTGGAAGATCCCGCGGCCCGTGCTGATCCACAGGTTGTTCGCTCCATCGGCGAGAATTCGCGTCGGTATCTCGTCGAAAAGCCCCTGTTCGGCCGTGTAACGGGTCACCTCGCCGTCGGCGATGCGAAACCGTGTTATGCCCGGCACTCGCCCGCCCAACCAAAGGTTGCCCAGCCCGTCGTCGAAGATGTCCGTCACCGCAAATTTGATCTGCTCTTGTTGGGAGCGTTCCGTTGGTTTCCCGTGGACGAACCCAAACAACCCGTTCACCGTTCCGAACCACAAAGTCTTGTCCGGCGCGCGGTAAATCACGAACGTATAGTTGCCTGGCTTGGAGAGCGGGGTCAGTTTTCCATCGAAGGTGAACGGCTTCAGCACATCCTTGCGATATCGAAAAACTTGCGTGCGCGACGTCGCAAAAATCATTCCTTGCTCATCTTCGTTGATGGCTGAAATATATTGACCCACCAGCTGCCCGTGCCCCGTATAGGTCGTCAGGTGCCCGTCCTTCCATCGGCAGAGTCCCTTGTCCGCTCCGATCCACACGCTCCCATCGGTACCCGCGTACAGGGAAGCTCCAAATTGCGTCGCCAGGCCTTGCTTCACCGAGTAGTTTCGGACCGTCGAACCCCTCAGCTCTGTCAGACCTCCTCCATCGCTGAATACGAAAATCTCCCCTTCTTTCCCCGCCACCACGGCCGTTACTTCATTGGTGAGAAGCCCCTGTTTCACTGTCATCGTCGTGATGGCCGTGTTTTGAAACCTGTCCAATCCGCTCGCCGTTCCTACCCAAAGATTCCCTTCTCGATCTTCCAGGATCGCCTTCACGTCGTCATCGCTGAGCCCATCGAACGAAGTAAACACCTTCCACCGCCGGTTCGCGTAGCGGCAGAGTCCTTTCCCATTTGTCCCAACCCACAGGCTTCCCGCGCTATCTTCAAAGATGGCCGTAATCTGGCTGTCTTTCAAAATCTCCCCAAAAGGCTCGAGCTCCTTTCGTCCTTGCGCCAGACGATAAAGCCCTTTTTGCGTTCCCACCCAAAAATTGTCTTCGCGGCCTAGCAGCAGAGCAGTCACTCCGGCATGCGGAGCAAGCTCGAATTTCAGCTTCTCTCCGGCGTACTCGTACAGCCCACGCTGGCCCCCAATCCACATCTCCCCGCCGGGACTCTCTACCATGGCTGTGATCCAACTCGTTCCCCGCCGCAACATTTCCACGCGCTCGCCTCGTGCGTAGTAAATGAAGTCATCCGCTCCAATCCACAGCGTTTCATCACTGGCTTGCACGGCAAGGCGCACCGTCCCATCCGGAAGCGGTGTTGCCGGCAGCAATTTCTCGAAGTGCCCGGCTTTATATACGATTGTCTCGGACGGGCCGCGAACCAGCAGGTCGCCTTCTTTCGTCTTTGCGATCGTGCGCACTGCCTCTCTGAACGGCGCGCCTTCGATAGTCGGCTCGATGCGGGTAAAACGCGCCCCGTCAAATTGCACTAGCCCCGCCGATGTCCGCAGCCATAAGTACCCGTCAGCGCTTTGCACCACCTGGTAGACCGCTTCCCCCGAGACTCCACTCTGGGATGTCCAGACTCGATGGCCGTATTGATCGATGTCTCTTGTGCCATCCAGCCCATCCGAGGCCACCGCGGCATAACTGGGTGCCAAAATACAAATCACGATCAACAGGAAAACCCTAAACGCACCTGACTCGCTGCAACCACACGTTCTCCGCAATGCACAAATCGCATCGAATCCCGGTCTCATGTTCCACGAGAGTTTCAGCCCGTTCACCATCGAATCGCAGCTTCGCCGCGGCAGGGCGCCCGTACGTTCACTCCTGGGCCCTTTCCACGCGGACTTAGCACCTCCAACTTGGAGTGCGGCAGCTTGTTTACCCTGCTTGCCCCCCATCTTCGAGGGGAGCTTCGAAGGGCCGCCACCTCTATCGCTGAACGCGCACCGATAAACTGTAATTCTGTTCCCGGGCGCGTGGAGCACTCCACACCCATCCCCATCCCATAAGTGCATGAGTTCGGCCAAAGCAACGTTCCAGACGATAAGTTGGCATCATGCAGATACAACGACTTCCAGTAACTCCCGTCCTGCCTATCTTCAGTTTTTTCTGCGCGGTGTCCCACTCTGGCACACGTGCCACGAATGGAAACTATTGGCCTTTCGGCCACCTTCGAGTGCGGCGGCTTGTTTACCCTGATCTTCGGAGGGACGCTGCTTTTGGGTTTCTCTTCGCTGCAGACTCTCGGCTCGGCGTTTACCCCGATCGGGTCGGGGCGCTACCCTCCTGCTTGCTCCTCGCTTCCTCTGCGTTCCCTGCACCTCTGCGTTATCTTCATTTTTCTCTTCTTCTCTTTCAACTCTCAACCTTTAACCTCCAACTCCTCTTCTCTTCTCTTCATTCTTCACTTGCAACTGAAAACTGATTACTGACAACGCTTCTCCTCCCCCCCGTGAGTTTGCTAACCTCTCCGCAATGGCCACTGGATCCAAACCCACCGGGGGCTCTCGTCCTGCCGACTCGCCCGACTTCCTAACCAGCCGCGAAAACCGCTGGCTCAAACAATTCCGCATGGCCCTCCGCGGCGGTCTTCCCACCGAAGACGGTTCCGTTGGCGTCGAAGGCGCCCGCCTCGTCGAAGAAGCCCTCCGCTCCACCTGCCGCATCGAAGCCGTCCTATTCAGCGAATCCGGGGAACGCCACCGCGAGCGCCTCGCCCCGCTCATCGGCCGCCCCGATACCGGCTTCCCAGTCCTCCGCACCACCGATCGCCTCTTTGAAGGCATCGCCGACACCGAGCATCCCCAGGGTGTCGCCGCCCTCGTCCAGCCCCGCAAATTCTCTCTCGACGAACTCTTCGCCACTCCCGCCGGCTCTTGCGCTCCCCTTATCGTCGTCCTCGCCGGCGTTCAAGACCCTGGCAACGTCGGCACGATCCTGCGCACCGCCGCCGCCTTTGGCGCCACTGCCGCCGTCACTTCCGCCACGGGACAGAGTGGCACCGCCAGTCCCTTCTCTCCCAAATCTCTCCGTGCTTCTGCCGGTGCCGCGCTGCATCTCCCGATCGTCGCCGGAATGTCTCTTGCCATTCTTCTTACACAACTCAAACTCAACGGCATCCACTGCCTTGCCTCCTGCGTTCACGAAGAAGCCACCGGCTCGTTCTCCCCCTGGCAAGTGGATTGGTGCCAGCCCATCGCCCTCCTCGTCGGCAATGAAGGTGCTGGACTCCCCGAAGACATCGTTCACTCCGCCGACGCCCGCATCTACATCCCCATGGCCACCCACGTCGAAAGCCTTAACGCCGCTGCCGCTGCCGCCGTCCTCTTCTACGAAGCCTTCCGCCAGCGCCAAAAACACTAGCCGGACTTTCTCAAGAACGACATTTTGATTTGATTCAAACGGAGCAGCACTCTGTCATCGTGACGGGCGCGCCGCTGGCGCCCCACAAGATCTCCACCGGCTCATCGTGCACGATTCTTTGGTTTATTAGGGCGTGGCCGGATGCAACGCTTCGACAGGCGGTATCGACACCGGAGGAACCAGCACGCGCGCGGGTGGGATTATGCCATGTTGGAATGCGCCAACCAGCAATTCAATGGCTTGGCCCGCCAACGGCGGCAAGTATATGGTCGCCGCCAAAAGCCTGCTGCGCACCCAGGATTGCCCGGTCTTTGGAAGGCCGTCGCATCCCGTGAACGGGAGATTCAACCAGCGATCGCGCTCCGCCTCGTTGGCAATCTCCTGGAAAACCTTGCGGGCCCCGATGGCCATGGCGTCATTCTGGGAGCCAATCAGACTAATGTTTGCTTTCTGTGAGGTGGAAAGCTTCAGCCAGGATCGCACCGCGCGCTGCGCACTCTCTTCGGTCCATTGCCCTTTCAAGGAGGTGACATGAATGTTGCCTGGCTTCACTTCCATCATTCCCAGCAAGCGTTCTTTGGCCGCCAAATTCTCCGACGGTCCCTGAATGTGCAGAACCGTTCCACCGCCGGGGAGAAGCGCCGCGAACTGGCGCCCCTGGATGCGGCCAACCTCAAGATGATCGGAACTCAGCATGAAAACGGGAGCCTTGCAGGTCTGGCGGAGTTCCGAAATGTAATTCGCGTCCGCATTCATGACCACCCAGCCCACGCCGGCGGTTGCAGCCGCGCGGGCAACCTGCGGCAACGCCGTGCCGCCAATGGGTTCAAACACGATGGCATCGGGGCGCTCCTCGGGAGCGGCCTGCACTGCTTTCAGAATTTGTGTGCTCTGATTGACGGCGTCGTTCTCCGCATAGACGATTTTTGCTTCGACCCCCAGCTTGCTGGCGGCCTGTGCGGCGTCATTGGCCTGTTCAATCTGGTAATCATTGTCGTTGGTCATCAACGCGACTAGAACTCGCAGGGTTTTCATCTACTCTCCTCAGGCCCGTCGTGAAATGATACTCCGCGGTCCGCCGGTGGAACCAATAATATTCGGGACAGTACCTTCGCGTCACGATACCTCCAAAGGGATCAAAAGCTTTGGAAGATGATGGGTTTTCTCTTTCACGTCTTGTCATCCCGCCTGCCCGCCGCAGGAGGGACCGGAGTGCCGCGACTTTTGCCACACGCAGTGGAGGGATCTGCTTTTTCCTTTCTTCTGTGCGAATTTCCGCGTCCTCAGCATTATCTTGTTCTGGCTTCCTGATCGCTGATAACCTTCCTCCCCGCGCCCCTGCGCGATCCTTACAATCGTTCTTCACTTACCACTGAAAACTGCCAACTGAAAACTGGCTCCCCACGCCAACTGCGCTAAACTACTTCCATGAGTCTCTTCTCCCCGTTCAACGACCCCGCCCTCCAAGACACCCCTGCGGCCCTGCAGCCTCTCGCCGAGCGCATGCGCCCCCGCACACTCGACGAATTCATCGGCCAGGAAAAACTTCTTGGCCCCGGCAAACCCCTCCGCCTGCAGATCGAATCCGATAATCTCAGCTCCATGCTCTTGTGGGGCCCGCCAGGTTGCGGTAAAACCACCCTCGCCCGCGTCATCGCCCGAATCACGAGCAGTGAATTCATCTCCTTCAGCGCTGTTCTCAGCGGCATCAAGGAAATCAAAGAGGTCATGGCCCAGGCCGAGCGCAAATCCCACGCCTCCCAGCGCACCATCGTCTTCGTTGATGAAGTTCACCGTTTCAACAAGGCCCAGCAGGATGCCTTTCTGCCTCACGTTGAAGCCGGCCACATCCTCTTCATAGGCGCCACGACCGAAAATCCCTCCTTCGAGGTTATCTCGCCGCTGCTCTCGCGCACCAAGGTCTACGTCCTTGAAGCCCTCTCCACCCCGCAGATCGTCGATCTCCTCCACCGCGCCCTCGCTGATCCCGAACGCGGCCTTGGTAACACGCATCTCGATGCCACCGACGACGTACTTTTCCGCATCGCCGCCTATTCCAACGGCGACGCTCGTACCGCCTACAACACGCTGGAACTCTGCGCCCGTGCCGCCAAGGTCGCCGATACCGCCGCCACGAGTGGTTCGCCTTCGGTCCGCCGCATCACGCGCGAACTCCTCGAAGATGTCCTCCAGCGCAAGCTCCTCCGCTACGATAAAGCGGGTGAAGAGCACTACAACCTCATCTCCGCGCTCCACAAATCCGTGCGCAACTCCGATCCCGATGCCGCGCTCTATTGGCTAATCCGCATGATTGAAAGCGGCGAAGATTGCCTCTATCTCGCGCGCCGCATCGTGCGCATGGCCAGTGAAGATATCGGCCTCGCCGAACCCGGCGCTCTCGCCCTTGCGCTGGCCGCTCGCGACGCCTTCGATTTTCTCGGCGCGCCCGAAGGCCATCTAGCCCTTGCGCAAGCCGTCGTCTATCTTTCCCTCGCCCCCAAGTCCAACGCCGTTTACACCGCCTACGGCCAGGTCCTCGAAGATGTCCGCAAAACCGAAGCCGATCCCGTCCCCCTCCACCTCCGCAACGCCGTCACCGGCCTCATGAAAAACATCGGTTACGGCGAAGGCTACAAATACGCCCACAATTTCGACGATAAGCTCACCGATATGACCTGCCTCCCAGACAACCTTTCTGGCCGCGTATACTACCAACCTACAGACCAGGGATTCGAACAAAGATTGCGTCTGCGTCTGGACGAGATTCGCAAACTGAAATCTCGCACCACGGGAAAAGGCTGACCAAACTCGATGAAATTCGCTCCAGTCGAAATATCCCGTCACTCCGGGTACACTGGTCCCCACTCCAGACTATGAACGCTCAATCAGTGCGGTCCATCACGCAGAATCACCAAGCGCTGGGGTTCAAGCCGCGCCACGCCTCCCGCCCCTTTCTCCTCCTCCCCGCCCTCTTCCTCCTTCTGTTTCCCCAGCCGGCCGCCCGCGCACAAAACCTCGACAAGCCCGTCGTCAACGTCGACGATGATGTCACCGCCTTCGCCTACGCCCCCGATGGCCGCATCGCCTTCTCCGTCCGCCGCATCTACAAAGCGAAGAAATACGACCTCCAGCGCGACGACATTTTCCTCCTCGACACCAGTGGCAAGCGCCGCCGCCTTTTCACGGGCGAAAAATTCACTCTTGGCGACAAGCCCTTCACCTATCTCGTCGAATCGTTCACCTGGTCGCCCAACGGCCACATCCTTGCCGTGCAACTCTACACCATCACGGCGGATCCCGAGGGCGGCCGCGGCGACGAGGCCCGCGCTCTTCTACTTCTCGACGACTCCGGCCACGAACTGCGCCCCGGCGGCAAGGAGCCCCTCGTGATGAACGCCGAAAGTCCCCTCTGGCTCCGCGATAACGTCAATCTTGTCTATCTCACGGAAGAGGTCGCCCCGCGCGCCCTCTTTTCGATGAAGTATCTCAATTTGTCCACTGGCCCTTCTGGAAAAGCTTTTGAAGGCCGCACCTTCCTCGACGTCGCGCGTATCTCCGGCAGCAATTCCGCGATCGCCGTCGAACGCAATCGCAACCTCGACGGCCCCGCGCGCCTGCAACGTCTCGACCTCCTTTCACAAGAAACTTCAGAAATCGCCACCCTCGATTCTTTCGCTGGCGGCCTCTCCCTCTCTCCCACCGGCACCAAAATCGCCTACTATCTCGACAAGGAAGTCCTCGAAGTTCGCGACCTCACGGCTCCTAGCAAAGTCGCTCGTCTCCGCGTTGGCCTCGGTGTCATCCAATGGTCCGCCGATGAATCCCGCATCTACCTCAAGCGCACCATCGAAAAAAAATCCGCCGACCTCGCGGAGTTCTCGATTCCGCCCTTTGTCGCTTACTCCGCGCGGCAACCGGTCCCCATCGACGAGCCTACGCCGCGCATCCTGCTCCACGGCATCACGGTCCGCGAATTCGGCCTCTCCCGCGACGGCCGCTTCCTCGCCATCGTCCTCCCCGGCCGCCGTAACCTCCAAGTCTTCCCTTTCTAGCAGTCGGGTGCCCCAGGTTCGATTTTTTACCTGGGTCTTGGGGTTCTCTTCTCTGCGAACTCTGCGCCTCAGCGTTATTCTCATCTCTTTCTTTACTTAAAACTTAAAACTGACCACTGAAAACTAAAACGGCGCGACCCAAGCCGCGCCACTCAACCTCTTTCTTCTAACTGAATACTTATAACTTAAGACTGACCACTGACTCTTCTCCTCCGATCCTCCACCAACAAACAAGCATCTTCAATCACCGTCAACCCTCGCGCACGCGCCTTCTCTGCCGCCACCCCATCCTCTATCCCCAACTGCATCCACACCACCTTCGCTCCAATCCCGATCGCGCTCTCCACCACTGAGGCAGCCTCTTCCGCACGCCGGAAAATATCCACGATGTCCACCTTCTCCGGCAGATCCTCCAGCCGTGCGTAGGCCTTCTCTCCCAGCACTTCTTTCTCGTTCGGATTCACGGGAATGATCCGGTATCCGACACGCTGCAGATACGCCGCCACCTCGTGGCTTGGCCGCGCAGGGTTCGCCGACAGCCCCACCACCGCAATCGTCTTCGCGGCGCGCAAAAGTTCCGCCACGGGATCTCTCGAAGCCTTCGTCCCATCCGGCAAATGAATTTTCATGGACTCTTGGATGCCTCACCCAAGTTCTAGGACACAGGCGCCACCACCGGTTTTCGACGCGCCATCACCTTCGCTATCGCCGCCAGCAGCTTGGAGTTCTCCTCCGGATTCCCCACCGAAATCCGGATCGCGTTCGGGAAGCCCATCCATGCCAGCGGCCGCACGATCACGCCTTCATGCAACAACTCGTCGCACAGCGACTTCGCGTCCATCCCGGCGAGCGGCACAAACAGAAAATTCGTTTCGCTCGCCACCGGCTGCAGCCCGCTCTTCCGCAACTCCTGGAGCAGTCGCGTCCGCTCCGCGTGATTCATCTCCACCGACCGCCTCACGTGCTCCAGATCGTCCAGCGCCGCCAGCGCTGCTGCCTGTCCAACGCTCGTCACGTTAAACGGCGTGCGCAGCTTGTTCATCTCCGCCACCAGTGTGGGGTGCCCGATTCCGTAACCGATCCGCAATCCCGCCAACCCGTACACCTTTGAAAACGTTTTCAGCGTCAGCAGGTTGTTGTACTCCTTGAAAATCTCCATCGCCTTCGGCAGGTCCCGGCGTTCCGCGTATTCCGTGTACGCTTCATCCAGCACCACCAGCACATCCCCTGGCACATTTTTCATGAATACGCCGAACTCCGCCGCGCCAAACGCCGTCCCCGTCGGATTGTTCGGATTCGCGATGTAGACGACGCGCGTCTCCGGTGTCACCGCCGCTGCAATCGCGTCCAGATCAAACGTATAATTCCGCATCGGCGTCTGCACGAGCTTCCCTCCGCTCGCCCGGATGGCAATCGCAAACAGCGCAAACGACCCTTCGCTGGTGATTCCCGTCAACCCCGGCCGCAGCAGCACCCGCGACGCCAAGTCAATAATCTCGCTCGACCCCAGCCCCACGAATACCTCTTCCGCGCGCACGCCATACCGTGCCGCCAGCACCTCGCGCAGCCGCTTGCTCCCGCCATCCGGATACCAGTTCGCCTCGCCCAGCGCCTGCCGCGCCGCGGCCATGGCTTTCGGCGATGGGCCCAGCGGATTTTCGTTTGACGCCAGCTTCACCGCGTGGATCTTCAGGTCCTGCTCTACTTCTTCAATGGGTTTGCCGGGAACGTAGGCCGCCAGGCCTTGGATGTAATCAGGAATGAGTTCTTCAAGTGTGTGTGTCATAACAACAAATTATGCTCCCCATTAGCCAAACCGTGCAGTGCTACCCATCACCGGTGTTCCCCACCCCAAAACACCATTTTGGCCTGCTGCCATTTTCTCAAAATGGCCCGCCATCTTGGAATTGTCATCCCGACCGGAGCGGCCCGATTTTCTCTTCCGCGCCGCCTTCTGGCGCGTCGGGCCGTGCAGTGGAGGGATCGTGGCAAAATCACTGCTGCCGAGTGCCGGGCGCCCCAGGCACGGAGTGTGTGTCTGGGTCTTGGGATCCTCTTCTCCGCTCTTCTCTGTGAACTCTGCGTCCTCTGTGCTCTCTGCGTAAGCCTTTCTCTTTCTTCTTCTCACCGCAACCGTTCCTTCCTTACCGTAATCGCCTCAATTCTCTCCCGTCTCGGTTCAAACCCAATCCCCGCCCCACCCGGCACCTGAATCGTCCCCTGTGTCGTCACTTCCACCTCTGGTTCGATCACATCCTCCACCCAATACCTCTTGCTTGCGCTCACATCCCCCGGCAGCGAAAAATTCTCCATCGTGGACATGGCGATGTTGTGCGCCCGTCCAATTCCCGATTCCAGCATTCCTCCGCACCACACTGGCACGCCATTCCGCGCGCACAGATCATGAATCCGCCGCGCCTCGTGAAATCCTCCCACACGTCCCAGCTTGATGTTGATGATCTTGCACGCGCCCAGCGCAATCGCGGCCTCCGCCTGTTCGTAAGTGTGAATGCACTCGTCCAAGCAAAGCGGCGTCTGCAAACGCCTCTGCACCTCCACGTGCCCATACAAATCGTCCCACCCCAGCGGCTGCTCGATCATCATCAGGTAAAATCCATCCAGCTCTTTCAACAGCGGCCAATCCGTCTTCCGGTACGCCGAATTCGCATCCACCATCAACTTAATTCGCGGAAATTCCTGCCGCAGCCGCTGCACCGGAAGCAAATCCTTCCCTGGCTTGATCTTGATCTTGATCCGCTGGTATCCCGCCGCCAATTCCTTCTTCACTGCCACCACCAATTCGTCCAGAGTCTCTTTGACCCCAATGGAAACGCCGCACGGAATCTCTTCTCGCACGCCTCCCAGCAGTTTCCACAGCGGCACATTTTTCTGCTTCGCCTCAGCATCCCATATCGCCGTTTCCAGCGCAGCCTTCGCCATTGTGTGCCCACGCACTTTTTCCAATAGGCCCCACACCTCCGCCGCCGACGCGAATTCCTTTGCCTTCACCATCGGCCACAAATAATGTTTCAAAATGTGCCACGCCGTCTCTGTATCTTCCGGCGAATAAAACGGATTCTCGCTCGCCGTGCATTCGCCCCACCCGATCACGCCGTCCACATCCGCTTCCAGTAAAATAATCCGCCGCTCCGACACCCGGTCCAAGCTGGTCTCAAACGGCGCCACCAGCCCCATCCGGATCTCCCGCAGTGTGACTTCCCGCACTCTCATCCCGCCCTCAGCTCCCCACAAACTGTAGCTCACCCCTTCAGGGGTGCGGCCCTTCCACAAATCGCGCCTCAGCCGTCCCGTTCCGTCCTTTCGAACGAAGTCCGCGAAGTGAGAACTCTGCCCCATCGCACTTTTTTTGTGCGATGAAATCCCTCTTCGCCTTTCGCTTCTCTGCGAACCTCAGCCTTCTCTGCTCCTCTGCATTGTCTTCTTTTGCTTCCTGATCGCTGATAAGTTCTTCCCTCAAAAATCGCTCCACGGCGCCAAGCAATACTCCACTCCACCGGCCGCAGACCGCATCCCTGTCACCGCATACCCCTTCGCAAACCAACCCAAAAACTCCCCGCGCATCCTTGCCTGTACCCCACCCAGCCGCACATCGTTCGTCTTCTTCCACTCGTCCAGTTCCGCCGGCAGGCGAATCTTCGCCGGCGCCTCAACCGAATCGCGCGCCAACTCCTGAATCGCCGCCACCACGCGTCGCGAGTCCAAGTCCCACTCCACCAGCAGCCGGTCCGTCGGCAATCCCCGGTGAAGCGGGCTCGTCGTCAACCCGTAAAAATTCGCGATCAGCTTTCTGGAGATCGCTCCCAGGCGGTTGAAATTGAAGTGCGCGTTCCGCGTCTCCAGCGGATCAAATGTCCACTCAATCCTCCGCAGCCCTCGTCCCAGCGCCTCGTCCCTCTGAGAGAGTTTCAGCAGCCGCCCCACGCCGCGATTCCGGTGTGACTCCAGCACTCCCGTCATGTGCGAATGCAGATACCCCTGGCCATTCCGCAAGCCCGCCACCGCCATCGTGAACCCCACCATCAGCTCGCCGTCAAATGCTCCCAGCACATGTCCGCCCGTCTGGTTTACCAGCACAAACGTCACGTACGGCTCCGTCTCCAGATCGCTCTCGCCCCACACCTGGCGCTCAATCTCCACGCACCGGTGAAATTCTTCCAGCCGCTCGCACTTCCGTATCTCAATCCCCGCGCTCATCTTCCCTCAACCTGTCCTTGTTCCCTCTGCGTCTTTCTCTTCTCTGTGAACTCGCGGTAATCTCCTCCTTTAGACCTTCAACTTTTGACTTTCAACTCTCGCCCCTTCGCCTCCTCCCACAACTCCTCCATCTTCCACCGCGGCACTTCCGCCAGAGTTCTCCCCTGCTCTCGCGCCATCCGCTCCATCTCCCGAAATCGCCTGTTGAATTTCCCGCTGGCCTTCTTCATCGCAATTTCCGGATCCATCTTCAAAAACCGCGCCAGGTTCACCGCCGCAAACAAAATATCCCCCACTTCCCCTTCAATCTCTTTGCCTCCGCGTTTCTCCAACACTTGCCGCAATTCTTCCGTCTCTTCCTGCAGCTTCTCGAAAATCCCCCCAACGTTCTCCCAGTCAAACCCGATCCGGGCCGCCTTTTGCGTCAACTGGTACCCTTCCAGCAGCGCCGGCAAGCTTCGCGGCACGCCATCCAGCACGCTCTCCGCCGTGTCTTCTTCCACTGCAACCTTTGCCTGCCGCTCTTCTTTCTTAATGATCTCCCAGTTCCGCAGCACCTCCGCAGCGTCCTTCGCCTGCTTCTCCCCAAACACGTGCGGGTGCCGACGGATCATCTTTTCGTAAATCTCCCGGATCACATCAACAATCGTGAACCGTCCCTCTTCATCCGCCATCTGCGCGTGAAACACCACCTGCAGCAGCAGATCACCCAACTCCTCCGCAAACTTGACATCGTCCGCGCCGTCCAGCGCCTCCAGAACTTCGTACGCCTCTTCTATCAAATATGTCCGCAGCGTCGCGTGCGTCTGCTCGCGGTCCCAAGGACACCCGCCCGGGGCCCGCAGCCGCGCCATCACCCTCACCAACTTCTCAAACCACGCCCCAGCCGCTTCCCCCCGCGCGCTCCTATTCCGTTTCTTTGGTGCTCGCTTCATGGTTTTCTTCAGCGGACCGCGCATCCGCGCCTTGTCTTGTGTTTTATGCGGCGCACCCGCACCTTTGCGTTTTCCGGACGCCATTCACCATTCCCGTCATTTCTTCCAGCAGTCGCACCACTTTACGTTCCCCTGCCACGCTTTGACAAGCGCCCCATTCCGCCAAAAACGCAAACGCTCCCCGTCATTTCGAACGGAGTCCGCGAAGCGCTGGGTTTGCGCCCCGTACGCTTCGTCGGGCTGAGAAACCCCTCTTCCGCTTTTTCTTTGGATTTTATCTCGGTTGAAATGAACTACGAGGTTCTCAATTCCTGGCCTTCACAATCACACCGGCATCGCACGTGCTCCCCGCACCCTCCGCCGGCAATTCTACCCGCGCTCCAATGCGCAACCGCGTCGGCTCCCCCAACTCCGGGTTTGCCTCCGCCAGACACTTCCACGCCGCGCCGCGCCCCAGATGCTCTCGCGCCAACCCCCACAACGTATCGCCCTTCCGGACTGTCACGCTCTTCGCCACCGGTGTGCCGCGGCCTACAACCCCCGCCGGCACCAACACCGTACTCCCCAGCAACAGCAACTCTGGCCGATTTGTCGCCGCCGGATTCATCCCGCGCAGTTCCCGCCAACGCGCTCCATTGCCCAAATAAATCCCCGCCAGTTTCCACCAGGAATCGCCTCGCTCCACCTTGCGCGACACAATCGCCGCATCGTGCGTCACCACTCCCGGTTGCGCTTTCAACACACTTGTCACCGCCTCACGCGGCGCACTCGGAACCACACGCAAAGGCCGCGGCTCAAACGGCGACACGCGCCCCGCCCCCGCACTTCTCCTCGAACTCCCTACCGCTCGCGCCTCGGTCTTCGGCTGCACTTCCATCTTGGGAGCCGCCATCGTTGCTTCTGGCAGCTTCATCGGAAATTGCGAATGATCTCCCTGTCCAATCGCCCGCACCGCTTCCCGCTCCGCCTTCTCTTCTCGGTAGCGCCGCGCCACTTCCCCGAGCGATTCCTCACCCGGCGCACTCTCGCCGGCGCCCTTTGCCTGCTCCTCTTTCTTTTCCGGTGGATTGTTCTTCCGCGCCGCAACCTTGGCCTGATCCTCCGGTGTGAGGATCTTCGCGCGGTTCAAATCGTCTTCGGTGTAAACATGCCGGGGTGCCTTCGCCTCCGCGGCCTTCCTCTCTCGTTCCTGCCGCGCCGCTTCCGCCGCATCCTGCGCGTGCAAACCGGTCGCACACACCATCCCCGACAACAAAAATCCCACTACGCCGAAGAGGAGCGTTCCTCTACCTTTCCTTTGGGGGCCCGGGATCGTTATGTTCAGCCGCATCGGCTCGCACTCGCACGTGTCGTGCTGCACATTCACCGGGGGGACATGGCCGGTCTCGGTCTACTGGGTCAGATTGTGCCCCTTTTCCCCCGCTCCTGGCAACAGGACTTTTTCCCATCGGTTACCACCGGGCGGACGCGCAATTTCTCTAGGGGGTTGGAACTTTAGCTCCGACATTAAGCGCAGGCCCCCGATGGGCTTTAGCCCCTGAGGATTCCTGGCTCTGTTGTCGCGGCTCCCGCCTCACCAGATCCTGCAATACTTCACCCGCACCATCTTCTGCCCCTCGTGGCAGCCGAATGCCTCCCGGAACTCCGGAAAATTCGAAACCACATTGTTCACCCGGTACTTCGGATACGAGTGCGGATTCGTCAGCACCAGGGTACGTATCAACTCCGGCCGGTACTGCTCGCACCACGCAAACGCATACGCCAGGAAAAACCGCTGCAGCGTTGTAAACCCGTCCGTCTCTTTATCACTCAAACTTTTCCCCTCCCGCCCCAGCTCTTTTTGCAAAGCCAGCAGCGCCAGGTGCAGCCCGCCGTTGTCCGCGGTATCCTCGCCCTGCGTCATCAGTCCATTCTGTTTCACGTCCGGCCCCGCCTCCGGTACCAGTTGCGTGTACTGATCGGAAATGCACTTCCCTCGCGACTCGTACTCCTTCGCATCATTCGGGGTCCACCAGTCGCGCAGATTTCCCTGCGCGTCGAATTTCCTTCCCTCGTCGTCGAACCCGTGAATCGTCTCGTGCCCGATCACCGCCCCGATTGCGCCGTAGTTCACCGCCGCATCCTGGCTCATCTCGAAAAAGGGCGGCTGCAAAATGCCCGCGGGAAAATTGATCGTGTTGTTCTGCGCGTCCTCATACGCGTTGATCGTCGGTGGCGTCATCGTCCATTCCGTACGGTCCAGCGGCTGCCCGATCTTGGCCACCCAGCGTTCAAACTCGAACGTGGCGGCATGCTGCCGGTTCTCCAGCAAGCTCGCCCGCCCTACCGAAACCGAAGAGTAGTCCCTCCAACTGTCCGGATATCCGATCTTGTTCAGCACTCCGCTCAGCTTCAACTGCGCCTGCTTCTTCGTTTCCGGCGCCATCCAGTCCGCTGCCTCGATATCCTTTGCCAGCGCCGCCTCGATATCCTTCACCATCTGCAGCACGCGCTCTTTGCTCTCCCCCGGAAACGCCCGCTTCACGTAAACTTCCCCCAGCGCCTCTCCCAAATTTCCGTCCACGTTTCGCACGCACCGCCGCCACCTCGGTTGAATTTCTTGCGCGCCGTACAGCGTCCGCGCGTAAAAATCGAAATTCTCCTTCACGAATCCGTCGCTCAACGCGCTGGCGTTCCCGTGCAGCATCTGCCACCTCAGATACGTCTTCCATTCCTCCAGCGAGTGCGCCTTCAGCATCGTCTCCAGGCTCTTGAAAAAGTCCGGCGAGGTCACGATGTACTTGGGCGTCGCCGGAGACTTTACCAGCTTCAGGTACGCATCCCAATCGAACGACGGCGTCAGCGCCTTCACTTGCGCCAGCGTCATCGGGTTGTTCAGATTCTTCGGATCGCGACGCGCCACCGGATCCATCGTGTCCTTCGCCAATTCCGTCTCGATCGCCAGCACCGTTGCCGCATCGCTCTTCGCCTGCTCCGGCATCTCCCCCGCCAGCACAAAAATGTTCGCCACGTGCTTCAAGTACTTCGCCCGGATCTCCTTCGCCTTTTCGTCCTGATCCAGATAGAAGCTCCGACCTGGCAGCGCCATCCCGCCTTGGTCGATCGACGCCACATTGTGCGAAGCGTCCGCAAAATCCGGCTGCCCCGAATACCCCAGCAGCGCCGCATTCGTTTGGTTGTCTCCAGGCTCCTCCGCGCCCGGTATCGTCCGGTGCAGGTGCGCAACTTCCTCCGCAATCTCCTGCTTAAACTTGATCGCCGCGATCCGCTCCAGTTCCGGCTTCAGCCATTCCGCCGCGTGCGCGTCAATGGTCTTCGTGTCCATGCACGCAAAATAATAATCTCCCACCTTCTGCTCGTTCGGCGTGCGCTTCGGATCGTCCCCGGACGTCAGTTCCAGCGTCTTCACCAGCAGCGTCTCATTCCAAAGCTCCAGCGGGCTTCCCACGCCCCAAGTCACTTGATCCGCCGGGATCGGATGCGCCGCGATCCACTTTCCGTCCGCATAGGCAAAGAAATCGTCGCAAGGATTCGCGCCCGCATCCGTGTTCGCCGTGCTGAACGACTCCAGCTTCGGCAACTCCTTCGGCGGCGCCGCCAGAGATCCTTCCTGGGCAAACGCACCAGTACCCGCCACGCACAACGCAAGCAATATCGCAAAATCGCGCATAAAAGTCCCCTCCACTAAAATTAACTATGAAGCCGCACCGATTCTATCAGAGTAGTCATCCGGAGAGGCTATCGCCCCCACTCCGCACATCCCAGATACACACTTCACCTTTTCCCTTGGACGCGCCATTCCCCGTTTCCTCTTCTACCCTCCCTATCCGGGCTCCCCTCGTAGGGGTGCAGCCCTCCAGGCCCAATGTCCGCATACCCCCCGAATCTCCTTCCCTCACAAACCACCTCCCGCCGCCTAACATACTTTGTCGTCACGTCTCCGCCACGGCATCATACTTGTTTCGGCACATTGCTGGACCGCTAATCTGTTTCTGTGTTCTCATATCTATATGTTGGACATTAAACGGAATGAACGTCGGCGCAGCCGCCGCATTCGCATCGGCCAGCCCCTCAAAGTGAGCCCTTCCGATCCTCACGACGCCCACTTCGAGGAGACCGCCACTACCAAAAACGTCTCCCGCGACGGCATTTACTTCCTCTCCAAAAACAAAACCTATCGCGAAGGCATGCGCCTCTTCGTCACGGTTCCCTATCACTTTCCCAGCGATCCTCACGATCTCGAGTACCTCGGCCAAGTCGCCCGCATCGAGAATCTGCCTGACGGCAACCGCGGCATCGCCGTTCAACTCCTTTCTTCCATCAACACAAAGTCCACTCCATCCCCCGCCACCCTCAAGCAGTCCTACTAACTCTCGCCTCACCCCCCTTGAAACTTTCCCCCATCTCGTGCGTACTTATAACCTAAGGACACCTCTGCATGCTCCATGGCTTTCCCCTGCGTGAACCCATCGGCGTGGCGCTCGAGACCATTCGTACCCACAAGTTGCGTTCCTTTCTCATGCTCCTCGGCATCATCATCTCCGTCTCTACCCTCATCCTCGTCGTCTCCCTCATCTCCGGTGTGGATGGCTATATCGCCACCCGCGTCGCTAATCTCGGCTCCAACGTTTTCCTTGTCGCCCGCTTTCCCCTCATCACCGACGTCGAGGAGTACGTCAAAGCCGCCCGCCGCAACAAGATCATCACCTGGGAAGATTTCCAGGCCCTCCACGATGAACTCAAGCTCCCCCAGCGCGTCGGCGCCGAAGTTCGCACCTCCGGCAAAGTCCATGTCGGCTCGCAAGGCGTCGAGGACACCAGCATCCGCGGTGTCACCGCCAACATCGGCCAAATTGACATCGAGGAGCCTATCGAGGGCCGTTACATCTCCGATGGCGACGACAAAAGCCGCGCCTCGGTCACCATGATCGGCAACGATCTCGCCACCAAGCTCTTCCCCTACGTTGATCCCATCGGCCGCGAAGTTTGGATTGATGGCCGCCCCTTCACCGTCGTCGGCGTCGCCAAGCCCCTTGGCACCGTTTTCGGCCAGTCCCAGGACAACTTTGCCTACATTCCCATCGAAACCTTCCTCAAGATTTATGGCACTCATATGGACATGGCCATCAATATCCAGGCCCGCGGTCCCGAATGGATGGAAGAAACTCAAGACGAAACCCGCGTCCTCCTGCGCGCTCGCCGCCATCTCGCCCCGAACGAGGCCGATTCCTTCGGCATTCTCGATTCCGCCACGCTCATGAACCTCTGGAAAAACCTGACTGGCGTCATTGCCACCGCCATGATTGGCGTCGTGTCCGTCTTCCTCGTCATCGGTGGCGTCGTCATCATGAATGTCATGCTCGCCACCGTCACCGAGCGCACCCGCGAAATCGGCATCCGCAAAGCCCTTGGCGCGCGTCGCCGCGATATCCTCCTGCAATTCCTCGTCGAAGCCAGCTTCATGGCCGCCGTCGGCGGCGCCCTGGGTGTTGTTTTCGCCTATGGAGTTGCCGCCCTCGTCAAGACCACCACTTCCGTCCCCATGCACGTCCCCATCGCCGCCGTCTTCATCGCTGAAATCCTCTCCACCTGCGTCGGTCTCTTCTTCGGCGTCTACCCCTCGCGCAAGGCCGCTTTGTTGCAGCCCATCGAAGCCCTGCGCCAGGAAATGTAGGAAAGGTGCCACGTCCATGCGCATGAACATCAGCGAGAACGCCTTCATGGCACTCACCACCTTGCGCGAAAACAAGATGCGCTCCTTCCTCACCGTCCTCGGCGTCGTCATCGGCATCACCGCGCTCCTCTCCGTCGTCTCCATTCTCGTTGGCGTCTATGGCGATGTGAACTCCTACCTCAGCGACTTCGGCCCCAACACCTTCTTCATCTTCCGCTTCAATGGCGGCCTTCACTTCAGTGGTCTCTCTGCCGAAGAACGCGCCCGCCGCGTGCTCACTCTCGAAGACGCCGAAGCCATCGAGCAATTCTGCCCCGCCGTGCGCGCCGTTTCCGCCAGCGTCTTCCCGCGCTTCAATCAATTTACCTCCTCGCGCGGCCCCGTCACCGCCCGTTATCTCGGCAAGGAAATCGCTGGCGTGGACTACCACGGGAGCCTCCCCGCCGACGAGGAAGTGTTCAACAGCCGCACGCGAGAGGGCCGCTTCTTCAGCGAGGCCGAAAATGCTCACCGCGCCGACGTTGCCGTCATCGGCCCGGACATCGCCAAAAAGCTCTATCCCGATGGCCAGGCCGTCGGCAAGCCCATCCTCGTGGACACCGTCACCTACGAAGTCATCGGAGTTATGGAGCCGCGCAAAGGCCAACTCGTCAAGGATCAGTCCGCCGATAAGAACGTCCTTGTTCCCTATCGCACCAACCGCAAGCACAATCCCGAGGACGACGAAGTCATGATCGGCGCCGTCGCCGTTCCCGGCCACATGCCTGAAGCCAAAGACCAGATTCGCGCGGTTCTCCGCCGTCGCCGCAACGTTCCGTTAAACAAGCCCGACAGTTTCGGCATCTCCAGCACCCAAGAAATCGCCGATCAATTTCGCCAGATCACTGCTTCGGTCGCCCTGCTCATCTCCGTCATCAGCTCCATCGGCCTTCTTGTCGGCGGCGTCGGTGTGATGAACATCATGCTCATGTCCGTCACCCAGCGCACCCGCGAAATCGGCGTGCGCCGCGCCATTGGCGCGCGCAAGCGCGATGTCATCTGGCAATTCCTCACCGAAGCCATCGTCCTCACCGGCTCCGGTGGCGTCATTGGTGTTATCCTCGGCGGCGCCATCAGCCTCCTTATCAACTTCGCTGTTCCCTCGCTCCCCTCTTCTATCCCGCTCTGGTCCATCATTCTCGCCGTCACCGTCTCCATGAGCGTCGGGCTCCTCTTCGGCATGTACCCCGCCATCAAAGCCGCCCGCCTCGACCCCGTCGAAGCACTCCGCTACGAGTAGCTTCCCCCTCCCGCATCTCTCTCCCCGCCAACCGTGTTAAACTACTCACGCACTTTTTCAACTGTGAGGATCATCCACCGTGGCGGATCAGAATCCCGAAGGCTCTTTTCGCGTCATCGATCGCCGGCCCTTCACGTCCGAAGGCGAACTCCGCCCTGACGTCGTCCAGGAGCAAGAGCGCGAATCCAAGGTCGAAGCTGCCATCAAGGAAGCAAAGGAAAAAGCCGCGACTCCGCCAGCCGGCGATTCCATCGCTGCACCCGCCAAGGAGGCCCCCAAGAAAAGTCCCGCTTTCGAAAACCTTGTGCGCATGATCGGCAGCAATGCCGCGATGGTTCTCGGCGCCTACGCCGACCCGCGCACCGGCCAGCCGGTTATCGATCCTGAAGCCGCCCACGAACTCATCGATATGCTGGATGCGCTCCGCGAAAAAACCATCGGCAATCTCGCTCCCGAAGAGGACACCATGCTCCTCGATCTCCTGGGCAAGCTAAAAATGACCTACCTTGAAATCAACCAGGCCCTCGCCGCCCAAATGGCCCAAGCCCAATCCCACCCCAAACCCAAGAAATAACTCCCTCTCCTTCTCCTCTCTGCGAACTTCCGCGTCCTCTCCGTTAGGCCTTATTCTTTCTTTTCTCTGTGCTCTCCGTGTGCTCTGTGGTGAAATCTTCTCGCTCGCGGTCTCCGTTCCCTCTGCGGCCCCTCTGTTACCTCTGTGGTAAGTTTTGCGCCTTTTCCAAGCCCGCCGTAAAATATCCCTATGGCCTCGTCTTCCATCCACCTCACCGTCCTCGGCTCCGGTACCTCCATGGGAGTCCCCACCGTCGGCTGCCACTGCGCCGTGTGCCAGTCCACCGACCCTCACGACAAGCGCCTGCGCCCCTCCATCCTCCTCTCCCGCGACGGCCAAAACGTTGTCATTGACACCACCCCCGATTTCCGCGCCCAGGCCCTCACTGCGCGCCTCGACCGCCTCGCAGCCGTTCTTCTCACTCACGGCCACGCCGATCACATCCAGGGGTTCGACGATATTCGCCCCTTCAACATCCGCCAACGCGCCGCCATGCCCGTCTACGGCTCCCAAGAGACCTTCCGCGCGATCCGCCGCGCCTTCTCCTATGTCTTTGACACTAGGCCCTCCCTCAGCACCGTTCCCAGCGTCATCCTCCACGAAGTCAAAGGCCCCTTCGAGCTTCTCGGGATTCCCATCATCCCGGTGCCTCTCCTCCACGGCGAAATGGACGTTCTAGGTTTCCGCTTCGGTCGCGCCGCGTATCTCACCGACTTCAGTCGCCTCCCCGATTCCTCCGTGCCGCTCCTCGAAGATCTCGATGACCTCATCATCGACGCCCTCCGCGATATTCCTCATCCCATGCACCAGACCGTCGAACAAGCCCTCGCCCTGGTCGACAAACTCAAGCCCCGCCGCGCCTGGTTCACGCACATCGCTCACGAACTTTCCCACGCAGCCACCAACGAACGCCTCCGCAAGGCCGGCTATCCCCACGTCCAACTGGCGTACGACGGCCTCCAGTTCGACGTCCAGACCGACTCGCCCGCCGTCGAACGCGCCGCCACAGCCCTTGCCGTCCACAGCCACATTCCTTCCGGCCGCCTCACCGTTTTTTATTCCGCCGCGGACTGGGCCGCTCGTTTCGCCGCCAGCAAGCGGGGCAGCGTCATTGCCATCGGCAATTACGATGGCATCCACCTCGGCCATCAACGCGTCCTCGCCTTTGCCATGACCCGCGCCAAGGATTCCGGCGCCGTCTCCACAGCGCTGACGTTCGAGCCACCCCCACTCAAAGTTCTCCGCCCAGAGTCCGCGCCCCTTCGCATCTCCACCAATCAACAGCGCCTCGAATGGTTTGGCGCACTCGGTATCGAAGCCGCCGTTGTGCTGCCCTTCACGCCGGAGTTGGCGTCTCTCTCTCCCGAAGATTTTGTGGATGAAATTCTCGTTCGTCAGTTGCAGGTCCGCGCCATCGTCGTCGGCGATAATTTCCACTTCGGGCATCGCCAGGCGGGCGACGTCAAATTCCTTCGCGAACTCGGCATGCGTTACGGCTTTGAAGTCGTCGTCCACATGCCCGTCGCCCTCAATGGCGAAATCGTCTCCAGCACCCTTATTCGCAAACAAATTGTCGAAGGCGACGTCACCCACGCCGCGCGCCTTCTCGGCCGCCCCTTCGTCCTGACCGGTGAAGTCGTCCGCGGCACCGGCACCGGCCGCAAATTCCTCTTCCCTACACTAAATCTGAAGCCCGACCAGGAATTGCTTCCCGCTCGCGGCGTCTACATCACCCGCACCGTCCTTGAAGGCGAAACCAGCAGCCACCGCAGCGTCACCAACATCGGCATGCGTCCCACCTTCAACGGTTCCGGCCTGACCATCGAAACACATCTGCTCGACTATTCCGGCAACTTCGCTCCCAAGCACATCGAAATCCGTTTCTGGAAGCGCCTTCGCGAAGAAAAAAAGTTCGCTTCCCCCGACGACCTCCGCCTCCAAATCGCCCGCGACATCTCCACCGCCAACAAATTCTTCGCCCGCCTCCGCCGCCTCCGCTCCCTCCGTTCCTTCCACGCCCCCCTCTAAACAATCCCTTTCCACGTCATTCCGAGCGAAGTCCGCGAAGCGACGAATCACTCTTTCACTCGCTCACCTTCTTTTTCTCTGTGCCCTCTGTGTTCCTATCTCTGTGACCTCCGTGTTACCGTCCCTCTTCGCGGGTGCTTCAGGTTCGGTTTTTTACCTGGGTCTTGGGGTTCTCCTCTCTGCGGACTTTGCGCTCTCTGTGACATCTGTGTAAGGTTTTCGCTTTTCTATTTTCCCTTTTCCTGTTCTCTCTCCTCCATCCACCACCCGATCTTCCTAACCATCCCCAGCAACACCTCCGCATCCGCCTCCGTCATCGCCATCCGCCGCAGCATCCGCCGCAACTTCTCCTCCGCCAACTCACTCTTCCTCATCCCCGTATACCCGCTCTTGATCAATACCGGCAGGAGCGCCGCCCCGATTCGCTCCACCGTCTCCATCCGCGCCGCCCCACTCTTCTTCTCTTCCGTTTTCCTCTTCGAACCTGCACCACACTTCCCTCGCGAAATCTCATACAAGCACACCGCCGCCGCCTGTCCCAAATTCATGGACCGCTGTTCCTCCCTCGTCGGTATCCGCACCAGCCAGTGGCAATGGCTCAAACTGTCGTTCGACAATCCCCATTTCTCCGACCCAAACAGCAGCGCCACTTTCCCTTTCGCCATTCCCCTACGCAACACCGCACCCGCTTCTTCCAGACTCCGCAGCGGGTGCTGGATCTCGCGATTCCCCACCGAAGTCGTCCCCACCACCAGCCAACAATCCGCCGCAGCTTCCGCCAGCGTCGCAAACTCTTCCGCGTTCTGCAGTACCGCCGATGCGCCCACCGCCGACACCGCAGTGCGAAACGCCTTCTCGTATGGCTGCACCACCCGCAGGTGTACCGCCCCAAAATTACTCATCGCCCGCGCCACCGCCCCCAAATTCAGCGGATTCCGCGTCCCCACCAGCACCACCCGCAAATTCTCCATCCCGTTCCTCATCTCTGCCTCCCGGTGGCACAGTAACTCCTGACTGTGCTCTTGGGTTCCTTTTTTCCGCCTCTTCCTCCACTCCACCTCAAACTTGTCATCCCGACCGGAGCGGCCCGACTTTTTCTTCCGCGCAGGATTCTGGCGCGTCGGGCCGCGCAGCGGAGGGATCTGCTTTTTCTTGTCTGCTCCGTGATCTCTGCGTTCTCTGTGTCCTCTGCGTAAGCCTTTTCCCGCTTCCTGATCGCTGATAACTTTCTCCTGACTTCTCCAATCTCCGCGCCCTCCTCCCCACCGTGATACCCTATCTCTCGTCAGGAGTTTCCATGGGCTATTTCGCTCTCTTCCATGAAGTCGTCAGCGACTTCGTCGCTTGCCGCGCTCCCTTTCGCGACGAGCACCTCCTCCTCGCCCGCGAAGCCCATCTCCGGGGCGAACTCCTCCTCGCCGGAGCGCTCGCCGAACCCGCCGACGGCGCTCTCCTCATCTTCCGCGGCCCCTCCCCCGACGCCGCCACCGCCTTCGCCCAGAGCGATCCCTACGTCCGTCACGGTCTCGTCAGGCATTGGAAAGTTCGCCCCTGGACTGTCGTCGTCGGCAACGATCCGCCTAGCGTGCAATCCACCACAGGAGTCACCTGACATGATCGTTCGTTTCTGGTCCGCCCGCACCACCGCCGTACGTTTCCCCGATTACCTGCGCCACTTCCGCGAACACGTCCTCACGCACCTTCGCTCCTACGAGGGCTTCCGCGAAGCCCGCGTCATCACGCAATCCGATGGCGTCGTTGTGCGCTTCATCGTCGAAACCCTGTGGTCCTCCGTCGAGGCTATCGACAGCTTTGCCGGACCCGATCGCGAAGCCGCCGTCGTCGCCCAGGAAGCCCTCGACCTCCTCACTTCCTACGACCGTCGCGTCCAGCACTACACCGTCGACCTCCACGAATCCCGATCCTCCCCCGCCTCCTCGTAGTCGGGTGCCCCAGGCACGGACTGTGTGCCTGGGCCTTGGGTTCCTCTTCCCGGGTGCCCCAGGTTCGATTTTTTACCTGGGTCTTGGGTTTCTCTTCCGCGTTCAAACTCTGTGCTCTTTGTGCTCTTCCCTCTGTGACCTCTGTGTTACCGTCCCTCTTCGATTTTCTCTTCTCTTTCTTCTCCTCGACTTGCCCCCGCTTCCCCAAGTGCTAAAATAAATCTCCATGTCACCCACAACTCTCTACGAAAAAATCTGGCAAAGCCACGTGGTCCACGAGGAGCCCAACAAGCCCTCTCTGATTTACATCGATCGCCACCTTGTCCACGAGGGCACCTCTCCCCAAGCGTTCGCTGGTCTCAAAGCCGAAGGCCGCAAGGTTCGCCGCCCGGACCTCACCTTCGCCGTTATGGATCATTCCGTCTCTACCACCGATCGCACCCTTCCGATCCTCGACAATGACGCCAAACTCCAGTTCGATGCCCTCGAGCGCAACTGCCGCGAAACCGGCGTCCGCCTTTTCGACATGAACAGCAAGCATCAGGGCATCGTCCACATCATCGGCCCGGAACTCGGCATCACCCAGCCTGGCCAGACCATCGTCTGCGGCGATTCGCACACCTCCACCCACGGCGCCTGCGGCACTTTGGCCTTCGGCATCGGCACCAGCGAAGTCGAACACGTCCTCGCCACGCAATGCCTGGTGCAATCCAAATCCAAAACCCTGCACATCCTCGTGCACGGCAAGCGTCCCAAGGGCGTCACCGCGAAAGACATCATCCTCGCCATCATCGGTAAAATGGGCATCAGCGGGGGCAATGCGCAGGTCGCCGAATACGGCGGCGAAGCCATCCGCGCCCTCTCCATGGACGGCCGCATGACCGTCTGCAACATGACCATCGAAGGCGGCGCCCGCGCCGGCATGATCGCCCCCGATGACACGACTTTCGCGTATCTCGAAGGCCGCGCCTTCGTTCCCCGCGGCAAGGATTTCCAAACCGCCGTCGAGCGCTGGAAACTTCTCAAGTCCGATGACGACGCCAAGTTCGACGCCACCATCGAACTCCACGCCGATCAACTTGCTCCGCAAGTCACCTGGGGCACCAATCCCGGCATGGTCACCAGCATCAACGGCCGCGTCCCCGATCCTCACGATTTCCGCGACCTCAACGATCAGAAAGCCACCGAAAGCGCCCTGAAATACATGGGCCTCAAGCCCGGCACGCCCATCGTGGACATATCCGTGGACCGCGTCTTCATCGGCTCCTGCACTAATTCCCGCCTCGACGATCTTCGCGCCGCCGCCCATCTCATCGCCGGAAAGCACGTCGCCAAAAATATCAAGCAAGCGCTCATCGTTCCCGGCTCCCGCGGCATCAAAGCCCAAGCCGAAAAAGAAGGTCTCGACAAAATCTTCACCGACGCAGGCTTCGAGTGGCGCGACGCAGGCTGCAGCATGTGCATTGGCATGAACGCCGACGTCCTACCGCCTCACGAACGCAGCGCCAGCACCTCCAACCGCAATTTCGAAGGCCGCCAGGGCCGCGACTCCCGCACTCACCTCGTCAGCCCCGTCATGGCCGCTGCCGCGGCGCTGGCCGGCCACTTCGTCGATGTCCGCGACTTCGACGTGGCTCACATAGAGTAATCTGCGATCAGATATCTGATATCCTTTTACCCATAACCATAAACCGAGGATACTCACGAACCATGCAACCTTTCACCACCCACACCGGCCTCGTCATGCCGCTCGATCGCGTCAACGTGGACACCGACCAAATGGTCCCCAAGCAATTCCTCAAATCCCTCACCCGCGAAGGCTTCGGCCGCATTCTCTTCTACGACTGGCGCTACCTCCCCGGCGAAAAACCCAATCCCGGTTTCGTCCTCAATTTCCCACGCTACAAGGGTGCCTCCATCCTCCTCGCCCGCACCAATTTCGGCTGCGGCTCCAGCCGCGAACACGCTCCTTGGGGCGTCAAGGACTACGGCTTCCGCGCCATCATCGCCCCCAGCTACGCCGACATCTTCTACAACAACTGCTTCAAGAACGGCATCCTTCCCGCCATCCTCACCGAAGCCGAAGTCGATCGACTCTTCCAGCATACGGAATCCGAACAGGGCTACTCTCTCTCCATCGATCTCCCCACCCAGACCATCAAAGACACCTACGGCCACGTCTACAATTTCGACATCGCCCCTTCACGCAAAGAAGTCCTCTTGAAAGGTCTCGACGACATCGCCGCCTCGCTCCTCCACGCCTCCGAAATCGCCGACTACGAAAAATCCCACCCCGCCACCGCCACCATGTTCGACCCTGTCGACATCAAGAACTACCGCTAGCCGGGTGCCCCAGATTCGATTTTTTACCTGGGTCTTGGGTCTCTCTTCATTGTTCGAACCTCCGCGTCCTCCGCGTCTCTGCATTAGTCTCGCTTTTTTCTTTCCGAACTCTTCAACTTTCAACTCTAAACTTCTTCTCCTCTCCCCTCCCTTGACTTCCCCGCCACTACCCTTTACAAACATCTCGTGAAGCTTACTCTCTTGCAGTTCTCGCGCTTGGCCCTCTTTTTGACCTTCCTGCTGCTCGTTCATCCCGCACCAGCCGCGCCCGCCGATCATTTCGACAACTGGGTCGAAGTTCGCTCCCCCAACTTCACCGTGGCCAGCAACGCCGGTGAACGCGAAGCCCGCCGCATCGCCGCTCAGTTTGAAGAGTTCCGCGAAGTCTTCCACGCCGCCTTCCCCACACTACGCACGGACCTCGGCAGGCCCATCCTCATCTTCGCTCTGAAGAACGAAGACTCGATCAAATCCCTCCTCCCCGCGTACTGGGAGGTCAAAGGCCACATGCATCCCGCCGGCCTCTATGTTTCCCGCGAGGAGCGCGATCTCGTCGTCGTGCGCACCGACCTCCCGGGCGAAAATCCCTATGAAATCGTCTATCACGAATACACCCACGCTCTCTTGCGCCTCAATTTCCGCGATCTTCCGGTTTGGATGAACGAAGGTTACGCCGAATTCCTAGGCAACACCGAAATCCGCGATAAAGAAGTGCAAATCGGCAAAATTGCCCCCGGCCACCTGGAAATTCTGCGCACCAACAAATTTATCCCCATCGAAACGCTCTTCCAGGTCGACCAGGATTCCCCCTATTACAACGAACAGAACCGCACTTCCGTCTTCTACGCGGAGTCCTGGGCGCTCGTCCACTACCTCATGCTTGACCCTGACGCCGTGAAGCGCCAGTTGCGCGTCAACTTCCTGAACGCCTGGAACATTTCCGACAATCAAATCGAAGCCGCCCAAAAGACCTTCGGCGATCTCAAAAAGTTTTCTCAGGTCATGGAAGCTTACGCGCGCCAGGAACGCTTCTTTATCGGCCATCTGAAGCTCGCCGTCCACGACGACCCCACAGGTTATCCCAGCCGCTCTCTTTCCGTCGCCGAAACGCAAGCCCTGCGCGGCATCTTCTTCGTCTATACTCAGCGCCCCGCCGAAGCCAAAGCCGCCCTCGACGAAGCCCTCGCCGCGGATCCCAAATCTCCCGTCGTCCACGAAGGCCTCGGCCTTTTCGCCTGGTATTCCAAACAGGATCCGCAAACCGCCGAAGACGAATTCGCCAAGGCCGTCCCGCAAACTCCTCCCAACTATCTGCCGTATTACATGGCCGCCATGCTTCGCTCGCGCACCTACTCCGGCCCCTCCGGCCCTGCGGATTCCCTCGCCGAACTCGAGAAAGTCATCCAGATGAATCCCAAGTTCGCCCCGGCCTACGCCGTCGCTGCCAACCTCTATTCCCGTGATCCGAACCAGCACGACAAAGCTATCAGCATGGGAAAGCAGGCTTTCCTGCTCGATCCCGCCAACCTCAACTACGCCATCAGCTATGGTCTGGTCCTCGTGAACGTCGGTAAAACCGCCGATGCCAAGCATCTCGCTGCGCAGATTGATAAAGCCGCCCGCTCACCCCACGATCGCGCCAATCTGCAAGCCCTGCAACGCGCCGTCTCCGCTCGTGAATCCTACGACGCCCGTGTCGCTGCCTACGCGCACGGCGATGCGAGTCAACCTCTGACGGTCGTCGTTTCCGCCGCCGACGACTCCTCCACCCCCGCTGACACAACCTCGAATCCCACGTCCCCTCAGCCCCCTCGTTTTGTGAAGCAGGAGCGCACCACGGATTCTTTCCTCGAAGGCACCATCCAAAAAATGGACTGCACCGAAGGGGACGCCAGCCGTCTTTATTTGCTTGTGGGTAAAACCGTGTTGAAGTTCCGCGTCGGCGATCTGAACGACGTGGACATGACCTCAGCCAAAACCGGCGACGATGCCGATGTGCCTCCCTGTTCGGATTGGAAAGGCCACCGTGTAAAAATCTTCTTCCGCCAGGTCCTCAATAAAGATTACGCCGGCGACCTCGTCGCGATCGAATTCTACTAATCCGGCCTCTCCCTCTGCTGTGCAGTGCGAACTCTGCGTCCTCCGTGCCCTCTGCGCAATTCGTCTTCCAGGTTTCCCAAACTTGTCATCCCGACCGGAGCGGCCCGACTTTTTTTCGCGCCGCCTCTTGGTGCGTCGGGCTGCGCAGTGGAGGGATCCCTCCCCCGCCTTTCCTTTCCAAGTGAACTCCGCGTCCTCTATGGTCTTCGTTAATCTTGCTTCTTCTCTTTCCCCCCTCCCAGACTGTCAACTGTAGACTGTGAACTGTAAACCACTCTCCCCCCCACCACCGTCTGCACCACCTTCGTATTCAAGATCTCCTTCGCCGTCGCCTTCGTGATGTCCTGCGACAATATCAAGAAGTCCGCGTACTCCCCCACCTTCAACTCCCCCTTCTTTCCCTCCTCAAACTGCGCGTACGCCGACCCGCTCGTATATGCCCGCAGGCAATCCTCCAGCGAAATCTTCTCTTGCGGTTCCCAGCCACCTGCCGACCCGCCCTCGGCCGCTTCCCGCGTCACGCACGCATACAACCCGCGCAGCGGATTGATCGGTTCCACTGGATAGTCCGTCCCAAACGCCAGCCGCGCCCCCGATTTCTCCAGCGAATTCCACGCGTACGCTCCCTTCGAGCGTTCCGGCCCCAGCCGCTGCTCCGCCCACCGCAAATCATTCATTTCGTGCGACGGCTGCATCGAAGCGATCACCTTCAGCTTTGCGAAGCGCGGCAGATCCTCCGGCGCCAGCACCTGCGCGTGCTCCACACGGTCCCGGCGGTCGCGCGTCCCATTCACGCGTTCCACGGACTCGAACACATCCAGCGCCACGCGGTTGGCCTTATCCCCAATCGCGTGAAACGCAATCTGAAATCCCAGTTTGTCCCGCTCCAGCGCCATGGCCCGCAGCTTCTCCTCATCCATGGCCATGATTCCGCTCGTTTCAGCATCGTCCGAATACGGCGCCAGCATCGCCGCCGTCCGCGAACCCAGCGCCCCGTCGCTCACAAACTTTAGCGCGCCCGTCTTCAACCAGGGGTCCGTCGTTCCTCCCTGCGCCCGCCGGTCCTGCAATTCATTCAACGGCGCCGCAAATGGCAACCACTCCGTAATCCGCACCGTCAGTTTTTTTTCTTCCTTCAAATCGCCGTACACCAGAAAATCGTCCCACTCGGAATTGTCCTGTACCGAAGTCACGCCGTTCCGCGCCACTTCCTCCAGCACCATCTCGATGCCCTTACGGCGTTCCTCCGCCGTGGGATCTGGAATCCGCTGCGTCACCATCTCCATCGCGCTTTCTTTCAGCAACCCCGTCGCTTCTCCATCCTCGAACCGGTCAATCTGTCCGCCCTGCGGATCTTTCGTTTCCGGGCTAATTTCCGCGTGCTTCAACGCCAGCGAATTCGCCACGCCCACGTGTCCCGAAATGTGCGTCAGAAACACCGGATTGTCCGGCGAAACTTCATCCAACTGCAGCCGCGTCGGAAATTTCTGGTCCGCCCATCGCGACTGGTCCCACCCCGCTCCCACAATCCACTCCCCTGCTTTGTGCTTCGCCACCGCGTCCTTCACGCGCTGCTGCACTTCCGCAATGGACGCCGTCCCATTTAGCGACAGCGTCAGCTTGTCGCGCCCCGCCGCACCCATATGTACGTGCGCGTCGTTGAATCCCGGCATCATGAAGCTACCCTTCAATTGCAGCGTGTCGCCCATGTTGTCCGCTCCGCCGCAATCCAGCAGGATGTGCTCCAGCGTTCCCACGCAATAAACCTTGCCGTCCCGCACCGCCATCGCCGCCGCCCACGGCTCTTTCGCATCGTTGGTATAAATTCGCCCGTGCAGGTAGTACGTCGTCTTGTGCAGTGCCGCATCGCTCTGCGCCGTCGCCCGCCCCGCCATTCCACAGCACACCACGATCATCACCAGCCCAATCCCCAATCTCATAGCGCCCCGCTCCATCCTCTCCCGCATCGCTCTTCTCTTGCCTTTCTCTGTGCTCTCTGTGTTCCGATCTCTGTGAACTCTGTGTTAACGTCCCTCTTCTCTTGCTTCTTTCAACTTTCAACTCTCAACTTTTAACTTTCAACCGTCCCCCGCTTCCCGGTCACTGGTCGCTGGCCGCTGGTCGCTACCTTCCTGATCGCTGATACCGAGTTCCCGCTGTCGGCTGTTGGCTAACGGCTGTCGGCTCCTGGCTGTCTGCCCACTCCCGCCACTCCCGAAACTCCCAGCACCGTCAACAGCGCCCGTTTCAGCCCAAACTCCCGCCCCGCTGGCTCATACCACTCCTGCAATGAGTGCGAGCCGCCGCCAGTTCCTCCTGCCCCAATTGCAATCGCGTCAATCCCCAGCGACAACGGAATGTTCGCATCCGTGCTCGAACGCTCGATCCGCGACTCGTTTCCCACCGCCTCATCCGCCACGCGCAACGCCGCCAGCAGCGCCGAGCCCACCGCCAACTCTCCGCCCGGCCGGCTCCCAATCAATTCCACTCTCCATTCCAGCTTCCCTTTGCTGGGCTCTCTCGCGTTGTCCATTTCATCCCGCACGCCCGCCGCCACGCACTCACGTAGCGCTGCCTCCAGCCGCGTAATTTCTCCTTCCTCCTCCGAGCGCAAATCCACCTTCACTTTCGCCTCGTGCGGAATCGAGTTCACCGACGTGCCCCCTTCAATCTGCCCCAGGTTAAACGTCGTCCGCGGCGCCGCCGGCACCTTCGTATTGATGAAGCGCACCGCTCCGCGTACCAGCGCACTGATCGGGTTCACCATCCCAAAATCCGACCAGCTATGCCCCCCCGGTCCCGTTATCGTCACTTCCAGCCGCCGCGATGCCAGCGCCTTCGTCGTCACAAAGTCCGTTCCCGAACCGTCCAGCACCACCACCGCACGCAATTTCGTCCGGTAGACATCAATCATCGCGCGCATCCCGCGCAAATTCCCTTCGCCCTCTTCCCCTACGTTCGCGGCGAACAGAATCGTCCGCTGCGGCCGTATCTTCCCCGCGCGCATCGCGCGAACCAGCGCAACCAGCGCCGCCAATCCCGTTCCGTTGTCTGAAATCCCCGGCGCCACCATCCGCTCGCCCTCGCGCACCACCTTGATTTCCGTCCCTGCCGGAAACACCGTGTCCAGGTGCGCCGTCACCAGCACAATCTCCTTCTCATTCGCGCCCGGCAACTCCCCAATCACATTTCCTATTTTGTCGCTGTGGACCTTCAACCCTTCATCCGCAAGCAGCGCTTTCACCGCCGCCGCTCTCTTCTCTTCCTGGAACGACGGTGCAGGGATCTCCGTCAAGCGCCCTTGTTCGTCATTAATCCATTTAAGGTTTTTCTCAAACCACTCCAGCGCAACGCGCACCGCAGGTTGTCCCGTCAGGGGGGGCGTGGCGTTAGGTCGTGTCACTTGTGCGAACACCACGGAGCGAATCGGCATGCTCAAAAGAATAACGCAAACCGCCACTCGTTTCATCGTGCCTTCGTCCAGTCTCATTCTCCCCTTCTAACCCTCGCCGAAATCCCCACCCATCATTCCGAACGGAGTCCGCGCAGTGAGGAATCACTCTTTCACTCTTTCACTCTTTCACTCTTTCACTCTTTCACTTCCTTTACTTCATTTATCTCCTGCACCTCATTCACCTCACCTCGCCGATATCCCTCACCCAACCTCCGCCGTCTCCTACCCTGCCACGCAGATCGCCTTAACCTCTTCCTCCGTCAACATCCGCGACGACGCCTTCGCCGCCTCATATATCCGGTTCACCAGCTCATCCTCCGCCGGAATGTTGTGCCGCGCCAGCCAGTACAGCACATTCGATTTTCCGCTCATCGGCCCGATATCCACAATCTGTTCCAGTCCAAAAAGGTGCGCCGGCACTCCGCTATACACCGCATCCGCCAATTCCCGGTCATGTTTCCGCAGCGCCTTGATAATCGCCGACGCGTGCACCCCCGTCCCGGTCCGGAACGCATCTCGTCCGAACACCGGATAATTCGGTGGAATCACCGTATGCGTTGCCTTCGCCACCTTTTCGCAATACGCCTTCAAATACGTCAGATCATTCTGAATCAATCCCATCAACCGGAAATTTACCAGCAGCAACTCCAGTGGCGTATTCCCCACTCTCTCCCCCAGCGACAGCGCCACCCCATGGATTTGGTGCGCCCCCGCCGCCACCGCCGCCAGCGAATTCGCCACCGACAGCCCGCGATCCCGGTGCCCGTGCCAATCCACGCGAATCTTCTCTCCCGACGGTTTCACTACCTTTTCAAACGCGAACTTCACCAAGTTGAACGCGCCTTGCGGCGTCGCATGTCCCACCGTGTCGCACAGCACAATCGCCCGCGCCCCGCTGCGGATCGCCGTCGTGTACAGCCGCTGCACCGTATCCGGATCCGTCCGCACTGTATCCTCGGTCACGTACATCGCCGGCAGCCCGTGCGCCACCGCGAACTTCACCGCCTTCTCCGTGGTCCTTTCCAGATGCTCCACCGTCCAGTTTTCCACCAGCCGCCGGATCGGGCTGGACCCCAGAAACGTCGCCGCCTCAATCGCAATGCCGGCCTTCTGCGATATCTCCACGATCGGCTGGATGTCCGCTTCCACCGTCCGCGCCGCGCAATTCGGCCGAATCCTCATCCGGTTCGTGGCAATCTCCCGCGCCAGCCGCTCCACGGTCTCGGCCACGCGCGGCCCGGCCCCCGGCAAACCGAGATTCACCGAATCGATATGCAGCGCTTCCATCAAATGCAATATTTCGATTTTTTCGTCAATGGTAGGATCGGTGACCGAGGGCGTCTGCAGTCCGTCCCGCAGCGTCTCGTCGTTCACCATCACGCGCGTGCCCGGCGGAATGGTCATCGCCCCGCCGGCATTCCAGTCGTAAATCCATTCGTTCCGCGACACGCCGAATCTCCTCCCCCACCTCAATCAACTCGCCGTCCCGCCTACCCTTCCCCGCTCTTTTCTTCTCCCGTCTTACCTCTGTGCCCTCTGTGTTCCTATCTCTGTGACCTCTGTGTTACCGTCCCTCATTCTCTCTTCCGCCTCATCCCCGCAATCGCCTAGCGCTTTCTGGCTTCCTGATCGCTGATATCTGATCGCTGATATCCCTTTCCGCTTCTCGAAAAACTGTCACTCAATATCGGACGGTATAGCTATTCGGCATCTGTCCCGGGTCCGGCCTATACAGCGTCTTGCAAAACTCGCACCGGTAAATCTCTGCCCCTTTCCCCACCAACTTCTCAATCTCCGCCGGATACTCGAACCACCTCTTCAAGTGTCCCGCGCACACTTTCCCCTTCGCATCTTTCTCATCGCAAGCTCGTTGCTTCGTCTTCCGCGTCTTAACCTTTGGCGCGCTTACCGCCTCCGCCGCGCCCTCCGCCGCCGCATTCGTCACCGCTCCCGTTTCCTCCGCCACAATCCCTCCTCTTCTTTTCCTCTCTTGCCTTTCTCTGTGACCTCTGTGTTCTGACCTCTGTGATCTCCGTGTTACCGTCCCTCTTCTCTACTCCAACCTCCAACCTCTAACTTCTGACTTCTGCCTCTCCCTACCAATGCCTCCGCATCATCGTCTTCATCGCCACCCTTGCATTCTTCACCTTCTCCCTCACTCCCCCAAACTCAAACTTCAAAAACGCCTCCGCTGCCTTCTCCAACTCACTCCCATACCGGTACCACCACGGCTTCTCCACGCCCTTCAGCCAGTCCACATCCACGTACTTCACATTCACCATCTCCTGCAATCCCGCTTTCCCGTGCGTACGTCCCCATCCGCTCAACCCGCACCCGCCGTGCGGAGCCTCCGCAATCGCAAACCCGCTCATTACATCGTTCACCATCACCGTCCCCGCCTTCAGCCGCCTCGCCAGCTCTTTCCCCCGGTCCGCGTCCCGCGTCCACACACTCGCCGCCAGCGCAAACTCCGAATCATTCGCCCGCGCCACCGCCTCTTCCGCGTCTTTCACCACCTGAATCGGCATGATCGGCCCAAACGTCTCCTCCTGAAACAACTTCATGGACGCATCCACTCCCGTAATCACTGTCGGCTCGAAAAAGTTCGCTCCCAAATCCGGCCGCGCTCTTCCGCCCCAAACCACTTTCGCACCCTTGGCCACCGCGTCTGCAAGCAAATCCTTCATCCGCTGCACGTGCTGCGGCCGGATCAACGGCCCAATCTCGGTCCCCGGCTCGCTTCCCGGTCCAATCCGCAATTTTTGCGTCTTCTCCACGCACCGCCGGATAAATTCTTCGCTGACGCTTTCCTCTACAAATAGCCGCTCCACCGAGAGGCACACCTGCCCGCAATTCGAGTAACTCCCCCACACCGCCGCGCTCGACGCCACATCCAAATCCGCGTCCCCCAGCACCACCATCGCATCCTTCCCGCCCAATTCCAGAACGCTTGGCACCAGGAACCGCGCGCACGCCTCGGCCACTCGTTTCCCCGTCAACACGCTCCCGGTGAAAAACACCTTGTCCGGACGCGCCTCAATCAACGCCTGCCCCACCTCGCCGCCGCCCTGCACAATCGTCACCAGGTCCGCCGGGAATCCCGCCTCGCCAAATAGTTTTCCGATCAGCGCTCCGCACTCCGGCGTGAAGTCGCTCGTCTTGCACAACACCCCATTCCCCGCCGCCACCGCCGGAATGATCTGGCTCAGCGGAATCGCCAGCGGATAATTCCACGAACTGATAATCCCCACCACGCCCAGCGGTTCGTACAGCAGCGTCCCAGACTTCGCCTTCGCCGCTGTGCTGTGATGTTTGACCTTCTCCGCACGCAGCAATCTCTGCCCCTGCTTGGCAAGATACTCTGCGGTGTCCAGCGACACGAACACATCCGCGAACAGCGCCTCCACCCGCGGCTTCCCCGATTCGCGCACCACCGCGTCCGCCATCGCCTCGCGCGCCTCCAGCATTGTCTTTTTCAGTTTGCCAATCAGTGCGCAGCGTTCCTCTATCGGTCTCTTCGCCCACTCCAACTGCACCGCCCGCGCGCGCGCCATCAACCCCGCCACGGCCCCTGGAGACGTCCTCTTAAACTGCGCACGCACCTGTCCTGTAGCCGGATCGATGGATGGGATGGTATCCACCGCAACTTGTGTCGCTACCATACCCGGCATTCTAGCCGAAAACCCAACCCCGCATCACCCCGTCTTCTCTCATCCCCCTCTAACTCCCAGCCCCGTTATTTCGAACGGAGCGGCTCGATCTTTTCTTTCGCGCTGCACTTTGGCGCGTCGGGCCGCGCAGTGAGGAATCCCTCTTCTCTTCACTCTGTGACTCCCTTGTTCTTCCCTCTTCGAACTCTGTTCCACCGCCCCTCTTCCGCTTCTCCGCGAATCTCAACCTGGGCCGCTTACGACGAACCCGCGCTCAACCAGCTTTTTCCTTGCCTCCTGATCTCTACTATCTGTTCGCTGATAACCGTCCTGGTTTTACTTAGGACTAAATACCTAAAACTGAATCCCCATGCACCCAAGTCCAGCCCGCCACCCTGGCCTTTCGTACCACTCTGGAACATCACTTTCCCTGCGACTCTTTCCCTTCCCCCGGGTTTCTTCCAGTATTCGGGCCGGAAAAATCCTCACTGGCCCGCGGTGGTAAGGCAGAAGTACTTTCGGCTGACAACTCAAAATTTTCGGAGGCTCGTCCCCTCCCTAGGAGAGTAACGATGAAGTCCTATGTTTCTCGTCTGACGCTCGGCTTGGCTTCGGCTGCCCTGATGCTCTTTTCCGTAGGTTGCGGCAGCGGTTCCAACTCCACTCCCACAAATCCCAATCCGCAGCCGCAAAATGGTACCGTGAACCTGCTAATCAGCGACGCTTCCACCGAAGACTGGGCCACCATCTGCGTGAAGGTAATTTCCATCACCCTCACTCCGCAAGGTGGCGGCAACGACGTCACCCTCTACACGGCGCCCTCTCCCGCACCCAGCATCAATCTTCTGCAACTCGACCAGCTTTCTGAAATCATCGGCAATATGTCCGTTCCCGTGGGCACCTACACTGCCGCAACTATCACCGTCAGCGGCAATCCCGGCGACGTTCTTCTGACCGCCTCTGCCGACCCCGAAGCTGGCTTCGCCGCCAGTGCCGGTTCCACCATCCCTACCAGCCAGATTCAAATCAAGGGCACACAAGGCAGCTCCGGCAGCCTCACTGTTCCCATCAAGGTTACTCTCGCTTCTCCGCTCGTCGTGACAGCGAACCAGAGCAATGCTCTCGACCTCGAATTTGATCTCTCCCATCCCGCGTTCATCGTGGCCCACGTTCCGCCGGCCGCCGGCACCACCATGTGGGCGGTGGATTTCAACCCTTGTCTGCGGCATCGTCGCATCTTTGACCTGACGCGCCTGATTCTCCGTCACCACTACGGAACTGTGACCGCGGTCTCGAGCGATAATTCCACGCTGACGTTTGATAAGGATTATCCCGTGTATCCGCCAACCAATCCCGAGACCGAAATCACATCCTCACAAACTCTTACTGTCCTCGCCGATAATGCCAACGGCACGCTGTACTACGATGTGGACGCCAAGACCCACTCCACCATCCACGACTTCAGCACCATCGCCTCTTCCATCCTTGGCAAATACATTCGCGTCGCCGCTCGCTATCAAGTGGACGGCTCGCTCGTCGCCGTGCGCCTCTGGGCCAGCAGCTCCTTCAACAGCGTCTGGATCAGCCCTGAAGGCCACGTCCTCCACGTGAACGCCGGCACCGGGACCCTGGTCGTCGAAAACGAACTCGGTTTCCCCGTCGCCTTGTCCATCGGCCCCACCACCAACTTCTACTTCCGCACTCCCTACAGCGCGGAAGCCGACACCAAGCCCATCGGCCAGGGGCCCGCGTTCCTCTCCAATCTCGTTCGCGGCTTCAAGGTCCATGCCAATGTCGTCGATCCTTTGGCGGCCTCGTTCGCGGCTGAGTCAGTTGACATCGAAATCGCACGCTACGACGGCACCATCGGCACTGTGCAGGCCGCCAACCCCGTCAATGGCATCACCTACACGCACCACTTCCACACTTCCAGCGACGACTACACCGTCCTTCTCCCCTTCATCAATTCCGCCACCGCCAACGGCACCGATCCGCAATCCGGCGCCCCCATCTCTGGCTTCAAGTGGTGGAATTTCACCTTCCCCACCCTCGTGGATAGCGGCGCCAAGGCCATCTCCGACTTCAACACAGCCACCGACGGCACCGTCAGCTTCGGCGGCACTGCCGCCCCGTTCTATGCCGCGGGCGAAACCTACGCCATCTGGGGTGACCCCAACGCTCCCACGGGCTGGTCCGCGCCCTGGTCCGTCCTCATTCCCACCAACGTTCCTCTTGGCACGGCCTCCACGGGCTATTCCATGGCCAATGCCAACTTCTCCATGATCGTTCCCGGCGGCAACAAGGCCATCATCGTGGACCTCAACACCACTTCCGGCTCCGCCACACTCGTCTACCAGGTGGATTTCACCAACGGTATCTTCACCATCAGCCCGGTTGATATTTCGACCACGGCTGGCCAAAACACTCTGGCCACAAACCTCCTGGCCAATACGCCGGTCAAGGCTTACGGCATCCCGCAAGCCGACGGCTCCATCAAGGACTACGTCCTCTTCTACTTCACCGGCATAGCCCCGGCCCCGGCTTCCATGGTCAACTAACAACCGTCGCGGAGGCGCCTTCCCCTCGCGCCTCCGCGATGCATCATTTCCCCTGAAACACCAGCGCCGCCAACAAGGGCAACCTCGCTGGCGGCGCATCTCTTTCACTCTTACACCCTTAAACTCTTCTACTCTTTCTCTGCCCTCACCTCTCCCCCACCCGCCACGCCTCCTCATGCTCCACCCTCACCATCCACAATCCTTGTGCCGGCACCGTCGGCCCCGACTTCGACCGGTCTTTCAACTCGTAGAGCTTGTCAATATCTTCCGGCTGCAATCTTCCCCGTCCCACTTCCAGCAGCGTTCCCACCATCTTCCGCACCATGTAGCGCAAAAACGACCGCCCATGCACCGTGAACCACAATTCTTCCCCATCCTGCGTGCGCTGCAATTCCGTCGCAAAAATCTCCCGCACCATATTCCGCTCCCGGTCGTCGTCTTCCGATCCCGTCGAAGCCGCAAACGCCGCAAAATCGTGCACTCCCACAAACCGCGCCGCTGCTCCTTTCATCGCCTCTTCATCCAGCGGAAATGGATAGTGCAGCACATACCGCCACAACGTTGGCGGCACCACCTTCCCGCGATAAATCCGATACCGGTACACTTTCCCTTTCGCCGACCAGCGCGCATTAAAATCAGGCCCCGTCTCCTCTGCTCCCACGATTCGGATCGTCGGCGGCAGCAGCGCATTCAACGCCCGCTGAAACTCCTCCGCCGAAAGCGCCGACTGTGTGCGGAAGCTCCCCACCTGCCCCAGGGCATGCACGCCCGCATCCGTCCGCCCCGCGCCGTGCAGTTGAACATCCTCCTGCGTCAACCGCCGCAACACGGACACCAATTCGCCCTGCACTGTCGGTTTATTTGCCTGGATTTGCCAGCCGTGGAAATCCGTCCCGTCGTACGCAATCGTCAGCTTAAAATGTCGCACCGCCGCCGCACCCTAATCCCGCCTTCCCGTTCTCCGCTCTTCTCTGCGAACTCTGTGCCCTCGGCGACCTCTGTGCAATCTCTTTCTTGCTTCCTGATCGCTGATAACCTTCTTCGCCTTACTCAAAACTTAAAACTGAAAACTGATAACTTCCCTCACCCCGCGCTCCTCACAAACCGGCTCCCCGGTTTCACCGCCACGTTCCCCTGCCGGCACAGCGGGCATTCATCTTCTTCGTAACTTTCGATCTTCAACTCCAGCAGCGCCTGCGACTCCACATCAAACTCGGTCGTTCCGCCGCTCCGGTCAATCAAGGCGCCCGCCGCCACCACGCGTGCTCCCGCCTCTTCCACCACGCGTATTGTTTCCCTCGTGGATCCGCCCGTGGTCCACACATCCTCCACCACCAGCACGTGCATGTCCGGCTGCAGCTCAAACCCTCTCCGCAGCGTCAGCAACCCGCTTGCATCCCGCTCCACAAACATCGCTGGCACGCCGCCGCCCACGGCATCCCTCACGGCCGGCAACGCGCGAGCCACTTCATGCCCGATCACCACCCCGCCCAGCGCCGGAGACACCACGGCGTCAATGCGCGCATCGGAAAACAACCCTGCCAGCGCCCGCCCCAACTTCTCCGCAAAGCGCGGGTATTTCAACACCAGTGCGCACTGCACATACGTGCCGCTGTGCCGCCCGCTGGACAGCTCAAAGTGCCCGCGCCGGATCGCCCCTGCCGTCTCAAATATCCGCAACAACTCTTCTCTTGTCAGCATATTGGCCCCTAACCTCTGGGCGGCTCAAACGTCGAATCGTCTGCAGCCTAGCCGCCTGCACACCTCATTGTCAAGGAAGGAACTCCCTGTGCTAAACTGCAGAATCCCGGTTCGGTGCCCGGGACCCTCTGGCAAGGGCCCTCTCGGCATACACGGCCGTGAAACAATTTGCCTCCCGCGAGCGTTCTATATAGTGATGCACCCCGAATCGCGGGTTTTGCGAACCATGTTCCATCTCTAATTGTGAGGATCCTATGAAGACGCCGTTCCGCAGACCGCTGCTCGCCTCTATCTTGGCTGGTGTTTTGGCTGGCTCGCCCATCTCCACCACTCTTGCTCAGGAGCCTCCCGCCCCTCCTGTTCCCCACAATGTCGCGCAAGGGGCCGTGCCCATCTCTTTGGGCGTCACTAAACACGACTATACCCACGCTCCTAAGCCCTTCCCCAACCTTTTCGCGCCCTACACCAGTCAGTATGTCGATCCCGGCGTCTTGACCAATTCCCCGCGCCTCGAGCAGCTTATCCACGACGGCAAGCTCAGCCTCAGCCTAGAGGACGCCATCGCCCTCGCTCTCGAAAACAGCATGGACATCGTCGTCTCGCGCTACAACCCCTGGATGGCCGACGTTAGCCTCCTCAAAACGCGCGCTGGCGGCTATAGCTACGGCACGCCCGGAAGCATCTCCGTGGGCTCTACCGCCAACCTCCCCTCGCTCCTTTACGACCCCATCATTTCCCAATCCATCCAAATCGCCGATGCCACCACCCCAATCAACAACCCCTTCACTTCCGGTGTCGGCACCGCAGCTTCTGGAGTCTTCGGCGTGGTCAGCCACAGCGCCATTTACAACACCCAATATCAGCAGAGCTTCGTTACCGGCACGTCTCTCACCGTGGCTTGGGACAATACCCGCTCCTCTTCCAACGCGGACAACTTCTTCAATCCGTACGTGTCATCCTCTCTTGCCGTCACCCTCTCGCAGCCTCTCTTGGCCGGCGCGGGCCGCTTCGTGAATCGCCGCAACATCATCATCGCCGAAAACAACCGCAAGATCGCCGATCTCGCCTTCGCCCAGCAAGCCATCACCACCACCACCAACGCCGTCAACGCCTACTGGGAACTCGCCTACGCCCGCGAATACGTCAAGGTCACCCAGCAAGCCGTCACCGTCGCCGAAAAGCTCTATAGCGACAACAAGAAGCAGCTCGACATCGGCACCATGGCTCCCCTCGACGTGACCCGCGCCGAATCCGAACTCGCCACCGACCGCCAGAATCTCATCGTCGCCCAGACCATCAAGCTCCAGGACGAGCTCGTCCTCAAGAACTTCATCTCCAAGGACCCTCTCGCTTCCAATCTCCTCTCCGTCGAAATCATCCCCACCGACAAGCCCGATTCGCCGGAGTCCATCACCACCTCCTCCTTCGACGACGCCGTCAAGGAAGCCTTCGCCAAGCGCCCCGATCTCCAGGAGCAGTATCTCAACCTCAAGAACGCCGATGTGGACGTCCGCGCCACGAAGAATGCGCTTCTCCCGACGGCTACTCTCTCCGCTTATTATTCTTCCCAGGGTCTCGCCGGCAACTCGTTCATCACCGGCACGCCCAGCGTCATCGCTAACCTGCAACAGCAGATCGTCAACGCTAGCGGTGTCCCCGTGGCTGGCCTCTACATTCCAGAAACCGTTCCCACCATCACCGGCACCGCCAAAGACGGCTTCGGCACCGCGCAGTCGCAGATCTTCCACAATGATTTCCCCATCTACGCCGCACAGCTCACTTTGACTCTGCCCTTGCGCAATCGCGCGGCCCAGGCGGACAACGTCCACGCACAGCTCGTCAAGCGCCAGATGGAAGCGCAGACGCAGCAGATCAAGAACAACGCCCTCCTCGACGTTCGCAACACCACCATCGCCGTCGAGCAGGGCCGCGCCCAGGTGCAAGCCGCCAGCAAGGCGCGCGAGCTACAGCAGCAGACCTTCGACGCCGAGCGCAAAAAATACGAACTCGGCGCGTCCACCGTGTACCAAGTCATTCTCACCCAGCGCGACCTCATCACCGCTCAGGGCACCGAACTGCGCGCCTTGGCCAACCTCGCCGAAGCCAAAGCCAATTACGAGCGCGCCCTCGGCCGCACCCTCGAAGTCAACAGCGTCACCATCGCTGGCGCACAAAAAGGGGTAATCGAGCGCGACACCTTGATCCCCGGCACTCTCAACGGTCAGGTCGTCGGCACCGATCAACTTTTCAAGTCCCTCGACCAATCCAACGCCCACGGCCAGCGCTAACCCGCAGCCTCCATTCAAGTGCTTGAGGGTGCCCCACCCTTCGCGTTCCTCAGCGAAGGGTGGGCTCTTACGATCGGACGTCTCGGTCCCCTTCTCTGTGCCCTCCATGTCCTCTGTGGTGAATCTTCCTCTCCCTCTCCCTCGCCCTTGTCGTCTCCGCTTCCTCTGCGGCTCCTCTACTAACTCTGTGGTTCGCTTTTCTCTTCCCCGCTTTTCTCTGTGACCTCTGTGTTCTTCCCTCTGTGAACTCTGTGTTACCGTCCCTCTTCTCTGCGAACCTCTGCGTTCTCCGCGTCTCTGCGTTATCTTTTCTTTTTCCGTACTCTTCAACTTTCAACTTTTAACTCTTCACCTCCTCTTCTCTAGCCTCCTGATCGCTGATAACCTCTTCTCTTCAACTGGCAACTGAAATCCGAAAACTGTAAACTCTTCCTCATGTCCGCTCCGACCCGCAAATCCCCCGAGCGCCAATCCGATTTCACCACTGTCTCCGGCTACCCCATTCGCCGCCTCTACACTGAAGCCGACCTCTCCAATTGGGATCCTGCCCGCGATCTCTCTTCCCCGGGCGAGCCTCCCTACACCCGCGGCATTCACCCCACCATGTATCGCACGCGCCTCTGGACCATGCGCCAGTTTGCCGGCTTCGGCGCCGCCGAGGACACCAACCAGCGCTTCCGCTATCTCCTCGCCCACGGCCAAACCGGCCTCTCCACGGCCTTCGATCTCCCCACCCTTATGGGCTACGACTCCGACCATCCCCTCGCCGAAGGCGAAGTCGGCAAGTGCGGCGTCGCTATCTCCTCCCTCGCCGACATGGAAGTCCTCTTCGATCAAATCCCCCTCGCCGATGTCACCACCAGCATGACCATCAACTCCCCCGCCGCGGTCATCTGGGCCATGTACCTCGCCGTCGCCGAAAAGCAGGGCGCGGACTGGGGAAAAATCTCCGGCACGCTGCAAAACGACATCCTCAAGGAATATATCGCGCAAAAGGAATACATCTACCCGCCCGAACCCTCCATGCGCCTGGTCATTGACACCTTCGAATTCGGCATGAAGCACACGCCCAAATTCAATGTCATCTCCATCAGCGGCTATCACATCCGCGAAGCCGGTTCCACCGCCGTCCAGGAACTCGCCTTCACCCTCCGCGACGGCATGGAATACGTCGAATGGGGCATCCGCCGCGGCCTTCCCGTGGACGAGTTCGTTCCCCAGCTCTCATTCTTCTTCAACGCTCACAACGATTTCTTCGAGGAAATCGCCAAGTACCGCGCCGCTCGCCGCATCTGGTACAAAGCGATGTCTGAGCGCTACAAGTCCACCAACCCGCGTTGCCTTGCCCTGCGCTTCCACACGCAAACCGCCGGCTGTTCCCTCACCGCGCAGCAGCCCATGAACAACGTCGTCCGCACCGCCATCCAAGCCCTCGCCGGAGTTCTCGGGGGCACACAATCCCTCCACACCAATTCCCTGGACGAAGCCTGGGCTCTCCCCACCGAATTCGCTGCCACTCTCGCCCTGCGCACGCAACAAATCATCGCCCACGAAACTGGCGTCACCAACACGGTTGATCCCCTCGGAGGTTCCTATTTCGTCGAGACCCTCACCAACGAAGTCGAGCAAGGCGCCTGGGAATACATCCGCCGCATCGATGCCATGGGCGGCATGGTCGTCGCCATCGAAAAGAGCTACCCGCAGCGCGAAATCGCCGAAGCCAGCTACCGCTATCAAATGTCCGTGGACAAAAAAGAAAAAATCATCGTCGGCGTGAACGGCTACGTCGCCCAGGAAAAGCCCCTCGAAATCCTGCATATCGACGAAACGGTCGGCCGTCGCCAAGCCGCCCGCCTCGCCAAACTCCGCAACGATCGCTCCGCCGCCGAAGTCGCTCGCCACCTCTCCGCCCTCCGCAAAACCGCAGAAGGCTCCGCCAACCTCATGCCCTTCATCTATGACGCCGTAAAAGCCTACGCCACCCTCGGCGAAATCTGCGACTCCCTCCGCGCCGTCTTCGGCCCCTACCAGGAAGTCCCGGTTACCTAGTCCCGCGCCAGCGGCTTTCTCCCCGCCATTTAATACTTACGCGTAATAATACACTGTGGTAACGTCTTCTCTGTGACCTCTGCGTCCTCTGCGATCTCTGTGTAAGTCTTTATTCTTTGGTTTTTTGCAATGACCTACAACGAACTAACCCATCAAATAATCGGCGCCGCCATAGAAGTACATCGCCTCTTAGGTCCAGGCCTGCTCGAATCAGCCTACGAAGAATGCCTGGCTCACGAGTTGACCTTGCGAAACATTAAATATCGCCGCCAAGTCCCTGTTCCCGTCGTGTATAAAGGCATCAAACTAGAGTGCGGTTATCGCATGGACATTGTCGTCGAGGAGTGTGTAGTGCTGGAGTTGAAGTCCATCGAATCAATCGCCCCGGTTCACGAGGCGACTGTTCTTACCTACCTCCGCCTATCGGACAAGAAGCTGGGGTTGCTCATTAACTTCAATGTCTCGATTCTAAAAGACGGTGTGAGGCGTTTCGTGCTACAACATCCTTCGGAACAAAAAGAATTGCGCAGAGTTCGCTGAGAGCGCAGAGGTCACAGAGAAATGCCTGAAAAGAAAATTCGCATCCTAATCGCCAAGCCCGGCCTCGACGGCCACGACCGCGGCGCCAAGATCATCGCCCGCGCCCTGCGCGATGCCGGCATGGAGGTCATCTACACCGGCCTCCGCCAAACCCCCGAAATGATCGCCTCCGCCGCCCTCCAGGAAGATGTGGACATCATCGGCCTCTCCATCCTCTCCGGCGCCCACAACACTCTCTGCCCCCAACTCATGAAGCTCCTCCATGAAAAGGGCATGCACGACGTCACCGTCCTCGTCGGCGGCATCATCCCCGAAGCCGACATCCCCGCCCTAAAACAATCCGGCATCGCCGCCGTCTTCCTCCCCGGCACCTCCACCCAGGACATCATCTCCTTCATCCACTCCCGCCTAGCCCAGCCCAGCTAGCCCCTGCATCATTCACCCGGCTCTCGATCCCTTCATTCCGAGCGGAGTCTGCGCAGCGAGGAATCTCTCTTCCGCTTCCTCTTCTCTGTGCCCTCTGCGACCTCTGCGTTCAGTTTCTCTTTCTTCTTGTCCCGCCGTCTTCCTCCGTGCCCTATGTGGCGAAACTCCTCCCTCACTTCCTTTACCTCCTCTACTTCCTTCACTTCCTCTACTTCCTCGCCTCCCTCTCAAACTTCACTCTCGTATACAACACCCGAAACCCTTGCCTCATGATATTCCTCTGCGACACGCTCCCCGGCTGTGCCAGGCTCACCACCATCGTGCATCCCGCCTCCGCAGCCCGCCGCAACCGCGCCTGCAGCAGCGCCGTCTGCACTCCGCGTTTCCGGAAATCCGGCAGCGTGCTCGCCCCAAATAATCCCGCCACCTTCTCCCTCAGTGCCAGCGTCGCCCCGCCCGCCACCCGCCCATCAATCCGCGCCAGATAGCACTCCGAATTCTTTCCCAGCGCGAACATCTTCATCACGCTCAGCATTTCCGCCGTCACCGGAAAATATTCCGCGAACCCCTGTGCCACGGTCAGCGTCCACAAATCCATCTCACCCGGCGCCGCCTTCCGCACCTCCACCCCGTCCGGCGGCTTCCACCGTTCGTCACTCGCAATCCCCCGTACCATCACATTCGAGAATTCGCTGACGTGATACCCCCGCTCCTTGTAATGTTCCAGCAGCGTCGCGTCCGCCAGCGGACACGTCTCCACGCGCACCGCCTCTTTCCTCGAAAAATAAAACTCTTCCAGCCGGTCAAACTCCTCTTTGCTCACCGGCCCGTTCAATCCTAACCCCACCGCCTGCGTCACCGGCGAGTTCGCCCCGCAATACACGGCATACCCGCCTGCAATGGCTTCCACCGCGCTATCGGACTCTGCCTGCAGCGCCTTCCTCATCTTCGCGCAAGCCACCGCCGCCTCGCCTTCCGCCAGCTCAATCTCCCGCGCCAACGCCAAATCCAACAAAGGAATGTCCATCTTTTGAGTGTACCTCACTCGTTTCTTCCCCCGCCCTCTCCCAATCACCAATTCTTCCCTCCGCATGCTTCTTCCTTCCGCATCTATCTTGGTTACGCCTTATCTTCTATGTCTTCCAACTTCTATCTTCTAACTTCTGCCTTCTGCCATCTGTGACCCCCGTTCCCTTCCCCTGTGTCCCCCATCGGTCTTCTTGTTCTTCCCCACCTTTCGCGCCCCGACCCCTTGATTTGATTGTCATTCCGACCAGAGCGGCCCGATTTCTTCTTCTGCGCCGAATTCCGGCGCGTCGGGCCGCGCAGCGGAGGAATCGCTAGACAATCCCTTCCGATCATCGAGGTTCGTCATTCCGAGCGGAGGCCGCGAAGAGAGGGATCCCTCTTCCGCCCCCTCTTCTTTGCGAACTCCGCGCCCTCCGCGATCTCTGCGGTAAGCCTTTCTTTGCTTCTTTGCTTCTTTGCCTCGTATACTGTCCTGTCTCTAGTCTCCATCCGAGGTCCCCTGTGCCCGTCCTAAAATCCTCCATCAACACCAATTCCCCCGAATTCCAAAAAAACTCCCAGCGCCTCGTCGAACTCCTCACCCCCTACAAAAACGAAGAAGAGCAAATCCTCCAGGCCGGCGGCCCCAAAGCCATCGAGGCCCAGCACAAAAAATCCCGCCTCACCGCCCGCGAACGCATCGCCGCCCTCATCGATCCCGGCACGCACTTCTTCGAGCTTGGCCTCTACGCCGCCCACGAAATGTACGAGGAATGGGGCGGCGCGCCCGCCGCTGGCACCATCACCGGCCTCGGCCGCGTTTCCGACCGCATGTTCATGCTCATCGCCAATGACGCCACTGTGAAAGCTGGCGCCTTCTTCCCCATGACCGCCAAGAAAGTCATCCGCGCGCAAAACATCGCCATCGACAATCGCATTCCCACCATCTATCTCGTCGATTCCGCCGGCGTTTTTCTCCCTCTCCAGGAAGACGTCTTCCCCGACACCGACGATTTCGGCCGCGTCTTCCGCAACAACGCCGTCATGAGCGCCCTCGGCATCCCCCAACTCACCGCCATCATGGGCATGTGCGTGGCTGGCGGCGCCTATCTCCCCGTCATGTGCGATCACATCCTCATGACCGAAGGCTCCGGCCTCTTCCTAGCCGGCCCCGCATTGGTCCAAGCCGCCATCGGCCAAAAATCCACCGCCGAAGAATTAGGCGGCGCCAAAATGCACTCCCAAATCAGCGGCACCGTGGACTTCCGCGAACCCGACGACGAATCCTGCATCAAGCGCATCCGCGCCCTGGCCGACAAAATGGGCGCACCCAATCCGCCCATCTTCAGCCACGAGCGTCCCCACGAACCGCTCTATTCCCCCGATGAAGTCTATGGCGTCTTTTCCGATCTGCCGGGCAAGCAGTACGACATGCGCGAAATCATCGCCCGAATCGTGGACGCCAGCGAATTCGAGGAATATCGCGCCGAATACGGCGAAACTTTAATTTGCGGCTATGCCCGCGTCGGCGGCTGGGCCGTCGGCATCGTCGCCAACCAGAAAAAACACGTCACCACCCACGCGCCCCACTCCGATCAGAAGCGCATCGAATTCGGCGGCGTCATCTACACCGAATCCGCTGAAAAAGCCGCACGGTTCATCCTCGATTGCAATCAGAACCGCATCCCGCTCATTTTTCTTCACGACGTCAACGGCTTCATGGTGGGCAAGGACGCCGAGTGGAGCGGCATCATCCGCGCCGGCGCCAAGATGGTCAACGCCGTCGCCAACAGCGTCGTCCCCAAAATCACGGTAATTCTCGGCGGCAGCTTCGGTGCCGGCAATTACGCCATGTGCGGCAAAGCCTACGATCCCCGCTTCATGTTCGCCTGGCCCACCGCCAAATTCGCCGTCATGAGCGGAGACGCCGCCGCCAACACCCTCGCCGAAATCAAATTCAAGCAGCTCGAGCGCGAAGGCAAGAAACTCGACGAAGCCGCCAAGAACGAACTCCTCGACTCCATCAAAGCCACCTACGAGCACCAAACCGACCCGCGCTACGCCGCCGCCCGCCTCTGGCTCGACGCCATCATAGATCCCGCCCAAACCCGCGACGCCCTAATCTGGGCCCTCAACGCCGCCTCCCTCAACTCCGAAATTCCCCCCTTCAGAACCGGCGTCCTGCAAACATGATCAGCCGTCGCACAGGCTGGTTAATCTGGGGCAGCCTCCTGCTACCAGTATCTCTGCTCATAGCGATCAAGACCTTCGACTTCAGCCTCTCTCATCTTTTCAGTTGGCAACTCCCCAGTACCGAAGAAAAGCTCTGGGAGAGCCTTGAGTTCTTTACCTTCATACTCGGATCGCTCTGCGCACTTCTTCTGCCCTTCTCACTCATCCGCGACTTCAGTCGCAAAAAGCTCAAATCCGGTTGAGTCGGCCGCCACCTTCAAATTTGTCATTCCGACCGGAGCGGCCCGACTTTTTCTTCGCGCCGCCTTTTGGCGCGTCGGGCCGCGCAGTGGAGGAATCTGCTTCTCCGCATCTTCCCCCTTGTCTTCGGGTGCCCCAGGTACCGATTTTGTACCTGGGTCTTGGGCTCCTCTTCTCTGTGAACTCCGCGTCCTCTGTGCCCTCTGCGTAATTCTTCGTGTTTCTCTATCCTCTTCTCTTCGCCGTTCTCTGTGAGCTCTGTGTTCCGTCCTCTGTGACCTCTGTGTTAAAAACCCCCGTCTTCGTCTTTCTCTTTCCTCTTCTCCGAAACTCAAGACTGAAAACTTACAACTGACAACTCCCCACCCTCCCCACTAAACTATCCTCAGAACCACCATGACCTCCCCATCCCGCCTCCTACTCATCTCCATGTCCACCGCCTTCGCCGTCTGCATCCTGGGTCTCATCCTCGGCATGCTCTACAGCCTCTACGAATCCCTCTTCCGCCACCAAGCCCTCGAAATCATCCTCAGCCGCAGCATCCCCTACTACAAGGCCCTGGGCCTCCTGGGCATCCTCGGCATGCTTCTCTTTTTTGTTTTCCTGTTTTTCCAGATATCCGAGAAAGGCAACAAAAAGCCTCGTTAACGCGCCCCCACCATCAAATGCGCCGGCCCGGGCAATCGCACGCGTTTAACCTTCCGAAACCCCTCCTCGCGCAACCACTCGCCGTACTCGCTCTCGCTGTAGCTGCTTCCCTCTCGCGTTCCCACCAGCATGTTCAGCGCAAACAGCGCTGCCTGCTTCGGCGCCGTCTTGTCCGCTTCCAGAATGAAATCGCTGATGACGACCCGCCCCTCCGGCGCCAGCGCCGCATGGCATCGCCGCAATAAATCACGATTGCCCTCCGGCCCAAGCATGTGGCAAATCGCGGAAACGAGAATCACATCAAATCCCTTGCCGAGGAGATCCGCGCGCAGATCCCCAGCCCGCGTCTTGATTCGCGCGCCGAGCCCCGCCTCTTCGATGTGCCGCAGCGCGATCGGCAGCACTTCCGGCAAATCCAGCAATTCCACCTGCAGCTTCTCGTTAGCTTGCGCAAACGCAATGGAGTACGCCCCCGATCCCCCGCCCACGTCCAACATTCTCCGCGCACCTTGAATACCGACGGCTTTGACCACCTGCGGCGCCCGTGCTCGAGCGTTCCGGTGCATCGCGGCAATAAACGCTTCCGTCCAATCATCGCCGCGCTCAGGAACCTCCCGCCGCGACACTGAAGTCCCCGCGCGCACGCAATCCGTCAGCGTCGACCAGCGCTCCCAAAGGTGCACGGTATGCATCATCGCCGCCCGCGCATCGTCCGGAGATTTCCCGCCGAAATAGCGCGCGGTCACCCGCGTAAAGTGGAATACCCCATCGCGCTTAACTAACATCCTCATCGCCACCAAAGCATTTAGGAGCATCTCCGTCGCGCGTGCATCGGTCCCGATCTTCGCCGCCACCTCGCCCGCTGTCGCTCCATCGCCGATCGCCGCGAAAATGTTCAGCTCAATGCCGGTCAGCATCACCCGGCTCTCCTGAAACCCTCGTATAGTCTGCAGGAGATCTTCCGGGAGTTCCGCCGAAGCTCCGTTGCTCTTGGTTTTGGTTTTGGTTTTGGTTTTGGTTTTGGTTTTGGTTTTGGTTTTGGTTTTGGTTTTGGTTTTGGTTTTGGTTTTGGTTTTGGTTTTGGTTTTGCTTTTAACTTTCAACTCTTCACTTCTCTTTCATCCTCACCGTTTTCCCCGTCGTCGCCGATTCCCGCGCCGCATCCATAATCTCCGCCACGATCACATTCGTCTCCAGCGAAGAAATGCCATCCGGCTTCGCCCCATCCACAACCACCGCCCGCAGGTACGCCAGCTCATCATCGTAAGGCGCCGCCACTTTCTTCGCCGACACCTTCTGCTCCTCTTTCTCCCCCGCGCGCCGCTCTTTCAACTCTTCCCGCCCTGCGGTAATCACATATCCCGTCCGTCCGTACACTTCCGTATCCTCGCGCCCGAATGCCCAATTCCACGAAGCCTGCAAAATCGCCTGCGCCTTCGGATACGTCAGCACAATCGTCGCCTCGTCATCCACCTTCGGATAAACGTCCGGCTTGATCTGCTGCGTTATCGCCGTAACCGTCAGCGGCCTCTGCCCGTCCATCAACCACGTCGCCAGGTCCGCGCCATAGCATCCGAAGTCGTACAGCGCCCCGCCCCCATTCAGCTTCGGATCCGTCAGCCAGCCCAAGAACTCCGGCCCCACGCCAATCTCTTTCGGCCCTCCATGGCCAAAGTGCGCCACAATCTTCCGCACATCTCCAATTTCGCCCGCGTGCACCACATCAAACATCGCGTGCGTGCTCGGCACCCAATCGATGAAGTAGTTCACCAGCACCTGGATCTTTCCCTCGTGGGCCGCGCGTTCGATCGCCAGCGCGTCTTCCCGGCTCACCGCCAGCGGTTTTTCCATCATGACGGAAATATGGTGCTTCGCGCACAGTTCCACAATCCTCCGGTGCTCAAACGTGCTGGTATAAACGAGCACCGCCTGCGGCTTCGTCGTCGCCAACATCTCTTCCACATCCGCGTGATACAACCCCGCATCCAGCCCAAACTTCGTCGCATACTGATCGAACAGCTTGCGATCCGTCTCGCTGATTCCCACAATCTTGATGTCGGCCCGCTTCGCCGAATTCCCCAGGAATCCTTCCGCATGCCCGTGCACCAGCCCCACAATTGCGACGCGCAACGGCGCCGTCTCCGCCGCCATCACGCCCGTCGCTGCCATCAGCACACACACCATCGCCACCAAAAATTCCCGCAACAATGCTTTCATGGAATCCTCCAGCAAACCTGCTCGCATCATATCACCGCCCCATTCCCCTCTGCGCTCTCTGTGTTATCGGCCCTCCTCGCCTCTCCGGATGCCCCGTAATTCCTTGACTCTTCCCAAGAACACTGTATAGTCACCCCACATCACATTTCTGAGAGGAAGCCCGCCTGGCGTCTCCTCCCAAGCGTGTGATTCGGCCAAAATTCCCCTCGGGTCATTTCTCTAAATCGCATTGCAAAGGAGATCTTCAACTGTGCTAAGGAAAACTGCGTTCATGTTCGTGGTGCTAGTTTTGATCCTCGGAATGTCCAGCGCTGCTTTTGCGCAAAAATCCACCGTCCTGCGTGTCGTAGTCATTAAGACCGATAATGTTCCTGCCTATCTCCAGATGTTGGAAAAGGGCAAGGAAATCCAGAGGAAGATCGGTCTTACGCCGCAGATACGCGTCTGGCGGGCAACGCTCGCCGGTCCCGATGCCGGAGCCATCGTCGTCGCCATCGAATACCCCAGCCTAGCGGCCTTCGCGGACGCCGATGCAAGAATGCGTGCAGACAAGGATTACCAGGATTGGTTGAAGGACCTGGACAAGATTCGCACCGTCGTCTCCGAAAGCATCTACAAAGAACTCTAGCCATTGTCTTACAGGACGCCATGCCCAGGTGCCCACCCTCATTTTGTGAGGGTGGGTCTCGGGTTTGCTTCCTGTTGTTTTGTCACCCCGACCGGAGCGCGGGCACCTTTCACCCCGCGCGCAGTGGAGGGATCTACTCTTTCACTCTTTCACTCTTTCACTCTTTCACTCTTTCACTCTTTCACTCTTTCACTCTTTCTCTGTGCCCTCTGTGTTCTTCCCTCTGTGCCCTCTGTGTTATAGTCCCTCTTTCTTTCTTCTCCAATGGACCCCATAAAGCTAATCGAATGCCCTCGCGACGCCTGGCAAGGCCTCCCGGGTATCATCCCCACCGAAACAAAAGTTGCTTACTTGAAAGAATTGCTCGCAGCCGGCTTCCGCCACCTCGACGCCGTTAGCTTCGTCTCCCCAAAGCACGTCCAGCAAATGGCTGACAGCGAACAAGTCATGTCCCAACTCCTCGCCTCTCTCTCCCCCAACATCGTCCCTCCCGAAATCATCGGCATCGTCGTCAACGAAAAAGGTTTGCGCCGCGCCCTCGCCACTCCCGGCGTTACCACCATCGGCTATCCGTATTCCATCTCCGCCTATTTCCGCCGCGCCAACGCCAACATGACCCGCGCTGAATCCCGTTCCCTCGTCGAACTCCTCAAGCGCGAGACGAAAGCCGCCAACAAAAATCTCGTCATCTACATCTCCATGGCCTTCGGCAATCCCTACGACGAGCCCTGGGGCCCCGAAATCGTCCAGGACACTCTCGACTGGCTCAAGGACATTCGCGTCAACACCGTCTCTCTCGCCGACACCGTCGGCACCGCCTCTCCTGATTTAGTCCGTGAACTATTCTCTCAAGTCAAAGATCGCGTCGCTGGAATCGAATTGGGCGTCCATCTCCATTCCCGCCCTGACCACGCCGAAGAAAAAATCTTAGCCGCCTACCAAGCCGGTTGCCGCCGCTTCGATTCCGCCCTCACCGGACTCGGCGGCTGCCCCTTCGCCGGCGACGATCTCGTCGGCAACATCCCCACCGAATCCGTTCTCTTCGCCCTGGCCAAAGCCGGCGCCACTCCCCCGGTCGATCCCTCCCGCCTAACCCATCTCCTCCAACTCTCCAACCAAATCCGCTCCACCTACTCCCACGAGCCCCCTCCCAACTAACCCTCGCCTCATTTGTTATTGTCAGTCCGACCGGAGCGGCCCGATTTCTTCTTCCGCGCCGCACTATGGCGCGTCGGGCCGCGCAGTGAAGGTACGTCTTTCCATCGCACGCCTTTTGTGCGATGAATCCCTCCGCGGCTTTTCACTTCTCCGCTCTTTTCTCTTCTGTAGCTTCTGTATTCTCCCCACTATGAACACCGCTTGCCCGATCCGGTCGAGGCGTCATCTTTTTCTTCTCGCGCCAAATGGCACGGGCCAAGGCACACCCGTACCCTTGCGCAAAAGGCGTGCCTCAACAATTCAGCTGTTAGGTGGCTTACCGCTCTCGGTCTTCTCTTTCAAAAACTCTTCCAGCCGCAAAAACTTTCTTCCCAGCGCGCCGCTGAAAGCTGACCATTCCGGCTCCCCCGAATCGCTCGCCAGCGCCGCTCGCACCGCCGCCAACTTGGAATCCAAGTCATCCAAATAGTGAAACGCCAGCGCCTCGCGGATCATCGGCAATTTTGGCGACCCAAACTCATACTGCCCGTGATGGCTGATCAGGATGTGCTGCACCACCGTCTTCAGGTTTGCCGGAAATCCTTCAATTTCCTCCATCGCCCGGCTCACCGTTTCCAATTCCATCACGATGTGCCCAAGCAACTGCCCTTCGGTTGTGTAGCTCACCGCCCGCTCGTAACACAATTCATCCAGTTTGCCCACGTCGTGCAGCATCGCCGCCGTCAGCAGCAGATCGACATCCAGTTCCGGATAGTGCGCCGCGATCTGCTTCGCCAGCCCGCATAACCCGGCCACGTGCTCCAGCAACCCCCCGAGATACGCGTGGTGCATCACCTTCGCCGCGGGCGCGCGCTTGTACCGCGCCACGATCTGCGGGTCGCTCAGCACCTTCAGCACCAGCTTCTTCAGCCAGGGATTCTTTATTCCCTCCGCATGACCCAGCACTTCCTTAAAGAGCATTTCCACGTCAAACGGCGTGTGCGGCAGAAAATCCGCCAGGTTGATCTCTTCCGGCTTGGCCACGCGGAATTGCAGCAGCGAAAGCTGCGGCTTGTTGCGGTAAATCTCCACGCGCGCGCTCACCTTCACAAAGTCGTCGCGGCGCACATCCTTCGCGGCGGCCTCGAACTGGTCCCACATCCGCGCTTCCACCGTGCCGCTGCTGTCGCCCAGTTCCATGCGCAGATACGGCTTGCCCGACGAGGTATTGCGCACCTCCTTCTCGTGCACCAGGAAATAGCCGGTGATAGTCTGGTCCGCCGCCAGATCGCGTACCATGGTGCTTTTTGTCATTTCGATCCGCTGGACTTGCCGAACAGCAGGTACTTCTTGTGATGCTTTTTCTCTTTCGTGGTTTCCGGCGTCGCGCTCACTTCCTCGATCTCGGAGTTGCCTCCGCCGGCCATCTCCTGATAGCCCGGCTTGATCACCACGTAGCTCTGCTCGCGCAACGTTTTCAGATACTCCCGCAGGGCCGGCTCCATGCGCTGGCTGTACAAGTGCTCCATGATGTCATTTTCCACTTTATCGTACGGCTGCACGCCTTCCGTGTAGTGCTCCAGCACCTGCAGAATCAGGAAGCCCTGCTTCGTCTCAATCACGCCAGTCATCTCGTTCTTTTTCATCGCGAAAACTTTGTCTTCCAGTTCTTTCGCCAGCTCGCCGCGCTTGTATTCCCCAAGATAGCCGCCTTGCTGCGCGGTCTTGCCATCGGAAAAGCGCTTCGCCAGCACGCTGAAATCCTCGCCGTCGTTGATTCGTTTGAGGTACGACTCCGCCTTCTTCTTCAGTTCCGGAATTTCCGCCTCCGTCTTCCCTTCCGTGGAAACCTCGAAGGCGCGCAACGCCACCTCTTCCGCCTTAACGAATTCGGTTTTGTGCTCGTTGTAAACTTTCAGCGCTTCGCCGTGCCCGATGGTGATATGCGAACCCACCTCCCGGGAGATCACCTGCTGGGTCAGTATCTTGTTCCGGATATTGTTCTTGAAATCCTCCCAGTTCAATCCCTGGGCGCTCACGGCCTTTTCCAGTTCATCCATATCCTTCAGGTTGTTTCCGATACGGATCTGGTCAAGTTGTTTCACCACGTCCGTCTCTACGCTGAGTGCCAGGTCCTTGCCGCGCTGCTCCAGCAGCGATTGGTCAATCAGGTCGCGCAGGGCGCTTTTCTGGCGCTCCTCGACGGCCGCTTGTAACTGCTGCGGCGTGCACTTCCCGGTGCACTCCTGCCGCGCGTCTTCTTCGGCGCTAGCCCGGGCCTTGTCTAATTCGGAGCTCGTTATGATCTCGTTGTTTACCCGCGCAACGATCTCTTCCACCATCTTGCCTTCCGCCGTCATCGGCTTCGTGGTGGTCGCAGCCGCCCCGGTCACCTTCGTGCCCCCGGGCGCCGTTGTCGCCGTCGGCGTCTCTGGCTTTTTCACCGGTGCAGCTTTCTTTTCTTCTTCAGGCTCTGGCGCCGCCATCGGCGGCTGTTCCAGCTTCGGCGGGTTCTGTGCCGGTGGCGTTTGCGCTGGAGGTGTTTGTGCCGGAGGATTCTGCGCCGGCGGATTCGTCGCCGGAGGGTTTTGCCCCAACAACGGCCACGCAAACAGAAGCGCCGCAAGCAATGCTGTTTTCTTCATGAATCTCCCCATTTCCACAGTCTAGAACGCATCTCTCCAATGTGCAAATTCGATTGGCACTAGGCTACTCCCGCTTTGTGTGTTTCATCAGGTACTTGCAGTCAAATCGGACGGTGAGCAACAAGACAAGCCCCTGCTAACCCAACCGGGTCATACCAAAGCACACCGCTCTGGTCTGTGCAGAATGCACGGTCCCCAGATTTCCCGGGCACCCGCGGTACAGCAGTGGCTTGGTAGCGGATGACCGCCCCATTCGGACCGATTTCACACCCACCAAGCGCAAACTTATATCCCAGGTTGGACCCAGTCACCAGAAACTCGTACGCGTCATACTCACGATTCGGCGGAGCCACCGGCTTTAGTGCTGTCAATTCACACGAAAAGCCTTTTGCTGGATGCGCCGCACTGTACTCCGTCTGGAGTGTCGCGAGCTTCTGGAGATTCCCTACTGCAGCGGATTCGTTTGCCCGGCGACGGCTGCCGGAGCCGTCTAGCGTGGGAATGGAAAGAGCGGCTGCGATTAGCACGACCGCCACGGCCCCTGAACCGAGAAGTGCGAATAGTGAAACGGCTTTCGCCTCACGCGGAAGGCCGCAATGAGCACACCGGTTAACAAGAAAAGAGTTTCCGTACCACCACCTTCCAATAAAGCACTTTCCGCAGCGGGGACAATTGAAGGCAAAGAGACGCAAACCTGAGAAAAGCCAAAGGGCAACCGAGAAACCGCCAAAGTAGGGGAATAAAGCGTCACTGTGTAAGAGTTTCTCCGCAATGACCGTTGCTCCCATTGTAAAGGGGATAGCCCCTAAGAACGCCGCAATATTGTAGGCAACCAGCCGACGATAGCGACGCCACTCTTTCTCGTATTCGCCCATGATCTTTACCCTGACCCATCAGGGTATCACTGTAAACCCTGATAAGTTCTATAAAGGGCAGGGTCAAGAGAACAACTTCCCCTACGGCTGGCACAAACGAAGATGTTCGCCGAACTATCCGGCCCATCGCCTCGCCGCTCATTATTCCCCCCGCAGACCCGCCAGCACGCTCCGCAACGCCCCAGCCACCGCTTCCCCCTTCTGCACTTCCATCCACAACACTCCGCTCGGGTCCAACTTGATTCCCTTCCTCGACCGCACCACCTTCACCACCGCCGCCGGGTCCAACTGCGTTTCCGGATGGAACCTCAGCGTGATCTTGCTTCCCTGCCGTTCCACCGCCGCAATGCGCAGCCGCTCGCTCATGGATTTGAGCATCGCAAACTCCAGCAGATTTTCTACGGACTTGGGCAGCGGCCCGAAGCGATCCGCCAGCTCCTTCCCCACATCCTGCCGTTCTGCCTCCGTCGCCACTGACGAAATCCTCTTATACGTCCGCAAGCGCAAATTCTCGCTCGGGATGTACTCCTCGGGAATCCGCACATCCATTCCCAGATTGATCGTCGTGCGCAATTCCGGCGCCCCCTCTTCTCCCTTTAGCTTGGCCACCGCGCGCTCCAGCATCTGCACGTACAAATCGAAGCCGATCGCCTCGATGTGGCCGTGCTGTTGCCTTCCCAGCATGTTGCCCGCGCCTCGCAACTCCAGGTCCAGCGCCGCAATCCGGAATCCCGCGCCCAGTTCGCTGAATTCCTTCATCGCCGCCAAGCGCCGTCGAGCAATGTCCGTCAGCGCGCGTTCTGGCGGTACCAGCAAGTACGCATAGGCGCGCTGGTGCGAACGCCCCACGCGTCCGCGCAATTGGTAAAGTTCCGCCAACCCCAGCCGGTCCGCGCGATTGATCAAAATCGTGTTCGCCCGCGGAATGTCCAATCCGTTCTCCACAATCGTCGTCGCCACCAGCACGTCCGCCTCATCGCGAATAAACTTCAGCATCACCTTCTCAAGATCCCTTTCGCCCATCTGCCCGTGCGCCACCACCACGCGCGCTTTGGGCACCAGCCGCATCACCAGGCTCGCCAGCGAATAAATGGACTCCACGCGATTGTGGATGAAGTACACTTGGCCTTCCCGCGCCAGCTCATTTTCAATCGAGTGCTTCACCACCTCTTCGTCGAACGACGTCACCACCGTCTGAATCGCCAGCCGGTCGCGAGGCGCCGTCTCAATCACGGACATATCGCGCAACCCCACCAGCGACATGTGCAGCGTCCGCGGAATCGGCGTCGCCGAAAGCGCCAGCGCGTGCACGTTCTTCCGCATCTCTTTCAGCCGCTCCTTGTGCGCCACGCCAAACCGCTGCTCTTCGTCCACCACCAGCAATCCCAAATCCTGAAATTTCACATCCTTGGAAAGCAACCGGTGCGTTCCGATCACCACGTCCACTTTTCCCGTTTCCAGGTCAGCCAGCACCACTTTCTGTTCCGCCGTCGTGCGGAACCTGCTGAGCATCTCAATGCGCGTTGGAAACGCCGCAAAGCGCTGCTTGAACGTCTCGAAGTGCTGGAACGCCAGCACCGTCGTGGGCGTCAGCACCGCCACCTGCTTGCCGTCCGCCACGGCCTTGAACGCCGCGCGCATGGCCACTTCCGTCTTCCCGTAACCTACGTCGCCGCACAGCAGCCGATCCATTGGCGAAGGTTTTTCCAGGTCGCGCTTGATGTCCGCGATCGCCGTCACCTGGTCTGGCGTCTCCTCAAACTCAAACGCATCCTCAAATTCCCTTTGCCAGTTGCCGTCCGGCGAAAGCGCGAAGCCCTGCGCGGTCTTGCGCTCGGCGTAGAGTGCAAGCAACTGGTCCGCCATGTCTTCCAGCGACTTCCGCACACGCGTCTTGCGCGAAACCCATGCCGTGCCGCCCAATTTGTCCAGCGCCGGGATCGCGCCTTCCGCGGCGCGATAGCTCTGCACAAGATCCATGCGTTCCAGCGGCACATACAAACGCGCATCGTCCAGGTACCGCAGCAGCATAAACTCGCCGCGCCGTCCCGCCGATTCGATCAGCCGCAAGCCCTCAAACTGGCCGATGCCGTGGTCCACGTGCACTACATAATCCCCCGGCTTGAGCTCTGCAAAATCGCGGAAAAATCCCGACGTGCGAATCTTCCGCCCTGGGCGTTCCACTGCTGGGGTCACATCAAACAGGTCCGCGTTGCCGTATAGCGTCAGCTTCGCTTCCGGAAAAGCCACGCCTTCCGCAAACGGCGCGCGCACCAGCAGCAGCGCCGCCGTCTCCGAAGCGCTCTCCGCCGTGAAGCCCGCCGCCGCTTCTTCGGTTTCTCCAAGCACGTACGGCACTTCGTACTCGCGGCAAATGTCGGCGTAGCGCTCCAGTTCGCCGGTGCTCGCCGCCGTGAGGATCACTGTTCCCCCGCCTGCCAGTTGCGCTTTCACGTCGCCCAGGCACGCCACCACGTCGCCGTGATACCGCCCGCTGGACCTCGCGATCAACTCAAACCGTTTGCCTCCGCTCGTTGCCAGCCCAAGTTGCTCCAGCTCAATTCGCGAACATTTCGTAACCGCGCGCTCCCATTCTTCCTCGCTCCAAAAATAATCGTTCACCGTCGGCGCGTTGGCCTGGCCGTGCCGCTCGTAATTCGCCGTCGCGTCCTCCAGGAGCTTCTTCCCCGCCTCGCGCAGCTTTTCCGGCTCATCCAGAAACACAATCGGCTTCAGCGAGCTTTCCGCCAATTCCAACAGCGTGCTTCCCCCGGGTGTTTTGTCCCCGCCAAACCAGCTTCCCGGCTCCCACGCTTCCGCTTCCTCGCTTCCAGGCGCGGGCACGCTCCACTCCGTAAGTGGCAGGATCGTCGTCTTCACCACCGGCGCAATCGAGCGCTGCGTTCGCGGATCGAATTCGCGCACGCTCTCCACCGTGTCTCCCAACAATTCAATCCGTACTGGCCGCGGCGCTTCCGGCGAAAACACGTCCACAATCCCGCCGCGCACCGCGAACTGCCCCGGCAACTCCACCATTTCCGTGCGCGCGTAACCCGTGCTTGCCAGATGCGTGATTAGTTCCTCGTGCGCCCCTTCGGAGTCTTTCGCCAGCGTTCGCGCCAGCGTCAGGTACACGTATGGGTCCTGATACCTCCACAGCGCCGCGGCCATCGGCGCAATCACCAGCGACACCTCGCCATTCGCCAGCCGGTAAAGCGTGGTGGCTCTCCGCTCCAGGATGTCCGCGTGCGGCGCTTGTGGATCCCAGGGCAAGCTGTCGAACGCCGGCAGCACCGCCGCACCACCCGTAGACCCTGGAAAGATTTGCGCAAAAAAACGCAGGCTCTCGGCCAACTGTTCCGCGCGCCGATTGTTCTCCGTAATAAAAAACGCCGGCCGTCGCAATTCGTGTGTCACGTGCGCCGCCACCAGCGCCTTCGCCACGTCGTGCAATCCCGAAAGCCCGGCCAGCCCGCCGCCCGCGCACAGCTCCGCCACCACGCCCTGGATCGAGGCATGGCGCAGCAAGCCCTCAAATCGTTCCCTGACCGCCGGTAGTATCATTCCCCGATTGTTCTTTTTTCTCTTACCAGGTCTTCCACTCCACGCTGTGCCCGCGCCCCACCAAATCTGTCATCTCGACCGGAGCGGCCCGACTCCTTCTTCCGCGCCGCATTCCGGCACGTCGGGCCGCGCAGTGGAGGGATCGCGGCAACCTCGCAACCACCACACGCACCCCAACCTCTTTTACTCTTCTGCTCTTTTACTCTTACACTTCTTCCTCTCCCCCTCCTGATCGCTGATATCCCTGTCGCTTTACTCAAAACTTAAAACTAACAACTTAAGACTCTATCCTCAGCCCCTGGATCTTCCGAAGTATCTCCGACGTCGAATACCCTTCCACCATCTCCACGCGCACCACCTTTCCTCCCGCCGCCTCCACTTCCTCGCGCCCCACAATCTGATTGCCCGGCCAATCCCCGCCCTTTACCAGTATGTCCGGCAGCAGCGCCGTGATCACCCGTTGCGGCGTCAGTTCCTCAAAAACCAGTACCGCGTCAACGCATTCCAGGCTGGCCAGAATTTCTGCGCGTTCCTCCGCCGGTATTACTGGTCGCCCGGGCCCCTTCAGCGTGCGCACGCTCTCGTCGCTGTTGATACCCACAATCAGCACGTCGCCCAAAGCGCGCGCCGTTTCCAGGCATTCAATGTGTCCGGGGTGCAGCAAATCGAAACACCCGTTCGTAAACACCACGCGCTTGCCGTTGCGTTTCTCCTTGCCAAACCGCAAAATGATTTCTTCTAGTGTCAGGACCGCTGGATGCAAAGGCTCACCATGCTCGCTCAACCACGTTGCTGCAGCTCGCTCCGCAAATTGCCAGTCTATCACGCTCTTTCTCGCCCTCGCTCCCGGAGGCGGCCCTCCACATGAAACACAGGAAAGGGCTTCTCGCTGTCACGGGCATTCTGCTTATCCTTTTCGGTACGGCCCTCACCCTCTATGCCTCCCGCGGCTTTACCACGCGCCATTACCTGGTCAACGCCGGCTCCTGCCCGCTCACTATGGACATCGTCCAGAAATCCGGCGTCGCCGAAGATTCCCAGCACGGCGCCGTCGTTCTTTTCCACGGCCTGGCCGCCAACAAAATCATCATGTCCTACCTGGCACGCACCTTCGCGGCGCAAGGCCTCACGGTCTACATCCCCGATCTTCCCGGCCACGGCCGCTCCAACGGCCCTTTTTCTCCCGATCAGGCGGAAACCTGCGCCGGCTCCTTTGTGCGCGGCCTCGCCGCACGCGGCTTGATTCTTCCGGACCACACTATCCTTGTGGGCCACTCCATGGGCGCCGACATCGCTCTACGTATCGCGCCCAAGATTCGCCCCGCGGGCGTTATCGCTATTTCCCCCGCGCCCATGCAGGCCGCGCACGGCGCCTCCGCTGAAAATCTTCTTTATCTCATTCCTCCGCCGCTCCAGCCCAACACGCTCATCCTCGTCGGTCAGTATGAATTCTCGAGCCTGATCGAGAACGCCACCGAGCTCGCCGCTTCGTACCCCGATCCCACCATCCAATTCGCCGCGATCCCCGGAAACTCCCACGTCAGCGTGCTCTTCTCCCCCAGCGCCGCCGCAAAAATCCAGGACTGGTCCGCCCGGGTCCTCCGCCTTTCCAGCGGCACCGTCATTCCTTCCCGCGTCAATGTTCTTGGCTGCATTCTCGGCCTCTGCGGCATCGTTCTGCTTGCCGGCCCGTTTCTCCGCGAAACATTCGGCAGCGAAGTTCCCGCGGAGCCGCGCTCCAGCTCTCTCCCATCCCTCACGCGACTCTTTCTCGAATTCACTGTCGTCTCGCTCGCCGTAATCCTCCTTCTTCGCTATTGGATGCCGCTCCGCCCCTTGCCTCTCTATCAGGGCAACTATCTCGCCAGCTTTTTCCTCCTCGCGGGACTCGCTCTGCTCCTGCTTCATCCCCGGCTAGCGCAATCGCAATTCTCCGCCAAGCCGCTCGTGCTTCTTTCTGCGGCATTCACCGCTTTCCTTCTCCACTTCCTCATTACCGGCTGGTTCGACCTTACTTTCTCCTTCGCCTGGCTCACCGTCCACCGCTGGGCGCGGTTCCCCGTTTTCGTCCTCGCTGTCTTCCTTTTCTTCTACGCCCTCGAAGCCCTTCTCGGCCCAGCCTGTGACGTCCGCCCGGCCCGCCGCCTTTGTCAATCGCTGATGCTCCTTGCCATTGTTTGGCTGGCCCTCGTCGGCGGCGTCCTCTATCTCCACAGCGGCGAAATCCTGCTGGTCCTCCTCGCTCCATATTTTGTCCTCGTCCTGTTCCTCATCCGATTGGGTGCTCAATTGGTGCGTCGCCAGACCGCCTCCCCGGCAGCCGCCGCCCTGTTCGGTGCTATACTCCTTGCAGGTTTTTGCTTGGTACTCTTCCCGCTGTCCTAAGAGCTACCGGCCGCTCGGTTTTTTTGCTATCCTCCCCGCGCTGGAGACGGATGGTTAAGTTTTTTGTTTTGTTTCGTGTGAACTAACGGATGTCTGAGATTGTCATTGTCGGCGGTGGGCCTTCCGGCGCGATGTGCGGCGAGCAGCTCGCGCGCGCCGGCCATTCCGTGCACATTTTCGATGAACACCTCGCCTGGGAGAAGCCCTGCGGGGGAGGTCTCACCTACAAAGCCACGCAGTGCTACCCGTTCCTTCTGGATAATCCGCATCCAAAAAAACTTATTCACCACATCGAAATCATCAGCGCCGAAAATCATCGCGTCAAGCTCGATCTTCAGCATCCGATCGTCATCTACTCACGCACCGTCTTGAATGGCCTGCTCCTCGATCGCGCTCGCGAGGCCGGTTGTCAGGTTCACCGCTCCCGCGTCCACGAAGTGGATACCGCCTCCGAAAAGCCGCGCTACTCAATTGATGGCCAGTGGCGCGCCGCCGATTTCCTGGTTCTCGCCGCAGGCGCCCGCAACCCGTTTCACCCTGGCACGCGCCCCCTGCAGCGCGATGAGCTCGAGATGACCCAGGGCTATTTCGTCCCGCAAACTTCCGAGGAAATCATCATCAAGTTTCTCCCCGATTTCGAGGGCTACATCTGGTCCTTCCCCCGCGCCGACCATCTCTCTCTAGGCATTTGCGGCAGCATGAGCGCCCACACCAGCAGCGAACTGCGCTCGCATCTCCATGCCTTTGCAGCTTCCGAAAAATTCGCCACCGAGTCCGCCAAGTTCTACAGCCACGTCCTGCCTTCCCCGCAGGTGCGCACCTTTTCCGATCGCAGCGTCATCGGCAGGAACTGGGCGCTCGTCGGCGACGCGGCCGCCTGGGTTGATCCGCTTACCGGCGAAGGCCTTTTCTACGCCATGCGCTCCGGCGAACTCCTTGGCAAGTCCCTCGCCGAAGGCTCCCCCGAAAAATATCCCGCGCGCGTCAAAGCTTCTTTTTCCGCGGAACTCGAATTCGCCGCGCGCCTCGTCCGCCGTTTCTATCGCGGATCGTTCCTGGGCTGTTCCGTCACCACGCGCATGGTGCAATTCCTGCAGCGCAACGCCGTCTTCCGCCAACTTCTCTCCGATCTGTTCTGCGGCACGCAGGACTACACCACGCTTAAGCAGCGCGTCCTCAGCCACCTCGGCGGCACGCTCAGCCAGTTTGTGACCAGCGTCCTCAGTTTCGAGCGCCCCACATCCAAACTCCCCACCGCCACCCCCGCCGCCGACTAATCCCGCTCTCATAAGCTATTGTCATCCCGACCGGAGCGGCCCGACTTTCTCTTTCGCGCCGCCTTTTGGCGCGTCGGGCCGCGTAGTGGAGGGATCTCTCCGCCGACTTTCTCTTCTCCCAAACTGAAAACTTACCACTGAAAACTTAGAACTCTTACACACTCTTGCCACACGGAAACACTCGTTTCCCCCAAAAGGCCACCGATTCAGATGTTCATCGAAAAAAATCCGGCTATTCCAGCACTTTGCGGATGCGCTCAAACGCCCAATCAATCTCTTCGCGCTGGATCACCAGTGGCGGCGCGATGCGAATGATACGGCTGTGCGTTTCCTTGCACAGGATGCCCTCTTCCTTCAGCGCCTCGCAATACTTCCTCGCCTCGGTCGTCAGCACAATACCGATCCACAACCCGCGCCCGCGCACTTCTTTCACCACCGGGCTGCGCAGCGTCCGCAGCTTCTCCAGGAAATACGCGCCCAGCTCCGCCGAGCGCTCTACGAGCTTCTCTTCGATCAGCACCCGTAGCGACGCTCGCGCCACCGCGCACGCCAGCGGATTCCCACCAAACGTGCTGCCGTGATCGCCCGGCCCGAATACGCCCAATATCTCCTTTGACGCCAGCACCGCTGACACCGGGTAATACCCGCCGGCCAGCGCCTTCCCGATAATCAACACATCCGGCCGGATGCCTTCATGCATGTACGCGAACAGTTTCCCCGTGCGTCCCAAGCCCGACTGAATCTCGTCCACCATCAGCAGCACGCGTTGCTCCCGGCAAATCGCCGCCGCCTCGCGCAAAAACCCATCCGGCGGAATCACGATCCCCGCCTCTCCCTGTATGGGTTCCACCAGGAATGCGCAGGTGTTCGGCGTAATCGCTGCGCGCAATGCCTTTGCATCCCCAAATGGAATGATCCGGAATCCCGGCGTGAACGGTCCGAATCCCTCGCGGTACTGTTCATCGCTGGAAAAACTCACCACCGTCACGGTCCGCCCGTGAAAATTCCCCGCGCAGACGATAATCTCCGCCTGCCCGTCCGCAATTCCCTTCTTGGTGTAGCCCCACTTCCGCGCCGCCTTCACCGCTGTTTCCACGGCCTCCGCGCCCGAATTCATCGGCAGCGTCATGTCCATGCCGGCCAGGTCGTGCAGCTCCTTGTAGAGCAGCGGCAATTGCGCGTTGCGAAACGCCCGCGACGTCAGCGTCACCTTCTTGGCCTGCTCCACCAGGGCTTCCAGTATCCGAGGGTGGCAATGCCCCTGGTTCACTGCGGAATACGCCGCCAGACAGTCCAGGTAGCGCTTCCCTTCGACGTCATACACCCAGGCCCCCGCCGCGCGCTCAATCACCACATCCAGCGGGTGATAATTGTGCGCTCCATACGCCTCTTCCAGCGCGATAAGCTCTTTCGTTCCCATCAGTTGATCTTCCGTGATTGGCATGGCCTCACCTTGACCCACTCCGCGAGCCGCACAAGGAGCCCCCGGATCTCAGGCCCTTCCAGAAGCGTCCTCGGCAAAGCCTTCTGACTGTGGCTACCGTACAAGTCCTCCCGCAATCGCCTCGGCGGAAGGGCAACACTTATGGGAGCGGTCGTGCTTTGCGCCACGCGGGCGGGTCCTTCAAATCATGGCACCCGCCTCGCCTTTCCGCAACACCACGTGCCCCAACGCCAACCTCCATTTTGGCCGCATTTCCCCGCCCTACCCCTCCACCCCACACCCGCATTTGCTTCCTTTGCCTACTCCTCCCAAACTGTCATTCCACCTGCCCGCCGCAGGAGACACCTGACCGGCCCGATTCTCTCTTCCGCGCCGATTCCTGTCCCGTCGGGCCGCGCAGCGCGTCGTTTGCGTCCCGTGCGCTCGCCGGGATGGAGGAATCGTGGCACCGACCACGTGTGGCTCAGCAGCTGCAGATGGCAACCATCAACTCGGCTTACGGGATCACCGCTGCAACATCCGTTTTCCGAAAATCGCTTCCCTTGAAGAGCAAGGGCTCTCCCGACACCTTCGCCAGCGCGTACGAAAAGCAATCCCCAAAATTCAACCCTGCCGGATGGCGCCCCTTGCCGTAGTCCGAAAACGCCTGCCTCGCTGCTAGAGCGTGCTCCTCACTCACTGGCTCGATGGTGATTCCCGCCGTACGAAGAAACGCGTCAAGCTGTCGAACGCCTCCATCACCACCGTAAGTCTCCGCGACAATCGAAGCCTCCACGAACGAAACAGCCGAGATAAGGCAACTGTCACTTTTCAGGATCAATCCTGCGAAATTATCGGCCTCTCCCTCGCCAAATAGAACAGCCAGTACCGCGGATGTATCCACAATCATTTGGGCAATCCCTTTTCGTCGTAGAGCAGCGTTCCATGGTCCTCGACCAGCCCCTTCAGATGACTTTGGAATCGTCTGGTGATCGCCCGCAACTCCTCAGCGGTGGCCTTGGACCGCTTCGCGCGGCGAACCCGTGAAAGCTTTTCTCTTAGGGCAACAGTCACGGCTTGCGTCATCGTCTCGCCCATCTCTTCCGCAAGACGTTGGGCCAGCTGGTGGGCCTCTGGATCCTTGATATTCAAACTCATGTGCTACCTCGGTACCACTATATCTACCTTGGTGGATTCTACCTCCCATCCCTCCCAAACAGCAAGCAAATCTTCCCCGGGCATCGCGCAGGCAGGCGCGGGCTTGGCGCCCAGAGGAAACTTCCGCTAGCCTTCGCTGTAGGGCTGTTAAGCGGTGAGTCCGATCTTGAGTCTTCCGCGACGGATGTGCTGACTAGCGCAGACGAGCCCGCAGAACCCCGGGAAGGCTCTTGTCGAAATGCACCCAGAAGAGCGGACACTGTAGGAGCGCGAACAGAAGATTGGGCAATCGGTTCAGGAAAACGTCTCACTCAGAGCCCTGAATTTCAGGATACCCGAGACCCAACTGTACCAGGAACAAGTTGAACAACACGCTTGCCGCCAAGCCGATTCTTACGTAGCGGCCTTTGCTGAGGATCAGGATTCCCACGACCATCTCAAAGGCCGCGAGCAGCAAGGCGAACAAAGTGATGTTGGGCATGACCACGAAAGTCCACAGTTCGCGGGAGGCCGCGAAAAGGGAGCTCCGGCCAAATATCTCGTAAATGTGCTTGTTTAATAGTCCGAATTTTAGGTGGACAAGGCTTCCAAGCAAATACCACAAAGCGAAAAACAAGCGCGTTAGGTTGGGGACGACCTGTTCTCCAGAAGTTTGTTCCTGACCAGGGTTAGCGATTTCAGTTTACCTTTGGCGAAATCTTAGTGGGCATCCCCCCTTAAAATCAACAGCCATCGGAACTGGCGGATCGCTGGCGGCGCGAGGCGGCTTTTTCGACATGGCTTTTCGCCCTGGCCACCAATCTCTATTGCTCCGAACTCCGGCGAATTCCCGCAAGGATGGTGGCCCTCGATGACATCGCCGAACCACGCAACCCTAGTGCCGCGGATGGCGGGCTAGAGCAGCAAGACCAGGATCGCGCCGTGCGCCGCGCGGTTCTCGCGCTTCCCCCCAAATATCGCGAGACCCTGATTCTTTTCTATTTCCATGACATGGACATTGCCACCACTGCGCACAGCCTTTCCCTCCCGGAGGGCACCGTCAAGGCGAGATTGTCTCGTGGGCGGAAAATGCTGCGCAGCAAGCTCACGCAGCCGCCGGTTTCGTCCCTCATAAGCAAGGAGGCCCAATGAGAAACGATGACCTCGATCGCTCCCTGTCCAGGCAGGAGGAAATCCTCCCGTCGTCCGGCTTTGTAGCCTCGGTAATGGAAGCGGTACGGCGTCAGGCCTCGGCACCACCGCCGATTCCGTTTCCCTGGAAGCGCATCCTGCCAAGCCTTACCGCTGCAGGCCTCTCATTCGTGTCGGTTGTGGTCGCCAGCATCCCGCTCTTGCGCCATGGAGACCCCTCCCGGCCACTTCCCCCGCAGTGGCTCTCCATCATCGCCTCGGTCATCGCAGCCTGGAAGACGTTCGGCGCTAATTGGATTGCCCTGGCCTTGATCCTAAGCCTCGCCTCGCTGAAGCTCACCATGCGCTTCGCCTCCGGCCACGGCAGCCGCTCCGGGCACATTTGATACTTTGGTACCGTCGTGCGGCGTGCCTGACCCGGCTACTTCTTCGGATACCCGACCGACTGCGCCAGGACAATCTTCTGCGTTACCATCAGCTTCAGCGCCTTCCCCAGCGCCTCCCGGTCCACCGACGCTCTCACCACCGTCGCCAGTCCCTCCGATGCGCAATACAAGTACACGTTCTGCGCGATGAATCCCGTGTCCGCCCCCGTGAACAATTCCTTCCCCTCCGCATCTCCCCCCACCTTCGTCATGTCCGCCACATACACCAAGTTCACCGGCGCCGTTGCCACGAACGACTGTGTCCCCGCAAGGCCCCGCAAATCTTCCCTCGCCACAGGCTCCAGCCGGTTCTTTGCTGCGTCATACAGATAGCTCCCGTCCGCCGTCACCACGTAAATCTCAATCTCCTGCCAGTTCATGGCCGAAGGCGCCGTCCTTCTTCCGTCCGGACGGTTCACGCCAAATCCTGCCCACAACATATTCGCCAGCACCTGCGCTGGCAATTTCTCTGCGCTGAATTCCCGCGTGCTCTTTCTATCTTTCAGCGCCTGCATGAGCGGTCGTCCGCCATCCGTTTGCGGCGCCGGCAAGATCACCGGTTTCAGCTCCTGCGCCCCCACCGCCGTCGCCAGCATCATCGCCAAAAACCAAACGAGTCTCTGCTTCTTCATGGAATCCCTCCGCGTCTCCTCACCATAGTTCCATTGCGCCGCTGCCGCAAGTTCACCCGGCACACCACTCGACCCCTGCTGAGCGGTTCAATCTCATCGAGCGACACGATCTAGCGGTCACTGTGAAGGCGAGGAATCCCGACGCCATTCCAATCGCGCCATTCTAGTTCGTGTCCTCTGAAGTAGCCGCAGCAGAAACATTCGTATGTTGGCTCGCGATCCCTCCGCTGATACTTGGCAACGGACGGCCTGCCGCACGCCGGGCAGATTTCAACGGTTCCGTCGTCCGACCTCAGCTCAGCAAACTCCCGGACAGCCATCCCGTGACCGCAAAACAGGCATTGCACCTCATCGTCGATAATGATCGCGGCATCCTGCAGGCAGTGTGGACATTCATCGGTGTGGTGGGTCCGAGGTCGGACGGCTGAATGAAGCCGCTCGGACAAGGAGGACAGGCGTTCCTTCACAAAACCGTCGTACTTGTGAAGTTCGACAACCAGTTGGGGCATTGTCCTTGCTCCGTGTGGGTCCGCGTCCCGAAATCCCGCGTTGTTGATTTCGATAAAGAGATTCAGGCCAGCGGCGGTGGCCGCCTTGAGTGCGGCGGTATCAGCACCTGGATCGATGTAATGCGCGACCCGGTTTCGCAAGTTCCGCAATGTCGTGATCACCAGGCGCTGACGATTGTTCAACGAAAAGCCACAGGTGCAGTCCAGCATCTCAATGCACTCCTCGATGCCGACGCTCTTGAAATCCCCCTCGTCGAATTGACCCTCAGTGATCTGGGCCTTCCCGGCCACTAGTGGCCTGTAACGACTGATTGTGCACTGATATGGCGTGAAGGATCGGCATATCGTCTGTGTTTTCGCGTCTATCCTGGACCCGAGTATAGTCTACGAATAATTGTTACAGGCCACTAGGTGCCTGTGATCCGCGATCGCCAGCCTTGCCTTCAGCGACAATTCAAGAGCTATCGTCAGGTGGAGGATGGCAAATTTCCATTGGTCCCGTTGATCCTGCCGCGCATAGTCAACGGCGGACTCGATGAATGCCCGCGCGTTGCGGTGCAAACTGAACGCGTACTTATCGTTCATTCGTAATCCTTCAAGAGAGTCGAATGCGCCGTCATAAGGATAAGCTCTTATCCGTGCAGATTTCTAGTTCGCCCAGCAGGATTGCCTCGCAGAAGGACATGGCGCCACAATCCGTGATGATCTCGATGAATTCGTCTGGCGTGAGGTGTGGCTTGGATACCAGCTTGATGTCCGGTACCGTTCGCCGAAGACCGCAGCTCACGCGCGCTTCAACACCTTCCCTTCACTGTTACAATAAGCCCGTGCAACGCAAAGTCTTTTGGATGAGCTTTGTGGTTCTCGGGCTCATTGCCGACGTGGCCCTGCCATTCTGGTGGGCGCTCGCCGCCACGGTCCCTATTGGCATGGCCAGTTGGTGGATCGCCTACCGCAGCGAGTGGTTCTAGCAACAATCCCCCTTTCGGGTCCTGGCGTACGTTCGCACACCCGCTGTCAACAAGGTTTACCAGCTAATGGACCCAAGTCCTGGCAAGCGCACAACTAGGACAACTGGTTTTCCCTCCTAGATCAATCCAACCCGCAGATGAGACCTTGCTTAGTGTGCCAGGGGGGCCAAAGGTGCTGGCTCAAAAGTACCAGCGCCTCCGCAGTCTTTTCGGTACTGGCACTCTATTTCCAAGGCACGGTGCAACACCTTAAGATCAACCTGGATGTAGGTTGCTTAGCAGTGGTCACGCCGATTCTATCGCTCGTCTTCTTGGTAACACTGTACCTGCGCGAGACGAATTGGTTACCAGCGGAGACCAGGGAGTTTTAGCAAGCCGGGCCAAATCTTCCGACTTAAGAGCTGCCAACCACTATGGGAATAGTCCATTTCCGCAGGATCGAACGCCGTCGCACCGCACGAGTAGCGTTGTGCGTGGACCTCATTGTGCATGGGGAGGCGGAAAGCCACGGGACATTTGAGCTCAAGGCACGAACCCTTTCCGTCAGCGGGCACGGCGGGATGATGGTGTTGGAGGCCGAGGTAACCCTGGGGCAAAAGCTGACTTTGATTAACACCAACGCCGGGCTAAAGGCGGAGTGCAAGGTCGTTTCGACGAAGACGACACGTGATGGCAAGAAAAATGTCGCCTTCGAGTTTACCTCGAACGAACTTAATTTCTGGAAGATGTGGTTCCCGATGGCAGGGGCAAGGCCCGCTCGCCGGACCGCTCAAGCGGCTTTTGCGCCGCTCCCTGCCACAAAGATGGCACACTAGACCGGCATCCCCAACGGCTAAACTAGGAAGGCACCCCACTGGCCCGGTTGGAGGGCGGCTCCTGGACTTCTCTTCTTCGTAAACTTGCAACTCATAACTGAAAACTTAGAACTCTAACGGAAGGTTCTCTTCTCTTCTTCTTTGTTCCTAGAACTTAAAACTTACAACTAAAAACTTAGAACTCCAAGGGCAGGCTCCGGCTCGAAGCCTTCATCCGTCTTTTCACTGCAATTTTGTCAGGAATCTGTCAGACTACAAGCCCTGCGGCCCCCTAACCGACAATTTTGAGAAGTGTTCAATATTGGTCAGAAAGCCGCGGCGCCTATCTTCTAGGCTAAACCGCCCTACTTTGATTTAGCGGCCCAGTCTGATCAGCCGCGAAGAAGCGCCCTGTAACTGGAGAAAAACCGATGCGGATTTTGCTTTACAACCCTGATAACGGGGTCACACGCAACTTCATGCCACATCTTTGGATGTTTCTCCTTCAGGCGCTCACACCCCCGGGCCACGAGGTAATCCTGATTGACGGCAACGCGCAACCCATGGATGAAGCCGGCATCGCCCGCTTCGTCCAGGAACAAAACATCGGACTTGTCGGCATCGGCGCGATGACTCGCATGATCGCTAAGGCCTACCGCATGGCCGATGCCATCCGCACCGTCGGCGTACCCGTTGTCATGGGAGGTCCTCACGTCACGGAAGAGGCCGACGAAGCCCTCGGCCGTAACGGCGGACCGCGTCATGCTGATGCTGTGGCTCTTGGTGAAGCCGATGAAACCTGGCCAAGGATCGTTGAGGATGCCGCGCGCGGCAAGCTCAAGGATATCTACGCCCCTGTGGATGACTTCGGCCAGGAACGCAAACCCGCTCTCCAGCAATACCCGGCCATCCCGTGGGACAAAATAGATCTCGCCCAATTCAACTTGGTTCCCAAGATGGCCAAGCGCGCCCTCCAGCGCATCGGCGAGGGCTGGGGCACATTTCGCATCATTCCTATCGAGTCCGGGCGTGGCTGCCCTTATGGCTGTGAGTTCTGCACGGTTACCGGCTTCTTCGGCGATGCCATCCGCTTTCGCACCAACGAGAGCGTGGTCAATGAACTGCTCCTCCTGAAGGCCCGCGCGCGAAGTGAACGCGGCCAGATGGCCGTCTTCTTCATTGACGACAATTTCGCCATCAACATCAAACGCACCAAATCGCTCCTGCGCGATATCATCGCCGCAGGCGCCCAGGTCCACTGGGTCGCCCAGATCAGCGCCAACCTTCTGCGCGACACTGAACTCGTGGACCTCATCGCCGCCTCGGGCGGCAAATGGATCTTCATCGGCATGGAGTCCATCGATCCCGCCAACTTGGCCAGCGTTAACAAGGGCTTCAACAAGCCGGGCGAATACGCCGCCGTTCTCGAAAGGCTGGCCTCCCGCAACGTCTATGCCATCACTTCCTTCATTTTTGGGATGGACAACGACGCGCCCGGCGTCGCAGACCGCACGCTCAAGGAGATTCGCACCTGGCCGCCGGGGCTCCCCATTTTTGGCCTGCTCACCCCTTTGCCCGCTACCCCGCTCTACAAAAGACTGCTCGCCGCCGGGCGATTGACGCGCCCCAAGCACTGGCAGGAGTTCATCCCGTTTGCCATGGCCCACACGCCCCTAAAGATGACCATCGCGGAAGCTCACGCGGAAGTGCAGCGAGGCTGGCACCAGTCCTACAGCCCGCAAGCCATGGCCCACGCCGTCGGTTCGCTAAAGGACCAGCCCTTGGGCTATCGCATCAACATCTTCATCGCACGCATGTGTTTCCGGGGAATCTACTTCCATCAGATTGGTGTTTCCGCGTGGCTGAAACTCGTTTATCAAAATCGCCGCACCATTATCGACCTCGTCCGCGAAGGCTTCTCCACCTGGCTCACTCGCTCCGCTCCAGACGGCCGCTCAGCCCTGGCGATGAGTCCAAAGCCAACTCTAGGCGCTCCACCCTCTTAGATCGAGCATGGCTCTCAGGGTTCTCCTCTTTTTGAACTAACAACTGATCACTGACAATTGAGGACTTGAACGGCGGGCGCGGGTGCCCCAGGCACGGAGTGTGTGCCTGGGTCCTGGGGTTCTCTTTTCTTCTTCTCTTCTTCTCTTCTACTCTTTTCTCAAAACTTACAACTGAAAACTGATAACTTTAACGGCCGGTCTCCAGCTCACTTCACTTTCCCCATATAATTTCCGGCTACTTTGGCGCAGGCTTCAATAAATTCCTGCTCCGTCGCGGTGAACGTACCAGCAAAATAGCTCTCAATGTCCAGCTCAGCCGCCAGCTTCTTTGTCACGAGAATGGGGACAACCATTTCAGACTTCACCAACGATGATCCCGCAAGATAGCGCGGCTCCGTGGAAACATCCTGCACGACTACTACCTTACCGCTGGTGGCTGCCGCGCCGCAGAGTCCGATGTCGAGAGCAATGCGCGCGTTGGGCGTAAAACTGCCTGCGAAAGGTCCGACGATCAGGTAGTTGGAGTCCGCGGGATCGACCAGATAAAAGCCTGCCCAGTTGTAGCGCGTCAGCTTTTCGTGCAATCGCTGGGCAATACGCTCCATGAGCGCATTAACCGTCGGAGCGCTCCGCGCAAAATCCTGAAATTCCCTCAGAAGTTCTCTTTGCACAACCGTCATGTTTCCGCCTATGGGTTACGAGTCAGGAAGGTTTGCTGACACACGCCGCTCCTTCCGAACCAACATTAAGTTTACACGAACCGCTGTGCTGCCGCGTGTGACGCATTGCCCTCCAGTGGTTTTGCCCCTCGCCTAATTTGGAGTGCGGCTTGCCCTGTGTTCCTTCGAAGGGCGGCTCGCCTACCCTGAGCTTTGAAGGGCCCCCGCTTTTACACCCGCAAGTGCCACCGCCTGGCTGTACGTCATGTCCCAACCCGTCAAAACCTCCGTTTGCCGCTGTTTACCGTAACCAGATAAAACGAAAAAACGTCTCACACAATGAGAGACGCTTCACGCTGCTTCTCAACCACGCGCGAGCGGCCCTCTCTGTGCCCCGCGGCCTGCCAGGGCCAGGCGACCAGGAAGGAAAACGCATGACCAGAGCAACTGTCCGCATTTGCACGATCGTCATGGTAATCGGGCTGAGCGCATCGCTTCGTGCTGCCCAGCAAGCTCCTGGCACACTGACAAACAAGGAGATCATTGAGATGGTCTCGCTCGGACTCTCCAATGACCTGATCGTGGACAAGATTCATGCCACGGATGCCAAGAATTTCGACACCAGCATGGAAGGTCTGAAGTCGCTCAAAGCGGCCAATGTATCGGACATCGTCATTCGCGCGATGGTCGTTCCCCACCCGGCCATTGCCGCGAACACGGATTCCCCCGCCGCACAGGAACAGCCGGCCCAGCCCGGCCGGGACGACCCCAATGCGCCGCACGATTCCGGCATTTACATCTATGCAAAGACCAAGGACGGCCCTAAAATGCTTCCCCTCGAGCCTACCGTCTATTCGGAAGGGAAAACCAGCGGAGTTGCGGCGTCGGCCTTCACTTTTGGAATTGCCAAGGTGAAATTCCTGGCCGTGGTTCATGGGCCGAACGCCGACGTCAAAACCACTGATCCCGGCATGGCTTTCTATTTCTATTTCGAGGAGCCGGGAACCGGCCTTACGTACGCATCCTATGAAGGACCGACATCCCCCAATGAATTCGCGTTGCTGAAGTTCGAGGGAAAGACGGACTCGCGCGAAACTGTGGTCATGACCGCAAACATGTTTGGGGCTTCCAGCGGAACGGACCAAAAGTCCAGCATCCATTTTTCGTTCGCAAAACTCCGGCCCGGCGTCTACAAGGTCACGCCCAATTCGCCACTCCTCCCGGGAGAATACTGTTTCTTGAGTTCCGCAGGACTGGGCAGGCACGGCCCCGGCTCAGCCGGCGCAAACCGTCTGTTCGACTTTGCCGTCACCTCCACTCCTTAATGCTTGCTTCCTGATCGCTGATGACTTTCCTGTCCGGGTAATTTTTCCTCCGGCCGTGATAGATTTGCAGCGAAAGCACACAAATCGTGACCCGTTTCATCAGGCCGCATTGGGAAAGCTGACACAAATCATGCACAAAGTGCAGCCGGACATCCTGCATTGCATCGGCAACACCTCTTTATTGGCCTTGCGCAATATCGTGCCCGAGAACGGCTCCCGCATCCTGTTGAAACTGGAAAGCGAGAACCCCACTGGCAGCATGAAAGACCGCATGGCGCTGGCCATGATCGAAGCGGCAGAGGCGGACGGACGCCTCGCAGCGCATGGTTCTGTCGTCGAGTATACCGGTGGCAGCACCGGCGTCTCCCTTTCCCTAATCTGCGCGGTGAAGGGATATCCCCTGCATATCGTGACCTCGGATGCCTTCGCCCGGGAAAAACTCGAGCACATGAAAATTCTGGGAGCCAGGTTGCAAATTGTGCCAAGCGAGGGCGGGGGCATGACGGAGAAACTGACCCGCGACATGATCGAAGCCGCCCGCATCATCGCGGTAAAAACGGGAAGCTTCTGGACCGATCAGATGAACAATAAGGACCAGTTTGCCGCCTATCACAAACTGGCCGAGGAGATATGGAGTCAGACAGACGGACAGATCGATGGCTTTGTGCAGAGCGTGGGTACCGCGGCGTCCCTTCGGGGTACCGGCGAAGTCTTACGCCGCCATAACGAACGCATCAGAATTGTTGCCGTGGAGCCATCTGAATCTCCGGTCCTCTCCGGCGGCCAGCCAGGCGCCCATAAAATTGATGGGATTGGAGCGGGTTTTGTAGTTCCTCTCTGGCAGGCGAACATCGCCGATCAGATTGCACAGGTCTCCACGGCCGAGGCTGCGGCCATGACCATGCGGCTGGCCCGCGAGGAAGGCCTTTTTGCGGGCACTTCCACTGGCGCCAATGTCATCGCCGCTTTGCGCTTAGCCGGACAACTTGGCCCTCACGCCACCATCGTCACCGTCATGTGCGATACCGGCATGAAATATCTCAGCAAACATTAGAACTTTGCATCCCTCTATTGATCGCAGTCTTGACCAGGGCAACCAGACGTTGGCCGCCAGCCCGGCAACGCCAATCTCCCGATTGGCGCCTACAGGGTGCCCCAGGCACGGCGTCTGTTCCTGGGTCTGGATTACTCTTCCCTCTCCGCACTCCCATTCCGTCATTCCGAACGGAGTCCGCGAAGTGAGGAATCCCTCTTGCGCTTCTCCGCTTTTCTCTCCGAACCTCTGCGTCCTCTGCGCCTCCGCGTCTCTGCTCTAGCCTTTCTCTTCACCATCCTTCGAACTGATATGATTCACTCGCTCAATCCGTATCTAAGAATGGAGGGCAGCAACGATGGATAATGCAAAGGAATCAGCCCACAGGGTTTGCCCTTGGTGGCTCGGGTACTTTCTTGCCAGCCCGGTCAGAAAGCTCATGCAGGATCCGCGCACCATCCTCGCTCCTTACGTGAAGCAAGGAATGACTGTGCTGGACTTCGGCAGCGCCATGGGCTTCTTCAGTATTCCACTTGCACAAATGGTTGGGCCCACAGGAAAGGTTATCTGCGTGGACATGCAGGAGAAGATGCTCGCGCGGCTCAAGAAGCGCGCACAGCAGGCCGAAGTCTCCGCGCAAATCGAGACTCACCTTTGCACGCAGGACTCGTTTGGTCTCGAGCCGCTCGCCGGCACAATTGATTTCGCTCTACTGTTTGCTGTTGTCCACGAAGTTCCCGCGCGCGAAGCCCTCTTTGCTGCACTCGCCTCCGTGCTCAAAGCGGGAGCAAATCTCCTCGTTGCGGAGCCCCGGGGCCACGTCTCCGCGGAGAACTTTGCGCGCACCCTTTCCGTTGCCAAAGAGCATGGCTTCGCCGAAGCTGGCACGCCCCAAATCTCTCGAAGTCACGCCGTTTTGCTCAAGAGAGCGCCCGCAAATTGATCTTCCCCATGAAGCCACCCAATTCTCTGCCTTTTCATGCCCACTATCGACTGCGATCGCTCCGGGTTCTCCGCTGGTACAAATTTGTTTTGGGATTATACGGGTAAAAAGTAAGAGCCCAGATTCCGCGCGTGAATTGCGACGAATGATATTTGAGTGGAAAAAGAATTCGGGGGACACGTCAATGCCCCCCGAATTCCGGCTACCACGGCTAGCACCTGATCAATTATCGACCGTGTTCGGTCGTTAGCTTTAGGGCTTTTTCTTGACTGCTGACCTTTTTTCTCCGCCCTTGGTGTTGCTTAGCGCCAGGAAATCTTTCGCGTTAAACGGGTACCGGCGCATGGACTGTTGTCCTGTGGTACTCAAGGTGATGTCTACGCGCCGATTGTTGGCCAATACCATCACCCGCAGGTTTTTCAGCATTTGCTGCCTGTCGTCCGGTGTCAAGTCAGGATCCTGCGCCATCTGTTCCTTTATCTGGTCAGCGGTCAGTTCGTCCTCTTTGCCAAACGACTTCAGTTCAAAGTGGTCAGCAGGGACGCCGTGTTCCACCAGGAAGTCTTTGGCGCGGCCGACGCGACGGTCCGTAAGTCCCTTGTTGTATTCCACCGAGCCGCGGGGATCGGCATGGCCACTGAGGATCAAATGGGCATCCGGCTTGTATTTCAGATAATTTGTGAAGTCCTCGGCCAGAGCTTTCAGGATCTCTGCCTGACTGTCGACCAAGCCACGCTCGGGATTCTCGGCGGTGGGCCGAGCAGTTGCAAAATAAATACTATGCAGGGCCAGCTTGGCTTCCAACTGCTTGATCTCTGGCGCCGGGGCAGGCGGAGGCGGCGGCGCTTCCACGTTCACCATGGTGTTGGACGAACCCGTGAGCGCCGGATTGCGGTCATCGCTTACGTTGCAAGTGACCGTGATACGGCCTGGTTGTGCGCCACGTGTATGCAACGCGGCGGTGTCACCGTTTCCGGAGATCTCGCCGGCGCTCGTGGTGTAGCTATAACTCACCCTGCGGCCATCCGGGCTGCTGGCGTTCGATTTGATCGTTGAGGTCCCACCCATTTGCACGCTGGCCGGATCTGCCAAGCATGAAATTACGGGTGGACGGGGCTCTTTTACGGTGAACCTGGCACTGCACGATGCCGTACCATTTTTTCTACCATCACTCAAGTTGGCAGTGACTACGTATGAGCCGGGCTGCAAGCCGGTGGTGTCTATCTGCGCGGAGGCATCACTCCCAGCAACTTTCACTCCGGTTCCAGTCCAGTCGTATTTGACCGTCCGCTTAGGATTGAAATTAGCTCCGCTGGCAGTCACAGTCACGGTCTCGCCGGCAAAGACTTCCATCGGCTGTAACGAACAAGCCGCGCTGGGTGGCAATGGGGGCTCTCCGCCACCGAACATAAAATTGAGGCCAACCTGTGCTCTTAGGCCTCGGATGTCAGTTTTCGGAGTCACAGACGGATCACCATACTGGTAATTCGACGCTACATAGTCGGCCCTGATCAGCCGTAGCGCCACGTGCCTCGACAGGTTGATATCAAGACCCCCGCCGAACATGAGTCCCAATTTGCTGACATCGTGGAAGGCTTCAGGCATGATGCGTTGATCGCCCACTAGCACCTCAAGAAAAGGGGAAAAGTGGTGGCTCCGGAACGTAACTTTTGGTCCTATCGAGAAGTTGGTGAAACCGGTGTCATCAATTCTGTTGGATATGCCGGACTCACCGCTGCCCCAATGGGTGCTGCCATCCAGTGTCAATCCAAACCAACGATTAAAATTATAGGTAACGCTGGCGCCGGCGCCGCGCGGATCCGATTCCAGAGCGCTGCTCACCGGGAGCAGCGCTCCCGGAAGTTGGCCGTGCACGTCTGCGCCCGGATAGAAGAAGGAGTATCCGCCGTAGAGCTCCCACTTGGGAGCAGGCCCCTCCTGAGCTGCGGCGAGGGTGGCAATCGTACACACGGCAGCAATCATTACCGCCAGCATTGTTAATACCCGACCAGGATGGCTCTTTGATTGAGATGACATGCGCATATTCCTCCGAACTTTAAGAACGTGAAATCCCGCTCTTCCAGCCTGACCGGTAGCGGACCGGCGTTAAGCCTGTCTCGCTACCGAATACCTCATGGACAGGAAGGCACATTCACCGCATTGCTGTCCAACGTGACTGCGCCCGTCTCCGCCAGCGCTCTGCCATTTAGCGTCGCGCCGGTGCCCAGGGTTATGGATGCCTTAGCCATAATGGTTCCTTGGAATAGTGAGTAGGTTCCAAGGGTCGCTGAACTGCCGATCTGCCAGAAGACGTTATGCGCGTCGGCGCCGCCGATCAGGAGGACCTGGCTCGCTGGCGTGCCTGGGGCGCCGGCTGCCGTCGTCAGTGCGGTTCCCACCTGGAAGACCCAGACACCATTCGGAGCGGTGCTACCGTCGAGGGTAAGGTTACCTGTTATTCCCAGCGCGGTTGTGGCGCTATAAACGCCTGGGGGGAGGGTTTGCCCTCCTATATCCGCGGTAAGCACGGGGGGCGGCGCTGTTAATCCCGCGGCGTTGTTATACGCCGTGGTCAAGTCACCCTGGGCGGTCTGGGCAGTCGCATCGCCGGCGTGAAACGCACCCGTTGCTGTTCCCGGCGGAAATCCAGTAATGGAAGCTGCAGGCCAAACCCCCACGTCTCCCGTAACGTTGCTGGGGCCGATATTGGTAACGGAGGGGGTGGCGCCTAGAATTCCGAAACCGCAGGCCGTTCCCAACCCTGCGGGCGGTGGCAGAGCAACACACAGAACGGAGGTGGTGAACTTCCACACGAAATTAGCCACCAGCGCATTGCCGTACTGGTCGTGCGCCCCAGTCGTGATCGTGGCGGTAAAAGTGGTGCTCGGTGTAAGACTGGCCGCCGGGGGTGTAAAGGTCGCTATCAGGTCCGTTGAGTCAAGAGAAACTGTCCCAGACACGCCTCCGCTGGGCCCGCTCAAAGTAAACGTAGTGGTGTTGATCGTTGCGGGGTTCATCGCCTTGCTGAATGTTGCGGTGATAATCGCGATGTTGGGGCAAACGACGGAACTGCCGTTGGGCGGAGTTACGGTGGTCACCGTGGGCGGGGTTAAGGGGGCGCCGGGGTTCCCCGTCCCAGCAAGCTTGTCCGGGTCGCTGCACCCCGCTATGACCGCAGCCAAAAAGAACGCCAGGATCCAAGTTTTGCCAACATTCAATTTGCGCATTAGCTTCTCCTCTTTACCCCGTGACAAGGCGTTCAATACTGCTCACACCCATCCCAGAGATGAATGAAACTCCTGGTTTAAGTCGTTGTTTCGCAATGTACACAATCCCTAAGATGGCCCAGATATACAGACTCCTAATTTCTCCGTCTGTTCAATTTTGCACAGAATCAACATAAAGGCGGGTGCCACGCGCACAACCCTAAGACGAAGTTGCGTGCCACATGCACGGCGTGTGTGCCTGGGTCTTGGGTTCGTCCTTCCCGTGGCACAGTCATTCCTGACTGTGCGCTTGGGTTTCTCCGCTCCGCTTTTGCTTCCTGATCACTGATACCTGATCGCTGATAACTTTCCTGTCCGTGCGTGCCCGGGTCTTGGGGTTCCCCATTCCGGGCGGGTACCAGTTTCGAAACTAGTACCTACTAAATAATAGTGGACATACGGTAAATAATGTGCTATCCTTCCCCAGTTATGCTGAGGGGATGCTGCTCTTGTGCCATTTCGGAACGCTCCACCACAGCGCCATTCGCCACCTATTCGCTCTTACGCCCTCTAACTCCTTTGTTTCCCCTTGATGCAAGCCATTCTCCCGTAAGTCCTTTGTTTCCCCTTGATACGCAAAAACAGGGCGGTACCCCCCTCCTCCGGTATGACCAATCGTTCCATTTCGGAGTTTTCCTTTGGGGGCGGGTTCTTCGGCTGTCATGCACTCATGGACTTTTCGACTTTTCCACACTTGAGCCGTCCTCCTCTCTGTGTCTTCGCGGCCAATCCTCCCTCCAGTTCCCACATTCTGAGAGCTGCCACGAGTCACCAGCCACGAGCCACGAATCACGCTCTGCTAAGTCTAAGTATTCCCGTACATACGGTCGGCACGCCCGTAAGTCCAATCATTCCCGTACATCCGCAAAAACAGGGGGGTGGGGGTCTGTCTCGCAGCTTGTGCCCTCCTATAACTCATTTCTTTTCTTCCGCTATGTTAACTATATGATAAACTATATGATTAACAATATTGTCGGCGCGCCGACATTTTCGTTTCTACGCTCCACAACGACCCCACAAGAACGGACCGCCTCCCTCCTACGGCGGGCAGGCAGCCGCGGCCCCTACACAAACCGTGAACTGTCACCTGGGAACTGCAAACTCTCCCCATGTACTTTCTTCCCAGCCCCTGGCATCCAACGTGTATTCTTCCAAACTGACAAACACCCCTATGGCCACAACCGCAACCACTCTCCCCACCACCGCCGCAGCCACGTCCAAGAGGGCGAAGCTGAAGCGCCACTGGCAATCGCTGCCCGAAATCTGGGCGCTGATCCATCCCCGCCGCGGCATCCTGCTTCTGGGCCTCGTCCTGACGGCCATCAATACGCTCTCCGGCTTCGTGCTTCCCTTGTCCAGCAAATACCTGTTCGACAACATCATCACCAAGCGCCAGGTGCAGTTCCTTTTCCCCCTTGTCCTCACCGTGATCGCGGCCACGGTGGTGAAAGGCCTGACGTCTTTCTCGTTGACGCAACTCCTCTCCAAATCCGCGCAGCGCATGATCACGGACCTGCGCAAACAGGTGCAAGCGCACATCGGCAGGCTGCCGATAAGTTTCTACGACGCCAACAAGACCGGCGTGCTCGTCTCGCGCATCATGAGCGACGTCGAGGGCGTGCGAAACCTGATTGGCACCGGACTGGTCGAGTTTGTGGGCGGGCTGATGACGGCCGTCATTGCGCTCGTCTATCTTCTCTTCGTCAATGCTTCCATGACGCTGCTGGCCTTTGGGATTCTTCTGGTCTTCGGGCTATTCCTGAGCAAAGCGTTTTCCACGATTCGGCCGATTTTCAAGGCGCGCCCCAAAATCACCGCGGAAGTCACTGGCCGCCTCACCGAGTCGCTGGGCGGCGTGCGCGTGGTGAAGGGCTACCACGCCGAAGATCGCGAGGAACAAGTTTTCGCCGGCGGCGTGCAGCGGCTCCTCGACAACGTGCTGAAGACTCTTACCGCCACCTCGGTGATGAGTCTGTCGGGCGCGACGCTCATGGGGCTGGTCAGCGCCGTGATCATGTACATTGGCGCGCGTCACATCCTGGCTGGCACCATGACCACTGGCCAACTAGTTTCTTACACCGCATTTCTGGTCCTGCTGGTCGCCCCGGTGTTTCAGATCGTGGCTATCGGCACGCAGATCACCGAAGCCATCACCGGCCTGGAGCGCACCCGCGAAATCCTGAACGAAGCCAAGGAAGATCAGGATCCCCACCGCAACGTCAGCCTCGAGCGCATCGAAGGCCGCGTGGAATTCGACGATGTGCATTTCTCCTACGAGCCCGGCAAGGAGGTGCTGCACGGCATTTCGTTTGTCGCGGAACCCGGCACAGTGACCGCGCTTGTGGGACCCTCCGGCTCCGGCAAGTCCACCATCATCGGATTGATCTCCGCGTTTTACACCCCCGCGGGGGGGCGCATCCTGGTGGATGGCCGCGATCTGTCTACCGTCCGCCTCGGCTCCTATCGCACGCAGTTGGGCGTGGTCCTGCAGGAAACTTTTCTTTTCGACGGCTCCATTCGTGAGAACGTCTCGTACGCCCGGCCCAAGGCCACCGAGGAGGAGATCCTCGCCGCCTGCCGCATCGCTCGTGTGGATGAATTCGCGGAAACGTTTGAGAAGAAATACGACACTGTCGTCGGGGAACGCGGCGTGAGGCTTTCCGGCGGGCAGAAGCAGCGCGTCTCCATTGCCCGCGCCATCCTGGCCGATCCGCGCATACTGATTCTCGACGAAGCCACCTCCAGCCTCGATTCCGAATCGGAGGCGCTCATCCAGGAAGGCTTGCGCTACCTGATGCGCGGCCGCACCACGTTCGTCATCGCGCACCGTCTTTCCACCATTCGGCGCGCCGAGCAAATTCTTGTCGTGCAGGATGGCCGCATCCTTGAACGCGGCACGCATCAATCGCTATACGCCGCGCAGGGCCGCTACTTCGAGCTGTACACGCGCCAGCATGCCGTCGAAAACAACCTCTTCCTCGCTCCCGGCGAAGGCGACAAGATCGAGTCCTCCACCTCGGACAGCGCCGCCGGCAGCGGCAACGCTTCCACTTCCCTGCCCGAAGCGCTCCAGGCGCTCCGCAACCGCAATTCCTGACGCCGCGGCAAAGACGAAAGCGCACCCCGAATCACTCGAAGCGCGCTTCAAAGTTCTTGTTCGTAGAAGTGAAACTTGTCTAAAGCGTGGGCCTGCGCAGCAGCGGCTTCCGCACCTGCTGGCCCGCCTGCGCCGGCAAGAGCGTGGCCATCTTGCGAATCATGGCCAGGACCAGGCGCTTGTCGCCATCGGAAAGCGTCGTGCTGTATTTCTTGATCTCCGCCAGAAAGCGGATTTCGTCCTGCGAAAGTTCGCCCAGCATCTTCTGGGTTTCTTTATCCCGCGGCGTTTCCGTGCCGGGGAAAAAGTCGGCCAGCGAAATCTCCATGGCCTCGGCGATCTTCGCCAGGGTCTCCAGCGAGGGCACGGTGTGGCCATTCTCCACGCGGGAGAGATAACAGCGCAGCAATCCGGTGCGCCGCTCGATGTCGCCCTGCGACAATCCGCGCTGGCTCCGGTAGGTTTTTATCACTTCACCAATATTGACTTGTGGTTTCTCTTTTGGCACGGTTTTCCCCCATCGCACCCGTATCTTAGTCACTAACAGCAGGGGTGGCAAGAGGGAAAAGCGCGGGGCGAGTTTCGTAAGGGTAACCCGCCCGGGGAATCCGCTGGTATATTTCACAAAACACAGTAGTTCTTGCAGGTTCGCGGGCCGTGCAACCGCAAGTAATCTCGCGGCAAGCCGCCGTCATCACTCCCGGAAGCGAACCGCGCAGCAGGCTAGTGCGAAATCTTCACCGTTTCTGGAAGCACATTGTAGCCCGCAACTTCCAGAGCAGGCTCTTTCCCGTTGAGGTCGCTGGAGTCAAACGTCGCGCTGATACTCTTTTCCTCGCCGGGAAGCAGCGAGATGTAATTGTCGTCCCAGAACACTGGCACAAGGTCATCGCCGCCCTTGCCCGTGGTGAGCCGGGCGTGGACTTGAAACGCCACGCTCGCACTCGGGTTTTTCACCTTCAAGCGAATAGTTCCCTTCCCCGCTTCGCTGCGGTGATCCGCCTTGAGTTCGAGCCTGACTTGCGGCAGCGCGTTGAGTCCCGTTAGATCACCGAAATCTTTTTGCGGCGTGTAAGCTGTGTCCTGGCGCGCAGCCCAATCCATGGTGTCGGGTTTGGTGGAAAGCCAGTAGAAATTGTCGTTGAGCAATTTTCCGGTGGCATCGTGTAACTGCAGCTTCAGGAAATACGTTGTCGAGAGGTTTTCCGGCTTCGGCAAGTCCAATGCCTTAGCGCTTGCATCCGCGGGGACATCCAGCGTGGCGTCACTCGCCGCCACTTCTTTGGCGTCAATGTTGTAGAGCTTCGCGGTCACCATCAGCCCTTTGAGAGCTTCATAGGTGCCGTTCACAACCGCAACGGAGTTGTCGTCGTAGCTGTACTGCACGTGCACGATCTCCAGCGCCTTCTTGGCGCCGAAATAGCCGCCGCCCGGCACGAGATAGTAGTCGTAGAGATGCCAGATCAGCGAAGGCCAGGCATTGTTGAGCATCCACTGAATCACGCCGGTGGAAACGTATTTGTTCCGGCCATAGGCTTCAAACATGGAGCGCTCATTGTCGTAAGCCTGCGCCTGGGCTTTGCGCTCGTAATCGTCCAGCGAGGTGGCCGTGCCGTAGCGCTTGTTAAGAGCTTCAGTGAAAACATTTACGGTTTCAAAGCGTTCGCGGCCCGCGTGGAAATTCCAATACTCGTCGATGGGCCACAGGTGATCCTCGGGAATGAATTTTGCCAGGCTCTCCTTGGTGGGAATCGCGGGGCCGGGGCTCGTCTCCGTGTTGTAGCCGTAAGCGCCACCAGCTTCCTTATCCACCAGCCAGTACATCGGCGGTTCGTACTCGTAAGGTCCGGTCATTTTCACGCCGGATTTCCCGGTGACCGTGGTCGGGGTTGCGGAAGCCGAAGAGACCGAGGGATTGGGCCATTCGAGTTCCTTGAGGATGCCGAGATACATGTTTTCGATTTCCGGCGGCGGAGGGTTGTCGCTGCCATAGAGCCAAACAAAAACGCTGGGATGCGTGCGCAGGCTTTTGATTTGATCCACGAGCGAAGCGGCGGCGATTTTCTTCGTTTCGGGCGTCCATGTGCTCCAATGCTCCCAGGTGTCGCAGCAGATCCAGCCGGGCATAACAAGAAGGCCCAGGCGGTCCGTCCTGTCGAAGAATTCTTTGCGGTCGACCTTCCCTTCCAGCCGTATGGCGTTCAGCCCCATATGCTTGGTGTACTCGAGGTCGGCATCCACCTTCTTGGACGACCAGCGAAGGAGCATGTCGGGCGCCCACGCCGCGCCGCGGATCAGCACACGCTTGCCGTTCACTTTGAACAAGCGGTGGCCCTTGTCGGTAAGCTCCGAAGTGACTTCGCGGATTCCAAAATCGAGGCTGGCGCTATCGGAAATTTCCTTGCCGATTTCCACGCGGAATTTTGCGGTGTAGAGATACGGCTCGCCCATCTGGTAGGGCCACCAGAGGCGCGGGTGGTCCAGCGTGAGCTGGGCAAACTGCTCCGGCGAGAATCGCACAATCTTCGTTTCGTTCGACGCCAATTCCACGGATTGTTGCAGTTTTTCCCCGGCCACCTCGACGTGCACGAGCGCGGTCGCGGGATGATCGACAGAGTTGCGTACCTCGGCGCTCAGCGTCAGCGCAGCGGTTCTGTAGTCCGGGCCAAGCTTGGATTGAACGAAAGGATGCCTTAGGGAAACGTCGCTGCTGCCCGTCAGATACACCTCGCGCCAAATGCCCATATCTTTGTCGGGAGGCGTGGGATTCCAATCCACCCAGGTGAGGCCGAGGTCGGTCTTCTCCGGCGCAAACACTTCCACCGCGAGTGCGTTTTGCTTGGCGCTCAACAGACTCTTGATGTTGAACTCGTAGGCGCGGTACGCCCCAGCGACATCAGCGCGGTCGGCGATTTTCTGTCCATTCACCCAGAGGTTGGCGCGATAATTGATGCCCAAGAAATGAAGCCAAGCCTGTTTGTGGACGTATTCGCGAGGCGTGTCGAACTCCATCCGGAACCAGTGCGAACAGCGGAACGGGCTGTCGGCGGGCATGTCGCGATTGGAAAAGGGCTCTTCGCCAGCCAGAACCACGCCGGGAAACGATTTCAAGTTCATAGCGTAGTTTGGATCAGGCAGCGTTTTGTCTGACACCAGTGCGCCAACAACCGTGCCGGGCACCTCGGCGGAGTGCCAACCCTTGGCCGTGAATCCCGGAGTGGAAATCGCCTCACCGGGCGAGCGATCCACGCAGGACGACTGCATTTGCCAAATGCCGTGGAGATCGAATTTCTGGAGGTCGGACGAACTCTCCTTGCCGAAAAGAACAGCGGGGGAAAACGCCAACAAGGACACCAAGAAAAATGCCGCCAGAGTACGGGAGATCAAGCTACGAACGGAAGCCATATGCGCACCTCGAGGAAACTGCCGGTCTCGATATTAAACCGATTCAATAGTGAGTTCCACTGAATTCTGAAGGGGCGCTGAAGCCGGAGAGTATCGCGCCCCGCCTGCCGGCGGCCTGCTAGGAGGCTGCTGAAAAACGCGTTTCGCCGTCATTCCGAGCGAAGCGAGGAATCCCTCTTCGATCAGAATGCCAAGAAAAGAGAGATTCCTCACTCCGCAGACTCCGTTCGGAATGACGAATTCGGGGTTTTTCAGCAAGTTGCTAGAAGGTCTCGGCAGTGATTTCGGGAGAGTGCGGCTCCCAATCCGATGGCGGGAAGGCCACGCGCCAGAAGTTTGGCGCAGGCTTGACGAATTCGATTCCCACCTCGGTTCTTCCATCCGGCGCAGGATCCGCACGTGCCACACGGCAAAGCTGCTCTTCGTTGGTTTCCGGGTTTTTCAGGATGATCACCTGCCCGACCGTCACTTTCAGGGACAGATAGATCAAACCGCCGTGCGCGTTCACCACGGCCGTGTGTGTCAATTCCGAGACGGGCTTCTTGTCCGGATCGCGGCCAATCACTTGAACGGGAATGCGCAGAAGTACGCGCTGGCTGCGGCGGCGATTGTTCATCGTGGCGAGATTGGAAGAAAGAGAAGACATTGGTTCCCTGACGCGTCCTCAGTTATGGCGTGCGGGGATGTGTGCGTCAAGAGCACGAAAGTACAGGGTGCCGCGAGCGGAAAGGATGGTCCCGGAGGAGGGAGTCGAACCCACACGGGGAGTGATCCCCGGCAGATTTTGAGTCTGCTGCGTCTGCCAGTTCCGCCACTCCGGGAGAACTGTACTGAAAATAGCATGGGCTGGGTGCGGGGTAAAGGAGCGGAGTGGGACAATGAGACGGCGAAAACGGTGAAAGAGGACAAGCGTGAAAGGGTCTAAGAGCGAAAGAGAAGAGACTTCGTGGACTTCGATCGTCAGAACCCACCCTTACAAACCAAGGGTGGGGCACCCACAAGTACATTTGGGGTCGGCGCGACGGGAATAGGTCCATGAGAGATCGCTCCACCCCGGCAAAGCGCGGGGCGCACAAACCGCGCTGCACAAACGGGATGACAGAACGTGAAAAGGCAAACCCAGGACCCAGGTAGAAAATCGAACCTGGGGCACCCAAACTCAAGACCCAGGCACAGAATCCGTGCCTGGGGCACCCTGGGCGCAGATGAAAACAGTTCGGCGATGAAGCAGCAAGCGGAAAAGCGGCGGCAAGCCGCCGCACTCCAAAAGAGGCCGGAGGCTTGCCGCTGCGCGCCTGACAGGATAGACTGCGAAAATTCATGGATGCGGCAGAGAGCACGGCGGAGAGACCGGTGGCGGCGGAAGATCCGCGGGCGGGGCTGCTCGGTTTTTGGGCGCTGATTGCCACGCAATTCCAAGGCGCGTTCAGCGACAACGCCTTGAAGTGGCTGGTGAGTTTTCTGGTATTGGAGTCCAGCATCTCCCGCGAGCAGCGCGACTTGCTCTTTGTGCTGGTGGTGCCGCTGCTGTTCGCGGTTCCCTTCCTCGTTTTTTCCATTCCCGGCGGCTATTTCGCGGACCGCTTTAGCAAACGCCGCGTGACCATCTGGACGAAACTCCTGGAGCTGCTCACCATGGGCGTCGCAACCTACGCACTTTGGCAAAACCGCCTCGGGCTCGCCGCTGTGGCGCTGTTTTTCGTTTGCCTGCAAGGAGCGATCTTCGGCCCATCGAAATACGGGCTGCTTCCGGAATTGCTGCCGACCAGCAAGCTGAGCTGGGGCAACGGCGTGATCGAACTCACCACGCTGCTGGCAGCGATTGCCGGGACGCTGGCGGGTGGCCTCCTGGCGCACAATTTTCGCGGCCGGCAGGAGTGGTCGGGCTTCTTCCTGATGGGACTATCACTTGTGGGCCTGCTTACCAGCCTGGGCATCACGCGCCTGCGGGCCGCGGACCCGCAACGCTCTTTCCGCTGGAATTGGGCCAAGGAACTATTCGATGAAATTGCGCGCATGCGGAAAGATGCGGTTTTGTGGGTCGCCGTGATCGCCAACACCTTCTTCTGGTTTCTGGGCGCACTACTGCTATTAAACATCGTGCTCTATGCCACGGACATCCTGCATGTGGACGAGGCTCACAGCAGTTACCTGCTGGCGGCCTTGAGCCTGGGCATTGGCGTGGGCAGCTTCCTGGCGGGCTATGCTTCGGGGCGCAAGATCGAGATGGGCATGATCCTCCCGGGCCTCACGGGGATCGTCTTGATGACGGGAGCGCTGTCCACCCCAGGATTGACGTACCAGATGACGATGGGGCTGCTGGCCACGCTGGGCGTTTGCGCGGGATTCTTTGTGGTGCCAGTGAACGCGCTAATCCAGAATCGTCCGCGGCCGGAGGTGAAGGGACGCGTCATTGGCGCAGCCAACCTGCTCTCCTTCGGCGGCATTGCGCTTCAGCCGTTGGCGCAGTATGCCATGTTGCGCCTGGGGCATCCTGATCCGGGGCGTGTTTTCCTGATTTCGGCCGTTGCATGTGTCGCGATGGTCTTCGTCCTGGCTCGCATGCTGCCGGAGCTATGGCCCAGTACCCTACACTGGACGCGGCTGCGGCAGAGGGCTAGTCTATAGGACCTGGCCCCAGGGGCCGCGGGCCACCGTGGTTTGGGCCAGCCTGGAAAATATGGGAACTGGAAGCACGCTAGCGGGCTCGAACACCGAGCACCGGGGCTTGAGCTATTGGATGGAACGCGCCCTGAAGGAACTGGAAAAGGTGCGCACCTCGCCCGAGCCGGACGCCGTGCATGACTTGCGCGTGGCGCTGCGGCGGTGCCGATCGGTGGCGGCAGTGATGGCAGAGGTAGACCCCGACCGGTCCTGGCGGGAGATGCGTAAGCTGGGGCGGAAACTCTTCGGTCAACTGGGTGAATTGCGGGATGTCCAGGTCCTGGAAGACTGGACGAAAAGACTGGGTGCGGAAAGCGATCCGGTGCGCTTGCAACTGCTGGCAATCTTTGAGAAGCAGGAAAGCGAACTACGCGAATCGGCGATGTGGGTGGCGGGGAAATTCGACGCGAAGGCGTGGAAGAAACTGGAGAGCGGGCTGCAACGACGGGCGCGGGTTGTTCCGCCGGACGGCCTGGCGGCGCAGTGCCTGGCGCTGGAACGGCTGGAGGCAGCGAAGGAGCTGCACGCACGCGCGCTGCGTGCAGAGAAGCCACGGCCCTGGCACGAATTGCGTATCGGCGTGAAGCGCTTCCGCTACACGGTGGAGAGCTTGCTGCCGGAAAAATATGAGTTGTGGGGCGAACACCTGAAGCGCGTGCAGGATTTGCTGGGAGAAGTGCATGACCTGGACGTGCTGGCAGACACGATTGTGCGCGCCGCGGCGGAAGAGTCGGAGGAGATGCGCACCCGTTGGGCCGAGCGCATTGCCAGTGAACGCCACGCACGCATCGAAACCTATCGCCAACTGACCTTGGGGAAAACCAGCCTGTGGAACGAGTGGCGCATCGGCCTGCCGCACGGCGATACGCTGGAGGCGGCGGCGTTGGCCCGGCTGCGCGCCACGGCGCGGGCGCTGGACGCTAATTTGCGGCGGACGGGGCAGGTTTCGCGGCTGGCAATGCGGCTCTATGACGGTTTGAAGAGGGCGGAGGCCGCGCCCGTTTTTGCCGAAAATTCCCTGCGCAAGGTGCTGCGCGCGGCGGCAAGGCTGCAAGCCATTGGCGCGGGTCTGGATGCTGACGCACCACAAAAAGCGGCGCGCGATTTCCTGCGCGATTTACCGGTGCCGGCGGGCTGGAGCGAAGAGGAATGGGTCTTGTTGATCAACGTAGTGCGCTACCATCGCGGCGAGCAGCCAGATACGCAGCATAAAGCCTTTGCTCGGCTCGCCGAAGCAGAGCAGCAGACGGTCTGCGCGATGGCGGGCGTGTTGCGCCTGGCACGCGCTTTGCGCAAGTGCGGCTGCGAGACACCGGTTGGCTTGCGCGTGGAAAAGTCGGTGGATGCGGTGATCGTGCGCGCGCCGGGATTGCAGCAGTCAGAGGAAGCGGCAGCGCGATTGGCTGCGGGAAAGTATTTGCTGGAGCGAGTCTTGCAGCGGCCCCTGATCGTGCAAAGCGCCACCGTTGCTTCGCGCGTCGTGGAAATTCCACGAAACGAAGAGCCTCCGGCATCCGCCGCTGCTGCATCGGACTAAAGCACGTATTACATTGCTCGGAAGCTACTTTCCTGCTTTGCGCAGCAACTTGGGAGTGGCCAGCCAGACGAGTTCCCCGCTCGGCGGAACCATGCGCCGCAATTCCACCAGCGCCACGCCCGCCTTCTTCATCGCGGTGACGTGATGCTTTGAGCCGATGGCCGTGGCGATCAGATCGTCCAGATGCGGCGCGTGGCCAAATATAAACACCGCGGAAGCCTGCTTTTCCCGGGCTAGTTCACGAAAAAGCTGCATGGGGTCCGCTCCCGGGAGCAGGAGATCCGTTTTGCGTATTTTCTGTTTGTGATGTTCGAGGGCGCTGGCGAAAATCTCCGCGGTCTGCACCGCGCGCAGATAAGGGCTGGAAAGCATCAGATCCGGGACCGCGCCAATCTCCGCGACGCCTTTGGCCACCTGCTTGGTTTTTTCCATGCCTTCGTCGGTCAGAAAGCGCTCCGGGTCAGCCGGGCACTTGGGATCCTCGCGGTTGATGGCGATGCCGTGGCGAACGATGTACAACTGCATGCGTGGGCCACCTCTCGACGTTTATCTTACAGAAGGCATTATATATGGGATGTAACAATGGGCGGGATGGTGTCAATGAGTAAGGGGGAAGGGGCTGTCAGTTTTCAGTTTTCAGTTTCAAGTAAAGCGAGAGCATTCTGCACTGCGGTTGGCTGGAATGGTCAAAACCCGCGCTCTACGCAAGAAACGTGAAAAGTGCGGCAGCGATGTCTTGACCGGATTCAAAGGGTGCCCCACCCACCTGGCTCGCTTCAGTTTCAACGCGGCCAGTCTTGCGCGCCGTGCAGGATGCGCACGATATATACGACGTCGGTGGTGATCTGATATACCACGATGTAAGGCAGCGAAGGAATCACCAACTCACGCGTTCCCTGCTTCTTGCCTTGACGCCCGCGATTGGGGAATGACTTCAGTGCGGAAGGTGCGTTGTAAATCTTCCGGATAAGCTGCGCCGCGTTTTCGGGTGTCTTCTCAAACAGGTAATCGGCAATGCGTTCTAAGTCACTGGCAGCAGCCTCAGTCCAGCGAAGCTGCATCACACGCGACGCTGCTTTTCGGCTATCCGTTTTTCAATTCGCGCACCGACCTCTTCGTGTTCCAACACCTCGCCGCTCTCCACTTGCGCCAAGCCCCTCTCCACTTCGCGAATAAACCATTCGTCGTAACCAACCAAGCGCTCGAGGGTTTCATGCACGAGCGACTCCGTGTCGCGTCCCTGCTGCGCGGCAAGGCGGTCCAGTTTGGCTTGCAGTTCCGGAGAAAGACGTACGACCATGCTGCCAGTTTAGGGGCGGTATCTGGCGCTGTCAAACCGTTTGACGGTCTCAAAGGATGGTCCACCCACCCTTTTACTTGAGCGTAGAATGACTGCAGAACGGGTCAAATCACATGGCCAAAACGTTGAGGGTATCTGTCGCCTTTGCCGGAAGCGCCGGATTCTGTGTAAGAGCCACTACCTGGGCGCGGCGATCCATCGCCTTTGTAGGCAAGATGGCAAGGACGCCGTGATAATGACGCCGAAACTCATCATGGAAACCCAGCGTCACCTTTGGGCACATCTAATGTGTTTCGAATGCGAATGCCGGCTGAATAAGTTCGGCGAGACACCAGTCCTTAGACTGTTGGATACCGGACAATGGTTCTCGCTTCTTGAACAGATGCTGCTCGTACCGACACCGGTTAAGGTCGAACCTGATGTTGTGACGTTTTCGGGAGAGGCGATGGGAATTAATACCGATGCGCTCGCACATTTCGCGTTGGGACTCCTATGGAAGGGCGCAATACACAAGTGGCCGACGGTGGCAAGTCAAACAACGTCTATCAACCTGGCGGGATACAAAGACAAGATTCGGAAGTATTTGCTCGGAAAAACCGGAATGCCGCCGGGAATATTTGTGATCATAGCCGCGTGCGAGGATCAGGGATCGCGGGGAATGGTCTACGCGCCGGCACGGTTCAGAGGGCACCGCCATAGGACATTCTCGTTTCTGATGCGGGGAATTTGGTTTGATGTGATCGTCGACAAGAACGCCGGGACAGAATGGAAGGCGCTCTGTTGTGTGCAGTCCGACAAAAAGGTCCTGCATTTGACCAATTGTCATCGTCGTTTCATGCATGCGGCTGGGCATATCGGGAAGTCCGCAAGGGTTGCGCCGAGTTTGGCTCGTTGAAGCGGGGGTCAGGCGGGTTGGGGGCGGCGGAAATAGACTTGGACGTGGAATTCCTTCTCGAAGAGGTCGGCGGCGCGCTGGGCGTCGCGGAGGTCTTCGGTGGCGTCGCCGCGGGCGTGGACTTGTAGGGTGAGGCCGCCGCGCTGGAAGGACGTGCGAATGTTTTCAACGCGCTGGCGGTGCGAGTGGTCCAACCCTTCGGCGATGCGCAGAATGGCGGCGAGGCGGCGGGCGATGCGCTTATCGTTGTTGTTGAGCACGGAATAAGAGGGATGGTGGCTGGCCGGCTCCGACTTGCGATTGTGATAGCGCACCAGCGCGCCGACCATGCTGCGGTCGCGGCCTTCCAGGCCCGGAATGTCGCCATTCAGGGCGAGGTACTCGCCGTGCTTGTGGTGGCCGCGATGGCTGACGCGATGCCCCACGTCGTGCAGGAGCGCGCCAGATTCCAATTGCACACGCGCCTGCTGCGGCAGGTGGTGCACCGCTTGAAGCTGATCGAACAGCATGAGGCTGAGCTCGCGCACGTGTTCGGCGTGCTGCTGGTCGTACTCCAGGCGGCGGCCGAAATTCCGCGTAGAGAGCAGCATGCGGCGCGCTTCCGCGTTATAGCGGTGCGGCTCCTTGCGCGAAAAGGCTTCGTGCGCTGTTTCCTGAAGCAAGCCTTCGCGGATGCCCACGCTGGGAATGATGAAGCGGCGGACATTGAGATAGCGCGCGACGGTAAGGAAAATGATCGCCGCGATGGCCATGACGTCGGCGCGGTCGCGGCGTACGCCATAGGCTTTCATGCGGTCGCGAAGGTCGCGCTGCAGGATATCCTGCAAGCGCTCGCGAAGCAGTGCAACTTCGATCGAGGGGAGCCCGTCCTGGCGCGGGCCGGGCGCCACATTCGCCAGCGTTTCGGCATTTCCGCCAAGCGCGACGGCGATTTCGTCGGCCAGATTCAAGCGGTTCGGCAAATCCGATTCCAGCAGCGCGCGCACATAGCGCCGCACCTGCTCGGCTTGCACCGGATGAATTACGCCGGGAATATCGAGGGTGCTCATAAGCCTTACGGTGCCGATAGGAAGTTGCACGCCCTGGACGACGCTGTGGTCGCGAAGGATGCTGAGTTCCAGGCTGCCGCCGCCGAGATCCACGATGCAGCGCGGCTGCGCGCCGGGGCCCATGGCCGCCAGGGCGGCAACGCGGCCGAGGCGCGATTCTTCCTTGGCGCTGACCACTTCCAGGCGAATGCCGGTGGTTTGCTTGACGCGATGAACGAAGATGTGCCGGTTTTGCGCTTCGCGGGTGGCGCTGGTGGCCACGGCGCGATACTTCGTCACACCAAAATCGTCCATGATTTCGCGAAGACGGCGGAAGGCCTTGACGCCCTTATTCAAAAGTTCTTCGCTGAAGCGGTGGCGCACGAAGACGCCTTCGCCCAGCCGCAAAGGATAGCGCTCCGTGGTCAGGGGCTCAATGTCCAAAGCCGAATAGGCGCGGGCGACGGAGAGGCGGACCGCATTGGAGCCGGCGTCGATGGCGGCGATGTGGACCGGCTCAGGCATGATCGTCTTTAGCGCCAGAGATGCGCGAGGGCCGAGGAGGGCGTGTATTTGGTGGCGCGGATGCCGAGATGTTCGCCGATATACTGGCGCAGTTGCTTGTTGACGGCGGAAACGCTGGATTCGCCATCGAGCTCGATGAACGAGTTCTTCTTGGCCATGACCTCGAACTCGCGCTTGATCATGGTCTGGTAACGCACAAAGGACCAGTAGAGATCGTGCGAGAGCGACATGTCGCGCCCGGCTTCCCAATAGCTGATGGCCTGGGCCTTTTTGAACTCGCGCGCGAAGGCGGTTTCCGGGCGCACGTTGAGCCAGAAGGTCAGGTGCGGACGCAAGGCCATGGCGTAAAGGCCCGTGAGGTAATCGCGATTGATGCCGCGCACCACGCTGCGAGCGATCAGCGTGAAGATGAAGCGGTCGGCCAGAACGACCGTGCCGGAACGCAGCGCGGGCACGATGCGGTGCTCCAACTGGTCGAAGAAATCCGTGGCGTACATCAGCGCGAGGGTGAGGCGCGTGACGGCGTTCTTGGCCAGCAATTCGTCGATGTCGCGTCCCACGAGGTTGGAGCGCCGCAGCCCGCTGGTTTGCACCGCAAAGCCTTCCGACTCCAGCCATTCCTGCAGCAGGGCGATCTGCGTGGAGCGGCCGGAGCCGTCCAAGCCTTCCATGACGATGAGGGTACCGTTCAGCTCGCCAGGGTCGAGACCCACCAGCGGTTCGCCGAAGAAGTTCTGCGCGTCCTCCTGCTCGGAGGCAGGCGTTTTCGCGGCAGGGGCGGCCGCTTCGGCGGCTGGCGCCGGCGGATTCGATTTGTCCTTTTCCTTATCCTGATCGGCCATACTTATTCCTGCTCCTGCGAACGCGGCGCAAAGCGCTTGAGATCGATTTTGGAGGCAACGATGTCGCGCATCTGTTTTTGCAGCTTGTTCACGGGCAGCGTGCCGTCGAGGACCACGAAATTGTCCGTGTCCACCATCTTGTCGTATTCCTCGAGAATGCGCGCCTGAAACAGGCGGAAACTTTCGGCGCGTTCGTAGGAGAGGCCCATGTCCATACCAGCTTCATAATATTTGAGTTTGGGCCGGCCGCTGAGGATGCGGTGGACGGCGATGTCGAGTGGCGTCCGGAAATAAAAAGTGATGTCGGGAACAGGTGCGAAACGGTACAAATTGCGCAGCCAGCGCTGTGCGCAGCCCCGGGCCGCATCGCGCGCAAACGCGGTATAGATGTAGCGGTCAGCGAGCACGAGGTAGTCGCCCTGGAGCAACGGCATGATCTGGCGCTCGCAACGGTCGGCGAAGTCCGAAGCATGTAGCAGGGAGAACGTCGTTGGCGTGAGCAGGCGCTTCTGTTTTCCGCGGCGCGTGGCCGATTTCACCAGCGGCGAGGAGTTCCACTCCGTAAAATGCAAGCGGTAGCCGCCAATTTCAAGCCAGCGTTTCAGCAGGTAGAGCTGCGTGCTTTTGCCGGAGCCGTCGGTGCCTTCAACCACAATGAGCGCGCCGGGATAGGCACGGCTGGGAACGGGGCGACCGGGCTGCGGCAGCGTCGTTTTGGAGGCGTCTGCGCGGACCGGCTTGGGCGTAGTGTCCTGGATTTCCATGGGCTGGCTAAGTTGGAGCGATGCCGCGTTTTGAGCGTAGTCGGTCATTGTTACAGCAGCATTACAACACAGACAGAGGCGCAGAGGCAAAATCACCGGGACAGCCGCGGAGGTGAATTCCCGATTGGCCAGCTTAGCAGAATTGCCGCGGTGACGCCGAGTTTCCGCGCCTCGATTCGGCCCATCGAAGGACCTTGCTCAGTGGGATCGATCCGCCCAGAGTTTACAAGCCCAAAGTTATTTAGCATCCTCACTTCACTGGCCGCCGCGGGAGGAACAATGTAACCCACCGCCGCTCCGGCCAGTAATACCTATTAGAAGCCCAGTATGAAACTCAACGGCGACTGTGCCATGGGCTCATACTGCGGTGCGAGTGGAGGCCTTTATGGGGAGCGGACAAATCGGGACTGGAGGAGGTTCACATCGTGGCGCGCCTTGGCCGACAACCCTCGCCTCGCTGGCCGTGGGTGCTGCATTCTTTGCGCTGTGGTTTTGGTTACTGCCGTCCTGGCTGGGCTTTCATGTTGACACGGTTGGCGCGGCGCGCTGGCGCTGGATTGCGGCCCTTCCGTCCGTGCTGGGTTTCGCGGTGGCGCTAAGGTGCATATGGGATTTCGGATGGACGGGGCACGGAACGCCGGCGCCGATTGCTCCACCGCGGAGGCTGGTGGTCGTGGGATTCTACCGATATGTGCGCAACCCCATGTATGTGGGGTTCTTCGTGGGCTGGTTGGGGTTGTGGGTGGTCTTCGGGCGGGCGGACATGGGGGCAATCCTAGTGGCGCTCGCAGTCGTGGTGGGCGTAGCACTCTTTGTACAGCTCTACGAAGAACCGACGCTGCGAAAGATGTTCGGTGCGGAGTATGAAGAATACTGCAGAAACGTCCGCCGATGGCTGCCGCGGATGCGCGCGTGGGGCAAGTGAGACGCTATTGAGCGCAGACGGGCTGTCAAGAGTGTTCGTGCCAAGTGCGCTTGGCTCGCTTGGGTGCCTGGCCCACTGATCGGATACGTGAAGTTTTGCTGTGCCAGATGTCGGGAAATCCGGATACTCAGGAGTTAGCCGCACATACCACCGCCCCTCTTGATGGGGCCAAAACAGTGCGCTAGCATCGCGAAACCCCTCCCTAGATAGGTGTATATCCATGCGACCTGAAAGACGCCGATCGCCCAGGCATCCGTTCATTGCCACGGCCGACATCGTTGACGAGCGGGAAAGCGTGCGTACGACCACACGAGTCAGCGACCTGAGTCTGCACGGCTGCTATGTGGAAATGATGAATCCATTTCCTCAAGGGACAAACGTACTGATGGAAATCTATACCGAGACAGAATTTCTGGAAACCCATGCAACCGTGGTCTATCTCGAGGCAAAGCAAGGGATGGGCCTGACATTCACGGAAATGCCGGCGTGTTTCGCCAGTGTCCTGAACAAATGGCTGGCAAAAGCCGGCGGATGAGATGCCAAGTAAAGTCCTTGACGGCGGCCATTCGGTAATCGGGCGACTAATTGGAAATTGACCATCCTCGAAAGAGAATTCACTTTCCGTTGTGATAGCCTTCCTCCAGTTGGTTTGAACCGGACTTCCGCAGAGAATCGGAAGGGGATAACGAGGAATATTCATGCCAGTCATCTATGACTATTTGTTCCCTGCGATGTGGCTTGGTTATATGGCCTATTGGTGGGCGATGTCGGCGAATGTGAAGGAGACCAAGCGCCGCGAATCCGGGGTGTCACGTTTTGCACGACTGGTTTTGGTCGTTTGCGCGGTGGCGCTTTTGTGGCTGCCACGCGTCCCGATTGCAGTGCTAGACAGACGATTTCTTCCGCCTGGCACATGGTGCTTCTGGAGCGGTGCGGCAGTTACTGCGTGTGGTTTACTTTTTTCCGTGTGGGCGCGTCGTCACCTCGGAAAAAACTGGAGCCAAGCTGTCACCTTGAAGGAAGGCCACGAACTCATTACAAGTGGCCCCTACGCGCTGGTTCGCCACCCCATTTATACGGGGCTTCTGCTGGCAATCGTTGGTTGCGCGCTAGCCCGTGGGGAATGGCGCGGGCTGCTCGCTGTGGCCCTCGTGTTCGGTGCGCTATGGCACAAACTGAGCCTGGAGGAGAAATGGATGCGCGCGCAATTCGGCGAGTCGTATGAAGCCTACTCTCGACGGGTGGCGGCGTTGGTGCCATATATCATCTGAGCGTGACGCACAGAGAGCTGCCTGAGGCTCTCGCTTAGCGGTTGTATTTCCTCATTAGCGCGGAACACAGGCATGCAGAGTCCTAGCTCGTTAGATGCCCAGTGATCCAAATAAGCAGAAGTCAGCGGGAGTCGGCCGCTCCGCACGAGTGTAGAAACACCCACTTGACCTCATCCAACAGGTAGCTCAATGGTCAGGGCGGCACCGTTGGGCTCGAGATTTTGCGCGTAGATGTTGCCATTGTGCTCTTTGACGGTGCCGTAGCAGATGCTCAGGCCTAGACCCGTTCCCTGACCCACGGGCCGCGTGGTATAGAAGGGATCGAACGCGCGACTCACGTCGGTGAATCCCCTTCCCGAATCGCTGAACCGCACGATAATTTTCTCGCCCAGCAGGTACCCTTCCACCAGGATTTTCTTTTCCTGAGCTTCCTCCAGGGCATCCGCGCAGTTGCTGAACAGGTTCACGAATACCCGCTTGAATTGGCCTTCATTCAAGGCCACGCGAGGCAGATTCGGCGCAAAATTCATTTCCACATGGATTCCACGGCTCTGCAACTGATGCTCGCAGAGCATCAGCGACTCCCTCGCCACCACGGCAATGTCCATCAGGCGGCGACCTTCCGTCTGGGGTCGCGCGAAGCTAAGCAGATTGTCGAGGATCCGCTTGATGCGGCGGGCTTCCGCTCCCAGTCTTTCCAGTTGCTTCCGGGACATGCCGGTCGCTTCCTGCTCCAGAAGCAGATCGGAGTAACCGATCACCGCCGTCAGCGGGTTGTTCAGCTCGTGAGCCACACCGCTGACCAATTGCCCGACTCCCGCGAGCCTCTCCTTTTGCATAAGCTGGCTTTGCGCGCTTTGCAGTCGCTCCAGATTGTCCCTGGATTCAAGCAGCAGCCTGGCCAACTCCCGATTCAGCAGCATTTGCCGCAGAAACACGAACACACCCATCAGCAGGATCCCCGCCAGGGTGACCGAGACGCGATACAGCAGCAACTGACTCCCACTCCGGTCCAGGAACAGCCCGTACAGACCTATCACCGGCAAGGACAGCACCGCTAGCGCCGCCAAAACTCCGGGCATGTCGGCCGCAAACTCGCGTTCACCCTCGGTTAACGGCTCTGACGGTACATTCCGCGCGCGCACCGCAATCAGAATGAACCAGCAGATGGCGGCGTAATTTGGAACGTCGTAAATGCTGCCGCTGTAGTATTCATCGCGCTCCAGCGCGGCATTCAGCCACTGGTAGCCGAGCAGATACAGTGAGCTCGCGAGGAAAAGATGCCAGTAGATCTTTCGCCAAGCGCCTTGCGCCACCAGCGCCATGCCCCCCAGAACCGCAAGCAAGACCGAGAACTCCAGAATGAACAACGCATAGTAGTAGCTGGTGAAGGTGAGTTTATTCGGAAGAATGTATTCATTGGGATATACCAAAAACATATACACGCACACCCACCACAGCAGGAGGATCAGAAAATTCAGCGTGGTCAGGTGGAATTTTTGCTCCCGCTGCTGCGAACCCGGCCGCATCGCCGCCGCAGCCATCATCGGCACGGGTTGCAAAAAGAGCGGGATGTCCGCCCAGAAGGGGTCCGGCGGGGCCCGGCCCAGTATGACCTCGTAATACAACCACGCGCCCAGGTTGCAACCCACCATCCCGGCGCCGGCGGCCAGCAGAATCCAAAACCACCGCGTTCGTCCCTGGTTACGCAACGCGGCCCACAGCATCATCGCGATCGCCACGAGCCACAAAGCTGTGCCGGTAATATCGGAAAACGCGGTCAGGGCAAAACTGGGCCGGCTCACCAGGGACACAATTGTGTACAAGAGTAAAACGCCGGCCACCGCCGCCAGTTGCAAACGTGACGCTCGCTTCATCTGAATACCTTATAGCTTTATTTAGTGTGCTAGTAAACAATGAGGAGGTTTACCGGTGATTTAAGACGCTTCACTTCTGGATGCCACGCTCCGAGCCACTCGGAAAGGTCAGGATCCTAAGGCAATCTTCATCGGAACGCCACAAAGCGACAAAGTTTTGCTGACTTTGGACCACGGTTAAACTGCAGCACGCGAGCAAGCCCACCTAAAAGAGGGAAAGCTTGATATGTAGGAATTTCTTGGGGTTGGTGCGGAAATCGCCGATGAGCTTGCGCATATCGCCGGTGACGCCGGTGAGGTTGTCGTAGAGCTGGGGATCGGAGAACAATTTCCCGGCGGTGTTGGAGTTTTGATTCAGCTTGGCAGTAGCCTCTGAGACGTTGCTGCTAGCGTCGCGAAGTTTGTTGAAAAGAGTTTCGTCGGTGGCGAGTTTGCCAAGCGTGCCCTTGCCGGCGCGAACGTCGCCTAGGACGGCGTTGCCATTGGTGAGCGCTTCCTTGGCTTGATCGTAGAGCGTGGGATCGTAGAGTAGCTTGCCCATGGTGCCCTTTTGCGCGCGCAGGTCGGCGAGAATGGTGTTGATCTGGTCGAGGGCCCTGTCCGCCTTCACGGAGGTGTCATCGCTCATGAACAATTTGCCGACGGTGCCCTGCCCGGCTTGCACGTTGCTGACAATCTGATCTCCCTTGACGAGCAGGCTGTTGAGATGATTGTAGACCTGCTCGTCGGTCAGCAATTTGCCGAGAGTGCCCCGGCCACGCTGCACGCCCTTTACGAGATCCTCGATGTCGTCGCTCAGGGCTTGGAGATTCGACAGGACGTCGGCGCTGCGCTCAACAACTTCCTTGATGGCTTTTTCCTCGCCGCCGGGCACTGCCTGGCCTTCTTCGAGCTGCACGCCCGTGTAGCCACGTGTGATGGTGACATAGCGGTTGCCAAGCAATCCTTCCGTGACGAGGCTGGCAGCGGAATCGGTCAAAATGTCTTTCTTGTAGTTGCGATCAATGCGCATCACGACTTCGATGTTGTGCATACGGTCTGGCGTCTTCCCCGGCTGGCGCGGCACCAGTCGAATCTGATCCACTGTGCCAACTTCCACGCCATCGAGGCGCACGGGCGCGCCGGTCGTAAGCCCGGAGACCTCGGGGAGGTAAGTCCTGATGCGGTATTTGGGACCGAAGAAGCCTGCCCCGGTCACGTAGAAGATGCCCACCGCCAGTATCAAAAGGCCAACAAGGACAAAGAGACCCACGCGCAATTCCGACCACGTCAACTGTTTGCGCTGCGCCATGCGGAAGGTCCTCCGTGCCTGTGTGCCAGCTTACTCCCCAGAGCCTCAGCGGCGATTGCCTATTTCTTTTTGCTGCACCGGCGGCGCGAATTCCGCCAGCCCCTGACGCCGAAGAGGGAGCCTACTTGCACACTATACAGGAATTGCCGAAATTTCTAAGCGACGCAAATCACAATTCTACCTACGGCCCAAAACTAAATCAGAAATCGCTGCAGGTAGGGGTCATTCGCCGCCAGGAGTTCCTCGGGACTCCCCTCAAAATAGACCCTGCCCTCGCGTAGAACGAGGAAGCGCGTCACGTCGAGGCCGAGTTTTTCCCGCCCGGTGTCCCGGCGGACGCGCCGCGTGGCGAAATCGAAATGAAAATTGGCGAGCGCGAAACCATCCTGCAGGCGCTGCGTGGCAAGCAAGGCAGTCACGCCGTAAACGTCGCGCAAGCGCAGTATGAGCGTGATGATGGTTTGCGAGGTGATCGGGTCCAGTCCCGCTGTGGGCGAATCGTAGAACACGATGGGTGGACGGTTGACAACCGCGCGAGCGATGGCAACCCGGCGGCGCATCCCTCCGGAAAGCTCCGAAGGCAACAGATTCATAGTGTGGCCCAGCTCCACGAATTCGAGAACCTCCCGGACCCGCGGCTCGATCTCCTCCTCGTTCACATGATCCTCGCGCAGCCGGTAGGCGACATTTTCGCCGACCGTGAGCGAGTCAAACAGCGCGCCTTCCTGAAACACAAAGCCGACCTTGCGGCGCAACGCCAGCAATCCGTGTTCAGTCATGCGAGACACGCACTCGCCCAAAACATCCACCGTGCCGCTATCGGGACGCAAGAGGCCCGTGGCAATCTTGAGCACGAGCGTCTTGCCGGAACCCGTTTCACCGAGGAGCACGAGCGTCTCTTTTGGCCGAGCGGAGAAGGAGACGCCGCGGAGGATTTCGCCGTCCGCAAAGCCAATACGCACGTCGCTGAATTGAATGACCGCCTCGCTGGACTTTTCGGGCGTAAGGACGATACTCCTGGACGATTCCATCATGGCAAGAATCAAAAAACCTTGTCGGCAAGGAAGAGCGCGATCTTCGTCAGAAACGTATCCGCGACGATGATGAGCACGGAGGAGACTACCACGGCCTGCGTCGTGGCGCGTCCCACCCCTTGCGTACCGCCGCGAACGTTCAGTCCTTGATAACACCCGACCGTGGCAAGAATAAAACCGAATACGATGGACTTGGAAAAGCCTTGCATTAAATCCGAGAATTGCAGAATAGCGATGGCGCGTTCCCAGAAAGTGGTGGCGCCCAAGCGCAGTGAGAACACGCTGGCCACCATGCCGCCGACGAGACCGATGAACACCGAGATCGTTGTGAGCAGGGGAAGCGTGATCAGCGTGGCCAGCACGCGCGGGGAAACCAATTTGCGGCTGGGGTCCGTGCCCATGGCACGCATGGCGTCCACCTGTTCGGTGACGAGCATCGAGCCGAGCTCCGATGCAATTCCCGAAGCGCAACGCCCGGCGACCAGCAGGCCCGTTATCGCGGGACCCAGTTCGCGCACCAGCGCAAGGGAGACGACGTCACCCGTTAGCGAGGTCTGGCCAAAGCGCTCGAACTGCGAGCCGGTTTGCAACACCATCACCGCACCGATGAAAAAGCCGGAGAGTAGCACGATCGGCAGCGAACCCACGCCGATATCGTCCATTTGCGCCAGGGCGTCCTGCATGTAACGCGGAGAGGTAGCCAGGTTGGTGAGGGAGCGGAAAGAAAGCTTCGAGTAGTCCTGGACTTTCAGGATGTTAATCTTCGCGGCATCTATGAGCACCTCGACAACGGAGGGAGTCTCCGGCGAGCTTGCCTGGGGCTGAGTAACCTGGAGCGGCGTTTCGGCCACGTGTGTCCTGCTGAGGACTGCGAGGAAAGCGTAACCGCCTACGCGAGAAGCGTCAAGAATATATAGACACGAAGCTTCGAAGGGGATGGAGTGAGACTCCGGGTCAGGTTCTCATTCGCGTCTGCGCAGAGGCCAGGGCAGGGCCAGAATCTCGGGCGCGCCAGGCTGTCAGCGCCGCAAGGGTTCTGGCACAAATGTCTTCGGGAGATCCGCTGGCGGCTACCGGCAGCAGCAGGCCATGATTCTTATAGAACGCAATGAGCGGCGCGGTGCTTCGATCGTAGGCCTCGAGCCGGATGCTGATCGATTCTGGCCGGTCATCCTCGCGCTGGAAGAGCTTGCCGCCACAGCGATCGCACGTGCCCGCGACCTTTGGAGGTCGTTCCGTCGCGTGGAACACCGCCTTGCACGTTGCGCAGGTGCGCCGACCGCTCAGCCGCGCAACGATTGAACTCACGGACAATTCGTAGTTGACGACCGCCGTAAGCGAGAGGCCCTCATCGCTCATCAACTGTCTCAGTGACTCGGCTTGTGCCAGCGTGCGCGGAAACCCATCGAGGATGAAACCGCCGCCACAACGCAGGCAGCCGCTGCGCTCGCGCACCATGTCCCACACGGTAGAGTCCGGCACCAGATCGCCACGACGCATGTACTCCAGGGCTGCCTTCATGGCGGGGCTCAAGTCACATTCGTCTCGGCCTTTCGCGGCCCGGAAAACGTCCCCGGTGGAAAGGTGGCACGCGTGCAGCCGCTGGTTGAGCAGGTCAGCCTGAGTCCCCTTGCCTACGCCCGGCGCTCCCAACAGGACAATCCTCCAAGGAGTTTGCGCAGCCTCGGGCACTACCGCGCAGCGGGCGGAAGGCCCCCGCAGCCACGCAGCGCGGTCGTTTTTGTTTTGTGCGGCCATATCCACCTCATCTATAGAATGTTATGGGATTTGAGCACACTGCGCGGTGACAGATATCACAGCGGGTACGTAGGGTGGATTGAAGGAGCGCGGGTGGGAATGCGGCCTTTTAAGAATCGTGGCCGGGGCCGCCGGGCGACCCACATTCTCTCCACAGCTTTTCCCAATTCCAGATCCCGTACGCCACCTTTTGCGGCAACGGAAATCCGAGCTGATGCGCGAGCATGCACACCTGCCCGCGATGGTGGGCCTCGTGAGAAAGCATGTAGCACAGCATTTCCGCGCCAACCGGCCACGGCTTAGCCCAGCCGTCTCTGAGAAACTTCTGGACGCGGCCCCCGCCGCCTAGCGCATCAGCCAGCATCTCCGCGCAGCGCGCGGCGCTCACCGCCAATCCCGCACGGGCCTGCTGAGGAGTGCAGTGCGCGCGGTTGAGTTGAGGTGGAACCTTCAGGTGCGGAGCTGTAAGCCTGACCCACTTGGTGCGTACATTGTGCATATGCGTGAAGATCGCCGCAATGCTGCGGACATTGCCCGGCGGTTTGGCGCGCCAGGCGGCAGGGTCAAGATTTTCGATGAGCATCTGGTTCATGTGATCATTGGCGGCAAAGATCTGGACTGCGGAGCGGCCGAGTTGCGTGTGAACCTTGTGTTGACGCGCGGTCATGGCTCCTTGCTCCTTGACATAGACCCATAGGCCGATGAGGCGGCCACCTGCACAGCCATCAAAAAATTGAGGGCGACCCGGTATAAGCCGTGTCGCCCTCTTTTGATTGCGTCGCGAAGTTTCTCGCTTCCCGATTCAACTTATTCGAAGGCGGTTCGGTTTTACCCTGGCCGCCTCCTGTAAATTGATTCGTGAAGCTCTACTTCCAGGTCCAGCCCACGATCACGTCTCGGTGTTACCCTCGGCGCATCTTTGAGAGCACCGTGAAGCTTTTCGCTTCCGCTTGCGTTCACGAGCAACCCGGTTTGACCCGTGTTGCCTTGAACTTAGCCGCGAAGCGCACTCCACGATCCTGCGCAATGGAGTGTGGCCCGGTTTTACCCTGACCACACCACTACATCGAATCGCGGAGCTTTCCTTCCCAATTCAATTCAGGTGAGGCCGACTTGGTTTTACCCTCGCCGCCCCAGTGAATTGAACTGCGAAGTTTGTACTTCTAATTCAACTCGAGATTGACTTGCTCGGTTTTACCCTTGCCGCCATCTCTGAATTGAGTCGCGAAGTTTTTCTTCTCGATCAATCTGTGGCGGATACTAGGAGCATGCAGAAACGTTGGCAAGAGCTATTTCAGGAAAGAACTGTGGATATTTGTGCATGACTGTGCAAGAAATTTTCGATGAAAGTGAGCGGCCAAATGGCCCACGACTCCCGCGCGGGGCGGCTTGCGGCTCACTTGGCGGGAGTGGCGGGTGCGAAGGCGAGTTGGCTGGAGAAAAATGGAATGAGCTTGCTTGCGATGCGGTCGGCGATGTGATTCAGGTGATCGCCCTCGTAGACCTCGAATTGATGCGGAATGTGATAGCTGGTCAGCGCGCGGTCAAGATCGCGGGAATGTTCGGTGATACCGCCATCACGGTCGCCCACATCGATGGCGATGCCCCGCAACTGGCGAAGATTGGCGATGTTTTGGTCAATCATGGAAAGCGGGTCGTTGGCATGCCACTTGGCGACCACGGCGGGCTGCAGTTCGCCGTCTTTTGTGGGCAGCGCGAGAAACATTGGAGGATTCTGTGGGTCGGGTGACCACGCGGCCGCCAAGGCCAACGAAGCCTTCGTCAAGAAATCAGCCTGGTCCACTTGTGCCGGATCCTTAACCGCCTCGGCTTTCTTGGATCCCGCCGTCATTCCAGCGTCAGGAAGCGCCATGCAACAGGGGCTGAGAACATAAAGGCTGGAGAAAACTTCCGGGTGACGCATGCCGATGCGCAGTGTGCCGTAGCCGCCCATCGAATGGCCGGCCAGGCCGCGGCTCTCCGCTTGCGGAAGGGTGCGGTAATGCGCGTCAATGTAGGGAACCAGTTCGCGGACAATGAAATCTTCCCAATTGCCGGTGGTCACTGAATTGGAGTACATGCTGCCCTGATAGCGCGTGAAGGCGTTGGGCATGACCACGATCATCTCTCGCGTGCCGGGCTCGGCAAATGTCTTGTCGAGAATCTCGGGCAGATTGATCCAGTGCTTGGTAAAGCCGAACCATTTGTCGTCGCTATCCGTGAAGCCATGCAGGAAATAGATGACAGGATAGCGGCGCGTTTTTTCGCTAGCATAGCTTGCAGGCAGGTAGATGGAAACGTCGCGGTCCGGCGAATCACCTTCGAGATTACCCTCGAGGGATTTGCCGTGGACCTTGATGCGCTCGGTGGCGCCTTTGGCGGATGCGGAACACAAGGATGGCGCGAAAATCAGGGCCGCGGCAACAATGAGACCCGCAAATTTAGTTTTCATGGAGGACGCTCCGACACGAAGAGTGAATGTTCCATGAAATCTTAGCTCTCGGCAAAACATTTTGCCACCGCCAACAAGCCGGCCTTTTGCGCAGGGCAACTCTAAGCTGGCTCACCTGGAGGTCACCCCAGAGCACTCAAAATGCGCTTGCGAACGTGCCTGATAGACGTGCTGGACGCGCGGGGCGGTGGCCGATACACTGGATAGTTTATGCTGCGATTTTATACCGCGGGGGAGTCGCACGGGCAGGCGCTGCTGACGTTTCTGTCGGGGCTGCCGGCCGGACTGCGTGTGGATCTCGACTTTATCAACCACGAACTGCACCGGCGGCAATTGGGATACGGGCGAGGCGGACGGCAGAAAATTGAAAAGGACCGCGCGGACGTGTTCGCTGGCGTGCGCCACGGACAGACGATTGGCGCGCCCATAGCTCTCCGGATCGAGAATCGCGACTGGGCCAACTGGGAAAAGATTCTTCCTGTGGAGGCCACAGACACGCCGGAATCTGAGTGGCGCAAGCTGGTGGCGCCGCGGCCGGGCCACGCGGACCTGGCCGGCTCCCAGAAATTCAATTTTCACGATGCGAGGAACGTGCTGGAACGCGCTTCGGCTCGCGAAACCGCCGCGCGCGTGGCTGCGGGCGCTTTTGCCAAACTGCTGTTGCGCGAATTCGGCACGGAAATTGCCAGCCACACGATTCAGGTGCGAAACGTGCGCCTGGAACGCGCCGCGACGTGGGACGAAATACGCGCGGTGAATGCGGACATTGAATCGCCCTTGCGCTGCGTGGATGCCGCTTTACAAGAGAAAATGTTGGCCGAGGTGGACGCGGCGCTTAAAGCGGGAGATACCGTCGGCGGCGTGTTTGAGATCGTGGCGCATCCTGTGCCCGTCGGCCTCGGCTCGCACGCGCAGTGGGATGAGAAGCTGGACGGCAGGCTGGCACAGGCGTTGATGAGCGTGCAAGCGGTGAAGGCCGTCGAGATCGGCGCTGGGATCCTCGCGGCAGGTTCGTTTGGCAGCGAAGTGCAGGATGAAATCTCGTATGACAAAAACGCGCGAAAATTTCGCCGCGCCTCGAATCGCGCGGGGGGCCTCGAGGGCGGCATCACCAATGGCGAGGATTTGGTCATCCGCGGCTTCCTGAAGCCGATCTCGACACTGCGCAAACCGCTGGGCACAGTAGATATGGTGACCAAGGAACCGGTGCAGGCGGCTTACGAGCGTTCGGACTGGTGCGTGGTGCCCGCCGGGGGTGTTGCCGGAGAAGCAATGGTGGCCCTTGTGCTAGCGGACGCTTTTCTGCAAAAATTTGGAGGAGATTCGCTCGCCGAGATGCGGCGGAATTTCGAGAGCTATGTCCAACAAATCGACGAGTTCTGAACTTATTGTGAAGGCGAGCACGGTGCAAGCGGCTGAACCGCAAATCGCCCAGGCTCCGGTGCGCAAAATCTACAAGATCGTGAAATACGGCGACCCGGTGCTGGAAAAACCCGGCGCCGTCGTCAAGAAATTCGACGCGGAACTCGAGCAGCTTGCCGAGGATATGTTCGCGACGATGTACGCGGCGCAAGGCGTGGGCCTGGCGGCCCCGCAGGTCGGGAAGAGCATCCGCCTGACCGTGGTGGACGTAACCACCGGCAAGAATCCTGAGGCGAAAATCGTGATGGTGAATCCGGAGATCATTCACGCCGAAGGCGAAGTCCGCGAGGAAGAAGGCTGCCTCTCGATTCCGGGATTTCGCGGCTACGTAATCCGGCCGCAGTTTGTCACCGTGCGCGCGCAGAACGCCAAGGGCGAAACGTTTGAGATTCGCGGCGAAAATCTGCTGGCGCGCGCCTTTTGCCATGAGCTTGACCACCTGAACGGCGTGCTATTTCTACAGCATCTGAGCATGCTGAAGCGCGACCTGATCCGGCGCAAGATCAAGAAATTACGGAAACAAGGCGAGTGGTAATTTCAGCGCGTGCGCAAAGAATGAGGACACCGTGAGCCGGTTGCGGATGGTGTTCTGTGGCACGCCGCAGTTTGCAGTTCCCTCCTTGCAGCATCTTCTCCAGCAGCCAGATTTCGAGGTTACGAGCGTGTTCACGCAGCCGGACCGACCGAAGGGTCGCGGCCAGGAGATTGCGTTTTCACCGGTTAAGGAAGTGGCACTGGCGGCGAAGTTGCCGGTGCACCAGCCGGCGAAAGTGCGCGCAGCGGAAATCGAGGAGCAACTGCGCGCGCTGGCCCCGGACGTCATCGTCATCATTGCTTACGGCCAGATCATTCCTGCGCGGCTGCTGACAATTCCCAGACTCGGGTGGATTAACCTGCACGCTTCCCTGCTCCCCAAATACCGCGGCGCCGCTCCCATTAACTGGGCCATTGTAAACGGGGATGCGCGCACGGGAAATACGACCATGCGCATCGATGAGGGCATGGACACCGGCGAAATTCTCCTGCAAGAGGAAATGGCCATCGGGCCGGAAGAAACAGCTCCAGAGCTCGCAGCACGCTTGGCCGAAGCGGGCGCGCCACTCATAGCGAATACGCTGCGCGGGCTGGCAGCGGGGACGCTTCGAGGGCGGCCGCAAAACGACGCTGCAGCAAGCCTCGCGCCGATCCTGAAACGCGAAGACGGGCAAATTGACTGGGCGCGCCCGGCTGGCGAGATTTACAACCGCATGCGCGGTTTTGCGCCGTGGCCCGGCGCTTACACGGACTTTCGCGGGCAGATCTGCCACCTGTGGGGCAGGCCGGTGTCTAAGGAGAAGGCAGAGGCCGCGCCGGGCGCGCTGCTGGCAACGAACGAAGGGTTGCGGGCGGTTTGCGGGCAAGGCAGCGTATTGGAGCTAACGTCCGTCAAACTAGAAGGACGCAAGCAAGTATCGGCTGCTGAGTTTGCGCGTGGCGCGCGGCTGCAAGAGGGTGAACGATTGGGCAAAGTGTAATTTGCGCAACCTCTCCCGCTAAGTCATACTCGCGCGTTACACCCACGATGAAAACGTCCACGGGATACCGGGAGTCAAACCTTCATGAATAGCGTGTGCCCACAAGGGCGAAAGCCACGAAGCACAAATCGCTTTTTTACGATCGCCGGTGGTGGTCCGCCTCGGCCGCGCCTGCGCCAGGCGGTTTCGTGGCTGTTGGCCGCGCAACTGGCTTGCTTCGCGCCGGGCGCCGTTGCCACGGCCACGGACAAGGCTCCTGCTGACGCGGCTTCCGCGGCGGCGGCCGACCCGTTGCTGGCGGCCATGCAAGCGGAGCTCACCCGCGCCAACACGGACCTGGCCAAGAGCGATACGCCTCCCTACTACCTGAGTTACACGGTCTACGATCAGGACCAGATCGTGATTGCCGGCGCTTACGGCGGCCTGCTGACCAACACCGAGGTAAAGCGCCGGTCGGTGGACGTCACCATGCGCGTGGGCAGCCCGGAACTCGATAATACGCACGGCCAAAGCCGCCAGAGCGGCATGACCAGCGGCACGTTGCCCCTGCACAATGATGCGGACGCCACGGCCCGTATCCTGTGGGAACTCACCGATCGCGAGTACAAGCGCGCCACGCCGGCATTTCTCAACGTGAAGACGAACACCGCGGTGCGCGCAGAAGAAGAGGACAAGTCGCCGGACTTCTCGAAGGAAGTTGCCAAAGTGCACGTCGGCGAAAAGCTGACCCCGCCGCCGCTTGATCGCGCAGCGTGGGAAGGCGAAATCCGCCGGCTTTCCGGGATGTTCCGCAAATATCCCGACGTTTACTTCGCCAGCGTGCTTTTGCAGGTGTCCGCGGCAAGTTCGCGAATCGTATCCAGCGAAGGCGCCATGATCACCATTCCCAGCGCCTCCACCAGGCTGGTAATCGAAGCGCAAACGCGGGCCGATGACGGGATGGATCTGTTGCGCGTGGAGACGTTTCAGGCGCCTTCCGCAAAAGGCTTGCCAGGCGAAACGGAATTGAACGCCAAGATTGAGAAGATGGCCGTCGACCTCAAGGCGCTGCGCAACGCTCCCGTAGCGGAACCCTACGCGGGTCCCGCGCTCCTCAGCGGGCGCGCCGCGGCCGTGTTTTTCCATGAAGTGCTGGGGCATCGCCTGGAAGGTCACCGGCAACGCGACGAAGAGGAAGGGCAAACGTTCACAAAAAAGATCGGGCAGGAAGTTCTGCCGAAGTTCCTCAGCGTGGCCGACGATCCAACGATCCGCGAAATGGACGGCAAGGAACTCTCCGGCAGCTACGAGTACGACAATGAAGGAGTGCCGGCGCAACGCGTGGAAGTGATCCAGAACGGTGTGCTGAAGAATTTCCTGATGTCGCGCATGCCCATCAAGAATTTTGATAAGTCCAATGGCCACGGCCGCAATCAGCCAGGATTGATGCCCACGGGCCGCCAGGGGAACTTGATTGTATCCTCCAGTCAGACCGTGCCGGAAGCACAGATGCGCGAGAAGCTGATCGAAGAAGTTAAGAAGGAGGGGAAACCCTACGGGCTGTACTTTGACGACATCCAGGGCGGGTTCACGCTGACGCGCAGGTCGCTGCCGCAGGCCTTTCAGGTGCTCCCCGTGATCGTTTACAAAGTGTACGCCGACGGGCGGCCGGACGAACTGGTGCGCGGCGTGGACATCGTGGGAACACCGCTGGCGGCCTTGACGCGCATCATTGCGACGGGCGACAAGCAGCATGTCTTCAACGGGGTGTGCGGCGCGGAAAGCGGCAGCGTCCCGGTTTCGGCCATAGCGCCGGCGATGCTGTTCAGCGAAATGGAAGTGCAGAAGCGCGCCCACGAGCGGGAGCGTCCCCCGATACTACCCGCACCGGGAACGGAGAACACGGCTTCGAGCAAAGATGCCGGCAACAAGGCGGAGGTGAAGCCGTGAAAAGGAAGCTTGAGACAAAACCACCGGCACTAGCGATTGTTTTCCTGACGGCATGCGCGTTGGCGCAACCGCTTTTTGCGCGCGCCGGAGAAGCGCCCCACGCTGCGGATGGACCGACGGCGGCCGCGCACGATGCCGCAAAGGGCGATGCCTTGTTTGAGGCGCTGTTGACCGAACTGGACCGCTCGAAGGCGCAACTCAAGATGGACCAGGTCCAGGCGCCCTACTACATCGAATACCGCGTGAACGACGTCGACGAGTTCAGCGCGGAGGCGGCGTTCGGGGCATTGCGGGAAAGCCAGAGGTCGCACCTGCGCGTGATTCGCGTGGTGGTACGCATCGGCGATTACAAGCAGGACAGTTTCTACGGCCAGGGCATGGGCACGGCTTCGATCCTGCCGCTCGATGACGATCCCATCGCACTGCGGCGCCAGATATGGCTGCTGACCGACGAGGCCTACAAGGCCGCGGCAAACGCTTACGCGGAAAAGCTCTCGGCGTTGAAGCAGTTCTCAGCCGATCCCAATCCGGTGGACGATTTTGCGCGCGCGCCCGTGGTCTCCTCCGTCGGCCCCACAGTGAGGCTGAAAGTGGACGAAGCCGCGTGGAACAACACGCTGCAGGACGCCAGCAATCTCTACCGCCAGTACCCGGACGTGCAATCGGTGAGTGCGTCGGCGCGCTTCTCCTCCGTCAACGAGTATTTGGTGAATTCGGAAGGCACGATTGTGCGCAGTGGCCGGTCCACCGCCACGGTGACGCTGAGCGGCGCCACGCAAGCCGCGGATGGCATGCGGCTCAGCCGCAATCCTTTCTGGACCGAAGAGCGCCCCGAGGAACTCCCGGCGCACGACGCGCTGCTGAAAGAATCGAGGCAGATGCTGGACACGCTGAAGGCCCTGCGCGACGCGCCCATCGTGGAGGAATCCTACCGCGGCCCGGTGTTGTTTGCGCCGGATGCCGCGGACGATATTTTTGCCGGGCTGATCGGTAGCAACATTTTGGGACGCAAGCCGCAACTCGGCCGGCCGAACCGCACGACGGGAACGTTCGCGACCAGCTACAAGACGCACGTGCTGCCAAAATTTGTGAGCGTGGTGGACGATCCCACGATTCATCAATTTCAGGGAAAGAATCTCCTGGGCAGCTATGACGTGGATGACGAGGGCGTAAAGTCGCAAGCGGTTACAGTGATCGGCGATGGCACGCTGCAGAACTATCTGGTAGGACGCCAACCCATCCAGGATTTCACTGCTTCCAATGGGCACGGGCGGGCCGCGCCGGGAACCTCGCCGCAACCCACGGTCGGCACGCTCATCTTAAAGAGTTCGGAGCCGGAATCGCCCGCGGATTTGAAAAAGAAGATCGTGCAGATGACTTTGGAGGAGAGCAAGCCCTATGCGTATCGCGTGGACACACTGGGGCCGGGTAATTCGCCGCGGCTGCTCTATCGCCTATACGCCAATGACGGGCACGAAGAACTCGTGCGCGGCGCCGTGTTTAATGAATTGGATGTACGCGCGCTGCGCAGCGATCTGATCGCCGTGGGCAACGATCCGCTGGTAAGCAACCGCATGGGCGGCGTGCCGCAAACGATCATCTGCCCCTCGCTGCTCTTCGATGAACTGGAAGTGAAACGCGCGGACACCAGCAAGGAGAAGCTCCCGGAATATCCGGCCCCGCCGCTACGGTGAGGCAGTCTTCAGTCGTAAGTTTTCAGTGATAAGTAAAGAAAGAGTGGGATTGCTGCCACGGTCCCTCCACCCCGGCGGAGCGCACGGGGCGGACAAATCGCGCTACGCGGCCCAGCGCGCCAAAATGTGGCGCGGAAGAAAAAACCGGGCCGCTTCGGTCGGGATGACGGCGTGGGCGAGCCCGCAAACTGCGCGGGCCAGCGGCCGGGATGACACTGTCTTCTGGAATGGTGATACATTTCCGGCTGCTGGCTCCTAAATCCGTTGCGCACTGCCACGCTAGAAAAGAATTGACGCCACTGGGGTAACGTCCGAAACTCCTGCATATGAGCATCCTCGAACGAGTGGAATGGCTGGGCCGAATGAGTTTCCTTGTGTTCGTCCTGGCCTCCGCGGCATTTCTGAGCGCGATCACGGCGATGCGCATCGCCATTCATGGGCGCGAAACGACCATGCCCAACCTCGTCGGAAAGAATGTGGCCGAGGCCAGCCAAGCTCTGCGGGCGAAGGGACTGGTCCTGCGCGTCGCGGACCGCGTCTACAGCGATGTGCCCATCAATCAGGTGGTGCGCCAAACGCCGCCGCCGGGAATGTTGATGAAAGTTTCGCAGCAGGCGCACGTGGTCCTTAGCCTTGGACAGCGCGAATTGCAGATTCCAAACTTGGAGGGCAACACCCTGCGCGTTTCGCGGATTGAATTGCTCCGTGCAGGGCTGCAGGTCGGTGAAGTTTCCTCGCTGGCCTTGCCAGATCAGCCGATGGATACGATCGTGCAGCAGAATCCCAGGCCCGGAAATGGGGCGGCCACGCCGCGCGTGGATATGCTGGTCTCCGCGGGACAACGTGAAACGTCCTATGTGATGCCGTATTTCATCGGCGCAAATGAAATCGAAGTGCAGCATCGCCTGGACCAAAGCAGCCTGCGACACAAAACCAATTACATCGCTGCGCCGCAGTGGCCCCATGGCACCGTGATCGACCAGTCGCCCCTTGGCGGATCGCGCATCCCCGCGAACACTGAAGTGGAATTGACCATCGCGAACTGATCCCTACTTTGAGCGCCGCCCTGCCTTCTGCCCCACAAGGCCATCGCACAAGAAGGATTCGGAAGGAATGTAGTTGCATTGTGTGCATACGGCCGCTGCCGTAACAGAGAAACTGCAACGGCTTGGACCGGCTCTGTAAGGCTGATAAGATTTGCAGCTAGTGATCGGACGTGACCCATGCATAAGAACGTGATCATTCTTACATCAGATTTGAGTGGCAGTTCACTGCTCAGCGGCCTACTTCCTCAGGCGAGGTGCTGGACCGGCGGCCGTACGAGCATGAAACGCCATCAGATCTCTACGATAACAAGACGTGCAACTGCCGCGGCCTTTGGAGTAGTTCTATTCATGCTAGTTTCATGGGCAAGTCTGGCCTCCGCACAGGCTCCCAACCAGCCCTGGACGAATACGCATCTCTCACCCGACGAGCGAGCCGATCTGGTCGTGAAGCAGATGACACTGGATGAAAAGATCCAGCTCGTCCACGGAAGCATGGCCATGTTTGGCCCGAAAATCCCTGGAGCACTCGGAGGCGACGGATTTGTCCCCGGAATTCCTCGCTTGGGAATCCCAGACCTCAATCTGATCGGCGCGGGCGTGGGCGTCACCAACCTTGGCAAACGCGCGCAGGGCATGGCCACAGCCTTGCCTGCATCGCTGGCCGAAACCGCAACCTGGGACGCCAAGCTAGCGTATGAATTCGGAGCGGTCATTGGCCGGGAAACGCGCGCCCAGGGCTTCAACGTCTCGCTGGGCGGCGGCAACGACATCATGCGCGAGCCGCGCAATGGACGCAATTTCGAGTACCACGGGGAAGACCCCGTCCTCGCGGGGAAGATCATTGGCCAGGAATTGAAGGCCATTCAGGACCAGGGCGTCATTGCCGATATCAAGCACTATGCGGTCAACTGCCAGGAAACCGATCGCTTCGGCGTGAGCTCAAATCTCGACAAGCGTGCCCTGCGCGAGGTTGACCTGCTGGCGTTTGAAATTGGCATCAAGGATTCCGGGGTTGGCACGGTGATGTGCGCCTACAACCGCCTGAACGGCGATTACTCCTGCGAGAACGACTACCTTTTGAACCAGGTGCTCAAGAAAGACTGGGGCTTCAAAGGCTGGGTGATGTCAGACTGGGGCGCCACCCACAGCACCGTCAAGTCTGCGCTGGCAGGTCTGGACCAGGAATTTTACGAGAACAAATACTTTTCTGCTCCGCTGCAGAAGGCTGTCGAGAGCGGCGAAGTTCCCTTGTCACGGCTCGACGACATGGTCCATCGCATTCTGCGCACCATGTTTGCGTTTGGAGTGATTGACAATCCTCCCGTGATCAAGCCAATCGACGCCGCGGCTGGCGCGGCTGTGGCGCAGCGCGTGGAGGAGCAAGGCGCGGTTCTGCTGAAGAACGCGGCGAATGTGTTGCCGCTAAACGCATCGAGTCTTCATTCGATCGCGGTCATCGGATCGCACGCCGACGTGGGCGTGCTCTCGGGCGGCGGTTCAGCGCAGGTGGAACCTGTCGGCGGAAATGCGGTTCTTCCAAAGGAAATCCCTCCCGGCCCGGCTGGTTTCCTGGCGGTGTGGGTATGGGATCCTTCTTCACCTCTGCGCGCCATCCGCGCCAAGGCCCCGAATGCCAAGGTCAGCTACGACGACGGGACGGATTCCCCAGCCGCCGCCAAGATGGCTCGGGGTTCCGACGTCGCAATTGTGTTCGTCCATCAACACACTCACGAAGGCGCTGACTTGCCGAATCTTTCGTTGCCGGACAATCAGGATGAATTGGTCAAGCAAGTTGCGGCCGCGAATTCTCATACCGTGGTCGTTCTGGAGAACGGAGACCCCGTCCTCATGCCCTGGCTGGACAGCGCGAAGGCCGTCTTGGAATCCTGGTACCCCGGCCAGCGCGGCGGCGAAGCCATTGCCAATATTCTTTTCGGCGACGTGAACCCCTCCGGCAAGCTGCCGATTTCCTTCCCCAAGAGCGAGGCCGATCTGCCGCATTTGACGATTCCAGCTCCGCCTCCATCGAACCAACCGCCGAGCTCCGAGCTGTCGCCAACCCAGGTCTTCATCGACGCCAACTACACTGAAGGGCTAAAGGTTGGCTATCGCTGGTATGACGCAGAGAACAAGGAACCCCTCTTTCCCTTTGGGTTCGGGCTCTCGTACACCACCTTTTCCTATTCCCAACTCAAGGTGGCCTCAGGCAAGTCTGTGGAAGTCAGCTTCTCGGTCAAGAACACAGGTTTGCGTGCCGGAGCAGAGGTGGCGCAGGTCTATCTCGGTCTGCCGGCAAGCGCAGGTGAACCGCCGAAGCGCTTGGTGGCTTGGGAAAAGGTGCAACTGGATCCCGGCCAAAGCCGTGCTGTCACTCTTTTGCTCGAGCCCCAGCTCATGTCCGTGTTCAACGTCGTGAATAATGCGTGGGAACTCATCCCCGGAGATTATCGTGTTTCGGTGGGCGGATCCTCCCGGGACACTCCGCTGAATGCGACATTGCCTATTCCTGCAGAGGGCCGGTAAGCTTAGCCGGAAAGTTGCGGTAAATACGCGGGTCAAGGGAGCGCGGAAGCCATGACATCCAGACTATCTTTCGGATTGGTTCTTTCTTGCATCGGCGCGGCGCTGCTGAACGCTGCAGAGAGGCCGCAAACGGTCCTGCTGGTGCTCGCCAAAACCGATCAGGCCTTGTTCATCGTTGATCCTGCAAAACTGACCGTTGTGGGGCAGGTCGCGTCGGGACCTGATCCGCACGAAGTGACCGCCTCCGCGGATGGGAAACTCGCCTACATTTCCAACTATGGGGGCGGATTATTCAACACGATTACTGTTGTCGACCTGGCGAATCAAAAGGCACTGCCCACAATCGACCTCGGCGCGCTGCGCGGCCCCCATGGCCTCACGTTTGTTGGCGGGAAGCTCTGGTTCACTGCGGAAGGCGCCAAAGTGATCGGCAGCTACGATCCGGCAACACAAAAAATCGACTGGGTTGTTGGCACCGGCCAGGACCGAACACATATGATTTATGTATTCCCCGGCCTGGATCGGATTGTCACCTCGAATGTGAGTTCCGCGACCATGACGGTCATTGAAAAAACGAACGGCCCCGCACGTGGTCTCGGGCCCGGCCCCGGTGGACCACCACCGCCTGCGGGCCCGGCTGGCGGAGGCCCAATAGGAACTCCGCAGATCAATTGGACAGTGACCGTGATCCCGGTGGGCCGCGGCGCGGAGGGCTTTGATGTGTCTCCCGACAGTAAGGAGATTTGGGTAGCCAACGCGCAGGACGGCACCATATCCGTCATCGACGTAGCAAGCAAAAAAGTGGTGCAGACACTCGAGGCCAATGTACAGGGCGCGAATCGCTTGAAATTTACGCCGGACGGTAGACTGGTGTTCGTTTCGAGCTTAGGCGGCCCGGACTTGGTTGTACTCGACGCCGGCACTCGCAAAGAGGTGAAGCGGGTGAGGATCGGACGCGGTTCCGCGGGCATATTGATGCAGCCGGATGGATCGCGGGCTTACGTTGCCTGCACGCCCGATGATTACGTGGCTGTGATTGATGTGAAGTCCCTGGAGATGAGGGGGAAAATCGCAGCCGGCAAGCATCCGGACGGACTTGCCTGGGCAGTCCGGTAATAGCGCAGCACTTGCCCTCGTTAGCGCAGATAACCCCAATTGTGCAATTTGTCGGAATCTTCCACCCAGCGGTCGCCGATGTCCGTGCGGTAGTACATGTTGGGGATGAGAATGTTCTTGATGCGCGAATAGACCTGGGCTTGCGCCTGCTTCATGGTTTGACCGGTGCCACAAACGATCAGGACCACGCCCGACGTCCCTGCCACGACCCACTGACCGTTGACTTCCTTTACGTCTTCGATGTGGATGCCTTCGGTCATCGGCCGCTTGAAAACAATGGCGGCATTCTTGGAGAAGGAGTTGAAGGTTTCCTCGTCGTCGAAGGGGAACGGCGGCACGACGATGCGCACGCCGATCTGAAAGCCGCTGCGCGTGCGCCACTTGGGCTCCAGGCCGTTGGCCAGATCCCAGAAAAACTCGCTGATGGGCGTGAGCATGCCCTCCTGCTGGATGCTGATGGTGGGATATCCGAAGCGGGAGGTGAACTCGAGCGGATAGATGCCGTTGTTGTTAACGATGCAGTTCACGTCAATGTAGCCCACATAGCCTTCCTCGGCGAGCTTCGGCTCCATTTTCAGCAGCGTGCGATTGAACAACGCGTTGGGCTCGCTCCAGAACATCGAGGTGCCCATTTCGCCAGTGGGCGGGCCGACTTCGCCGGGGAAAAGCTTTTTGTGCTCGAAATTGATATTGATGGGCGTGATGAATTTCTTGCCGTTGAAGAAACCGCCGACGGCCACTTCGACGCCGTTCACTCGGCGCTGCAACTGGAAGACCTTGATCTCTTCGGAGAAGGCCCGTTTGTACGCTTCGAGCATGCCGATGACGTCGATGCCGTCTTCTTCCTCGCCGACAAAGAGGCGGCGTTTGACGTTTTGCGCTTCGCCGCTGGGCTTGATGACGTAGCGATCGGGATTTTTCTTGACGAACTCGATGGCCGGATCGAACGAATCGAATTCCTGGTACGGAATAATGGTGACGCCGGCCTTCTTCAGCTCTTCCTGGCCGAAGGTGCGATCGTCTTCGAGATTATCCGTGTAAGGAGTGCCGCCGATGACGGGCTTGCCGCCCGCGCGCAGAGTCTGCGCTCTTGTGCCTTGGCCAAGGGTGTCGTCGAAAACAACAATGTCGGCCCAGTTGGCGTCCTTTTCCCAGTCCTTGGATTTGCCGACGAGCCCATCGGCGATGTCGCGCTCTTTTTCCGCTTCAATGTAGTAGCGAACTTCGTGGCCTTCTTTGCTCACCTGCCAAGCGATGTCCCCGATCAAGCCAGAGAGCGAGGCAAAAAGAAATTTTCGTTTATCCATGAGAAGGGCCTGCCGCCCTTGCCGCGAATGGCATGCAAGCATTGTAGTTAGACAGGGCCGGAGTTTCTATTACAAATCGTTAAAAAATTACAGGCTGCCGGCGAGGGCTGAATTCGGCGGAGGCGGGTTCTGTCGAGAGTGTGCATCGATCCCTCGCCTGCTTGCTTGCTGCAAATGGAGGCGCCAGGCCAGATAACCCTGGAAGAGGCTTGGGGCATCCTAGGTGCGTTGGACGGAGGCCTGTACATTCGGGCAAGTTCATGGGCCACCTGGCCATTCGTTCAGGGTATACTCAAGAGGTCCGCGTCGGGGGTTCCGGGAACCTCCGAGCCAAGCGAGACATCGCGGCAGACGACCTGCTGGAAATCCAAATCGAGAGGTGAGGATTGCGGCGAATTCCGCTTCTTCTCATGTGTGCAGTGTTGCTGGCAAGCGCCAGCCAGTGCTCCGCTCAGATTCTTCACAGGAAGAAAAAGCCCAACAAGTCCACCGAAGCCAGCAACACGGTAGAGCCGGACAAGCAGCTCTACGATAAGGCCATGGATAACATCAAGCATGGCAAGCAAGAGGTGGGCCGCCTGAGTCTGCAGACCCTCATCAATACCTATCCGGACAGCGAGTACCTGGCGAAAGCGAAACTCGCTATAGCGGATTCCTACTTTAAGGAGGGCGGGACTTCCAACGTCACGCAAGCCGTCGCCGGCTACAAGGATTTTATCGTCTTCTTCCCGTTCATGCCGGAAGCGGCTTATGCCCAGATGCAGGTCGCGATGGCGCACTACAACGAAATGCCCAAGGCCGACCGCGACAACGACCACGCCCGCCTGGCCGAAGAAGAGTTCCAGACCTTCCTCCAGAAATATCCCAAGGATCCGCTCGCTCCACAGGCCCAGCAGCGCCTTCGCGAGGTCCAGGAAGTGCTCGCGGAAGGACAATTCAGGATTGCCTACTACTATTACGTTAAAGGCGACAGGCGCGCCGCGGCAGGACGCTTGGCCCCGCTCACGCGGCGGTATCCGCTCTACAGCAAATCCGACTCGGCGCTGTGGATGCTGGCAGACATCTTCGAGAAGAGCGAGCGAAAAGACATCGCAGGCGCTTACTACGGTCTGATCGTCAGAAACTACCCGCTCTCAAAGCGCGCCGCGGATTCCAAAGGAAAGCTGAAATCCTTTGGCATGCCGATTCCTCAGCCTGACCCGAAGGCCGTGGCTTGGATGACTGCGGAACAAAACGCGCCGCGCCCGCACGAGAGTCTGGTGCACAAGCCGTTGGGGATTTTCCATCCCGGGCCGGACATACGCATGACAGCAGTAAGCGGCCCACCCCAAATGGAACCCGAAAGCAGTACCCCGCCTGGTACAGACATTTTGTCCGGCGGCAGCAGCATGACGGGGCCAGGGGCGGGAAAGAGTGGAATAGTGGCCACCGTGGTGCCGGGTGAGGCTGCCCCAAGCGGGACTGCCACGACAGGCACGGCAACCGAAGATGTGAACACCGCGCCAGCGAGCGACTCGACCAATGGCGCTACGCCCGCCACGGACCCGCCAGCAGCCACTGCCCCCGACGCAGCCGCACCCGCAACAAGCGATGGGACGGCCGCCAATCCTCCAGCTACGGGCGCGGCGACGAGCGACGCCGCCAAGACGGACGGCACCGCTCCGTCTAGCAATGCAGCCGCCACGGACTCCGCAAAGGCAGATGGCGCGCCGCCGGCGGCCGATTCGCAGAACCAGAAAGAATCCAGCAGCAAAAAGAAGGGGCTCAGGAAGCTCATTCCCTGGTAGCGGGCAGCGGCCCCTCCTGCCGTAGCGAAGAATCTCTCTAGGTACTTCAAGGGGTGCGACTTGGGTCGCACCCCTTGTCCTTTGGGACAGGTTGCAGATAGGCAACGCGCCATGTCTACTTCCGACACACGGCGCTTCGTGGTGATTGACGCCCTCTCGCTTGGATGCTCCAATACAGTTTGAATCTCCGTCTGTGGTTGGTGTGGGTTGTTGGGAGGGCGTTCGGTGGCCAAGATCCTGGTTGCGGACGATAATAGTAACATCCAGAAGATGGTGGGACTGGCCCTGAAAGATCAGGGAATCGACGTCATCGCCGTGGGCAACGGCGAAGCCGCCGTGCGCAAGATTTCCGACATTCATCCCGACCTGGTCCTCGCTGATATCTTCATGCCCGTGCGCAATGGCTACGAAGTTTGCCGCTACGTCAAGGAAGATCCCTCGCTGGCGCACATTCCCGTGATCTTGCTGGTGGGCGCGTTTGATCCGCTGGATGAGCAGGAAGCCCAGCGCGTGGGCGCCGACGGCGTCTTGAAAAAGCCGTTTGTGCCGCCCGATCCGTTGATTTCGATGGTGAAGTCGGCGTTGGCGCGCGCGGGCATTTCGATTGGCCGGCAGCCTCCCGTGGAGGGGACGCCAGAGCCCCAGCGGGCAACCGCTACGCAGTGGCTGAAGCCCGCTGCCGGGTCGAAGCTCGCAGGAGTTACAGCGGAAAAGACGCCAGAGGCAGAAGAGGAAACCGCAGACGTTCCCGAGGAATTCCCTACGCAACCGCAACAACTTAAGATCGCGGCCGGGCAAGGGCCGGTGGCATTTGGCAGCCTGCTGAGCACGCACGAACCCGAAGAAGATGAGGCCGCTGCTCAGACTACCGCACATTCCCAACTGGCGGATGAACGACATTGGGGCCCGCACGGCGAAGAGGAAGAAGAGGAACGCGAAGACGAGGACAACTCGCTGCACGCGCGTTGGCGGCCCGGTGGCCTGGATGAGGCCTTGCAAAAAGCGGCCGTTCCAAGCAACGACGCGGCTGACTGGCGCGATGAAGCATTCCATGGAAATTCACCAGCCAAAAACATTCCTTCGCCCCCTTGGCAGACCGGCAGTGCGAAGTCGCCCGCGACTGAAACGGTTGAGGCCGTTGCGGTCTCCACGCTCGAAGCCAAGCCCGCGGATTCGCCAGTTCCCTTCTCCGGCGACGCCTGGGCCGCGGCGATGGCCGCCGGTGTCGAAGATAAGTTGGCACGCAGTGCGGAAACGGTTGAAGAAGAACCGGAAGCGAAGCCTAAACCCGAAGTTGTCGCCGATGCTCACAAGGAAGCGCAGCCCGCGAATACTTGGTTCTCTGCATCATCGAACCATTGGGAGACGGAAGCTCACAAGGCTTCCCAGCTTGCAGCGAATTGGGATGCACCGGCGGCGGGATCGCCTGCCACTGAGGCAATAACTTCCCACGAGGGACCCGTCCAGGAAACAGCGCCGGCCGTTCTGGAAGCCAAGCCGGAGCCGGTAGCACTATTGTCGACTTTTGCGCCCGCGGAAGAGGTTCACACACCAGAAACGGAGCGTGTAGCGGCGGAACTGCAGGCGGCACCGGTGATGCACTGCGCCAGCCCCGACGACACGCAGGACGTTCCGGTCTACAAAGCAAAAGTCTCACCTTGGGCCGCCCCCGCGCCGCAACAGGAAGTGCCCGTGGCTAAGGCCCCTGTGGCAGAAGCGCCCCCGCCCGAGGCAGCGCCTGCGCCTGATCCAAAACAATTAGATATCGAAGCCCTGGTCGCGCGGGTCCTGGAGAAGATGAGCCCCGACGTGATGCAAAAGGTCACGCACGAAATTCTGAAGCCCGTGATCGAAGCCCTCGTCAAAGAGGAACTGAATTCTCACAAGTCCTAGCTGGGCCCCTGGCCGCTGATCGCACCCCGCCAGATCTACTTAAAGCACTCCACCTGGAAACTGAATCTTTCTGTCGTCGCCAGTAAAGCCGCGGCGCGTGATAAAGAATGGCCGCGGAGATGCGCGGCTGAATTGACGCCGCGGACTGCCTGCCCGTATATTCAAAGATTACCTTGCCGTGCCAAGCGCGCGCCCTGCGCCCACGCGCGGGAAGACGAGGAGAACCCTTCGGTATGCCCCGGGAAATCGCCAAAGCGTACGAACCCAAACAGATCGAGCCGCGCTGGGCGGAATTCTGGGTGAAAGAAGCGCTCTTCAAAGCTGACTCCAACGTGCCCGGGCTGGTTTTCTCCATCGTTATCCCGCCGCCGAACGTGACCGGAATGCTGCACATCGGCCACATGCTGGACCACACGGAAATCGACATTCTGACGCGCTGGCACCGCATGCGCGGCTACAACACGCTGTACCTGCCGGGAACGGACCACGCGGGAATCTCGACGCAGCGCGTAGTGGTGCGGCAATTGACACATCAGGGCATTCACTACCGCGATCTGGGGCGCGAGGAGTTCATCCGGCGCGTGTGGCAATGGAAAGAAGAGAGCGGCGGCACCATTCAGCGGCAGATGAAGCAGATCGGAGAGTCGTGCGACTGGTCGCGAGAAAGGTTCACGCTGTCGCCGGAGTTGTCGCGCGTGGTGCGGGAAGTGTTCGTGCGTCTGTTTGAAGAAAAACTGATCTACCGCGACAAGCGCATGGTGAACTGGTGCCCGGGTTGCCGCACGGTCTTAAGCGACCTGGAAGTGATCCACGAAGAAAAGCAGGGGCACCTCTGGTACATCAAGTATCCCGTGGCGGGGTCGCGGGAATTCCTGATAGTGGCCACGACGCGGCCGGAGACGATGCTCGGCGATACCGCCGTGGCCGTCCATCCCGAAGACGAACGCTATCGTCACTTGATCGGCAAGAACGTCCTGCTGCCACTGATGAACCGTGAAATTCCCGTTATTGGCGACGAGATGGTGGACCGCGAGTTCGGCACCGGTGCCGTGAAAATCACTCCAGCGCACGACCCGAACGATTTCGAGGCGGGCAAGCGCCACAACCTCCCGCAGATTGACGTGATGACCGACGACGCGCACATGAACGAAAACGCCGGGCAGTATGCGGGGATGGAACGCTTCGCCGCACGCAAAAAGATCGTCGAGGATCTTCAGGCGCAAGGCCTGCTTGAGAAGATTACCGACCACATCAACGCGATCGGCCACTGCGAGCGCAGCCGCACCATCGTCGAGCCGCGCGTTTCCACGCAGTGGTTCTGCAGCATGAAGCCCCTGGCGGAGCCCGCGATTGAAGTGGTAGAGCGCGGGGAGATCCATGTCACCCCGGAAAATCGCCGCGAGGAATATCTGAACTGGATGCGCAACATCCGGGATTGGACGCTCTCCCGGCAATTGTGGTGGGGCCACCGGATTCCCGCGTGGTATTGCCAGGGCTGCAAGGAAATCATCGTGACGCGGCAGGACCCCGCAAAGTGCCCGAAGTGTGGCTCGACGAGGCTGGAACAGGATCCGGATGTGCTGGACACCTGGTTCAGCTCGGCTCTTTGGCCCTTTTCGACCCTGGGCTGGCCGGAACATACGCCCGATCTTCAGAAATATTATCCGACAAGCGTCCTGGTCACCGCCTACGACATCCTGTTTTTCTGGGTGGCGCGGATGATCATGATGGGGTTGCACTTCACCGGGCAAGTTCCCTTCCGCGCGGTGTACTTGCATTCTCTGGTGCGCACCGCCAGCGGCGAGAAAATGTCCAAATCGAAGGGCACGGGCCTCGATCCCGTGGCGCTGAACGAACAGTACGGGACCGATGCCATGCGCTTCTGCCTGGCATCCATGGCGGCGCCGGGCACGGACATTGTGCTCTCGGACGACCGCTTGCTGGGCGCGCGCTCGTTTGCTAACAAGATTTGGAATGCGGCGCGCTTTCTGTTCATGAATTTCGATAAGTTCGAGCAGGGCGGAATGTCGCTCGAGGAATTGGCCGCGCCGGAGGTGCGCGCTCAGGCGCCTCACGCCTTTGCCGGGCAGGTGCCGCTCGTGGACCGCTGGCTGTTTGCGCGCTTGGCAGCGACCGTGGAAACGGTGAACACCGCGCTGGCCGAATACCGCTTCCATGAGGCGGCGCAGAGCGTCTACCAATTCTTCTGGGGAGACTTCTGCGACTGGTACATCGAGTGGGTGAAACCCGAATTGCAGCATGCCGATCGCGCGCGCGCAACCGTGGCATGGAAGAATCTGTTCGCGGGATTTGATGCGGCGCTGCGACTGCTGCACCCATTTATGCCGTTCCTGACCGAGGAGCTATGGCACCAGTTGCCGCAGAAGGCAGGGGCGAAGTCCATCGCTCTGGATCAATATCCGCAGGCGCGGGCGGCGTGGAAAAATGAGCAGGGCTTGCGCGAATACGGATTGGTACAAGAGGTGATTCAGGGTTTGCGCACCGTGCGCGCGGAAATTAAGCTCGACCCGAAGAAAAAGGTGGCGGCGGAGTTTTCCAGCGCCGATGCCACGGTGCGCGGAATCGTGGAGGCCAACCGAGACGGCATCGTGCGGCTGGGATTGTTGAGTGAATTGCGGGTGACGCCGGAGAAGCTGCGCGAAGGCAGCGGCGGAATGCGCTCTACAGCGCAGTTTGATTTGCAGATTCCCTACCCGGCCGAAACCACCGACGCAGCCGGGGAAATAGCGCGGCTGAGGAAAGAAATGGAAGGATTGAAGAAGGCCATCGCGGCTAAGGAGAACCAGCTCGGGAATGAGACATTCCAGAGCCGCGCCCCGCAGAATATCATTGAGCAAATGCAGCAAGTGCTTGCGGGCCAACGCATCGAATTACAAAAAATGAGCGATCGCCTAAGGCAGTTGGAGAGCGGCGTTTAAACCGAACTTGTCGAAGTAAACGCGCCGCGGGCGAACCGCAGGACCCTCGTTATGGATTGGACTTCAACCTACATCGCGGAATTGATTGAGCGAGCTCTGGCGGAAGACATTGGCGCGGGCGACGCAACCGTTGCCGCGACGATTCCTCCAAATGCCCGGGGCCAAGCACATATTCTGGCGAAGCAGGATCTCGTTTGCGCAGGTCTGCCGCTGGCGGAATTAGTCTTCAAAAAGCTCGACCCGCAAATGCTCGTGGACCTGCGCGCCAAAGACGGCCAGTTCGTCAATAAGGGCGAAGTGCTGCTGCACTTTTCCGGCAAGGCCTCGGCCATTCTGACCGGCGAGCGCACGGCGCTGAATTTTCTCGGACGCCTGAGCGGAATCGCCACGCTGACGCGCCGCTTCGCCGAACAGCTCTCCGGGACGCGCGCCAAAATTCGTGATACGCGAAAAACCACGCCAGGGCTGCGCCTCCTGGAAAAATATGCCGTAAAGATGGGCGACGGCTCAAATCATCGCATTGGTCTCTACGATGCGATCCTGTTGAAGGAGAATCACGTCGCCCTGGCGGGTGGCGTGAAGGCCGCACTGGACCAGGCGCATGCGTTCGCGGCGGCGCAGATGCTACCGCGCGCGATGACAGCTTACGAAGCGGTGGGCACGACGCCTTCGCCTGCGGAGGCCGCTTCCCTGCCCATTCAGATCGAAGTGCGCGATGAAGGCGAATTGCGCGAGGCGCTGGGCGCAGGTGCGGCTTCGGTGCTGCTGGACAACATGACGCCGGAAGAAGTGGGCCGCTGCGTGGAGATCGCGCGGGGGCTACGCGCTGACTGCATCGTGGAAATATCCGGCGGCATCACGCTCCAGAATGCGCGCGCGTACGCGGAAACCGGCGCGGATTTTCTTTCGTCGGGGGCGCTCACGCATTCAGCTCCCGCAGCCGATGTAAGTTTGCTTGTGGACTGCGTCCAAGAAAAGTAAGCTAAGGCAACAGAAGCACAAAATCGGGGCCTGATGCCGCAAGCCACCTCTTTACCAGGGACAACCGATCGTCGCATCGCAGCGTTGCTCACGCTGCTCGCGGAAAACGCCACCATTGTCATCAGCGGCGCGCGCATCGCGCGCGAAATCGGCGTATCGCGTTCCGCCGTGTGGCACTGGGTGCAACGCTTGCGTGAGCTTGGTGTACGTGTGAAGGGGCAGCAGGGCAACGGCTATTTCCTGGAAGAAGTTCCCGATATCCTGACGCCCGATTTGCTGCGCAAGAGGATGAAGGGAAGTTTATTCGGCAAACGCCTGTATCACTTTTTCAAGACCGATTCGACGAATCGCGTGGCCATGGAGCTGGGCTACGCCGGCGAACCGGAAGGCGCGGTGGTGCTGGCGGAAGAACAGACCGCGGGAAGAGGCCGCGCGGGACGCAGATGGCATTCCGAGCGCGGCACGGGAATCTATGCGACGCTACTGCTCCGGCCCACGCTTTCGCCAGTGCTGGCGCCGTTGCTGACGATGTTGGCGGGATTGTCCTCGCGCTCCGCGATACAGGCGCAAACAGGATTAAGTGCCGAGTTGAAATGGCCGAATGACCTGCTCCTGAATGGCGCGAAATTGGGCGGCATCCTGACGGAGATGCACGCGGAACCTAGTCTGGTGCGCTTTGTAGTGATTGGCCTGGGCATCAATGTCAACCAGCAGAAGTTTCCGCCGGACATTACGGGGCTGGCCACTTCCCTGCGCAAGGAATCCGGCAAAGCGCATTCGCGCCTGGAGTTGCTGGTGCGGTTGCTGACGCAATTCGAGACCGATTACAATCGTTTTCTGAGCGAAGGGCCGTCGTATGTTGTGGATCGCTTCCAACGGGAATCGGACTTCGCCCGGGGCAGGCGCGTGAAAGTGGAATCCGGGATGGAAACTTATTTCGGGCACACCGATGGCCTAAGCCCCGAGGGATTGTTGCGCGTGGAGAAGGACGACGGGCAAGTGCATACCGTGATCGCAGGCGATGTGACCGAGGTTTGCTGAATGCTGCTGACGATTGACATTGGCAACACCAACACGGTGCTGGGCGTCTTTCGCGGCGAAGTGCTGATCGCCAACTGGCGCTTGACCACGGCGCGCGCGCAGACCGTGGACGAATACGGCGTGCTGACCCGCAACCTCTTCAGTCTGGCCGGGCTCAACCAGGAAATGATCACCGGCGTGATGATCAGTTCCGTCGTGCCGCCGGTGAATTGGACGCTGGCGGAAATGTCGCGCGTCTACCTGGGCAAGAAGGCGCTGTTCGTCGAGCCCGGCGTAAAAACGGGCATGGCCGTGCTAGTGGACAATCCGATGGAGGTAGGAGCGGACCGCATCGTCAACGGCGTGGCAGCCTTTCATCAATTTGGCGGGCCGTGCATCGTCGTGGATTTCGGCACCGCCATCACCTTCGATGTGATTTCGGCGAAGTGCGAATACGTGGGCGGGGCGATTGCGCCGGGACTTGGGGTTTCGTCGGAAGCGTTGTTTACGCGCGCGGCGCGTTTGCCGCGCGTAGAGATCAAGGATCCCGGCAAGGTGATCGGCACCAACACTGTGACGCACATGCAGGCCGGCTTGTATTACGGCTGGGTAGATTTGGTGGACGGCATGCTGACGCGCATCAAGGCGGAGCTAAAGGCGGAGGCTGTTGTCGTGGCCACCGGCGGCCAGGCGCGGCTGGTGGCGCGTGGCTCGAAGCACATCCAGCACGTTGAGGAATTTTTGACGCTCACAGGTTTGCGCCTGATCTGGGAAAAGAATGAGCACGCTGAAGGCCATGGGAAACCCGGGGAGCCGCCGGTCGCTGCCCCGCAGGCAGCATCGAAAAGAGTTCAACGTTAGAAAGCCATCGCGAAACATTGCCGTTGATTGGAATTTTCGGTCGGGGCTAAATTCCATTTAATTTTCTGGGCCCACATCAAGGTCAAGGCTGGGGTTGCGAAAGAAAAGAATTTCTCCACAAGTTATTCGACATCTAGCTGCATAAAGCTGCGGCGGCACGTCATGGACAACTGGAACTACTTCAACTACTTCACCGAAATCGAGGAATACTTCTGGAAGAAGCGCGGCGCGCACCTGCTGGTCTCCCCGCTCGATTGGGCCATCATGGAGACGTGGCAAAAGGCAGGCGTGCCGCTGGAAGCCGCGCTCAAGGGGATTGACCGTGCCTTTGAGACCTACCAGCGTTCGCGGCGGGGCGCGGGAAAGCCGCTGAAGAGCCTGGCCTATTGCACCGATGCCGTGCTGGATGCCGCGGAAGAAGCGCAGGAAGCAGCGGCCGGCGCACACTCTCCGAACGGCGCAAAAGCGGCGGAGCCTTTCGCGCGCAGCGAGCTGCGCCAGTACATGGAAAGAAACGCGGCGCTGTTGGAAAAAGGTGCGAAACGTTGCGCGCAGCCGCAACCCGCCGTCGCCGCTGTTTTGCAGCATGTGGCGAAATCGCTGCTAGAAGGGCTCACACTCCTTGACGCGCCAGGGAACCTGGACCTCGAAGATTTTGAACGGCGCATGACCATCCTGGACGACAAGGTCCATGCGATCTTGCTCAGTAATGCCAGCGAAGAGTTGCTGCTCAAGATCCGCAGGGAAGTCGATTCGCAATTGTCGGCCTACCGGAGGAAAATGAAAGCCGCGCAGTTGGCCCTGGTGGAAAAGCAGTATCTCCAGAAACGGCTGCTGGACGAGTATCAATTGCCGCGGCTGAGCCTGTACTATTTTTCGTAAACGGGTGGGAGCGGCCGTTTTCTTCGACGCACCAGATGAACAGGCGCGCCCACAGGCAAAGACGCAATACCCCCAGTGGACATTTGCAAACGCAAGGCGTAAGAATAGGACTGGACACTTATGGCTGATGAGTTACTATTATCGATTGAGAAGCTGCTGTATGGGGGTGATGGCCTGGCACACGCCGAAGGCAACACCGTCTTTGTCCCCTACGTGCTGCCCGGCGAGCATGTGCGCGCCAGCGTGCGCACGAAAAAGAAGAAGTTGATCCACGCAAAGTTGCTCGAGGTCACCAAGGCGGCCCCGGCACGCATCGCACCGGAATGCCCGCATTTCGGCGTCTGCGGCGGCTGCCATTACCAGCACATTGACTTTGGCCAGCAGGGACGCCTTAAGACCGAAATTCTGCGCGAGACCCTCGCTCGCCTGGGCGGCGTGACGTGGACAGGAGAAATTCACACGCACAGAGCCGAGCCTTACGGCTACCGCAACCGCACACAATGGGCCTTTCGCGACGCGTTGCCGCGCGCCTTCGGCTATTTTCTGCCGGAAAGCGCGCACATTGTCCCGATCGACCGGTGTCCGGTGCTCTCTCCTGGCCTGGCGAAGACCTTCGGGCAATTGCAGGAGCTGGCCCGGGCCAATTCCCTGCCCCCCGGAATCCTGGAGATTGAAGCGTTCGTGGATTCAGAAGATGCCAAGCTGGCTCTTAACGTGGCGTTTGAGCGGTTTTCCAAGCCCGCCAAGGATCTGATCGCGGATTTCAAGACCGCGCTGCCGCAACTCGACAGCTTGCTGCTGCTGGATCAGAGCAAGAACCGCTTTGAGCTTTCCGGCCCGGGCTACCTGACGCAGCAAGCCGGAGGATTCTCGTTCCGTGTCAGTCACCTGTCATTTTTCCAGGTGAATCGCTTTCTGATTGAAGAAATGCTGAAAAGCGTGCTGGAGGGGGCGAACGGCGGCTATGCGCTCGATCTCTACGCGGGCGTGGGCTTTTTCACTTTGCCGCTGGCGAAATCGTTCACCCGGGTGGTAAGCGTGGATGCCAACCTTTCGGCAACACGCGATCTGCGCGTGAACGCGGAAGCAGCGGGCGTGCAAGTCGTCTCCCACAACGAGCACGCGGAAGACTTTCTGAAAAAGGAGCAGGAGCAGCCCGATTTTGTGCTGCTGGATCCGCCGCGGTTCGGATTGGGCGCCGAAGTCGCTGCGCGGCTTGCAAATCTTGGCGCGCCGGAGATTGCCTATCTTTCCTGCGATCCTTCTACCCTCGCTCGCGACCTCGCAATACTCACCGCTTCGGACCGCCGCCCGGCCACCGAAGTGGCCCCGGCGCATCGCTACGAAATCTCGCAAGTCCACCTGTTCGATCTGTTTCCCCAGACGTTTCACATCGAAACTCTCGTGAGGTTGCGAAGAGTCACATGAAGCTCCCAGCCGTAGCACTTGCCGCTTCGTTTGCTGGCGGCATTTTGCTCGGCCTGCAGCCGGTTGTGGCACGACATGCCACGTCAAGAACTTTACTGGCCTTCTTTGCGGTTTTCTTGCTCGTCTGCTTGCTTGCCGCCCTACTGCTCACCCGGCGCGAAAAGTTGTGGCCCGCCGCGTCCTGTTCCCTTGCGGCGTGGGTTGTTCTTGGAGTCTTTGCTGCCTGTGCCACCGAGCAGCCTCTGCCTCCCGACCATATATTGAGCCGCATGGCCGCAGGCCAAATCAGCGGCAAGGTTCCGTTGCGCTACGTGGGCCGGCTGCGGAATGAAGTTTCGCGCTTGCCATGGGGCTACGGCCTGGAGCTGGATCTGACCCGCGTGGATTTGGCCGAGGGAGCGTTCCCGCTGCGGGGTGGCCTGCGCGTTGGTTTTACGCCGAAAGATGGGGAACCTGGCCTGACGGAGCTCCACGCTGGAGATGAGATCGCGGTGCTGACCGCGGCGCGGCTACCCCTTGTATATAAAGACGCGGGCGCGTTCGACCGGCGCGCATTCCTGGCGCAACAAAACATCCACGTACAGGCGACACTTCGGGCAAGCACGTTGCTTGAGAAGATCGAGACGCCCCCGGCTTCGCTGGAGACGCGCTTGGCGCGCTGGCGCGGTAAACCTCGCAACGAGCTGGACGCTCTCTTCCCTGCTTCGCCGGAAGCGGCCGGGATTCTGCGCGCTATGCTCCTGGGAGACCGCGCGTTCATTGACCGGGCGGAATCGCTGGACTTCCAGAAGACCGGCGTCTTCCACGTTCTCGTCGTAGCCGGGTTACACGTAGGGGCGCTGGCTTTCTTTCTGTTTTGGCTGACGCGGCGCCTGCGCCTCCCGCACACCCTCGCGACGCTGGTCATTCTGCTGGCTCTCTTTGCCTACATTGCGGTCGTGGAGCAGCGCCCGCCGGTGCTGCGCGCGGGACTGATGACCAGCATCGTCGTGCTTGGAACGTTTTTTTACCGGCGCTTGGAGCTGCTGAACTCCGCGGCGTTGGCCGCGCTCATTCTCCTGGTGGCGAAGCCGAAAGCCATCGTCGATACCAGCTTTCAACTTTCGTTCCTGGCGATCGGGTGCATTGCAGGGATTGCAGTGCCGTGGATGGAAATCCACATTCAGCCGTTTGTCCACGCGCTCAGGAGTTGGCGCGATGTGACGCGCGATGCGGGCTACACGCCGCGGCAAGTGCAATACCGCCTGGACCTGCGCGACGCTGCACGTGTCTTGACCGCAAGCCTTTCCACGCGCACTGCGATGTGGACACAGAATACCGGGGTGACCGCATTGCGCGGAACATTCCGTCTTGCGGAACTCTTCGCGCTTTCGCTGGTGCTGCAATTCGGCATGCTGCCTCTGATGGCGCGAGACTTCCATCGCATCACGCTGCTCGGGCCGCTGGCGAACCTACTGGCCGTGCCGTTGACTGGACTCATTGTGCCGCTGGGATTCTGCAGTCTGGGACTGGCGCTAGTGTGGCGCGGCTTGGGACGCGTTTTGGGAATACCGCTGGCTTGGCTTGTCCATTTGCAGGGCGCAATCGTGCATCTCTTTGCGCGTATTCCCCGCGGGAGCTATCGCATTCCCGGCCCGCCCCACTGGGTGATCCTTTTGTTTTTTGCGGCTATCCTCACGTTAGCGGCAGGCCTGCGATTTCAGCAGGCCCGGGGCCGCTTCCTGCGTTGGGCCGCCGCTGCCGTAGCGGTTTTCGCAGCAGTTTTGATTGCCAGGTATCCGTTCCGGCCGTTGGTTGTACCGAACGCGCTGGAGATGACAGTGCTCGACGTCGCGCAAGGCGATTCGATTCTGGTCATTTCACCCAAAGGCAGCACTCTGCTGATTGACGGCGGTGGAACTTTTCAGGGATTCCAAGGGCGCGAAGAGCACCTCGGCCCTGATCCCGGCGAGGACGCCGTTTCCCCGTACCTGTGGTCGCGGGGAATACAGAAACTGGATGCGGTGGCGCTGACGCATGCTCACCAAGACCATATCGGCGGCCTCACGGCCATTCTACAAAATTTCCAGGTCGGCCAGTTGTGGCTGGGGCGAGAAACGGCCGCGCCCGCATTCGCGCGCTTGAAAGAGGAGGCCGCGCTCCTGCACGTGCCCATTGAGCACGAACTGCGCGGCCAGCATTTCCTGTGGGACGGCGTGGAGGTCGATTTTCTGTGGCCCGAGATTCCGCCGGAGGAGGTTGCGCCCCTCGCAAAAAACAACGATTCCCTCGTGATCCGTCTAAGGTACCTCGACAGAACGATCCTGCTGCCAGGTGATGCGGAGAAGCAGGCAGAAGCCGCGATGCTTGCGGAAAACGATGCCACAGCTTTGCATGCGGATGTGCTGAAAGTCGGACATCACGGAAGCAAGAACTCCACCATGCCGGATTTCCTCGCCGCCGTCGCGCCACAGTTCAGCATTATTTCGGCCGGAGAAGAAAATCCCTATGGGCACCCCAGCCCGGAACTGATACAGCGCCTGGAGGGGAGTGGGACGCGGCTGCTGCGCACCGATCGCGACGGCGCGGTGCGCGTGGTCACCGACGGGCACTCGTTGCAAGTGAATTGTTTCGTGGCTTGCCCGGAGCCCGTGGCGCCATTACAGAGCGCGCCAGCGCCAGATCACCGCCAGCAGAATTAAAAAAAGAAGAAAACCAACCGGCGCTTCGTATTCGTGGTTTCGTTTGTATTGCGACCATGAAAAAGAGCCGCTAACCCCGCCGGCCAGAGCCCTCGGCGTGAGCCCTGGGAAAAAGAGAGGCACTGCTGCCGCATACGCAGCGAACGCCGCGCCATGCTTTTCGTAAAGCTCCATCTCTTCCCGACGCATAACGAAGGTGTAAACCACTGCGAAATAGAACAGTATCAGCGCCGCCGCCAACCAGGAACGCATCGCCACTGCCGCTCCCAGCGCCAGAATGCTGCTCCCGAAATAGAGCGGGTTGCGCGTGTAGGCGTACGGCCCGGTCGTGGACAAAACCTCCTGCTTGTGCAAATAGCCGGCGGAATAGGCGCGGATGGCCAGGCCAATCATACCCACGACGGCGCCAAAAAGAATGGAGCGCGGAGTCGGCCGGGCCAGGAATAGCACTACAACCGCGAGAAGATAGCCGATGCGCACGCGCCAGCGGGAGAAAAAATCGCGCGCCGTCATGCGATTTCCCGCACGGACTTCCGCACCGCGTCGAAAACTTCCTCAACGGAAAGGGCGAGCAAGGAAGGATCCGCCGTGTCGCCCCGTCCGTAGGTCGTGTGCGCATCAGGGCTGCGCAGCACGAATTGCTGCGGCGGGTAAGGGCCGTTGCGCGCCGGGTCAGTCGGCCCGAAGAGCGCCACACCGCGCGCGCCGAGTGCGATGCCCAGGTGCAGCGGCCCCGTATCTCCACCGACGATGCATTGCGCGCCGCGCAGAAGCGCCATCAAGGGGCCCATCTCTCCATCATAGGCGAGTGGACGCGCATCGCCACTGGCAGCCTGAATGCTCGCGACAAGTGATTCTTCTCCAGGACCATAATTAATGACGCACGGGAGCCCCAGTTCGCAGCGAATTCTCCGGCAGAGCGCGCCGAATCGCTCGGCAGGCCAGCACTTGGAGCGCCACCCGCCGCCGGGACTCAGCACCACGTAGCGCGTCGTTCCTTGTTCTCCCAGTTCCTTGCGAACCCGCTCGCAGTCGGCCTCCGCAACCTCAAGCCTCACTTCGCCGACAGCCTTCGTCGCGCCTGTGCGTAACGTAAGCTCACCATTCTGATCCGCGATGTGCGTGGTCCGGCAAGCCACGCGCTCGGTATAGAGGATCGGAACGCCGAATTCGCGAATCGTCGCAGAAGAAAACCCGATGCGCTTGGCCACGCCTCCGAGAAAAGGCAGCGTGGCGGACTTCCAGAGTCCCTGATAGTCAATCACTGCCGTCCAATTGCCGCCGCGAATTTTCTGGATCACCCGGCGAACGCAGACCAGATCCCGCGAATCCACCGGCCATATTTCGCTCGCGAGCCGGCTGCTAGCGACGAGTTCCAGCCAGCGCGGGTGCGTGAGCCAGATAATTTCCGCGGATGGAAACGATTCGCGCAGCCCGGCCACGGCAGGAAATGTGTGCACGATGTCGCCGAGCGAACTCAGGCGCACAACCAGGAAGCGTTGCTCAGTCATGCGGCGCCTTGCGGATGGAATCGAGCAGCGCCCGTGTGGAATGGTCCTTGGGGTCGCCGACGATCGCCACGCGTATCCCCAGACGATCGGCGACAGCGCGCTCCGGAACGCTTTCCGCGGTGTAATCCGTGCCCTTCGCGTGAACGTCGGGACGCAATTCTTCCAGCAACTTCTCCACGTTCAGCTCCTCGAAGAGCACGACGAAATCCACATCGCGTAACGCCGCCACCAATTCGGCACGCGCATGTTCGTTCAAAATGGGGCGCCCGGGGCCTTTCAACCGGCCCGCGCTGGAATCCGCATTCACGCCCACCACCAGGACGTCGCCTTGCTCTTTTGCACTGGAAAGATAGCGCACGTGGCCGACGTGCAGCGTATCAAAGCAACCGTTGGCAAACACGATGCGTTTGCCATGGCGCTTGGCACCGGCCAGGAGAAGCTGCAGCTCCTCGCGTGACTTGATTTTCGATTTCGCGTTACGCATACCTTTCCTGCTCGACGGATTGCCTCGCCGTGCTGCCCTGCCCTGCAATCTTCCGGGCAACTAAGACCCTGATCCAGTGACCGCCGCCCGGCGAATGGCCTCGAGAAGCTCTTCGCGCGAAACCGTGGCCGTGCCACGTTTCATCACCACCAGGCTGCCCGCGATGTTCGCGAGGTGCGCCGCCTCCAGACCCGAAGCGCCACTGGCCAATCCCAAGGTGTATGCCGCAAGGACGGTATCGCCCGCTCCGGTAACGTCCACGGCCTGATCGCTTCCGTGAATCGGAATGTGCAGCGCCTTCTGCCCGGGCTGAAAGAGGGCCATGCCGTCTCGGCCGCGGGTCACCAGCAGCGATTTCAATTTCAATGTTTCACGTGTGGATTCGCCGCAGCGTTCCAGTTCTTTCAGGTTGCTCCCAATCGCCGTGTGATGCAAAGCTTCCATCTCCGCCTCGTTGGGAGTAGCCGACGTAATCCCGGTGTTTTTGTACCTGTGCAATTGGTAGCGAGAATCCAGGGTCACGGGAATCTCCCGCTTCGCGCGGCTGGTGGCGCCGCGGACTGTCTCGGGAGTGGCCACGCCAAAACCATAATCCGAAACGGCCAAGGCGTCGGCGGTGCGAATTTTCGCCGCAAGCAACCGCGCCAACTTTTTTCGCGACGCTTCGGCGAGCGGTTCCCCCGGCTCGTAATCCACGCGAAGAACCTGCTGGCCCACCGTGTGCGCCCAACCCGCCAGGAACCGCGTTTTGGTGGGAGTGGTCCAGCCCTTCACGCGGACAATGCCGGAGACGTCGACTTTATTCTCCCGGAAAGCGCCGATAAGGCAATCGCCGGCCGCGTCATCTCCTATCGCGGTGATAGGCAAAACCTCTGCGCCAAGCGCTGCAAAGTTGTTCGCCGCGTTGGCTCCCCCACCCGGCACAATCTGCGTCTCGCGATGCTTCAGGATCAGCACGGGAGCTTCGCGGGAGACGCGCGTGATGTCGCCGAATTGAAACGCGTCCGCCACAAAATCGCCGAGAACGACCACTCGCTTCCCCGCGAAGCGCTCCACGATGTCCGCAAGAGCCATCAAGTCCACGGATGGAGTTGAACTCACAATCTTCTTTGCACGCGTCATTACTTTTGCCCCAGAATCCAGTCCACCGCGCCCGCCAGGTCTTCCGCGATATAGTCTGGCTGCCTTGGCCAATCCTTGCGGTGCCAGGTCCACTCGCCCAGGCCATAACCGCTGCGCACGAGTATGGCATGCGCGCCGGCCCGAATCGCCATCTCCATGTCCCCGTAACGGTCGCCCACAACATACGAGCCGCTCGTTTGCAAATCGAGATCGCGTTCCGCCCGCTGCATCATCCCGATATTCGGCTTGCGGCAGTCGCAACCATCTACGGAGCTGTGCGGACAATAATAAATTCCATCCAAGTGAGCGCCTTCCTTCGCCAGCGCGGACTTCATCAATTCATTCACTTCCAGCACCAGCGATTCCGGGAAATAGCCCCGCGCGACTCCCGATTGATTGCTGAGCACCACCACGGCCAGCCCCGCTTCATTCAGGCGCCGGATGGCTGGCGGGGCAAAGGGAAACATACGAAATCGCGCGACATGGTTCAAGTAACCCACTTCTTCGGCAATCGTTCCGTCGCGATCGAGGAAAACAGCTCTGCGACTTTGCGTCTGTTCAGCCAGGACGCACCTCCAAATTCACGAGCCACGGTTTTGCGGCAGCCGCAACCATCTCCGGCGTTATGCTTTTCATGCAGCGATGATCGGTGGGGCAGCGACGCAGGAAACACGGGCTGCAGTACGGCCTTTCCTGCACGATGCTGCTTCGCAGTGTGACAGGCGCGGTGCCAAATGGATCGGTCGGACCGAAGATTGCAACCACCGGCGCTCCCACTGCAGCGGCGACGTGCATTGCGCCGGAATCATTGCCCAAGAACAATTGACATTGCGAGAGCAGCGCAGGCAAGTCGCCGATCGCGGTTTTCCCGCTCAGATCAACGGGTTTTTTCTTCATGCCCGCGATGATGGCGTTGGAAACACCGGCTTCCGCCGCCGTGCCGAACAATATTACGTCGCCATCGGTTTCCGCCTGAAAACGGTTGGCCCATTCTGCGAAGCGCTCGGGCGGCCAGCACTTTGCCGAGCCGTAGGATGCGCCCGCGCCAATGGCCACGCGAAAGGCGTGTGGCCGCCCTCCAGCATCACGCAGTGTTTCCGCGGCTTTCACGCGGCGCGCCTCGGGAACATGCAGCGCGATATGCGCGTCGTCCTGCAACCGATCGATCCAGCCGGCCCGGCGCAGCAGTTCGAGATAGTAAAACTTCTCGTGCGCGGGGATCTCGCCGGGCCTAGGCACCGCGATCGCTTTTGTAAGCAACAGGCGGCGGCCGTCTCGCGCGTAACCGATGCGCTCCGGAATCCCGGCGCGCCAGGCAAGCCACGCGGCGTCAAAGGCATTTTGCAGCAGCAGCGCGACGTCGAATTTCTTCTCCCGCAGCTCAGCAGCCAGAACGGCGCGGCTGCTCCAGTCACGGTGCGTCCCCTTGGGGTCATAGGCGATCAATTCATCGCAGATGGACTGGTCGCGGTAAATCTCGGCCACATAGGGCCGCGTGACAATGCTGATGTGCGCCTCCGGAAATTTGTGGCGGACAGCACGAATTGCGGGCAGCGCCAGAATGGCGTCGCCGACCCAGTTCGTCGCGCGAATCACGATCTTCATGCTGCTGCCCACCCGCTGCCTGAAAGACTCTGCGAACTTCGCAATAACGGTACCGTGTTCTCCGCTACCATTGAAAAACTGACGTAAAAGCCATTCCGAGTCCCGTACGCTTTTTGAACGGGGCAAGGAACTTGCTTGCCCCCTCATCCTCTGCGAAAAGCAGATTCCTCGCTTCGCTCGGGATGACAACGAGTTGCAGTTTCTCTACAACCTTCTGGCGCTTCGAAGATATTCAACCTCTCTCGAATAACTCAGTTCACCCTCCGGGAGGGAGCGCAGGCCACGATTTGTGCTTGAATCGCTTCCCAGAATGCCCGCTCCTGGGAAATAACCAGATCAATTACTGCCACAAATACGGGCCGCTCCCCGAATTGCACATCCCCAAGGTTTTGCGCATCTTTTTCCGTCGTAACAAAAGCGCGCGCGTCCGCCGCCCGCGCAGCTTGCGCCAGCGCTTTCGCCTCGCCGGCAGTGTAGCGATGGTGGTCGGGAAAAGCTTGCGCACGAACTACGGGGATCTGCCAGTTCTGCAAATCCAGAAAAAACGCGCGCGGATTGCCGATCCCGCAAAACGCCACAAACGGTCCCTCTCCGATTTCCGCAAGTGTCAGCACTTGCACGCCTCCGCCCAACCTGCGGAAGCCCAGCAACCGCGTAGCGGCCGAAAACACCGGGTACTCCTGCAGCTTGCCGAGGGCCGCCGTGGCGCTCGCCGAGGTTTCCGTACGCGTAAAAACGAGCAAACTCGCCCGGCCCGTGGCGGAAACGGGCTCGCGCAACCGGCCTGCTGGCAAGAGCATCTCCCTGCCCAGGGGCTGCACCGCATCCATCAGCAACAGATTCACGTCGCGCGCAAGCTGCAAGTGCTGGTAGCCATCGTCGAGCAAAAACACGTCCACACCCTGTTGTTCCAAGCGGCGGCCCTGTTCGTAACGATCCGCACCAACGCCGAACAAAACGCGATCGTTCAAACGATATCTCATCAACTCGATCTCATCGCTCCTATCGCCGCTCCCCTTGTAGCCGCGGCTCAAAACTCCAACGCGCTTGCCTGCCGCCAGAAATCGCTCCGCCAACCAAATGACCATGGGCGTCTTGCCCGTTCCGCCGACGCTCAAATTGCCCACGCTGATCACGGGCGTGCGCAGGCGTTTCGTCTCGAAGGTGCCCCGAGAGTACAGCCACAATCTTAGCCGCACTGCGATTCCGTAGACCAAGGACAACGGCCAGAGCAGCCAGCGCAGGATTGACGGCAGGTTCATCGCGGCGTGCCACCGAGTTGCCGCGAAATTTCCGCCAAGGCACGCTCCAGAGCGCCGCGGCTCGTTTCTACCAACTGCCGCGCGGCTTCTCCCATCTTCTGCATTCTTTCGGGATTCTTCAGCAAGTGAATCCATTCGACGCCCGCATCCTCGGGGCTGGTCACCTGAATCGCTGCTCCGGCTTCCACAAATCGCGCAGCGATGGCCGCGAAGTTTTCCATCGAAGGACCGAACACGGGCACCTTGCCAAACGCAGCCGGCTCTAGAATGTTGTGGCCGCCGGATGGTACCAGGGACCCGCCGACAAACACGCCGTCCGCCATGCGATAAAGCGATGCCAGTTCTCCAATGCTATCGAGCAGCAGCACCGTGGTGCTTGCCGTGAAGCTCTTGCCCTTAACGGTGGACGACGCGGCGGTCCCCGCCACGGCCAGTTCGGAACGGCGAACAAACCGGTAATGCGCTTCCTCGATGAATTCTGCGGCAGCGGCAAAGCGCTCCGGCTTGCGCGGCGCCAGCACGAGCAGCGCCTTGGGGTAGTCTCCCTGCACCACGCCAAAGGCGATCAGCGCCAATGGCTCCTCGTTGGCCACCACGCTCCCTGCGACAATCACCGGCCAACGACCCTGCTTCTTGCACTCCGCTTCCAGCCAAGTGGATAGCGGCGTGGCCGCGGGCAATTCCTGGTCGTACTTCAAATTCCCGCTGACCTTCACGCGCTCAGGCGGGGCGCCAAGCGCCCGCAGGCGTGCCGCGTCGGTCTCCGTTTGCATCAGGAACGCCGCTGGACTCGAAAGAGCCGAGGCCAACAGCGGCCGTAGGTAAAACCCGAAGATCCCTAGCCATTTCTGAAAGCGCGCAAAGGAACGATCGGAAATGCGCCCGCTAGTGAAAACCACGGGAATGTTTCGCCACCCGGCTTCGCGCAGGAAATTGGGCCAAATTTCTGTTTCCAGCACGACAATGACCGCCGGCTCTACGGCATCCATTACCTTGCGCACACAAAACGCCCAATCAAACGGAAAATAAATCACAGCATCTGCGAAGGGCATGCGCTCCCTCGCCACTTGCTGGCCCGTGATGGTGGTCGTGGAAATCACCAGCGACCGCTGCGGATAGGCTTCCTTCAGCCTCTTGGCCAGCGCCACACCCGCCAGCGCTTCGCCAACGGAAACCGCGTGAATCCAGATCGCGCCGGCATGATTCGCTGGGAGTCGCGCGACGCCGGGAACAGAAAAACCCAGCCGCTCGCCCAAATTCGAGAGATACTTGCTGTGGCGCAGGCCCTGGACCAGCCAATAAGGCGCAGTGATGACGGCTGCCAGGCCCATTAAGACGCTATACAAGAAATACACGCGATCAGGCTCCGGTGTGACTCGGATTTGCGACGGCCCGCAGTTCCGCAAGCAGGGCAACCCTGCTTCTCCCTAAGGAATCGAAGGCCACAGGATGCAAACAGTCTATTATATCTGCATGCGAAAACTCTCTCCTTCCCTACTCCTGCCCCTGATTGCGGCCTTCCTGGTCCCGGCCGTGGCGCAGCAGCAAGCCGCACCGTCGCCCGCCCCCATCCAGGACTCTCACGAGAAGATGACCATTGGCATAGATCCCTGGACGCTAGCCTCCCGCTACAAGGAGCGGTTCCCGAAAAAATCCCCGTTTTCCAAAGGAGTGGTTGCCCTGCGAGTTTCTTTCCGCAACGATTCCGACGAGGGCATCAAGATCGACTTGCCGCATATCCGCCTGCTTCTGCAATTGAACGAAGACGAGCGTCAGGAACTCGAACCGCTCACCGCGGATGAAGTAGCGGACGCAGTCGTCTTGAAGGCCAATGGCAAGGATCCTACGGCCAAGCGCATCCCTTTGCCGATTCCCATCGGGGGGGCCAAGCCTACAAGGGACAAAAATTGGACCGACTTCCGTGATGACTGCCAAAACGCCGGGATGCCCTCGTCCGTGGTGGCGGCGCACGGCACCGTCGAAGGGCTGCTTTATTTCGATTTGCGTGGCGAGGTGGAGTTGCTGCAAAAGGCCCGGCTATACGTGCCCAATCTCACTATGATGAGCACGAAACAGCCGCTCTCCTATTTTGACATCCCTCTCGGGGCCTCTGCCGCAAATTGAGATTACCTCCCTTTCTCCCCACCGACTTTTCCCCGATTTGCTGAGACTCGCACCCTCAGCTAACATGATTGAGCTGACAATTTCCGTTTCCCCAGGACCCATGCAGACTTTTCTCGATCAACTCAATCCGGAGCAGCGCCTCGCCGCGGAAACCACGGAAGGGCCGGTGCTGATTCTTGCCGGCGCGGGCACCGGCAAAACGCGCGCCATCACCTTCCGCATGGCCAACCTCATTGCCAAAGGCGTTCCCGCGGACGCGATTCTGGCAGTCACGTTTACCAACAAAGCCGCCGAAGAGATGCAAACTCGCGTCACCGATCTGCTCTTGCGCGCAGGCGTTCCCCCGGAGCGTCCGTGGATTTCCACATTCCATTCGCTGTGCGCAAGACTGCTGCGCCGGGAAGCGGCTTCGGCGGGCCTGCCAAAGGATTTCGCGATTTACGACGATGATGACCAGCTCGCCGCTGTGAAATTGGTCATGGCCAAGCTGCACATCGAAGACGACGCGCTCACGCCGCGCAACGTGCTTAGCCGCATCAGCTACGCCAAGAACCAGGCGCAATCGCCGGAGCAGATGCGCGCGGAAGCGTTTGGCCCCGATATCCGCAAAGTGGCGGACATTTTCGCCGCTTACGAGGCGCTCCTGAGGCAGAGCAATGCCCTCGATTTCGATGACCTGTTGTTGCGCGCGGCGCGGCTGCTGCGCGAGGCCCCGCAGGTCCGCCAACGCTGGCAGAACCGCTTCCAGTATCTGCACGTGGACGAATATCAGGATACGAATCGCGTGCAATACGATTTGTTGCGCCTCTTGACCAACGAACGCCAGAATGTCTGCGTGGTGGGCGACGAGGACCAGTCCATTTACCGCTGGCGCGGCGCCGATGTCTCCATATTGCTCAGTTTTGCGAAGGACTTTACGGGCGCGAAGGTCGTGCGTCTGGAACGCAATTACCGCTCCACACAGAACATTCTGGATGCCGCCGCAGCCGTGGTCGCTAATAATCCCGACCGCCTGGGAAAAACACTCACCGCGGAGAAAGATCAGGGCGATAATCTCCGTTATTTCGAGGCTCGCGACGCCCAGGCCGAGGCCGAATTTGTTGCGGAGGAACTGGACCGCATTCTTGCCGTCGATTCGGACCAGACCTGCGCCGTCGAATACCGCACCAACTTCCAATCGCGCTCCTTTGAAGAGGTCTTCCGCCGCCGGGGCCTGCGCTACAAGCTGGTGGGCGGGTTCAGCTTCTACAATCGCGCGGAAGTAAAAGATGCGCTCGCCTATGTGCGCCTGGCGCTGCACCCCGAGGACGATATTTCCCTCTTGCGTGTTTTGAATGTGCCCGCGCGCGGCATCGGCAAGACCACCGTCGATGCTCTCCGCGACATCACGCAGCGGGAAAGCCATTCCTTCTGGGACGCCACGGAATCCCTGATGACTAGCCCAAATGCGAGCCGCTCCGTCGCGCCGCTGCGCGTTTTCCGCGAGCTTATCCTGCGCTTGCAGGAAGCGTATTCGTCGAAGGAGCCCGCAGAATTCCTCCGCTACGTCCTGGATGACACCGGCTACATGAACGCACTGAAGGATCGCAACACGCCGGAGGACGTGGCGCGCATCGAAAACTTGGAAGAGTTGGTTCGAGCGGTGGCGGAAGGCATCGAGGCCGGCGAATCCTTCACTGAATTTCTGGACGCCGCCGCACTGGTCAGCGACGCCGATTCCTACGAGGGCAAGCCGGGCGTCACGCTCATCACGCTGCACAGCACCAAGGGCCTGGAGTTCGACCACGTCTTTCTGACCGGGCTGGAAGATGGCATTTGCCCGCACAGCCGCTCCATCAGCGAGGAAAAAGGCATCGAGGAAGAACGCCGGCTAGTCTACGTGGGCATGACGCGGGCGCGAAAATCGTTGACGCTCACCCGCGCGGTCTACCGCCGCATTTTCGGCAACGAACAGCAGATGCGCGCTTCCCTGCCCTCGCGCTTCCTAGGAGAAATTCCCAGCGAACTGGTGGATACCGTGAGCGGCTCGATGGCGGAAATCGGCGAATCGCGCCGCTACGAGCCCGACCCTGAGTATTCCTATTCCGCTGAGGAATTTGTGCGCCGCGCTCGCGGAACGTCTGCTCCGAAGGAGCGCGCATCACATCGGCGTGCCGCGTCCACGAATACGTTTCGCCGCCCGGCCATCATGCACGGCGGAAAGGCCGATCCGCTGCTGGGCCAGAAAGTGCGCCATCCCGAGTATGGCGTGGGAACGGTGGTCGGCGTGGAAGGCGAAGACGACGACCGCCGCATCTCCGTGAGTTTCCCCGGCCGCGGCACAAAGAAATTCATCGAGCGCTTCGCACATTTGCAGCCGGTGTAATCGCATGAACTCCCGCCCCGACGTAGGCACCATGGACGCCGCCGGCACCGCCGTCCGCAAAATCCAATTCCGTATCCTGCCATTCATTTTCCTGTTGTATATTGTCGCCTTTCTGGATCGCGTGAATATCGGCTTCGCCGCCTTAACCATGAACAAGGAGCTGGGCATCAGCGCGGAGCAGTTTGGTCTGCTCGCCGGAATTTTCTTTTTCGGCTATTTCCTGTTTGGAGTGCCCAGCAACGTGCTCCTTCACAAGCTGGGCGCGCGCGCGTGGATCGCGTGGATACTGGTGAGCTGGGGAATCGTTTCCGCGTGCACCGGCTTCGTCCAGAACGCCACGCAGATCTACGTGGTGCGATTCCTGCTTGGACTGGCGGAATCGGGCTTTTTCCCCGGCATGATTCTTTACATGACCTACTGGTTCCGCCAGCGCGAGCGCGCCCAGGCCGTGGCCTTTTTCATGACCGGCCTGCCAATTTCCAGCATTGTGGGGGCCCCTTTTTCTGGACTCATTCTCGATCATATCCACTGGTTCGGGATCAGCAGTTGGCGCTGGCTGCTCGTCTTGGAAGCCGCGCCCGCGATCGTGCTTGGCATCCTCACCTATCGCCTGCTGCCGAATCGTCCGGCAGACGCGCGCTTCCTGACGGAAGCTGAAAAAAACTGGCTCGCGGCTGAACTGGCCAAGGAAGAACAAGCCGCAGGAGCGTACGGCCGCGTTTCGGCGTGGCAGGCCCTAGGCCGCGCCCGCGTGTGGCATCTGGCGATCATCTACTTCACGATCATCATTGGTTTATACGCGATGAGCTTCTGGCTGCCCCAGGTTGTCAAAGGAATGTCCCGGTTGTACTCGAACACAACCGTGGGGCTCCTGGTGACGATTCCGCACATTTGCGGTCTCATCGCGATGCTGGCGCTTTCCCGCCATTCGGACCGCACGCAGGAGCGCCGCTGGCATGCGGCCATCCCCGCCATTCTCGGTGGCGTCGCACTTCTCATCGTGGGAAGAGTCACGTCACCCGCACTGTCCATGGCGCTTCTGGCCTTGATGGCCATCGGCGTGGACAGCTTCTTCGGGCCGTTCTGGTCCTTGCCCGGCAAATTCTTGACGGGTGCTGCGGCCGCTTCGGGAATTGCGCTCATCAACTCGGTGGGAAACCTTGGCGGCTTTGTAGGGCCATACGTGATCGGCGCCGTCAGCAAGCGAACGGGAAGCACTTCTGTCGGCCTGGCGTTTGTGGGCGTTTCGATGATCGCGTCGGCAATGCTTGTCCTGCTGCTGAAAGATAAGCCGGCCCCACAAGTTTCCTAGACTCCAGCTAGTTCTAATACCGCGCAGGCTTCGCCGCCGCTTCTCCAACTTTGACCGGCGTCAGCCCCAGCCGCCGCCGCGCTTCATCGAGTATGCTCACCGTACGCGTGGCCCCGCGCCGCGAAACTCCCAGGGCCCGCACGGCTAGCAGCGCATCCAAATCGCGCACGCCTCCCGCCGCTTTCACCTGCACCCACGCGGGAGAGTGTTGACGCATCAGGATAAGGTCCGCGTGTGTCGCACCGCCCGAACCGTAGCCCGTCGAAGTTTTCACCCAACCGGCTTTCAGCTCCCCGCAGATTTCGCACAAGCGAATCTTGTGCGCGTCCTGCAAATAGCAATTCTCGAAGATCACCTTCACCTTGGCCCCGGCCGCGTGGGCGACAGCAATGACGGCCTTGATGTCGTCACGCACGCACCCCCAATCGCCGCTCAAAACCTTGCTGATGTTGACGACCATATCCAGTTCCTCGCCGCCGTCCGCGATGGCCTGGCGCGCCTCGGCCGCTTTGATCGTGGTGGTATTCACGCCATGCGGAAAGCCGATGGTTGTGCTGGTCTTCACGCTGCTGCCGCGCAGCAATTCCGTGCAGCGCTTCAGGTAAAACGGCATGGTGCACACGCTGGCGGTATCGTAAGCCAGCGCCACCCCGCATCCGGCTTCGAGATCGTCGCGCGTCAGCGTCGGATTCAAAAGCGAGTGATCGATCATCTTCGCCACGTCGCTGTACGTATAGTCCATGGGAGCTGCCTCCTAATTTCGTTGCTGCGCGAAGGATTGCGCGGATGGGAGCTTTCTGGAGCCAAAACAGCAGAGATTCTCCACCTCATGACAGGGATAGTCGTTGGTACTCGCTCCGCGACCGAGAGACACAATCCTCAATCGAAAGGCCTCCGAGGTAGTTACCTACGAGCAACACATCAGAGTTCCACAATTGTTTGTCCAACCGTATCACAAGTTCGGCATGTCCTTGACGTAGAGCTGGCAAGTAGTGGTAGGTCACCCGCACGGACTCGACGTCCCTTCTGGATACACCCAGAATTCGACAAGCGTGTTCCAGGTCGCCTTCACCACCCTCAGAGTCGCCGTTGAAATGAAAGGCAAAAGCGCGCTTGCCAGCGACGGAAAATGCATCTGAAGAGACCGCAGAGAAGCATGGACCCTCCGGCAAGACGATGCCCGCAACTCGGGGAATTGCCGGCAATTCCCCTCGGAAAATCAAGCCAATCGATCGCACTCGTCGAATCTCAATCTTGGACAAAAGATCAGCAACTCCGGAAAAATCCTTTGTAAGTATGTGAGCGGCTTGGTCTGGCGGTGTTGCCACCGCAACCGCTTTGCCGTGGAAAGTCTCCCCTCTCGTAGACTCAACAACATAGTGTTCGCGTCGTTGCTCCACGCTGGAGACTTCGATCCCAAATTTCGAGGTGATGTTCTTGTTCTTGACCAGGGCAGACGCTACCGATTGCAATCCGCCACTGATTGCGAAACTTCGATATACATCCTTCCTGCGCTCATGGCGCCATTTGAGAAGTTCGTCGGCAGGAAAGTCTCGCGTGTCTTGAGACGCGACAGCATTTAACATTGGAATCAAAACTCTTTGGCAGTTTTTCCGGCCGATGACGTGCGAGTAGAAAGAATTTACCGTGTTGTTCTTTCTTCTCTCGAAAATCAGCTGCGGAAGAGATCTGAACAACTCCCAGTAGTCCAGGCATGATGCAATCGTACGGAGTTCCCCGCCATCCATCACTCTGAATCCGAGCCCTCGCCGGGGGCAAGTTTGACCCAAGAGTTGAAGATCTTCTAGGAGAGAAACGAAGTTAAGGTAAGAGTTGTAGCACGTATGTGCACCCAGTTCGAGCCAACCTCGCGAATTGCATGGCCCATCTATGATCGCAGAAGCGAAGCAGCCTCCGGGTTCTCCTGATTTTTCAAGGAGAAGGACTCTTAGGCCCGCACTCCCGGCGTAATGCGCCAGGCTCAGCCCGCTGATTCCAGCCCCAACAACGCACAAGTCGAAGCTGGGATCGCGCGTTGTGCCGGCAGAATTCATAAGAGTGGGAGACCCATCACTGCGGTTCATCGGCCGCGTCCCATTTAAGCCTCACGGGATGCTGCCTCGGTTTCATGCGCCCACCGGTTTCCAGCCGATCCAGTCCAGCATCCAGCGCCAAGAGGCTTCCTGAGTGCGATTGACCGGTGGTGGCGGGAAACTTTGCGTGGGGAAATTCACCGTCTTCCCTCGATAAGCGCCGGCGAGCTGTTTGAATACCTTGCCCTGCTCTTTCACCCGTCCATCATTGGTGAGCAGGCCTAGACTGTATTCCAGCGAGTTGAACTCGAACTTTCGGTCCACATCGTGGCTGTCCCAATAGCTGAACCAGCTCACGCCGGAATCAATGGCCGCCAAAACCGCTTTCTCCAGCCATTCTGCCTGTTGCTTCTCGCTCAGCGTTTCGATGCAAGTGTTGAACTCCTCCGCCCACACCGGCTTTTGAGCATCGCCAGCATAGGAGCGCACCAGAGCAGTCATGGCTGCGAGCAGCTTCGTGCTGGGCGGATCCATGGGGCCCCCGTACTTCAGCGCTCCTGACCAGTAAGGGTAGCAATGAATGACCGGCATCGGCGCGGCCGCCAGGGCTTGCGGAGAGAACGTGTTCGCCTCGAACCACGGCATCTCATCCACTCCGTTGACGTGGAGGCCATCAAGGCAGACCGACGCCATGAGCGACAACATCTTTTTCATCCACCCGTCGCCCACGCGAGGTTCCGTGCTCCAGCAGGTGTTGATCTCATTTCCTACGTCGAAGCCAATGATGTTGCTTTTTGGCTGCATCACGCGCGCCAGTTGCCGGATGAAGAGTTCCTGGGCCGTCCACATCGTTTCATCGCTGTAGAAGTCGGTCCCGGTCTTGTTAAATGGCGGCAAAAAGAACCAGCCGCTCAACTGGCCCGTGAACACGGTCACCAACGCATCCAATTCGCGCTCGCCCATGAGCGTCAGCAGTTGGTCCAAGCGTTCCAGATGCACCGGGCTGATCCACTTGGGATTGGGTTGGAAGTAGGGCCAGAGCAGCAAAATGCGCAGATGGTCCGCGCCCAATGCCGCGATGGCATCCAGGTCTCGCTTGATCGGGTCTGCATCCCACTCGTTCCAGCAAAACCACCAATTTTTCGAGGGCGTGTAGTTCACGCCGAAGCGGTGGCGGTCTAGTTCCCGGCTCTTGGGCGGAACCGTATCCAAACCCCAGAGTTTCGTCGCGCCAAAGCTCATTTGCGCTGCAAGCAGCGATGTGCTGCCAGCGGCGGAGCTCGCCGCCGCAGCTCGCATGGCGCTCCATAAGAAATCTCGCCGGTTCATTTCGTCAATCCCCAAGGAATCCGGAGACTTCGGCCACAGGACGCGACGCAGAGCGCTGGCGCCTCACTCCGGATCTCCTTCTTCGGTTCTGACACAGTGTAATTGTATACCTCGGCCGCAACTACTGAGCCAACACTCGTCCCACTTCCTCGGTGGCCGCAATTGCCTTTGTCCGGTTGCGCCTCTGCGCATATCGCGATACATTGAAACCCTATCAGTCGCTATTCCGTGTCCGGCTGACACCACCTGCCCCACACGCCTGGATGCGAACGGAGAGCCCGCTTGGCCTCACATCTCTTCCGATGCAAGAGTATCGACCAGCTTCTGTCCGACTCCGAGAACGCCGAAATCAAATTAAAGAAATCCCTGGGCTGGCTGAGCTTGACCTCGCTGGGAATCGGCGCGGTCATCGGCTCCGGCATTTTCACCGTCATTGGCACGGCCATCGCCGGACAGAAGATGCAGGTCTCTTCCATCTTGAACGCGCCTCTGCTCCAGTTCCTGATCTACCATTCCAGGTCCTACGGCCGTCCCGGCGCTGGCCCGGCCATCGCCCTGTCGTTCATCCTCGTGGCCCTCGTCTGCGGCTTTGCTTCCGTCTGCTATGCGGAACTCGCGGCCATGATTCCCATCGCCGGCAGCGCTTACACCTACACCTATGCCACCATGGGCGAACTGATCGCCTGGATTATCGGCTGGGACCTCATTCTGGAATATGCCGTCAGCAACATGGCCGTCAGCGTGGGCTTTTCCGCGCACATCGTGGACTTGCTGGATTGGTTTGGCTGGCATCCCAATCCCGAATGGATTTCGCCCGCCTATCTCCCCACCGGCTTGATGGACCTGCAAGGGAACATGATTTACGGTCCCGGCTGGCATTTTGGATTCAACTGGCCGGCCTTCATCATCGTCATGCTACTCACCATAATCCTCGTCCGCGGCATCAAGGAATCCGCCGAAACCAACAACGTCATGGTTTTCCTGAAGCTCGTGGCCATCATGGTGTTCGTCAGCTTCGCCGCGCGCTTCATTCACCCCGCCAACTGGCACCCCTTCGCTCCCAATGGCTGGCCGGGAATCCTCACCGGCGGCTCGATCGTCTTCTTTACCTACATCGGCTTTGACTCCGTTTCCACGGCGGCCGAAGAGTGCAAGAATCCCCAGCGCGATCTTCCACGCGGCATCATCGCCACGCTGGTGATCTGCACAGTTCTCTACATCGCGGTCGTGGTCGTGCTCACGGGCCTCGTGCCTTGGCAAACGCTCCTCGACGACGCCGCCCCCGTCGTCAATACCATGAAAAAGCTGCACTTTGGCACCGTGCGCCTTATCGTCCTGATCGGCGCTCTAATGGGCATGATCTCCTCGTTGCTGGTCTTCCAACTGGGCCAGGCACGCGTGTGGTTCGCGATGTCGCGCGACGGCCTGCTGCCGCGCGTATTTGGCCGCGTCCACCCGAAATATCACACGCCGGACTTCTCCACCTGGCTCGCGGGCTTTGTGGTTGGAATCCCCGCGGGTCTCCTCGATATCGGCACACTCGCGGACCTTTCGAACATCGGCACGCTGTTTGCGTTCGCGTTGGTGGGCGCGGGGGTGCTCATCCTCCGTTATCGTGAGCCGGATCGCAAGCGGGCCTTCCGCGCGCCCGGCGGGCCGCTGGCTCCCGTCGTCACGATTTTCACGTGCCTCCTGCTGATGGCCGGCCTGCCCATCATGAATTGGCTGCGTTTCTTCACCTGGCTCATCATCGGCCTGGTGATTTATTATTTCTATGGCCGCCGGAAGAGTACGCTAAGGATGGCTAACGCCAAGTGAGGGCATCTCAGAAATGTTGCGCCGGTCTAATTCCAGGTTCGCGGGTGCTGCGGGTTTCTTCATATTCGCTGCGGGCCTCGCCCTGCTCTTGCCTCTTCACGCAGCGGCCTGGGGAGATAACGCCCAGCGGCTGATCATCAATCACGCTGTTGATGCTCTGCCCTATGATCTGCGGTCCTTCTTTGAAGCCAACCGTTCCTATTTGGTGCAGCACGTCAACGACCCTCTGAGTCTCATTGACAAGCATCCCGGCGAGCGCAGTAACTATTTCATCGAGCTGGACAAATACGGCAAATTTCCGTTCGACAAGCTGCCGCGGAGTTATAAAGCCGCGATCGCCCTGTACGGTAAATCCAAAATTGATTCCACGGGCCTGCTGCCGTGGCAGATTGGCGTCTATAGCCAGAAGCTCACTGAAGATTTGAAGAATGGCAAGTGGGAGAACGCCAAGGTGGATGCGGCCTTTCTGGCGCACTTCGTAGCCGAAGCCCACGACCCGTTCAATACAACCGAAAACTATGACGGGCGCGCCAGCGGCCAGAATGGGGTCAATCAACGATTCAACGCCGCGCTGATTGACCGTTTCGGCTCCTTTTTCCCGGTCAGCCCGCACGACGCTTCCTTCATCAGTGATCCCACGGACCACGCCTTCGATGCCTGCCTTTCCGCGCATAGCCAGGTGGAATCGCTGCTGCTTGCGGACAGCGCCGCAAAACGCGGGCTATCTTCCTACACCGACGAATACTACGACCGGTTTTACAACCTGGCCGCCGGGTCCCTGATTAGACAGTTGTCGGATGCCTCCACCGACGTTGGCTCCTACTGGCTGACCGCGTGGATCAATGCCGGCAAACCGCAATTGCCGCACTGAGCGGCTGCCTCGCACAAAGAGAGAGGACCCTGCTAAAATTTCCAGGTGGAACAATCCTTGTTGCCACCGCGCATCGCTTCCCTACCCAAGGTGGAGCTGCATCTCCACCTGGAAGGTTCGATCCGCCCCGCCGTAGCCTCTGCCCTTTCAGCCCGGCACGGGTTCGTGTTGACTGAAGACGAAGTTCGTCGCCGCTACGATTACCGCAACTTCACCGAGTTCATCGAAGCCTTCAAATGGGTGACCTCGTTCCTGCGCGACCCGCGCGATTTCGCCTTGCTGGCCGCCGATCTGGCCGAGCAACTCCTCGAGCAGCATGTCGTTTATGCAGAGGTTACGCTCTCCGTGGGCATCATGCTGCTGCGTAAGCAGGATCCCGAGGCCAACTTTGAAGCCATACTTGCAGCCATGGAGCCATTTGAGAAGCGCGGTTTGCGCCTCAACTGGATTTTCGACGCGGTGCGGCAATTCGGGCCAGAGCCGGCCCTGGATGTCGTGGAAGCAGCTCGCCGTTGCGCCTCGCCGCGCATTGTGGCCTTCGGGATTGGCGGCGACGAACTAAGCATCCCGACTCACGAGTTCCGCTATGCCTATTTACGCGCCAAAAGCGCCGGGATGCGTCTGCTTATGCATGCGGGCGAAGTTGGCGGGCCGGAGAAGATTCGCGAAGCCGTGGAAATTCTCGGCGTCGAACGCATCGGCCACGGCATCGCCGCCATCCATGATCCAGCGCTCATGGACCTCCTCGCGGAACGCCGCATTCCCTTGGAGGTTTGCCCCACCAGCAATCTGCGCACCGGCGCGCTCGCCCTGCAGTTGCGGAATCCGGACGCGACGCTCCAACAGCACCCCTTACCGCAACTCCTCCGCCGTGGCATTCCGGTAGTGCTTTCCACCGACGATCCGGCAATGTTCCACGCCTCGCTCGTCGGCGAATACGAAATCGCCGCGCAAATGGGCCTCAGCGAAGCTGAACTCGTCACCCTGCATCGCAACGCCGCGGAACACGCCTTTCTACCCGACGAAGCCCGCCGCGCCCAGCTCGCCAGCCTCCCGCGCAAATGACCCACGCCGCAGCTTCTCTACCTCCGCGAATGGCCCATCTTCCGGTTTCCGTGTCATACGTCCAACTAACTAACGCGTTCTGCCTAGCTCGAAAACAACTGGACTGCTGCGCGGCCAACGGCTAGTCTCGGGGCATGAAGCCTCTGCGCGGTGCAGTCATAGCTAGGAATTTGCTGGTGGGGGCTGGGGCCTATTACTTGTCGTGGTGGGTGTCCCCGCCTTTGGAGCTTGGCTTTGGAAAGCTAACCAACGGAATTACCTACACTGCAGACTTCGCGGGCAGCGTTGTGATGCCAATAGTCACAGGCGTGCCGGTAGCACTCATGGCCGCCGTCGTAGGTGCGTCCGTCGTTTTGCTGGTGGAATCAGAAACACCTTTTCGTTGGGCCATATTCCCGGCGGCTCTGTACGCGTTCTTTGGGTACATTGGTTATCACTGGGCCAGACCGCCCATGTTCATTGACCGCGTGACACAGGCTGTGACCGCACTCTTTCTGGCTCTCGCATGCCTGGGCGGTGCCATGCTTGCGGCTAGGCGTCGAGCAAGCCCGAGTACTGCTCGGACAACTCCTGAGTAAATCGCATAGTCGGAAACTGAGCCACCGCCGCACCGCACGCAGCGTGAAGACGCGCAACGGAATTGCTATACTAACGCCATGAAAGCTCACGTCTGGGTTATGCCGAAACGCACTGTGCTGGACCCGCAGGGTCAAACCATTCAACACGCTCTTTCCAGCCTGGGTTACGCGCAAGTTTCCGACGTACGCCAGGGAAAATTCTTCGTTCTCAATCTCGATGGCTGGAACCGCGACGAAGCGCAGCAGCAACTCGAGCGCATTTCCAAGGAAGTGCTCGCCAATCCAGTCATCGAGGAATACCGCTTCGAGATCGTGGATTAGCTGCCATTTTTCATCGGTCTTCGGGAGGGCACGGCTTCAGCCGTGCCGGTAAGCTTCCGGAGCTAAGGGTTTTAACCCCTGAGGTGCTGGAGTGAGTATTCCCAAGAGACCCCGAATGGAATTCGCAAACTTGCACGAAAAGCCTGCCGCAAGCACGGCCGCCCACCGCGGCCCACTTCCCTTCTGCTCGCTCTTACTCTTGCTCGCTCTTCTCGCTGCGGGTTGCCAGAAGTCCTTTATGCAGGTGGACGACCCGCAACTCAAGCCCATTCAAGAAACGATCGAGACCCAGTTGCCCAAGGGTTCCACAACCGAGCGCGTCACAGCCTTCCTTTCCGTGCGCGGCTATGAGCTGCAGCCCTCCGAGAAACCAGGCACCCTGGTCGCCATCATCCGCCATATTGATTTGCAGACGGTGCGGCCCGTCACCGCGCGGGTGATTTTCGTTTTCGACACCAATGGCAGGCTCAACACCGTTGAGATGACGCGCATACCGAATCAGCCCATCGAGTAACTATCTCTAAGAGTTGCTCGCCCTTTTCGCACTGGCGTAACTTTGCGCGTGTTACCCTGAGAATACTTCCTTTAGGAGAACTCCAGCATGTGCGGCATTGTCGGTTATATCGGCCCAAAAAAGGTTGTTCCCGTCATCATCGAGGGCCTGCGCAAACTTGAATATCGCGGCTACGACTCCGCGGGAATCGCGGTGGTCGACGCCGCCAGCAAAATGGAGATTCGCCGCGCGCCGGGCAAGTTGCGCAACCTCGAGGAGGTCATCCGGAAAGCGCCGCTCGACGGCACCTACGGCATCGGGCACACGCGCTGGGCCACGCACGGGCGTCCCACGGAAGAAAACGCTCACCCGCATCGCGATTGCACCGGGCAATACGTTGTGGTGCACAACGGCATCATCGAAAACTATCTGGAGCTAAAGGAAAAGCTGCAGCAGAAAGGCCACAAGTTCGTCACCGAAACGGACACGGAAATCGTGGCGCATCTCGTCGAGGAATATGCCAAGACGCTTTCCTTCGAGGAAGCCGTGCGCCGCACCTTGAAGGATCTCCGCGGCATCTACTCGCTGGTATTTCTTTCCGCGAAGGATCCGCAGAAGCTGATCGCCGCGCGCATCGGGCCTCCCTCCGTGATCGGCCTGGGCGATGGTGAATACTTTGTGGCCAGCGACATTCCCGCGCTGCTCGAGCACACTCGCGAGATTTTCTTCCTCGCCGATGGCGACATCGCCATTCTATCGCGCGACGGCGTGCGCGTCACCGATCTCGACGGCAAGCCCGTCAGCCGCCCCTCGCATCACGTCGCCTGGGATCCCATCATGGCGGAAAAGGGCGGCTACAAGCATTTCATGCAAAAGGAGATTTTCGAGCAGCCGCGCGCCGTCCGCGACACCATCCTGAACCGCATTTCCCAGGACACCGGAAAAGTCTTCCTGGACGAAATGCAGATCACCGATCAGCAGTTCCGCGGATTTGAGAAAGTGCGCATCGTGGCCTGCGGCACAAGCTGGCATGCGGCACTCGCCGGCAAGTTCATGATCGAGCGGCTCGCGCGCATCCCGGTGGAAGTGGATTATGGCAGCGAGTTCCGCTATCGCGATCCCATCCTCGATTCCAAAACGCTGACGGTTTGCATCAGCCAGTCCGGCGAAACTGCGGACACGCTGGCGGCGCAGCGCGAGGCCAAGCAGAAAGGCTCGCCAACACTGGCGATTTGCAACGTGATGGGTTCCATGATCACGCGCGAAGCCGCCGGCACCATCCTGACGCACGCCGGACCCGAAATTGGCGTCGCTTCGACGAAGGCCTTTACCTCGCAACTCGCTTCCCTGGTCCTGCTGGCTTCCTACCTCGGGCAGCTTCGCGGCAAGCTTTCGCCGGAGACGGCGCGCCACTTGATGCTGGAATTCACGCGCATCCCCCACAAGATCGAAACGATTCTGCAGGCTGATGAAAAGGGTTTCTACGAAAATCTGGCGCGCCAGTTTTTCCGCCACACGGACTTCCTGTATCTCGGACGAGGCGTTCATTATCCGATCGCGCTCGAAGGCGCGCTGAAGTTGAAAGAGATCTCCTACATTCACGCGGAAGGCTATCCCTCCGGAGAAATGAAGCACGGTCCAAACGCGCTGATTGATGAGAACCTGCCGGTCGTGGTGCTGGCCACGCGCGACGATTCCGATCCTGCCTCCATGACGTTGTACGAGAAGAGCATCTCCAACATCAAAGAGGTGAAGGCGCGCGACGGCATCGTGATCTCGGTGGTGACCGAAGGCGATCACCTCGCCCGCGAGGCCTCCGATCACATCATCGAGTTGCCTCCCGCGCCTGAATTGTTGGCGACCATGTTGGAAATTGTGCCTTTGCAACTGCTCGCCTACCACATCGCTATCCGCCGCGGCTGCGACGTCGACCAGCCCCGCAACTTAGCCAAATCCGTCACCGTGGAGTAGCAAATCTTGTATTGCGGCCAATCTCTTAGCCGTAGTACCTGAAATGCTCCCAGAAGACCGGCCAAGGCTGGCGCAGGTTGCGGCAGACAAAGACGTCGGCATAACCGTCAATCGTGGCATTTTCGATGCCATAGCGATTCGTCAAACGGCCAGCCAGCTCGCAGGACTCGAAATTCCGCTCGACAAAATCGCGGTGCTCACCCAGCACGATCAGCGTCTGCGGCGGCGGATCACCGTAGCCGCGCAGCCAGTTGGAGTTCATCCCGCTGATGGCTCTGGGCAAACCATACGCCGGGCCGTACAGGTTGACGGCGCCGGTCTCGCCTTCGTCCCCCGCCAGAACGCCCAGCTTGGCGCGGTCCTGCGCGGGCAACGAGTCGCGGATCTTGGCCACCGTTTCAACCGCGTCTGGCCAGCCAATCTGCATATTGAAATTTCCGCCGTTCATGCGATCCGCCACGCGCCACCAGCCAGAGTTCAGCGGAGCAACGGGGAGCGTCACCGCGGCAGTCGCCAACCCCGACACCAACAGGGTTCTCCAGGTGGTTCGTCGCACTGCCAAAGCAGAGCGCGTGCTCAGGGAGCTCACCCAGTGCTCGCTCCAGACGGCTCCTGCCGCGAGGAGCATGGGGTAGGCCGGAGCCAGGTAATAGTCGCGCCCCCTGGCAACGAAAAACGCCAGGAGCGGAATAACATACATCCAACCCAGCATGCGGTAACGCTTGCCGCCCGGCACGGCGAAAAGATACCAAAGGCCGGCGAACCACAGCGGCAGTGTGGCGGGGTTGGTGCATTTCCAAAGCTGATTCGGCAGGAAATAATCCGTCCAGCCCCAACCAATGTCGCGTGCGTGAACACTCTTCAGCCACTCGAGTGCGCCAAAATGATGATGGATTTGCCAGATGATGTTGGGCAGCATGATCAGCACCGCCGCGCCCGCCCCGCACCACAGCCAGGGGTTCCTCAGGTATCGCCGTGCCGGGGTCAGAAGCACGCCCCCTACGACTCCAAAGACCAGAAACGCCATCGCATATTTGGTCATCATGCCCAGGCCGATCGCCGCCCCGATGGCCACCCACCATCGCGGATCATCTGACTTAAGCAGCCGGATCACGAAGTAGGCCACCACCACCCACCACAAATAATCGAACGATGTGTAACCCAAGAACCACCCAGCAACCAGCGCGGGTCCTGCGATTGCTACTGCCAATGCAGCCACAAGTTGCGCTTCGCGTTTGCCGCCGAGTTCGCGGGTGGCGAGACCCGTAAGGAGCAGCACGAGCCCTTGCGACACAGCCGCAAAAAAACGGAAACCTCGAAGCGAAGTGCCGAAAAGGTCCAATTCCACGCGGCCAAGGAACGGCGTCATCGGTGGATAGACCACGTAGCCCCAATCCAGGTGGCGCGCGTTGTTCAGCGTCAGCAACTCGTCCCGGTGAAATCCATACTGACCGTTGGTAAGTGTGTGCAGAAGAATTACGCCGAGCGCCAAGAGAACAAGTATTCCGAAATCACGCGCATTGGCGTCTTGCCACACACGAAACTGCCTGGTAGATGACTCGTCTTCCCGCATCGGTCGCGATCCTGTCCGCCCTCCGTATTCACAACGACGGACATTTTGAAGAATGAGCCATTCTACAACGGGCCCAAGGGGATGTCGCGCTTGTCGAGACAATCCGATCCAGCTCGCGCCTCATTTCACGGGCGTCGTTTAGTTCGCGCCGCATGCAATCGCACTATTGCGCGTTCCAGGTCCCCTTGATCAACGCACAATGGGAGTCGACAGCCGTTAGCTCTGGCACGAGGTTTCCAGACTCCATCCGCTGAACGCAACAATCGGAAAAGGAGTACTAGGAGCAAAATGTGCGGTTTAGCGACCAATCAGGATCCAAAGCAGTCGAAGCGGCCGTACCTTTGTTCCTGATCAATAAAATTGGGCGCCCTTGCGAGCCGCTCACTCGTGGTTGTTTGGCCGTGATCATTCGGAAGCAGCGTGGGTTTTCGGCAGATTTTGCGCGCCAACAAGTGACAAATTGTTGGAGGCTCCACCCGGGACTCGCGTGGAGGAGCCCGCTTCTTGTCGCGCCTTCTCGAAGTAGCCCAAATTGCGGCGCAGCCGGTTTTTAGCCCGGAAGATAATTGTTCTGACCTCAGGAAGGCGGCGGTTGAGTGTGCTGGCAATCTCCGAGTAACTCATGCGCTTGTAGTAGCGGAGCATCAGCGGAACTTTGTAACGATCCGGCAGGCGATTCAACTGCTCCCTCACCTGGCGTTTTGCTTCCTTGTGCAGAAGTTGAGAGAGCGGAGAAGGAGTGGTAACGTCCGGGACGGCACAAAGATCATTTCCCGCGACGATCGAGCATTTCTCGCGCTTCCGCCGTCGCAATTTGTCGATGCAATGCCGGCCTGCCACCTGACACACCCAAGGGCGGAAAGGATGCTTCTCATCCTTTTTCCCGAGGACCGTGTGCAGTTTCAAGAAGACTTCCGCCGCAGCATCCTCAGCGTCTTCCGGCTGGCGAAAGAAGCGGCGGCAGACTTGCAGGACGTGAGCATAGTGAGCGGTATAGATTGAGCTTAGAACTTCAGGGCAAATTTGCAGGGCCTGATTGAGGGCCGAGCCGAGCCCGGCTTCTTCGAGGAAGATCGAGGTGGATCGAGTTGCCATAAGCACTCCTTTGCCAATGAAGTTGGGCACACCACCAGTTCCGGATCCGAGTAACACGACTCGCGGACCACTGGGTGTACCGCAGCTCAGCTATCTGGGACTGTGTCCTCCCCGGTCGGAGTTCTTTGGCCGCGAGACCGAAGCCGGCCGCCGTTGAGGAGCCGAAAAATCTTTAGTGCGCGAACGGGGCTGCTCGCCTTTGATCGCGTCGCGGCGGCGAACAACCAAAAGTGTCAAGTCGTCACTCGCGGAGCACGAGTCAGCGAAATCGAGAACTGTTCCAAGCAGGGAGAACAGGGCTTTACTTGCGCTCACGCCGAAGACAGCGCTAGCTGCTGATCTTAGCCGCTCCGTCTCGAACTCGTGGTCTTGAGAATTCCGGCACTCCGTCACCCCGTCGGAGTAAGCGACCAGCATATCGCCGGGGTTGACAGTGACGCTTCCGGTTTGGAACACGGCATTCTTCGTAGCGCCGAGCATTGGCCCACCTTTTTCCAGTCGTTCCAGCGTCTTGTTGTCACGCAGTAGCAAGGGCGCGGGGAGGCCAGCATTGCAGTAGACGAGTTCATTCGTCCGCGAGTCGATTCGTGCGAAAAACAGCGCCGTCAGCGGCGGCGCCCCGTCGTCGTGGCACAGTTCGTGGTTGACCTCGGCAACGGCATCGCCTGGGTTCGAATGACTCCGAGCAGACCGTTGGATTAGGCCCATGAGATGAGGATGCCAAATTCCCGCGGTTAATCCTTTGCCGGCGATGTCGCCCAGGACGACGCCAAGGGCGGAGCCGAGTTCCATCACTTTGAAAAAATCTCCCGAAAGATGACGGACCGGAAAAATCTCACCGGCGATCTCGAACTCCCGCCAGGTAAGTTCGCGGGGAGCGCAGAGCCTGCGCTGCACCTGGGCGGCTTCAAAGATGGCCTGCTGGAGTTTGGCTTGATCCCGGCGGAGTGCTTCCAGTTCGTCCGTGAGGAACTGCGCGCGCCCCGTGAGATCGCTTCCGGTAGCAGCCAAAGCTTGAGCGGACACTCGATCCTCTGCGCCCGCGGCCGGCTGGGCCAGGTGGTTGCCGAGCCCGGTTCGACTGATGTCCAGCATTCTTTCCGTTAAGGCCATCATGATCGTGTCATCCTACGAATTTGTAACCTACCCCGTGGACCGTCAAAAAGTAACGAGGCTCCTCGGGAACGGGTTCGAGTTTCTGGCGAATGCGAACAATATGGGCATCCACGGTGCGGGTGGTCGGAAAATTCTCATAGCCCCAGACCTCGTCGAGAAGCCGATCGCGGCTTAGCGTTTCTCCGGAATGACAGAGAAAGTGCTTGAGCAGCTCAAACTCCTTGCCAGAAAGCTCTATGCGCTGTCCCCCGCGCATAACTTGGTAACTGCGCAGATTGACCTCCACGTCGCCAAAGGCATAACTGTCCTGCTCTTTTGGAAGTGTGTGTGCCCTTCGCAGAACCGCCTTGACGCGAGCGAGGAGTTCGCGAATGGAGAAGGGCTTGGTGACGTAGTCATCGGCACCCAGTTCGAGACCAACGACCTTATCGACCTCCTGGCCGCGCGCCGTCAGCATAATGATGGGGATCGAGGGGCGCTTGGCCTTTAGCTGTTTACAAACATCCAGCCCGCTCATGCGCGGCATCATCACGTCGAGCACGACCAGGTCCGGAGAATCTTTGAGGGCGCGCTCCAGCCCTTCTACGCCGTCGAGCGCCGTTATGACTTGAAAGCCCTCGTATTCAAAATTGTCGCGCAAGCCGGCAACCATATTTGGCTCATCCTCAACGATCAGAATTCTGCTTGTGCCCATGACCTCTCCCTTATGGCTTTCCGGAACATGGCACCACCCCATGCTCCATAGCCCTCATGCGATTGCAGCGCCCGTCCGTGAAGACGGATCCAACGGCAGCGCGATCGTGAATTTGCTGCCCTTCTCTGGGGTGCTTTCGACCTGCACGTCGCCACCATGCGCCCGGACGATATGGCGAACGAGCGACAGACCCAAGCCCGAGCCCTTGATGTTGTGGACCAGCGGATCGCCGCAGCGGTAAAACTTCTCGAAGATCTTCTCCTGCTCGCCCGGTGGGATACCGATGCCATGGTCGCAGACTTCCAGCTTCACGGAACCGTTGGTGCGGTACAGGCTGACACCGATGAATTTGTGGTCCTTGGAATATTTCAGAGCGTTGTTTACCAAATTGAGCAACGAGCGGGCAATGGCTTCACGGTCCACGTTCACCGGAGGAATATCGCGGGAGATGTTTTCCTCGAAAGCAAAACCGTTTTGTTCGATCTGGAAGCGGTAAGAGTCGAGTGTGGAGCGAACGAGATCGGGGAGATTGGTTTCCTTGAACTCGTATTCCTTGCGACCCGCCTCAATGCGGGAAAAGTCGAGGATATTATTGATGAGCGCCGTGAGCCGTTCGCTCTCCTCGCGAATGATGCGGAAATACTCCTGGTATTTATCCTTTGCGGTGAGGCGTCCAAGCTCCAAGGTCTCGGCATAGAGACGGATGAGAGCAAGGGGCGTGCGCAATTCATGCGAAACATTGGCGACAAAATCGGATTTAAGCCGGGCTAGATTCATTTCCCTGGACACGTTTCGATAAGTAAGAAAAATCCCACCAATCATCAGAAGGGAGAGCGCCGCGAGGACGGCATAGTTGTACCTGAGGAAACGCGCTCCGATATCCGCAATGGTCGTGCCTGGATATTTAATCGCCCAAACCATGCCCTGAAAAATATCAGAAAAGGGACGTTCCACTTCTGGCTTGCCGCCGTCCCAGTTGGAAGAAGTTACCAACGGAGTCGAATCCTTCGATGCATGTACCATCATGGCCGGTGGATTTGCATCGCTTCTCAGCCCGTTGCTCTTGCTGTTCAATACGTCCTTTATTACCGCAGGGAAAAGGCTCTTCTGCAGATAGTCCGGATCAAACGAGACCATCCCGAGGCTCACTTGATCCTTCGAAACGCCTGCGGGAATAAAATAAGCCTCGTTCCAGTACACACGCTGGTTCCCCTTGAGCATCCAACCACCGTCGAATCCCGGTGATTGATCTCCCTTCTCGCCCGCCATTCTCAGATGCTCCGCCATTGAGGGTGCTTCCAAAGGCAGCCAGCTCTGCACGCTCTTGATATCCTCCTGCATCCGCGCGCAGAAAGCCTCATCATGATCGCCGCCCGACTGCACACTGCTGACCAGCATGTTATTCTTCTTATCGTAGAGAATTGCATAGGCAAATTCCGGATGTTCTGCCAGAATGCGGTCGAGTTTTTCTTTGATTCTGGCGCCGTCGTCGGGGTTTGGAAACTCTTTGCGCACCGGCTCGAGTATTTCGTTGGTCCTTTGCCAACTCTTTTTCTCGGCAATCTTCAGGACGTAGGTAAAGTCGCGCTGGATGGCCGCCTCGATGGCCTGGTCGCGCTGAATATGCTTCAGGTTCCAGATGCTGAAGGCCATCAAGGCTGCCGCAGGGAGGACGATGGCCAGTTCCAGCGTAAGGAGCGTTCGCGTGCGCTCCGTCAATCGCCACTTCTTGGACATTTTATGCATCTCCAACTGGTTCACTCACTTCGTGGCCTAGCGAGACTATAAAGACCCCTAAGGCCAGTTGTGTCAAGCCATCGCAAAGGATTGTAAAAAGTTGTAAACCGCGGCGCGTTGAAATACGACGCAATTCGCAAAGCGGAGCAACAACCAGACGGGGTGTGAACTCTGTCACCCTCTTTCCGCATGAAAACAAGTACCTTACAGGTTTTAACATCTCACGATGGGAAATCGAAACTCAAAGCGCCCACCAAAACACGCTGTTCCATGGTTAACCCTGGCGCTCTAGAATTGGGTACTGGAAGGGACTTCTCCGGGTTGGCAACTCATCAGGGGTTAGCCCGAGGGGCGCTACAACGACTATAATGCGGAAACGGTATAGCGGAATTTGGAACCGGTATACCGAGCCAAAGCAGAGCAGTGAGTCCTAAGGAGTCGTGCGGACCAATGCCCAGAAGCACAATCAACTTCGACACGGTGCGGAAAATCGGACTCGCGTTGCCTGGCGTGGAGGAGAGCACCGCGTACGGGCAACCGGCACTCAAGATCCATGGAAAACTCCTGGCGTGCGTCCCCGCTAATCGCTCGGCCGAACCCGCCTCGCTTGCCGTTCGCGTGGATTTCGATGACCGCGCCGAGCTGCTCGCTGCGGACCCCGATGTTTACTACGTGACGGACCACTATGTCGGCTACACCGCCGTGCTGGTTCGCCTGTCTCGCGTCAGTTCCGATGTGTTGCGGGACTTGCTCGGCATGGCCTACAAGTTTGTGACCCGCAACGCCGCGCCCCGCCCGCGAGCGCGGAAGCGCCGAAAGCCCGGACCAAGGAAATGAACAAAAGTCCGAATCCGCGCGCGCAACGGCGCACTCGGAAGTAAGCCACGTACCCAATAGACGCGGTAATCGAAAACTGATGACACGCTACCCCTCGGATGAACAGATCGGCCTTCCGCAAATTGAGGTCTGGAACGACCTTAAACGGCTGAGCTTCCTCCTTCCGTTCGCATACGTTCCCCTTTTCGCGCTCCCCATCTTCTAAACGCGCAGACAGCCACCCTCAAGGAAATCCACGCTGATGGCTTGAAGAAGCTGACCGAGACGCAAGTCATTTCTCTTTCGGGCCTGGTTCGGTTACGCGATTCCGCGGGGCAAGCCGCTGCAGAATGGTTTCGATGGAATCTAAAGTTGCACCCAACGGAAGGTCTAACTCACTATGACTTGGCGGACGCTTTTGTTGATTACGAAGACCCGCAGATTATTGCTGTTCTCCGCGAGGGGGAACAAGAAGAACCCGAGTTTCTGTGGATTGTAAGCTTCCGTTGCTCCAAGTAGCTGTTCGCCGTCTACAAAGGTCACTACGACCTTGCGGCCATGCTTGGGCGCATCCCTGCTGGTCGTTTCCCTGTAGTCCGGGTCTCCCTCAAAATCTTTCACGAAGAAGACGGCCTTCAGATGTTTCATGAAGATGTCGCTCCCTGTTTGTTGCCGAGCGGGGTCGTCGGGAAAGAGCCGGAAGCTCTCCTTGAACGCAGAAAAATTCAAGATGTAGCCTTTGAGGCGCCGCCCATCGAGGAAAGCCACAACGGCGCGATTCATCTTGTCGGAGGAAATCGGTGGAGACACCATAAGGCTGGTACACCTCTTCAAATTATAAGCTGATCGAATCGCAGGAGAAGGCCACTACCCGTTTCCGTTACGAATTCGCTACCGCCCTGCTGGCGCCCATCAAGCGAGCGTCTCGCTCAGAAGTAATCCATTTGGTGTAATCACTGACCAGATGGAATTTGAAGGCCGATTTCTACGGGATGCGATACGCTCCCAGTGATTGACGCGCTCGAAGCGAATTGGAAAAGAGACCGACCCATGACTACCCCGGATGAAGCAGTTGGTCTTCCGCAAATTGAGGTCTAGAATAATCGCATGCGGCTCCGCCTCTTTCTTCCGCTCGCATTCCTAATCTATTTCGCGCTTCCCAGTCTGTTAGACGCGCAGACGGCCACCCTCAAGGAAATCCACGCCGATGGCTTGAAAAGACTCACCGAAGCGCAAGCCATTTCGCTTTCGGGCCTGGCCACGGGCGCGCAAGTCGGCCGCAAGGAACTGCAGGACGCCGCTGACGCGCTGGTGAAGTCTGGCCTGTTCGCCAAGGTCAATTACAACTTCACCACCCACAATGATGCAGTTTCCCTGACCTTCCATCTCGACGAAAACCCCCGACTGCCGGTGTCCTACGACAGTTTCCCGTGGTTTGCGGACGCGGAACTCGACGACGCCATCCGCAAGGATCTCCCCTTCTTTGACGGCACGCTGCCCGAAGGCGGCGCCGTCGTCGAACAAGCAGCCATTTCCCTGCAGGCTTTTCTTGCGGCGCACGGCACAAATGTGCAGATCGAACATGCCGTGCTGCTCAATCCGCTAACGGAAGGATCGATTCACCAGTTTCGGGTCGAGGGGCTCTCGCTGCGGATTGCCAGCCTGGAATTCAGCGATCCGCACCTGAAAGAATCACTGGCGGTGCAGCAGCATCTTCCGGAAATTCTCGGCAAGGCCTATTCCCGCCTGGCCATCGATATTTTTCTGGCTGAAGCAATTCGTCCGGTCTATCAGCAGGACGGCTACTTGCGCGCGAAAATCGGCCCCGCGGAGGTGCGCCTCTCCGGGGATCCCCACCAGAAATTGCCAGAGCAAATCCCGGTGTACGTGCCGTGCCAGCCGGGGCCCGTCTATCACTGGAACGGCGTGGCGTGGAGCGGCAACCAAATCCTCTCCGCAATCACGCTCACGACCACGATGGGACTTAAGCCCGGTGATGTGGCCAACGGCATGGGCATTGAAACGGGATGGGACCGCATCCGCGAAGAGTACGGCCAACGCGGCTATCTGGAAGTGAAGTTGACGCCCACGGCCACTTACGACGACCAGGCGCACACCGTTTCCTACGCTGTATCCATCACGGAAGGCCCCGTGTTCCACTTCAACCAGATGACCATCACGGGAATGTCGCTCGCGGGCGAACGCATGATCCGGGAAGCCTGGCCCGCAAAACAGGGCGATGTTTTCGACAAAAAAACCTTCGAGCAATTCCTGAATCGCCTGGAGATTCACCGCGACACCATTTTCAAGGATCTGCCCTTGCACTACGACACCGTGGGCCATTGGCTGCAGACCGATCCGGCAAGGTCCACCGTCGATGTACTTCTCGACTTCAAATGACCTGAGACTCCGCTGAGTCCCCGCCGCTCTCCCATTGACGCATCGCCAGTTGGCGTACTGCAGTCCAGGGCCATTGGCGCTATACTCGTCTGTGCGATGAAGCCCCTGGTGCACATCCACAACGAAGAACCTTCGACGCACGCGGCTTGCGAGAAGGAGCAGTTCCTCTTTTCCAATCTGGCCAACCTCCCTTCCCTGATCGTCGCGCTCTCTGGCGGCGCGGACTCCGCCTATCTGGCCTGGGCCGCGCACCATGTGCTGGGCGAACGCGCCTTGAGCGTGACCGGTCTTTCCGCGAGCTACTCCGCATACGACCGCGAGCAACTGGAAAAGTTCCTGCAAACCACCTGCCTGCGCCACGAGTTCATCGAAACGCACGAACTGGAAAACCCCGCCTACCGCGCCAATGCCTCCGACCGCTGCTACTACTGCAAGGACGAGCTCTTCTCCGTGCTGAACCGGATCGCCACGGAGCGCCATTTCGCCGCCATCGCCTACGGGGTCAATGCCGACGACACCTCCGATTTTCGTCCGGGCCATCGCGCCGCCCACGAGCACCACATCCTCACGCCGCTCCTGGAAGCGCAACTCCGCAAGTCCGAGATACGCTTCCTCTCCCAGCGCGCGGGCCTGCCGACTTGGGACCGCCCCGCCTCCGCCTGCCTCTCCTCGCGCCTGCCCTACGGCACTGAAGTCACCGCCCAGCGCCTTTCGCTGGTCGAGCGCGGCGAAACCGCCCTTCGGGAACTGGGCTTCCGCCAGTTCCGCGTCCGCCTCCATGACAATCTGGGGCGCATCGAACTCGCGCCTGCCGAACTTCCCCGCGCCCTCTCTCCGGAAATGGCTGCCGCCATCGCTAACGCCTTGAAAGCAGCGGGGTTCACCTACGTGGCCCTCGATTTGGAAGGCTACCGCCAGGGCTCCTTGAACGAAACTCTGGCGAACTCCGCGGGAACATAAGATTCTTATTTTGCGTACCTATTCATAGGAGGGCCTGGAAACTCAGGCTGAAGCGAACATGCGTACCCACAAATTGGCTGTGCCCGGCATCGTCCTTTTCGCCGCGGCTTTCTCTCTCTTCACCCTGCAAGCTTCCGCCGCGGATAACACCTTTGACCGAACCTTCACCGTATCCGGCCCCGTCCGCATCGATCTCAGCAACGGCTCGGGCAACGTCGAGATTCGGGGCACCGCCGACGGCAAGGTCCGCGTCCACGGAAGAGTCACCAAGGGCTGGACGATTTGGGGCAGTTCCGAAAAAAACGTTCAGGACGCGGTTAGCAATCCCCCTCTGGAACAGCGCGGCGATACCATTCTTATCGGCAAAGAAACCTCTTGGCTGAAGAATGTTGCCATTGATTACCAGATCGAAGTGCCGCGTGACACGGAAATTGACGCGGGTGTGGCCTCGGGTGGCGTAACCATCGATCAGGTGCGCGGCCCGGTGAAGTGCTCCTCGGCTTCCGGCTACGTGCATGTCTATCGTGTGGACCGAGAAACGCAACTCAGCGCAGCCAGCGGCTCCATCGAAGTTTCCGGCATTGGCGGCATCCTGCGTATTTCCACGGCTTCGGGAAGTGTGGACATCGCCGACGTCAAGGGCGACATCCAGGCCACCGCGGTTTCCGGCTCCATACAGATCAGGAATCCCGGCGGCCGTGTGGAAGCGTCGAATGTCAGCGGCTCCATAAACGTCACTGGGGCAAACAACGACGTGCGCGCCCATGTCATCTCCGGACCGATCGAAGTGCGGGGAAACCCCAGCGGCAATCGTTTCTGGGATCTGAAGACCGTTTCGGGCTCCGTGGAAATCCGCGTGCCTCCGAACTCCTCTTTCCTGCTTTCGGCGGATGCCACTTCCGGTGATATTCGCACTAATCTTCCTGTGATGATCGAAGAGCAAGGCAAGCACACTCTGCGCGCCCATGTAGGCAATTCCACCGGCCGCGTCGAAGTCCATACGGTTTCCGGCGGCATCAACGTGCAAAGCGGCTCCTGAACCATCCCAGAACCCGTGGCCGCGCGCACGTTTTCCTGCAAGAGCGCCCCCGACCGGGTACAATGCTGCCGTGCTCCCGTTTCGCCCAACCCACGCGAGCCGCATCGCGTTATTCCTGACGCTGTTTCTCTGCTCCCCCGCGCTCGCCCAGGAATCTTCGTCATCCGCTCCCGCCGCGTTACCCTCCAAAAACGCCAACTCTAGAAAGGCTGCGGCGCAAGACGCTGCCACCGAAAACGCGGACCTGCAGAAAGCCATCTCAGATGCTGGGAACGACCGCGCCGCCATGGTGCGCAATCTGGACTCCTTCCTGAAGAAATATCCGGAATCCAGCCAGCGCCCGCAAATCTACCGCGCCATCGTCGAGTCCAGCTTGCAATTGCGCGATTTTCCGCGCGCCACGGAATACGCCGAGCGCATTGTAGCCCTGAATCCCGACGACACCTCCATGACGGTCCTCTCGATTCAGTTGCTGGATCGCTATGGCGGCGCGGAGGGTTGGCGACGCGCCGTTTCCTATTGCACGCGCGTGGTGGATCGCTTGGGGCGCACCTCGCTGGCGGACAAGCCCGTCCGCGTTTCCGCCGAGGAATGGCAGAACGACCAGAAACGCGACATCTCTTCGCTCCTCGTGGTTCGCGGCCGGCTCGAGCAGAAGCTGAGCGACCTATCCAGCGCGCAGAAGGACTTTGCCGCCAGTTACGCCGTTGTGCCGAATGGCGCTGCCGCCGAGAACCTCGGTGAAATTGCGGAACTCAAGAAGGACCTGACCGACGCGCTGCGGCAGTATGCGCGCGCGTTTTCGCTGGACGATCGCGGCGACGGCGTCTCCGCGCAACGCGAATTGCGCAAGAAAATCGGCAACGTCTGGCGGCTGGCGCATGGCTCTGAGGACGGGCTAGGCGCTTATCTATTGCAGGCGTACGATGAGACTGCTGCGTCCATCATTCCTCCCAAGACCATTCCCAATAAGGGCTTAAAGGAGCCCTACGAATTCACGCTGCGCAAAGCCCCCGAGGGCACGCCCTTCCCTCTTGCGGATACCAAGGGCAAGGTCGTGGTGCTGAATTTCTGGGCCACCTGGTGTGGTCCGTGCCGCGAACTGGAGCCGCACTTTGAAAAAGTTGCGGCGCGCTTCTCCAGCGAGAAAGATGTGCTGTTTTACGGCCTGAATTGCGATGAAGACGAATCGCGTGTCGCGCCCTACCTCGCCGAAGAGCGACCCAAGACCACCACGCTCTTCGCCGATGGATTGGATCTCCTGCTCCGCGTCAATTCCTTTCCCACCACGGTCATCCTCGATCGCGCCGGAAAAGTAGCCTACCGCTCCGACGGCTTCGACCCCGACGACATCGAAAAGGTCCTCACCGACGCCATCACCCGCGTAGCCCACCCCCCGGACAATCCCGCCCCAGCCACGGCCTCCGCCCGCCCGTAGCGCTCCTCTTTCTCCCCAGCGCCGGAGGCGCGACACTTGCGTCCGCCGTTTTCTAGAGGGTGCGACACGTCCCCTGCCCGCTGGCCCACCACTTGAAAGAGAAAAGTCAAAGTCCGCACCCTTACAAACCAAAGGGATGCGGCACCCACGTCCTTTGCAACATGGTCCTGGCCACCCGGCGAGACCGAGGTCCAAATCGGGATTTCCGGTGTATAACTGATGCTCCGTCGTCACATGAAGGAGAGTTTTCATGCGCGTCGACCCGATACCGGCAGGCTTTCACACTGTTGTGCCGAACATCATTGTCAAAAACGTGGATGCTGCGGTTTCTTTCTACAAACGCGCGTTTGGCGCCGTAGAAATCCTGCGTCTAACCATGCCGGATGGAAAAGTGGTGCACTGTGAATTGAAGTTTGGCGATTCTCGCGTGAATTTGGGCGAATCAATGGAAGGTTGGCCGGAACACAGCTTGCTTGCCCAGATATTTGTCGCGGATTCGGATGCGGTTTTCGCGCAGGCCGTGAAGGCAGGCGCCAAAGCATTAAGCCCCGTGAGCGATATGTTTTTCGGCTCGCGTGAGGGGCGCGTCCTCGATCCCTTCGGCAGCACATGGACGATTTCGACGCACAAGGAAGACGTTTCGGTCGAAGAAATGCAGCGACGCCTCAATGCACTCGCGGAGTGACGCACAAGCTTACGCACACCATTCTGCTGAACATCGCGATACTCTTCACCGCACTCGCCAACACCGAGGAGGAAAAGTCAGAATCCCCACACGTAAAGCCGACGTGTGGGGCACCCGCGCCCTCTGCGTATTTAACGTACGGGCCACCCGCCTAAAGCCCCATGAGGGTCAAGCTCGTAATGTCGGAGCTGAAGCTCCGACCCCCTTAAACTGCGGCTCGTTTGGGCACGGCTGAAGAGGCTGTTAGAAAAAGACATAGGACCGCTTCCTCAGGGGCTAAAGCCCAGTTCAGATTACAGGCTAAACGTCAGGGCTGAAGTCCTGACCTCCTAAGGAAAAATGCATCGAAACTTACGGGCCGCGGCACTGGGGCGCCGTGACCATTGGGCGCCCGCCATCGTCTAAAGCTCTGGAGGCAAACACCATGACTTCGCGCAGGCTTCTGTACATCCTTGGCATCGTGATATGGGCTGGCGTGGCCTTCACCACCGCGTCTCGCGCCCTTCCCCAACGTCACGCCCTGGACATTTCCTATCGCCAGGAGTCCCCGGCCGCCAGTTGCTCCGATCTCCACATCCGTTTCGATCACCACGACGCGGCACTGCAAACCGAAGAGCGCACCATCACCAAGGCCGAGGCTGCAACGCTTCGCGTCGTCGCCGAATCCAACGGGGGAATTCAGGTCCAGAGCTGGGACCAGGACAGCTACTCGGTTACTCTCTGCAAGGCCGCCGAGGCCGGCAGCGACGCCGATTCCCTGCTCTCCCGGATCCATCTCACCTTTCAGAATGGCGAACTCGGCGTTTCCAGCCCTCACTCTCATGACCGCTGGTCGGCCCACATTCTCATGCGCGCGCCTAAGGCCGCCGCTCTCGACCTTCAAGTCAACAACGGCCCCATGACGTTGTATCACGTCGACGGCAACCTGAAGGTTCGTGCCCAGAATGGCCCTGTCACGGTGACCGGCTGCACCGGCGAACTCGACCTGAACTCGCACAATGGTCCCGTCACCCTGGAAGGCAACAGCGGCAAACAAACTGTCCACACCGAGAATGGCCCGGTTACGCTTTCCCTCTCCGGCAATTCCTGGAACGGCGCCGGCATCGAAGCCCACGCCACCAATGGTCCCGTGAAGCTGCAGATTCCTTCGGGCTACAAATCCGGCGTGGTGCTCGAATCCGATGGCCACGGCCCTTTCCAGTGCAAAGCCAGTGTGTGCTCAGAAGGCCGCAAAACTTGGGATGACGAGCGCAAGCGCATCGAGTTTGGCTCCGGCCCGACCCTCGTGCGTGTCTCCACCGTCAACGGCCCGGTCTCCGTCGATTGAGCGGCGCATAGGGAAGATGAGATTCTCTTGTTTGAAGCCCAGCGCCACGGGTGGCGCAAGCTTAAAGTGCCGAGGCGATTACGGGTGATTGGCTGAAAAGCGTAACGCACGTTTATCACACCCCTGCGCCGTGATAGCATCGGGAGTATGAAGAGCACACAGCGAAAGCAGCCCTGCAAATGCGGGCACGGTTCTACAATCCACAGGCCGGAGCCCGGGAGAACGAAGCGACTTCGCATAATCTGCTATCACCCCGGCTGCAAGTGCAAGAACTACCGGCCGGCGACTGGCGCGCGCGCAAAGCGCTGAGGCAATCCCGGCCGGCCTACGGTGCCCAGAAAGGGCCGCAAAGAAAGCTTAGGCTGAGGACGCCCCGACCGGGTCGGAGTAAACGCCGGACACGGAGTTCGCAGAGAAGAGGGCTCCCTCGATCCCGGCGATGCGCACGGGGCGCACAAATCGGGCTGACAACAGAGAGGAAACGCGGCGTCAGGAAAAATTGCGGCTGTGAGGAAATTTCTCGGCGGCGGATTTGGCGGCGAGGATGGTGTTCACGTGGATCTGCACGGTGTCTTCGACGCGGCGGGCGTAGCCTCCGGCGAGCGTGGTTACCACTGGAACATGTCGCTGGCGGGCTTCCACGAAGACGCTTTGATCGCGCGTTTTCAGGCCATCCATCGTCAGGCGCAGGCCACCTAGCTGATCTTCCTTGTACGGGTCCGCGCCTCCCACATAGAACAGCATGTCCGGGTGAAACTTATCGAGGCCATTGCGGACGGCGGGTAACAGCGCTTGCAGGTATTTATCGTCGCCGACGCCATCGTCCATGTTCAGATCCACGGTGGAAGCCGGCTTGTGCCCGGGGTAAAGGTCCAACTGGTGGATGGAGAGCGTGAAGACGGAAGCGTCATGCGCGAAGATCGCGGCGGTGCCATTGCCTTGATGGACGTCGGTGTCCACGACCATGGCTGTGCGAATGGTGCCATCGGCTTGCATCTTGCGGATGGCCACGGCGACATCGTGAATCGCGCAGAAGCCTTCGCCATGACCGGGGTAGGCGTGATGGAAGCCCCCTCCAATGTTGCAACCGAAGCCATCGAGGGAGGCAGCCTGTGCGGCAAGGATTGTGCCACCCGCGGCCAGCCAAAACGCGCTGACGAGTTCCGGCGAGTATGGTACTTCGAGAATCATCACATCGTTTTGGGTGAGCGTGCCGGTCTTGAGCTTGTTCACCCAGTCGGGAGTGTGCACGCGCAGGATGTCCGCGTCGGCGGCGGGTTCCGGGCGCAGGAAATTATCGGGGATGGCAATGCCGTCGTGCGCCAGTTTGTCGGCGACCAGGCGAAATTTCTGGGAGGGAAAGACGTGTGCGCCCAGGTTGAGATCGTAGCGTTCGTGGTAGATGAGTTTGAAGGGCAGCATAGGCTATTGCCTTGGGAAAGCGGTTTCCCCCGGACTGCCGCGGAAAGGCGGTCCCTCCGGCCGCCCGGCGAATACGATGTCGCTTCTCCAGGAAAAGAGGGATTCCTCACTCCGAAGACTACGTTCGGAATGACGAGTGATTATACGTCTTGTCAAGATCGTCGGCAGTAGCACGCAGCAACCTAGCCACGATCCCTCCACTACGGCCCGCAAACGACGCGGGCCTTCGGTCGGGATGACAAAGTGTTCGCGCTTTGCTCCGGTCTACACCTCGCCGAGATGGGGTCCAGCGTGCTGGACCCCTACAATGGAAAGGCTTGCGGAAAAAGCAGAGCGCGCGACATCGCGCTAATTTTCGCGTTCGAGGATGAAGTCGGGCAGCGTGAGCAAGGCGCGCGCATATTCGGAATCTCCATGACCGTTGAGGCAGGCTTTTGCGCGGCCCGCGTAGACGAGCGCTAGACTGCGCGCACGGTCCAGAGCGCCGGAATCGCGCACCAGCGCGACGAGTTTTTCCGGCTGCACGGAATGGAATTCCTTTTCTTCGAGCACACGGGCGACCAACTCGCGCGCCTCGCCGTGGCCATTTTCCATGGCGTAGATCAACGGCAGTGTGACCTTGCCTTCCTTCAGATCGCTGAGGACCGGCTTGCCGAGTTGCTCGCTGGATGCAGTGAAGTCCAGAAGGTCGTCCACGAGCTGGAAGGCCAGGCCGGCATTGCGCCCGTATTCCGCGAGGGCTTCTTCGTGCTTGCTGCCCAGGCCGCCCAGCACGCCGCCGAGTCGCGCGCAGCCGCTGAAGAGGCAGGCGGTCTTGTAGGTGGCCAGTTTCAGCGCATCTTCTTCGGTCACATCCATGCGGCCGATTTTGGCAAGTTGCAGGAGTTCGCCTTCGACCATTTTCTGCGTGAGATCAATCAGGATATCGAGCACATGGAAATTGCGTTCTTCGAGAGCAATCTGGAAGGACTGCATGTAGAGCCAATCGCCCGCCAGGACGCTGCGATGATTGCCCCAGCGGGAATTCGCGGAGGGGCGGCCACGGCGCGTGTCGGCGCTGTCAATCACGTCGTCATGGATGAGCGTGGCGCTATGGAGAAGCTCGACGACGGCGGCCAAGCGGATCGCGCTGCGCGTTTCGGTGGGGCGTCCGCTGGCATAGCCGTGGCAAAGCAGAAGCAACGCGGGACGCAAACGCTTCCCTCCGCCGCCCAGCAAATAACTGGTGATTTCCGAAACCGGTTGGAAGGCCGCGGCACTCTGGCGAGACAACTCCTGCTCGACCTTCACAAGGTCGACGCGCACCAAATCAAAAATCTCTTTGGCCGTGAGAACTGCGATGACTTGCCTCCTGCAGGCGCTGCCCTGGTTCAGCGGGACACCGCAGGCGGGGCCGTCCCCGACCGGGTGAGCGGAAAGAATCGCCGGAAATTTTCAGAAGTGGCTTGGGCGACTTCCTCTAGCGGTAAGTTTCTCACATTCGCAAGGACCCGCGCCACCTCTGCCACGTAGGCGGGCTCATTGCGCTTGCCGCGGTAGGGCTGGGGCGCGAGGTACGGAGAGTCCGTTTCGATCAGAATATTCTGAAGGGGCAAAGCCTTCGCAACGTCGCGCAGATTCTGCGCTTTCGGATAGGTCAGATTGCCCGCAAAAGAAATCATGAAGCCGAGCTCGAGACCCCGCTTGGCGTCTTCCAGCGTGCTGGTGAAGCAGTGCAGGACGCCGCCGATGCCGGTGGGCTTCCAGACTTCTTCGAGAAGGCGGAGGCAATCGGGCCAGGCATCGCGGCAGTGGATGATGATGGGGAGCTTGGCCGCGTGGGCGAGTTCCATTTGGCGGCGGAAGACGCGCTCCTGGATGTTGCGCGGGGAGTGATCGTAGAAGTAGTCCAGGCCAATTTCGCCCCAGGCGATTACCTTGGGGTGCTGGGCGAGCTTCGATAGAGTTTCGAGATGCGCCGGAGTGACTTCCCTGGCTTCGTGAGGATGGATGCCGACCGTGGTGTAGATCCAATCGTGCGCTTCTGCATAGGGGAGCGCAGCATCGAGTTTCTCCGGGCCAGGGCCGGTGCCGATGGCGAGGATGGTAGTGACACCGGCGGCGCGGGCGCGTTCGAGCATGGCCGCGCGGTCATCCTCGAATTGCGAGAAGTCGATGTGGGCGTGGGAGTCGATGAGTTCCATGGTGAAAGTCAGAAGTCAGAAGTTAGAAATCGGATAGTACACTCCGTTTATTGGATGTTGGTGTCAGCGACCAGGAACCCTGCAAGTGGCGCGAACGGTTGGAAACCCTTTCTTCAGGGGCTAAAGCCCAATCGCTCTGCGGACTTTACGCCGGGGCTGAAGTCCGGCCTCCTAAAGAAAAGGACTTTTCACCAACCTTTCAAGCGGCGGCCTCCCGAATAGTATTCCTGAGATGGCTCATGGTCCCTGCTTCTTTGATTCCTGATAACTGATATCTGATAACCGATATCCGTAAGCAATACCTCGGGCTGAAGATTTTCCTACTTCAGGCGCGCGCCTACTTCGACGTCTTCGAGGAAGCCGGCTAGGACGGGACGGCCTTCGGGACCGACGGAAGCGGCGACGACCATGCCGTTGGATTCGACGCCGCGGAGTTTGCGCGGGGCGAGATTGACGACGACGGCAACCTTGCGGCCAATGAGCGCTTCCGGCTCGTAATACTGAGCGATGCCGGCGCAAATCTGGCGAATTTCCGTGCCGATGTCCACGGTGAGTTTCAGGAGCTTGTCTGCGCCGACAATACGTTCGGCGGTTTTGATTTGGCCTACGCGCATTTCGACCTTGGCGAAATCCTCGATTCCGATTTTGTCAGGGACTGCGGGCGCGGGTGCTGCGGCCCCTGCAGCTGGTGTGGCCGGGGCAGCAGGCGCGCTTGCGGGTTTCGGCGCGGCCGATGCGGAATTCAACTCTTCGTTCGCCATGGCTTCGATCCTCTCTATCGCTTCGGTTTTTTCCACGCGCGGGAAAAGTGTCTGCGACTTGCCCAACGCGGTGCCGGGGGCCAATTGGCCCCAGCGCAATCCATCCAACTCAAAAGAATCCAGGGGGGGCGTTTGCCCGAGGAGAGCCCAAACTTTCGCGGTGCTATCCGGCAGAACGGGATGCGCCAGTGCGGCGACGGTGCGCAATAACTCGGCGGTCGTCCAGAGTATCGTGCCCTTGCGCGCCTGGCCGGCTTCGGAAGCGCCGAGCGCCCAAGGCTGTTCGGTGGTCAGATATTTGTCGGCAGCGGCGATCACGCCCCAGATGGCTTCCAACGCGCGCGCGAATTCCATTTTGTCGAAACGCTCGAGGACCTCGCCGATGGCGGATTGGGCTTCGTTGGCCAGTGCGTCGTCCTGAGGCTGGCGCTCGGCGGGCTTGGGCACTTTGCCGGCACAATTCTTTTCGATCAGAGCAACGGTGCGGCTGGCGAGATTGCCGAGGCCGTTGGCGAGATCGCTGTTGTAGCGGGTGACGAGTGAATCGTAGCTGAAGTTGCCGTCCTGGCCGAAAACGACTTCGCGCAGCATGAAATAGCGTAGCGCGTCCATTCCCAGCATGTTGGCGATGGGACGCGGAAGGACTACGTTGCCCTTGGACTTGCTCATCTTGGCGGCGTCCATCAGGAACCAGCCGTGCGCCCAAACTTGTTTTGGAAGGGGCAGCATGGCGGCCATCAGGAATGCGGGCCAGTAGACAGTGTGAAAGCGGATGATGTCTTTGCCAACAAAATGCACATCGGCGGGCCACATGCCGCGCTTCTCGTAGTCCGGGCCGCCGACGGCGCTGAGGTAAGCCGTGAGCGCGTCGAACCAGACGTAAAAGACGTGCGGCTCTTCGCCGGGTACGGGAATGCCCCAGCGAATGGTGGTGCGGGTGATGCTGAGATCCTTCAGGCCACCTTCGACAAAGCTCACGATTTCGTTTTTGCGGCTTTCCGGCTGAATGAAGTCGGGATTCTTGCGATAGAAATCCAGCAGCGGCTTTTGGAAAGCGGAAAGTTTGAAGAAGTAATTTTCCTCGGTGAGGGTTTCGAGCGGCCGGCCGCAGTCCGGGCAGTTTTCGCCGGGTTTGGCGTCATTCACGAAGTTGTTGTCGTAGATGCAGTACTGACCGGTGTAGTGGCCTTTGTAGACGTAGCCGTTTTCCTTGCAGAGCTTGAAGAGCCACTGCACGGCGCGTACATGCTTTATGTCGGTGGTGCGGACGAATTCGTCGGCGGGGATGCCGAGCTCATCCCAAAGGGATCGCCACGCCTCTGCCATGTTGGCGACGAATTCTGATTCGGGGATGCCCGCCTTCTTGGCGGCGCGTTCAACGTTGACGCCGTGCTCGTCGGTGCCGGTGGTCATCACGACGTCGTAGCCGCGCATGCGCTTGTAGCGGCGAACGGTGTCACACACGACGGTGGTGTAGGTGTGGCCGATGTGCGGCAAGCCGTTCGTGTAATAGATCGGCGTGGTGAGATAGAATTTTTCTTTGCGTTCGGGCATTGGCGTCTCTCGGAACCGTGCGGCCGCGCCGGACAATTCTGTGCGCTACTTTTTCCCTTGCCGCCAGGCGTGCATGGCTTCCTGCATGACGCGCTGGAGGGGCACCGCTTTCTCCTCTGCCAGTTTACGGCAATCCTCGTATTCGGGCGAAATCTGGACGACCTGGCCGTTAACACGGGCGAGTTTCATGCGGACCTCACCGTAGCAAGTGGCCACCGTTTCCCACTCGCGCGGCAGGACGCGCCGCTGGGTCGTATAGCTGCGCACGCCGAGGGTGGTGGTCTCGGCAAAAATGAGTTCTTGAAATTTTGCCTCGTCCGCGGGCTTGCAGAGGAGGGTAAGCAGCGTCCCGGGGCGATTCTTTTTCATTTGAACGGCGGTTGTGAACACATCTAGAGCGCCGGCGGCCAGGGCGCGCTCGACGAAATAGCCGTACACCTGTGGATTGAGGTCGTCGAGGTTGGCTTCGAGGACGCGAATCTCCTCGGTGTAGTTCCTTTCGCTCTGTGTTGTGGCCTCGCCGACCATCAGACGAAGCACGTTGGGCTGGCCTTCGAGATCCGCTGTGCCCGCGCCGTAGCCGACGGCGGAAACGGTCATGGGAGGTTGCGGGCCGAAGGTGTCGCACAAGGTGGTGACAATGGCCGCGCCGGTGGGTGTGACGAGTTCATTTTGCACACCATTTGAGTAAGTGGGCTTGCCCAGAAGCAATCGCGCGGTGGCCGGGGCAGGCACGGGAAGAACTCCGTGAGCCATTTTCGCGGTGCCGCCGCCGACGTTCAGCGGCGAGCAGGCAAAGCGTTCAATCGCCAGAAAATGAAAGCCGATGCAAGCGCCGACGATGTCCACGATGGCGTCCACGGCGCCCACTTCATGGAAATGGATTTCTTCGATGGGCACGTCGTGGACGGCGGCTTCGGCTTCGCCAAGTTGGCGAAAGATGGCGATGGCGTGATCGCGGACGGGGATGGCTAGCTTGGAGTTTTGCAGGATGCCTTCGATGGCGGAGAGCGAGCGGTGGGAGCGCGTTTCTTGCGTGATGACGCGGACGTAGGTGGCGGCCATGCCGTTCTTCCAGACTTTTTCGGGGTGGATTTCCCAGCCGGGGACGGCGAGGCCGTTTAGTGCTTCGCGCAAATGTTCCAGGGGCACGCCCGCGTGCACTAATGCGCCCAGGGTCATGTCCCCGCTGATACCGCTGAAGCAGTCAAAATAGGCGAGTTTCATGTCGCTTTTGATTTCCCGCCTGTTGATACTAGCTGTTGCGCTTCCTCAGCGTCAAACACGAGCGGGATGACAATAGTGTTTACGTCCAGGCAAGATCGGAGGCAGAGGTACGGAGTGACCTAGCCACGATCCCTCCACTACGGCCCGCATACGGCACGGGCCTTCAATCGGGATGACAAAACGCTCGCGCTGTGCTCCGGAGTGCGCTTGGCCGATATGTGGTCGAGCCCTTCGCCACTCAGCGCAAACAGTGCTCGACCCCTACAAGGAGCGGCCGGCGGCGGCGCCGGAGGCCCAGGCCCATTGAAAGTTGAAGCCGCCTAGGTGGCCGGTGACGTCAACGACTTCGCCGATGAAGAAGAGGCCGGGGACTTTGCGCGATTCCATGGTTTTGCCGGAGAGTTCGTTGGTGTCAACGCCGCCGACGGTGACTTCGGCTTTTTCAAAGCCTTCCGTGCCTGCGGGTGTGAGGGACCAGGCGTGTAGTTGCGCTTCGAGGGCGGCCAGGGCGGGATTCGTCCAAGAGCGCGGCGCGTTGTAGTGCAGCCAGGTTTGCGCGAGGCGTTTGGGGAGAAATTGTTGGAAGGCTTTTTCCGCGGCAGCTCGATTGCGCGTGCCGGCTTCGCGGATGGCGGCGGTGGCGTCGCGTTCAGGCGCGAGATCGAGGCGGATGGGTTGGCCTTCGTGCCAGTAGGTGGAGATTTGGAGGATGGCGGGTCCGCTAAGGCCACGATGGGTGAAGAGCATTTTTTCGCGGAAGGGCGTGTGCGCGGCTTGCGCGATCACTTCTGTGGAGACGCCGGCGAGTTCACCGTAGCGCTTGCGGTCGGGAGGAGCGAGAACGAAAGGGACGAGGCCGGGGCGGGGCGTGATGATTCTCAGGCCGAACTGGCGGGCGAGGTCGTAGCCAAAGGAGGTTGCGCCCAGTTTGGGGATGGAGAGACCGCCCGAGGCCACTACCAGCGCCGGGGCGCGATATTCGGCGGATTCCGTGCGCACGACGAATTGCGTATCACGGGAGACTTCGGTGATCTTCGCGTTCAGGATGATTTTCACGTGGGCGGCGCGGCATTCGGCTTCGAGCATGTTGGTGATGTCGGTGGCAGAGTTGTCGCAAAAGAGTTGGCCGAGCGTTTTTTCGTGGTAGGAGATTCGATGTTTTTCGATGAGGGCGAGGAAGTCCGTGGGCGTGTAGCGGGCCAGAGCGGATTTGGCGAAGTGGGGATTCGCGGAGAGGAAATGTTGCGGCTGGCAATAGATGTTGGTGAAGTTGCAGCGGCCTCCACCGGAGATGAGGATTTTTTTGCCGATGCGGTCGGCGTGTTCGAGGACGGCGACGCGGCGGCCGCGCTTGCCCGCTTCGATGGCGCACAGCAGGCCGGCAGCGCCGACGCCGATTATCAGAACGTCAAATTTTTGTGGCAAGATGGTCCTCGAGCGATGTCCAGATAACACCGTGGGAGAGTCTACCTCAAGCAGGAGTGCAGTTCGATGGAGGACGATTCTAGTGGCTCGCGTGGACAGGAATTTGTATAATGTGGGGCAAGTTGGAGCGGTGTAAGCTCATTGAGAGGCGCTTACGAGGAGCGCCGGGGACGTGACGATGTACATGCCGAACGTCATTGTAGTTCGTTAAGCCGCGATTGTTGCGGACCTTTCCTTTCCTCGTTTCTCTCTAAAGGCTGTCGCATGATTTTTTGTGCGACGCAACTGCGGACCTCAGGGGTTGAAACCCCTGGAGCGTCCGGCATTGTGGCACGGCTGAAGCCGTGCCCTGACGGGAGCTTTTTTATGTCGGTGCGGCAAAGACAAAACGGGGATGTGCGGGTGGATGCGGCGGCGCCTTCGCTGTGGAGTTCGGTGCGCGAGGCGGTGCGCGGGTCGCACCAGGATTTCACGACGGGCAGCTTGAACCGGGCGATTTTGCTGCTGGCCATTCCCATGGTGCTGGAAATGGTGCTGGAGTCGCTGTTCGCCGTGGTGGACGTGTTTTGGGTGAGCCGGCTGGGGTCGGGGGCGGTGGCCACGGTGGGGCTGACGGAATCACTGCTGACGCTGGTGGGGGCGGTGGGATTGGGGCTGAGTCTTTCGACCACGGCGATGGTGGCGCGACGGATTGGCGAGAAGGATGCGACCGGAGCGGCCGTTGCCGGGGCGCAAGCAGTGTTTATTGGGTTTGGCGTGTCGTTGCTTGTGGGCATTCCGGGCTTTTTTTACGGGCCGGAGTTGCTGCGGCTGATGGGAGCTTCGCCGCAGGTGGTGGCTGCGGGAAGCGGCTATGCGCGCATCGCGCTGGGCGGGAGCGGGGCGCTGCTTTTTCTGTACCTGAACAATGCGATTTTCCGCGGGGCGGGCGATGCGGCGGTTGCCATGCGGCTGCTGTGGGTGGCGAACATTATCAACCTGGTGCTCGACCCCTGCCTGATTTTTGGGCTGGGGCCGTTCCCGAAGCTGGGGGTGACGGGCGCGGCGCTGGCCACGTTCACGGGGCGCAGCATCGGCGTGCTGTACCAATTCTACCGGCTGCTGCGCGGCACGGAACGCATACGGATCTTGCGCTCGCAACTGCGGGCGAACTGGCAGGTGTTGGGGCGATTGCTGCGCGTGTCCTTGACGGGCATCGTGCAGTTCGCGATTGCTACCACGAGCTGGATTGGGCTGGTGCGTATTATCAGCGTTTTTGGCTCGGATGCGCTGGCGGGCTACACCATCGCGATCCGCATTTTGATTTTTGCAATGATGCCGTCGTGGGGATTGAGCAACGCCGCGGCGACGCTGGTGGGGCAAAACCTGGGGGCGCGCAAGCCGGAACGCGCGCAAATCTCCGTGTGGCGCACGGGGTTTTACAACATGGTGTTTCTGGGGACGATTGGTGCGTTCTTTTTGATTTTTGCCACGCCGACGGTGCGGCTATTCACGCATGACCCGGCGGTGGTGCCACTGGCGGCGGCAGCGTTGCGGCTGTTCAGCTACGGCAACATTGGGTATGCGTATGGAATGGTGATGATGCAGGCGTTCAATGGAGCGGGGGACACGGTGACGCCGACGGTGGTGAATTTCTTCGGGTTCTGGCTGCTGGAAATACCGCTGGCGTATTTTCTGGCGATCCGCACGGGGATGCACGCGAACGGCGTGTATGTTTCCGTGGTGATCGCGGAATGCGCGGTTGCCGGGGCGGGGGTGGTGTTGTTCCGGCGGGGGCGGTGGAAGGGGAAGAAGATTTAGCGGGGAGTTTGCTGGTGGGGCAGGAAAGAAAAGGCGCCCGCTTCAGAAAGCGGCCGCTACAAAGGCAAACCCAAGAGTGAGGATGAAGAGCGAGATGGCGTCGGAGCGGAAGAGCCCACCCTTTCTCAGAAGAAAGGCTGGGGCACCCTCAAGTTCCTTTGATTTACGAGCGAGCGAGGAAGACCCAAGAGCAAAGTCCCTTCGAAGCTCAGGGTAAACAGGCGGCTGCACTCCAGGCCTTGAGGGCTTGGCGCGATGGGGTCGAGCGGTGCTCGACCCCTACGGGGAACGGCCTGAGGTTGCGCGGCGCTGCTATACTGGAAGATTACAAAGCACTGCTGCAGCAGACTGAGGAACCGTGTATCTGACAATCATCCGGCGCTTGCGAGAAGCGCTCGGCGCGCACATCCGGGAGAAGTACGGCTTCGAGATCAACATCGCGCTGGAGCGGCCGCCTAAGCTGGAACTCGGCGAAGCGGCTTCGCCCGTGTGTTTTGAGCTAGCCAAGAGGCTGAAGAAAGCGCCACGGCAGATCGCGCAGGAAATTGCCGGGTCGCTGCCGCCAATCGCGGGGATTGCACACCTGGAGGTGGCCGGAGGTGGCTACCTGAATGCGTTTTTCGATCGCGGCGCGTTTTGGGAGAGCCTGCGTGGCGAAACCAGCGGTGAGTCGTGCGGGGTGGACTCGGCGCTCGGGCGGGTCATTGTTGAGCACACCAGTATCAATCCCAATAAGGCGGCGCACATCGGGCATCTGCGCAATGCGGTGCTGGGCGACACCATGGTGCGGATGCTGCGGCACACGGGCCACGAAGTTGCCGTACAAAACTACATCGATAATACCGGCGTGCAGGTGGCAGACGTGGTGATTGCGTTTCGCGAAATGGAGAAGAAATCGCTGGAGGAAGTGCGGAAACTCGCGGGCGAACCACGGTTTGATTATTTGTGCTGGGACCTTTATGCCAAGGCCACGCAATTCTTTGAAGAAGAACCGACGCGCGCCGCCAAACTGCGCGGTGAGACGCTGAAGGCCATCGAGGAAGGCAAAGGCGAGATCGCGGAAATGGCCGCCGCGATTGGCGATGCCATTGTGAGTCAGCACCTGCGCACCATGGCGCGGCTGGACATTTTTTACGAACTATTGGCGCGAGAGAGCGAGATCCTCCATCTCCATTTCTGGGATGCGGCCTTTGAAAAGCTGAAGACGAGCGGCGCGATTCAGTTGGCCACGAGCGGGAAGAATGCCGGGTGTTGGATCATGCCGTGGGGAAAGGAGGTAAAGGAAGTAGAGGAGGTAAAGGAGGTAAAGGAGGTAAAGGAATGTCCTGCTTCCTCATTAACCTCATCCTCCGACGAAGACGGCCAGGCGAAGATCATCGTGCGGTCGAATGGCACGGTGACTTACGTCGGGAAGGACATCGCCTACCAGTTGTGGAAATTTGGGCTGCTGGGCAAGGATTTTCAGTATCGCAAGTGGCCCGCTCCACCCGACGCGAAAACAGTGTGGGCTACTACCACGGAGAAGAGTGATCCGGTCGCGCCGCACTTTGGGAATGCGACGGCCGTTTACAACGTGATTGACACGCGGCAGGCGTACTTGCAGGAGGTGGTGGCGGAAGGATTGCGGGCGCTGGGTCACACGGAGGAAGCGGACAATTCGATTCACTTCGATTACCAGATCGTGGCGCTGACGCCACGTTGCGCCGCGGAACTCGGATACGAGATTACTGAGGACGAAGAGAAGAAGGCTTACGTCGAGGTGAGCGGGCGCAAAGGCCACGGCGTGAAGGCGGACGACCTGATCACGAGAATGTGGAAGGCGGCGGAGGAGCGTGTGCGACAAAAGCACCCGCAGATGGCCGAACTGGAGCTTAGGCACACGGCGAATGCTCTTGCGGTGGGAGCGCTACGATTCTTCCTCCTTAAGTTCACGCGCAATACGATCATCGCGTTCGATTTTGACGACGCGCTGAGCGCTGAGGGCGAGACTGGGCCGTATTGCCAGTATGCGGTAGTGCGGATTCGAGGGATTCGCCGCAGGGGGATGGTTGGCGAGAATGCAGGCATATCCGAAGAGGAACTATTGGCCCGGTCTGGATTGAGCGTGCTTGCGCCACTGGACCTGCCGGTCAGCCAGTATTTATCGGAGGCAGAGGATAGCGACATTTGGGCGTTGCTGGTGCAAGCCGGTTTGCTCGACCAGGCTGTGGATGCGGGGATCCGCGCGCAGGAGCCCGCTTTCGTGGCGAAATATGCGTTTGAGTTGGCGCAGGGATTCAACGTTTTTTACCACAAGCATCACATTCTGTCGGAGACGGATGAACAGAAGCGGGCGTTTTTGCTGGGGTTGACGGAGCTGGTGGAAAGACAGATGGTGCGGGCGTTGCAGGTGCTGGGGATTGAGGCGCCGGAGAAGATGTAGGAACGCCAAGGACGGAGGGATTCATCGCACAAAAAGCGTGCGATGCAAAACCGTACCTCACTTCGCGGACTCCGTTCGGAATGACGGAGATGGCAGCAGGGGCGGATTGCGGACATGAAATACGGTTTGTTGGTGGGGCTTACAGCCGCAAAAGCGGCGGCAAGCCGCCGCACTCCAAGGGGACAATATAGTGGCCGCAGTTGCGGCTACAGGGTGGTGATTAGGTGGACAAGGGTGCGGAGGGCTACGCCGGTGGGGCCTTTGGCTAGCCAGGGCTTGGAGTCGTCGTTCCAGGCGGTGCCAGCGATATCGAGGTGGATCCAGGGCGTGTCGCCCGCGAATTCACGAATGAACATAGCTCCAGTGATGGCGCCGCCGCCTTTGCCGCTGCTGATGTTCTGAATGTCGGCAAAACTGCCTTTGATGAATTCGCGATACTCCTCGTCCATGGGCATGGGCCACATTTTTTCGCCGGCGGCCTTGGCGCTGGCTAGCAATTTGTCCGTCCAGGCTTGATCGGAACCGAACACGCCGACGTTTATCCCCGCCAAGGCGACGACGATCGCCCCAGTCAGCGTGGCAGCATCGACGAGATGGGTTGCGCCGAGTTGTTTGGCGTAGTGAATGCCATCGGCAAGAATCAAACGCCCCTCGGCGTCGGTGTTGAGCACTTCGATGGTTTTCCCGGACATGGCAGTCTGAATGTCGCCGGGCTTTTGCGCTTTGCCGCCTGGCATATTTTCCGTTGCGGGGACCACGCAAATAACCTTGACGTTGGGCTTCAGGGCGGCCAGTGCGCGCATCACGCCGAGCATCGTGGCGCCTCCGGCCATGTCGTACTTCATTTTTTCCATGCCATCGGACGGTTTGATGGAAATGCCGCCGGTATCGAAAGTGACCGCTTTGCCGACGAGACCGATGACGGGTGCGCCGGGCTTTGGATTTGCGGGCGTGTAGGTAACGACGATCACGCGAGGCGGTTCGACGCTGCCCTGGGCAACGCTAAGCAGCGCACCCATCTTTAGATCGGCGATTTTCTTTTCGTCCAGAATCTCGATGGCGAGGCCGGCTTCCTTAGCCATCGCTTTGGCTTTTTCGGCAAGGATGTGCGGCGTGAGTTTATTGGAGGGTTCGTTCACCAGGTCGCGGGCAAAGTTCTGCGAGTCACCGACAAAACGTCCACGGGCAATGCCCTTTTCGCCGGCAGCCTTCTCCGCGTCGCCATAGCCCGCAATGGAGAGCGACTCGATGAATTTATCGTTCTTCTTGTCCGTCTTGTACTTGTCGGTTTCAAAATCGGCGGCAATGGCCCCTTCTGTAACAGCTTGGGCGGCTTCTTCGGTGAGATCAGCCTCGCGGAGGGCGAAGACGAATTTATGGACGCCGCGGGTTTTCAAAAAACGCTGCGCTGCTCCCGCAACTTTTCGCAGGGTGGCGGGGTTAAATTGCTCGCGCTTCCCTGCCCCGACGAGGAGCAGGCGGGCGGACTTCAGCCCCGCCGGCGCATGGACGAGGGTCAGTTCGAGCGCCTTCCCGGTGAGTTCGCCGCTCTTGGCCAACCGGCCGAGCAGACCGCCGGTGAGCCTATCGAGCTCAGCGACGCGGCCCTGAATGGGGTCGCTCTCCTCAAATAAGTAGGTGACGAGTGCGTCTTCCGCGAGCGTGACAATGGGTTTGGTTTCCAGCGTGATTTGCATGGTTCTTTTATCGCCTCCGGTTGCGATACATCGCCTGCTCAGCTTCCCTGCGGGCATCCTTGTCACGTTCGTCCTGGCGGCGGTCCCACGACTTTTTGCCCTGCGCCAGAGCGATTTCGACCTTGGCAATGCCGTTGCGGAAATAAATCCGCAAGGGAATGACGGTCAAACCTTTCGATTCGGTACGGCCAGACATTTTGTAGATTTCGCGTTTATGAAGCAGCAACTTGCGGTTACCCAGGGGTTCATGATTCCAGGGGCCACCGGGCATATACTGGGCGATGTGCGCGTTGACGAGGTAGGCGCCGCTGGGCTTGAAGTCCACGTAGGCATCGCGAATATTGGCCTTGCCTTCGCGGAGGGCTTTGACTTCGGTGCCGTGCAACACCAAACCCGCTTCCAGCTTCTCAAGGATATGATAGTGGTAGGAAGCGGAGCGGTTTTGCGCGACGATGAGGTCGCGCGGGCCTTTGGCTTCTTTGCCCTTCTCCGGTTTCTTAGTTGGCTTGGCCACAATCTTTCATTTTACCCGATGCCGCGTCTAAACAAGCAAGGAAGGCTGGCAAAGGTGGTCCAGCCGGTGGAAATAGGCCCCAGCCAGGTCTCCACAGGTCTACTAAAATGGGTGCAACTGGTACATGGGAAAGTGTGACATGCAGGAAATCCGAGTGGGTGTCGCTTGCCGCGTTGCTAAGGCGGATGCTAGACTGCAAAGGCAAGTAAAGACGAGGTTTGGGACCAGACCGGGTCCCGGAGAATCCATGCGTCGCTGGTGTCAGGTTGCCATCTGCATTACGTTCGGGGTCTTCCTTGCAGGGTGCCCAAAGGGCAACCAGGACTACAAATCCGGGATGCACGCGGAGGACTTGAAGGATTTTGACGCCGCCGTTGACTACTTTCTGAAGGCCAACCAATCTGATCCGCATAACGCAAATTTCAAGATCAAGCTGAACCAGGCGCGATTTGAAGCCAGCCAGCAACACGTCCATCAGGGAATGAAATTGCGGGACAAGGGCGATTTGCAGGGCGCCCTCTCCGAGTTCCAACGCGCGCAAGTGTACGATCCTTCGAGTTCCATTGCCGATCAGGAAGTAAAGAAAACGCTGGAGCTGATCGCGGAGCGCGCCAGCGCCACCGAAGCGCCAGCCGAGGAACCCGCCGTTGAGAATGGGCAGCCGGTGATGGCCTCTGCGCCGCCGGAAATCAAGCCTCTTTCCCGGGCCCCCATCAACCTGAAGATGTCCAACGATGCCAAGGTGGTCTTCGACACCATCGGCAAGCTTGCAGGGCTCACTGTGATTTACGATCCGGACCTGCAGCAAAAAAGAATCAGCACGGAATTGAACAATGTGACGCTGGAGCAGGCGCTGGACATTACCTGCCTGGAAAGCAAGACGTTTTGGAAGCCGGTGACGGAAAACATCATCATGATCATTCCGGACCAGGCGCAGAAGCGGCGCGATTATGAAGAGCAGGTAGTGCGGACTTTCTACCTGAGCAACGTGTCGATCCCACAAGACTTGACGGAAATCACCACGGGGCTGCGGCAATTGCTGGACCTGAAGCGCATCCAGCAGGTGAACTCGCAGAATGCCATCATCATCCGGGATACGCCGGATAAACTGCTTTTGGCCGAAAAAATCATCCGGGATATCGACAAGGCCAAGCCGGAAGTGATTATCCAGTTGGAGGTGCTGCAAGCGCGCAGCGACCGGCTGCGTAATCTGGGCGTCCTGCCCGGGCAGTCGGCTTCCATTGCCATCAATACGAATACCACATCGAGCACTAGCTCAAGCTCGACGACCAGCAGCACTACGAATAACGGTCTGACCCTGCAGCAGCTCCGCCATTTGAATCAGAGTGCCGTGTCCCTGACGTTGCCGAGCGCCACCGCAAATTTCGTGCTCACCGACACGTCCACAAGAATCATTCAGAATCCGGAAATTCGCGCGATTGATGGGCAGCCAGCGAAGTTGCGGGTCGGCGATCGTGTGCCGGTGGCAACGGGAAGTTTTCAGGCGGGCGTTGGCGTGGGATCGACGGGGGGAGCGGGCTTCGTAAACCCGCTGGTGAACACGCAGTTTCAGTACATCGACGTCGGGGTGAACGTGGACGTGACACCGCACGTGCACCCGAATCGCGATGTCAGCCTGAAAGTTTCGATTGAAGTGTCGTCAGTGACCGGCACGTCCACCATCGGCGGCATCCAACAGCCCGTCATCAGCCAGCGCAAGATTGAGCACGAAATCCGGCTGAAAGAAGGCGAAGTGAGCATTCTGGCCGGTTTGATCGAACGCGTGGATACGAAGACTTTGAATGGCTGGCCGGGCTTAGCGAAGGTTCCGGTGATGCGCTACCTTTTCTCCGCCGACAATTTGGACCAGCAAGATAATGAAGTGCTGATCGTGATGATCCCGCGCATTGTGCGCATGCCGGATTGGAGCAAGGCCAATCTGCGGCCAATGTTCTCCGGTACAGACACCTTTGTTGGGGCGAAGCGGGAATTGGAAGTGAAAGCGCCCACAGCGAACCCCAATCCGCAGGCGACACTGCCGGCGGCAGCGCCGGCAACACAAGGACCTGGCGGCGTAGTTGTGCCCGCGGCCGCGCCAGCGCCTAGTGCGCAGCCCGCCGCTCCCGCGCAAATTCCCAATCCGCAAGCGCAGGGAATGGGGCCGCGCATCCGCTTCGAGCCCTCCACGTTGAACCTGAGCCCTGGGCAGACCGCCACGATCGGTGTGGTGGTGGAGAATGTGAACGATCTTTATTCAGTGCCCATGCTGCTGCAATACAACCCCGCAATTATCAGCGTCGAGGAAGTGCGCCACGGGGGATTCCTCTCCGGCGGCACGCAGGAAATCGCGATAGTGCAGCGCGTGGATAAGGAACACGGACAGGCCATTATCTCGGCAACCCGCCAGCCCAACACGCCGGGCGTGAACGGCAGCGGAACATTGCTCGGCGTGGTGGTCAAGGCGCTCGCGCCCGGCACGACAAATCTCTCGATCGTGCAGGTAAATGCCAAGGATTCGCAGCAGAGGCCGATCCCGCTGGTCACCAGCGAAGCAACTTTGCGGGTACAGTGATCGTTCCATTGCAAGAGGGCAGCATGCCGTCCCATCCAAGCAAGCGCCGGCGCACCCCGGAAGCAGGTATGACCCTGCTGGAGCTGATCATCGCCTGCACCATTCTGCTGGTCCTGGCTTCCGCAGCGCTCCCCTTGCAGCGCTATACCATCGTGCGCCAGCGCGAAGCGGAATTGCGCAAGGATTTGCGGGACATGCGCGACGCCATTGACCGCTACAAAGATCTAGCCGACCGCAATCAGATTCGCGTGCAGGTTGGCAGCGAGGGCTATCCGCCTGATCTGGACACACTGGTGAAGGGAGTCCCCGTCGGCGCAGCCGGCGCTACGGGGCACAATATCCGCTTCCTCCGCCGCATTCCCAAGGACCCCATGACCGGCCAGGCAGAATGGGGTATGCGCTCCGTGCAGGATGATGCGGATTCGATGAGCTGGGGCGGGAATAACGTATTTGACGTTTACTCGAAGTCCACGGGCACGGCGCTGGATGGCACAAAGTATTCGGATTGGTGAGATGGTGCGGAAACGCGAAAGCATGAACAAACAGAACGGCCAGATGTGGCGCAAACGCCAGGGGGCGGCAGTTCCCTGCCGGCAGCGCGGCTTTACGCTCATCGAGTTGATGATTGTGATTTCGATCATCATGATCCTGGTCGGGATTGCCGCGGGGATGTACCAGCAGTCGATTCGCAGAGCCCGCGAGGCGGTGTTGAAGCAGGACCTGCAGACGATGCGCACCGCGATCGACAACTACACGATGGACAAGCTGCAGGCGCCGCAGTCCCTTCAGGATCTCGCCGACGCGCACTACCTCCGTGAACTTCCCATCGATCCATTCACGCAGCAGCGGGACTGGGTGGCGCATTTCGGCGATACACTCATCAGCCCGGAGCAGACCGGCACGGGTGTTGACGATGTGCATTCCAATTCCGACCAGACCGGAAGCGACGGGACCACCTACAATACGTGGTGAGGACGCTCACAAAACGTGACTTTGCGCGCATCCCAAGTACAATGGACAAAATGACGACCCTCGTAAGACGAGTTCCCGGCTGGCACGCGTATTACCTGGGTGTGTGCCGCTCCCTTGCGCTGCGCAGCAAAGATCCGGCGACGCAGATCGGGTGCGTGATTGTCGGCCCGGCGCACGAAATCCGGTCCACAGGCTACAACAGCTTTCCGCGCGGGATTAGGGATACTGTGCCTGAAAGGCTGGAACGTCCTGAGAAGTATCTCTGGATTGAGCACGCGGAGCGCAACGCCATCTACAATGCGGCGCGCGCAGGCACGGCGCTTCAGGGCTGCACAATTTATGTGGAGGTGACGCCGTGCATGGACTGCGCGCGGGCCATCGTGCAAGCCGGAATTGCACGAGTGATTGTTGACGCCGATCGCATGCGGCAGTATTCGAGCAGACGGTATGATGAAGAATTCAAGAAGGTCAGAGTATTGTTCAAAGAGGCGAGAATCAAAATGGAAGTTATTTCAGGGCAGGGGCCAGGCCAGAAGAGATCCAGCAAGCGTCCTGCCGTGTAGGTAGGAGTCCTTCTCTCGTTCCACCTCTTCAGTTGGGTCATAGCTCAATCAAGCCTGCGCTGTCCGCTAACGTCTTACTGATCCATCTGATTCACGGCAGGGAGCGTTGGTATGCCAGCCGTTCTGCAGCCAATTGAGCATGTTGGTCGAAAGGTGATCCACAGCCTCGCGCCACCCGGTGTAGGGAGCCTGGCCACTGCTTTCTCGAAAGAGCGTGCCAACCTTCCCCAGGCCGGTAACTTCAGCAAAGGCCGAGTCCTGCTGGGTGCCGTCATTGGTTTCGCTGACCGTGACGTTTATATAGAGATTTGGGACGACGCCGTTGGCTTCCTGAAACGTGATGCCCGAGCCGTTCCCGTTGAGGTCCGCCAGAATGCGCTGTGCAAGAACCGACGGGGCCTCGGGGAATTTCCAGGTCATATTGTAAGCTGGCTTGACGACGATCACCACGGTCAGGGTGGTATAGCTGAAACCCTGCTGATCCTGGCATGGCCAGACGTTACCCTGCTTCTTTTTCTTTGAAAACAACTGTGCGTTTGCCGGAACTGCGCAGAATAGCGCCAGCAGGGCAATCGTCAATACTGCGGCAAATGTCGCTTTCATACTTTTCTCCGTCAGTGGGCAAGTTGCCCGGCCTCCACACGTGCCTTCTCTTGCAGCTTGCCCAGAAACCTCGGCGGGGCCGATAGTACTTTCGATAAATTGTTTTCGATTCGTTACCTAGGGGTTATAAATCGGCGATTGCGCTGATGCCGAGGTGGAAGCGAGGGGCGGACACGGAGCAGGGAATATAAAGGAAGTAAGGTTTGCCGTTGACACGCGACACGGAAGGCCAAATAAAAAGGCCGGAGTCCTGGGCTCCGGCCTATAATTCGCTGAATGGTTGCGGGGGCAGATTTGAACTGACGACCCTCAGGTTAAGAGCCCAATTTCGAATAGGCCTGTCTTTGCATCTCAATGACTTAGGTATACGCTGTTCCGTCTATTTCACGCCTGTTCTTCGGTAGTTTGTTCCCAATCTGTCCCCAGTTCGCTGATCCTCGATAAAGCCAACCTAGCCCGCGCCGCCGAGCATAACTGCCCAGCTGTATGACGCGCTTCACGAATTATTGCCTATCGCAGACACGGAGTGTTCGTCCAAAGGAGGCGCCTGTCGCTCCCTCATTTTGGCCCACATTTTGGCTCTTGACAGAGGCAGGGCAGAGTCTTAGAATGCCCGACCTAGAGCGAGCGCTCGTTTTGGTAGAGCAAATGGACTAACCCATGCCAAGGCTTTTGGACAACACCGTCGCCAAGAACAAACTCAAGATCGGACGCGCGGCGCGAAAGCTCTTCACACGGCAAGGATTCCACGGCACGACGGTCCGGGAAATCGCCCGCGGTGCCGGCGTATCCATGGGCAAGCTGTATCTCTACTATCCGAACAAGGAAGACATCTTCATCGATCTGGTCCATCAGATGGGGCAGAGAATGGAAGTCCTGCGGCAGAGAGACCTTCTGCCCTTGATGAAATCGCCCGATCCGGAGTCGCTAAAGAAGCTGGGGATGGCCATCGGGCGGATCGTCTCCGAGAATCTGGACTACTGGCGGCTGATGTACATCGACGTGGTCGAGTTCCGCCACAAGCACTTCATTCACAGCTATCGTGAGATTGCGGGCGGCCTGCGCAACTATTCGACGGCCTTGTTTCAAAAGGCCCCGATTCCCTTCCCCAGCAACGTGAACCCGGGATTTGCCTACGTCAATTTGTACCTGCAGTTTGTAACGTATTTTCTGGTGGAGAACCTCTTCGGAGCGAAGCGCCATTTGGGCGTGAGCGACGAAGAAGCTGTCGAGCAGTTTGTCCGTCTGTACACGCGCAGCCGGAAGGGCCGAGCTGCAAAGCGGTGATGGGAACACAAGGAGGAAATATGCGGATGCGAACACTCGCAATGCTGTTGGCGGCGGCCAGCGTTCTCTGTTTCTTGGCGCCAATGGCGCAAGCACAGACGGCCACCACCGGGCAAATCGTGGGCGTGGTGACGGATCCCAGCGGAGCCATCGTGGTAGGCGCCAAAGCCGTGCTGACTAGCGACGCGGGCGTGCGGCGCGAGGCTGAGACCGGCGGCGGCGGACGTTACACGTTTGGATTGGTTGACCCGGGCGTGTATCGGCTCGAAGTGACAATGAGCGGATTCGCGCCGGTCAAACTGGAAGGCATTGCCGTCAAGATCACGGAAAGCACGGTGGTGGACGTGGCCTTGAAGGTGGCCGGTTCGCAGGCGTCGATAGTGGTCACGGCCGAATCACCGCTGGTGCAAACAGAAAACTCCTCCCGCGGGACCGTCATCGAAGAAAGTCAGGTGCGCGGACTGCCGCTGCCGACCAACAACTTCCAACAATTGCTGACCCTGACGGCGGGAACGTCTGGCTCCCTCCAGAACTCCTCCGATTTGGGACGCGGCGATGCAGCCATATACGTCAACGGCCAGCGTTCGCTTTCCAACAGTGTGGTCATCAATGGCGTGGATGCGAATTCAATCGGCACGGGATCAATGCCAAATCTGGCCGTCCCCGCCATCGACTCGCTGATGGAATTCATCGTCCAGACCAGCATGTACGATGCCTCGCAGGGCCGCAACGCAGGTGGCGTCGTGGCCGCAGTTACCAAGTCCGGCACTGACAACTTCCATGGCGATTTGTACGAGTTCCTGCGAAACACCGATCTGGATGGCAACAATTTTTTCCTGAACGGACAAGGCACGCCGCGGCCTACTTACAACCGCAACCAGTTTGGCGCAACGCTGGGCGGTCCGATTGTGAAGGATCGCGCGTGGTTTTTTGTCTCTTATCAGGGTACACGCGAAACCAATGGCACCTCGCTGACCAACTCGCTCTCCACGATGTTTCTGCCGGCCTATTTGGGGTTGCAGCGCGATACCGCATCTCTGGAGGCCTTTTCGGTCTGTTATGGCTTGGGTGGTTACCTCGATCCCGTGGCCGTGGCGGCTCTGACGGCAAAGCTTCCCAACGGACAATACATGATTCCCGGGGTGCCCGGCGTCACCACCGGCGCCGGTTGCACGGCGGGTAACCCAGGCACCCCTGTCCGCGTGACGATACCGTCCAACTCGACCTATAAAGAAGACCAGTTCAACACCAATCTGGACGTCAAACTGAATAATGCGAACCGCTTCTTCGGCAAGTTTTTCTATGCCAACAACCGCACGAATCAGGCGCTTTACGATACCTTCGGCGATGGCAACCCGCTGCAAGCACCCGGCTGGCCGACCGAGGAAGACATCGGCCAGAAGCTGCTTTCCGTAGGAGTATCTTCCGTTATCTCCAACCATTTAGTGAATGAAGCCAGGTTTGGTTGGAGCACGATTTACGGCCCCGGCAAACCATCGCAACCCATCAGTTCTTCGGATTTAGGAATTTTATCGCCATTAAGTGACGCGTTCCCCGGAATGCCGACGATGTCATTCACGAACATGTTCACTTTGGGGCCGTCTCCGCTGGGCATCAACTACTCGCAGACCAAGACATACAGCGGCAGCGATATGATGACGTGGACGAAGAGCCGGCATACCTTCAGGTTTGGAGGCGAATACAAGCGCCAGGCGCTGGACGCGCCCTATTTCGATGTGTTCCCCAATGGTGAACTCTTCTACCTGGGATTTTCCGCCGCCACCTGCCCTTTGGGACCAGGACAATTTGACTGCGGCGTAATCAAAGACTTCCTCAGTGGATTGTCAGGTCTCTCGGTGATTGGCTCTGGCACCAACAGCATCAACAACCGCGCCAACGACTTCTCGGCCTTCTTCCAGGACGATTGGAAGGTCAGCTCTCGCCTTACGCTGAACCTAGGAATGCGCTATGACTACTTCGGTCCAACCACGGAGACCGATGGCCATTTTGTCGGATTCGACCCGTCGAAGGCCGTCACCACTCTTGTGCCTGCAGCGGGTTGCCCCACTGGGTTGAGCACGTGCGGCTCGGTCGTCACCGGCGGCTTCGTCCAGGCCGGCAACGGAAACCTGCCGGGCATTCCCAAAGTCGGCGACGGCTTGGTGAATCCCAACTACAAGAACTTCGGGCCGAGGGTGGGCTTTGCCTACCAACTGACGGGCACCGGCAAGATTGTTCTGCGCGGAGGTTACGGCATTTTTTACGACCGGCCCAACATGCGGCTGTACAACAGCCAATTGTTCAACATGCCTTACGAAATGCTGGCCACGGCGCTGGGCACCCCGAACGAAGCCCCATTTGTGACAGTTCCGAAACCCAGCGCCTTCCCGCTGAATCTCAGCGATACCAGCATCTTTCCCTATGGAGGATATCCGGCCTATCTGCCGGTGATATCGCTCCTTCCGGGCGCTAAACCGACCACGCCGGTTCCGGCCACCGGGATCTATCCGGACCTGAAAGACTGGGGCATTCCCTATGTGCAGACCTTTAACCTCGGAACGCAATGGAGCTTCGCCAACGACTGGTTGCTGGATGTAGGCTACGTTGGCTCAGTGGGGCGCAAGTTTCCCCGCTTGTTCTCGTTCAACCAGGCGGCTACTCCGGCGTTTGGTGGAGCGTATGCAGCCGGAAGTCTGGGCGGGCCTTTCTTCCCCGGCTTCGCCAATCTGACGGCTCCCGGACTGGGCAGCTTCCTGATGGAGAGCAACTCGAACACCAGTTACAACTCGCTTCAGGTGACCGTGAACAAGCGCCTCTCGAAAGGCCTGCAAATGCTCCTCAGCTACACTTACTCGCACTCTCTGGACGACTACTCCGGGAGCGACGTGAGCGACATCACGCTGATTCCGGGCAACATGGTCGACGAACACAACCATGCTTCCTCGGATTTCGACCGGCGGCAACGCTTCGTGGCGAGCTACGAATATAGTTTTCCGAACTTCTATCGCGGCGACTCCACTTTCGGGAAAAAGCTGCTGAACTCCTGGAGCTTGTCGGGAATCGTGACGCTGCAATCCGGCACTCCGTTTTCCATCTACGGCGAGGATTCCGCGTTTCAGGCGACCACAGCCGACTTGGCGACGGGTCGAACGCTGGCCTCCGCCATCAAGAGCGGCAACGTGGCTGACCGCCTGAATGCTTATTTCGACCCGACTGCCTTCTCGATACCCACGGCGTTTGGCGACTTCGGACAGTTAGGAAGGAACATCATACGGGGACCGAAAGAGATCAACACGGACCTCTCGATCATGAAGCTGTTCCCGGTCAAGGAAGGCCAACGGGTGGAATTCCGCGCCGAGTTTTTCAATCTGTTCAACAACGTGAATTTCGCCAATCCCGTTAACATAGCCTCTTCCGCCAACTTTGGGCAGATCGTTGATACCACCACGGGGCCCAGAGTGATTCAGTTTGCGCTGAAGTACGTATTCTAGAGGGCATATGAAAGTCACAGGTCTGGGCGGTAAGGTCGTCATCGTTACGGGCGCGGCGGCGGGGATCGGCCGCGCGACGGCCAGGCGGTTTGCAGGCGAGGGCTGTCGTGTGGTGGCATGGGACGTCAACGAGGCCGGGCAGGAAGCGTTGCTGCGCGAGCTGTCCTCCCTCGGAGGAGAAGCGCTCTTCCGTAAGACCAACGTGTGCGACTCCAAAGATGTCGAGGCGGCCGTGGAGGAAAGCGTCGCGCGCTGGGGCTCGGTGGACGTGCTGATCAACAACGCGGGCATCACGCGCGACTCGCAGCTCGTGAAGTGGAAAGAAGGCGCACTTGCCGGTACGATGACGGATGATGCGTTCGACGCAGTTATCTCTGTCAACCTCAAGGGCGTGTTCCTTTGCTCGCGGGCGGTGGTACCACACATGATCCGCAAAGGCTCAGGCGTCATCCTGAACGCCTCTTCCGTTGTGGGACTGTACGGGAATTTCGGTCAGACCAACTACGCCGCCACCAAGGCAGGGGTTATCGCGTTTGCCCGGACGTGGTCGCGTGAACTGGCAAAATACAATATCCGCGTGAACGCCGTCGCCCCGGGTTTCATCGCGACCGAGATGGTGGAGAAGATGCCGGAGAAGGTCATCCAGACCATGGTGTCGCACACGCCCATGGGCCGCATGGGAAAACCGGAGGATATCGCCGAGGCCTACGTTTGGCTGGCTTCCGATGCGGCATCGTTCATTACGGGCGCGGTGCTCTCGGTCGATGGCGGACTAGTATTGGGCACGTAAGATAGAGCAAGCCAAAAGGACTCATCCATGACGCGTTACGCGACCATTGTCGCCACGGCCAGATACTTGCCTGAAAAAGAAGTGACCAATGACATGCTGCGGGAGCGGTTTAAACATATCCCGGAGTTCGTGGACAAAATGGAGGCCAGCAGCGGCATAAAGACGCGCTGGCATGCCCCCGAAAACTGGGCGACCAGCGATGTCGCTCTGCCCGCGGCCAAGCTCGCCATCGAGCGTGCCGGCCGGAAACCCGAAGATGTTGATCTGATCATCCTGGGCACCGATTCGCCAGACTACATCACACCAGCCACTTCGGTCGTTCTGCAGCACAAGCTCGGCGCAAAAAATGCCGGATCGTTTGATATCGGTTGCGCCTGTGCTTCGTTTCCAACAGGTCTTTCCGCGGCTGCTGGGATCATCGCCGCCAACCCGGGAATCAATACCGTGCTGGTCATCGGCGTGTATCTCATGCACAAACTGACGTCGGCTGGCGATCCCATGGTCTTCTTCTATGGTGACGGCGCCAGCGCAGCTGTGCTTGAACCTGCAGCCTCGCCGGGCTTCATCACCGCGACCTTCCGCGCCGACGGCTCCTATCACGATTATTGGGGAATCTATTCCGGAGGCACCTTCGAACCGGCCACTGAGGAGTCCGTGAAGGCCGGGCGCACCACGTGCACGATCAAGAACCGCTATCCGCCGGAGTTGAACGAGGAGACGTGGCCGATCATCGTGCAGCGACTCGCCAAGGACGGAGGTTTCGATTTGCGCGACGTCGATTGCTTCATCTTTACCCAAGTGCGGAAACCTACGATAAAACGCGTGATGGAGATTCTCGGTGCACCCGTGGAACGCGCACATACGATCATGGAAGAATATGGCTACACCGGGTCCGCCTGCGTCGGCATGGCGCTCGACCATGCCATCGAGAAGGGCAAAGTGAAATCCGGTAGCCTGGTTGTGCTGGTTGGCTCCGGGGTCGGCTACAACCAGGCGGGCTGCGCGTTTCGTATGCCGTAGCCGGCCTTCCTTCGGGCTCGATTTCCAACCAAGCGGTCGAGGAGGAGCGGAATGGGCGTGGCAGTTAAATTTGGGCTGCTGCTGGTTTTCGCCGCAACTGCCGCTCTGGTTGTCTTTTTGATCCTCCTCTTTAGGCGACCCCTCGCCATGACGGTCTGGTTGCGGAGGAACGCGCTTCGGCGCGCTGGTCTTCGGAAAACGAAGCTTACAACCTCGGCAGGAGAACAGATTGTCTGGCATGGCGGCGCCGGACCTTTGCTCGTGCTGCTTCATGGTGCAGGCGATCAAGCGGGAACATGGAACAAAGTGGCGCCCGAATTGAGGCGCCACTTTCAACTGGTGATCCCGGATCTTGCAGGCCATGGCGAGAGCGACCCGCGCGAGGGTGCGCTGAGTTTGGGAACGCTGCTCACTGCCCTGGAGCAGGTGTTCGATGCGAATCCGTGGCGAGACGCACCGATGGCGCTCGTAGGAAATTCGCTGGGGGCCTGGATGGCGATGCTCTATGCGCAGAAACACGCGCGTCGAGTGACGCGGGTCATCCTCATCGATGGAGGCCCCATCAAAAGCGTAACGGAGATCGGCATCATGCCCAAGGACCGCGAAGAAGCTCGGCGCACGCTCGATGCCGCGCTCGATCGTTCCTCGCCCCGTCTGCCGAATTTCGTTCTTGATGACCTGGTGCGCGTCTCGAATTCGGGTCCCATCTCGCGGTTGATGGCCGCCGGCGTCGAAGACATGTCGAAATACTTGCTTGAGGACCAGTTGGCAGGCTTCCAACTGCCGGTCGATCTCATCTGGGGCGCTTCCGACCGGCTGGTGCCACTGGACTATGCGAAGAAGCTGCAATCACGGCTTCCGCATTGCACGCTTACGGTGATTGAACGTTGCGGGCATGCACCGCAGCTTGAGCGTCCCCGAGAGTTGACGCGAGTCCTCCTGCAAATTCTCACGCCAGAAGCGCCTCGCGAGCCAGCCAGTGAACAATCTGTTTCCGAACAGTCTGGGAAGAACCC